>Ga0209121_10000003_pt1 | contig 418032 bp, 395 predicted proteins | sample Cruoilmetagenom3_FD_187292 | JGI IMG/M metagenome (GOLD analysis project Ga0209121, IMG submission 187292) | Oil polluted marine microbial communities from Coal Oil Point, Santa Barbara, California, USA - Sample 3 (SPAdes) (version 2) | ecosystem: Environmental > Aquatic > Marine > Oil seeps ...
CCTACCTACCTACCTACCTACCTACCTACCTACCTACCTACCTACCTACCTACCTACCTACCTACCTACCTACCTACCTACCTACCTACCTACCTACCTGGGAATCTATGCTGAGGAGCAGCTTTTTGATTTAGTTGGGTGAATGCTTTTACCAAAGTAAACCGCTTGCCCTAGTAGATACTAAAAGAACCTTCCGACACCATTCTCCAAAAAGCACCATAATCCTTAATGTGCCATAACGACACACGCAATTTTGCGCATGAGCCATTAGTGCACATTAAGTTTGCGTAAAATAGTTAATTGCACATTAATTTTGCGCGCACTATATAGAATATAAATTATTGATTTAAAATGTATTTATTATCTAAAAAGAAAGTTGGCATCTTATATGCTCTAACAGGACAGTGAAGTCGCCGCAGTAAGAAGCGAACCAGCACTACCTTCTTACTTCACTTCAGCGGTATCAACTAGTCATTAGGAGTAATTAATATGTTTAACGTTGTCGCTAAAAAAGCAGCTGTCTTAGGCCTTGCCCTCGGCGTGTTATCCAGCCCGTTAGCATTTGCCCATATCTCTATTGAAGCCAACCAAGACTTGGCTGTTGATAAAGAGCCGATTCAAGCCCAATCACATCGCTCCTCTGGTCAAGCTGATTTTACCCCTTCTGACCTTATGTACGATGAAGGTGATCGTCCTGATATTACCAAGTCAGATTCAGACCGTACTGAAGTTCAAGTGGAATATACGGCGAAAGATCTAACGCATGACGAAGGCGATGGAAACGTTTGGTAACAAAAGTTTGCAATTATGTAGAAATACATTACGATTGGGGGGGTGAGGTAAGCACGAAGTGTATATCACACCGATAAGGATGCAGATCGATTCAAGGAACGAATCAAATGGCAATCAATGCGTTGGTCAGGGTTAAAAATCCAAGGTTGGAGTCCCGCAAAAGGAAAGGAAGCTAACGCCAGTCATTGCCTCTCTCTCTAATATCCTTAGACCCTGCTAATGCAGGGTCTAGTTTTTTTGTATCAGCGTTTTTTTAGCTTTTCTCAAGTTCGTGTTGCCTCCTGTTTGGGTAAGAGTGTCTGCTTATATCCGCTCATTCTCTGCCCCTACTATCAACAACGCTAAACGTCAGCGTGTAAAAATAAACGACACATGTGTAATTATTGCACAAGTATTTTTGGCAAAATAAAAAAGCGCTAATTTTTTTTGCGCGCAAATATATTTAATAAGTATCTGATTTTATTGTTTTTTTATTTATATAGCATATTTTGGCATTATGCGTGCATTTTAAATTTACAGGCCGTTTTATTGATGAATAATCGGTGTATAGAAATGCTAAGGAGAACGTCATGTTTTTGAAGGAAATGGGTAAAAAAGCCGCTATTGTCGCTACTGCTTTTGGTTTGGTCGCAAGCCCTCTGGCAATGGCGAACTCATCAATTGAGTTAAACAAAGATCGTTCTGCGGGTCAGGGTGTGATCGATCAGCCCGAGTCACACAAAACGTCTGGTGAACCCAACATCTCTGCTAACGATTTAACGCGTGATGAAGGCGATAGCTTGGATTTCTCACCCTCTAGCAGCGGTTCTGATGGCGTCGAGACAAAAGACCGTGGTGCTAACATTGATCCCGAAGAGCTGACGCGTGATGAAGGTGACAGCACTGACTGGTAAGCACCCTATTAAAAGTTATTACTAATGTAAGCATTTATAAAAAACCCCGCACAAGCGGGGTTTTTTAGGTTATGTAGCGTCACTCTTATTGTTAGTGGTGGTGATGCTGATCGGCGGCATTACTTCCCTGCTGGGCGCTTTGTACCCAGACTTCAATAGTCACTTCTTCTTGTTCAGCAAAGGAGAGCGTGAAGGGAAACCGGTCGCCTTCGGCTAATGGTTCGGTTAATCCAACCAACATGAGGTGGAAACCTCCACCGGGACGCATGGTGCTCGTCTCCCCAGCATTAATAGGGATCTCGTTCACGTGGCGCATCTGCATCATGTCGCCGTCCATTCGCATTTCATGCAGCTCGACGGTGTTACTGGCTGGGCTGCTTGCACCCACCAGCGTGACAGGGGTTGAGAAAGCGGTGATATCCACATAAGCCGCGCCGTTGCTCGCACCAGGCGGGGTTGGTGTGGCGAAAGGGTGCGCGATGCGCATAGCCTCTGTTTGGACGTCGTGTGCGATTGCCACTGATGCCACCATACAAAGCGTGCTGATTAAGCACGCTCCTAGCCACGCGGTGGGTTTGAACATACGTTTATTCCTTTATTGTTGATTGAATGCGACAACATGCTCTAAACCATAAAAGTAGCAAAGTAGCCGAGCGCAGGTAATGTATGTTTACTGCGGCGTGATGCCACGTCCGCTGCCGTGCGCGTCTCTGTAATGATCATCCCAGAGCAGTACGGCACCTGCGACTGCACCTGGAATCAGAAAGAGATTGGCCAGTGGGATCCACGTAATGAGAGTGACTAAGCCTCCAAAGCTGAGGCTTTGCCACCAGCGTTTCGAAAGCCGCTGGCGCATATCAGCAAACGTCACCTTGTTGTTATCCATGGGATAATCTAAATAAGTGATCGCCATGATCCAGGCGGAAAAGAGCGCCCACAGCAGTGGGGCAGCTAAATTCACCCCAGGGATCCAGCTAAGCACAAACAGGCCGGCCGCCCGTGGAAGAATATAGGCGAGCTTTACGAACTCGCGACCCACAGCATCAATGGCTGTTTTCGTAAGGTTGCGGTCATCAATCGGTTCGTTGCCGGTGACTTGCGTTTCGACCTTGGCGGCCAAAAAACCGTAAAAAGGTGCGGCGATTAAACTGGTCACCAGCGTAAAGGTGAAAAACACCACCACGAGCAGGCTAATCACGAACAGGGGCCAAATAAGCCAGGAGAGCCAGTCGAGCCAGGTCGGTACCATGTTCATCCAGTGGGCCAACCATCCATCGAAGCGGTTAAGCACAAAGCTGAACATGCTGACATATACAATCAGATTGACCAGAATGGGCAGAAACACATAGCGACGCATTCCCGACTGATACACACAGCGTGTGCCTCGGCTAAGCGCAGTGACAGCATCCAGCATGGTGGGGAGACTCCTTGTGATTCAAACGTCCAGGCCGCTCTGCGGCCTGGACGTATTGCAGGAGGAAACCCCTTTCAGGTCAAGACTTTTTTAGTACCTGCGGGTCAAGGTTGTCGGGGTCGCTATGGCGAATGTCCAACCCTTTGACAAGATAAACCACGTACTCGGCAAGGTTATCGGCATGGTCACCGACACGCTCGAGGGCGCGCAGAACCCACATGATGCTGAGTACAGAGGTAATGGAGCGAGAATCTTCCATCATAAACGTCATGAGTGAGCGCATCGCGCTGCTGTACTCGTCGTCCACCAGCTCATCTTCACGTACTACCTGCATGGCTAGGTCGGTGTCAAAGCGGGCAAAGGCGGTGAGTGCGTCGCGCAGCATTTTGCGAACGTGCTCGCTGATGTGCCGTACTTCCACTAAACCACGAATCGTACTGGTGCTTTCACTCAGCAGTAGGGCGTTACGGGCGATTTTGCTGGCTTCATCGCCGATGCGCTCAAGATCAGACGTGGCACGAATAACGGCCAGTACTAGGCGTAGATCAGACGCCGCAGGCTGACGGCGCGCGAGTACGCGGGTGCACTCGTCGTCAATTTGCAGCTGCAGATCGTTGACCTGGCGGTCATTGTCGCGCACCTGCTCAGCCAAGCGTGTGTCGCCCTCCAGCAAGGCAAAGACGGCATCCTGAACCTGCTTTTCGACCAGCCCACCCATGGCCATCAGATGGGTTTTCAGCTCTTCCAGCTCCTGGTTGAACTGGCGAGAGATATGCTGGCTGTGGGTGTCGCTCGTAATATCCATGGAGCACTCCTGACGTTTCAGTCGGTTAGGCCTAGGTGATTCGGCCGGTGATGTAGTTTTCGGTGCGTTGCAAACGAGGGTTGGTGAAGACCTGATCGGTAGGCCCGTATTCGATTAGCTCGCCTTGATGCAAAAAGGCGGTGTAATCCGATACACGTGCCGCTTGCTGCATATTGTGAGTAACCAGCACTAACGTCAGCTCTGACTTCAGGTTACGAATCAACTCTTCAATTTTAAGCGTTGAAATGGGGTCTAACGCCGAGGCCGGTTCATCCAGCAGCAGTACGTCGGGCTGTACTGCTAACGTGCGAGCGATGACGAGACGTTGCTGCTGACCGCCCGAAAGCTGCCAGGCGGAGCGGTGCAGGCGGTCTTTAACCTCATCCCAAAGGGCGGCGGAGGTTAATGCCCACTCAATAATGTCATCCCGCTTGCGCTTGGGAAGACGCTGCTGCAATCGCAGCCCAAAGGCGACGTTTTCATAGATCGACATAGGGAACGGGTTGGGCGTTTGAAAAACCATTCCCACTCGCCGCCGCAGCTCGGTCACATTCGTTTGCGGGGCGTGAATGTCTTGTCCTTCCAGTGTGATTTTACCGCTGTGCGTTACCGACTCATTCAGGTCATGGAGGCGATTAATCGCTCTTAACAGGGTGGATTTACCGCACCCTGAGGGGCCGATAAAAGCCGTCACACGATGGCGAGGAACGCTAAGGGTTAAGTCACGCAACGCCGCTTTTCCCGCATAGGCGAGGCTTAAATGATCGATGCTCAGGCAGCTGTGCTCGGACGAAAAGTGCGCCACTGGTGCCTGAGAGGTATTGGCTGAATGTAATGACGCTAGCATTCGTTTCCCCGTTGACGCCTAAGATAATGACGCAGAAATATGGCAGTTAAGTTAAGCACCAGCACAATTAACACTAAAAGTAGCGCCGTGGCGTAAACCTGTGGGATGGCGGCCTGCACATCTTCGCCATGAAAGGCGGTATCAAATAAATGATAGCCAAGGTGCATGAACTTGCGCTCTAAATGTAGGTAAGGAAACTCACCATCAATGGGCATTTGTGGCGCTAGCTTGGCAACGCCGACGAGCATCAGGGGGGCTACCTCCCCAGCGGCGCGGGCAATCGCCAAAATGACCCCTGTCAGCATGGCGGGCGCCGCCATGGGCAGCACGATGCGGGTAAGCATTTCCAAGCGAGTGGCACCGAGTGCTACGGCGCCTTCGCGCTGCGCCTCAGGAATACGCGCCAGCCCCTCTTCGGTGGCCACAATCACCACGGGCAGGGTGAGCAGGGCGAGGGTTAAGGACGCCCATAGGAGGCCGCCGGTTCCGAAAGTGGGCGAGGGCAGTGTGTCACTGAAGAACCACTCATCCAGCGAGCCGCCGATACCATAAACAAACACCCCCAACCCAAAGACGCCATACACAATAGATGGCACGCCCGCTAGGTTGCGCACGCCAATACGAACCAAGCGTGTCAAGCGGCCCTGATGAGCGATCTCATTGAGGTAAATGGCGGCGAGTACCCCAAAGGGGGTCACGATCACAGACATTAAAATCACCATCAGCACCGTGCCAAAAATCGCTGGCCAAACGCCGCCGTGAGTATTGGCGGCGCGTGGCCCTTCGCTGAGAAACCGCCAAACCCCCTCACCCCAGGCGTGGGCTTTCTGCCACCATGCCATGGCATTGGGCATCTGAGCGCTGATCACATTGGCGAGCGGTTGGCGCAAGGGTTGGCCGTCTACGGTGGTGAGCAGCAGATCGCTCGCCTGACGTTGGCTGGCAGGCAGCGCCAAAAGCGTCGTTAGCCGTTGCCAGGCGGCATCGCCCTCCAAGCGTTGATCGTTTTCCTCGATGGCGACCAAACGGCCGATAAAATCGCCCCAGGGACTGCGCTCCAGGCGAATCAAGTCGTCAGGCTGCGCGCGCTCGGCAATCTCCTCAACCGCCACCCAGCGCCAACGCACTCCCTCGATGTCTTGATTACCGGTAAAGTAGAGCTGTTCAGTCCCCGCCTGTTGCGGGAGCGCCACCTCACGTACGGCTTCGCCTGCCAGGGTCTCCCCTGAACGGAGCGTCACCTCTTCAAGCGCCGCGGGCCAGAAGTGACCCAACCCGCGTGCGAGCAGGAGCGCCAGTAGCGCGCCGAGCATCAATAGGGAAAGCGCCACGCTGGCGGCACATAGCCAGGGCCAAACGGTATTGAGCCAGTGAAAACGAGCGTGTCGAGAGGCGGTGTTCGCTGCGCCAGAGGTCATGACGTGCCTCCCATCTGGCGATAACGCCGACGTAAGCGTTGGCGAACCACCTCGGCCAGCGTGTTAACTAAAAACGTGAAAATAAACAGCACCAGGGCAGCCAAAATCAGTAAATGATAGGTTAGCCCACCAGGTGACGCTTCCGGTAACTCAATGGCGATAGCGGCCGCCATGGAACGCATACCCTCAAAGGGGCTGGCGCTAAACAGGGCGGTGTTACCACTCGCCATTAGCACAATCATGGTTTCGCCCACCGCGCGGCCGGCGCCGATCATGACCGCTGAGAAAACTCCAGGGCCTGCTGCTGCCAAAGCGACTTTCCACAGTGCTTGCCAGCGGCTGGCCCCTAGCGCTTGAGCGCCCTCTATTAACGTGGTGGGGACGTCGGCCAGGGCATCCTCTGCCAACGAGTAAATGCTGGGGATAACCGCAAACCCCATGGCAATGCCCACAATCAACGCGTTGCGCGTGGCGTAATCCATACCAAAGCGTTCATCAAGTAACTGGCGTAAATCGCCACCCAGCCATTGTTGCTCGATCCAGGGGGCGAGCCATAGAACGATCGTCACCATCAATGCGAGCCAGGGCACTAGCCAAACCCCTGCCCAGGAGAGCGGCAAACGGCGGCGCAGGCGTGTTTTGGCTAACTGCCAGAGACACCCGGCCAATGCGGCACTCAGTGGCAGCCAAACGATCATCAATAAAGCGCTGGCGAGGTGGCGTTCTACCCAAGGGGCCAAAATGAGCCCCGCAATAAAGCCCACCACCACACCAGGGATAGCCTCCATCATTTCGAGCGCTGGCTTGATACGCGCGCGTAGGCTCGCCGACATAAACATGGCGGAGTAGGCAGCCGCACCTAAAGCAACGGGAATAGCGAAGAGCAGCGCAGCCAGTGCGGCTTTGAGTGTGCCCCACGCCAGGGGAGAGAGCTTGGCCAGGGCCAAGGTATCGCCAATGGCCAGCAGTGGGAGCGTTTCCCACACCAAAAAGATGCCGATAGCCAGAATCGCCAGCAGCACGCCGACGCCGCCCGCGGTAATTAACCCGGTGGCCACGCGATCTTGCAGCAGCCTTAGCGGCTGTCGAGAAGAGGTTAACCGAGGTGGGGTCATGTCGCTATCATGGCAAAACCAGGGTGGTCACAAAACTGACCAGTGTGCGTAGAACAAGGTACATACAGTGATTGCATACTCTAAGACAGTAATGTGTCAATTAGATGACAGCGCTTTCTGTGCGTTCAGAACGTCCTGCGCTAGAGGAACAAAGCCGGACGCACGTGCTATCTGCTGGCCTTCCTCGGACATAATCAGTGTTAACAGTGCCTGCTCGGGGGCGGGCAATGCCTCGCCGGGCGGTAGATTGACGTAGAGATACAGGTAGCGTGATAGTGGATAATCACCCCGCTGTATCGCTGTTTCTCCGGGCGGTATCGCGGTGCCATTATCGTTATAAAGACTGACCGCGTGTACCGCGGGAGTGAGGTGGTTAAACCCCGCATAACCCATGGCATTAGCGGATTCGCCTACCGCGGCGACCACCGCCGACGAACCCGGGTGCTCGCTAATGTCGTTACGAAAGAGCCCACCGCATAAGGCTCGTTTTTGAAATAGCCCATGGGTACCCGAGGTAAGGTTTCGCCCATGCAGTGCAATCCTGCCAAATGCCCAGTCCTGTGTAGAGGGTAGCTGATCCCAGCGCCTGATGGGCGCATCGGCGCCACAGGTACGCGTGGTTGAGAAGATGGCATCAACCTGTTGGCGGGTGAGTGCACGTAAAGGATTATGCCGATGGACGACAACGATGAGGGCATCACGGGCCACCTTTAGCTCCAGTGGCGGGTAGCCGTAGCGCTCAATAAAATTACCCCGCTCTTCCGTGTTCATCGGACGCGACATCGGCCCTAGCCGAGTCGTACCGGCCACCAAGGCGGTAGGCGCGCTGGCAGAGCCGCTGGCTTGAAATTGCAGCTTAACGTCTGGATAACGGGCGGTCAGCGTTTCACCCCAACGCAGCATTAGCCCAGCCATGGTGTCAGAACCGACAGCCCCTAACGTGCCACTTATCGACGGTGATTGTCCCCATGTAAGCGGCGCCACCAGCAGCAATAACGCCAACGCCCCCCTTTTGAAAGCACGCTTTAATGACAAGAGGGAGCGCTGATAAGGCGAAAGAGTATGCACGGGAGTATTCAAACAAGCGTCCTCTTATGGTTAACTGAATCCATTCACTTGTGTTGCGATGCAGCAACGCCCCTTGGCAATATGCCTCACTGCAACGTTTACAACAATAAACTGACTAAGCGACTAACTCATGACTCTTCTGGAAACCGATTTGGATGACGTACCGGCCCCGCAAGGGCAGCTTACTTTAAAATTACTGGCTTCCCGCCAAGATACCAATCTTTATGGCGACATACCCGGTGGATGGCTAGTCAATCAAATGGATCAGGCCGCTGAGCTGGCAGCTTGCCGCGAAGCGGGTGGGCGAACGGCGACCGTGGCGATTGAGGCCATGGATTTTTTAAGCCCTGTACGCGTTGGTTCAATGGTCAGCGTTTACACTCAGGTTCAAGAGATCGGCCATAGCTCTATCAAAATTGAGGTAGAAGTGTGGGTACGTGCGCCCCATGGGCAGCGGATAGAGGAACGCCAAAAAGTCACTGAGGCGCGTTTCGTCATGGTCGCCTTAGACGATAATGGGCGCATAAGAGCTGTCCATAGCGATTAGCATCTTTCTTAGCCGCCGTTAGGCGATGCCGGCTTAAAATAGCAAAAGGGCGCTAAGTGCGCCCTTTTGCCGTAACTGCCGCTTATTTGCCTAAATGATTAGGCGCCTACATTGTCCCGGTTCTTGAGATAGGCGTATTCGCCGACATCACTAAACGGACGGACGAGTTTCTGAAACGCTGAGTAGGACTCATACACACGACGAGACTCCTCATCGCTATCGACCTGACGCTGAATGGCTTCCTGGGAGGAAGTATACAGCGCGGCCATCACGTCTTCAGGGAAGGTGCGCAGCTGTACACCGTGCTCATCGACCAGTGATTCCAACGCCTGCGCGTTGCGGAGTGCGAATTCACTGATCATGGCAAGGTTAGAGGCACGCGCGGCTTCGCGGATCACGTCTTGAAGGTCTTCCGGCAGCGCATTCCACGCGTCCAGGTTGATCGTGCCTTCCAGCACGGCCGTTGGCTCGTTCCACGCCGAGGTGTAGTAGTAATCAGCCACCTGATGCAGGCCGAACGCCAAATCGTTATACGGGCCGACCCAGTCTGCGGCATCCAAAGCACCGGTTTGCAGCGAAGTGAAAATCTCTGAACCCGGCATGTTGACGGTGCTCACGCCGATGCCATTCATGGCTTCGCCCGCAAGTCCCGGCAGGCGTAATTTCAGCCCCTGCATGTCTTCCAGCGAATTGATCTCTTTCTTGAACCAGCCGGCCATTTGTGTGCCGGTATTGCCGACGGCAAAGGGCTTGAGATTGTGGTTGGCGTAGATTTCATCCCACAGTTCCTGGCCGCCGCCATGGTATAACCAAGCGTTCATTTCGGTGGTGTTCATGCCGAAGGGGACGGCAGTGAAAAACTGTGAGGCAGCCACTTTGCCGCGCCAGTAATAAGACGCAGAGTGACCCATTTCAGCAGTTCCCGCCGCCACGGCGTCGAACACTTCAAGTGCGGGAACCAGCTCACCCGCACCGTGCACGCGTATCTGCATACGGCCGTTGGAGAGCTGCTCGACCCGGCGGGCGAAGTCATTCGCGCCCGTGCCCAGCGCGGGGAAGTTTTTCGGCCACGATGTGACCATGTCCCAGGTATAGGTCTCTTGAGCGCGCGCGCTAGAGGTGGTTACAAAGGGGGCAGCAGCGACACCGGCGGCACCTAGGCCAACGGTTTTGAGGAAGTTACGGCGTTGCATGTAAGCAAAACTCCAGAAGTAATCATACTGTTGTTATAGGGCGCTGAGGACGCCATGTTCGCTTATTAGTATGCTTTATAGCGAATTTAGCCCGCAAGCCTTCTGATCAATCATCCGATGCGTCTTTCATACTATTGCCGTGGCGTACCAGCCAGTAGCAGCCGCCTAACGCCAAGACCGCTACTGATAGCGCACCAATTTGCCACGGATCAATGACCTCCATATCCAGCACCATAAACTTGCGTACTAGCGCCATAATAGCGATGAGCACCACAATCTCGACGTGGATAAAGCCTTTTCCACTGGTCATTGTGCGAATGATTGAGTTATTGAATTCCATGGCAATCAAGACGGTAAGAATCATGTCGAATAGCGCTTGAAAGACACGGTAATCGAAGGGGTCACGGCTTTGGATAAACAGCAGCTCTATCACGTGAATGACCAAATAATACATGGCCACTAGCACGGCGCCGCCGATGGCTAGCGTGAGCACCATCGAAATCAAACGTTCAAAGCGCTGGTAGCCGCTCAATGTTTGCCAGCCATTACTCACTTCGGGAAATAGGCGTTTAAAGCGTTGTTTCATAATGCCTCTTAAAGGCGCCTGAGCGCACAAGCAAGGATAACTAGATGAAAGGGTAGGCTTGTTTACAGAGGTGTTAGCTTAGCAAAGCCAAGTACCAACCACTTCACCCCTTCGCCCTCAAAGCTGACCTGCACGCGGGCACGAGCCCCTTCGCCTTCTGCATTGAGAATGATCCCTTCGCCGAATACGGGGTGCGCGACACCTTGGCCGACGTGCAGGCTAGGCAGGTCGCCGCTGCTCTCGACACTTTGCTGAGCAAAGGAAGTACGCGATGCGGTCACCGGGCGTGAAATATGCCCGCGCAAGCGCACTTCCTCCAGCAGATGTGGCGGTAGCTCACGCAAGAAGCGCGAAGGGCGTGGAAACACCTCTTTGCCGTGTAGGCGGCGTGTTTCTGCGTGGGTCAGGTAGAGTTTCTGCATGGCGCGAGTCACGCCCACGTAGCAGAGCCGACGCTCCTCTTCGAGCCTGCCCGGTTCCTCGATAGACATCTTGTGCGGGAACAGCCCCTCTTCCACACCCGCAATGAAGACGACTGGGAATTCCAGGCCTTTGGCAGAGTGCAGCGTCATCAACTGCACGCTGTCCTCGAACTCTTCGGCTTCATGGTCGCCAGCGTTAAGGGCGGCTTCTGAAAGAAACGCCTCCAGCGCTGCCATGCCTTCGCCCGCTTCAGGGGCTTCAAAGACATCGCCCTGAGTGAAGGCGCGGGCAGCGGTGACGAGCTCTTCCAGGTTCTCGACCCGTGCCTGGCCTTTCTCGCCGCGCTCGCTTTTATGGTGCTCGATCAACCCCGTATGAACGGTAACGTGATCGATAATTTCATGTAGCGCCATCCCTGAGGCGTCGTTATCGAGCTGCTCGATCAAGTTGGCAAACGTTTGCACCGCATTGGCCGCGCGGCCTTTCAAGGTTCCGTCGTTAATCGCATCGTGGAGTGCCTGCCACAGCTGAATGCCTTGTTCACGAGCGCGCAAGCGCACGATCTCCACCGTGCGCGTGCCAATGCCGCGAGTGGGCACGTTAATGACCCGCTCCAGCGAGGCGTCGTCATCGCGGTTGAGCATCAGGCGCAGGTAGGCCAGGGCATTCTTGATTTCTAAACGCTCGTAGAAGCGGTGACCGCCGTAAATACGGTAGGGCATGCCTTGGCGAATCAGCGTCTCTTCCAGCAGTCGCGACTGAGCGTTAGAGCGGTAGAGAATCGCGATATCCCGGCGATTAAAGCCTTCTTCGACTTTTTCTTTGATGGTGTCAACGATATAGCGGGCTTCTTCCAGGTCGTTAAACCCGGCGTAAATCGAGATCGGCTCGCCTTCGATGCCGTCAGTCCACAGGTTCTTGCCCATCCGCTCGCTGTTGTGGCTGATGAGCGTGTTGGCGGCTTCTAGAATCGCGCTGGTGGAACGATAGTTCTGCTCTAGACGCACGGTATGGGTTTGTGGAAACTCCTGCTCGAAGCGGCTGATATTCTCCACCTTGGCGCCGCGCCAGCCGTAAATCGACTGATCGTCATCACCCACGGCGGTCATCGGCGTTTGCATGCCGGTAAGCAGTTTTAGCCAGGCGTATTGCAGGGTATTGGTGTCTTGAAACTCATCCACCAGGACGTGACCAAAGCGCTCTTGGTAGTGCTTCAAAAGCGCTGGGTTATCGCGCAGCAGCTCAAGGCTTCGCAGCAGCAATTCACCGAAATCGACCAGGCCGCCGCGCTCGCAGGTGAGCTGATAGCGTTCGTAGAGCTCGACCATTTGGCCCATGTAGCCATCGCCATCGACGTTAACTTGATGCGGGCGCAGTCCTTCCTCTTTACAGCCGGAAATAAAATGCTGCACTTGGCGGGGCGGATAGCGTTCGTCGTCGATCGAGTAATCTTTCAGCAGCCGCTTGACCAGGCGCAACTGATCGTCGGAGTCGATAATCTGAAAGTGTTGCGGCAGGCGGGCATCTTGCCAGTGAGTACGCAGCAGGCGGTGGGCGATGGAGTGAAAAGTGCCCACCCAAACATGACGCATCGAGAGGCTGAGCAGCGCCTCAAGGCGGGTGCGCATCTCTCTGGCCGCTTTATTGGTAAAAGTCACTGCCAGCAGTGCGTAGGGAGACAGCCCTTCCGCCTGCATCATCCAGGCGATGCGATGGACCAACACGCGGGTCTTGCCGGAGCCTGCGCCTGCGAGCACCAACAAATTACCTTGGGGGGCGCTCACTGCTTCGCGCTGGGCGGAGTTGAGCTGATCGAGAATCGCCGTGACGTCGTCCATAGTAGCCGCTGCCGGATCAAAAAATAGGCGGCTAGTCTAGCACAGCCAGCGAACTGGCTGTGTATACAGGTATGGCAATCTTCACGCCTGTGCGTCGATGGCAGGTTTACGCGAGGGCGCTGTGAACCCATCCGTGGGCGCTACTTTTGACATCCCTGTCAAAAGACCCTCGCTTCAACCTGCCCTCGCTCCCGGTCACTGGGAACGTGTAGATAAAGCCTAAGACTCTTCAGGAAAGCGCAGCGTGTTAAGGCTCTTTTTAACCGCTTTAAGCTGTTCGGCGAGTTTCGGGCCGCGGGTTTTGGCGACACCGACGGCAAGTACGTCGATCAGCACCAGATGGGCAATCCGCGAGCTAAGTGGCGTGTAAATTTCGGTGTCCTCGTGAACATCGATATACAACGGCAGGCTGACTTCTTCAGCAAGCGGTGAGCCGCTGGGGCAGAGGCCTATCACCGTCGCGCCCGCTTCGCGAGCCAGGCGTACGCTGGCCACCAGCGCTTTGGTACGTCCCGTTTGAGAAATCGCCACCACCACATCACCCTCTTTTAAGGTCACCGCCGACATATTCTGCATATGCGGGTCGGCGTAGGCGGAGGTGGAAATTTGTAGCCGGAAAAACTTGTGCTGGGCATCGAAGGCCACCGCGCCCGACGCACCAAAACCATAGAACTCCACCCGGTTCGCCATTGCCAGCGCATTCACCGCACGCCCCAACGATTCGTTATCCAACCGATCACGCACAGACAGCAGTGTGCCCACCGTAGAGTCGAAGATGCTATGTGAAAACTCAGCAACCGAGTCGCTATCGTTCATAGAGAACTGGGCGAATTGGCTGCCGCTAGCCAGCATTTGCGCTAGCTGTAGCTTGAAGTCTTGAAAGCCGTTGCACCCCAGCGCACGGCAAAAGCGCACTACCGTGGGTTCGCTCACGGTGGCTTCGGTGGCCAAATCCACAATTCGCATGTGGATGACCTCTTCGGGGTTGCGCAGTACAAACCGCGCCACTTTTTGCTCGGAGCGTCGGAAGTGCTCCATGCGGCGTCTCATCTCATCGAACAGGGCGCGACTCACGTTCAGCTCCTTGGCTCTCAAACATACACTTGGCTAGCGCTAGCATATCGACAGTATGCCTGACTGGCAGCGCAAATGGGCATGGAAAGCGGGTTAGGGGTTAGCGTTTAAAGGCCGTTAGCCCCTTTTTAAGATTCGTCATCATTTTGTCAAGTAGGTTATAGTAATAAGTGAAGTGCCGCACTGCATCATTACAGTCGTCACGGATGCAGGTGGACGAAGGCATATTCACCTGGAGGAACGTCGATTATGAGAAACGTCGAACGCATCACCTCGGTTAAAAGCGAATTGCTCGATATCTTTATGGGCATGCAAGTAGATGAACATGTTCAGCGTCAGCGCAGCGCTGCCCAGCGTAGCCTAAGAGCACGCCGCGGAATCGAGTTGCATCGGGAGTTTCAGAAACTATCGCGGGATATCGCCCCCTTGCCCGATGAAGATCGGCAAGAGAGCGAATTGCACTGAGGTTAGCTGACTCAGTTTAGCTGACTGCGGCTAACAAGCAGCGGAACAGTGAGGGCTTAGCTTAGATAAGCCCTGTCACGAATACCGCAATAACGCCAGCGGGCGCTACATAGCGCGCGATGATGTTCCACACGCTTTTGCCAGTCGTGGAAAGCTCAAGCTCGGCCTCGACGCTTTTACGATCCAGGCACCAAGCGGCGAAGAGAATTGCGCCTAGCCCGGTTAGCGGCAGCATTATTTTGCTGGTCAACGTATCCAGCAGGTCGAATACGCCCAGCCCAAACATGAGCGGCTCGCTCCATACGTTGAACGATAGCAGCGCCGCAATGCCGAGCAACCAAGCCCCCACACCTGCCACAACCGTTGCCATCACACGGCTTAGCGGTGTGCGCTCTTCAACGAACTCAACCACCGGCTCAAGCAGTGAAATCGCTGAGGTCAGCGCTGCAAACGTGAGCAGCAAGAAGAACATCAAGCCCAGGATCAAGCCGCCATCCATATTGCCAAACGCCAACGGCAACGTGACGAAAATCAGCCCAGGGCCAGAAGCAAGATCCAGGTTGTTGGCAAAGACAATCGGGAAAATGGCTAGCCCGGCGCCAAGGGCGATGACGGTATCCATGATGATAACCGTACGGGCGGTTTGCAGCAGATTGATGTCTTTGCCCAGATACGAGCCGTAAGCCATCATGATGCCCATCCCCAAAGAGAGGGTGAAGAAGGCGTGGCCCAAGGCGGCTAGCACGGTTTCTGCTGTGAGCTTGCTCCAGTCGGGGTTGAACATATAGGTCAACGCTTCGCCAAAGTGCCCGGTCGACATACCGTAACCGATCAGCACGACGAGCAGCAGGGCGAGCACCGGCATCAAAATACGTACGGCACCTTCAAGCCCTTTCGTCACACCACGGGCGACAATGCCAATGACGAGCAGCATAAAGACGGAGTGGCCCAGCAACAGTAGACCCGGGTTACTCAGCATGCCATTAAACAGTGCGCCAATGCCGTCAGCGTCTTGGCCACTAAAGGCACCGCTGACCGAGTTGACCGTGTAGTAGAGCGACCAGCCACCAATGACGCTGTAGAACGACAGAATTAAAAAGGCGCCGATAATGCCGCTAACCCCCACGATGGCCCATGCTTTTGGCTTGTTCGCCCCCCGCGCCAGTTCTGACATGGTACTTGCCGGATTCTTCTGACCACGTCGCCCCAGTAGCCATTCGGAGACGAGAATGGGCAAGCCAATCAGCGCGATACAGAGTAGATAGACAAAGACGAAAGCAGCGCCGCCGCTTTCGCCCACCATGTAAGGAAATTTCCAGATATTCCCCAGGCCCACCGCTGAACCAGCGGCAGCCAGCACAAAGGTCATCCGCGATGACCACTGCGCGTGTGCGAGCTTCGCCATACATCACCTATGAAGTCGATTATTGTGTCAGTCACAGCGTGGTGTGCACGCTAGTTTTCGAAAAACAGCGTCATTGTTAGCGTCTTTTTCGAAAGTAAGCGCAATTTATCTGATCGACTGCGAGCATGCCAGTTAGCTGGCCTAAAAAGGCGGCCTAAAACAGCTGGCTTTGCTTTTCACCCGCGAAAGGCGCTAGCGGCGGTAATGGCGTCACTTCGCCCAGCGCATTGTAAAGTAGGCGAGCCATGTGGGGAGACTCGCGATTATCCGCAGTATGCACAAATAAGAAAGGGGTTTTCCCCTGACTTATCCACAGTTTTAGCTGGCTCTTCCAAGCGGTGAAGTAGCCACTGTTTATGGTTTTGTCAATATGGCCAATGAAGCGAATGACCGGATAATTTGCCGTGGAAAGCACGTATAGTGGCAGTTTCGGCTTTTCTTGCTGGGCGTGCGCCAGGCCTACATGGTCATTAGCGGGCGTTGCGAACACCGGACGAACATCGAGCATCACGCGGTTGGCCGAATAAGTTATCAACAGACGGTTAAGGGCAATTTCAGCGGCTCCCTTGTGGAAAAACTCAGGGTGACGTACCTCTACCGCACAGGGTAAATGGCGTGGCCAATCGGCAAGTAACGCCTCAAGCTGAGGGAGCTCTTGCGGCCCAAAATCACGTGGTAGCTGAACCATCGTTGGGCCAAGCTGGTGATGCAGCGGTTCAAGGGCGGCCAGAAAGGCCCACGCATCTTCTAAATTCGTTAACCGTTGATCGTGGGTAACGCTTGCCGGTAATTTAAAGCAGAAACGAAAGTGAGGCGGTGCTTGGCTTGCCCAGGCGGCGACGGTTTCCGGCTTAGGAATCCCGCTATAAAACGTCGTATTGCCTTCAACGCTCGAGAAGACGGCTGCATAATCGTTTAATAGCTCTGTTTTGGCATGGCGGGGATAAAGGCTGCCAAGCCAGTGCTGGTTGGCCCACATGGGCAAACCTAAATAAAGTGGAAGCGTCATGGGCGGCGCGCCTAGGTGCATAAGATCAAGAACTAATGTAACAGGTTAAAACAGCTGCTCGTTAAGGTGACAGCAGCTTTTACAGGGTTTTTCTGTGTAGTCAGGCGAGGAAAAAGTGAAATTTTTCAGCCGCCGATAGCGCTACTATGTAGGTATAACCCAGTGTGGGCAGGTACCGCCGTTAATAAACAGGATGATTCCATGAGTTCAGCGTACGTTAGCAGTGATGAAATCCGCGACCAGTTTTCCAGCGCGATGTCGGCGATGTATCAGCAGGAGGTACCGCAATACGGTACCTTATTGACGCTGGTTGAAACCGTTAACCAAGAAGTGCTAGCGGCTGATCCTTCGCTTAATAGTGCGCTGCAAGAGAGTGATGATCTGGCGCGTATCAATGTTGAGCGCCACGGCGCGATTCGAGTGGGCAGTGCCGACGAGCTTGCCATGCTACGGCGCATGTTTGCGGTGATGGGCATGGCGCCGGTGGGCTATTACGATCTGGCCGCGGCGGGTGTGCCAGTGCACTCTACGGCCTTTAGACCTGTTTCGGATAGTGCGCTCAAGCGTAATCCATTTCGCGTTTTTACTTCGCTACTGCGCCTTGAGCTGATCGAAAAAGCCGAGCTCAGGAAGCAGGCGAGTGAAGTTTTAAGCTCTCGTGATATTTTTACAGCCAATGTAAAAATACTTATTGAACGTTTTGAGCAGCAAGGTGGGCTCAATGCCGCCGATGCCGAGCAGTTCGTTCAGGAAGCCCTGGAAACGTTCCGCTGGCATGACAACGCCACGGTCGATTTGGCGACCTACGAGCGTTTGCATGATGAACATCGCTTGATTGCCGATGTGGTCTGTTTCCGTGGACCTCACATTAACCACTTAACGCCGCGTACGCTGGATATCGATGAAGTGCAGCGGCGTATGCCGAGCGTGGGTATTGATCCCAAAGCTACCATTGAAGGCCCGCCCCGCCGCGACTGTCCGATACTCTTGCGCCAGACCAGTTTCAAAGCGTTAGAGGAGACCATCGCGTTCGCAGATGCCGCCGAGGGCAAGCACACCGCTCGCTTTGGCGAGATCGAGCAGCGCGGTATTGCGTTAACCAAAAAGGGACGCGAGCTTTATGATCGGCTGCTGGCAACGGCGCGAGAAAGTGCGCCCAAGGGAGCTGATAATGACGCTCACCAAGCCCATTTAGCGGAAGTCTTTACCGCGTTCCCCGATGATTACGCCACCCTGCGTCGTGAAGCGCTAGCGTTCTTTCATTACCAGGCGGTGAGGGGCGTGCCGGTGCAAGGGCCGGTTTCAGCTGCACAAGTAGATCAACTGATCGAGCAGGGCGCCCTGTCAGTCACCCCGATGATTTATGAAGACTTTTTACCGGTGAGCGCGGCGGGTATTTTTCAGTCCAATTTGGGCGAAAGCAGTCACGATAACTACGGCAGTAGCGCCAGCCAACAGCAGTTCGAGCAGGACTTAGGCGCTAAGGTTATCGATGAAATTGAGCTTTACACTCAGCGCCAACAAGCATCGCTTGACCAAGCGCTGGCGCAGTTAGTGGGTTGAGCGATAGAACAGCCATTATTCTTGATATGTTCAATACAAGTAGGGCAGTAAAACGTTATGAGTAAAGGAAAGGTATTAGTATTACATGGTCCTAATTTAAATTTGCTAGGTAGTCGTCAACCTGAGATCTATGGTTACACGACGTTAGATGATGTAAATAACATGCTGCGAGAGAAAGCGGTAATGGCCGATTGGGACATAGCATGTTTGCAAAGTAATCATGAAGGCGCCCTGATCGATGCTATCCATGCTGCTCGTCTGGATGGCACTCAAGCAATTATTATCAATCCCGCCGCCTATACCCATACCTCCGTGGCCATTCTTGATGCCCTTAATGCTTTCGATGGCACAGTGATTGAGGTGCATCTATCGAATGTGCACAAGCGAGAAGCCTTCCGGCATCACTCCTATGTCTCACTGCGTGCCGATGGCGTAATTGCCGGACTAGGGGTTCAAGGCTACAAAGCTGCGTTAGAAGCAGTGATGGTGACGACTAATTAATATGTAACCGTATCTGCTCTATTTTATTTTTTAAAACAGGTAGGTACACATTGAGCAACGTGTCGAGGTCGACCCGAGCAGCGTTGGTACTGATATTGATCGCACCGATTAAATGCTGCTTGGCGTCGTGGACGGGCACCGCAATGGAACGAAGACCGGAATCTAACTCCTGATCTGAAATAGCATACCCCTGCTGTCGTGCGGTCATTATCTGGCTGCGGAGTTCATCAACATTGGTCACCGTTTTATCGGTGTAGGCCTCAAGCACAGCCGAAGATAAGAAGTGATCAAGGTCAGTATCGCTGAGTTGGGCTAGGAGTATGCGCCCCATGGAAGTATGCGCGGCAGGTAGCCTCGTCCCCACTGATAGGGTAATCGCCATTAAGCGATGTTTCGCTGCTGAGCGGGCGAGGTAAATAACGTCATTACCCTCTAGCACGCCAAGCGATGAAGACTCCCCCGTTTCCGCGGTTATATCTTCCAAATAGTGCTGAATAACGTCCCTATAATTGTTAGCCGATAAAAAAGCATACCCCAACTGAAGTACTCGGGGCGCTAATTCAAAATAGCGCTGCTGTTTACGGACGTACCCGAGCGCATGAAGAGTGAGTAAGAAACGCCTGGCTTTTGCTCGGTTCATCCCTGTTCGCGTAGCCACTTCACTTAGTGTCATTCGCGGGTGTTCGTGATCGAATGCCTGTATAACCTCCAAGCCGCTGGCTAACGCTGTTACAAAATCACGGCTATCTTCACTCAGCATCTCTTCTGGCATTTTTATCATCCATTCCTTCAATATTTACTAGGGGGAAGGTTAACGTAAAAATGTTCGCAATGCGAACTTGTGCGTTTGTAAAAGCGACGGTGACAAGACTCTGCCGACGCTACAAAGCGGTGCCTAACATGGCCTGCTACTAAAGTTGTGTTTTTTAATAGGTTGGCAACAAAGTAATCTCAGCTATCAAGTTACGAATATATGTACGTATTACGAACAATAATTAAGCATGATAATGACTTAATCACGCACAGGAAGAAAAATGAACAAACTCCTTAGCTCTGCTTACTTGGCTGCCTGCACTAGCGCTCTGGCGCTTGGCCTTACTGTCTCCTCCGCCAGCGCCAATGAGTGGCCGACCGATGACATACGTCTTGTGGTCCCTTACGCACCAGGGGGTACGACGGATGTGCTTTCCCGGCGTGTTGCTGACCTTCTCCAACAAGAGCTTGATGCCAACGTGATCGTGGAAAATCGCCCAGGCGCGGGGTCTACCGTGGGTACCGGTCGTCTCGCTCGTGGTGGCCGCGATGCTGAACACACCATTTTAATGGCCTCGCCAGGGCACACCATTGGCGCTGCCATCTATCCTGATCTCAGCTACGACCCGGTCGAAGATTTCGTTTTTCTGCAAAACATGGTCGACATACCTAACGTCATGGTGGTCCCTGCAGACAGCCCCTATGAAAGCGTTATTGAGTTCGTAGAAGCGGCGAAAGAAGAAAACATGACCTTCAGTCACAGTGGCGTGGGTAGCTCCATTCATATGTCGGGCGAGCTGTTCAAAACACTGACCGAAACCAACCTGACGGCGGTGCCTTTTGCTGGCAGTGGTGCGGCGCTTCCGGCGTTGCTGGGCGGCGATGTTGATGTGGCGTTCGAGAACATGCCGACGGTGCTTTCGCACATACGTTCCGGTGATCTACGGGCGCTTGCGGTCACTTCTGCTGAACGCTCCGAGTATCTGCCCGATGTCCCGACACTGTCAGAAATCGGTGAGTACAACCTTGACCAGTTCATTACGACTGCCTGGTTCGGTCTGATAGCACACAACTCCTTCCCGGAAGAGGCGCAAAGCGTCATGCAAGAGGCTCTGGCCAAGGTGATGGAGCGTGAAGAGTTTGTAGAATTCGCGGACCAACTGGGTGCTGAGCCGGGTCAAGTGTCGGGTGAAGAATTCAAGCAGTTTATTATTGAAGACTTGGAGCGTTGGGAAAACGTAGCTGAGCAGGCGGGTATTAGCCAGTAAGCAAGGCAGCCTTTGATCTAGCGGAGAGGCGAGGGCAAGCATCCTCGCCTCTCTTGTTTCGATGTGTCTTGTTTCAAAGTCTCTTAGATCTATATCTCTTGGCTCTATATTACTTAGTTCTATATTACGTAGTTCTTTGGAGAAGGCAGTGAAGACTACCTCGGATTTTAAGCGCAGGGTTAAAGACCCGGCTGACGTAGTGGCGGGCGTTATTCTGCTTTGCTTTTCCATTGCGCTGGTCTTTTATCTGGTGCCTAACTACATCAATGAACCGCCCATCATGCAAAACCCCATGATGTCGCCTCGTTGGCTGCCGGAAATTGTTGGCTGGTTGATACTGCTGTTTTCTATCCTGCTCATCCTGCAAGGCTTCCTGTTAGACAGAAGCAGTGAGGAGGATGAACGAAATATTGAGAAAGGGTCGACACGCCGCTTTGTATTGATGGTGGTCGCCCTGTTGATATATGTCGCTTTGTTTGAATCGATGGGTGCGGTGTTTACCGGGATTATCGCGACGCTGGTGCTGTTTGTGGCGCACCCTGTTCGCACGTGGTGGGTCTATAGCATGGCATTTGTATTTCCTATCGTTGTGACCTTCATATTTGTAGAAGTCATGAATGTGCCGCTTCCGATATCGCCAATCGGCTTCTGATTGGCTACTTATTCTGCTGGGTGATCTATGGAAAATTTTTCGGAAGTCATAGAGTTATTCTTTAGTTTAGATAACTTCATCGCTATCGCTGTGGGGGTCGTCATCGGCGTGGTCGTGGGGTCGATTCCTGGCTTGACCGCCACGATGGCGGTGGCACTGGCATTGCCCTTTACCTTCTCCATGCAGCCTGTCGCCGCTATTTTGCTGCTGGTAGGTATCTATAAAGGGGGAATGTACGGTGGTTCCATTACGGCCATTTTAATAAGAACCCCCGGCTCACCTGCCTCCGCCTGTACCTTGTTGGACGGCTACCCCATGGCGCAGCAGGGGCATGCGAAGAAAGCACTTAAGACAGCACTTTATTCGTCGGTCATTGCCGACTTCATCTCTAATATTGCCCTGATCTTTTTTGCTGCCTATTTGGCAAAAATCGCCCTGAACTTTGGCGCGCCAGAGTTTTTCTGGCTGATCTGCTTTTCGCTTACCATCATTATTTCTTTGGCCAGCGGCTCTATGATCAAGGGCTTGATGGCTGCGCTATTAGGTATTCTGCTTTCCCTGGTAGGGCTAGATGAAGTCTTTGGTTCTCAACGGTTTACCTTTGGCAACTACAACTTGATGGACAGCATCTCCTTTATCCCGCTGTTGATTGGTCTGTTTGCCATCCCTGAGATTATCGAGTTCTACCGCAAAAAAGCGCTTCCTCATATTAAGGCGAAGGCGAGCGGTGCCGGTCTTGCTTTTTCTGAACTGAAGCGCTGCATGACCACCATTGTGCGGGGTAGTTTGATTGGTGTGATTATTGGTGCAATCCCAGGTACTGGCGCTACTGCGGCTGCTTTTATTTCCTATAGCGATGCACGCAGGCGGTCGCCCAACAAGGCTAACTTTGGTAAAGGCGAGGTAGAGGGTGTTGCCGCCGCCGAGGCTGGTAATAATGGCGTCGCCGGGGCGACGATGATTCCCTTGTTATCGCTGGGTATTCCAGGGGATGTCATCACGGCCATTATCCTTGGTGCCTTTATGGTTCATGGGCTTACGCCTGGCCCCCTTATGTTCCAAGAGAATCTATCCCTGATCTACGCCTTGTTTATGGGCATTATGTTCAGCTCGCTGGTATTGCTGTTGGTGGGTAATGTGGCCATCAAGTACTTCTCTTTGATTGCTGATATCCCTAAATCAGTTCTCTTTCCCATCGTATTGATGTTCTGCGTTTATGGCGCTTACGCCGTTAATAACGACACCTTTGACATATGGGTGATGATGGCCTTTGGCGTCATGGGCTATATCTTCAATCGCGCCGCGATACCGGCTGCGCCCTTTTTGATCGGGTTTATCCTCGGGCCAATGTTCGAAGATAATCTGCGCCGCTCTTTATTGATCGGACATAACGATCTGTCGATCTTCGTTCGCGGCCCCATTACCTGGGTTTTCATTGCATTGACGGTGGGCTCCATTTCCCTGGCACTTTACCGCTTTATTTCCGCGCGCCGTGAAGCGCGCAATGCTGCCGCTAAATCACAAGAAGTTTGATGTTCTTCGGAGAAGTGCAATGGCGGGACCACTGACGGGGCTTCGGGTACTGGATTTAAGTCGTGTAATGGCTGGCCCCTGGTGTACGCAGATACTGTCAGATATGGGCGCCGAAGTGATTAAAATTGAGCACCCGCTGCTGGGTGATGATACCCGCCACTGGGGACCGCCCTGGTTAAAAGACCGGGAGGGCAACGACACCTCGGAATCGGCCTATTACCTTTCCGCCAATCGCGGCAAACATTCGGTGACCGTGGATATCGGCCAGCCCGAAGGCCAGGCACTGGTGCGTGAACTGGCAACTGAAAGCGATATTCTGGTAGAGAACTTCAAAAGCGGTGGCTTGGCAAGAAAAGGGCTCGATTACGCAACGTTAGAGGCAATCAATCCGCGACTGATTTACTGCTCGATTACCGGATTTGGCCAGACGGGGCCAATGGCCTCCATGGCAGGTTACGACTACCTGATCCAAGCACAAGCCGGGTTAATGAGCATTACCGGAGCCGCTGACGGAGAACCTGGCGCTGGGCCACAGCGGGTAGGTATGGCTGTTTCAGACCTGACCACTGGGATGAACGCTACCATCGCTATTCTTGGCGCGTTGCACCACCGGCACCAGACGGGGGAAGGCCAATATATCGATATGGCGCTGCTGGATGTTCAGGTGAGCTGGCTGGCGAACCAAGCGATGAACTACTTTTGCAGTGGCACCCCACCGACCCGGACGGGCGAGTACCATCCTAACCTAGTGCCCTACCAGCCGTTTCCGACGGCCGATGGCGAAAAAGTCATCATTGCGATCGGTAATGATGGGCAGTTCAGGCGCTTCTGTGAGGCCGTCGGGCGACCTGATTTGGCAAGCGATCCCCGGTTCAGCACTAACCCGGAACGCGTCAAGCATCGGCTTGATCTAATCCCGCAGATGGTCACCATCACCCAAGGGCGCTCAAGCCGTGAATGGATAGAGAGGCTGGGCGCCATTAGCGTGCCCTGCGGGCCGATCCAGAATATTGCCCAGGTCTTTGCTGACCCTCAGGTTCAAGCGCGGAACATGCAGATTGAGCTGGAAACCGACACCGGTGCAGTGCCCGGCGTGGCCAATCCGATCAAATACTCCAGAACCCCGCTGGAGTATCACAAGCCACCACCACGCTTGGGCGAGGACACCGATAGCGTGTTAGCACGCTTACTGCACAAAGGCGCTGAGGAAATCAGCACCCTGCGTGAAAAAGGGGTCGTGAAGTAGCTTCACTACCCCTAGCCGACGGTCACCCCGCCACACACGAACAGCGTCTGGCCGGTGATAAAACCACTGCGCTCATCACAGTAAAAGCTAACGGCCTGCGCGACATCCTCGGGCTGGCCCATGCGTTTTAGCGGAATATTCTCGACGATGCGCCTGGCGCGTTCAGAATCGGGAGGGTTGTTTTGCCAGAAAGCACTGGTCGCAATGGGGCCAGGCGCAACGCAATTAACCGTAATATTGTGTTCGGCAAGTTCCAGTGCCCATGTGCGCGCCATGGATTGCAGTGCGCCTTTGGTGGCGCTATAGATCGTGCGTGCCTCTTTGCCAAGCACCACTCGGCTGGTGTTCAGAACGATACGCCCCATGCCACTAGCCTTCATACTGGGCAGCAGCGCCTGGGTGCAGATCAATGCCGAGCGTACGTTCAGATGCATTAACTTGTCGAAGTCCTCAAGCTGCGCTTCTTCAATCAGCGCAGGGGCGACAATGCCGACGTTATTGACCAAACGGGTTACCGTATAGCGCTCGGCGATTTCTGACATTACGCGGCGAGTAGCGTCTGCATCAGCCAGATCGACCTGATAGGCATCGGCTTGCAGGGTCGGCGCTTCGGGTTCGACGATATCCACAACGACCACGCGATAGCCATCTTGCTGTAAACGCAGGGCGATGGCTTGGCCAATGTTTCTAGCGCCTCCGGTCACGACGGCGCAGGGCTGTTGACCAGCAGGTTGGCTCATTTTGTTATCCTTGGCTGCGACAGTTTTATCTTTGTGTGAATTCGAGGCTTAAAACGTTATTAGTCCTGACAGTGTCATTAGCCAGATGATTAAGCTGAGTGTGAAGAAAGACGCGATCGTCCCCACTAGCATGGCGGTGGCGCTAACCCCGCCTAAGCCATAGCGCTGGCCGAATAGCGGATAAATACTAATCATTGGCGAGGCAGCGAATAAGAGCGCACCGGCAAAGTAGATCGGTTCGATATCCGGAATAAGCAGGAACGCAGCCAGGATGGCGAGGGGGTGAATAAGCAGCTTGCCGATCACGATTTGCCCCACATCGCGCATCATGCCCTTAACGTGTAGGCCAAATAGCGACCCACCAATAACGAACAGCGCCGCTGGCCCCGCCGCATCCGCTAGCATATTGATCACTTTCTCAATTGGGCCGGGAATGGCGACGCCTGTTATTGCAATCAGTATACCCACCGTTAGACCGATGAGTACCGGGTTTTTGGCCAGGTTGAGCGCCGTTTGACGAACGGTTTTCCATACGCTTGACCCTTGTTGGTTACCCATTTCAGCAAGAATCAGTGCGGCGGGAATAACAAGCAGGTTCTCAATGAGCATGTTGAGTGCCAAGAGCACCGCCGCCGGCGAACCGATGACCATCGCCGCTACCGGATAGCCAACGAAGCCACTGTTGGCTGCGGCCATCCCCAGCGCTTGCATCGCGCTGGCGTTAAGGGGCTGGCGCTGCAGCTTTAAACAAAGCACCAACCCGGCCCCTAACACCGCTATCGAACCAAGCCCGTACGCCACCAGATAGTGGGGTTGAAAAATAGCCTCCAAAGGCTGCTGGTTTAGCGCGCGAATGACAAGGGCAGGCAGGGCGCAATACAGCACAAAAATACCGACGCCTTGCAACTGCTCACGCTGCATCACCCCACTCCACCGAGCCACATAGCCAATACCGATTAGCAGAAAGATAGGAGTGGTAATCGCGAGTATTGCGAGCATAGCAGCCTCTTCAGCGCCTCATGGTAGTCAATAGCGTAGTTCGAATGGCGAATTATTGTACGCTATTTTGCAAAGGCATCATGGCTAACTTTGCGCGGTTGGCGAGACAAGCTGATCAATATAGTGCGTACGTAGCGGTATCACATGGGGATCGATTTGCTCAGAAGCGATACGATCATGAGTGAAAAAGCGAAACGCATCCACGCCTTGAAACACAAACAGATCAACGCCCGAGAGCGTTTTAGCACCGGCTTGGTGGGCGGCTTTCAACAGTTCGGTGTGAGCCGGAATGTAGACAGCATCAAACACCCAGTGCTGGGCGCCTAGCCCCGCAGTATCGATCGGGCAACCTGGGTGATTGATGTGGCCGATGGGTGAGCAATTGACCACGCCTTGCCACTGGGGTAGCTCGCGCTGCGCCTGCTCGGGGGTGATGCATTGTGCGTTGATGCCCATGCTGTTGAGATCGTGGCTAAGGTTGTGCGCGCGACGCTCATCGTGCTCAAGGATATGAACACAACTGGCCGATAGCTCCCCTAATGCACATGCTACCGCCCGACCCACGCCCCCAGCGCCGATCAATAAGACATCCCCCGCGGGCTGGTCGCCGAACGAGTGGCGGTAGGCGCTGATAAAACCGGTGTAATCCGTATTTTCAGCACGTAAACCCGCCTCATCGAACAGTAATGTGTTGGCGGTGCCAACGCGCTTCACCCCTTCACCGCGGATATCGGCCAGCTGTGCGGCCTTCTCTTTAAAGGGGAAGGTGACATTGGTGCCGCGGTAGCCCTCCTCACGCAGCTTTTGAATGGCGTTGGGAAAATCAAAATCCGTGACCCCCAGGCTGTCGACTAAATCGTAGCGCACCGGTACGCCCAACGATGCCCCTAAGCGCTCATGCAGGTCGGGAGATTGCGATTTGGCGATGCCCTCGCCGACCAGTCCCAGTTTGATCATGCTTATTTCTCCCCTGCGTCATGGTTCGACGCGTCTTGCGTAAGGCCGTCAATGGTAGCTTCCAGGCGCTGCTGCGCGGTGACGCGCACAAAGGCATTCGGTGCACCGAGCCCTTGGTAGCCGTCACGCTGCACCAGCTCGAAGAAAAACGCTTTGCTGCCGGGCTGTGTATACAGCTGATGGAAGTCACCGCCACTGTCTTGATCAAAGAGGATATGGTGATCCTGCATCCACGCATGCGTTTGTGCCGGAAGGTCAAAACGTGCGATCAGGTCGCGGTAATAGTTGCCGGGAATCGGCAGTACCGGTATCCCTGCCTGTTGCAGCGCTGCGCTGGTCTCACGCATAGCGCTGGTGCGCAGGGCGACATGATGAATCCCCGAGCCACCGTACTGGCGCACAAACCGGTTGCTGGCAGTATCCGGCGAGGCGCTGGCGTTAAGCGCCAAGCGAAAACGGCCATTATGATTCTGTAGCACTTGGCTCTGGATCAAGCCACGGGGGTCGGTGACATCGAAAGAGGGGGTAGGCTCCAGCTCGAAAATAGCGCGGTACTGCAGCATCAATGAGAGATAATCATGGTAGGAGAGCGCCACGCTGATGTGGTCGATATCCACCAGGGCTCCTTTAGGAACGGGCTGAACATCAACAGGGAACTCGCGATCCCAAGTGCGGCTGAGTTGCGAATCATCAATGATATAGGAAAGGCTGCCATCCACATTGCGTAGCGCGCTCATGCGATGGCTAGCACCGACCTCTTCGGGTTCGACGATATCGTATCCGAGCTTATCGGCGCGCTTGAAGGCTTCATAAGCGTTGCCAACCCGCAGGCCGATGGCGGTGACCGCGGTGGCATCGCGCCCCGGCACACGGCCGGTAAAGCTTGAATCGGTGTTGAGCACCAGATTAACGTCACCGGCGGCCCAGCGCTCGGCATTCAGCGTATGATGTCGCCCAACGCAGGCCATGCCCAGCGCGCTGAGTAGCGACCGCAGCGAGTCCAAATCCGCGGGCTCAACGGCGATCTCCAGAAAGGCGACCGACTCGATCGGCTGCGGCGCGGGAATCCCGCTGTCACTCTGCATACTGCGCAGCAAATGGTACGAGCGCAGCCCGTCGCGGGCGGTCTGGTCGCTGTGGCCCATGCGAAAGACGTCGTTAAAAATCTCGTGGGAAAGCGGGCCGTCGTAGCGGGTCTCTTCCAGCATGGCCATGAAGCTATCCATCTGTAGCTCACCTTGACCAGGGAAGCAGCGGTAGTGACGGCTCCACGATAGGTGATCCATGGAAAGGCGCGGCGCATCGGCGGTCTGTACCAGAAAGATGCGATCCCCTGGAATACGCCCAATGGTGCCCAGCTCCGTCTGGCGGGAAAAGATATGGAAGGTATCCAGCACTAGGCCGACATTAGGATGCGCGGCACGGCGGACTACCTCCCAGCTATCGCGGTAGTCGTGAATATGCCGCCCCCACGCCAGCGCCTCATAAGCCACGCGCAAATGTCGCCGCGCTGCACGCTCGCCGAGCTCATAATAGTCATCGGCGGCGCGGCTTAACCCCGGTAGGGAGTCAGGGTGGACGGTGCTGCAGGCCATTAGCAGTTCCGTACCCAGCTCTTCCATGAGGTCGAACTTGTGCTCGGCGCGGTCAAACGCTCGCTCCCGGGCGCGCCCTTGCAGCCCTTCGAAGTCACGAAAGGGCTGGAGAGTGACCAGTTTAAGCCCCCGGGAGCGAATCAGCTCGCCTGCCTCGTGGGGTGTGCCGGTGAACGCGGTGAGGTCGTTTTCAAACAGCTCAAGGCCTTCGAAGCCAGCGTCGGCAATGGCGTCTACTTTCTCTTCCAGCGAGCCGCTTAGGCAAACCGTGGCAATCGATGAGTACATCGCGACATGCTCCTTATAGTGCGTTGAATCAGTAGCCCGCCAGGCGTGGCAGGAAGGTGACCAGCTCAGGCACAAAGGTAATCAGCAGCAAGATCAAAAACTGCACGCCGAGCATGGGTAGAATGCGGCGAATAATCGGCCCCATTCCCACCCCGGAAACGGACTCTGCAACAAATAGACACAGCCCCATGGGTGGCGTAATCAGCCCCATCATCAGGTTGAAAATCACCACGATGCCGAAGTGCAATGGGTCGATACCCAGCGCCATCGCAATGGGGTGAAGAATGGGCACGAGTACCAAAATGGCCGCGATGCCCTCCAAGAACAGGCCTACCACCAGTAATAGAAGAATGACGGCAATCAGGAAGGTCCACTGGGTATCGATACTCATCAGCGCCCAGTCCGTCAGCATATTGGGCACACATTCGAACGTTAGCACCCAGTTGGCGGCGGCAACGGCCCCCATGATGACCATGATCACCGCACTATCGCGCATGGCACGAGCGAAGATACCCGGCAGGTTGACCAGCTTGATGTTGCGGTAGAGCACGACGCCCAAAATTAACGCATAGACCACGGCAAAGGCCGCCGCCTCGGTGGGTGTCACAATACCGGCGAGAATCGCCCCAACGACAAAAACGGGCATCAGTGCGGGTAGTAAGCCGTGCAGAAGCGCGTGGCGGCGTGACTGCTGCTTGGTCTTTGAGGTGACCATGTCGCCAGCAAAAAAGTAGACGTAAATCGAAAGCCCTAGCGCCAGCAGAAAACCCGGCACAATACCGGCCAAAAAGAGCCCGGGTACCGACACGCCAGACACCGTGAGCGCATAGATAATCACTGGAATGCTGGGGGGAATAATGGGCCCAATGACCGAGGATGCAGCCGTCAGCGCAGCGGCAAAATCACGCGGATAACCCTCTTTTTCCATAGCGGGGATAAATACCCGCCCTAGCGCCGAGGTATCCGCTATCGCCGACCCTGAAAGCCCGGCAAAAATGACCGACGCCCAGATATTAACGTGTGCCAAGCCAGCTTTAAGACGGCCGACAATGGCGCTGGCCAGATTAATAATACGGTGAGTGATGCCCGCTTCGTTCATCAGCTCGCCAGCCAGAATAAACAGCGGAATCGCCAACAACGGGAAAGACTCCATGCCACCGAAAAACTGCTGCGACACAATGCGAATGTGGTAGGGCAAATCGCCGGTGCTCATGAGCACCGTCAGCGAACCGAGGATGGCAAAGGCAAACGGCACCCCGAGTAATACGAGCGCTAAAAGCAGTATGAAAATCATGGCGAAGCCTCCTCACCAAGCTGCTCGTTCCAACGCAGCGCGCCCATCACCAGGGCAGAGAGACTGAGCAAGCCGCCGCCCATCAACATAGAAGCCTGAAACAGCCACATCGGCATCCCAGTGCTGGACGAGGTGCGCCCGCCACGTGCGGCGATAAACTCAACCGCCGACACCATCAAACCAATCCCCACTACGAAGACGACCAGATCGACGAGCACGGCTTGCCAGCGCACCCAGCGCGGCGGCAGCAAGCGTCGAATAAGGTCAAAACCGATGTGCTTGTCTTGTAGATATGCCCAGGACATACCGAACATCAGGCCGTAAATCATCAGGTAGATGGCGGTGTCTTCTCCCCAGCTAATGGAACCGCCATAGGTGTAGCGGGCAAAGGCATTGCCCGCGACCAGCAAAAATATCAGCATCATGGCAAGCCCTGCCAAGCTGCCATTGAACAGGATCAGACCACGATGTAGCCGGGTGAGAAGAGCAGGCATAGGAGCACCTTCAATCAATAGTCAGGCACGCAGGTTGGCGGATGAACCACTGATGGTTCACCCGCAAGCGTTTGAACAGGTGGGATTAAAAGTTCGCGGAGGCCTCTTCGACGGCCGATGAGAGGCGGTCAATCCACTCGGCATCATCGCCAAGTTCGTCGCGTAGGTACGCTTGTACCGGCGGTTGTGCCGCTTCGCGGAAAGCGTCCATCTGTTCAGCAGTGGGCTGGGTCACTTCCATGCCCTCTTCTTCCAGCTTGGTGATTCCCTGCGCCGAGTTAAACTGCTGGATAGCACGTCCAGTGGTGCCAGCAACGACAGCGGCACGTTTTACAGCAGCTTGCTCTTCTTCAGAGAGAGACTGGAATATCTCATCGTTGACCAGGATGTGATCAACGCCATAAACGTGGCGATCAAGCGTGAGGTAGTCTTGGAACTCGTAGAAGTTATTGCCGTAGATCACCGAGATAGGGTTCTCTTGGCCATCAACGACACCCGTGGCAAGCGCTGTCGGTACTTCACCCCAAGCGATGCCCTGGGGCTCGCCACCCAACGCGCTGACCATTTCCAGGTAGAGCGGAATCGTTTGTACGCGGAATTTCAGGCCTTCCATATCCTCGGGCGAGTTGATGGGGCGCACGGAGTTGGTGAAGTGCCGAAAGCCAGTCTCGCCGTAGGCTAATGTACGCAGGCCGGTTTGCTGTAAGCAGTGCTCCGCAAGTGCGGCGCCAAATTCGCCGTCCAATACTTGCCATGCCACTGGCGCCGACGGGAACGTGTAAGGGATATCCGTCACGGCCACCGCTGGGCAGAAATTGGCGTAGGCGCCGGAAACCATGGCGATGCTAATCGTGCCATCCTGGGCGCCTTCGATTAGCTCAGTTTCGCCGCCGAGAGAGCCGGCAGGGTAGAGTTCCACGGTGAGGTCAGTTTCAGCCTCGACAAGGTTTTTGAATACCTGGCCCGCCGCGCCTTTTTTCGACGTCGTCCAGTCATCTGGATCCACATGGGCAAAGCGCAGCGTTTGTGCGGAAGCGGTTGCGGCGGATGCTAGCGCGGCGGCAGCGATAGCCGCCGTCAAGGCGCGTTTTACGGAGGTAGGTTTTGATGCAAACAGTGGGCGTAAAGACATTGTTATTGTCCTCTTATTGGGCCGTTGTCAGGGGGTTGAAAAGACCTCTAGCAGTGGCGTGCGTGGCCTTTTAACCCTTTCCCGAGCAACAATGTACGAAATGGTACGTTCAGTCAAGCTATGGCATACTAGACAAAAGACGACCACGACAATAAAAGAGCATGCTCTATGACAGCCACTTCTACTAAAGCCAGCCCTCCTGCCACGCGGCGGCGTCGCAAAAACGATCCCGAATCCGTGCGCGCCGATATTCTCGCCGTGGCTACTCGTGAGTTCTCAGAAAAAGGCCTCTCTGGGGCACGAATTGACGAAATTGCCGAGAAAACCCGTGCCTCCAAGCGGATGATTTATTACTACTTCAGTGATAAAGAGACACTTTATTTACATACCCTGGAGGCGGCTTACCAGAAAGTGCGCCTTCAAGAGGCCGAGTTGGATCTTGACCACCTGGCCCCGCTTGAAGCACTTAGCCGACTAGTGCGCTTTACCTTCTGTCATCACGCCAAGAATCCCGATTTTATTCGCCTGGTCATGATCGAAAATATTCACCATGGGCGCTTTATCGCGCAGTCAGCGCTGATTCAATCGCTCAATGCTGGGGTGATTGATGTGCTTACCAATGTGTATGCGCGAGGTGTCGAGGCTGGCTGCTTTCGTGAGGGTTTAGACCCAAGGGAGTTACACTGGCTGATTAGTGCGCTGTCGTTTTTCAATGTCTCCAACCAGCACACGTTCTCGCGAATTTTCGATTGGCATCAAGCCGCGCCGGAGAATCAGAGTAAGTTAGAAGATCATGTCACTGAGATGGTGCTGCGTTATGTGGTTACGGATGCCACGTTGTCACCATCCTAGGCACTTATCCTTACCTTTGGTGCTGCCTGCCCTGGGTACAGATAGGCAAGAGTACGTTGGCAAATTAGCGAATACCTTTTAGCGTACAATTCGAATAACGAACAAAAGTACATTTTGTCCTGTGAGTCGGCTTTTTGGCTATGTTGTTAAATTCGGGACAACGTTAATAGGAGGCTTGGCACCCATGCCTGCTGGATTTTTAAAACACCCTTTTATGAGTCAGCGTGCGGTCGCAGCTTGCGATGAAGACGCGATGGTGAACGCCATGCTGGCCTTTGAGCTAGCGCTGGCCGAGGTTCAAGAAGCCAGCGGTGCTGTCCCCGTTGGCGTTAGCCAGCAAATGCGCCACCAATTGGAAATTGCGACGTTTAGTATCGCCGATATTGCCGAAGGCATTGCCAGCGGCGGTAATGCGGCCATCCCCTTCGTCAAGCAGGGCCGGGTACTGCTGGCCGATGAGCTCAAGCGCTACTGGCACCAGGGCGCGACCAGCCAGGACGTGGTCGACTCCGCGCTGATGCTGCTGCTTAAACCGCGCTTGGCGGCGCTGGATGAGTTACTGCTGCGCTGCCGTTCGGCGGCAACAGCGCTGATGGATGCTCATATCGACACGCCCATGGTCGGGCGTACGCTAATGCAGCAGGCGCTGCCGATCACCTTTGGCGTCAAGGTGGCCCACTGGGCGATCGGCCTTGAGCAGAGCCGCCGGCGGTTAAGCCACATTGAGCTCCCCGTTCAGTTCGGCGGTGCGGTGGGCGTGCACTCGGGTTGGGATAACGTTGGGCTTGAATGGATGGATGCGTTGGCCGAGCGGTTAGGCTTGGCAGCGCCGGTACTGCCCTGGCATACCGATCGCTACCCGATCCATGCACTTGGCACCGCGTTAGATGCCGTGGCGGGCGCGGCTGAAAAAGTCGCGCTGGATGTGTCGCTACTGACGCAAACCGAAGTCGGCGAAGTAGCGGAACCCTCCGCGCCCGGGATGGGGGAGTCCTCTTCCATGCCTCATAAGCGCAATCCGGTACGGAGCGCGCTGATTCGCGGTGCGGCGCGACAAGTACATGGCCACACCAGCGTATTGATCAACGCTGCCGCCCAGCCTCTTGAGCGCGGACTAGGGGAGTGGCATGCGGAGTGGGCGCCACTGATGGAAAGCGTTCTACTGGTGGAAGGCGCGCTGGAACAAGTGGCGGTGCTATTGGAAGGGCTCGAGGTCTACCCTGAACATATGCAGCGAAACTTGTCAGCCACCGGCGGCGGCATTATGGCCGAGCCCGCTGCTCGGTTACTGGCGCCTGCGCTAGGCACGGACAGAGCCAAGGCCGTTAGCGCAGAAGCAGCAGAAACCGCTCGTCAGGAAGCGCGCGCTTATGCAGACGTACTCTTAACCCATTCTGACGTAAAAGGGATTATTGACCCCGAGTCACTGCGTAAGGCCTGCGACCCCGCTTTATACCTTGGTAGCAGCATTGATCAGGTTCTGCGTACCCAAAAGTGGCTTAGAATAAGCTAATTACTTGAAAAGTAATATTTTTTAAAAAGCCTGTTAGGCGTGCGGTGATTCATGGTTCGCCGCTTAGCAGCACGGCAGGATTTGACCCTAAAAGCGTTCAGCAGTAACTTGTTCGTATAGAGAATCTATGTTCGATTGACGAACAAGTATCGATAAGTACGCCAACGACCTGCTAAGAGGCACCCATCATGGCCGAGTTTCTCAGCTTGCATGACGCGGTAGCGCGCTACGTCCAAGACGGCGCCACCGTGGCCATGGAAGGCTTTACCCACCTGATTCCGTTTGCTGCGGGTCATGAAGTGATCCGTCAGAAAAAGCGCGACCTGACGCTGATCCGCATGACCCCCGATATCATCTATGACCAGATGATTGGCGCGGGCTGTGCCAAAAAGGTGATCTTCTCATGGGGTGGTAACCCTGGTGTGGGATCGTTACACCGCCTGCGTGATGCGGTCGAGAAAGGCTGGCCGTGCAAGATCGAGATTCTTGAGCATAGCCATGCCGCTATGGCCTGCGCCTTTGAAGCAGGCGCGGCGGGGTTACCGATGGCGGTATTTCGCGGCTACATCGGCAGCGAACTGCCCAGCGTTAACGATCAAATCAAATTCATCGAGTGCCCCTTTACCGGCGAGCGCTTAGCCGCTGTGCCCTCGGTTCGCCCAGATGTGTCGATCATCCACGCGCAGCGGGCGGATCGCCAGGGCAACGTGCTGGTGGAAGGGATCGTTGGCGTGCAGAAAGAGGCCGTACTGGCTGCCAAGCACAGCATCGTCACAGTGGAAGAGATCGTCGATGACCTCAACGCCCACCCGAACGCCTGTGTGATTCCCAGCTGGGCGATCAGCGCCATTGCGGTGGCCGAGAAAGGCGCGCTGCCTTCCTACACTCACGGCTATTACGGTCGCAGCAACCGTTTCTATAAAGAGTGGGATGCCATCGCCCGAGATCGAGACACCTTCACCCAGTGGCTCGACGACAACGTCTTTAATGCCGCCGATAACGTGGGAGGCCACGCCTGATGAGTCTGGAATATACCTCTTCTGAAATGATGTCGGTGACCGCTGCACGGGCGCTGGAAAACGGCATGACCTGCTTTGTGGGTATTGGTTTACCTTCTGAAGCCGCTAACTTGGCGCGTCTTACCCATGCCCCCGATGTGGTGCTGATTTATGAGTCCGGCACGCTGCAGACCAAGCCCGATATTCTGCCGCTCTCCATCGGCGATGGTGAACTGTGCGAATCAGCGCTCACCACTGTCGCGGTACCGGAGATGTTCCGCTACTGGCTCCAGGGTGGCAAAGTCGATGTGGGCTTTTTAGGCACTGCGCAGATTGACCGTTTTGCTAATCTGAATACCACGCTGATTGGCGATTATAAAGCGCCCAAGGTACGGTTGCCGGGTGGCGGTGGTGCGCCGGAAATAGCCACCAACGCCGGTGAAGTCTTTATCACCCTGAAGCACTCGAAGCGCGCTTTCGTGAAAGATGTCGACTTCGTGACTACCTTGGGCTTTGGCCGCGACGGCAAAGGGCGCGACAACGTGCCCAATATCGGCAAAGGTCCTACCCGTGTGATTACCGACCTGTGCGTGATGAAGCCCGACCCGGACACCAAAGAGCTGGTAGTGGTATCGCTGCATCCCGGCGTGAGTCGCGAAGACGTGACGGAAGCCACCGGCTGGGAAGTGCGCTTTGCCGAGCAGCTCGAAAGCACCCCTGAGCCCAGTGAAAAAGAACTGACGATTTTGCGTGAACTTAAAGCGCGCACTGAACGGGCCCACGCTGGCGAATAAGGAGTTTGCTATGAGTGACGTTTATTTATGCCATCCTCGCCGCACCGCAGTAGGCCGCTTTGGCGGCACCCTGGCCAGCGTGCGCCCGGATGATTTTGCCGCGACGATTTTTAAAGCCGTATTAGCAGAAGCGCCGGAACTTGACCCTGCTGCCATTGAAGAAGTCTTTATGGGCTGCGCCAACCAGGCCGGTGAAGATAACCGCAATGTGGCGCGGATGTCGTCGCTGCTGGCGGGCATTCCTACCTCAGTGCCCGGCACCACTATGAACCGCCTGTGCGGCTCGGGTATGGACGCAGTCGGTACCGCGTTTCGCGCCATTAAAGCCGGTGAAATGGAGCTGGCGTTGGCAGGCGGCGTGGAGTCCATGTCTCGCGCGCCCTACGTAATGGGCAAGGCCGATAGCGCTTTCGCCCGCAGTCAAAAACTCGAAGACACCACCATTGGCTGGCGCTTGATCAACCCGCTGATGAAGAAAGCGTTTGGGGTTGATTCCATGCCGGAAACGGCGGAAAACGTCGCCGAGCAGTTCAATATCTCTCGGGAAGATCAGGACGCTTTTGCCCTGCGCTCCCAGCAAAAAGCCGCTGCCGCTCAAAAAGCGGGGCGCTTTGCCCAGGAAATCACGGCCATCGAGATCCCGCGCCGTAAGCAAGCGCCTCTGATTTTTGACCAGGACGAGCACCTGCGGGAAACCACGCTGGAGAAGCTCGCGGGCCTACCCACGCCTTTCCGTGAGGGCGGCAGTGTAACCGCAGGCAATGCTTCTGGTGTCAACGACGGCGCAGCCGCCATGCTGGTGGCCAGTGAAGCCGCCGTCAAACAGCACGGCCTGAAGCCGATGGCGAAAATCATCGGCATGGCCACCGCTGGCGTTGAGCCGCGTATCATGGGCTATGGGCCGGTACCGGCAGTGCAGAAACTACTCAAGCGCACTGGTATCGCCATGGATGATATCGATGTGTTTGAGTTTAACGAAGCGTTCGCCGCCCAGGCGCTGGCCTGTATGCGAGACTTGGGCCTTAAAGACGACGACCCCCGCGTGAACCCCAACGGCGGCGCGATTGCCCTGGGCCACCCGCTGGGCATGTCCGGTGCGCGTCTGTTAATGACCGCTGCCCATGAGTTGCAGAGCAGCGGTAAGCGCTACGCACTATGCACCATGTGCGTTGGTGTAGGGCAGGGTATCGCCACGCTGATCGAACGGGTTTAACGGAGGCAGACATGGCTTTTCATACCATCAACGGTCGCAGCGTGGCCTACCGGCTGCTCGGCGCGGAAGCGAATCCACTTATCGTGCTGGCCCATCCGTTGGGCATGAGTCAGGCGGTATGGGACGACGTTATCCCCCTGCTTTTGTCTCGCTATCGAGTACTGACCTGGGATCTTCCCGGCCACGGCGCTAGCCAAGCGGTTAGCGGCGAGCAGATCACGCCCGCCGATTTAGCCGCTGAGGCTCTGGCATTGGCAGAACTGGCGGGCGCTGAGCGCTTTCACTTTGCCGGTACGTCCATTGGCGGTGTCGTCGGCCAGCAGCTAATTGCCGAACATAGCGAGCGCCTGCTCTCCGTGACGCTGACCAACACCGGCGCAGTGATCGGCAATCCGGACTTATGGAACACCCGCGCAGGCCGCGTGCGGCAGGAAGGCTTGGCGGCGATGTCTGAAGAGATCGTGCCGCGCTGGTTTGCACCAAAAGCGTTTGAGGATAGCCCCGCGCTGAAAGCTGGCTGGTGTGTGCAAATGGGCCGTGGCGATGATGAGTCCTACGCTCAGCTGTGCGAAATGCTTGGCCGCGATACCTTTACTGGCAAGCTCTCAGGTAAGCACGTCCCTCATCAGGTCGTTCCCAATAAAGTCAAAGTACAGCTGTTTGGCGGCAGTGAAGATATGGCCACGCCGCCCGCCACGCTGGAAGCCTTGGCGGCAGAGCTTGATGGCGCACCGCTAGAGATTTTTGACGGCGTGGGCCATGTGCCTTCGGTAGAAGACCCAGCGCTAATTGCGCAAAAGCTCCTCGCGGTGCTTGCCACTGATTTAGGCGATGTGGCGAACCACGGCGTGGCGTACGCCACTGGCCTTGAAACCCGCAAGCAGGTATTGGGAGAAGAGCATGTGGCGCGCTCGACCGCCAACGCCAATAGCCTGGATGCCCCCTTCCAGCAGATGATTACCCGCTTGGCCTGGGGTGAACTGTGGAGCAACGGCGACCTAACCCGTCGCGAGCGCAGCATGATCACCACGGGCATTCTCGCCGCGCTCGGGCGCGAAGAGCTAACGCTGCACTTGAAAACCGCCAAGCGTATTGGCCTGACGGAGGCCGAGCTGCGCCAAGTGCTGATGCACGTCGCCATTTATGGCGGCGTGCCCGCAGCGAATCACGCCTTTGCGCTGGCCAAAGAGTTGGGCTGGGGCGAGTAGCGAGTCAAAATAATGGATGAGAGGTAAGGGTGATGACCCACGATAACAAACGCTTTGTGGCACGCGACCGCAACTGGCATCCGCCTGCCTTTGCGCCGGGCTATAAAACCTCGGTCGCGCGCTCGCCCCAGCAGGCGTTGGTAAGCATGCAGCAGCCGACCGTTTCAGAGCTAACCGGCCCGGACTTCAGCCACCTGCGCATGGGCTCGCACGACAACGACCTGCTGATGAACTTCCGCCAGGAACCGAGCCAGGGCGGTCTGCCCCAGGGCGAGCGGATTATCATGTTCGGCCGGGTGGTCGATCAATTCGGCAAGCCTATACCACATACCCTGGTAGAAATGTGGCAGGCCAATGCGGGCGGGCGATACCGGCATAAAAACGATAAGTATCTGGCACCGTTAGACCCTAACTTTGGCGGCGTGGGGCGTTGTTTAACCGATGAGCAAGGGATGTACCGCTTCCGTACCATCAAGCCCGGCCCCTACCCGTGGCCGAATGACATGAACAGCTGGCGACCCGCGCATATTCACGTATCGGTGACCGGCCCTTCAATTTCAACCCGTCTGATTACCCAGATGTATTTTGAGGGCGACCCGCTGATTCCCCTGTGCCCCATCGTGCATACGCTGAAAGATCCGCTCGCGGTTGAGACGATGATTGGTCGACTCGATATGGCCCACAGTAAGCCGATGGATTGCCTTGCCTATCGCTTTGATGTGGTGGTACGCGGTGAGCTGCAGACCTACTTTGAAAACCAATAAGGGTGGGGATATCTCATGAATCAGCCTAACAGCCAGCCGACCAGCGACCTGATGCTGCGTGAAACCGCCTCGCAAACCGCTGGCCCCTACGTGCACATTGGTCTGGCGCTTGCTGCGGCGGGCAACCCAGTGCGGGATGAAGAGATCTGGAACGAGATGGCCAAGCCCGATGCCGAGGGTGAGCATATCGAAGTTGTCGGCATTGTCATCGACGGCAACGGCGACTTAGTACGCGATGCCTTTTTAGAAGCATGGCAGGCCGATGCTAACGGTGAGTACCAAGCCGATTACGACCTCAGCAAACCGTTCAATAGCTTTGGCCGCACCGCGACGACGTTTGATCACGGCAGCGAGTGGTCGCTGACGACCATTAAGCCCGGCGCGGTAAAGCACCCAAGCGGCCAAGTAATGGCCCCACATATCAACCTGACGCTGTTTGCCCGCGGGGTGAATATCCACCTGCAAACGCGGCTTTACTTTGACGATGAAGCGGAAGCGAACGCTCAGTGCCCGGTGCTATCGCGGATCGAGTCACCGGCGCGTCGCCAAACCTTGATCGCCAAGCGCGAAGAGGTCGATGGTAAGGTGCGCTACCGGTTGGATATCCGCCTGCAAGGTGAAGGCGAGACGGTGTTTTTCGATTTCTAGCCCCTTAGTCTGCAAGTTTGTGAATAAAAACCAAAAGGCGTTGCTTATCCGTAAGCAGCGCTTTTTTTGTTTGGGTTCGACCTTGGTAGGGCATTGATCTTGTAAAAATCCAACTTTTACCTGTCATTGTACCTTTTGAAGACGGCGTGAAAGCAGCAACACTGGTGATGCGAGGCAGGAGGCTGAAAAGACCGGGCGACATAGCCTGAACATAGACGAATGTCGATTAGCCCTACGCCTCATAGTGAATTAATGTGAATACTTAAAGCGAACTACTATTCGCTATACGAACTTACAATAATCCAAAAAGTCCTGGAGGCTCCAATGAAAATGTCCCTATCCCGTTGTGTGTTGGCGGCAGCGATTGCTGGCCTTGCTGTTAGCTCTGCCCAGGCAGAGACGACGCTGCGTATGGCGCACTTTTGGCCTGGCCCTTCAGGCGTTAACCAAGATGTTTTGCAGGCGTGGGCCGATACCATTGAAGAAGAATCCAATGGTGATCTCACCATTCAAATGTTCCCCGCTGGTACCTTAGCCAAACCAGATTCCATTTATGAAGCCGCTGCCAACGGCATCGCCGATATTGGCGCTACGGCACAGGGTTATACGGCTGGCCGTTTCCCGCTGTCGCAAATTGTCGAGCTTCCAGGTGTCGCTTCAACGGCAACCCAAGGGGCGTGTGTGCTGCAAACTCTCTATGACGACGGCCATTTGGATAGCGAATACGAAGATACCCGCCCGCTGTTTATGTTTACCACGGGCCCTGGTGGTATCCACACCATCGACACCGATGTGCAAACCCCTGCCGATCTGGAAGGCCTGCGCATTCGCCGCCCCACCGCCGTCGCGGGTGAGATGCTGGAAAATATGGGTGCAAGCCCGGTGGGCATGCCAGCGCCCGATATTTACACCTCCATGCAGCGCGGCGTGATTGATGGCTTAAGCTTTCCTTGGGAAGGTTTAAAAGGTTTCCGCGTTAATGAGCTAGTCAGTTATCACACCGAAGTGCCGTTCTACACGCTGATCTTTGTTGCCACCATGAACCAGCGTGCCTATGACGGCCTGACCCCTGAGCAGCAAGCGGTGATTGATAATAACTCAGGCATGAAATGGGCTGAAAACGCCGGTGCCGTGTTTGACCGCTTAGATGTGGAAGGCAAGCAAGAAGCGGTTGATGCGGGCCATACCATTCGTGAAATTGAAAACCCGCTTCAACACCCTGACTGGCAAGAGCCGCTCGAAACCGGTATCGAAAACTACCTAACACAGTTGGAAGAGCGTGGTTTGAGCCAAGCCCGCGAGGTGTATGAGGCTGCACTGGCCGCTAGCGAGTCTTGTGGTACCCAAGAGGGGTAAGTTTTTATGCAGTCTAGTCTCTCTTTTCAACAACTCCTCTTTCGGGCCAGCCATTGGCTGGCCCTTGTTTGTCGCTTGGTGGCGGGAATCGCACTGATCGGGCTGTTGGCGGTCACCATTGCCGATGTCAGTACTCGCTATCTTTCCCGGCTAACGGAAGGAGCCATTGCGTTGCGTGTTTCCGGCAGCGTTGAGTTGGTTAGCTATTTGATGCTGTTCGCACTATTGGCGGCAATGGCCGCTAATGTCGAGAAAAGCCAAGTGGTGGTGGAAGCATTCTCGCACCGCTTACCCCAGGCGATTAAAAATCGTATCCAAGGGCTATTTTTGCTGGGCTTTACGGCGCTGGGGCTAATCCTGTTTGTGGGATTACTGGACTCTGCTGCTGCCGCCACGCAGTACGGAGAAGTCACTCAAGATCTGCGCTTGCCCATGGGCCCTATTTTCCAATTGGCAGCGGTGCTCAGCTTACTGCTGGGGTTGCGAAGTTTTATGCATGCGCTGCTGGGCATGATCTATGCCACTGGTGAGGAGGCGCCTCATGGGGAGTGAAGCGATTGGCGCCATCGGGCTAGGGCTTTTATTGGTATTAATGATTCTGCGTGTGCCCGTTGCCCTCACGATGCTGATCGTGGGCGTGGTGGGCTTTGCGCAAATCATTAGTTGGGACGCAGCCGTTGCGCAGTTAAAAACAGTGCCGGTAGAAGTGCTCTCGAACTACAGCTTCAGTGCCGTACCCATGTTTATCTTAATGGGCGTGCTGGCGGCCCATTCGGGCATGGCCGGTAAGCTGTTTGATTCAACGCGGATCATTTGCGGTGGCTGGAAGGGCGGCCTGGCGATTGCAGCGGTGGGCTCATGCGGTATCTTCTCGGCGATTTCCGGCTCTTCGTTAGCGACTGCGAGCACCATGACGCGAGTGGCGTTGCCGGAGATGGAGCGCTATGGCTATAACCGTGGCTTGGCCACCGGGGCGCTTGCTGCGGGCGGCACGCTGGGTATTATGATTCCACCCAGTATTGCGCTGCTGATCTACGCCATTCTAACTGAGCAGTCCGTGGGCGATATGTTCATGGCGGGTCTGATCCCTGGCCTCTTGGGGCTAGTGATGTACTCCCTGACCATTACCGTGGTGATGTGGCTGCGCCCCTCACTGGCGGTGGCCGGTCAGCCTACGGCTTGGAAAGAGAAGTTGCTCTCGCTGACCGGCTTGGTGCCTTTCTTTGGCGTTTTCCTGGTGATGATTCTAGGCATTTATTTTGGTGCCTTTACACCAACGGAAGGCGCTAGTGTCGGGGCGTTCGCCACGCTGCTTTATGCCCTGGTAAAAGGAATGCGCGGTGCGCAGCTATGGGCCAGCGTCCAAGAGACTTTGGCGCTCTCTGCCGTGGTGTTCTTTATGCTGGTAGGGGCTGAAACGCTGGGTTATTTCATCTCCGTTTCGCGCATTTCGTTTTCCATTACTGACGTGCTCTACGGCATGGATCTAACGCCACTCGTCGTCGTGCTGTGCATCCTGGCGCTCTACTTTGTGCTGGGCATGTTTATGGACTCCATCGCGATGCTGGTGATCACCGTTCCTGTGGTGTATCCGATCATTCAGGCGATGGGCATTGATCCTGTCTGGTTCGGTATTCTTACCGTATTGACGGTAGAGCTGGGGCTTATGACCCCGCCGGTGGGGATGAACGTGTTTGTGATTAAAGCGATGGCGCCGCATGTGGGGCTAGGTGAGATTTTTAAAGGGGTCGCGCCATTCGTAGTCTCTGACTTACTACGCCTTGCGCTGCTCATCGCTTTCCCCATCCTGAGTACTATGTTTCTGCTGTAGGCTTTTTTACTACAAGGAGTTAAGGCCATGTTCACCACTCAGCTATTGTCGGCGGGCCAATCAACCGCTGCTGAGCAAACTGCCACCTTTACCCGCGCGAACCCATTAAGCGGTGAAGTGGTCACCACCGCTGCGGCAGCAAGTGTCGGTGATGCGAACACGGCAGCGGACGCCGCAGGCAGTGCGTTTGAAGCATGGTCAAGAACAGGCCCAGGGGAGCGACGCGCCAAACTGCTTAAAGCGGCTGAGCTAATGGAAGCACGTCAGGGGGATTTCATCGATCGAATGGTAGAAGAGACCGGTGCCACGCTAGGCTGGGCAGGGTTTAACGTTAAAGTGGCGGCTGATGTATTGCGTGAAGCAGCGGCGTTAACGACGCAAATCCAAGGCGATATCATCCCCTCGAACGTACCTGACAGTATGGCGATGGGCGTGCGTGTACCTTGTGGCGTCGTGGTGGGCATCGCACCCTGGAATGCGCCGATTATTCTGGGTACGCGAGCCATCGCCACGCCCTTGGCCTGCGGCAATAGCGTTATTTTGAAAGCTTCCGAGCAGTGCCCTGCGACGCACCATTTGATTGGTGAAGTGCTACAGGAAGCAGGGTTTGTCGATGGTGTCATCAATGTGATTACCAACGCACCGGATAACGCCGCTGATGTCGTAAGCGCGTTGATTGCCCACCCTGCGGTACGCCGGATTAACTTCACTGGCTCCACTGGTGTAGGCAAAATCATTGCCGAGCAAGCGGCCAAACAGTTGAAGCCCGTGCTGCTTGAGTTGGGTGGCAAGGCACCGTTTGTGGTATTGGATGATGCGGATATCGATGCCGCCGTGGACGCAGCGATTTTTGGCGCGTTCTTTAACCAAGGCCAGATCTGCATGTCCACCGAGCGAGTGATTGTTGATCACCAAGTGGCGGATACTTTTGTAGAAAAATTTGCTGCCCGTGCTCAGGCGCTAAAAGCAGGCGACCCGCGTGATGAAAGCAACGCGCTCGGCACGTTAATCAACGCGCAGTCAGGTGAAAAACTCAATAGTTTGATTGATGATGCCGTGAACCAAGGCGCCCGCTTAGCCGCGGGTGGCAAAGCCGAAGGCGTGGTGATGCAGGCCACGGTCATCGATGGTGTGACCAGTGCTATGCGGCTGTATAGCGAAGAGTCGTTTGGCCCGGTGGTGGCGGTGATTCGCGTTAACGGTGAAGAAGAGGCAGTGCGCATCGCCAACGATAGCGAGTACGGCCTCTCATCAGCGGTGTTCAGCCGCGATAGCGCACGCGCCATGAGAGTGGCAGGCCGCTTACAAACGGGTATCTGCCATATCAACGCCCCCACGGTACACGATGAACCGCAAATGCCCTTCGGCGGCGTCAAATCCAGCGGCTATGGACGCTTTGGCGGTAAAGCCGGCATCGAAGAGTTCACCGAACTACGCTGGATGACGATGCAGCTGGGGCCACGGCATTATCCTATTTAGCATCCTATTTAGCGATATGGTTAACCGCCGTTTGACGCAGCCGAAACTCACGTGGCGAAAACGCTGTATTGCGCTTAAAAAAGCGCGTGAAGTAGGCGGGTTCAGAGAAGCCTAAGCTGTCAGAGACTTGGCCAATGGTCATATTGGTATAGGTGAGCTGACGCTTGGCTTCTAGCAGTAGGCGCTCATGCAACAGCTGCAGGGCGCTGCGACCGGCGATTTGGCGGCACAGCATATTCAAGTGTGCGCTACTCACTCCTACCTGCTCGGCTAACGCTTCAATACTGGGCTGCTGACGGTAGTGTGCTTCGACCAGTGCCTGATAATGCTCTAAATGTTGCCGCCCCGTGTCGCGCTGGCGCGGGCCATAACGTTTCGCGGGAGTACCAGCAGCACTTAGGCGCGATAGTTCGACTACTAATGCTTGAATAAGTGCTTCGAGCAGCCTGTCTCTCCCTGGGGCAGGCTGGCGGTACTCCTGGTCGATCTGCGACACCAGCGTGGCAATGCGCGCTGGCTGGTTTTCCCCCCTTTGGCTCGAAAGGGGCAGGTGATAAAAGTCGGCTTTTTTAAGCGCACTGCTTTCACCCATGAGGCTATGTAAGTGGTCTGCCAGCGGTTTGGCCAGGGTAATAATGTGTCCTTGCACATCAGGCGAGAAGCGGAAGCCGTGAATCGCCATCGCGGGCACAATAATCGCGACGATACCTTGTAAGTGATGGCTCGTTCCCTCCAGTGCTAACTCAACGCTTCCTTGGCTAATAAAGAGAATATGCACCAGGTCGGCGTGACGATGCGGGCGAATAAGCCAGTCATGTAGCCGGCTGCGCTCGGGAATCGATTCGCAGTGAAGCAAATCGGGTGTCGGCCAGTGCTGGGTCTCGCCATAGAGTTTAAATACCGGAACGGAGGTTGCCGATGAGGTTGCCATCTCCTGCATCTCCTTTACGACTAAGGTGGGGTGATAAAGCGCTAAATGTCCAATAATTGATCTAAATCATGCCTTATTGTGCGGCGTGTTTCATTGAAAAATACAACTTATAAGTTTTGGTCAATGACAATGAAGAGGCACTCCTTATGAAGACCCAGGTCGCGATTATTGGCGCAGGCCCTTCTGGCCTCTTGCTGGGCCAGCTACTCCATCGCCAAGGCATCGATAACGTGATTGTTGAGCGGCGTAGCGGTGAGTATGTATTGAGCCGTATCCGCGCCGGTGTGCTTGAGCAGGGCATGGTGGACTTGCTGCGCGAGGCGGGTGTTGACCAGCGCATGGATAAAGAAGGCTTACCCCATGACGGCTTTGAGCTTGTGTTCGACAACCGCCGGGTGCGAGTCGCTCTGGACGAGCTAACCGGCGGCAGTAAAGTGATGGTGTACGGCCAAACCGAGGTAACGCGGGATCTGATGGAGGCGCGCGAAGCCGCTGGTGGAACCACGCTTTATGAAGCAGAGAACGTGCAGCCCCACGACCTGGAGAGTGACAGCCCCTATCTCACCTTTGAGCACAACGGCGAGACGGTCAGGCTTGACTGCGACTACATCGCCGGTTGCGATGGCTACCATGGCGTCTCCCGCCAGGCGATTCCTCAAGACCGCATCAAAGAGTTTGAAAAGGTGTACCCGTTTGGCTGGCTGGGCATGCTCTCGGATACCCCGCCGGTCTCCGATGAGCTGATTTATGCACGCCATGAGCGTGGCTTTAGCCTGTGCAGCATGCGCTCTGCTACTCGTAGCCGTTACTACCTTCAAGTACCGTTAGATGAAAAAGTAGAAGATTGGTCTGATGAACGCTTTTGGGAAGAGCTTAAGCGCCGTCTGCCGGACGAGGTGGCCGCAAAGCTTGTCACCGGGCCCTCCATTGAGAAAAGCATCGCGCCGCTGCGTAGCTATGTGGTCGAACCCATGCAGTACGGGCGGCTGTTCCTGGTCGGCGATGCGGCGCATATTGTGCCGCCTACGGGGGCGAAAGGACTGAACCTAGCCGCGAGTGATGTGAATACGCTTTATCGGCTAATGGTGAAGGTGTATGAGGAAGGCCGAACAGATTTGATCGAGCGCTATTCGCAAACCTGCCTGAAGCGCATCTGGAAAGCCGAGCGCTTCTCCTGGTGGATGACCTCGATGCTGCATAACTTCTCGGATGAGGAGGATTTCAACAGCCGCATGCAGTTGGCCGAGCTGGACTATGTGACGAGCTCAAAAGCTGGGATGACGACTATCGCGGAAAACTATGTGGGTCTGCCCTACGAGTCGCTGGAATAGGCCTCATCTGCTCTTTTAGCCCTATCCTCCTTGCCCAAGTTACCGCTTGGGCTTTTTTCCTTTATAAGCCGTCTACGTTCTACGTTCTACTTTCTATGTCTTATGTTTAATGTTTGTTCTGAAGTGTTTGACGGTTATAAGTTACTGAGCTATTTTGTTCGTTATACAAATTAATGTTCGCTATAAGAACAAGAGAGATGCCCATGACTCAGCCCTGTATTATTTGTGTCGCCATTACCGGCAGCCTGCCACGTAAAGAGAACAATCCTGCTGTACCCATCACGGTGGAAGAGCAGATTGAAAGCACTCAGGCGGCGTTTGAGGCGGGAGCTACCATTGCTCACTGTCATGTACGCAACGATGACCAAACGCCTTCATCCGATCCAGAGAAGTTTGGTCGCCTGATGGAAGGGCTTAAGAAATACTGCCCTGGCATGATTATTCAGCTCTCAACTGGCGGGCGCTCTGGCGCTGGTGAGGCGCGCGGCGGTATGCTGCCGCTGAAGCCTGATATGGCCAGCCTATCGGTGGGCTCCAATAACTTCCCTAACCGTGTTTACGAGAACCCGCCTCCGTTGGTGGAATGGCTTGCCGATGAGATGCTTAAGTACGGCGTTAAGCCTGAGATCGAAGCGTTTGATCTATCGCATATCCATCAGGCAGTGAGTCTTTCCAAACAAGGCAAGCTAAAGACGCCACTTTACGTGCAGTTTGTCATGGGAGTTAAAAACGCCATGCCTGCAGACAAGCCCACCTTCGATTTCTATATCGAGACGCTCAAACGTCTGGCGCCGGATGCGCAGTGGTGCGGTGCGGGCATTGGTGCCAATCAATACTTGCTTAACGAGTGGTCGATTGCGGCAGGCGGCCATACCCGTACCGGCCTTGAAGATAACGTGCGCCTGGACGGCGAAACGCTGGCGCCCTCTAACGCGGCATTGGTCGAGCGGACCGTTGCACTGTGTGAAAAGTATCAGCGCCCGGTAGCCACCTGGCAGCAGGCTCGTGAAATGTTGGGATTACCATTGAGGTGAAAAGGATAGTAACGCCTCATTACTTCCAGCCTCTAACGGCATAAATTTACTTGCCGCCTAACACCGCCTAGCCCATGCTTTTATGGGGATGAAATAGTGGTGGGTGCGGTTATATGAAAACGTTAGGGGCGTCGACAAAATGGCAAAATTCTTCCAGGAATTTCGAGAGTTTGCGGTAAAAGGCAATGTGGTTGATATGGCGGTGGGCATCATCATCGGCGGGGCGTTTACGCTGATTGTGCAGAGCTTGGTGGCGGATGTGATGAACCCGTTGATTGGGTTGCTGGTCGGCGGTGTCGATTTTTCCAATCTGTTTTTGGTGTTACGCCAAGGTGCGGTTGCCGGGCCTTACGCGACGCTTGGTGATGCCCAAGCCGCTGGGGCGGTGACATTGAACGTGGGGTTGTTCATTAATGCGGTGGTCAGCTTTACGATTGTCGCGTTCGTGGTGTTTTTGTTGGTGCGAACCATCAATCGATTAAAGCGAGAAGAGGCCGTCGCGCCCGCGAACCCTACGGAGCAGCCTTGTCCGTATTGTTTAATGGTGGTGCCGATTAAAGCCACCCGGTGCGGGCACTGCACCGCAACCTTGCCGTCCGCAGAGGCATCGGCTGACCCTTTGGCTTCTCAGCTCACTGAAACGCCGGTAGCCAAGTAATCATCTAACGCAAAAAGGTGCCTGTTTAGGCACCTTTTTGCGTGTTCTAAAGCCATTTTTGCACTTACCAGTAAGCTAGGCTAAGCGCGTTTTTTGACCGCTTTCCCATCCGGCTTTTTACTATCGCTAGCGTCGCTGGGTTGAGGCAGCGAGGGTAGCGATTTAGCCAGCATTTCGACGCTGTGGCGGTAATAGAGTTGGCTTTTGTTGTGCTCGCCAAGGCTTGCATAGAGGCGGGCAAGCTCAGCACACACGACCCCGTTGGGACGTTGACGTTGGCTGGCTTCAAAGTACTCTTGCGCTTTTGCCCACTGGCCAACACGCAGCGAGAGGCGCCCACAGGCGAGCAGAAGCTCGGGGTCGTTGGGGCGCTCCTGCAGCCACTTCTCCGCTTTCGCCAATTGGCGACCTGCGTCCACGTTTAGCAGGCCATAGCGTTTTACCAAGCGTGCGTCCCAGTGGTGATCCAGCGAGTGGTTGAGCAAACGTTCGGCAATCGGCTCTTCGTTAGCTTGAATCAGCGCTTCGGAGTAAAGCACGATTAACTCCGTATTGCCGCGCAGGTAGTCAGGCATGTCGGCCCACAATCCACGCACCCGCTCAATGTTGGTGGGGTTTTGCGCTTCAAATACGATTAGCTCACGGTAAGCTTTGAATTCCAACTGCTCACGCTCTTGCTGAGTAATCAGCTTTTGCGCGGCTAGCCGGGGAATCAAGCGCCGTAGTCCTTCCCAGTCGTTAACGCTCAAATGCACCTGTTTTAGCAGTTTGAGTACCTGGGGATGGTTCGAGAGCTTTTTATCCAATCGATTTAGGATCGCCAGCGCCTCTTCTGGCTGCTGGCGCTCAATCATCATTTGCGCCTGCATCAAGCCCACCGCTGTATCAGCACCGTCGGTGGTGAGTTGCGCCTGGGTGAGATGCTCCTGAGATTTCGAATGATGGCCCTGGTAATGCGCGGCCAGGGCTGCCGAAAGGTAGTTAACCAACGGTGTACTGGAGTCGTCGGCGGCATTCGCCAGGGTTTTTTCGGCTTTTTTCCAGCGGCCTTCGGTCAGCGCTACCAAGCCACGCTGAGTGCGCTGCATGGCACGACGGTTACGGGCACGGCTGTTCCAGCTGCGAAAGCGACCCATAGGACGAATAATGCCGCTGAGTAGACGCAACACAAAGTGCAGCACGATAAACGCAGCGAACAGGAGTACCAAGCCAAACCAGAACGAGGTTTGAATGGAGGAGTCGCCCACGCGGATCAGCCAGTAGCCGGGCACCGACATCATCAGGTGCCCAAACAGGGCCCCGACGGCAAGGCCAGCGACAATGAGGAGAACGAGCTTTCTCATGCATCACCTCCACTTTGGCCGCGCGTCTCATAACGGTTGTCGATAAAGCGTGCCAGTTCCTGCTGAGAGGCGCTGATATCCGGCAGCTCGGGTTTTACCTCGGCTTGCTTGAGCTCCTCAAGACGAGCAATAACGCTTTGCGTCTCTTCACGAGTGGTGTCGTAGTAGTCGTTTAGCAGCTGTAGTGCTTTGTCGATACTTGCGTCATAAAGCGCTTTCTCTTCGTTGAGCAGGGCAAGCTGCGTCTGCTCCAGCACTAAGCGCAGGCTTTGGCGTAGGTAAGACTCTTGCTCTGGAGTAATCAGGGCTTCCAGGGCTTCGTCGTGATGGCGAACCACTACCAGGTCTTTGAGTTCTTCACCGAAGCGCGCCAACTGGCGCTGGAACGTGCCGGTAGGCGGCTGCTCGATACTCGACGTTACCGCCTGCTCTTCAATTTCTTGCGAAAGGCGCAGGGTAGAGATGCGTTCCTGCTGGGCATTGAGCGCTAAGTAGAGGCCGGTGCGGTCTACCTGAGGCACGGCGTCTAGTGCGGCTAGCTCATTGGCAATCGCTTCACGCACGGGGGTCAATGCGGGATTGTCAGCATCCGCGAGGCGGGCATCGGCAGTGCGCAATAATGCGGCGGCGCCTTCAACGTCGCCTTCGAGTTGCAGGCGCTGATTGGCAAGGCGCAGTAGATAAGCGGCTTCAGCATGCAGCCATTCGCGCTCGTCGGTGTCCTGCTCTTGAGAAAGCTGGTCAAGTACGTCGCTCAACGTCTTGTCGACATCGCTGCGATAGCTGTCGAATTCGCTACGCAGGTCACTTAACGCGCTCTGCAGCGCTTCATCGCGCTCTGCTTCACCGCTGTCTAAACGCGATTCCAACTCGCTGACCGCCTGTCGCGAAGCGCTGCCTTCCGTCTGTTGTGCCAGCTCGTCAATGCGCTGCTGTTGGCTATCCAGGCGCTGCCATCCTTGCCAAGCAACGAGCGCCAAGGCAATCGCCAGGATAAGCACCAAAGCGATGGCGAGACCGCTGCCTTTTTTACCGCCATTCCCGCCATTCCCGCCGCTACTGTTGCCACTGTGATTGTTGCCACCACGATCATTATTACCACCATGGCCCGTGGTGCCGCCGCTTTTGGGGGCGGCTGAAGAGGGAGGAACAGAGGAGGCGGCGCTGCTGGTTTTGTTGGCAGCGGGTTTCGTAGCACTCGCGCCGGTGCTCGAGGCACTGCTGGGCGACGCTGCGCTTGGTGAAGCCGCTGCCGTGCTGGCAGCAGTCGATGGCGATGGTTCGGCCGGTTTTACATCCGCCTGTGACGTGCCGGTCGTGGCAGTGCTTTTTTCTGAACTCTTTTCTGAGTGGCTATCTGGTGAGCTAGCAGCCGGTGAGCCGGTGTTCTGGGATCCTTTTCCACGCCGCCGCGAACGACTATTCTTAGCCCCACTACTATTAGCCGTTGTGGCTGAGCTCGGCGGAGAAGTCGGCGCGCTAGGCTCAGTGGCGTCGGTAGTGGACGCTGCTTTTTCAGTCGTCTTGGGGACACCTTGAGAGGCATCTGCGGACGTCGGTTGTACATCGTCCTGATCGTTTACTTGTTTGCTCATCTGTCGCTAGCCCTTAGTAAGTTCCTTGATCGACATCGGCACCCTGTGGGTCGCAGGTCTCCAACGCCGCTATCAATGCAGCTGGCGTTGCTCCGGACGCCACCTTGAGGTCGCAAAACCCCAGTATGCCAGCCAGTGTAGCCAAACGGCGACTGGAAACGATTAGCGGTTGGTTCAAGGCCGCCTGATTGCACCATTTTGCCAGATGTTCCAGCAGTTCGCTGCTGGTGACGATCAACGCCCGATAATTACCTGAAAACAGGCGTGCCTGCTGAGCAGGTGCCAGGGGGCGAAGTGTGCGTCGATAAACGGCAACGCGTGTCACCTGGGCCCCTCGCTCGGTCAGCGTTTCAGCGAGCAACGGACGACCGCCTTCTCCTGCCACCAGTAGAACACGCTGATGGTGTAATTGCTGCAGTGATGCTAGCGCCAGTAGTGCTTCACTCGTATCTTCGCCCGCGGCAGGGGAAGGCACGCGTACGCGCACCCCCAACTGATCGTAAAGCGTTCCCGCGGTAGCACTACCCACACTGTAGTAGTCATTTCCCACCGGCAACTGTGGCCAGTAACGATCCAGCGCCTCACCCAAGCAGGTGGCAGCAAAGGGGCTGATGACAATTATTTTTTGGTACTGATCGATATCCAGCCAAATACGCCGCATGGATGGGTCTTCAGGTATCGCGTCGAGTTGCATCACATCGAGCGATTCAACGCACTCCCCCTGGCCACGTAGTGCCGCCGCTAACGCTTCCCCGCGTGCTCCTGGGCGGCAGATCAGTACCGGTCGGCTCATAGTTCGCGGCCGTACACCTCTGCCAGAATATCGCCAGCGCCCTGATCAAGCAGCTCTTCTGCAATGCGAATACCCAGTGCTTCAGGTTCATGCATTGAGCCTCGACCTTCGGCGCGTAAGACTTCAGTACCTTCTGGGTTGCCGACTAAACCGCGCAACCATAAGGTTTCATTGTCTAGGTCCAGCACCGCGTGGCCTGCAATCGGCACTTGGCAGCCGCCTTCTAGGCGCGTATTCATGGCCCGCTCTGCACGCACGCGCGTGGCGGTATCGGCATCATCCAACGGGGCCAGCAGCGCGATGAGTTCCGGGTCATGCAAACGGCACTCTATACCTAGGGCGCCCTGTCCGCAGGCGGGTAGGCACACCTCGGGTGGGAGTGCCTGGGCAATCCGCTCATCCAACCCTAAGCGTTTAAGGCCAGACGTGGCCAGAATGATGGCGTCGAATTCGCCCGCATCCAATTTGGCCAATCGCGTCTGCACGTTGCCGCGGAGATTAAGAATTTGCAGATCCGGGCGGGCTTCGCGCATTTGCAGGCCACGGCGAAGGCTGGCAGTACCAATGCGCGCCCCTTCTGGAAGCTCATCAATGCTAGTGTAGTGATTAGAGACAAACGCATCGGTCGGGTCGGCACCTTCTAAAATAACCGACAAACCGAGCCCTTCCGGAAAATGCATCGGCACATCCTTCATGGAGTGCACGGCAATATCGGCGCGGCCGTCCAGCATGGCGTCTTCCAGCTCTTTAACGAACAGCCCCTTTCCGCCGATCTTTGAAAGCGGGGTATCGAGAATTTTATCGCCCTTTGTGGAAAGTGCTACAAGCTCGACTTCCAGGCCGCTGTGTTCCGCCATCAAGCGGTCGCGAACGTACTCAGCCTGCCACATGGCCAGTTGGCTTTTTCGCGTGGCAATGCGCAGTTTTGTGATCGATAGCACGTTATTCTCCCTATACCGCAGACACGGCGAGTCAAACTATGGTAAACCTCATCATAAAGCACCGAGCGTCACAGTAAAAATAACGGAGCTAATGATGCTCACGCAACGGGTCTTTTTATTCTCTAGGAAATCGTATGCCCTCTGTGCTTACTAGCGGTCAGTTGGATCAGTTTTTCCTGCTCTCGCAGGACCTGTTCTGCTGCATCGACTTCGAGGGCAGGTTGCTTCAGGTCAACCCAGCGTTTGAGACACTGCTGGGTTACTCCGCTGAGGCATTAGTGGGGCGGCGCTGCGGCGTCGCCGTAGACCCGCAGGACCATAACCAGATCGAGGCAGCGCTGGCGCGTATGCAGCGAGGCGAAATCGTGCCCGCCTTTGAGGTTCGCGCTATCTCTGTATCGGGTCAGGTGCATTGGATTGAAATCACCCCGACCGCCGGGGGCGATATTATTTACATTATTGCCCGCGTGATTACCCAGCATAAGTTGGCAGAAGCGCAGTTACTGAGCAATCAGCGGCTGTTTCAAATTGCGGGCGAAACTGCGTTGATAGGCGGCTGGTCGGTGGATATGGCTGTCGGGCTACCTAACTGGTCGGATGAAGTTTGCCGTATCCATGGCGTAGCGCCTGGCTTTCAACCCACCGTTGAACAGGCGATAGCGTTTTACGCGCCCTCTTCCCAGGCACGTATTCAGGAGGTCTTCACTGCCTGCTGCCAGCAGGGCGTCAGTTTTGACGAAGAGTTAGAGGTGATTACTTATCAGGGTAAGCACATCTGGGTCCGCGTTATTGGCAGGGCAGTGCGTGATAAGGGAGGCCAAATCCCGCAGGTACAGGGCTCGACCCAGGATATTACCGAGCAAAAGCAGCTGCGTGAAAATTTATCCAAACTAGCGAAACGGTTAACGACCACCCTCGACAGTATCACCGATGGCTTCTTTACTTTGGATACCCACTGGCGTTTTACCTACGTCAACAGCGAGGCGGAACGTATTTTAAAGCGCTCTAAAGGTGAGCTGTTGGGCCAGCATATTTGGGATAGCTTTCCGGATGCCAAAGGCAGCCGTTTTGACGACGAGTATCAGCGGGCTGCCCGCCAACAAAAAGCGGTGCATTTCGAAGACTTTAACTCGCGACTAGGCTTGTGGGCTGAAGTGCATGTCTATCCTTCGGCTGAAGGGCTCACCGTCTATTTCCGCGATGTGAGTGAGCGCAAAGCAAGTGAGCACCAACTTACCCTGCTCGAGCGCAGCGTGGAATCCAGCACCAATGGCGTGATTATCGTCGATGCGCAGAGCCGCGATCTGCCCATGGTTTACGTCAATGCTGCCTTTGAGCGCATTACCGGCTATTCACGCAGTGAAGCGCTAGGTCGCAACTGCCGCTTCCTGCAGGGCGAGGACACGGATCCTGCCACCGTTAAACAACTCAGAGAAGCCGTGGCCGAACAGCGTGATGTACACGTTGTGATTCGTAACTATCGGCGTGACGGAAAAGTCTTCTGGAATGATCTCTACATTTCGCCAGTCCGTGATGAGACCGGTGAGGTGACTCACTACTTAGGGGTTCAGAACGATGTAACGGAGCAGCGCGAATATCAGGCCCAGCTGGCGTATAACGCCAGCCATGATGCGCTGACGGGGCTGCCTAATCGGATCATGCTGGGCCAGCGTTTGGAAGAAGGCTGCCTGCTGGCACGCCGCTACCAACGCTTTATCGCCGTTCTGTTTATCGATTTAGATGATTTCAAACCGATTAATGACACCTTGGGTCATGAAGTGGGCGACTTTATCCTGGTCGAGGTCGCCAAACGTATTGAAGATGAACTGCGTCCCTGGGATACCGTAGCGCGTTTTGGCAGCGACGAATTCGTGGTGTTATTGCCCGATTTAGCGCATGAAAAAGATGTCGTGCAGGTGGTCGAGCGTCTGCTGCAACGGCTTACGCCACCTTACTGGTATCGAGGCAGTGAACTGCGTATCACCGCCAGTATTGGCATCGCCATGAATGATGGCAGTACCGACAACCCCCGCCAACTGGTTCAGCAGGCAGATTTGGCGATGTACAAAGCCAAGCGCCGAGGACGCAATACCTACCACTGGTATACCGAAGACTTGAATCGCAAGGTGAGTGAACGCGTAAGCTTGCGTAGTGCGCTTCAGCAAGCCATTGAACAGCAGCAATTTACACTCCATTACCAGCCGCAAATCCATGCCCCGAGTGGCCGTGTCGTCGGTGTGGAGGCATTGATCCGTTGGCAGCACCCTGAGCGCGGTAATATTCCCCCATCTGATTTCATCAGCCTGGCCGAAGATACCGGCCAGATTATCCCCATTAGCGACTGGGTACTCAGCACCGCTTGCCGGGACGCTAAACACCTTAACGCCATCGGCGTTGGCCCGATCACCATGGCGGTCAATGTCTCCCCGATGCAGTTTCAGCGGCCGGGTTTTCTCGCCTCCATTGAGCAGGCCCTGGTCAATAGTGGTCTTACCCCCGTGCTGTTAGAGCTCGAGATTACCGAGGGCGTGCTGATGGATAGCGCCGAACAGGCGATTAAAGCATTGCAGGAGTTACGTGCGCTGGGTGTCCATGTGGCGCTCGATGACTTTGGTACGGGGTTCTCTAGCTTGAGCTATCTCAAGCGCCTACCGATTAATAAAATCAAAATCGACCGTTCGTTTGTCCGTGATGTGATTACCGACCACAACGATGCCGCCATCATCAATGGCGTGGTTGCCATGGCGGAAAAAATGGGCCTAGAAGTGTTGGTAGAAGGCGTAGAAACAAGCGAGCAGTTTAGCTACCTGACACAGTGTCACTGCGACTATTTCCAAGGCTACTACTTTGCACGCCCGATGCCCTTAGAAGTCCTGTGTGCATTTTTGGCATCCCCCCCTGCGTTTACTGCTCGCTGACCGGTGACTCTGGTACACTTTCCGCAACGACTTTCACTTTCCGTAACGACTTTTACGTTTTGTCAGCAGGATATACCTTCGATGAGCCAAGCTACGAATCAATCTTGGGGCGGTCGCTTTAGCGAGCCCACCGATGCCTTTGTTGCACGCTTTACTGCGTCTGTGAATTTCGACCAGCGCCTAGCGCGCCAGGATATTCAGGGCTCCATCGCCCACGCTACCATGTTAGCCCGGGTGGGCGTGCTGACCGATGATGAGCGCGATGCCATCACTAATGGCCTGAATGAAATTCAGGGAGAAATCGAGCGGGGCGAGTTTAACTGGTCCGTGCCGTTAGAAGACGTGCACATGAACATCGAGGCGCGGCTGACCGAAAAGATCGGCATTACCGGTAAAAAGCTGCACACCGGGCGTTCGCGTAACGATCAGGTGGCCACCGATATTCGCCTGTTTATGCGCGACGAGATCGACGTGATCGAAGTGGAGCTAACACGCCTGCGTGAAGGCATGATCGAACTGGCTGATCGCGAAGCCGAGACCATCATGCCGGGCTTTACTCATCTGCAAACCGCCCAGCCGGTTACTTTCGGCCATCACCTGCTGGCGTGGCAAGAGATGTTGGCACGTGATCATGAGCGCCTGTTGGACTGCCGCAAGCGCGTTAACGTGATGCCACTGGGTGCCGCTGCCCTAGCGGGTACGACGTACCCGATCGACCGCCACGTCACTGCCGAGCTGCTGGGCTTTGATCGCCCGTCAGAAAACTCGCTGGATGCGGTGTCAGATCGCGACTTTGCGATTGAATTTACCAGCTTTGCCAGCATTTTGTTGATGCACCTATCGCGCATGAGTGAGGAGTTGGTGTTGTGGACCAGCGCCCAGTTCAACTTTATCGATCTACCTGATCGCTTCTGCACGGGCTCTTCGATCATGCCGCAGAAGAAAAATCCCGATGTGCCGGAGCTGGTACGCGGTAAAACCGGCCGCGTGTACGGCCACTTAATGGCCCTGCTGACGCTGATGAAATCGCAGCCGTTGGCTTACAACAAAGATAACCAGGAAGATAAAGAGCCGCTATTCGATGCGGTGGATACGGTGCGTGACTGCCTAAAAGCGTTCGCCGACATGGTGCCTGCGATTGAACCCAAAAAAGCCAGCATGTATGAAGCGGCACGGCGCGGTTTCTCCACCGCGACCGACTTGGCCGACTATCTGGTGCGCAAGGGCGTCGCCTTCCGCGATGCACATGAAATCGTTGGTCAATCCGTCGCTTATGGCCTTAAAACTGAAAAAGACCTGTCCGAAATGAGCCTGGATGAGCTCAAGCAGTTCTCCGATACCATCGAGCAAGATGTGTTCGAGGTGCTCACTCTGGAAGGTTCAGTCGCTGCGCGTAACCATATCGGTGGCACCGCGCCTAACCAAGTGCGGGCTGCCGCCCAGCGCGCGCGTGAAGCACTCAGTGCGCTCAAGGTGAGCGCATGAAAGCATTGGCAATCGTCACCCTTAGCGCACTGCTGTTGACCGGTTTGGCAGGCTGCGGGCAAACAGGGCCGCTTTATCTGCCGGACGATGCACCGGCAGATGAGCAGGCTAGTCAGGCGACTGAATAGGCCGCTGCAGGCCCAGAAGAAGGGAAGATCACTATGGATCATTTTAACTACCGCGATGGCGTGCTGTTCGCCGAAGACGTACCGCTGTCGCGGATTGCCGATGAGCACGGTACGCCCTGCTACGTCTACTCGAAAGCCACCTTTGAGCGTCACTTTCGCGCCTATACCGAAGCGCTGGGTAGCCATCCGCACCTGATTTGTTACGCCGTAAAGGCTAATTCAAACTTGGCGGTGCTGGGCCTGTTGGCCAAGCTTGGGGCAGGTTTTGATATTGTCTCCCTGGGTGAGCTCGAACGTGTGCTCCAGGCGGGGGGTGACCCGGCCAAGGTGGTGTTTTCCGGCGTTGCCAAGCAGGCCCACGAAATGGCTCGGGCGCTGGAAGTGGGCATCAAATGTTTTAACGTTGAGTCGCGCCCAGAGCTTGAGCGCTTGAACCGCGTGGCGGGCGAGCTGGGTAAAATTGCCCCGGTCTCACTGCGGGTCAACCCCGATGTCGATGCAGGCACCCACCCGTATATCTCCACCGGTTTGAAAGACAACAAGTTCGGTATTCCGGTAGATGAAGCGCTGGCGGTCTATGAACAGGCGGCAAGCCTGCCCAATCTGCAGGTGAAAGGGCTGGATTGCCATATTGGTTCTCAGCTCACCGAAACCGCGCCCTTTCTGGACGCCCTTGATCGCTTGCTGATGCTCATGGAGCGCCTGCGTGAACGCGGCATCGAAATCGAACATCTCGATTTAGGCGGCGGTTTGGGTGTGCCTTACCGTGACGAAAAGCCACCCCAGCCATTCGATTACGCTAGCCAATTGCTGGCGCGGTTATCGCGCTGGGAAGGTGGCGAGGCACTCACGCTGCTGTTTGAACCCGGTCGCTCTATCGCCGCCAACGCCGGTGTCATGCTGACCCGGGTAGAGTTTCTCAAGCCTGGTGAAACCAAGAATTTCGCCATTGTCGATGCGGCCATGAACGACCTGATTCGTCCGGCGCTGTATCAGGCGTGGCAGGCCATTGTGCCCGTCGATACCCGCGACATGCGTGAAAGCGCCCTTTACGATGTGGTTGGCCCGGTTTGTGAAACCGGTGACTTCCTGGGCAAGGAGCGCGAGCTGGCCATTGCCGAAGGGGACTTGCTGGCGGTGCGCTCGGCAGGCGCCTACGGCTTTGTCATGGCCTCGAACTACAATAGCCGCCCGCGCGCCGCCGAGTTAATGGTCGATGGCGACCATTGCCACGTGGTGCGTGCACGGGAAACGGTGGCCAGCCTCTGGGCAGGCGAAGCGCTGCTGCCCGAAGGGGAGCGCTGATGCTTTTACACTTCACTAAAATGCACGGCCTGGGTAATGACTTTGTCATGGTCGATCTGGTCACTCAGCGCGCCCGGTTGGAGGAGGCGCAAATTCGCGCGCTGGCCGATCGTCGCTTTGGCATTGGCTTCGACCAACTGCTCGTGGTGGAGCCGCCCCGGGATCCCGAGATGGATTTTCGCTACCGCATTTACAATGCCGATGGCAGTGAGGTGGAAAACTGCGGCAATGGTGCGCGCTGTTTTGCCCGCTTCGTGCGGGATCAGCGGCTAACGCATAAGCATGAAATTCATGTGGAGACGGCGGGTGGCCCATTGGTGCTCACCGTGCAGCACGACGGCATGGTGCGGGTGGATATGGGCCGCCCACGGTTTAGTCCTTTGGCACTGCCTTTCGACGCCCCCGGCGACCAGCCCCTGCATTCGCTCGAAGTAGACGGTGAAACGCTGCAGATCGGTGTGGTCTCCATGGGCAACCCCCACGCGGTGCTACAGGTTGAGAACGTTGATAGCGCCCCGGTAGAGCGCCTGGGACCGTTGGTAGAAGCGCATCCCCGTTTTCCCAAGCGTGTTAACGTGGGGTTCATGCAGGTACTCTCGCCCAGTGAAATACGTCTGCGCGTTTATGAACGTGGTAGCGGCGAAACGCTGGCGTGCGGCACCGGGGCCTGCGCTGCCGTGGCCAGTGGGATTCGACAGGGGCTTTTGAAAAGCCCGGTGAAGGTGCACCTGCCCGGTGGAGAGCTCAGCATTGAGTGGCCCGATCCTGAAGGGGCGCTGACAATGGTGGGGCCCGCTACACGCGTCTTCGATGGCCGCGTAGCACTTAATTAATTCGAGGAGAACGGCGATGTCACAAGCCCCCGAACCCCGCAAAACGCTCGATCCTGATCAAGTGGCGTTCTGGCTGGCGCGTCATCCCGATTTTTTCGTCGGTCGCGAAGGGCTGCTGCAACAGCTGCAGGTGCCTCACCCGCATATCGACGGGTCGGTATCCTTGCTGGAGCGTCTGGTATTCGATTTGCGCAAACGCGCGGAAACCGCTGAAGGCCGCCTCGAGCACTTATTGGAAACCGCCCGCCATAACGAATCCCAGTACCGCCGGTTGCGCGAAACGCTGATCGCACTGGTGGAAGCCCAGGATCGCGATGCGCTGGCCCAAGCGCTGGCCATCCAGCTCAGTGAGCGCTTTGAAACCCCTGCCATGGCGCTGTGGTGCCCGGCCACGTTAAGTGATACTGAACCTACGCCCCCTCAGCCGCCACGCCACGTGTTAGACCAGCACGCCAGTGCAAGGCTGTCGGCTTTGCTGGATGGCCGCACTAGCCGCTGCGTTAAGCTCAGCGTTAGTGACTGGAAATGCCTGTTGCCGCATGTCAAGGCGCCCCGTAAGGCGGGCTCTTGCGCTATTTCGCGCCTGTCGGCGGGCGACCCACTGGGTTATCTGCTGCTGGCAAGCCCCAGCCCGGACGCCTATCGCGCCAGTATGGACACGCTCTTTACCGAGTACCTGGGCGACATCGTGGCGCGTTTGCTGGTGCGCCTGGGCGACCATGGCTGAGACTGCCTCTAATGCATCGATCGCCCAGCACATTGAGGGCTTTTTAGCGCTGCTGGCCTCGCATGCCAGCCCGGCAACGGTGGAGGCCTATCGGCATGATCTGGCCGCGTTATGTGCCTTTACCAAGCGCCGCGACGTAACGACCCCAGCAGCGTTAGATACGACATTACTACGCACCTTTCTAGGCGCTGAGCGTAGCCGCGGCCTGGCGCCGCGAAGCCTTGCCCGGCGGCGCGCGGCGTTATCACGCTTTGCCGACTATTTGGTCAAGCAGGGCGCGTTGGCCGATAATCCGGTGGGGTTGCTGCGCACGCCCAAGCAGCCGAGTCACCTGCCTCGCCCGGTCGATGTCGATGCGCTGGCGCGCTTTCTCGATACGCCCCACGACGGCACACCGCTGGGTGTTCGGGATCAGGCGATTCTTGAGCTGTTTTACTCCAGCGGCCTGCGGTTAGCAGAACTGGCCGCCTTGGACCTGGGCGATTTGCAAAACAGCCGGGTAAGAGTGATCGGTAAAGGCAGTAAACCGCGCCAGGTACCGGTTGGGCGTCGTGCTCAGCAAGCGCTGGCCGAGTGGTTAGGCTGTCGTGCAGCGCTTGCACCGGCTGATGAGCTGGCGCTGTTTGTGGGCCAGCGTGGCGCCCGGTTAGGCCATCGGGCCATTCAAAAACGCTTAGCGCAGCTGTCGTTAGCCCGCGGTTTGCCGGAGCATTTGCATCCACACCGATTGCGCCACTCCTTTGCTAGCCATCTGCTGGAGTCGAGCCAGGATCTTCGTGCGGTGCAGGAGCTTTTGGGCCACGCCAACCTCTCGACCACACAAATCTATACCCGGCTTGACTGGCAGCACCTAGCCACGAGTTACGATGCGGCCCATCCGCGTGCAAAGCGCAGCCCAGGGAGTAAACCATGACCCTACTGAAGGCGATTACCTTCGATTTGGATGACACGCTGTGGGATAACCACGGCGTGATGGCGCGTACCGAAGCGGGCCACTACCGCTGGCTGCTGGAAGCGCTCGAGGCGTGGTGCGCGGCACGTCAGGCGCCTGCGCTGGCGTTAACCGAAGAGGCGGGCGGGCTTGACTACCTTCAGCGTCGCCAGGCGTTAGCCAAGCAGGTGCCCGAGCGGCGCGGAGATTTTACCTGGCTGCGCTTGCGCGCCCTGGAAGCCCAGTTAGAGGCTGTCGGGCTGCCCCGCAGCGCCGCGTTGATGTGGGCGGCCGCGGCCATGAATGAGTTTCATCGTCTGCGTGTGCAGGTCACGCCACACCCGGAGGCGGCCGGTTTGCTGGCAGTACTGACCGAGCGTTATCAGTTGGCAGCCATCACCAATGGCAATATTCACTTAGCGCGCCAGCCGCTGGCCGCCTATTTTCCGGTAGCGATAGCTGCAGGCGAGCTATTGGCGCCCAAGCCCGACCCCACGCCCTTTCTGGATGCGCTTTCACGCTTAAATGTGGCCCCGGAACATGCCATGCACGTCGGCGATTCGTGGCAGGAGGACATACTGCCCGCCCAGCAGTTGGGCATGCACGCGGTGTGGATCTCTGAAGCGCAAGCGCAGCCACTCCCCCCGCGCGTTCACCGGATTGCCCATATCAAAGAGCTACCCGGTGTGCTCGAAACGTTGGAGCAGCATTATTCAGGCGGCGTATACAGCCACTGATTGAGCTTTTGGGATAGCGTATCGACGCCGTCACGCTTGAGGGAGGAAAACAGCTGAACCGACACCAAGTCTTCCCACTCTTTTAAACGCGAGCGCACTTTTTGCAGCGCCGCGCTGGCAGGCCCTTTTTTGAGCTTGTCGGCTTTGGTCAGCAGGATGTGTACGGGCATTCCGCGCTGGTCGGCGTAGTCGAGCATCATCTGGTCGAATTCGGTGAGCGGGTGGCGTACGTCCATTAGCAGTACCAAGCCACGTAGGCTAAAACGGTTACGCAGGTATTCGGCTAGGTGCTTCTGCCACTCTAACTTGACCGCCTCAGGCACCTTGGCGTAGCCGTAACCGGGTAGGTCGACCAAGCGCCGCGACTCATCGTTCATCACGCTGAAGAAGTTGATCAATTGGGTACGGCCTGGCGTGCGTGACGTGCGCGCCAACGCATTTTGTTGCGTTAAGGCGTTGATAGCACTTGATTTGCCCGCGTTAGAACGCCCGGCAAAGGCGACTTCAGCGCCGGTATCATCGGGGCATAAAGCCAAGGTAGGCGCGCTGATGATAAAGCTTGCCGTCGGGTAGTTCAGCCGAGGGACTGGACTATCGGGGGAGGTAGTCATGGACTTAATCCTGAAAAACGAACATAAAAGCGACCTGCTCAACGCGCTATATCAACGTGCTATCAACTCATGATGGCTGCGGCAGCGCGTACAGTAGAACCTTTGATAGCGATGCATAATAGAGAAGAGAGAGCCGCAGTGCGACGAATTACCCCTAAAGCAGACCAGGACTTGCATTCCCGCCGCTGGGGTGATTCGTTATAATGCAAGTGGTTTATATCTGCGACCTGGGGCGCTAGTGTACCATCGCCCTTTAGCCGACAGCGACCAGCACGACATGTTGTTCGTTTTGGCGGAGCTAACACTGGTAATTTGTGGAGCCTGGGAAGCGCCCAGGGTGCGTACCAGTCAAACATAAAACGGCATAGTGGAATAGCAATGAGAAAGTTACTGGCAAGCCTAGCAATTACCATGGGCACCGTTGGCATCGCCCACGCTCAAACGGACTATCAGGCCAATGCGGACGCATCGGCTGGCCAAGAAATGTCCCAAGTCTGCGCCGCCTGTCATGGGGCGCAGGGGATTAGTCCTTCGGGTGCTTTTCCTAATCTGGCGGGGCAGCAAATGTCCTACTTGGCTAAACAGATTATGGACATCCGTGACGGTAACCGCGTCGTTCCGCAAATGGCGGGGATCGTAGACGACTACTCCGACCAGGATGCCTGGGATGCTGCGGCCTACTTTGCGGGCCAAGACGCTAATTTGGGGCAAGCCAGCGATGAAAACGCTGAACTGTTGGCGCGCGGCGAAACGCTTTATCGCGCCGGCGATATGTCCAAGGGCATCCCCGCTTGCTCGGCTTGCCATACGCCTACCGGGGCAGGTATTGGAAGTGCTGTTTATCCTGCGCTTTCCGGCCAGCACGCTCAATATACCGTGTCTACGTTGCAGGCCTTTGCGTCCGGCGACCGAACCAACAGTCCTAATAATGTGATGGGCGATATCGCTTCAAAAATGAGCGACAACGATATGGAAGCGGTAGCGAACTACGTGTTGGGTCTACATTAAACCCGCAAAACGTAGTAATGCCTGGTGCCGTTTGGTTCCCTAATGGGGTGATGTGCCGCAATGAGGGAACCCGCTCACATAACCACGGTCTTAACCCTCGCTTACCCATGGAGAATTTTTACGATGTTTAAAACGCTAATGGTCGCGATGGCCGGTCTTGGTTTTTCTGCGCTAGTGAGCGCCCAGGAAGTGGTCGAAGGCCAAGACTACGAAGTGCTTGAGTCACCGGTAGAAACCCACGCTGAAGACGGCCAAATTGGCGTCACGGAAGTGTTCTGGTTTGGTTGCCCGCACTGCTATCGGCTCCAGACACCCGTCAGTGAGTGGTACGAGACGCTAGAAGACGACGTTAGCGTAGAGCATATGCCGGCCACCATGGGCGGTGATTGGAATACGCACGCCACTGCTTTTTATGCGGCTGAGTCATTGGGCATCGAAGAGGAGCTGCACGCTGACTTCTTTAACGCTATCCATCAGGAAAATCAGTCACTCACAGAGCCCGATGAGATCGCTGCTTTCTTCGCCAATTACGGTGTGAGTGAAGAAGAGGCCAAGCAGGCGCTGACAGCCTTTAGTGTGCGCAGTGAGGTCAATGAAGCCAATAACCGCATGCGTGAAATGAAATTGATGGGCGTGCCTGCGTTAGTGGTTGATGGCCGTTACGTGGTAACGCCAAGCTCAGCCGGTAGCTTGGAAAACATGCCCAAAATCGCTGAAGCATTGGTTGAGCAGGTGCGTGCAGAGCGCGCAGAATAACCGTGTTGCGTGAAGCGACGGAGCGTGATGAGTCGGTTTCCAGTAACCAGCGCACAGCGCTGCTGGAAGATGGTCATCTGCGGCTACTAACCTTCAATCTGCAGGTGGGCATTCAGACGTCGGCGTACCATCACTACTTCACCCGCAGTTGGCAGCACTTGCTGCCTCATCCGCGCCGGCAGCAGCGGCTCGATATGATGGGTGACGTGCTGAGTAAGTTCGACGTCGTCGGGCTGCAAGAAGTGGATGGTGGCAGTTTTCGCTCTAGCCGCGTTAACCAAGTGGAGTACCTCGCGACCAAAGCGGGGTTTCCCCATCATGTCCAACAGTTAAATCGTAACCTGGGGCGGATTGCCCAGCACAGCAACGGTTTACTGTCGCGCTTAGTGCCAAGCCAAATTGAAGAGCACCGTTTACCAGGCGCCATGCCTGGCCGCGGTGCCATTCACGCTCGTTTTGGTGAAGGTGAGGATGCGCTGCACGTTTTCGTTGCTCACTTGGCGCTTAGCCATCGTGGCCGTGTGCGTCAGCTTAACTATTTAAGCGAGATCATCCAGCCATTGCGCCACGTGGTAGTGATGGGCGATCTCAACTGTACTCCTGATCAACTGCATGCCCACGAGCGTTTCAGCACCTCGCTGCCGCTACATCCGGTGAAGCCGCTGCTTAGCTACCCATCTTGGCAGCCACGCCGCGCGCTGGATCATATTCTTTTGTCACAATCGCTTGAAGCCGCTGAAGTGCGCGTGCTGGACCATCTCTTCTCGGATCACCTGCCCATTGCTGTCGATTTACCGCTGCCAGAGGGCTGCTTAGCGGCTATTCGCGCCAGCGCTTAGCCTAAGTGTTTAGTGCCGCAGGCATGCCTTATGGCCTGTGGGCGCTGCATTGTGCGCGTATATGCGCTATTGTCTGGGGCGCTGACCCCCCTTAGCCGTTTTACGCGAGACACTTCCATGTCGGACACAACACAACTACCTGCGTTTATCGGTGCGCTGGACCGCGCTTCAGAGTGGTTCGGGCGTACCCTTGCGTGGCTGATCATCATGATGATGTTGATTCAGTTCGCGATTGTACTGCTTCGCTATATGTTCAGTATCAACAGCATCTTCATGCAAGAACTAGTGATGTACATGCACGCTAGTGTCTTCATGCTTGCCGCTGCCTATACCTTTCGCCACGACGGCCATGTGCGGGTTGATATCTTCTATCGAGGAATGACGCCGCGCCGCCAGGCACTCATCAATGTGGTGGGTATTATTACGCTGTTGATACCGGTGATGATCTTCATCATCGCTTCCAGCCTGGGTTACGTTGCCAACTCGTGGCGCATTTTGGAAACGTCCTCCGACTACGGTGGCATTCCGGCTGTGTATGCACTGAAAACCTTAATACCCCTGTTTGCCGTGCTGATGATTGTGCAGGGCGTGATTGAGGTTGTGCGCAACGGCTATGTCATGGCGGGGCGTATCGTGCCTTCTGCCCCGGGCGGGAACCATCTTGAGGAGCGAGTTTGATGCTGGAATTTATGCCGCTTATTCTGTTTGCTGTCATCTGTATTGTTTTGATGTTCGGCTTTCCCGTGGCCCTCTCGCTGGCGGGCACGGCGCTGGCGTTTGCAGGTATGGGGCTGGGGCTGGAAGCGATAGGTATCGATGCCAATTTTGACAGCGGCTATCTGGCCGCCTTGCCCAATCGGCTCTACGGCATCATGACCAACCAAACGCTGCTGGCGGTGCCGCTGTTCGTGTTAATGGGCGTGTTGTTGGAAAAATCCAAAGTGGCGGAAACGCTGCTGGACGCCATGGCCCTGCTGTTTGGCTCACTGCGTGGCGGTTTGGGGATCTCGGTGACCCTGGTAGGCATGCTGATGGCTGCCTCTACCGGCATTGTGGGTGCCACGGTCGTCACCATGGGACTGATGTCGCTGCCGACAATGCTCAAGCGTGGCTACAGCACCTCTTTGGCGACGGGAACCATTTGCGCCACCGGTACCTTGGGTCAGATCATTCCACCTTCCATCGCCCTGGTGTTACTGGGGGATGTGCTGTCTTCGGCGTATCAACAAGCCCAGCTGGATATGGGAATTTTTAGCCCTAAGACCGTGTCAGTCGGTGACTTATTCATGGGCGCACTGTTGCCTGGGTTGCTGCTGGTGGTGTTTTATATGGTTTACGTGGGCCTGGTGGCGTGGTTGCGGCCCCACATGGCGCCTGCGGCTGACCGCGAAGAGTTGATGGCTGAGTTGGGGCACACCTCGGGTATCGGCATGCTGCTGCTGAAAGGCTTGGTGCCACCCGTCGTGCTCATCGTGGCAGTGCTGGGGTCGATCCTTAGCGGTTTTGCAACGCCGACAGAAGCTTCGGCAGTCGGTGCCTTCGGTGCCTTGGTGTTGGCGCTGGCTTATCGTCAGCTCGACTGGGCGACCCTGAAAGACGTGCTTCGCTCGACTACGCACGTTACCACCATGGTGTTTCTGATCCTGATCGGTGCCGCGCTGTTTTCGCTGGTCTTCCGCGCTTATGGCGGCGAACACATGGTGACAGAGCTATTTGAGGGAATGCCCGGTGGGGTAGTGGGCGCGACGATTATTGTCATGCTGGTGATCTTCCTGCTCGGCTTTATCCTCGACTTTATCGAAATCACTTTTGTGGTGGTGCCGATTGTGGGGCCGATTCTACTCGCCATGGGGCTTGACCCGATCTGGCTGGGCATCATGATCGCGATCAACCTGCAGACATCGTTTTTAACGCCGCCGTTCGGCTTCGCGCTATTTTACCTGCGCGGTGTGGCGCCGCCGTCAGTATCCACCTCGGCCATCTACCGCGGCGTTATTCCGTTTATCTTGATGCAGCTGGGTATGCTGCTGCTGTTGACCTTCTTCCCCCAGTTGGCAACGTGGTTACCCAATCAGTTTTAATGAACCGGCGATGAGTTGAATAACATCGCTGCTATCAACGCAAGGAAGTGGCAACCTCACTAAAAGCAATTAAGCTACTTACCAACGGCTTGTAACAAGCCGCCTAGTGCTCTGCACTAGGCGGTGTTTTCCCTACCCATAATAGTAATAATAGAAAGTAAGAGGGTTATCGTATGAAAGCCAAAGCACTACCTGTCGCCATTGCCATGACGACCGCGTTGTCTGCCAGCTTGCTGGTGGTATCGAGTTTTGATAATCACGCTCAGGCCCAAGAAGACGAGTTCCGTTGGAAAATGGTGACGTCCTGGCCGAAGAATTTCCCTGGCGTTGGCCAAGGCCCTGAGCGGCTGTCGCAGTTGGTCGATGAAATGTCGGATGGCCGACTGACCATCGAAGTGTTTGGTGCGGGTCAATTAGTACCGGGCTTTGAAGTGTTCGACGCGGTCTCCGACGGCACCGCTGAACTCGGCCACTCCGCCTCTTACTACTGGAAAGGTAAAGCCCCGGCGGCTCAGTTCTTTGCTGCCGTGCCCTTTGGCATGAACGCACAGGAAATGAACGCCTGGTTGAGCTTCGGTGGCGGTATGGAGCTGTGGAACGAGCTTTATGATGAGTTCGGCGTCGACGTGCTGGTAGCCGGGGCATCGGGTGTCCAGATGGCTGGCTGGTACAACAAAGAGATCAATTCTGTCGATGATCTCGATGGTTTGAAAATGCGTATGCCCGGCCTGGGTGGCGAAGTAATGAGCCGCATGGGCGTGGCGATCGTCAACATGCCGGGTGGCGAAATCTTTACCTCGCTACAGTCGGGGGCGATTGATGCCACCGAGTGGATCGGTCCTTATAACGATCTGGCGTTTGGCTTGCATCAAGCCGCTGATTATTACTATTACCCAGGCTGGCACGAGCCGACGGTCATGTTCGAAGCCATCGTTAATGAAGAGGCCTGGGCCGAACTGCCAGCGGATCTGCAGGCGATCCTGCGCACCGCCATCAGCGACGTCAACCAAAGCGTACTGGATGAGTACACCGCACGAAACAACGATGCGCTGGAAACACTGGTGAATGAGCACGAGGTTGAGCTGCGTCGTATTCCTGACGATGTGCTTGAACAAGCCCGCGAGTATTCCGACGAGGTGGTCGGTGAGCTGGCGGCGTCGAGCGAACTCGCCACGCGGATCTACGACTCTTATCGCGCTTTCCAGGATAAGGTCGAGGATTACCACGCCATCTCCGAACAGGCGTATTACAACGCCCGTAACCCAGAAGGCGACACGGCCCAATAATTTGTAGCCGCAAGGCAGATAGTGGTCATCAAGCATGTCAAAGCCGCCTTCGGGCGGCTTTTGTGTGTCTGGAGCGAACGTTTTCGGCAGCACAATACGCGCAGCTTGGGTATCCTAGGTATCGAGTGACCGTTTAGCCGCTGATTTTGCCGTAAGGAGCCCCATGTCTAACCATCCCCGTCTTCGCAATGTGCTTACTATCGCTGGTTCGGACCCCTCCGGCGGTGCGGGCCTACAGGGCGATTTGAAGACCTTTTCTGCGCTGGGCGTGTATGGCACGAACGTCATTACCGCGGTCATTGCCCAAAACACCTGCGGCGTGGCGTCGGTGTACCCCGTTTCTCCCCAGGCCATTCGCGAGCAGTTGGAGCATCTGCTGGAGGATGTAACGCTGGATGCCGTTAAAATTGGCATGGTGGCCAGCCGTGAAGTCGCTGAGGTCATCGCCGACGTGCTGCGCCAACGTCGGCCGCGTTGGGTCGTGCTCGACCCTGTGATGGTCGCCAAGAGCGGTGATATTTTGGTCGATGACGCGGGTATTCGCGCCGTGCGCGATATTTTAGTGCCGCTTGCCGATGTGATTACCCCTAACCTACCGGAAGCCGCCGTGTTGCTCGACGCACCATCGCCCACGAGCCTGGACGAAATGGAAGCGATGCTGCCAGGGCTCACGCAGTTAGGCGCGCCTTACGTCGTGTTGAAAGGCGGACATTTACGCGGGGCCACCTGCCCGGATCTATTGGCTACCCCAAACGGTCATGAGTGGCTGCCTGCTTCACGCATCGATACCGACAATTTACACGGCACTGGCTGCGCGCTCTCCTCAGCGATTGCCGCTTGCCTGGCGAAGCTACCAGAACACGCCGCGCCCGATGCGCCGGTGGCAGCGATTGGTGATGCCAAGCGTTGGTTGCATGCAGCGCTGGAGGCAAGCGTGCGCTTGAAGGTGGGCAAGGGGCGTGGGCCGGTTCATCATTTCCACGCCTGGTGGTAAGCCGGTATTGAGTGCTGCCAGAGAGGCGTAACGGGCAACTTGCGAGAACGCGCAATGCCCACCATGCTAAGGAGTGTTTGCTTAACGGCTTGTGAGGCTGGGCTGCCAGCCGAGGAGCGTTTCGTTATGCCACGCACCGTCTCAAATACTATCCTCTTTGCCACGGATCTTTCCGCTGAAAATCGCGCTGCTTTCGCGCGGGCGTTGCGTTTAGCTTATGCCCAGGGGCTTCAGCTCGATGTGCTGCACGTGCTGGATCCCTATCTACCACGACGCGTCTTGCTTGACGTGGAGAGCGCGGTGGTGGAGGACATTACCCGCACGCTGACTGATTTACGCGAAGATTACGCCCTGGAAGCACCGAAGACGCTGATCCAAACCGTCACGGGATCAGCCTACGTCGAAATTGTGCGTGAAGCGCATGAGCGTAACGCTGAGCTGGTAGTGCTGGGCATGCATCGCAAACGCGGGCAAAAAGAGCTGCTGATGGGGACCACGCTGATGCGCGTGCTGCGCAGTGCGCCTTGTCCCGTCGTCGTTGCGTCCTATCAACCTACCCAGCCCTGGCAGCACATTGTGTTGCCTATCGACTTTTCACTGACCGCACGCTACACCTTGAAAGAGGCGTTGATTCGCTTTCCCGACGCGACGCTGACGCTGTTGCACGCCTGGACGCTACCCGGCGAGCACGAGCTGGGGTCGCACGCCGATTATGCCCATTGGCGTGAAAATGAAGTTCAGCGTCTACGTGCCCAGCTAAATAACGAGGTCGAAAGTCTATTACGCGAGTTAGATGGCGTGCCTGATGTCACTCTCGTGTTAGAGCAAGGTGCGCCCAGCGATGTTCTGCAAGCGTATATGAAGCGCCACTCGCCTGATTTGGTGATGATTGGCAGCCGTGGACAGCCTCACCACATCAACCAGCTCACCGAAATGCTGCTCTGTGAACCACACTGCGATCTGATGCTGTGCCGGGCTTGGTAAGCAGCAACGAAACGAAAGAAAATATTGTACGGAAGCTTTATGTGGCGTATTGGTAAGTATAGCTATGCCGCCATAATGAGGTTCACGTCATGTTGATACACCACAAGTGCAAGGGGCACTTCCTTCGGCCCGTGTTGCTGGTCACTGGTTTATGGCTGATGCCTTTTGCGATGGCCAGCAGTGTGACAGAAAACGGCGAGTCGTTTGCGCGCAGCGTCGAAGAGGCGGGGCTGCGCTACACGCTGATCGGCAGTGGCGTGTTTCGTTACATGATCTGGACCGCGTATGCCGGGGCCTATTACCAGCTTGAAGGCGAAACCCAGCCGCAGCCGCTAAGCAATACGCCCCGGCGTCTTGAGCTCGCCTACTTCCATGCCATAGAAGCCAGCGATTTTGCCGAGGCGACAGAGAAAACCCTTCAAGACACGCTCACGCTGTATGAATTTAACCAGATTGAAGCGCCCTTGGAGCGCCTCAATCAGCGCTATCGTGATGTGGTCCCTGGTGATCGTTATCTACTTAGCTGGAACGGCGAGAAGCTGCGCCTGTCGCTCAATGGGGAAGTGCTGATCGAAGAGCAGAGCGCCGACTTTGCCAGCGCAATGTTTAGTATTTGGCTGGGCGAGCAACCACTGGACGACGACTTTCGCGATGCGCTTTTAGGGAGAAACTGATGCCCTAAAGGAAAAGCGATTGAGCGGCGGTTACAATAGCCGTTTGTTTGTCGTGGAGGGGCATTTTGAAAGCACTCATTCAGCGCGTGAAGCGCGCCAGCGTGGAAGTCGATGGGGAAATCATCGGCAGTATCGACCACGGGCTGCTGGCCCTGGTCGGGGTGGAGAAGCACGACGACGTCACTAGCGCAGAAAAGCTGCTGCACAAGCTCCTCCACTACCGGGTATTCAGCGACGCCGATGGCAAGATGAACCAAAACCTCCAAAAGGTGAACGGTGGCCTGCTGCTCGTTTCCCAGTTCACGCTGGCGGCGGATACCCGCAAAGGGCTGCGGCCTAGCTTCTCCAGCGCCGCTCCTCCCGCCCAGGGTGAAGCGCTGTTTGATTTGCTGGTAGCTCAGGCCCGCGCTGCCTGGCCGCATGTCGCTACCGGTGAGTTTGGCGCTGATATGCAGGTAGCGCTGGTCAACGATGGCCCGGTAACGTTTTTGCTCGAAAGCTAGCCCGGCGTGTTACTCGCTTGTCGTCTCTTCGCTGGCCAGCAGCTCGGCTTCCATGGTCTCCAGCGCCTCTTCAGCGCTGAGCCACTGCTGCTCTGACTGATCCAGACGTGCTTTAATCTCCGCTTGCTGACTAAGCGTCTTGGTCAGTTCGGCTTTGCGAGTGCTGTCGGTGTAAAGCGCAGGGTCTGCCAGCACTTGCTCGACTTCTTCCAGGGCTTGTTGGGCATTTTCCATGGCTTTTTCAGCCTGATCACGCTGTTTTTTCAGCGGGCGGAGCTTCTCGCGCAGCTCCGCGGCGGCCTTGCGGGATGCTTTGCGTGCCTCGCGGCTATCACCGCTGGGTTGCTGGTTTTGACGCTCGGCCTTTTCGCCACGAGAGTCGCGGCGGCTCTCTTCCAGGCGCGCTTTGAGCCAAACGCGGTAATCTTCCAAGTCTCCATCGAAAGGCTCGACGCGGTGATCCGCCACGCGCCAAAACTCATCCACCGTTGCCCGCAGCAGGTGACGGTCGTGAGATACCAGAATCACCGTGCCTTCAAAGCTCGCGAGCGCCTGGGTCAGCGCCTCGCGCATCTCAAGATCCAGGTGGTTAGTGGGCTCATCGAGCAGCAACAGGTTGGGTTTTTGCCAGGCGACGAGGGCCAGTGCCAAGCGGGCTTTTTCCCCGCCGGAGTAGTTGGCGACGGTGCCAAAGGCGTCATCGCCCTTAAACCCGAAGCCGCCCAGGAAGTTGCGAATCTCCTGGTCGCTGGCAGTAGGAGAAAGGCGCTGCACATGGACAAAAGGCGTCGAGGTAACGTCCAACCCTTCGAGCTGATGCTGAGCGAAGTAGCCGATAGCCAAGTGTTCACCGGGAACGCGCTTGCCATTAAGCAGTTCCAGCTCGCCGGTAAGTGACTTGATGAGCGTCGACTTACCCGCGCCGTTGGGACCCAACAGGCCAATGCGGCTGCCGGGCAGCAGGGTGACGTTGACCTTGTCCAGCTGGATATTGTCGTCGCTTCCATCGCCCGTTTTACCGCGATAGCCTAGCTGAGCCTGATCCAGCACCAGCAGTGGGTGCGAAGTTTTGTCGGCGGCGGGTAGCGTGAAGTGGAAGGGGGAGTCCACGTGGGCGATGGCGATATCTTCCATGCGCTCGAGCATTTTGACCCGGCTCTGGGCCTGCTTGGCCTTGGTCGCCTTGGCTTTAAAGCGGGCGATAAAGCGCTCGATCTCTTCCCGGCGCGCTTGCTGTTTGGCCGCTTCGGCCTGCTGCAGGGCAAGCTTTTCGGCGCGGGTGCGCTCGAACTGTGAGTAATTGCCGCGGTAAAGCTCCAGCGTTTGGTGGTGCATGTGCACGATGTGATCGCACACTGCGTCCAAAAAGTCTCGGTCGTGGGAAATCAGTAGCAGCGTGCCGGGGTAGCGGGTCAGCCACTGTTCCAGCCACAGCAGGGCGTCCAGGTCCAGGTGGTTGGTGGGCTCGTCCAGCAGTAGCAGGTCGGAGGGCATAAACAGGGTGCGGGCCAAATTGACGCGCATTCGCCAGCCACCGGAAAACGCGGAAAGTGGCCGGCTGAGGTCGGTCTGCACAAAGCCTAGCCCCACCAGCAACTGCGCTGCGCGGGATTCCGCGCGGTAGCCATCCAGGGTTTCGATCAACCCGTGCAACTCGGCTTCGCGGTGGGCTTCACCGGCTTCACGAGCGGCCAATAAGTCGGCTTCTGCCTGACGTAGCGCCACGTCGCCATCAAGTACATACTCGATAATTGGGCGGTCGAGGGCGTCGACTTCCTGGGCCATATGCGCAATGCGCTGACCGCCACTCATCTCGACATCACCTTGGTCGGGTGCAAGCTCGCCCAGCAGGAGTTTGAACAGGCTCGATTTGCCGGCGCCGTTTGCCCCGATAATGCCCGCCTTGACGCCGTTGTTCAGGGTCACGTCGGCATTGTCGAGTAGCGTTTGCGTGCCGCGTTGCAGAGCGACTTGGCGCAGTGCGATCATGCTTTCTCCGGAAATAAGTGGGTCATACGATGCTTGAGTCTACTGCGCTTGATTCTACCCGATTGCAGCGCCTACAGCAGACACCGTTATGGGATTTTGCGCTGGCGCTCTACGCCAAGCCCGGTGTGGAAGCTGCTTGCCTGACGCTGCAAGAGCAGGGCGACCAGGATGTGTGTGAGGTACTGTTTCACTGCTGGCTCTACGCAAGCGGTTTAGAAGTGCTGCCTGATGCGGTCGCCCGCCAGCGCGAGCAGCGCCTGCAATGGCAAGGGCGTGTTACGGAAGTATTGCGGTCGCTACGCCGAGAGTTAAAAGCCTCGGCAGCGTCTAGTGAGTCAGTGAAAGCCCTGCGGGAAACTATTAAGCAGGCAGAGCTAATGGCCGAGCGTGAGAACCTTCAACGTTGGCAAATGTGGGTTTATGAGCCAAAAGGCGATGAGCAGCGTATGAGAAATATCGCCGAAAATCCACAAAGTTCGGCTATTTGGTTGCGAAATCAGCTGTCAACTTTAAAAAATGAAACGCAGTCCGGTCCTCACTTAAATGACCAGGCGGCCTTGCTTGAGGCGCTACAAACGCTTACTTGTCAGCTTGACCCTCGTCAAGGAGCGCGCTAGCCTGAATTTAAGCTGATTTTGAAATACCTAGCGTTATTGGCGGGCTAACACCATAAAAGCAACATCTTGTCTGTTAGTGAACGATCAATAGCGGATAACAGTGTCGTGTTGAGATACGCGTGGATTATCTAGGTTCTTGCGCACTTGTATAGCGCGCTTACCACTGAAAGGGGAACACCGTATGAAGGCAAGCAAACCCGTATTTAATCGTTCTGTCACCACTAAGCTAGTGACTACGGCAAGCGTGGGTGCACTGTTGATGGGCATGACGGCTGTCGCGCAAGCGGATAACTGGCGTTATGCCCATGAAGAGTACGAAGGCGACGTACAGGATGTATTTGCCTATGCATTTAAAGAGCATATCGAAGAAAATTCTGATCACACGGTTCAAGTTTATCGTTTTGGTGAGCTTGGTGAGTCTGACGATATTATGGAGCAGACTCAAAACGGTATTCTGCAGTTTGTGAACCAGTCGCCAGGCTTTACCGGCGCGTTGATTCCTGAAGCGCAGATTTTCTTCATTCCTTACCTACTGCCTACCGACGAAGAAACCGTACTTGAGTTTTTCGACGAAAGTGAAGCCATCAACGAGATGTTCCCAGAGCTTTACGCCGAGCAAGGTCTAGAACTGCTGAAGATGTATCCAGAAGGCGAAATGGTTATTACCACCAATGAGCCTTTCTCAACGCCGGATGAGCTGGATAACAAAAAAATTCGCACCATGACCAACCCGCTATTGACGGAAACCTACGACGCTTTTGGTGCAACGCCTACGCCGTTGCCGTGGGGTGAAGTTTACGGTGGCCTGCAGACCGGCATCATCGATGGTCAAGAGAACCCGATTTTCTGGATCGAATCCGGTGGCTTGTACGAAGTCTCTCCGCACCTGACCTTTACCGGTCACGGCTGGTTCACGACGGCGATGATGGCCAACCAGGACTTCTACGAAGGTTTGTCTGAAGACGACCAAACGTTGGTGAATGAAGCCTCTGAAGCTGCGTATGACCACACCATTGAGCACATCAAAGGTTTGGCGGAAGAGTCGCTAGCGAAAATTCAGGAAGCCTCAGACGAGGTGACCGTCACGCGTCTGGACGAAGAGCAGATCCAAGCCTTCCGCGACCGTGCCCCGCAGGTCGAAGAAGCCTTCTTGGAGATGACCGGTGAAGATGGCAAAGAGCTACTTGAGCAGTTTAAAGCTGACCTTGAAGCCGTCACTAACGAGTAATCTGCCTAAGCCGTTCTGGCATAGGTGATGTATCAAGGGGCAGCAACGGCTGCCCCTTTTTTGTTGCGCTGGTTCGTGTTGATAGTGGGCAAAGAGATTACCCAGGTTACCGTTAGTTACGTACATCTAGCGTTGAATCACCAGCGGCGCCATGCCGTTACGCTAGAGTGGAAGCCTGCTTAATAGTGCGAGAAAGCTTTGCAATCGATAGGTCTAAGAGAGCGCTGTGTTAATTGTGCTGGCGGCATTGAACGGATGCCGTTAAAGCCGTAAGGAAGGAGTCCGGCCATGACCGATGAAGAGATGGAAAAGAGTTACCGCTCCGGTTTGCCGGGGGTGTTAGGAGTGATCGACACTGCAATTAGCAAAATAGAAGCCGTGATTCTCGCGATGGGTGTTTTGCTAATGGCGCTGAATACGGTCATCAACGTGGTTGCCCGTTTTGTGTTTGGCAACAGCATCATGTTTTCCGGCGAATTAAACCGCATATTGATCATTATGATCACCTTCGCCGGAATTGGTTACGCCGCTCGCCATGGCCGTCATATTCGTATGTCGGCTATTTACGATGCGTTGCCAGTGGGTGGGCGCAAAGTGCTGATGATTGGTATCGCGCTGTTTACCTCGCTGGTGATGTTTTTCCTCCTTTACTACTCCGTTGTTTATATCGTTGATTTGTATAGCAAAGGGCGCGTTTTGCCCTCTTTGGGGTTGCCGGTGTGGATTATCTACCTATGGGTGCCGATGGGCTTTTTAATCACCGGTATTCAATACCTGCTGACCGCGGTTAAAAATTTCACGTCCCACGATGTCTACCTCTCGACGGGCGTGGTGGATGGTTACAAAGACACGGAAACTGAAGTCTAACGCGGGGCACTGCACCCTAGGGGAACAGCTATGACGACAATAATGGTTACTACCATGATTGCCCTGCTGCTGCTGGGCTTTCCAATGATGATTCCGCTGATTACCGCTGCGATCATCGGCTTCTACATGATGTTTAACGGCTTCGGCCAGATGGATACTCTAATCCAGCAGATGATGGCCGGTATACGCCCCGCCTCGCTGATTGCTGTGCCCATGTTTATTCTTGCCGCTGATATTATGACCCGTGGCCAGTCTGCTAACCGATTGATTGAAATGGTCATGTCGTTTATTGGCCATATTAAAGGTGGCTTAGCGGTGAGCACGGCAGCTTCGTGTACGCTATTTGGTGCCGTGTCGGGGTCAACACAGGCAACGGTGGTCGCTGTTGGTTCACCGCTGCGCCCGAAAATGCTTAAAGCGGGCTATTCTGACTCGTTTACGCTCGCGCTGATTATTAACGCCAGCGACATTGCCTTTTTGATCCCACCCAGTATCGGCATGATTATTTACGGGGTTATCTCGGGTACCTCCATCGGCGAACTGTTTATTGCCGGTATTGGGCCAGGGCTGATGATCCTGTTTATGTTTTCTGCTTACTGCATTATCTACGCCATCGTTAAAGATGTGCCCACTGAGCCTAAATCGAGCTGGAAAGAGCGCGCCAAAGCCGTTCAACAAGCGCTATGGCCGCTCGGCTTTCCGGTGATTATTGTTGGCGGCATCTATGGTGGTATTTTTAGCCCGACCGAAGCCGCCGCTGCCTGTGTGCTGTACGCCATTCTGCTTGAGTTTGTGGTGTTCCGCTCACTCAAAATGAATGATATTTACGCCATTGCAAAATCCACCGGTTTAATCACTGCCGTGGTGTTTATTCTGGTGGCCGTCGGCAACGGCTTCTCGTGGATTATCTCCTTTGCCCAGATCCCGCAAATGATTCTGGAAGCAGTGGGCATCAATGAAGCTGGGCCAACGGGCGTTCTGATCGCTATTTGTATCGCTTTTTTCGTTGCCTGCATGTTCGTCGACCCCATTGTGGTCATCCTGGTATTGACGCCCATCTTTACCCCGGCGATCGAGGCCACCGGACTCGACCCTGTGCTGGTGGGCATATTGATTACGCTACAGGTGGCGATCGGCTCGGCAACGCCCCCTTTCGGGTGCGATATCTTTACCGCGATTGCGATTTTCAAACGCCCCTACTGGGATGTCATCAAAGGAACACCGCCGTTTATTTTCATGCTGATTTTAGCGGCCGCCCTATTGATTATGTTCCCGCAAATTGCGCTGTTCCTGCGTGATGTTGCCTTCCGCTAAACAGCCACAAGGAGTACGCGAATGTTTAATCGCATATTGGTCCCGGTGGATGGCTCGAAAGGCGCCTTGAGGGCGCTGGAGAAGGCGGTAGGCTTGCATATGCTAACGGGCGCCGAGCTTTATCTGCTGTGTGTGTTTAAGCACCACAGTCTGTTGGAAGCGTCGCTCTCTATGGTGCGGCCTAATCAATTGGATATTCCTGACGATGCTTTAAAGGAGTACGCCACTGAGATCGCTGTGCACGCAAAATCACACGCTATCGAGTTAGGCGCCGATGACGCCCGTGTTCGCGCCTTTGTGAAAGGCGGTCGCCCGTCGCGTATTATTGTGCGCTTTGCCCGTAAGCGAGAGTGCGACCTGATTGTGATTGGCGCCCAAGGCACCAACGGCGAAAAGAACCCTCTCTTGGGTAGCGTTTCCCAGCGGGTGGCGGGCGCGGCACACTGTCCCACCTTGGTGGTTTAAATCCGCTAAACCTCTCTTCTATTTTATGGTCTTATGAACACCCACCGCGCCAGGGATGCAGCCTGGCGCGGTGGGTGTTAGTCTTCAAGCGATACTGATTGGCGTTCGGCGCCGCGATAAAAAGGATGTTTTATGAAACAACTGCTATCTACAACGGCTCTGACGAGTTTGCTATTGGTTGCCCCTTTTGCAGCAGCAGCCCCCGAAACGGATGAACAGCGTTTAGCGTATAGCCTGGGCGTTACTCTGGGCGAAAGCATGCAGGCCGACATCGAAGACCTCGACTTAGACGCGTTTAACGACGGCATGAGCGATGTATTCGAGGGTAATGAGTTAGCCCTTACGGAAGAAGAGATGACCGAAGCGTTGATGGCGTTCCAAGAGCAGTCCATGCAAGCGCGGGAAGCAGAAGCGGAAGAGATGGCGCAAAACAACCTTGAAGAGGGTGAAGCCTTCCTGGCCGAGAACGCTGAGCGCGAAGAAGTTAACGTGACGGATTCTGGTCTGCAGTATGAAGAGCTCGAATCGGGCGATGGTGCGACGCCTGGCCCGGAAGATACTGTCGAGGTGAACTACGAAGGCATGCTATTAGATGGCACGGTGTTCGATAGCTCCTTTGAGCGCGGCGAATCCGTCAGCTTCCAGACTAATCAAGTGATCGAAGGTTGGCAGGAAGCGCTGCAAATGATGAGTGTTGGCGATAGCTGGATGCTGTATATCCCCGCTGATATTGCCTATGGCGAAAATGGCCAAGGCCCAATTGGGCCCAATGAAGTACTGACGTTCCGCGTTGACCTGTTAGGCGTCGAATAAGCGATGCTCTCAGCTTCTCCCTTCCCGGTGAGCCCGCTTGCTTATGCGCTGATGTGCATAAGCTTGGGGGCGCCGCTGTTAGCGCTAAGTGACCCCACTCAGGCCGAAACGGACAGTGAGCCTGATGAGTTACCCGCGTTGGCGGCTGCCCGTGAGCAAGCCAGCGTGGTGGGAGTATCGTCAGGCGGCTACATGGCTACCCAGCTTGCGGTTGCTTGGCCCGAACGGTTTAGCGGCCTGGGCGTGCTGGCCGCCGGGCCTTGGAGTTGTGCCCAGGGATCGCTGAGTCTGGCTCTAAATCAATGCATGATGACGCGCCGCGGTGAGCCCTCGTTAGACGAACTGGAGAGCCGCCGCCAGCGTTACTTGGCGCTTGAGCAGGTCGGTAGCGCTGAAGACCTTCGCCAGCTGCGGGCTTATTTGTGGCACGGTGAAGCCGATGAGGTGGTTAAGCCTGTGCTGGGTGACCTGCTGGCCGAGCAGTGGGCACAGTGGTTAGCTTCTCCTGATCAGTTGCGTGTCGTACGCAGTGAGAATGTTGGCCATGGCTGGCCGGTGCGTTTGCCAAATGACACCTCGGTTTCGCCTGATACGTGGGGAGATTGCGGTCAGGGCGGTGGCAGCTTTTTATTGGCCTGCGATGAAGATATCGCTGGTGATATGTTGAGCTGGCTCTATCCCGAGCGCGAAAGCGCTGAAGCGAACGGCGAGCGGGCGGGGGAGTTAGTCGCGTTTGATCAGTCGGAATTTGCGGTAAAAGGGCTAGCCGACACGGGCTATGTGTTGATACCGCAAGGCTGTGAAGCGGGCGGCTGCCCAGTCACATTGGCGCTGCACGGTTGCCAAATGAATGAAGCGGCAATTGGCGATACGTTCGTGCGTTACACCGGGCTAAATGCGTGGGCGGCCACGCATCAGCAAATCGTGCTTTACCCCCAAGCGGAAAGCAGCATGGCGAACCCGCAAGGCTGCTGGGACTGGTGGGGATTTGCCGAAAGCACGTGGCAGCTCAGTCCTCAGCACGATACGCGTAGCGGTACGCAAATTGGTGCATTAATGGCGATGTTGGATCGTTTACAAGCGGCTTCAGAGTCAGTTTCCTCGGAACAGACCTCATCAGAGTGACCCGCTTCACTGCCTGCGCTTAGCTACTCAGCGCTTTCTCTAGCGCTGACACTAATCCATGAGGCGTCGGGGAGTAGAGCACGCGTTGCAGAATATCGCCCTCGCGGTTGACTAAAAAAAGCGAGGCGCTGTGATCGATGGTGTACGCCATGGCTGAATCCGGTGCCTCGACTTTTCTCCATATAACGCCATAGCGCGACGCGACATCCTCAAGCTGCTCTTGGCTGCCTACTGCGCCGATGAATTCCTCGCCAAAAAAGTTCATGTATTCCTGCATGCGCTCAATCGTATCGCGCTCAGGGTCAACGGTGATCATAATCGGCACCACGCGCTCACGCTGTTGTTCTGAGAGCTGAGCCAACGCCTGACGCTTGACCGATTGCGTCATTGGGCAGATATCGGGGCAATAGGTATAGCCAAACGAAAGAATCGCAATTTGATCCTCCTCCAGCTGGGTCAATGAAAACTCCCCCTGGGTAGAGGGCATTTCCACAGGCCCGCCCACAGGCTCATCACTGCTGGCGGAGAATGCGTAGTGATAAAGGCCGATGCCACTCACCAGAAGCAGTACAGCGATGATCCCTGCGCCCAGCCATAACTGTTTACGTGCCATGTGCGTTAACTCCGAATCACGTCAAAATCGAACCAACTGCCTACTTTGCCTTCTGCGGTCTCGAGTATGACACGCGCGCGCCAAGGCATAACGGTTTGGGTGCAAATCCCTACTTGCCCCTGGCCCTTAAACTGGCCGGGTGTGCTGGCGCTGAGCGCAAAGCGGTGCAGCCCTAGATCCATATCGCGACCCACAAAATCAACATCCACCTGCGTGGCCGTCACGCCATCAACCTCGACTTCCAGTGGTAGTATCTCTAATGCATCAATGTTTCCGCTGGCTTGCACGCTTAAAGTGATGCGTCCCCTATCACCCAACGTGGCTGAACAAGGAGCAGCATGCAAGTTGCAGCTGGCAGCGGGCGGAAACCAGGTCACATCGCTATCGCGGTGCAGCCAATGGGCAAAGGCATACCATGCACAGGCCGCCAGCGCTAAACCAGTCACGAGTATCAGTACCCTTAAGGCAGGAAAGCCTGCCGGGGGTGCAGGTTTTGGTATTATCTTCATGGCAGAATAATCACTACGCAAGCCGTGAGGCGGGGTGTTGACGCCATGGTAACAGCAATCGTGCCGATATCGCTGTGCTGGGATGTCGCAGGCAAAAGGGAACCTTATGGAGAGCATTACAGGCGCGTTAGGGCCCCTGTTTTTATTGATTTTATTGGGCGCCGTACTCGGCTATTGGCGTTGGCCCAGCGATACCTTTTGGCCCCAAATGGAGCGGATGATCTATTTTGTGCTGTTCCCTGCCATGCTGGTAGGCACTTTGGCGACGGCCGATGTCAGCCAAGTCCCGGTCGGCCGTTTGGCCTTTGTATTACTGAGTGCGATGGCGTTGTTTGGCTTACTGCTTTGGTGTTTCCGTGGTTGGCTTCAGCTAACGCCCGCTGGCTTTACCTCTGTGTTTCAAGGGGCGGTGCGCTTTAATACCTATGTGGGGGTGGCGGGTGCTGCAGCCCTGCACGGCAGCCTGGGGGCGACGACGGCAGCGGTTGCTGTGGCGCTGATGGTGCCGGTTGTCAATATGATGTGTGTGGCCAGTTTTGTTGCCGCCGGCACGCTGGGCGGCGGCAGCGTCGGTAAAAGCGTGATGGCATTGATTAAAAACCCGCTGATCCTGGCCTGCCTAGCGGGCATTGGCCTGAATCTTTCCGGTATCGGCTTGCCGGGCTGGAGCCAAGCTACGGTCGAACTACTGGGGGGCGCAGCGTTGCCGCTGGGACTGGTAGCGGTAGGTGTGGCGCTGCGCCCCATGGCGCTATTACGCATTGACCGCGGCGTGCTGGCCACCAATAGCGTTAAGCTGTTGTTGATGCCTGCGTTAGTATTAGCGCTGGCCTGGGGGCTACAGCTGGATCCGGTCAGCCGCGATGTGGCACTGCTTTTTGCCGCGCTGCCCACCGCTACTTCCGCTTATATTTTAGCCCGCCAATTGGGGGGCGACGCTGAACTGATGGCCGCCATTATTACCGGCCAAACCCTATTAGCCATGCTGACGCTGCCCTTCTGGCTGCGATTGGTAAGCTGATCAATGCCTAGAAAGACAGTAAATAAAAAATATTCGTATTTGTATTGACGGGGTAAATGAGAATTATTATAGTGTGATTGTCAGCGTTTGATGAGACGCTGGCAACCACGACAGCTGTTGATTTCAGCGTCAGCGTCAGCGCCAGTTTGCTGTCATGGTTTCTCCCTCTCATTGCTAGTCACGGTCTTTTTTGCCGCTCCCTTGGAGCGGCTTTCTTTTTTCCTTTCTTTTTTTCTTCTCTTTTTCTCAAATACGCCCTTTTATGGATCCCTGCCTCCCACTGCCAGTGGCGTTAAAATAAGCGTTACCCTTCCCGACGATAAATCAGATCCCAGACGCCGTGGCCGAGCTTTTCGCCGCGGGCTTCAAACTTGGTCAGCGGGCGGAAAGCGGGGCGCGGCACGTAAGGCGCGGTCTCAGCCGTTGCGGTGTTGGCGTAGCCGGGGGCGGCTTCCATCACTTCCGCCATCCACTCGGCGTAGGCTTCCCAGTCGGTGGCCATGTGGAACGTACCGCCGGGCTTGAGGCGTGTGCGAATCAGCTCCACGAACGCAGGCTGGACGATGCGTCGCTTGTGGTGCTTCTTCTTCGGCCACGGGTCGGGGAAGAACAGCTGCAGCGTGGTCAGCGAGCCTTCGGGCAAGCACTGCTCCAGCACTTCCAGGGCGTCTTCACGGTAAACGCGCAGGTTGGTCAGGCCGCGTTTGTCCACTTCATCGAGCAGTTTGCCAACGCCGGGGGCGTGCACTTCGATTCCGATAAAGTCGGTATTGGGATGAGTTTCAGCCTGCTCGATCAGCGAGTTACCCATGCCAAAGCCAATTTCCACCACGCGGGGAGCTTGGCGGCCAAACAGGGCGTCTAAATCCTGGCGGCCATCGGCTATGGTCAGCCCAAGCCGCGGCCACACGTCTTCCAGGCCGCGGTTTTGGGCTTGGGTCATGCGCCCGGCGCGAATCACATAGCTTTTAATGCCCCGGCGGTGCAGCGGCGCCTCGGCACTTTCGGGGCCAGTGGTGCTGCTCTCGGGCGCGGTGTCGTTCGTATCGGTCATGGTGTCTCTGTATCAGCCGTTAATCCGGCCTGCAAAAGGCGAAGAGGGATCGGCGCTTTGGCGGCGCGGCATGCGGCCGGCCAAGAACGCATCGCGGCCAGCTTCAACGGCTAGCTTCATGGCGTTGGCCATGCGCAGCGGGTCGCGGGCGTGGGCAATGGCGCTGTTGAGCAGCACGCCGTCGCAGCCAAGCTCCATGGCCATGGCGGCATCGGAGGCCGTGCCAATGCCTGCATCCACCAGGACCGGCACGCTGCTCTGCTCCACGATCAGGCGAACGTTGTGCGGGTTTTGAATGCCGTGGCCTGAACCAATCAGCGAGCCCAGCGGCATGATGGCGCAGCAGCCCATGGCTTCCAGTTCCCGTGCCACAATCGGGTCATCGCTGGTGTACACCATCACGTCGAAACCGTCGGCCAGCAGGGTTTCCGCAGCTTTGAGCGTCTCGACCACGTTGGGGTAGAGCGTGTGATCGTCGCCGAGCACTTCCAGCTTTACGAGGTTGTGGCCATCCAGCAGCTCGCGGGCTAAGCGGCAGGTGCGCACGGCATCTTTCGCGTTGTAGCAGCCAGCGGTATTGGGCAGCAGGGTGTACTGCTTGGGCGAGATCGCATCGAGCAGGTTCGGCGCATCGGCATCTTGGCCAAGATTGGTGCGGCGCACGGCAAACGTGACGATTTCGGCACCGCTCTGGGCAATGGCAGCACCGGTTTCGATAAAGTCTTTGTACTTGCCGGTACCCACTAACAGGCGCGAGCTAAAATCACGTCCGGCAATGGTGAGCGGTTTATCAGTCAGTTGCGTCATAGCGATTCCTTGAAAAAGCACCGGCAGCTAGCCGCCGCCAATAGCGTGGACCACTTCGATCTGGTCGCCTGCGGCCAGCGGTGTCGCGGCCAGTTGGCTCTTGGGCACAATCTGTTCGTTGATTTCGACAGCGATACGACGCCCACCCAGCCCAAGCTGTTCGACTAAGTCAGCAGCGGTAAGGCCAGCGGTCATGGCGTAAGGTTCGCCGTTGAGCGTAAGCTGTATCGACTCATTGGGGGTAGACATAAACAGTAAGCTTCCCTGTGGATGAGGCAAAACGGCCTCTATTGTAGCGGTTTCGACCCGTGCAAGGTATGCAACGGGGTGAATATCTCAATGATTAACGGCGCGGCGATTCGCCGCCAACATAGGTGAAAAGGAGTAGGGCGTGCAGCGAATCGACAAGCTGTGGTGGTGTGTGGTGGCGCTTTCGGGGGCAACCATGGTGATGCTGGGAGCTTACGCCGCCCACGGGTTAGCGGCACACACCAGCGCAGCGATGGTAGATATCGTAGAAACCGGCGTGCGCTACCAGGCGTGGCATACGCTAGCCATGCTGGCGGTGCTTGTTTGGCGCAGCCACCGTCCCCACCCCGGCCAGCAGATTGTGCTGGCACTGTGGGCGCTAGGCATGCTGGCCTTTGCCGGTTCGCTCTACCTAATGGCGCTGGCCGGGCTGAGCGTGGGCATCGTGACGCCGATCGGCGGGCTGCTGCTGATGGTCGGTTGGCTTTCCCTGGGCGTCACGGCGCTGCTAAGCCGCTCTTAATCGTCACGGGCGCTAGCCCCACAGCATGCGCAGCGGCATCCACAGACCCATGCCGATCATCACCAGGTTTTCGGTGAGCGAGACAAAGCCCAGCGGCACGTTGCTGTTACCGCCGACACAGGCGCACTTGAGTTCGCGCTTGTCGATATACACGGCCTTAAACACCGAGACCGCGCCCACCGTGCCGACGAATAGCGCCAGCGGTGCGGCTACCCAAATCAGCGTGCCGGCCAGCATTAAAAGCCCCGCGGCGGTTTCGGCGTAGGGGTACACATAGCTGTAGGGCACGTAGCGCTGGGCGAGCAGGTCGTAGTTGAGAAACATGGTGCTAAAGCTCTCGGTATCCTGCAGTTTTTGTAGGCCCAGCAGCACCATCGCGGTCGCAACGGCGTACTCTGGCATACGCGCCGTGAACAGTGTGCCCTGGGCTGCCCAGCTCACCGCCAAGCCAATCAACAACGCAACGGCAAAAATGGCCAGCACCGGGCGGTAGGTGGTCTCTTTGGCATTGGGAACGCTCATCCCCAGGTGTGCGCGCAAATCTTCGTAGCCGCCGATCCGTTCGCCGTCGATATATACCTGCGGCGTGGTATCGACGTTTTCCTGCTCCTTGAACGCGTCGATCTGCTCCCGGGAAGTCAGGGTATGGTCGTCCACCGCGTAGCCTTTGCGTTTGAGCAAGCTGACGGTTTTCAAACCAAACGGGCACATGTGCGCGGCGGTTTTCATCCGATACACCTGTGCGGTGTGAGAGGTCGTTGCTGCCATGATCAGCCTCCTTGTCGTCTCATTACCAACATTCGCTTTTAGCATAGAACCCGGTGCCGCCCATAGGTCAAACACCAGAGCTGATGGTGTCATGGTGGGCTTGACCTGCGGGCAACCCCTAGGTGATAAGCTCGGGTGAGTGAACGCTTTGATGAAGGTAAACGTTGTTGGAGATCAATATGAAACGTAACGCTACGGCACTGCTGGCAGCTGGTGCACTAATGTTAGGCGCCGCAACGGCCCAAGCGGCGCTACCGGATGAGGCGAAGCTGTATAAAAACCCGCAATGCGGCTGCTGCGATGAGTACGCGCGTCACCTTGAAGCGCTGGGCGTGGACGTCACCATCATCGATGACGTCGAGCTGGGCGATATCAAACAGCAGGCGGGCGTGCCTTACGGCATGGGCTCTTGCCACACCATCGAAATCGGTAACTATTGGATTGAAGGGCACGTGCCGATGGAAGCGCTTGAGGCGCTTTTCGAACAGCAGCCGGATGTGGATGGCATTGGCTTAGCCGGTATGCCGATCGGTACACCGGGCATGCCAGGGCCTCAGAGCGAGCCCTACCACGTCTATACGTTCAGTGACCAAGACGCCCAGCCGTTTATGACGCTGTAAACGAGTAGGCCCTGTTAAGTGACGGGCTTCCTGTCGGCGCGTCACTTCTTGTGACTACCTACCTTGATGCGCTATGTCCTCAGACGCGTCGATATCCATCAGCGTGCCTGCGTCCTGCACCTCATGCGTGCGGTAATGCGCGGCGTGGCGTTGAATCAATGCTTTGGCGCCCAGGTGACCGCTCAAGGTTGTAAGCTCGGGCCAAAACGCCCGGCCAAAAACGACCGGATGCCCGGGCTGTCCGGCATGGCTGGGTCGCCAGATCGTATCGTGGGTAGCCTGCTGCTTCAGCGTTCGTAAAGTCTCGGGCTGTAGGCAGGGCATATCACCCAATAAAATTGCGACGGCAATGGCACTCTCAAGCAGGGGATCATGGGTAACTACCGCCATCGCCTCTGCTAAGCTGGTGCCCAGGCCACGGTGTGCTTGATGAACACGAATGAGCGGCATGTCATCCGTCAGGCCTAGCGAAGCGGGGTCGTCCTCATCACGGATCACTACCCGCAGTTGGGGGAACACCAGCTGCGCCTGGGTAACCGAGGCGGTGAGTAAGGGGCGCCCATCGGCGAGTAGGGCACGGCGTTTGTCTTGCTCGCCGAAGCGTCGCGAATAGCCTGCAGCCATCACTAGAGCCACAACGTGGTTAACGGTCATTAAGCGCTATCACCCTGGTTAACAAAAGGCATCAGTGCCTGTCTTGGCTGAATCAGTCATCTCAAAAGTTGTTCTGGAGCTTATCAAGGTTGAGGAATCGATGTTTTTTAAGCCGTTGATGGCCAAGCGTCACGTAAGGTACGTCAATTATGGCTATGCTGAAGTCGTTAGGACATTCATTAAGTGACGCAATGAGCATGGAAGGCACCTATTTATGACCCCACCTAATCATTTTGAACCCCCGCGTGACGCTGTGCGTAGTGTCGATTTAGGCGCTGAGGCGCGATCAGCGAACAGTGAGCATTCGACGGTCACTTTCGTGGTCAATGGGCAACAGCATCAGCTTGAACTGGATAACCGCACAACGTTGCTGGATACCCTGCGCGAACACTTGGCATTAACCGGCTCTAAAAAGGGCTGTGACCATGGCCAGTGTGGCGCCTGCACGGTGTTTGTGAACGGCACGCGTATCAATGCCTGCCTGACGCTGGCGGTGATGCATGAAGGGGATGAGATCACCACCATCGAAGGGGTGGGCCATGAGGCGCACCTTGATCCCATGCAGGCGGCCTTTGTCGAGCAGGATGCCTTTCAGTGTGGCTACTGCACGCCGGGCCAAATTTGCTCAGCCAAGGCGGTGCTGGAGGAGATTCGGGCGGGTCTACCCAGCCATGTCACCCAGGACCTAGACGCGCCCATTGAGCTCACTGATGCTGAGATTCGTGAGCGGATGTCAGGCAATATCTGCCGCTGCGGCGCCTACGCCAACATTCTCAAGGCCATTAATCAGGTGGCGGAGGCGCACTCATGAAAGCTTTTTCCTATGAACGCGTGACGGATCCCGTTCAGGCGGCAGCGCGTGCAGCGGAAGTGCCTGGCGCCAAATTTATTGCGGGCGGCACTAACCTGCTCGATTTAATGAAACACGAGATCGAAATCCCCGCGCACTTGATTGATGTATCGGGAACCGGCCTTGATCAAATTACCCCGACCTATGAGGGGGGGCTGCGCATTGGCGCGCTGGTCAGCAACGCCGCACTCTCGGCAGATGCCCGGGTGCGCAAGGATTATGCGGTATTGAGCCGAGCGCTGGTATCGGGTGCCTCTGGCCAACTGCGTAATAAGGCAACCACTGGCGGCAACCTGCTTCAGCGCACGCGCTGCGCCTATTTCTACGATACCGCCATGCCTTGCAACAAGCGCTCCCCAGGGGCGGGCTGTGGGGCGTTAAGCGAAGGCGCTACTACGCGGCAACTGGGCATTATCGGCACCTCCGATGCGTGTATCGCCACGCACCCGTCTGACATGGCCGTTGCCCTGCGCGTGCTGGATGCCGAAGTGGAAACCATGACATCAAATGGTGAAACACGCCGCCTGACGCTGGATGAGTTCTATCAACTGCCCGGCGACACGCCGGAAGTGGAGAGCGCGCTGCAAGCAGGCGAGATGATCACCGCCGTGCTGCTACCGCCCCCTGTCGAGGGCCGCCACGCCTACTATAAGGTGCGCGACCGAGCCTCTTACGCCTTTGCCTTGGTATCCGTTGCACTGATCCAGGCCTCGGATGGAACGGGTCGGGTCGCGTTGGGCGGTGTGGCGCCCAAGCCCTGGCGCCGCGATGACGCCGACGCGGCGTTACCGCAAGGTGCAGCCGCGGTGATGGCGCGCTTACTGGACGGCGCCCGCCCAACTCAAGAGAACGCCTACAAGCTTACCCTGGCAGAGCGAACGCTCGCCGCGCTGCTGGCTCAGGAGTGACCCATGGATTTTAATCAATCAGCGGAAGATAACCTGTTCGACCGTGCCCGCATTATCGGCAAGCCCCACGTGCGCATCGACGGTTTGCTCAAGGTGACCGGCCGCGCGCCTTACGCCTACGAGCGCCACGACGTAGTGGCCAACCAACTGGTGGGCTACCCCGTGGGGGCGGCCATTGCGCGAGGTAAGATTGTCCATATGGATGCCTCGGCGGCTCGTGCTGCCCCAGGCGTGGCGGCAGTGATCACGACCGTCGAGTATGAGCCGCTGGCGCGTGCCGATAGCAACGTGGCCCATCTGTTTGGCGGCGCCACCGTTGAGCACTATCACCAAGCCATTGCCGTGGTGGTCGCCGATACGCTGGAGCAAGCGCGTGGTGCCGCGTCATTGATCGAGGTTCGCTACGAAAAGGCGCCGGGGGTGTTCGATCTTGAAGATGCCTGGAGCCGCCTGCAGAACACCGGCGAGCCGATCGCCAATGTCGGCGATGTGGATGCAGCATTTGATGCCGCGCCGGTCACGCTGGATGAAACTTACCGTACGGCGTCGCAAAGCCACGCCATGATGGAGCCCCACGCCTCTATCGTTGATTGGTCGGACGGCGGGCAGATGACGGTATGGACCTCGAACCAGATGATCGAATGGACGCGCCAGGCGCTCGCCACCACCTTTGCTATCGACGCCGACAGGATACGTCTGGAAAGCCCCTACGTGGGCGGTGGTTTTGGCGGTAAGCTGTGGCTGCGCGCCGATGCAGTGCTGGCAGCACTTGGCTCGCGCGAGACCGGGCGTCCCGTGAAAGTGGCTCTGCCGCGCCCAATGATTTTCAACAACGCTACGCACCGCTCCGGCACTATTCAGCGGTTGCGTATCGCGGCTGGGGCAGATGGCAAAATCACCGTTTTCGATCATGCCGCCGCTTCCCATACCCTGCCCGGTGGCAGCGGTGAGGATGCGGTCAACCAGACTCGCTGCTTCTACGCGGGCGAAAATCGTCGCGTGGCGCACCAGCCTATCGATATGGGCCTGCCCGAATCGGCAGATATGCGTGCCCCTGGCGAAGCCTCGGGGCTGGCGGTGCTAGAGGTTGCCATGGACGAAATGGCGGAGAAGCTCGGCATGGACCCGGTGGATTTTCGAATTCTCAACGACACCCAGGTCAATCCTGAGGATCCATCGAAGCCCTTCAGTGATCGCCACTTTGTGGAGTGTCTGCGTCAGGGCGCCGACACCTTCGGTTGGGCCGAGCGTAACGTTCAGCCAGGCGGCCGGCGTGAAGGCCAATGGCTGATTGGCCACGGTATGGCCGGCGCCTATCGCGGCGCGCCCACTTTGACGTCAGGCGCGCGGGTACGCTTGCAGAATGGGCGCCTGATCGTGGAAACCGACATGACCGATATCGGCACCGGCTCCTACACCATTCTGACCCAGACAGCGGCAGAAACCATGGGCATGGAGATGGAAGACGTAGAGGTGCGTCTTGGCAATAGCGCCTACCCGACATCATCCGGCTCCGGCGGCCAATTTGGCGCCACAAGCGCCACCGCTGGCGTTTACGCCGCCTGTGTGGCGCTTCAGGCACAGATCGCCACGCACCTGAATGTTGACGAGGTGCGCTTTGAAAATGGCCGCGTTGTGGCCGGGCAGACAGACATGGCGCTGGCCGAGGTGGCCGGTGGCGAAGAACTTGTGGCTGAAGATTCGATCAACTTTGGTGACTTCAAGGACAAGCTGGAGCTGGGGACCTTCGCGGCGCACTTTGTCGAAGTGGCCGTCCACGCTTATACCGGCGAAACCCGCGTGCGGCGCATGCTGGCCGTGTGCGATGCAGGGCGCATTCTCAATCCCATCACGGCGCGCAGTCAGGTGCTTGGGGGCATGACCATGGGCATTGGTGCCGCGTTGACGGAGGGCATGAGCGTGGATACCGGGCGTGGCTTCTTCGTCAACCACGACTTGGCAGGCTACGAAGTGGCGGTGCATGCGGATATACCCGAGCAGGAGGTGATCTTTTTAGATACCACCGATGCGGCTTCATCGCCCTTAAAAGCAAAAGGGGTGGGTGAGCTGGGTATCTGTGGCGTAGCCGCGGCGATTGCCAACGCGATCTACAATGCCACCGGTGTTCGGGTGCGTGAGTACCCCATGACACTTGATCGGCTCATTGACCAGCTTCCTGAGGCTACGCCTGTTGTTTGATGCCAGGAAAAGAAACTGACGCCTTAGTGACTCACGCGTCGTGAAGCTGATCGCTGAGCGATGTTAAGTGCCGATTAAGGCGTCAATCGACGGAGATGCTATCAGCATGGGCTTCTCCCGGCGAGGCGAAGGGGGCGGAAGTGTGAAGCCGCTAACGGCGTTCATCATCTCATCAGCGGTCATTGATAGCTGTTCTGCCATGCTGTGTGAATCTTCTACCGCCGTACGTGAAAGCTCAAGGGCATTGTAAATTTCGTTAACGCTCTGCTCGAGTTCTTCAACCCCTTGATGTTGCTGGCTGTTCGCGCTTTCCGAATTATTCAAACGCATTGCGACCTGCTCGAAACTTTGGATGAGTGATCGGGTAGTTTCAGCAATGGTTGAGGTTTGTTTTACACCCAGAAAAACCTGATCGGTGGTGGCTTCAATAGTTTGGCGGATCTGAGCGGCCGTTGTTTGGGTACTTTTTGACAGATTACGCACTTCGTTAGCAACGACGGCGAAACCTCGGCCGTGTTCACCGGCTCTCGCCGCTTCAACGGACGCATTCAGGGCGAGAAGGTTGGTTTGAAAGGTGATGTTATCAATTTCGCCAAGCATCTGATGGATTGATTTGGCGTGCTTATCAAGCAGGTGCATCATTTTGCCCATCTCCTCGACCTGCTCACCGTTTTCTCGAGCAATTTTCTCAGCATCGTTGGCCAGTTGACGGATGTATTGAGACTCTCTGGCGGTTTCCCTCGTCGTGGCAGCGAGCTCCGTTGTGCTAGTAGATATGCGCTCGGTTTGGCTGCTGTTACGGGCCGTTTGTGTGCGCAGTTGCTCCTGAGCAGCAAAGAGTTGTTGACTGTAATCCATAACATGGTTTGCTGCTTTTTGTGTTTTACGCAAGCTATCAGAGACTTGGTCGCGCATGTGTACGATGGCTGACACTGCAGGCAACTGCTGCTCTTTTTTGCTGAAGAGGGTGGCTAGGTTACCGTTACCAGCAGCAATGGCAAAGCGAGTAACATGCAGGCCCTCTTGCACCATGCTTTCCAACACTTTGGCTAAGTAACCAAGAATAACCACTTGAACAACGACGGCTCCGCCGTGCATGAGTAGGCAATAGAGTAAATCTACAGGGCCATGGGTGACTGCCCCCTCTTCCATTGCATTAATATCGCCCATACTCACATAAAGCTGAACGAGCCCCTGATACTGGAGCCAGGTAAAGAGTGCGTGGTGAAGAGCGATGATCAAGCCACCAAACGCAATAACCCGCCAATCGCTATAAAGGAGAAGAACGGATAATAAAATAAAAATGCTGAAGTGCGCTTCGATCATGCCGCCGCTCTGTTCGATCAATACGGCGGACCAAATCATCATCACCGCGGCTTTGAGGAACCCGTTAGCAATGTGGCCGGGGAGTTTATGCTGAAGGATATAAGTCAAAGGCAGAGTAACAGCGGCCGCCATGGTTACCAACAGAAGCGTTTGACTGAAAATACTTATGACCAAGCAAAAAATAGCGATAAACCCTAGCGGCCACCACATGAGTCTGTCGGTACGCGCAATATGGTTCGAGAATGAGGCGTCTGGCATTCTTATATTTTCCTTGCTTTGCATCAGGAAGCATTGAGGGGGGAGACCACAATCTTATCGGCATCATTTAAAATAACTTTATGGCGTTTTGCTAACTAAAAAAGTTGTTTATAGTTAGCAATTCCTCTGTAAGGTTAATGGTATTATCATTTATTAAGTAGTTAGTTAACAATTTTTCACTATTCGTTTTTGCTTATATACTGATATAAAAAAATTACTAATCAGTGATCCTCGTTTAGTTGGCTATTTATAAGTTGATGAGCAGATACCCTGAAGGCTTAACCTTTCACCGGTAGGGCATAGCTGGCGGTGACATGCACCACGGGGCGTAGGTCATCGCTGGCTGAGAAAATCTGAACCTCGCCTACGGCTAGGCGACGGCCGAGTTTGATCAGCTTGGCGTGGGCGATAATATCGTGCTCGCCGGAGGCGGCACGCAGGAAATGGCAGTTAAGGTCGCTGGTAACGGCCATCGCTTCTGGGCCGATCTGGGCCAAAATAGCGACGTACAAAGCGACGTCTGCAAACCCCATCATGGTAGGGCCGGAAACCCGCGGGCCGGGGCGCAGGTGCTCATGGCCAATCGTTAGGCGCATGGTGGCGCACATCTCCCCCACGTGTTCCACCTTGCCCATCCGCTGGGGAAAGACCTCATCCAAAAAGTGCTCAATTTGCTCGGCAGTCATGACGGTCATTGTTGTTATTCCTCGCTGTTTTTCTTCTAGGCATAGGGCCTGATGCTGCGGGCATGTCGTAGAGAGGGTCTTATGCCATGGATGGCATAAGTAGCGCCCAGGGAGGGGTTTACAGCGCCCTCTCCTAGACCTGCCCGCAGCGCCACTTTGCCTTAATGTAAACTAACATAAATAAAAAAGCCCCAAGGCGCGAGCCTTGGGGCTGGGGACCAGTTAGCAGGTGAGCTTACTTCGCCTTATGCACCTGACGCCACTCGTGCAATAGCGGCTCGGTGTAGCCAGAAGGCTGTACGCGACCTTTGAATACCAGGTCTGAGGCGGCTTTAAAGGCGGTAGAGCCTTCAAAGTCGGCACTCATGGCGGTGTAGGTCGGGTCGCCTGCATTCTGCTCATCGACCACTTTGGCCATCCGCTTGAGGGTCTCTTCCACCCGTGCTGCGTCGACAATGCCGTGGTGTAGCCAGTTAGCAATGTGCTGGCTGGAGATACGCAGCGTCGCACGGTCTTCCATCAGGCCGACGTTGTGGATATCTGGCACTTTCGAGCAACCTACACCGTGCTCTACCCAGCGCACCACGTAACCCAGAATACCCTGGCAGTTGTTATCCAGTTCCTGCTGCTTCTCTTCATCGGACCAGTTGGCGTTTTCTGCCACTGGCACGGTGAGCAGGTCATCCAAGTAGTCGGGCTCACCCAGCTCTTCCAGCTCGCGCTGAACATCGGTGACGTTAACCTGGTGATAATGCAGCGCATGGAGCGCGGCCGCCGTCGGCGAAGGAACCCAAGCGGTGTTGGCACCGGCTTTCGGGTGGCCGATTTTTTGCTCCAGCATGTTATGCATCAGGTCAGGCATGGCCCACATGCCCTTACCGATTTGCGCCCGCCCGCGTAGGCCGCAAGCAAGGCCCACTTGCACGTTACTCTTCTCATACGCCTGAATCCACGCAGCGCTCTTCATGTCGCCCTTGCGTACCATGGGGCCTGCTTCCATGGCGGTATGCATCTCGTCGCCAGTGCGGTCCAGGAAGCCGGTGTTGATAAACGCAACGCGGGAAGCGGCTTCGGCAATACACGCCTTGAGGTTAACGGTGGTGCGACGCTCCTCATCCATGATGCCCATTTTCAGGGTGTCACGATCCATGCCCAGAAGGTCTTCGACGCGGCCAAACAGTTCGTTGGCAAAGGCGACTTCTTTGGGGCCGTGCATCTTCGGCTTGACGATATAAACCGAGGCGGTGCGCGAGTTGCGCGGCTGGCTGTCATCTTTCTTCAGGTCATGCAGCGCGAGTAGTGAGGTCACCACCGCATCCAGAATGCCTTCCGGCAGCTCATTGCCGTTTTCATCCAGGATCGCAGGCGTGGTCATCAGATGGCCCACGTTACGCACGAACATCAGCGAACGACCGGGCAGCGTGACACTGCCGCCATCGCTGGTTTGCCAGGTGCGATCAGCGTTGAGTTTACGCGTAAAGGTTTTGTCGCCTTTCTCGATCTTCTCTTCCAGGTCGCCCTTCATCAGGCCGAGCCAGTTGCTGTAAACACCAACCTTATCTTCTGAATCCACCGCGGCAACGGAGTCTTCACAATCCATAATGGCGGTTAGCGCGGCTTCTACCACCACGTCTTTAACGCCTGCCGGGTCGGTTTTGCCAATCGAATCGCTGGGATCGATCTGAATTTCCAGGTGCAGGCCGTTGTTACCGAGCAAAATGGCGTCGGGTTTGGCTGCTTCACCGTTAAAGCCAATCAGCTTGCCGGAATCCTTCAGGCCGGTCTCGCGGCCGCCTTCCAGAGTAACGACCAAGTGCTCATCGCGAATAGCATATTTCACCGCATCACGGTGTGAGCCGGTCGCCAGCGGGGCCGCGCGGTCAAGCACGCCGCGGGCGTAAGCGATGACCTTGGCGCCGCGTTTCGGGTTGAAGCTGGTGCCTTTCTCCGCGCCATCCTCTTCTGAAATCGCGTCGGTACCGTAAAGGGCATCGTACAGGCTGCCCCATCGGGCGTTGGCAGCGTTCAGGGCATAGCGCGCATTACTCACTGGGACGACCAACTGCGGGCCTGCTTGAACGGCCACTTCGCGATCCACGTTAGCGGTCGTCGCTTTAACATCGGCTGGCGCTTTTGCCAGGTAGCCTGTCTCGGTCAGGAAGCGACGATAGGCAGGCATATCGGTAACCGGGCCGGGGTTTTCCCGGTGCCATGCGTCAAGCTTCTCCTGCAGCGTATCGCGCTCTTCCAACAATTGACGGTTTTTAGGCGTCAAATCGTGAAACAGAGCATCCACGCCGGCCCAAAAAGCATTTTCATCGACGCCCGTTCCCGGTAGCGCCTGCTCATTTATAAAACGATCTAAATCGGCTGCCACCTGTAAACGGTGGCGCGTGATACGCTCACTCATGGGGAATCTCCTGTGGGGGTGCCCGTGGGCCCTCTGTTACTTAAAACATGTTTCTTAGCTCATGTTTTTTAGAACAGGGTTTGCCGCGGGCAGGGTAAAATGTATTTATGGAAAATAATTCCACATCTACTCAGGCATGTAAACAGCGTAGACCCTAAAGCGGTAAAATGCTCGACCAAATGATTAGGAATGCGGTTTTTGAGAGCGCGACCCCTCTGTCATGTTTAGGCCAACGGAACATGGCGTTATGGAGAAACAACGATGCGTGATTTCCAACATCTGGAAGGCTTGTTTCGCCATGCCTCGGGCGAGGCTGCCCTTAGCCGCCTGCTGCCCGGGGAAATATTGACCGACGCCATGCAGGACTACTTCCAGCATTACGGGTTAGAAGCACTGCTACTCGATACCAGTGAAGTCCATGCAGGCTTTATTGATACGGGGCGCTTTGCGCTGTGGTGCCAAGTGTGGAGTCCGCCTCAGCCGGTCGGCACGGCCTTCGTGGTGCACGGTTATTTCGATCATATGGGCCTTTATCGCCATTTGCTCAAGCGCTTACTGGCCAAAGGCTGGCGTGTGGTGTTGTGGGACCTGCCAGGCCACGGCCTTTCCAGCGGTGCGCGGGCAGAAATCGAAGATTTCGATGATTACCAGCACTGCCTGACCCATTTACAGACCATTCTGAAAAGCCAAGGGATGGCGCCTGCGCCGTGGTTAGGGGTAGGGCAAAGCACAGGGGCGGCCATACTGGCCACTGATGCACTCACCCGCCGTGAAGAAGCCGGTTGGGCGGGGTTGGTGCTGCTGGCACCTTTGGTGCGCCCCTGGCGCTGGAGCCAAGCCAGTTGGTTGCACTTGATCGCCAGTCCGTTCGTTAAAGAGTTGCCGCGTAAATACCGGCCCAATTCTACCGACGAGCAGTTCACTGAATTCCTACGCGAGCGCGACCCGCTCCAGCCCGAGCGGCTAAGCGTTGCCTGGATTTCGGCCATGCGCCGCTGGATGCCCCGCCTGTTGGCGCAGCCGCCCAGCCAACTGCCTGCGTTGATTTTGCAAGGCGAGCAGGATTTGACGGTGGATTGGGAGTGGAACTTAGCGATTCTCGCTGAGAAATTTCCCAACGCTGAAATCCAGCGCCATCCAGAAGCGCGCCATCACTTGGTAAATGAGGCAGATCCTATTCGGGAAGTGCTGTTTGAAGCGCTGGACGGGTTTGTGGATGGTATCGGTACCTAAACATTGGCGTAATGACCGCTTAAATGTCATAAACACGGCATATTTTCAGCTAAACCTTTATTTAAAAGACGAAAAGTGGCTTGGCAGTTTGGATTAGCCAGTAGAATGGTTTTTCCAAGGTGGCGAGCGCATTCGATAGGCTTAGGCTATCGAATGGCCAGCCTCAGTGTGATGGCAAAAAAGTGTTTTGTTTCAAAACGTGACTACAGTGCACGAAAAACTAGTTAAAAAGAATGAGAAGCATGGCTGGATTGATAAGCGAACGATTTGTTAGGTCAATTTTTTAAGCAAATAAAAAATTTTAAGACATTATTTTTCATATGTTTTTTATAAAAACTAAGCGTTTTTAAGGTTGGGTGCGTCAAGGCGGACAAATGTTACGCATTGTATCTTTGGTGAGTATGAATTAGACTTTTGATACTCAAGGTGTCTGTACAAATGCTCCAGGATTCAGCGAAATGCAGCATCGCAAAGGGAAGAAGCAAGCCAGGGTTGGGGTAAGACCAAAGTTAATGACGTGCTGGCAGGTTGCAAGTGAGTTCAATACAGGGAAATCACTATGATGTTTGTCATCAAAACGTTGTTTGGCCTCACAAGACGCCGTAAGCAACTGATCCAGCTTGTTGCTGACTCCTTTCTAATCGTTGCCAGCTTTCTGCTGGCAATGCTATTACGGTTGGATTCCTTAGATTTTTTGGCTGATGAATCGGTTTGGCTGGCACTGCCTGTCATGGTGCCCGTTAGCCTGTTTATCTTTATAAGATTAGGTTTCTACCACTCAATTGTGCGTTTTATGAATGTTAAAGCATTGCAGGCGCTTTCGGCAGGCGTCCTAGCATCTGCGCTAACACTTTATATTGTCAGCACGTTGCTTAATTTACCTGTCCCTCGCTCTGTACCCTTCATTTATACGATGTTGGCATTTATAACCATCGGCGGCATCCGGCTAGCTTTACGGTTGATGTACCAGCGTGGGCAGCAGCTCCAGAAAACCCGTGTACTGATATATGGCGCCGGTGCGGCGGGGCGTCAGTTGGTAGTGTCGCTTCGGCATGGGCGCGATTATGAGCCCGTTGGTTTTGTTGATTATGCGCCGCTATTACAAGGTACCCATGTTCAAGGTTTAAGGGTTTATAGCCCGGAATCTACGCCGCAGTTAATTGAGAATTTTGGGGTAGAGAAATTTTTATTGGCTATACCAGAGGCGACAAGAGCAAGACGCCAAGAAATCATTGAGTCTATTGAGCCATTGTCTATTCCAGTGCAAACCATACCGGACATGGCCGATATTGTTTCGGGCAAGGCCAAGTTCAATGAACTGCGTGACGTGCGCGTTGAAGATTTATTAGGCCGTGACCCTGTTCCACCCGACCCAAAATTAATGGGTGCGAATATTACGCATAAATCTGTCATGGTGACGGGCGCTGGGGGGTCGATTGGTAGCGAGCTATGTCGTCAAATCGTGAGATTACTTCCAGAACGGTTAATAATCGTCGATTCGTCTGAATATTCTTTATATAAAATTGACCAGGATCTGGCGCATTTAATAGAGAGCGACAACCTGAGTGTAGACGTCAAGCCAGCGCTAGCTTCCGTTCGTAATGGTGATGTGATTTCACGCCTGATCCGCACCTTTGAAGTCGACACGATTTATCATGCAGCCGCTTATAAGCATGTACCCCTCGTCGAATTCAATCCCTCCGAAGGTGTTTTAAATAACGTTTTTGGGACAATGGAAGTTGCCAAGGCGGCTATCAAAGAGGGCGTCGAGTCATTCGTTTTAGTTTCAACAGATAAAGCGGTACGCCCAACAAACGTGATGGGCGCCAGTAAGCGAATGGCTGAACTGGTTTGTCAGGCTTACGCCGATGAACAAACGGATACGCGCTTTTCAATGGTGCGTTTCGGCAACGTGCTCGGCTCATCGGGTTCTGTTGTTCCGCTATTTCGCCGACAGATCGAGAAGGGTGGGCCAATCACCGTTACGCACCCCGATATTACGCGTTACTTTATGACGATTCCTGAAGCTGCTCAGCTTGTCATTCAAGCAAGCGGTATGGCAACTGGCGGCGATGTGTTCGTCTTGGACATGGGCAAGCCAGTCAAAATCGTTGAGCTTGCCACCCGCATGGTGAAATTATCGGGGTTAAGTTATCGCTTCATCTCGGTGCCTTCTGATGCAAAAGCCGCCACAGGCATCCAAGAAAAAGACACCCAGAATGATAAAAAAGCGGAAATAGCTATTCGTTTTACAGGCTTGCGCCCAGGCGAAAAACTGTATGAGGAACTGCTAGCAACGGACAGTGCGGAAAAGACGCGTCATCCTCGAATAATGACGGCATCAGAAGATTTTTTACCTTGGGTAAAGCTTGAGCCCGTTTTAGCTCAGCTTGAAGCTGCTTGTAAGAACCAAGATGCGGCCACTATACGCGAACTGCTTATCGCCGCACCGACTGCCTATCAGCCGTTATCAGATATTGTCGATCACTTCTGGCTCTCCAACTTGAATCAGCCGGTGGAGAAGAAAGCCTCTAGCAATACGTCAGCTGTTTCCGCCGCTTCAGATCACAACTACGCGCATCATTCAGGCATTCCAATGGCAGAACAAATGTCGATGGAAGGGGTGGCTTCCATTTCAAGTGCGAGGCTAGTCATGGATACAACCGATGTCAGAAAGACATAAGAAGTAAGTAAAGTGTTTTGATTACTGGTTTTTGCTAGCAGGAGCTTGATTGATGGTAATAAAGCGTTTAAAGCAGGTTTTGCTGCTTTTAGGCGTTAAGTTTGGTAGTGGTTTAATTTTTATTTGGTTGATTCGTAGAATATAGGGTATGACATTATCTGGCCTCGAGGATGCGTCAAAAAACCTCGGGGCGGTAGCGTGTCTAATTTTTATGTACGCTGCGCTGAATACTACGAAGTATATGTAAATTCTAAGGTAAGAAAACAACCGACAGGTGATGCCTGTCACGCAAGGTAAAACATACCTATTTTGCTCCACCCACGCTCAGGTAGACGTTCTCATGAGAAAACAAATTAATTTTTTCCGCATGCTGATAGTGGCCTCAATAGCTTTGCTAATAACAGGGTGTGCTTTATCGCCAGGTGGGGATATTGATTACGAAGCACCTGAGCCGCCCGATTTAACACGGCTGGTCGATATTCTGCCGATCACACCAGAGTTGATTTGGTCGCAAGAAGCGCAGGAAAGAAAAGTCCACCCGGTGACGGAGGAACTGCGTCAGGAAATAACCGATTATGAGTACACCGTAGGCGTGGGTGATGTCCTCAGCATTGTTGTGTATGACCACCCTGAATTGACTATTCCTACCGGGGGTGAGCGCAGCGCGGTGGAAGCGGGCAATATAGTGCGATCAGACGGCACTATCTTTTATCCCTTTGTTGGGCGTGTCCAGGTGGAAGGAAAAACCACGGAAGAGATACGCGTTCTACTAACCCGGCAACTAGCGAATTTCCTGACAGAGCCTCAAATAGATGTCTTTATTGCGGCTTATAATTCCAAACGGTTTCATGTCACCGGCGCTGTAGCCTCACCTGGCTCTGTGCCCGTCACTAACGTACCGTTAACCATCTTAGATGCCATTAATGAAGTGGGTGGCCCCACACAGAACGCTTTTTGGCATGAAATGTTTTTATTCCGCAATGGAACCGAAGAAGAGCTGTCGCTTTTTTCTCTGTTAAGTGAAGGAGATCAGCGCCAGAATCGATTGCTCAGAGATGGCGACTTACTACATATACCGAGTGCCGATAATCAGGGCGTGGCTATGTTAGGGCAGGTACGCTCACCCGGTAACTTACCGATGAATCGTGAGCGCTTATCGCTTACCGATGCGCTATCTCGTGCGGGTGGTATCAATGAACAAACCGCGGAGCCGTCGGGTATCTTCGTGCTGCGCCGTAATGACCCTGGCTCTGAAAAGCTCGCAACGGTTTATCAGTTGGATGTGAGCAATGCCATTGCCTTCGTGATGGCGAGCAATTTCCAGCTAGAGCCTAAGGATATAGTGTATGTAACCACTGCGCCCTTGGCTCGCTGGAACCGTGTTATCACCCTTCTTTTACCGTCACTTAATTTGCCGGGCAATTTGGGCACCAGCAGCGATGGCTTAAACGAACTTCTTTAATATGACAAAACGCATCTTAGTCGTCTGTACCGGCAATATCTGTAGAAGCCCGGTCGCAGCAGCCGTGTTGCAGCAGGGGCTTACCGACATCCAAGTGATGTCGGCTGGCCTTGCTGCAGGTAGCGGTGGCGCCGAAAAGCGATTAATGGCGCTTGCTAAAACCGATGGGTATGACCTGAGTCAGCATCAAGCCCGACAGGTGGATCGCCAGTTACTTGCCGATGCCGATCTAATACTTGTCATGAGCGCTAAGCAAAGGCAGTTGATAGCTCGCTCGTGGCCCGAGATGCTGGGGAAGACGCTTCTATTTGGTATGTGGCGAACTGATAAACCCATAGATGAACGAGATATACCCGACCCTTATCAGCGAAGTGATGAAGTCTGTCGGCTCGTTTATGAGGCCCTCAAGTCAGCTAGCTTTGCCTGGCGAGAAAAACTTAAAGACACCGGTAATTCAAGCGTGTGGTAAACGATACAAAGCTTTTTTAATTATCCATTTTCGCGTACCCAGCGGTGCGTGACATAGAGTACAGCGATAGAACCAATGTCAGACTCATCCCAAAATAGCACTACAGAAGATACGATTGACCTGAGCCGACTGTTTGGTGCGATTTTTCGCAAAAAATGGCTAATTATTGGCGTTACCTTATTATTTGCATTTATCGGTATCGTGCAAGGTATGTTGTCTACGCCTATTTACCGCGCCGATGCACTCGTACAAGTCGAAAGGCGCAACACAGTGAGTCCTTTTGGTAGTGTTGAGAACGTTGCTGGCTCAGGCCTTGGGGAGTTCAACACGTCAGCCGAACTGCAGATTCTTCAGTCACGCATGGTGCTTGGTCAGGTCGTTGATCGAGTAGGAAGTGATTACATCATTTCCCCCGTTGAACTGCCCCTCATCGGTGATTTTGTACTGCGCAGAGGCATCCCTCGCCCTGACTTTATGGCGGGCTATCCCCATGTCTGGGGCAATGAAAGTATTAATGTGGCGCGCTTCAATACCGATGATAATCGTCGCGGGCAAAGCTTTACCGTGGAACGTGGACCCGACGATACTTATTTTGTTATGCAGGGTGATAACCGTGTGGTAACTGGCACGTTAGGTCGCCCTGAAGTCTTTTATGATGGTGAACTCGAGCTTACCATTGAAAGCTTCAATGCTGCTGAAGGCGCACAATATGTACTAACTCGGCAGCAGAAGACTTCCGCTATACGCGGCATATCAAGCCGGTTGCAAGTGTCAGAGGTCGGCGGGGGAGGCACCACCACAGGGATGATTCGCCTAATGATGTACGGCGAAAATCCGAGTGAAATTACCCGCAGTTTGGATGCCGTTGCGCAAACATTCCTAACTCAGAATATCGAGCGTCAATCTGAGCAGGCGCAGCAAAGTTTAGAGTTTCTGAAAGAGCAAGCCCCAGAGTTACGCGAGCAGCTAAATCTAGCTGAGCAAAACCTGAATGACTATCGCTCCAACTTGGACAGTGTTGATCTCAGCAGTGAAGCCCAAGCGGCTATTCAGCGCTATATAGAACTGGATACGCGGCTCGATGAGCTTGAATTTCAAGAGGCCGAGCTTGCACAACGTTTCACCCCTAGTCACCCCAACTACCAAGCCTTGCTTCGCCAACGACGTCAGATTCAGCAAGACCTTGAAGAACTAAATGCCAGGGTCAATGAGTTACCTGCTGCGCAGCAAGAGGTTCTTAGACGCACGCGTGAGGTAGAGGTCACTCAAGCGATATACGTTAATATCTTGAATAAAGTCCAAGAGCTTGAAGTCGCCCGTGCCGGTACTATTGGTAATATCCGCATTATAGATAGCGCCGTTCTTAATGGCCAAGTTGCTCCTAACGTAGCGCGTATTTTCCTTCTCTATACAGTGTTAGGCATGCTGTTAGTGATTGGTTACGTCGTACTTAAAGAGCTCATGAAACGGGGTATTGAATCCCCCGAACAAGTCGAAAGTGCGGGCTTAACCGTTTATGCCTCTGTGCCACAATCGTCAGCTCAGCGGAAACTCAACCGAGCTTTAAAACGTCGTGGTCAAAAAACATCGAAAAACGTAGTAGGGGGCGTACTGGCTCAACGCGACCCTATGGATCTATCCCTTGAATCACTAAGGGGGTTACGTACTAGCCTTCACTTCACCATGATGGATGGGCGTAATAACCGCATTATGCTTACTGGGCCTAGCCCAGGCGTAGGTAAGAGCTTCGTCAGCGTTAATCTAGGCGCTATTTCAGCGATGGCAGGCAAAAAAGTGCTAATCGTTGATGCTGACCTGCGTAAAGGTAATTTGCATCATGCCTTTGGGCAGGCAAGCGCTGGCGGATTGGTTGAGTTTCTCAGTGGCGAGCTGACTCTTGAAGATATTATTAAACCAACGGGCATACCTCATTACGATGTGATTACCCGTGGTGTTGCGGCAAACAACCCTTCTGAACTTCTAATGCGACCCGGTTTTGAGCAAGCGCTGGACGATCTAAGTGAAATGTACGACATGATCATTGTGGATACCCCACCGGTGCTAGCTGTTACCGACCCCTGCGTAGCGGGCAAGTATTGTGGTACCACACTGATGGTAACAAGGTTCGACAAGAATACTGTGCGAGAAATAATGCTGGCTAAAAAGCGCTTGGAAGGTAGCGGGCTAGAAATTCAAGGTGCGATTTTGAACGGCGTTAAAATCTCCTCACGGGGTTCGTCAGGTTATTACGGGTACGGCACCTACAAATATCAGTAGGTAAAGTCAGGCTTTTAAAGGAAGTAAGCATGAAGATTCTTGTGACTGGCGCGGCAGGTTTTATTGGTTTTCACACGGCTAGCCGTTTATTGGAAAGAGGCGATGAAGTCGTCGGTTTTGATAGCGTAAACGATTACTACGATGTTGAAGTTAAAGAGCGTCGGCTAGAGCAGCTACAGAGCTTGTCAGAAAAAAAAGGCACTCCTTTTCATTTTATTCGCGCCAATTTAGCAGATCAGGCAGCGGTGAATGATTGCTTTGAAAAACATAAATTCGATCGGGTTATTCATTTAGCTGCACAAGCCGGTGTTCGCTACTCTATTGAGAACCCGCATAGTTATGTTGAAAGCAATATTATTGCGTTCACTAACGTGCTTGAAGCTTGTCGTTACGCTAAAACACCTCACCTAACTTACGCTAGTACTAGCTCTGTATATGGTGCTAATACGCGCATGCCTTTCTCTGAACATGACGGTGCTAATCATCCGCTTCAGTTTTATGCAGCCACTAAAAAAGCCAATGAAATGATGGCGCATAGCTACAGCCATCTGTTTGGATTGCCTACCACCGGGCTTCGATTTTTTACCGTTTATGGCCCTTGGGGCCGTCCGGATATGGCGCTTTTTAAGTTCACTAAAAGTATTTTGGCGGATGAGCCAATTACGGTGTTCAATCATGGCAACCACACCCGTGATTTCACTTACGTAGCCGACATCGTTGAAGGTGTGATCAGAGCAAGCGATCAAATCGCAGAACCTAATGCAGATTGGAACAGTGACGACCCGGACCCAGCCACTAGCAATGCCCCTTATCGCCTATTCAACATTGGCAATAATAATCCCGTAAAATTGAGTGCTTACATTGAAGCGCTTGAAAAAGCGTTAAATAAAACAGCGAAGCAGGATTTGCTACCATTGCAGCCAGGCGATGTGCCAGATACCTATGCCGATAGCAGTGAGCTGAAAAAAGCCGTCGACTATCAGCCCGCAACGCCGGTAGAGGAAGGTGTTGCAAACTTTGTAGCTTGGTATCGCGATTACTATCAGGTCTGATGATGCAGTTCTGATAACGACCATTATCGTTTATTGGCATCAGGGGTGAAACAGAACGTGCCCCTGCTTAGCAGTCGAAAGTTAGGGGCTATAATGAAGGTTACCGTATTTGGCACAGGCTACGTTGGTTTAGTACAAGGCGCGATACTGGCAGACGTAGGCCACCAAGTCGTGTGTGTAGATGTGGATGCTGAAAAAATTGCGCGTCTCAAGCAAGGGCATATCCCTATTTTCGAGCCAGGTCTGGACGCCTTGGTAAAAGAAAAATTTGCGGCTGGTCGGCTTAATTTCACCACCGACGCTGCCGAGGCGATAAAGCACGGAGATATGCATTTTATCGCCGTGGGAACCCCGCCGGACGAGGATGGCTCTGCCGATCTACGCTATGTGCTTGCCGTTGCCTCGACCATCGCTGAGCATATGGAAAGCGATAAAATCATCATCAATAAATCGACAGTGCCGGTGGGTACTGCTGACAAAGTTCGCGCTTGCGTCGCCGAGAAGTTAGCCGAGCGCGGTCGAAGCGATTTGAACTTTGATGTGGTTTCCAACCCGGAATTTCTCAAAGAGGGCAGCGCAGTTGCTGACTGCCAAAAGCCAGATCGCATTATTATTGGTACAGAATCGGCTGCCACCGTCGAGTTAATGCGCGAACTTTATGCACCCTTTAACCGCAACCATGACAAAGTCATCGTCATGGATGTGCGTAGTGCCGAGCTTACCAAGTACGCAGCGAACTGCATGCTAGCGACCAAAATTAGCTTTATGAACGAAATAGCCAACTTGGCTGAGCGTCTTGGTGCCGATATTGAAATGGTGCGCCAAGGTATCGGTTCTGACCCGCGTATTGGCTACCACTTTATTTACCCTGGGGTAGGTTATGGCGGCTCATGTTTTCCTAAAGATGTGCAAGCGCTGATTCGCACCTCAGACTCCATTGGTTTTGATGCCAAGGTGCTTAAAGCTGTTGAAGCTCGGAACTACGAGCAGAAAACGACGCTTTTTGAGAAGGTAGCACATCATTACGGCAACGATTTAGCGGGCAAAACCTTTGCGGTGTGGGGACTGTCGTTTAAACCCAATACTGATGACATGCGTGAAGCACCTAGCCGCGTACTGATGGAAGCCCTGTGGGCCGCTGGCGCAACCGTTCAGGCCTATGACCCCGAAGCCATGGAAGAAACACAGCGTATTTACGGTACACGTGATGATTTGGCTTTGTGTGGTACTAAAGAGTCAACGCTTGAAGAAGCAGATGCACTTATTATCGTTACTGAATGGCAAAGCTTCCGCGCACCCGATTTTGCCCTCATCAAACAAAAGCTGACGCACCCTGTTGTGTTTGACGGGCGCAACCTTTACGAACCGGAGCGTATGGAGCGTAAAGGGTTTACTTATTATTCGGTGGGTAGGCGCGTTGTTTAAGGTGTTAAACAGTGATGAGTAAGGAGTTCATCCTTAGGCAAGCCAAGCGGCTTACCAGCAATCGCCTTGTGCGCAGTGTTGCCATAGTGGCAAGTGGTACCGCAGGAGCACAGGCTATATCGCTGGCTTTTTCTCCTATTCTTACTCGGCTTTATAGCCCAGAGGCTTTTGGCATTTTAGGGACTTTTTTGGCAATTTTCGCTGTCCTGATGCCATTAGCCGCTTTTAATTACCCTATGGCTATTGTATTGCCAAGCCGTGATGAAGAGGCGATTTGTCTCGCACAGCTGTCTATTACCCTGGGGTTAATAAATGCATGCCTAATCGCCGGGCTGCTATGGATCTGGGGAGATGTTCTCGTTGCTCTCGTTGGCCTTGAAACGATTGCTTCCTATATGTTTGCTTTGCCAATGGCGATAGGCCTTTCTGCATTATTAGCCGTAGCAATGCAATGGGTCATTCGCAAAAAGCGCTTCGCTTTTAAAGCCAAAATTGCTGTTATTCAATCGCTTTTAGTTAACACCGCTAAGGCTGGTATCGGTCTTGTAATGCCGCAAGCCTTTGTGCTGATTTTGATTACCACGCTGGGTAGCGGTCTACACGCGTTGATGTTGTATAAACGGGAGTCGCCCAGCGTTAGGCCTTCAATATCTATTTCCAGTCAATTTCCGGAAATACTGGGGAATTTCTGCAGGCTAGCGGCTCAATACAAAGATTTTGTCTTCTTTCGCACTCCCCAGGCAATGCTGAATGCTGCCTCGCAAGGCTTGCCAGTCGTGATATTGGCGGCTACGTTTGGTGCGGCGGCTGCAGGTCTATACGCACTGGGCAGAATGGTGCTAGAAGCTCCCGCAAAGTTACTGGGGCATTCTGTAGCGACAGTACTCTATCCTCGCATTAATGAAGCCGCCATTGAGGGCGACAACATTTTCCGGCTGATATTTAAAGCGACGATCGCACTGCTATGCGTGGGCTCTGTTTTATTCGGCAGCTTGATAATACTAGGCCCTGAACTGTTTGGGTGGGTATTTGGCGCTGAGTGGCAACAAGCCGGGAGTTTTGCCCAATGGTTAGCGCTCTGGACACTAGTTAGCTTTGCGGCAAGACCCTGCGTTGCCGCCATTCCAGTATTGAAGCTAGAGCGTTTCTTTCTGTTACATGAAATCGTTAGCGCTGTGATTAGATTTTCAGCCCTGTTAATAGGAGCTCTTCTCTGGGGCAGTGCAATGGCCGCAATCGCCCTTTTCAGTCTCGCTAACGTTATAGCTTACAGTGTACTGATAGCAGTGATGCTTAAGATAGCCAAGCGTCCTCCAGCCATATATCAACAAGCGTGAAGTTAATGGCTTCAATACCTCTCATTGGCCAGCCTTTCGTCTCGATTATTATTCCTTGTTATAACGCAGAAGCCTACATAGCAGAAGCGATTGAAAGTGCGTTAGCCCAAACGTATCCACACTGTGAGGTACTGGTAGTCAACGATGGTTCAGAAGATGCAAGCACTAAGATCATTGAACGCTACCAGGGTCGTATACGTTATTTCCAGACAGACAACCAAGGTGCTTGCCACGCCAGAAATATAGGGCTTCAGGCTGCTCAAGGTGAGAGAGTTCAGTGGTTGGATGCCGATGATGTGTTGCGACCAAACTGTGTCGAAAGCAAACTTAATTTAAGTGACGATAAAATCAATATTCCTATCTGCGATGTGGCATCTATGAATAGGGGAAGGTTAGCAGCCTTTTGGAATAGGCCTAGTTATGACTTCATAACGGCATTGGCTTATGGCTCACCACCCACACCTGCACCACTTCACTACCGTAAAGATTTAATCGCTATAGGTGGATTTAGCGAGGACCTTCCCTGTGCTCAGGAGTTTGATCTTCATTTAAGATTATTGGCACATAGGCCATGCAGATTCGTTTCAACGGACCAGGTGGGAGTGGATATTCGCACCCATGATGCAAGTCTAAGCCGACGCGCTGGTGCCAACATGTATCACAAAATTGTCGAGATTTTAGAAAACATAGAACACAACAATGATTTAACTGTTTCGCATAGCGAAGCCATCGCCCATCATCAGATTAGAGCTAGCCAGCAGCTATGGCGTATTGGCAACAAAACTGATGCACTGTTAATGTATCATCAAGCTTTAGCAAAGCTTCCGAAAGGTATTCAACCACGCTATTTTATAACCGCTGAAGGGTGGTGGCTCAGAGCAATAGGGCTTTCTAATTTTGAGATGCTTCGAGCTTTATTTTCTTCAATTAAGAAATTATTTATAAAACACTAAGAACGCTAAAATATTCATACGATAACCTATAAGCTCCACTACATGAAAAACGAACTATGTTTACCTATCACAGTTATCGTGCCGACTTTTAATGATGGTGATTACCTTAGCGAAGCGCTTAATTCTATTCTGCTACAATCAAATCCTCCCGAAAGGCTGATTGTTGTAGATGATGGTTCATACACTGATGATGCTGAAAAAACTGTTAGTGAATATAGAAAGAATGAGCAGCTCACTACCCAGATTGTGTACTTTAAACAAGCTAATAAAGGGCCCTCAGCTGCACGTAATGCAGGTTTGAAGCTGGTGAAAACGCCTTACGTTACATTCTTAGACGCTGATGATCGAATGCTGCCAAATAATCTGGCAAGCATGTGGCAAGCATTGGCCCCTTTGGTTGATGATTATTTTGGTGTTTATGGGACTTATTGTGATTACGGTACAGGAAAACCATATCATTATGGTAATTTCGATGGTCACATTGCAGCAGATAAAGTGGGGCGTAAGCGTGGTTTAGCTGGGGGGGTTCATACCTACCTATTTAGAACTTATCATCTTAAAAGTGTAAACGGCTTCGATGAAAGCTTAGTGAATAATGAAGACTATGACCTTATCATCCGTTTGTTGCGTGCAGGGCTAAAGTGTAAAGGAAAAATATCGATTTGCTTTCAAAAGCGTAACCGAATTGGCTCTTTGTCACGTCCATGGGAGCCGTCGTTGGCATTTAACAGTACGTTCAAATTTCTTCAAAAAGCAGAAGATTTTAACTATTTCTCGACTAGTGAACTTCAGGCTAGAAAACTTGGAGCTAAGCTTACTTATGCTAAAAACCTAATGGACCTAGGCAAAGAAAGTGCTGCAAAAGCTGTATGGAAAGATGCTCTCTCAGGGTTGCCAAGCTCAAAGCGAGAGCTATACCATTGGCTAATTTACTTATATGTCAAATTGAAGTCGAAAACTTAAAAAGTTTGAGAATCGATAAAGAAGATGTTCAAGCACGGCGTTCGATATCATTACCCATAGAAAATAATAGCTGCTAGTTAATTAGCATAGTGTACTATTCAGTTGTTATTGTTTTATGCCAATTCAATTAGTTTGCTTTCTTTCAAGCAGGTTTTTTGGTCATTAGTTTAAAGACTTCAAGGCAAAAAATGTTAAGTCCAAAAGACAAGTTCTTCTCTGCGGATCATTTAAAAGCAGGCCTAAAAGAACGAGCAGTGAAAAGCGCAGGGATCACATTAGTTGCGCAAGCTATAAAATTAATACTACAAGTAGGTTCGATTGTTATATTAGCGCGTTTGCTCGAACCTACTGATTTTGGTCTTATTGCCATGGTGACTGTATTTACAGGTCTTGCACTTCAGTTCATGGAGGGTGGCCTTTCAATGGCAACGATCCAACGAGACCAGATAACCCATGGACAGGTTTCAAATCTTTTTTGGATTAACGCTGGTTTAGGCGCTGGTATGTGTGTATTGGGGATACTTGCTGCACCGCTGGTGGCAAATCTTTATGACGAACCACGCTTAACATTAATAATGGCAACTATGAGTCTGACATTTTTAATCGGCGGACTTTCCGTTCAGCATGATGCCATTCTAAGAAGACAAATGCGCTTCAGAGCTATATCAGTAATTGATATAACATCAATGGCCTTAGGAATAATTGCAGGAATAATAGCCGCTTTTGGTGAACTTGGGTATTGGGCTTTAGTCATCAGTACAGTGATTACGTTTTTAACGAAAACTATCTTTCGTTGGATAAGTACTGCATGGTTTCCCTCTTTAATTCGAAGAGGAACAGGCGTTAGGCCAATGTTAAACTTTGGAGTAAACCTTCTAGGAGCGAATTTTGTAGGTTATTTTGCAAATAACATTACCCCTTTTGCTGTAGCATATATCGGAGGAGCGCAGTCAATGGGGTTGTACAACCGTGCTAATACCATAACCTCTATACCTTCAAAACAGTTGCTGCCTCCATTGATGAACGTGATGCAGCCAACCCTTGCAAGGGTTGCTCAAAACCCAGAGCGCTTAAGAACTACCATTATTTCATTAATGGGTAAAATAGTACTCTGCACGATGTTTTTGACAATTACTATGGCCACGCTAGCTGACTGGATCGTTGAGCTTTTTTTGGGCGCGGGCTGGAGTGGAGTAGTCCCGATCTTTAGAATGCTTGCTATATTCTCATTTGTAGAACCAATTGCTGGTTTATTAGCTGTTTCTCTTATAGCTGTTGGAAATGCTAAAGCGCTACTGCATTGGAAAGTAATTACACTAGGGATTCTGATCTTGTCTATAGCAATTGGTGCTTTTTGGGGTGCTTTTGGTGTGGTGGCCGCTTACGCACTTTCCGGTGTTTTTATTCGTTTACCACTGTTTCTTTATTATGCGAGTAGGTTCTTGCCAGTAAGTTTTGCTGATTTTACAAAGGCACTATTTCCGGCGATTTTTTGTGCTGCAGGTACTGTGCTGGTGTTGTATGTATTTCGTCAATTTTATACATTTGAGAATCCCATTATTGGCCTGCTCTATACGCTTCCTATTGCTGTAGTTTCGTATATTGCTTTAGGTTTATCTTTAAAAGCAACGCGTGCTGAAATCTTAGGTACGATCAAAATATTAAAGTTATTAAAGATAAAGCCCCGGGGGAGAAAATGAGTATAAGAAATACCCATCAAGCACTTAACGATACTGTTATTGCTAATGGCTACTGTGTTGGCTGCGGTGCATGCGCCGTGCCAGAACAAAGTCCGTTTAAAATCGGTATGGACGACTATGGACAATATCAGGCCACCCTTAAAGACACTAAAGTATTTGCAACAACACAAAGCGACTACGAGAAACTCTGCCCGTTTGGCTCGGGTGCTCCTAATGAGGATGAAATTGCTAGTAAGAAGTTCTCTGACACCTGTGAACACAACAGCCAAGTAGGCTATTATAATGGAGTGTACGCCGGATATGTAAACGAGGGTGAGTTTCGTAAACAGGGTAGTTCAGGTGGAATGGGTACTTGGGTGCTCAATGAGCTTCTTTCAAGTGGGCTTGTGGATTACGTTGTACACGTCAAATCCGAAACGACCGGCCAAGATCTGAATAACATCCCTTTTAAGTATCAGATTAGTGAAACTTTGGAGGAAACTCAGCAGGGTGGCAAATCGCGTTATTATCCGATTGAGTTGTCTGAAGTGCTGAAAGTCGTACGGGAGAAACCCGGACGTTACGCCGTCGTTGGCTTACCTTGCTTTATCAAGAGCATTAGACTGCTTCAGGCCCAAGACCCTATTTTAGCAGAGCGCATTCACTACTGTGTCGGCTTGGTCTGTGGTCACTTGAAAAGCGCTCACTATGCACAAAGCCTAGCTTGGCAAATGGGTATAGTCCCGGAAGAACTTAAGGGAATAGATTTCCGAATTAAAGATCCCTCACAACCTGCCAACCGTTATAGCACGTACGCCAAAGGGAGCTCTGGTGAAAAGGTAGTGCCGACCAACCAGCTTTTTGGTGCGGACTGGGGCGCAGGCGCGTTCAAGTATAAGGCATGTGATTTCTGTGATGATGTTTTTGCCGAAACTGCCGATGTTGTTCTGGGCGATGCTTGGTTACCGGAGTATGTCCAGGACAGCTATGGCACCAACGTTGTCGTAACTAGGAACCAAGATATCCGACAGTTGATTATTAGTGCCCGCACTCAGGGGCGTTTAGTTATGGATGATCTGGGTGTCGTAAAGGCTGAAAAGTCGCAGGATGCGGGGCTGCGTCATAGGAAAATTGCAATCGGATATAGGCTTTACTGTGAGAAAATGGCGGAATCTTGGATTCCAACCAAAAGAACAGAACCAGTCAAAAGGTTGAGCCCACGCTACGAAATGAAGCGACAGCGGCTAAGGACTAAGATGAGAATTTTGTCGCACCAGTCTTTTCTTAATGCAAAAACGACAGGAAAGTTGCCATATTATCTTGATACTCTGAAGCCGGTTTATTCATGGTATTCCAGCCAAAGGCGCTCTTTTTTAAGCAAAGTGCTTTCTTTTACAAAACGAAAGTTTAAAACATTAGTCGGCCTCGGTTAGGCTGTGTTTTTATATTTTCTATAACATTATAAGGTGAGTAGCTAGAAAATCATGAAATTATCAATTCTTACGCAACCTTTAGGTCGAAATTACGGCGGGTTGCTACAAGCATATGCGCTACAAATTACTCTAAAAAGACTTGGTTGTGATGTTGAAACTTTGAATAGATATAAACCTTTATCACATAAACAGAAAATAAGGTCCGCCATCAAAAGCCCTATAAGGAAAGTTTTAGGATTATTAGGAATAGCTCGATTTAGAAAAAAAAAGATTAATCCATATGTAAATCTCGAACGTTTTAAAAATGAATCTATTCTGGTTTCACCATTAATTGATTCAGATAGAAAGTTGTTCTCTTATTATTCAAAAAATCATTTTGATGCATTAGTAGTTGGCAGTGATCAAGTTTGGCGACCAAGGTACTCTCCAAAGCTTTCTAACTTTTTTCTTGATTTTTGCGATAAATTAAATTTAAAAGCTAAGCGGATAGCTTACGCAGCATCGTTTGGAGTCGATGACAAAGAGTTTTCCGCAGAAGAAGTGGCATTATGTAGGCCTTTAGTACAAAAATTTGACGCCATTTCGGTCCGAGAGATCTCAGGGATTGATCTATTAAAAGATTATTTTAATGTGTCCTCAGATTTGGTCTTTGATCCAACATTGCTTCTGGATTATAAGGATTATGAGCATGTCATAGAGAACGATGCTACATGTATTGAAAGTTCGAAGGGTGTTATGGCATATGTGTTGGATATGAATGCTAAAAAACAAGCATTAATTAGTAAAGTTTCTAAGATTACTGGTGAGAAAGCTTCATATCTGATGAATAAACCGAGCACTAAGCTAGAAAAAAACTCTATACAAAGTCACGTACATCCTAGTGTCGGTGATTGGCTTAACAATTTCAGGTTAGCTAAGTTTGTTGTGACAGATTCTTTTCATGGTTGTGTTTTTTCAATTATATTCAATAAGCCCTTCCTCGTTATCGGTAATAAGTCGCGAGGCTTGGCTAGATTTACGTCACTTCTAAAAACTTTTGAGCTAGAGGACAGGCTTGTTGAAAGTACTGATGATTTAGATAACTCTGTGGTTGTTAAGCCTATTGACTGGAAGCGGGTTAATGAAATAAGACAAATTGGTAAAAATAAAAGTATAAATTTTATTACAAAATCTTTATCAATAACGGATTCATCAACAATTCACTGATTTTAAGGCTATAGAATGGCTAATCTCGTTCCTTGGAACAAATGTTCCTTAGAAGTTGGTGATATTCCGGTGGCAATAATTTCTTTGGAAGATGCCCAGAGGCGCAGATCAACCCTTATCGAAAGAGGTTTTCCGTCTGATTTAGTCAACGGATTTTGGCCAGCCTGCGATATGAGAGATTTACCTGGTACTGAGTTACAGTCTTATAAAGAGTATCACGATATTAAGAGAATATATGGCCGCCCTCCAGTTTCAGCTGAATTAGGTTGCTTGTTCTCACACTCAGCAATTATTAAATGGTTGGCTAAGCAGGATGTAATTTCTTCAGTAATTATTTTTGAAGATGACGTTGTGCCTGAAGAGTTAAATGGGTTTGAAAAACTCATTAAACTTGCTGAAGGGTTGTCTGATTTTGCTAAATTGGGGAAGCCCTTTATATGTCATCTTGGCCCTAGGCCAGAGCAGTGGAAATTTGCTTTTACCCGTAGGATTCATAAAGAACTCTCTTTTAACTATGAGCAAGATTTATTTAATTTTGTAGATGCTGAGGCAAAGCTTTGGAGAGCTCACGCATACATTATAAGTAAAGGTGCCGCTGAAGAGTATGTAAAAGTAGCTGAGAGAACTGGTTTCTTAGCCGATGATTGGCAATTTATAGTTAAGCAAACAAAGAGCAAGCTTATATTTGTTAATCCCCCTTTGTTTACACAAGATGAACAGGTAGAAAGCACTATAGATCCGGGTAAAGAACGAGAAGTGACTGACATAAGACAAGTATCCAATGATAGTCGATTGTTACGGTCTGTACCCTTTGAAAAAAATGTGATTAAGACTCTTAGAGTGATAAAGCTTAGTCTAAAAGCTCTTGTTTTTAGTTGCTTTAGAGCGCTGCCCGGTAAAAAATTTTACTAATTTATATAATGCCTAAGGGATAAATTTTGCTAACCGTAAATCTCACAACCACTTTCCAAAGACTAAGTTTGTGTCGTATTGCAATAACTTCCTTATTGCTTCAGTCTCGGCTCCCTGACCAAGTCAACCTTTGGGTGTCAAAAGAACCCTACTTAAGAGACAAAGGAATAGGCAGCAGCGATATCATAGATCAGATGATTAATTCCCTACCGGAGTCAACCAGGCAACGGGTAAACGTTCGTTGGGTTTCTAACATCGGCCCATACCGCAAACTCATCCCGATACTAAGGGCAGCTGGGCCAGACGATGTAATCGTGACAGCAGACGATGATATATTCTATGGACGTGATTGGTTGAGCGGCTTGATGCAAGCCTACGAAGTATCAGGCGGTAAGGCGGTGGCAGCAAGAGTGAGGTCCATTAGAATTAATTTTATGGGTAAAAAAACTTCGTACTTGTTTTGGAAGTTGATCAGCCAACCTTCAATAATTCGCGATGATTTTATTGTTACTTTTGGCGGTGGTGCCGTACTTACTAGAGCCATGCTTCGTGAGCAGGATATATCAGATGATTCGTTTCTAACAGTAGCGGCAACGGCAGATGACCTTTGGTATTCAAAACTGATGCGATTGAATAACAATGAAGTTATTGTAGTGCCGGAGCTGATGAATGAGCTGAATTTTATTGAGCATAACGATGGGTTGAAGAACAATAACTACCCCAGAGTCGCATCTTTCATTCATAAAGTTCGGCTTAGGGCTTGGGACAGGCCTGCAGGTTTTTTCGGTTTTCCAGTGTGTGGCAATGATGTGGCTTATGCTCAAATTGATCAGCATTTTGAAACGGTGTTATAGCCTTACGTTAACCCTCATCATGTTTTTAACAGGCAGTTTAATTTCAGTAACAATTTTATTACGAAAATATCATTCAGCAGCAAAGAATTTGTAGGTAACAAAGCCCGGATACTTGACTCGCCACCGTCGGATGTAGAATTTTCTCTAGTCTGGATATAAGACTAAGCTTTCATGACAAGTATAGGCATGACACTTGTAGTTGCTTTGGTTTTGATACTCTTTTGGTGGACGTGCCTTATGCTCTCAAATTTTTTACTTGAATACTTCCGTATAACTATATCATTCAATCACTGATGTATATGTTGAAACTGTGCAAAAAATTACTAACTTTTAACACAGCTTAGTAAGTTTGAATTTGCTATTCAGTCTTGATTGCTTGCGGTTTTTTAGCACGTTTTAATATTTCAGCCTAGAGTTAATTGGAATTAACGTGAGAAAATTATGAATAAGTTGTTACTCAGGATGATAATAAAAATGCCGAAGACTTTTAGTATGCATACGGTTAGGAATTAAGTTTCGTGACTAAATAATGCTTGATTATACAGTATAAGCGGTATTGTTCAGGTTGCTAGATCACAAGCACGAGCGCACCGTAATAAGACTAACTTTGTAGCCATGACCTGTTTGATTGCTAGGCTCTGTGCCGACTAATCGATCGTCCAAATCAATATGAAACGACAAAGAGCAGTTTAAGTGAATAAAAAATCTCTTTTTATATTAACTCCTAAAACTTACAATGGTGGTGCCGAACATGTGGCCGCTCGCCTTTCTATACACTTCCAAAAGAAATATGATGTAAGTGTAATAACATTTGATGGCTTAAGAAAAGATTACGATTACGCAGGCTCAATGATAGACCTTGGATTACAACGTCGTTCTGGTTTTTTTAATCGGTTACTTGTGATTTGGCAAGCCACTAAAAAAATAAAATTTTATAAGAGATCGCTGAAACCTTTCGCGTGCATTAGTGTTATTGGTTATCCAAATATGGCTAATATATTGTCGAAAGGAAATGATGTTTGCATTATTTCTGTACGCACTCACTTACGCCGTTCCCCTTCAGCGATAAAACACTACTTCCAAAAACGACTTGTTAATATATTTTATAATAAGGCTGACAAAGTAGTAGCAATTTGTGAAGGTGTAAAAAAAGACCTTATTGAATATTATGGCGTGGACTCATCAAAAATAGAGGTTATTTACCCATATTTCGATGTTTTTGACATTAAAAATAAAAGTCAAGAACCAGTCGAGCCTGAGTTGCAAGATTTATTTTCAAAACCTGTGATTATAACTTCCGGTAGGCTCACTTATGACAAAGGTCAATGGCACCTTATTAAAGCATTTGTGCGAGTGAAGGTAGATATACCTGATGCGGTACTAGTTATTTTAGGGCGTGGTGATATGGAAGGCGCCTTAAGAGAATACGCTGACAACACAGGTTTTGCCCAAGATATTCATTTTATTGGTTATCGTGATAATCCTTTTAAATATATACGCTCTTCTAGTGTATTTGCATTTCCTTCACTTATCGAAGGCTTTGGTAATGCTTTAGGGGAAGCATTGGCGTGTGGAACTCCTGCGGTTGCCGCTGACTGTGATGTAGGTCCTAGAGAAATTTTGGCACCTGAGGACAATCCACACGCTAAAGCATATAGATTAGAGTTACACTCTGCTGGAATCTTGGTGCCAGCATTTGATGAGTCATGTGATATGTCCACCTATGAATTGAACAAAAGTGAACAGGATATGGCTTCTGCTTTGGTGTTAATATTATCTGATAAAGATTTAAGAGCTAGTATGAGCCTAGCAGCAGTGCAGAGAGGCTCTGAGTTTGATAGCAGGGTTGTGGCTGGCAAATGGGATGTTGTTCTTGACTCATGTAGAGACTGAGACGTTTGATATTGTTGTTAGGATGACATAAGTTGTAGCATCAAATGCTACAACTTAAATATGAAGTAGTATTTTGCCGAGTGAACTTCTTTTTTTATCAAGTTAAAACATTGTTTTTTTATTAAATTAGGTTAATCTAAATCCTATGTATTATGGAGTGTTAAATGAAAATAATTCACATTATCTCATCGGCTGCTTCTGGTGGGGCTGAGATTTATGTTAAAGACCTCTCTAAAACAATGGTTAAAAAAGGTAATGAAGTTTTTATTGTTTTTCTTGATCGAGCCAAAGAGACAGGTCGTGATCAAACTTTTGAGGCTGTCTTTTTAGCTGAGCTTGAGAGTCACCACATTCGCTACGGTTTTCTTGGTCAAGCATGTCGTAAAAATCCTTTGAAAGGAGTATCTGTTTTTTCTCAATATTGTCGTGAATTTAAGCCAGATGTTATTCACTCTCACCTTTACTATGGATCTGTCTTTTCTTTTTTTCAATTTACCGTTCCGCAAATTTACACACACCACAATATTAAGCTAAGAACTAACCCGTTTTTTTATAAATTAATTAATGTACGTACATCTGCTTATATTGGTATATGCCTTGCTTGCGAGAAGCTTCTGAAGGGGATTACATCAAAAAAAGTCGTTAATATCGATAACGGTGTTGATATTAAAAGATTAATCCCTAAAGTAGAGTATTTGCCCAAAGAAACGTTACAGCTTGTATCAATTGGTACCTTATCCGTTCAGAAAAATCATCAGCTCCTTTTCAACGCTGTTTCTAGATTGAAGTATCTAGATTTTTTCTTGACGGTTGCAGGAGAGGGATCACAGACCGTGAAATTAAAAGCAATGGTTGATGAGCTGGATATCGCACACAAAGTTAAATTTATAGGTAATAGCCATAATGTAAAACAGTTGCTACACGATTCTGATCTTTTTGTCATGTCATCAGCATGGGAAGGATTACCCATTGTTCAGATTGAGGCCACTTTGACTGGCTTACCTGTTCTTGTAACCGATGTGGGTGGATGCTCCGAAATAGTAGAACGCGTCGGTAATGGATTAGTTGCTCAGACTGAACTCGATGATTACACAGAAAAACTTAAGAAACTTATTGATGACGCTCCATTACGTCTAAACTTTCACAAAAATGCACTTAAAAACTCTCAAAACTATAGTATTGGTCATTCTGTTGATCGTCATCTTGAACTCTATAATAGTGTAGTCAAGCAGTTGTCTTCTCATGCCTGAAATTTCATTCATCTTTATTTTATTTGTTCTTACAGCGGTCTATTGTCTGTGGATGAGTTATCGTCGTCGTTGGTTGTTATGGCCTTTGTTATTCGCATATATTTTTCGTGTCTTCTTGCTGATACTTGATTATACAAAAATATTTCGTCCGCCTGGAGCTACTGCCGACGGTTCTCGCTTTATATACCATTCCCAGCAATACGCAAACATGGATTGGCTCGAAATATTTGATAACATCCCATTGTTTCACTCTAGTTATTACGCTTGGCTAGGTGGCGTTTTACAAAAAGTGGTAGGCGAGTCACCCTTTTTTTTAATAATGACTAACTTTTTTTTCGGCCATGTTGTTATAGTCGTAACAGCCATTATCTGTTACCAGCTTTGGGGAAAACGTACTGCTACATGGGCTGCTATGATCATGGCGCTTTATCCTTTTGGCGCCTTTAATTCAGTATTGGCTTTGCGTGAAGAAGTTGCCATCATGTTTTTCCTAATGGGACTATATTTTTATATCCGTTGGGTAGCAGGTAAATCGGCGCTTGGCCTATTATGGGGAGGAATGTTATTCGGAATCTCCGTCCTTTTTCATCCGGGGTGGGTCGCTGCTTTTGTGGGTGTTACAGCTTACCTCGTTTATTTTCTTTATCGTACCCTTTTCAAAGAACGCCAGCGGTTTGTTACTAAGCTTCATGCTAGCAAATTGGTATTGGCTATCGGTATGTTGTTCTTTTCCGTAGGTATGGTGACCCTCAGTGGTGGCATTTCATTGGGCAAAGGTGTCGAGATAGGAGGGGATTCTGAAGGAGGCATTGCTGCCACCATCGAAGATAAGTTTTCAAGCGAGGGGTCTGGAGGTTCTGCGTACCCTAGCTTTGTTGCCCAGGGTAACCCATACACACAGCCTTGGCTGATACCTGCTCGTATCATTTATTTTCATTTTTCCCCGTTTCCTTGGGATATCCGCAGTCCGCTTCAAGTAACTGGCTTAATTTCTACAGTACTTTACTGGTTTTTGGCTTGGCGAGTTTACCGTGGATGGAGTGAACTCAAGCATAGGGAAGAGTGTTTGGCGATGTTATTCATCTTTGGTGCAATCACTTTCGTGTTTGCTCTGGGTGTTACCAATATTGGTACGGCGATCCGTCACAAAACTAAGTTGCTTGGGTTGTTTGTGATTCTCGCCGCCTCTTCTTTTAATAGTGTTCGAATACGCTTTACAAGGAAATGATCTCTTGGACGTCCTGATACTTGCTGGCAACGCTCGCTCCTTGATCGCCAACCGTGGTGATCTGATCCACGATATGCTTAACGCCGGCCTAACTGTAGCGGCTGCTGTTCCTACAGCGGATTATCTTCCTGAAGTGGATGAGCTTGGCATTACCATTTATCCCATCGAGATGGGCCGTACCGGTATCAACCCAGTACATGATCTTAAGACACTATGGGGTTTTTACCGCTTGATTCGGCGGTTAAAGCCTAACGTTGTCTTCGGTTATACCATTAAGCCTGTGGTTTATGGCAGCCTTGCAGCAAAAGCTGCTGGCGTGCCGCGTATTTACTCGATGATTACCGGTTTAGGCCATGTTTTTACGACAGATAGCGCGAAGAATCGTCGTCTACAAAAGGTAGTCTCTTTTCTTTACCGAGCGGGTCTCGCCTGTAACAAAAAAGTTTTTTTCCAGAATCCCGATGATCTTCAAGAGTTCACAGAGCGACGCATTTTAAGCGACGCTAGCAAAGCCGTGCGTACCTTTGGATCGGGTGTTGATATAGAGCGGTTTGCTCCTACACCCCTGCCTGAAGAAAGTTTAACGTTCCTTTTTATTGGGCGCTTGTTAACCGAAAAAGGGATTGCTGAGTTTTGTGAGGCGGCAGGGCAACTACGAGCTGAATACCCTGCGGCACGATTTATTGCGGTAGGCCCCCATGATCCAAATTTACCCCACTCCTGTTCTGCTAAAGATCTTGAGCGTTGGAAGCAGGAGGGTAATGTGGAATTTATTGGCGGTGTGTCTGACGTCCGCCCATGGATAGCGCAATGCTCGGTATTTGTGCTGCCATCGTATCGTGAGGGGACGCCCCGTTCAGTGCTTGAGGCGATGAGCATGCAACGGGCGATTATCACCAGTGATGCCCCAGGCTGTCGTGAGACGGTGGAAGAAGGGATCAATGGGTTTTTGGTAGCGCCGCGATCCAGTGGCCCTTTGCTAAACGCAATGCGTAAGTTCGCTGAGCAGCCAACGCTGGTGCCAGAGATGGCCAAAGCGTCAAGGGAGTTGGTGGAGCGCCATTATGACGTTCGCAAGGTAAACAAAGTGATCCTCAAGGCAATGGAGTTGGCATGAAGGAAGCTATTAAGCGACTTTTCGACATCGTTAGTAGTGGCGCGGGGTTAATCGTGTTGTCGCCGCTGCTGTTAGTGGTCGCAGCATGGATCAAACTGGATAGTAAGGGCCCGGTGTTTTTCATGCAGCAGCGCGCCGGGAGTCATGAACAGCCATTCAAAATATTCAAGTTTCGTACCATGTTGCACCGTGCACCTGGCGAAATCGACCAGCACCAAGAGCAGGTGGTCAGTGCCGGACACGACCCGCGTATTACCAAGGCTGGGCGGTTTATACGTGCCACTAGCCTTGATGAGCTACCTCAATTAATCAACATCTTCATAGGCGACATGAGTGTAGTGGGGCCGCGCCCTGTGCTTATGGAGCAGACCGAGGTAGTCCCGCCGAGTTACAAAAAACGTTTTTGTGTTCGCCCAGGTTTAACGGGGCTTGCCCAGGTAAGAGGTAGACGAAGCCTTGGTTGGCTTGAGCAACTGGCGCACGATGCGGAGTATGTTGATAAGCAGAGCTTGGCGTTTGATCTCAAAATATTGCTGTTAACGGTGAAGGTAGTGCTAACAGGTAGCGGAATTTATGGTGAGCCAGGGCTGAACTGGCGTACTTACCGTGACCGCCTGAATGGGCAGCCGCCGCGAGACAGTGACGTCGAGGAGGCAATGCGATGAGCAAGCTCAACTTTATGATGATCACCGCAAGCCCGGATGTCGCAGCGTTTATCGAGCAGCACGGTGTTGCCCGTATCTTTATGGATCAAGAAGTCATCGGTAAGGCCGAGCGCCAGGGGCATCTTGATACCCATAAGGCGGCTCACACCCTGGATCAGATTGCCGCCGTTGCTGGCGTGTTGCAGCACGCGGAGTTAATGGTACGAGTTAATCCACTCCATGAAGCGACCTGTGATGAAGTCGATGCAGCTATTGCTCATGGCGCCCAACGACTGATGCTACCCATGTTTTCACACCGTGGCGAAGTGGCAGAGTTCATGGATATGGTAAATAACCGCGTGCCGGTTACTTTTTTAGCTGAGACGGCTGCTTCACTGGTGCGGTTACCCGATTGGCTCAGCTTGCTCACGCCTGGACGCGATGAAGTGCATATTGGTCTCAATGACCTCTCCTTGAGCATGGGCCTGAATTTCCTTTTTGAACCCATGGCTGCACGTTTACTCGACCCGGCCGCCGAGGTGCTCAACCAGTCAGGCGTTACCTGGGGCGTGGGCGGTGTGGCACGTATCGGGCAGGGTGAATTGCCAGCTGAAACAGTGCTGGGTGAGCATGTTCGCCTGGGGTCGCAGTGGATTATTCTTCCGCGCGCTTTTCATTCCGGTGCCGCGACCTCGGCGGATTTGCTTGAAACACTTGATTTTCCTGCTGAGATTGAGAAGTTGCGCCAAGCTGAAGGGCATTGGCGTAGTGCTGATGAGGCCTCTTTATTGGACAATCAGCGGGAGCTCGCGTCGTGCGCCTTCCGATTGGGCCGAGGTAAAGCATGAGCATCGTACCGCTATCTTCCGAACCTATCCGGCGCGTGCTCTATCTTCAGAAGGCTGAAGTGCTTGCCCAGCAGCAAGCGTTAGTCACCCGCACCTTACAAGCAGCCTTGCCTGACGTGGAATTGCTGTTTGCTGACAGCTTAGAAGCAGTGCCCAAGCATGCACAGGTCGATGTCGTGATCACGCCAACTCTTCCCTGGTTGCCTGAGGCATTGGCTCAGCTTGACGGTTATCGCTGGATTCACTTTTTATCCGCTGGCGTCGAGAAAATCTGGGAGATGGACTTTGATAAAAGCCAGATCCTGATGACCAAGAGCAGTGGCGTGCATGGCGCTCCGATGAGTGAATACGCGATTGGTGCCATGCTTCACTTTACCAAGCAGTTTGGGCGCTTTCACGAACAATCCAAACAAGCGCTTTGGCAACGTAGTTGGCTTGATGAGCTTACTGGCAAGCAGTTGACGGTTTTAGGTTTGGGTCATATTGGTCAAAGCTTGGCTCAACGTGCCAAGGCTTTTGATATGACGGTGGTGGGCACGCTAAGAACCATGCGTCAGGTGGAGCAGGTAGACCGTGTCGTTCAACTTCAGAAGATCGGTGTTGAACTTGGTCGTACGGATTTTTTAGTGTGCTGCCTACCACTTACAGAGGATACCCTTGCCCTGGTTGACGATGAGTTCTTAGGGCAGCTAAAGCCCGGCGCAGTGCTGATTGATATTTCCCGTGGCGGTGTGGTGAAAGGGGAATCGGTGCTGAAGGCACTTGATGCTGGACTACTTAAGGGCGCAGCTTTGGATGTGTTCGAACAACAGCCATTGCCGCCAGAATCTCCTTTGTGGAATCGTAATGATGTGTTGATAACGCCTCATGTTTCGGGGACTACGCCGTATTATCTAGAGCGTGCCTTGAATGTATTTATCCGGTGCAGTGTTGAGCTTACCTCAGAGCAGCCGGTCAGTTACCGCGTAGATATCCAGTATAAGTATTAATTTTTTGGCCACATTCGAGGTAGGAAAAATGTCCAGCGAAACTAATGATTCCACTGATTTAAAAACTAAGTTGCCTCGAAACGCTTATCTTATCGTCAATAATGAAATGTTGAGTCACGATATTTTACAGAAGTTTTCAAGTCGGCAGGGTTCTGGTGAATTCTGGTTGTACCACAGCTTCGATGATTTGTACTACATAACACAAGAGCAAAACACTTTAATCGTTCTTGGCCATTGTTTTAATCCCTTTGATAAGACTATTGCAAATGACACTGTTAGGCGTCTCGCTGATGCATGGTGCGTTGACGATGTTAAGTTTCTTGATTATCTCGAACAACTTAGCGGTAGATTTGTGGTAATAGTTACTAAGGCTAACGGTGATTTCCAAGTTGTCTCAGATGCCTGCGCTACGCTTCCAGTTTGTTATTATACTAACTCCAATCGATTATACTTGGCATCTCATGCTGCATTGATCCAGGCGCTACTTGATTTAGCTGACAACGCAGTTACCTCTGAGCTGGCGAAGACTCGATTTTATAATATGGGCATTCGTCACTGTCCCCCAGGTTTAACTGAGGTAGAAGGGGTGAGTATGCTGTCACCCAATCAGCGGTTGTCTTACACTCCAAAAACTGGCGCTATCAAGCTCGAGCGTATTTTCCCTCGAGTAGCCCGGAAGGAGTTGCCATTGGATGAGGTGGTGGAGCAGCTTGCAGATGCGTTACGTCAATCCATGCAATGCCTTGTTGATTATGATAAGCCATTGTCCTGTGCGTTAAGTGGTGGGGTTGATAGCCGAGTTTCCCTGGCGGCTACTAAGGTAGTTCGCGACAGTGTTCAGTTTTTCACTTTTGCTGGTAAAGGTAATGCTGAGAGAGATTTGGCTTGTACTCAAGCGCTGGCGACAGAACTTGACCTTGTCTTCACTCCCATCATTTTGCCGGAAGCGCACAATAATGATTTTGTCTCTACTTATAAATTTCTTCAAGGTGCTACAAGGGCTCCCAACGCCAAGGAGACGTTCCAGCGGCTTACTCATTTTGAAAACAAGGATGCCTTTGAGATACGTTCTAGTGTTTCAGAGGTTGCACGAAGTTTCATGAAGCGCAAGTTTCATATTGATCAGATTCCCATGACTCCTGGCCTCATGGTACCTCTCTATAAGCGCGTGCCTTTTTCTAAAAGTTGGCACAAGAGACTTGAACTCTTGTTCAAAGATTGGATGGAGAAAACGGCGTTCAAAGAGATAAGCGAAGCTGGGTACGAATGGCTTGACTTTTATTATTGGGAGTTTCGTGTGGGGTCCTGGCAAAGCCTAGTGTTGCAGGATGCTGATTATTACACTAATCCCACAGTCATTTTTTCCAACCGCACATTACTCAAATTGATGCTTGCTGTGCCAGAAAGATATCGTGAAAACGACGAATTACAAAAACGTATTATGTTGGCATTAGATAGTTGTTCGCTTAATGTGCCGCTAGTCAAAAATTTTGGTAGAAAAGCAGCTATGCGGGAAGCTCTAGAATCTTCTTATTTTACTTTATATAGGAAGGTGATGTGTCGATGAGCCAAGCAAGTATTTTAGTGACTGGCGGTGCCGGCTATATCGGCTCACATACAGTGCTAGCATTGCTAGAGGCCGGTTATGAGGTCGTGGTGCTGGATAACCTTTGCAATGCTTCACAAGAGGGTCTCCGCAGAGTCGAGAACCTTCTTGGAAAGCACCTAACTTTTATCGAAGGCGATATTCGCGACCGAACCTGTCTCGACAAGCTTTTTCGAAAGCATGCGATACACGCAGTGATTCATTTTGCGGGTCTAAAAGCTGTCGGAGAAAGCGTCTCTGAGCCATTGGCTTATTACGACAACAATGTGAACGGTTCGATAACGCTTTGCCAAGCGATGCTTCAGGCGGGCGTATTTCGCTTGGTATTCAGTTCATCGGCAACTGTATATGGACCTGAAGCCCCGGTGCCTTACAACGAAAGTATGCTGCGGGGTACTACTTCCAATCCCTATGGCTCGTCCAAATCGATGGTGGAACAAGTGCTAGACGATCTGGTTAAAAGCGACGAGCGTTGGTCGATAGCAATGTTACGTTACTTCAATCCCATTGGAGCCCATCCATCGGGCTTGTTGGGAGAAGATCCGCAGGGTATTCCCAATAACCTGATGCCCTATATTGCTCAAGTGGCGGTGGGTCGAAGGCCAGAATTAACCGTCTTTGGTAATGATTATGCTACCGAAGATGGCACCTGTGTCAGGGATTATCTCCATGTTATGGATCTTGCAGAAGGGCATGTGAGTGCGCTGAAACGGCTAAAATTGCCCGGCACGCACATCTATAACTTGGGTGCCGGTAAAGGTCTATCGGTGCTGCAGATGATCGAAGCGTTTGAGCGTATCACTGAGCGTCAGATTCCTTTTCAATTTGCCTCACGCCGTGAGGGTGATCTGGCGGCCTTCTGGGCAGATCCAAGCAAAGCCAAAAAGGAGCTGGGGTGGCAGGCTCTACGAGGCTTGGACGAAATGATTGCGGATACTTGGCGCTGGCAGCGCCAAAACCCTAACGGTTACCGCACCGAGATTAACACTTCATCACAAGGGACATCGTAATGGTCAATATGGATAACGTTCGGTTAGGCATCATCGGCTTGGGGTACGTGGGGCTTCCGCTTGCCGTTGAGTTCGGTAAGGTAATGCCTACCGTTGGCTTTGATATCAACGCTAAGCGTATCGCAGAGCTGAATGATGGTATTGATCGCACGTTGGAAGTAGAGCCTGCATTGTTGGCCGAATCCACGCAGCTAAGTTTTGCCAGTGACCTGGAGGCGCTTCGTGATTGCAATGTTTACATTGTCACAGTACCCACGCCTATTGACGCTAGTCGACGTCCTGACTTAACCCCGCTTATCAGGGCTAGCGAAACGCTAGGGCAAGTTATCTCTAAAGGCGATGTGGTGATCTACGAGTCAACTGTCTACCCTGGCGCGACAGAAGAAGACTGTATCCCAGTTGTTGAGAGAGTTTCAGGATTAGTTTATAACCAGGATTTCTTCGCTGGTTACAGTCCCGAACGTATTAATCCAGGCGACAAAGAGCATCGTGTTACCACGATTAAAAAAGTAACCTCTGGCTCAACGAAAGAGGCGGCTGACTTTGTCGACGCCCTTTATCGTCGTGTTATTACGGCAGGGACACATTTAGCGAGCAGTATTCGCGTTGCTGAAGCGGCCAAGGTCATTGAGAACACGCAACGTGATGTAAACATTGCATTAATCAACGAGTTGGCCGTTATCTTTAATCGATTAAATATCGATACTGAAGAAGTGTTGGCCGCAGCGGGCACAAAGTGGAATTTTCTGCCGTTTCGACCGGGATTGGTAGGAGGCCACTGTATTGGGGTTGATCCCTACTACCTAACGTATAAGGCCCAGCAGGTGGGTTATCATCCGGAAGTCATACTGTCCGGTCGTCGCATTAATGACGGTATGGGGGCTTATGTTGCGAGCCAACTGATTAAGCAAATGATTAAAAAGCGCATCCATGTGGAAAAAGCGCGTGTGCTAGTAATGGGCCTTACCTTTAAAGAGAACTGCCCTGACCTACGCAATACTCGCGTTGTAGATATTCTCGCTGAATTAGCTGAGTATGATATTCAAACGGATGTATATGACCCGCATGTGGATAAGCAGGAAGCCGAGCAGGCCTACGCGATCTCTCCCATCGAATCTCCTGAGCCGTCTGCCTATGACGCTATTATATTAGCAGTTGCTCATGATGAGTTTAAAGAGCTGACGATAGAGAGTATCCGCGGTTGGGGTAAACCCCTTCATGTACTTTACGACCTTAAATACTTATTGCCTAATGGCCAGGCTGATATACGCCTTTGATAATTAGGTTAAAAATTAGAAATTTGTCACTAGCTTATTGGTGACATTGACCTCGCTAGATGGTGTGTGCTGAATGATACGTCAGTGATACCGTTCGTTTCTCTTCAGTGTTGACCTTAGAAGATTATATTTTGGTCATGGTCCGGTGAAAAGGCTACAAATTAGCTGGTGACTTTTATGTCATGTATAGTAATATTAGGTATCAGAATGTAACATAGCTTGTAATTTTGGTTCGACAGGCATGGTTTCCTCAGCCTCACGTCTTGGCGCCTTGAGCTAACCAGCCAATAAAAAAGTAAAAAAGGGAGCTTAGACATGACAATTAATAAAGGCCGTAAGGCATATGAACGTCCTACTTTAGTTGAAATTGGATCTATCGAAAAAAAGACTGAGACATATGGTTTATGGAAATGGTGGTTTACGCATTGGGCTGCTAAATTGGATGGTAACTTTAACCATGACAAGTCACATGGTGGCGGAGGCTATCCAGGGGGAGATCTTGGGTCCTAACTTTTAAGCAGCTTGATGTCTCTTTTGATATTGTGTGTTTTGACAGTGAAGTTGCTTCAAGCCTACAGCGTCTCCGGACCTGTAGGTTTTTTGTATAAAATCCTAAGCTAAAGCTGTCTGTAGTAAGTTCAGGACAAGTTGGGTAAGCACTGAAACACATTTGTTAGCTAGTAAATAACAGAGTGCGCGCCGAAATAATTAAGGGAATGATGATGGTAGATAGACATATTTACAGCACAAAAGAAGATGGTTTGTTAAGTCAGAGAGAAAGACGAGGCAAAATTTCCACTATCAATCAGCGCTTCTACTACCTTACTTATGGGCTAAAAATCTGTTCGACGCTTGAGTTGCCCGAGCTGCCCGAAATCGAACCATGCGAGCAGCCAGATGTATTTGTGACCACACCGTCAGTAGCTGATCGCCTGGAAGATGGTGCTTATCTCACTAATTGGTTAGAAGTTGGTGATGACAGCTGTCAGATAACGATAGAGGGGATTGCCCGTTATCGTATTGAAGAGGGGCAGCGGATTTTATTGGATCGACGTATGCCGCGGGGGGCTAATCCTGTAGCCGACCCTGGTGATGTACGTCTCTTTTTGTTGGGAAGCGCGCTAGGTGCGTTGTTACATCAGCGCCATTGGTTTCCGCTTCATGTCAGTGCATTGAAGACACCTGCAGGCGCATGGGCATTTACCGGTCATTCAGGTGCAGGCAAGTCAACGATAAGTGCATGGTTACATTATAGCCAGCAGTGGCCACTTATTACTGACGATGTTGCTGTGATTAAGCCGACTGATACTGAGTCTTTGCTTCATCCTGGTCCGGCTAGAGCCAAGCTCTGGCGCGATGCTCTGAAGGCGTTGGGAATCGAAACGGAAGGTCTCGTACGAGACTTAATGCGTGCAGACAAGTTTCATATAATGATGAACAAGGGGGTTCGTTACGATGCCCACCGCTTAAACGCGTTAGTGCAGTTAGAGCGTGCTGATGAAGGGGAGGAGGCAAGTCTCAAGAAGTTGTCTGGGATCGAGGCTTTCAAAACCGTGATGGGCGCTATCTACCGACCCGAGTTAGGCAGTCAATTTAATACCGATGAACAGCTTATGCAGGAAGGCATCCGTTTGGCGCAACGAATCCGTGTCTATCGTTTTCGACGTCCCTGGTCATTGGATGATATGGATAAAAACCTAAAACCTTTGCTTGACGAAATTCAATCACAATCAATCACTGACCCTCAGTGGAATTAAAATTTGGGCTGGGTATCCATGTGTATCAGCCGACGTCACCCCTGCTTGAGTAGCGCTACACTTTAGAGTCCAGTCCTATGTGTAAGGAGATTGGACATGAAGAAGCGTTTCAGCGAAGAACAGATCATTGGTTTCCTGGGCGAAGCAGAAGCAGGACTGCCCATCAAGGAGCTATGTCGTCGGCAACGGCTTCTAAGAAACCAGTTACTATCTACGGCGGAGCGAGTTTGGCGGCATGAACGTACCCGATGCCAAGCGACTCAAAGAACTCGAAGTCGAACATGGACGCTTGAAAAAGCTGCTCGCGGAGTCGCTACTGGACGTGGAGGTCACTCGCGAGGCACTGAGAAAAAAGTGTTTAGAGCCCCGGCACGCCGAGACGTGGTGCGCTTTATGGCGTCATGTGGTCTGAGGGAACGTCGAGCGGCCCGTGTCATTCGTATGAGTGCCAGTGCATTGCTGCGCTAACAATCGAACCCTGACCGCAATGAGACATTGCGTGTACGCATTGTTGCCTTGGCACGCCGGCATCGTCGCTACGGCGCTGGCATGATCTACCTGAAGCTGCGTCAATCCGGTGAACAGGTCAATCACAAGCGGGTCTAACGCCTCTACGCGGCTCGGCTGCAGGTAAAACGCCGAAAGCGCAAGAAGGTCCTGTATCTTAGTGAAAGCCCCTTGTCCTTCCTTGTGCCGTCAACCAGGTCTGGTTAATGGATTTTGTGTTTGACCGTACCGCAGACGGGCGCGTGATCAAAAACCTCACCTTTGTTGACGGCGCTATTCATGAAGCCGTAGCGATCGTGCCTGGTCGTGCCATTGGCGTGCTGTCGTTAACACGCCTTCTGCATCAGCTGCCTTAACTAACTCGCGCCAATTCGTACGGATAACGGAAAGGAGCTCTGTGGGCGTGCCATAATGATATGGGCGCATCTACGGGGTATTACCCTGTTTTTAATCGAACCTGGAAAACCCAACCAAAACGCCTATATCGAATCGTTCAACGGGTGGTTGCGCGATGAATTCCTGAATGAGCTTTGGTTCACCAGTCTTAATCACACCAAGGTGGTAATCGAAGCATGGTGGAGAGAGTAAAACGAAAAAAGGCCGAAGAAGAGTCTTGGAAGACTAACCCCTTCAGCCTATGCCAAGCAACTGGTGTTAAAACACCATAAAGTCATTTCAGACTCTAAACCTGGATGCTAATGAGGATGGGGTGATGTCGCATCTAAAGCACCGTCCACTCACGTCATCCTCGGTATAGCTAAAAAAACCCACCTAGCGGTGGGGTTCAGCGTTGCTTTTAGGCAAATTGTGCCGTACGCACACTAACTTGATCAGGATCCAAAAGTTTGAATTATATCTCCGGTTGAGGCGTCGACCAGAAACGCTTCTGTGTTAAACGGCTCAGCACCTTGGTAAGTTTCCCGAACTGACATAACGTTCAGCTGTGGGGCAACCCAGGCGTCTTGCTGAGTGTTTGCTTTCTGTGTGTTCATTAAAAAACTCCTTGCAATGAAACATGCTAGTTGTGAGCGAAGAGACCTGTGGCGACAAACATTCGCTTGCGTAGCAAATTACGACCTTGCCACACATGGCTAGTCTGGAGGCCACTTTCCCGGTCCCGACTGTATGGAGAGTAGTTCCTGTATCTCTATATTGTCAAGAAATGTAACATGGATGCGGGTATTAAATACATTTGAATCGTTGAGTAATCGAAAAAAAGCCTACAAGTGTGCAGAGGGCTACGCTTTGCCTAGCCTAATCGCGCTCGAATGGTAGAAAACTCATCTGGCATTGCTTATAAAGAATGCTGAGCGCTGTAATTATGCTGACAAAATAGTAACATTGTAAATGTAATGTATCTAAATGTAATGTATGGTGGTGTTGTGAGGCTGGGCCAGCCAGTTAGCTCTGAGGCACAGATAAAGAGTGTTATGGATAAAGAGAGCCTTAGGGGAAGGAGGGTGAATGAGTGCCATCTTTGGACGCATCAGTTTTGATCGAATGTCGGTAACGCGTGAACCCTTCGATACGGCCTTTTGTACCCTGGATGAGTGGGGTAAAGACGGTCGTGGCGTGATGCATAAGAATAACGCCGTCCTGGGGCACCAGCGACTGGCCCTGAGAGGCGCTGCCGCTGAGGATGTTCAACCCCTCGAGCACTGTGGGCTATGTATTGTGGCTGATGCGGTGATTGATAACCGCGTTGATCTTTGCAGGCAGCTTGATATAGCAGTCGCCAGTAGAGTGTCTGACTGCGAGCTTATTATGTCTGCCTTTTTGCGGTGGGGCAAAGCGTGTGCCCGATATCTAATAGGCGACTTTGCTTTTGCTATTTGGAACCCTCGTGATGGTGAACTCTTTGCTGCCCGTGATATTGCCGGTGCGCGGCCCTTTTTCTACTCAAAGCGCGATTCACTATTGCTGTTTGGCTCTACGGTTGAATCGATAGCCAGCGCACCGGATGTTGCCTTTGATATTGACGAGTCTCGCGTGGCTTTTTTTTTGGCTCAGCCCCTGCAGTCGGCTGAAAATCCTTTTATCAAAGGTGTCGATTTTCTGCCGCCTGGGCATAGTCTGACCGTTTCCCGCAATGGTGTGAAAGTGAGTCGCTACTGGTTTCCTGAGAATATCGCTCAAGCTGCGCCAGCAAGCCTTGAGGAGTATGCCGGGCAGCTACGAGGGCTCATAAATCAGGCTGTGCAGGATCGGATATGCCTGGATAGTCCTACTGGCTCGCACATAAGCGGTGGCCTGGATTCGACGGGTGTCACGGTACTGGCGCACCGTTTGTTGCGCCAGCAAGGTAGCCAGCTCGATATGGCGTACACCTGGGCTCCCCCAATTAACAATGAATACCCGTTAGCGCAGGGTGACTTTGATGAACGTACCGAAATTGCGAAACTGAGCAAGCGCGAAGGTTTTGAATGCTCTTTTGGCACGGATAGTTCTAGTGATTATTTTCGCTTCTTCCGACGAAATCTGTCGTATGAAAACTCTGCCGATCTTTTTGAAGAGTTGCCTCTGATGGGGCAAGCGGCCTCACGTGGGACGCGTGTCATGCTATCGGGGTGGGGGGCAGATGAGTGCGTCTCGTTTGGCCTGCGTGGCTACCCTTCCTGGCTGCTTTCCAACCGCCGTTTCAAGGATCTATTCAACATGGCGCGGGCCTTGGGCGGTGGGCTGAGCAAGCCGGGGGGCATGGCCAAGTTTCTTTTTCAAAATGCGGCATTGCCTTTTCTTCCGGACCGGCTCTACTCAGCCTTCAGCCCTTATTTGAATAAGCACAAACTGCAGTGCCTTGGCCATCCCGATTTTATGAAACGCCACCCCGAGGCATGGCAAGAAACCAGCTTGGTCTGGCGCGATGCAAAAGACCCTTTTTCTATGCAGTGTGCGTTGCTTATGAACGGTCACATTGCCTCTCGAATGAGCCTTTGGTCGACATGGGCCGGCCCTCTGGGAATTCAGTATCGCTACCCATTGATGGATAAGAGGCTGCTTGAATTCTCGCTTTCGCTGCCACCTGATATGCTTTGGCAAAAGCGACGAAGTCGTATTGTATATAGTAAGGCCATGATAGATGCTTTACCCGAGCGTGTTAGCAAACGCGATGTCGCAAATGAAACGAAGCGAAAGAAAATACGCCTGGATTGTTGGCAGGAACTGAATCAGCAGTATGATCAGTGGGCTAATGTCGACTGTCCCTGGTTAGAGATGAGCGCCCTAATGAATAAAATCAAGAGTGCGCCAGAAAGCTTGGAAAATTTTGAATTATTGGATTTTATTCCTTTGCATAGCAGCATGCGTGTGTTTGAGCTTTGGCGTCACTCTATGCCTATGAAGAAACAAGAAAATTCTGTTAATATAAGTTAAGGATAATGAAGATATGAGTTTAGCGCTTGATACATTGGTACAACGAGATGCTGATATTTTAGCCGCAGTCGTTGACGAAGAAGTGGTAATGATGAGTGCAGACCAAGGTCAATATTACGGGTTGAGCTCGGTAGGCGGCCGTATCTGGGAGTTGACGGAAGATCCCATTACTATTAGCGATTTAGTCCAGAAGCTATGTGAAGATTACGATGTAGAGGCAGCAGAATGCGCTAATGATACTCTCCCATTTCTCGATAGCATGGTAAAAGCTGGTTTAATACATATTATACGTTGAGAGGGACAAAGTTTCGTCAATTGGGGGGCTGAAAATGATGGTTGGCGTAAATATAGGCGAGCACACAACGCCTCTTTGCGTTTTCCGATTATCCCTCAACAAGTAGAGACTGAATTTATCATAGGGCTGTCTTGAGGGTATCAATTGAATAAAGGCAATGCTTTTTTAAGGAAAACAGTATTTTTCAAGCTATGGTTTATGCCTGTTTGGCTGTTGCTGGGCGTAAGCAAGGCTGTGATTTTCTTGCTAACTTTTAGAAAAATTGAAAAGCTCATGGGCAAAGCACATGGTATTAGTCCTGTGATACCGCTTTTGACGGCATCGCAGCGTGAAAGAGTGGGCCAAATTGGGCATGTGGTACGCGTTACTTCGCGCTATACGCCTTGGAAATCCAATTGTTACCCGCAAGCCATCACTGCGGCTCTACTACTACGGCTTTACAAGTTGCCTTATTTGCTCTGCTTTGGGCTTAAACGCAGCGAGGAGAGTGGTCGTTACTTGGCCCATGCTTGGGTAGCCTCTGGGCCTGTTAAAGTAACGGGTGGGCTCAGCTTTAATGTTTACACGGTTGTTGCCTGCTATCTTGAGCCTGGCTTACCAAAGGGCGAGGCTTCATGAGCCAGTTATATCTTTCCAAGGCTGGGATAATTTAAAATGGATGGAAGAATGTTGCCTGACTACCCTGATCAGCAAATGGAGGATCCAAGTTTTCAGCTACTACTGTTGTTATCGCGGCTGAGTTTTAGCGAAGAGCAAATAAAAATCGTTAACGAGTTACTTCCTCACATCAACGATTGGGAGGGGTTTACTCGTCAAGCGTCAGATCGCTTCGTATTGCCTATTGTGCATGGCCATCTGTGTAAATATTGGAAAGAACAGGTGCCAAAGCCTTATCTAGATATAATGAAATTCCATTCGCTGCGTGCTTTGCAATACAATCTAAATGTAGCATCAGAATTTAAAAGTGTTGTAAGAGATGTATTACTGCCTATAGGTGTTGCTCATATCTGTTTTAAAGGCCCTACCTTAGCATTTCAGTACTATAGCGAGCCTGCACAACGAATATGCAGAGACATTGATGTTCTAGTCTCAAAAGATGATCTGCCTAAAATATTACAGTATGCGTTAAGTAAAGGTTACCAACCCCATGATCCCAAAAAATTAATAAATAGCGTTGAAAGCCTTGCTTTTGTCGTTAAGTATCAAAAAGTAGTGACGCTGATTTCACCTCGTAATGTTGCAGTGGAATTTCATACCAAAATTGATAATACGGCTACAGTTTATAACGCATTACAGATGCTAGAAAAACGTCAACCAGTGACTGTTAATAACGTTGATACATGCGTTATGCCTTTTAATGAGTTGTTCGTTTATCTATGTTGGCACCATACGAAGCATTATTGGTCTCGGTTGCATTGGCTGGTGGACATTACAGCGATGCAAGAGCACAAAGATTTCAATTATGACAGTGTAATCGAATGTGCCGAACACTACGGATTAGTTACTACGGTAACATCGTGCTTGGATATGATAGATTATTTTAGTGCACCAACAAGAAACAAAATAGAGGATTTAGCGCCCAACGCACGTCAACTAGTTCAAACTGCTATACTAGCCTTGCACGGTGATATTGAGTTTGAACATTCACTTAGCCGTAAAAAACCAACCCCTGACTTTTCGTTTCCATGGCAAACTAACAGAAGTCAAATATGGCGTTGGAGGTTGCTGGGTTGGAGAAGAATATTCCGACCGACTTACAATAATTATGCCGCTTGGCCTCTTTCATTGCGCTGGCAGTGGGTATATCGCTTCATACGGCCTTTTCAGGAAGCTTATGCTCGCTTAACTCACGATGTTAAATGATGAACTAATCGGAAGGTTTACATTCCATGGGTACAGTTAACAAGCTTTTTGCATCATTTTTTTCATTAATGCGCATACTTTCAATTTCTTGGAGAAGTAGCCGAAAGTGGACGCTTTTAAGTACATTTTTTATGGCACTTGAAATAATTTCAGGTTTGGGGGTGCTCTACCTTTTGAAACAAATGGTAGATGTGGTTACAAATGTACTTTCTGAACCCGAGGCTGCTGAAAGTATTGATTCTGTTTTATTCTATGTTGTGCTTACAGGCTTAGCAACGCTGGCTTACGTAATTTCACGTGCGTTAGCCGGTTTCTCTCGAGAAACTCAAGGCATGTTGGTAGCAGATTATGTCGATAATATTGTCCAAAAAACCGCTATTAGTGTTGACCTAGCATTTTATGAAAGTCCACTATATCACGATACCCTTGAGCGTGCCCGCCAATCTGGTAGCCAACGCCCTGCACAAGTAGCAAGTAACCTAATGCTGTTAGGCAAAAATGCGATAATGCTAACAGCTATTGTTGTATTGCTGGCTACTATTAACTGGCATTTATTACCTATTATTCTAATTGCTATAGTGCCAGCACTGATTGCGCGAATTTATTTTACACGAATTCTTTATTATTGGCAGCGTCGAAGGACGCAAATGGAGCGTAGAGCTGGGTATTTAGATTGGTTAATGACGTCAGACATTCACGCAAAAGAGCTACGGTTGAACCAATTAGGTGACTATTTAAGGAGAAAATATAAGCGTATTCGTAGCGACATTCGTGGTGAGAGGCTTGCTATTAGCCGTAAGCGAACAACAGTGGAGTCAATCGTAGCTGCTATAGCGTCGATTATTTTTTTTACCTCGCTAGCCTATTTGGCATGGAATACCGCAAAAGGTGAAAATAGTGTAGGCGATTTAGTGCTGTTCCTTTTAATTTTTCAACGGGCTCAATCGATGGGGCAAGAGCTTGTTCAACAGCTTTCCAGACTTTATGAAGACCATTTATACATGGGTATGCTGTTTGAGTTTATGGATATGCAGCATACCGTTCCAAGGTCAGCACAGCCTGTTAAAATTGAACACTCTGAAAAGGTTAACTTAAAGTTAGAGAACGTAAGTTTTGCCTATCCGGGCACTCAAAGAGATGTTATTAAAAATGTTAATATGGAAATTAAGCCAGGCCAAATTGTGGCGTTAGTGGGGGCTAACGGATCAGGAAAAACATCATTAATTAAATTAATGACACGCCTATATGATCCTACTGAAGGACATGTTCAAGTTAACGGTATCGATGCACAGCACTGCGATATTGATGAGTATAGACAGCTTTTCAGCGTGATATTTCAGGACTATTCACATTACGCTGAATCCGTTCATGAAAATATTCGTTTTGGCCATATCAACGGGAGCGATGCTGAGCATTCCGTGCCTTGGGCAGCGGAAAATGCAGGTGCTGCGGCATTCATTGAAGAGCTGGACGACAAGTACGACACCATGTTGACTCGGCTGTTCGACAACGGTAAAGAGCTTAGTGTGGGGCAGTGGCAAAAAATTGCACTTGCTCGCGCGTTTATGCTTAAGTCAAATATTGTGATACTGGACGAACCCACCAGCGCGATGGATCCTGTGGCGGAATCAGAGCTGTTTGAAAACTTCCGGGAGCGTATTAGCCACCGTTCTGCCTTGGTTATCAGCCATAGATTGTCAACGATTCGCTTGGCTGACTACATTTATGTGATGGATGATGGGGAAATCAAAGAGTCCGGCACCCATGAGTCATTGTTTGAGCTAGGTGGCATCTATCACGACTTATTTAGTCGACAGGCTAAATATTATCAACATGATCTTACTTGAATGAACACTATACAATCAGTAAGGGCAGGATGGTTCGGCAGGGCGCTTTCGTTAGTTAATGGCATCATTATTTTTGGTTTTGCTGCAACGCTTGTGCTTATCCCAACCTCCTATTGGTGGTTTGGGCTTGCTGCTCTAATATCTTCGCTTATGGGGTGTGGCGCCCTCATAGCCTATCGATACCTTCCTCGAATCTATACGCGTGATGACTATCAATTGGCAGGCGCTCTTGTTTTTTTCGGGTGTGTTTGGTGGTGGAGCGTATTAGATAGCAACAGTTTACCGTGGGTGGCTTATGAAGGGTTTCACCGGCTCCACCTTTGGCCATTTATAGCTGCTTATTTCTTGCTAACTCTTCGCGTTTTTACCCCCTCGCCTCATTGGCTTTGGCTTGGCGTGTGCTGTGGTGCTTTTGGCACAGGCGTTATTGCCATTTATGAAAGAGCTATTGTAGGCCTACAGAGGGCAGACAACGGCATTAACGCGATCCCTTTTGGGAATCTTTCATTGCTGATGGGTGTGCTTTCGTTAGTCGCCGGTATTTACTATTTCCAAAAGCATCGACAGCTCTATTATGGGTTATTGGTATTCGCTATTAGCGCTGCTTTTATGGGATTTTTAGCCTCTTTATTATCGGGTACCCGAGGTGGTTGGGTGTCGATTCCCTTTTTGGCTGCTTTGCTATTGCCAGCAACCAAGCATCTGATTAAACCTAAAATTCGTAATGTGGCGCTTCTATTCATTGTTTTCATCATCGTAGCGATTATCGCTTATCCCTCTACGGGCGTATGGTTACGCTTAGTCGCGATATTTGATGATATTTATCAATATTTTATAACAGAAAGTGCTAATTCCTCCTTAGGTATTCGCTTCGAACTCTGGCGGGCAGGTTGGTATATGTTCAAGGAGAGCCCGTTAATGGGTGTAGGGGAAGGAGGAGTACAGGAGTGGCTAAATGCATTAACAGCTGAAGGGATACTCTATGAAAGAATCGCCGATTACCCCCAGCTACATAGTGACATGATTGACACTTTAGCCCGTCGGGGCGTGGTTGGTTTTATTAGCTTGTTACTGCTCTACCTCGCTTTTGCCGCAGCATTTACTAAAAAGCTTTTACAGCCTGAAGATAATTTGAGAATGCGTCTTTTGGCGGTAAGCGGCGCGATGCTCATCATTGCATTTTTCGATTTTGGTCTGACACAAGCCATGTTCAGAGACTTAAGAGCGTTCAGCGGATTTTTAGGCTTTAGTGTCGCGATCTGGGGCTGCTTGGGGTATCAGTTGCAGACTCAGCCGCTCCACGCAACATCTCTGCCTGATGATCAAGCCTCGGTAAATTTAGCATCGCCAAAGCCGATGTAATTCATCCTTTATATGCTAAGCCCCCTTCAACATCCGATCCAATTGCCGGTAACCAATTGCTTCAATAAGGTGTGGCTGGGTGGGCTTTGGCTCACCCTGTAAATCGGCCAGCGTAAGCGCTACGCGTAATACGCGATGGTAGGCACGGGCAGAGAGCTTGAGCTTTTCGAGCACACCCGCGAGCCAAGCGCGCTCTTCGTCGTTAAGTGCGCAGGCGGCTTCCAGTGCTTTGCCGCTTAACTGGCTGTTCAGCGCGCCGCGGGCCATTTGGCGTTCCCGGGCAGCCATTACCCGCTCACGCACGGCTTCCGATGATTCGCCTTGGGTTTGCGCGGTGAGCTGTTCAGGCGGCAGTGCGGGCACTTCCACCTGAAGATCGATACGATCTAGCAGTGGCCCGGAAAGCCTAGCCTGATAACGCTGGATTTGGCTGGCGGTACATTGGCAGCGCTGGCGTGGGTCGCCCAGGTGGCCGCAGGGGCAGGGGTTCATGGCCGCTACCAATTGAAAACGAGCTGGATAACGGCGTTCATGGCTAGCGCGGGCTAAATGAATCGTACCTGTTTCTAGTGGCTGCCGAAGTACTTCTAATACGTTGCGAGAAAACTCAGGTAGTTCGTCTAAAAACAGCACCCCATGGTGAGCGAGTGATATTTCGCCGGGTTTGGGTTTCGAGCCGCCGCCGACCAGGGCGGCGGCGCTGGCACTGTGATGGGGTTGGCGGAATGGCCGTTTGCCCCAGTCGGCTTCCAACGCTAGCCCGCACACCGAGCGCACGGCAGCGACTTCCAGGGCATCTTCTTCAGAAAGCGGCGGTAGAATGCCTGGCAGGCGGCTTGCCAACATGGTTTTACCGGTGCCGGGCGGGCCGGCGAATAACAGGTTATGACCACCGGCCGCAGCGACTTCCAGCGCACGGCGCGCCTGCTGCTGGCCGCGCACATCGGCAAGATCATCTATCGGGGCAGTGGTTTTCACCGAGGCGCTAAGCTTATGCGGGGGAATCTTCTCTTGATCGAGTAAGTGCGCCACGACCTGCCAAAGCGTGTCGGCAGGCAGTACCGGCAGGTCACCCGCCAGTGCTGCTTCATCGGCGCAGTCGCGGGGAATAATCAGCGCTTTTTTCGCCCGCCGCGTGGCCAGAGCAAAAGGCAGTATGCCCGGTACCGCGCGCAGCTTGCCATCCAGCGCCAACTCGCCCGCGCACTCCATGCCTTCCAATGCTTCTACTGGGATTTGCCCAGAGGCGGCCAAAATGCCTAGGGCAATGGGCAGGTCGAAGCGACCACCCTCTTTAGGCAGATCCGCAGGGGCGAGGTTTAACGTGATACGTCGCGTGTTAGGAAAATCAAAGCCCGCGTTCACCAAGGCGCTGCGTACTCGCTCGCGGCTCTCTTTAACGGCGGTTTCTGGTAAGCCCACCAGTGTCAGGCCGGGTAAGCCATTAGCCAAGTGCACTTCAACATGCACCGCGGGTGCGTCCAAACCTACGCCTGCGCGGGTGGCGACAATGGCTAATGTCATTGCAATTCCTCGCTGATGATGGGGGCCAACGTTACGCTTATATTATCTAAGCCTGCTTTACCATTATGGCTAAACTACCTTAGTTAAGCCCGCTTTGGTAGCGCTCAACGTTACTCCTCTTAAGGCTGCTCGCTGTCTGCTGCAGCATCTTCCAACACCGCGGTCAGTTCCAGGGCAAAGCGTTGGGCGGACGGAAGCGCACCAAAGCTCCATACGGGGGGGAGGCGCAGCAGTCGATCGTTTTTAACACTGAGCAGGTGCTGCCACAGGCCACTTTCGGCCAGCTTCGCTTCGACCCCGGCGGGCAGCGGGTCGATGATCACGATCATCGCCTCCGGGTAGCGTGCCAGCGCTTCAACCCCTACCAGTGCAAACCCCCAAGCGTTGGTGGGCTGATCCCAGGCATTAGGGATGTCGAGCTGCTCAAGAACGGCGTTGTAGAGGCTGTTATCACCAAAGACCCGCACATGGCGGGCATCCATAAACTGCACCATCAGCAGCGGCGCGGCGTCAGGCAGGGAGCGGCGCAAACGGCTCATCAGGGCGGCGGTTTCTTCAATGAGTGCTTCTGCCTGCGTTTGGCGCTCGGTTAACTCGCCCAATTGGCGGGTCAGCGTTTGCATCTCTTCCCAGGTGTCGGTGCCGGGGGAATAGAGCGCGAACGAGGTGACTGGTGCGATTCGCTCAAGACGTGGCGTTAAGCCTGCAAACATGGGGGAAATCAGCGTTTGCGCGGGCGGTATTTGCGCCAGCAGTTCTAAATTGGGCTGGGTGCGTAGCCCCATATCGCTAACGCTCTCGGGGATGCGGGGCTCGCCCACCCAGTCGTGATATGCGTCCTGTTGGGCAACGCTGCTAACCGGGGCATCAATGGCCATGAGTGTTTCGGCAATGGTCCAGTCGACCGTCGCCCACTGCGCCTGGGCAGTGGAGAAGGCCAGGAGGCAAACGGCGAACAGCCCGCAGCGTGCGAGAAAAGAGTGCGGGGTGGCATGGCGCATGGTGGAGAAAGGCTATCCAGGAAAATAAGAGATGTATTTAAACGATAATATTTATTGTTTGCAAACCTGTTTTCAGAAAGCAAATTGCCCAGACGTGGTGGCCTGGGCAGATGCGCCAACGATTACTTAGCAATGCTTAAACGATAGCTTAGAAACGGTAGTGAACGCTCGCGGTCACGCCGCGTTCGGCACCAAAGTAGCAGTACTCCAGGGAGTTGCAGGAGGCCACGTAATCTTTATCCAGCAGGTTGTTCACGTTTAAGCGTGTTTCGACCCCTGCAACGCCGAGTTGGCTAAGGTCGTAGCCAATAGTGGCATCGACCAGGGTGTAGTCGGGCACGCTTTCGGTATTGGCCCGGTCAGCGGCGATATCCGCGTAGTGGCGTACGCCGACCCCCATATCCACGCCGTTCAGCCAGCCATCATTGGCTTCGTAATGACCCCATAGCTGAACTTGGTGCCGGGGTGAGTAAATCGCGTTATTGCCCTGGTTGCCGTCATCGCTTTTAGCGTAAGTGATATCGGTAAAGCTGTAGCCCGCCTGCAGCGAGAGGGTGTCGGTCAGCTGAGTTTGCGCTTCCAGTTCCAGCCCCTGGGATTCGATTTCACCTACGGCGCGGTAAGGGTCGGTGGGCTGCTCTTTGGTGGCCACATTCTCTTGAGTAATGTGGAACAGGGCCGCGCTGTACTGGCTGGCGCTGCCGTTAGGCTGGAATTTGACGCCGGTTTCCCACTGCTCGCCTTCCATCGGTTGCAGCAGATCGCCACTTTCATCCACGAAACTGGTGGGGGTAAAAGCGGTGGAGTAGCTCAGGTAGGGCGCCACGCCGTTATCGAACAGGTACACCACCCCGGCGCGACCACTGAACTGGGTATCGCTGAGCGAGCTGGTATCGCCACTGTCGCGGTTGGCATTGTCGATATTGACCCAGTCGTAGCGGCCGCCCAGGGTGAAGCGCCAGTCATTGAGGGCGATTTGGTCTTGCAGGTAAACGCCAGTTTGGTCGATTTCATGGCGTTCCCGCACCGGGGCGTAAAACTCGATGGGTTCGCTGCCATACACAGGGTCAAACGCATTGATCGGCGGAAAATATCCGGATGGCCACGAGACATCGTTTTCACGCTGCTGATAATCCACCCCGAGCAGCAGCGTGTGATCCATAACGCCACTACTGATGTTGGCTTCTAACTGATTATCGAACGTCCAGGCGTCTAGCGACTCATTGCTGCCGGAGTAGTAGCGAGTGAGCTCATCGGACGTAGGCGAGGTCCAGCCAAAACCATAGACTTGATTGAGCACCACGTCTGAATTGAGGTAGCGCATCAGTTGGCGGCCAGTCACCTGATCGTTGAAGCGGTGCTCCAGGGCGTAGCCGACCATGCGCTGGGTGCGCTCGTAGGCATCGTAATTCGCTTCCCCATCAAAGAAGTTGTTGCTGATCTTGCGACCATTGTGGGCGACCACGGCGCCTTCATAGGGTACACCGGAGTGGTAGCCGCCTTCGGGTTCATCCTGTAGATAGGCTTCTACGGTCAGGCTGGTGTCATCGGTGATATCCCAGGTGAGGCGGGGCGCAATGGCGTAGCGCTCCTCTTCTGACGGGCCAAACTGGGTATCCGCGGCGCTGGCGATACCGGTCAGGCGAAAAGCTGCCCGCTGCTCAGCGCCAAGTGGCCCGGTGAGGTCAAAAGCGGCGCTGCGCTGGTTATTATTACCCACTCGTAAACGCAGCTCACCGCCCTGTTCAAATTCTGGCCGCTTACTGTTTAGCGCCACTACGCCGCCAGGGGAGGCTTGCCCATAAAGCACTGACGCAGGCCCGCGGACTACTTCAATGCTTTCCAGAAACCACGGGTCGATGCGCATGCTGCTATGGGAGTTGGCATCCCCCATGATTTTCAAGCCATCTAAGAAGGTGTTGCTCAAGCTACCGTCCGAAAACCCGCGCAACACGAGATAATCAAAGCGGTTGGAGGCGCCGATTTGGTTGCTGTAAACGCCGGGCGTGTAGTCGGTGGCGCGCTGAACGGTGCTGACACCCCGGTTATCCATCTGTTCGCGCGTAATGGTCGAGACGCTCTGAGGTGTTTCGATAAACGGCGTCTCAACTTTGGTGGCGGCCTGCTGGGCGGTCACCGTGACGGTACCCAGCGGGGTGTTCTCCTGTGCATGGAGTGGTGATACCGAGAGGGCCGCGATAACAGCGGCACTAAGGGGAGAGCGTAGGAAGCGATGATGGATAACGGCCATAAGTGATACCTGCAAGAAGAAGCAATGAACTAAACGTGTTAATGAGAATTATTGCTCTTTATCGCAGTGGATAGGTATGCGTAATGACAAAGAGGCTATGCCTGCTGCCAAAAAGTGCTTGGTTATGGAACTTACTGCAAAAACAAGCAGGGGGCGTCTTAATGGCGTTTCAACACAGCGTGGGGCGCCATCCCAAAAGCGCGCTTGAAAGCGGTGGCAAAATTAGTGGCATGGCGATAACCGCTCGCATGGGCCGCCTGCTGCACGCTATAGCCACGCTGCAGATCGCGATACGCCTGGGTTAAGCGGCATTGGCGCAGGTGCTCAAACAGTGAGTAACCGTAATAGGCGCGAAACTTCTGACGCAGGCTGCTGGGGCTCATGGCGACATCACGAGCCAAGCTCTCCAAGCAGTAGGTCTTCATCGGTTGATCGGCAATCTGCTGGTGAAGCGTCGCCAGGCAACCGCGGTCTCGAGGGGTTAAGCGTGTTTCACGGTGATGGGAGGGAGCGCTTGCCGCCAGCGGCGATAACGGGTCAGCGGGCAAGCCATGGCCGAGTAGTTGAAGCGCTAGCCCTTGCCACACCAGCGGTTGCCGGCAAGCGCTGGTCGGCTGGTCGATGTTGGCGCGCAGGGCCAGAAGCAGCGCTTCAGGTAGCCGCCAGCGATGCAGCAGCGGGGCGGCGGGGGATCGCGGAAGCCCATGAGGTTCCGTGGTGAGTACTGCAAGATTCACCGTGCGTAGGCGCGGCTGGGCGGGCTGATAGACCGTGAGCGACTGCTGAGAATTGAAGTGCGCGCACAGCCCATCGCCTGGCATGAGGGCAAAGCATTCAGAACCCACTGTGGCGGTGATATGACCTTCGAGCACCACGCTAATGAACCAGGGCACTGACTGGCGAGACGCTGACCAGTAGCTACGCTCCACCTGCAGGTCAGAGAGCGTTAGATGTAGCGATGGGGATAAACTCACATCGTGAACGCTGCCATGGGCGACGGGCACGACGTGGGCGCCCACGCCCTCGATTCGGTAATCGATGCCGAAGCGCAAACCCAACTGCTCTAATGATTGCGATGTCAGTGTATGCGTTGTTTGGTCGGTAGGTGGGTGCGCAGCGAGTGTGTTCATAGGGTCATGCCGCTATCGTTAAAATGATATGCATCAATTTGGCGCATCATGACGCAGGCCAACGCTCCCCATGCAGCAAACGGCGTCGGTATCAGATACCCAGCCGCGGTGTCGACACGGGTGTGACCTATCTTGGTGCTTACCCGCGACTTATTTTGATGAGCTCGCTGGTGCCGCCATTACCGAAAAGCCAGTGGCACGGGCAGAAGGCCGCCAATCAAGGAAGGTAACATTGACGGATAAAATGTCAATGATATTGATTCGTATTTATTGTCTTGGTGGAGTCAAGCGGATAGTCAGGTGGGTTAACCCGTCGACAAAGATCGGCGTTAGCGCCTTGACGCTATTGCCGATCCTCATCAACGAAATCACTGAGCCGTAGAGCGGTTATTCGTTAGGACGGTGGTCCTTTTGAGCGTCGTCACTGTCGGGCTCTGGGGTAGGCATCGGCGGTACTTCTGCTTCCATAGGGGTGGCGGTTGAGGCAGCGGAAGCCTCAACGGTGGCTTCTAGGTTCGCCACTTGGCGTTCAAGGGCCTCTACCCGTGAACGTGTGCGCTGAAGTACGTCCATCAAAATATCGAAATCTTCTCTGGAAACGAGTTCTAGGCGATCAAAGGCGCCACGCACGACTTGCTGTACGCCTTTTTGGATATCTTCCGGTGCCTGAGAGGCGTTCTGTAAACGGTCGCCAATTTGCTGGGCCAGTCGGCTGATGCGGTCTTGAGGCGCCATAGCTGCTCTCTCCTTAATCACGTATTAAATGAATCTATAAAAACGGCATACCGGTAAGGATACGCAACAGTTGGCGAATTCGCATGCGCCGAATGGATTTACTGCTTAGCGAGCGGTTTGCATCGAAATAGAGCGGGCAACATTTGCTTACGCTCTTTTTTGGTGCAATAGCCGTGATGACTGAACAAATCGAACGGGATTCAGCGCACTGGTGAACTTTATTTACTGCCTAATCGACTGACTTTTAAGATAAAAAAGCCAGCTGGCACAGTATGCGCATTATCGGTTCAGGTGCTTATTCTGGCGGCAGTGCCGCTACCAATCTAGCAGGACTTATCCAGCAGGGGAGATCCGGGATGAAACTCATCACCGCTATCATCAAGCCATTCAAGCTCGACGACGTTCGTGAGGCACTTGCCGACAACGGCGTTCAGGGCATTACGGTTACCGAAGTGAAAGGCTTTGGCCGTCAGAAAGGACATACCGAGCTTTACCGTGGCGCCGAATACGTCGTCGACTTCCTGCCCAAGGTAAAAGTGGAAGTGGCCGTCGACGATGCGCGTTTAGAAAGCGTGCTGGATGCCATCTGTAGCGCAGCCAACAGCGGCAAAATTGGTGACGGCAAGGTGTTTGTGACGCCACTGGAAGACGTGATCCGTATCCGAACCGGTGAGCGCGGTGCCGACGCCGTATAACGGACGCCACGCGAACAGGGCTGCAGAGCCGTCTTTTGCGTATAACTTCTCATAGAATAACGGGGAACCCCTCATGAATGAGTTAGCTGATTTGAGCTACGCGCTCGATACGTTCTACTTTTTAATTTGCGGTGTGCTGGTGATGTGGATGGCCGCTGGCTTCTCCATGTTAGAAGCGGGTCTGGTACGCTCCAAAAACACCGCTGAGATCCTGACCAAAAATATCGCGCTATTTGCGATTGCCTGCACCATGTACCTGCTGGTGGGCTACTACATCATGTATTCCAGCAGCGCGGGCGGCTTCCTGCCTAACCTAGGCTTCCTGATTGGCGCTGAAAACAGCGTTGATGCGGTGACCGCAGGCGGCGATGACGCCCCTTACTACTCCATGCGTTCTGACTTCTTCTTTCAGGTCGTGTTCGTGGCTACCGCGATGTCGATTGTGTCCGGTGCCGTGGCCGAGCGTATGAAGCTGTGGGCCTTCCTGGCCTTTGCGGTGGTGATGACCGCGTTTATCTATCCGGTGTCTGGCTACTGGACCTGGGGCGGCGGCTGGTTGTCTGAAGTCGGTTACTCTGACTACGCGGGTTCAGGCATTGTGCACCTTGCCGGTGCAGCTGCAGCACTCGCTGGTGTCATCGTGCTAGGCCCACGTAAAGGCAAATACGGTAAAGATGGTTCTATCCACGCGATTCCCGGCGCCAACATGCCGCTGGCAACGCTGGGTACCTTCATCCTGTGGATGGGTTGGTTCGGCTTCAACGGTGGTTCCGAGCTTAAGCTGGCGGCGGTCGATTCTGCTAACAACGTGGCGCAAGTGTTTGTAAATACCAACGCGGCGGCCGCAGGTGGTGTGATTGCAGCGTTGATCCTGGCCAAACTGTGGTTCCGCAAAGCCGACCTGACCATGGCATTGAACGGTGCGTTGGCGGGCTTGGTCGCGATTACCGCTGATCCGCTCTCTCCGACCGCACTAGGCGCCACGATTATTGGTGCAGTGGGCGGCATCATCGTTGTCGCTGCCATCGTCACCCTCGATAAAGTGAAACTGGATGATCCGGTGGGTGCGATTTCGGTACACGGTGTTGTCGGTATCTGGGGCGTGTTGGCCGTGCCGTTGACTAACGATGGCGCGTCATTCGGCGCGCAGATCATCGGTATCGCCGGTATCTTCGGCTGGGTGTTCCTGGCAAGCCTGGTCGTGTGGTTGATCCTGAAAGCCATCATGGGTATCCGGGTCAGCGAAGAAGAAGAGTATGAAGGCGTTGATATCGCTGAATGTGGTCTCGAAGCTTACCCCGAATTTGGTATTAAGAAATAAGGTAATGCCTACCCATTGAGCTGGTGTGCTCCTTATAGCCTCCCCTAAAGTGGGAGGCTTTTTTATTCTCTGTCGATAGCGGTGTATGCTGGTGAGTAGAGGTTATTGGTTGCGATACTTGCAGCCCTTCAACTCAACCCCATCACGGCCACCCAGTTAGAGGATATGGTAATGAAATTGATCACAGCTATTATCAAGCCGTTCAAGCTTGACGATGTGCGCGAGTCGCTCTCCGACATCGGTGTACAGGGTATTACGGTGACGGAAGTGAAAGGCTTTGGGCGCCAGAAAGGGCATACCGAGCTTTATCGTGGCGCTGAGTATGTGGTGGACTTTCTACCCAAGGTGAAGCTGGAAGTCGCTGTGGACGACGACATGGCCGAACAGGTGATCGATGCGATCACCCAGGTCGCGAATACCGGGAAAATCGGCGACGGCAAAATCTTTGTGATGCCGTTAGAGCAGGTGATCCGTATTCGTACCGGCGAAACGGGCAAAGACGCTGTTTAAATAGCATCAGAATACAAAACCCCCGCTAGCCGGTTTATATCCTCAAACCGATTAGCGGGGGTTTTTAATGACGAGCGATTAACTTATTTTTCGACGAAAGCGCGTTCAATCACGTAGTCGCCCGGCTCACCCATGCGCGGCGAAATGTTGAGTCCCAGCTCATCAAGCAGTGCGCTAGTGTCGTCCAGCATGGCGGGACTACCGCAGATCATGGCACGATCCTGGCGCGGGTCGATGGGCGGCAATCCGGTGTCTTCAAACAGTTTACCCGTGCGGATATGGTCGGTCAGGCGGCCCATGGTGTGAAACTCTTCACGGGTCACGGTGGGGTAGTAGACCAGCTTTTCAGCGATATCTTCCCCCAAGTACTCGTGCGCAGGCAGCTCTTTGGTGATGAAGTCGGCGTAAGCCAGTTCAGAGACTTCACGAACACCGTGTACCAGCACGATTTTCTCGTAGCGCTCGTAAACGTCGGGGTCTTGGATCAAGCTCATGAACGGCGCCAAGCCAGTGCCCGTTGAGAGCATGTAAAGGTTACGACCAGGCAGTAGATCATCGGTGACCAGCGTGCCGGTTGGTTTGCGGCTGACCATGATCTGATCGCCCACTTTCAAGTGCTGTAGGCGTGAGGTCAGCGGGCCGTCGGGCACTTTAATGCTGAAGAACTCAAGGTGGTCTTCGTAGTTAGGGCTGGCAATCGAGTAAGCGCGCATCAATGGTTTGCCATTCACTTCCAGGCCGATCATCACGAACTGACCGGTTTTGAAGCGCAGGCTACGATCGCGGGTGGTGCGAAAGCTAAACAGGGTGTCGTTCCAGTGATGAACACTAAGCACTTCTTCCAGAGCAAACTTACTCATGCCGCTTCTCCCTTAGCCGATGCGGACGCGCTACTGCATCGGGCATATTCTTAAAAAGAATAAAAATGATTAAATAAGTTGCCAGCAAGTCTAAGCAAAGGGTGGTATATCTGTTAAGTGAATTATATTGATATCGGTTATCTGAAAAATAGATATAGATCAAATAAAGGTCAGACGTTATGCACTACACCCTGCGGCAGTTGGAAGTCTTTGTGGCGGTTGCCCAGCATGAGAGCGTCTCCCATGCGGCGCGGGCGCTGGCCATGTCCCAATCAGCGACCAGCACGGCGCTGGCGGAGCTTGAACGCCAGTTCGATTGCCAGCTGTTGGACCGCATCGGCAAACGCTTAAAGCTCAATGCATTGGGGTTTCAGCTGTTGCCCAAAGCGGTGGCGCTGCTTGATCGCGGTGAAGAGATCGAAGAGCTTCTACGCGGCCAGAAAGGGGTTGGCTCGCTCGATGTGGGCGCCACGCTGACCATTGGTAACTACCTCGCCACGCTACTCATCAGCGACTTCATGCAGCGCCACCCCGGCAGTCGGGTGCGCTTAGCGGTGCGCAATACCCGCCATATCATCGAAGGCGTGCGCCAACACTCGCTGGATTTAGGGCTGATCGAAGGGCAGTGCGACGATGAGATGATCATCAGTCAGCCTTGGGTCGAAGATGAGCTGTGCGTATTCTGCTCACCGCGGCATCCGCTGGCCGGCCGCGAGCATCTCGAGTTGGAGCAACTGCTGCGTGAGGATTGGATTATGCGGGAAGAGGGCTCGGGCACACGGATGACGCTGGAGCATGCCGCACGCCACCGGCGCAGCCGGTTCAATACGCTGCTGGAGCTTGAACACACCGAGGGCATTAAGCGGGCGGTTGAGTCGGGGTTGGGGATTGGCTGTGTGTCGCGCCTCGCCCTGCGTGATGCTTTCCGGCGCGGCAGCTTGGTGCCGCTACCCACGCCGGAATTGGATTTAAAGCGCCAGTTCACCTTTATCTGGCACCGCCACAAGTACCTCACCACCGGCGTACGCGAGTTCCTGCGGCTATGCCGTGAAATGACTGCTGGCGCCAAACGCAGCGATGATATTGCGCTACCGCCTATTCCTTAACGAATCGGTGAGGCAGCATGATTACTATTACCGTAAGTCGCTCACAGCTGTTTGAATATCGGCCATTGACGCTTTACTTAGGTCTTTCGAAAGGGAGTGAATGACGAGTTTCTGCGTTGGGCCATCAAGCTTATCGCGTAGCAGGCCCAAAAACTTGGGTGGCGCGACCATGATGAGCTTCTCCATACTGTTATCTACACGAGCACTGTAAAGCCGCTGGGCGACCTCTTTCGCAAACAGTTCGTTTTCGTGCTTGGTGGCAGTTCCCTCTTCACCCGCCGAGCGCGCGGTACTGGACATCGACTCGTGCACATCGCCTCGACCGTCGGTGACCAAGTCACCTTCGTGTAGACGTCCTTCAGCGTGAACCAGGCTTTCCTTTTCGGCAAGCTTAAGCGAATCACGGGTAAAAATACGTGCGCGAGCGGCGTCGGCTACCACGATATAAGTTGTCATCGCTGTGCATACTCCTTGTCGTTGATGATGCTTTAAACATGGCAAGCGTTTGGCGCTAGGTCAAACACTGGCCATGGCTTAAACAGTGACACCTACAGCACTTTACTGCGCAGGAGACTGGTAATGGCTTCGCCAATGAGCACCAGCACAATGATGGCCATCAAGATGGTTGCCACGGTGGGCCAGGCAAAAGTATCGATCGCTCCTTGCAGGATGACACCAATACCACCCGCACCCACTAAGCCAAGCACTGTCGATTCGCGAATATTGATGTCCCAACGCAGAATCACGATGGCAAAAAAAGCGGGCATGACCTGCGGTACGATCGCGTAGGCGACCACTTTGGCTTTGGAAGCCCCAGTGGCTTCCATGGCTTCTACCGGACGCCGGTCGATCTCTTCGATGGCCTCGCCCATCAATTTGCCGATAAAGCCAATGGAGCGAAACACGATGGCGAGGATCCCGGCTAGCACACCAGGGCCAAAAATAGCCACGAACAGCAGCGCCCAGATAATCGTGTTCACCGAACGGCTGGAGACCAGAATAAAGCGCCCCAGCCATAAACAAGCGCGGTTCGGCGTGGTGTTCTGGGCGGCAATGTAGGCTACCGGTAAGGCCAAAAAGATCGTTAAGAAGGTGGCCAGGGTGGCAATATGCACCGTCTCGATCAGTGCCGCGATAATGCCGTTCAAACCTTCGGCACTGGGCGGCCACATGCGGCCCCCTAGTGCAGAAATTTGATTGGGTGCATCCCACACCCACGGCCAGAAAATATCAATATCGCGCACCGCCCAGACCACCACCATCAAGGTGGCGAAGAGAACGGCATAGCGGATAAGGCGCTGCTTGCGGTCGTAGCGTTGCCAAACACGGTCGGCAAGCTGCTGTGCGTGATCTACCATATTTTTTTCCTTACCCAGCCGCTGACCCCTTCGCTGAGCAAAATGACCGCGATGATGATAAGCAGAATCGCAAAGGCGAAGTCGTAATCGTAGCGACCAAAGGCGTTCATTAGCGTGCCGCCAATGCCGCCCGCGCCGACGATACCCACTACGGCCGAGGCGCGTAGGTTGCTATCTAACTGGTACATGGACAGGCCGACCTGGCGGGGCAGAATCTGCGGGAATACCGCATAAAACAGAATCGCCACATAGCCCGCTCCCGCGGCTTTCATCGCCTCTACTTGTCCCCAATTAATCTCCTCGATCTCTTCGGCCAGCAGTTTGCCGACAAAACCAATCGAATAGAGCGTGAGGGTAAGAATACCCGCCAGTGGACCAAAGCCGACGGCGGCAACGAACAGAATGGCCACGATGACCGGATGGAAGCTACGCGAGACGATAATCACTGCCCGACCAATGACATAGATCGGCATTGGGGCGATATTGCGCGCCGCCATCACGGCAAAAGGGATCGACAAGAAAACGCCCAGCAGCGTGGCCAGGATAGCGATTTGAAAGCTCTCCTTAAAACCCGTTAGTAGGAGCTCGTAGCGCTCTAAGTTAGGCGGAAAGCCACCGCTAAAAATACGCGCGGCGCGGGGCACGCCTTCAGAGATACGCGCCCAGTTAAACGGCAGCGAGCCAAACGCCCACACCAAATAGATCACGGCGATGATGATCAGCCCGTAGCGTAGCAGCGGATTAGCGATAAACGGCGGCTTTTTCCAGGTGCGGGGCGCTGTTGAAGGGGCGTCAGGCGGAGTCATGGGAGCGCTCCTCCACCGGCGTATCGGTAATCGCATCGTCCGGCGCTTCTATGCCGCCGTAGATCGCGTCTAACGCGTCTTTATTGAAGTCGGCAGGCAGACCATCAAAAATCATCTTGCCGTGACGAAGGCCGACAATGCGTTCGGTATAGGTTTTGGCCTGCGCCACGTTGTGGATATTGATAAGCACCGGCAGCGACAGCTCGCTGGCTAGGCTCTGTAGCAGTATCATGATCTGCTCGGAGGTGCGCGGATCGAGAGAGGCCGTTGGTTCGTCCGCCAGCAGGACTTCAGGTTCCTGCATTAGCGCACGCACCACGCCGACTCGCTGGCGCTCGCCACCGGAAAGCTCATCCGCGCGCTTGTTCGCGTAATGCGCGATGCCCACGCGCTCCATCAGCACAAACGCACGCTCAATATCCGCTTGCGGGTAGCGGCGCGAAATTGCCTGGTAGAGATTGACGTAGCCCAGGCGCCCGGCCAGCACGTTTTCCATGACGGTCAAGCGATCGAGCAGATTAAAGCCCTGAAACACCATGCCGATTTTGCGGCGCGCACGGCGCAGGTCAGCGCCTTTCAGGTTTACCAGCTCATTGCCGTTGAGCTTGATCGAGCCCGAGGTCGGTTCGACCAAGCGATTAATACATCGCAGCATGGTGCTTTTACCCGCACCCGAGGCGCCTACGATAGAAACAACGCTGTTTCCCTCTACCTTGAGGTCAAGCCCTTTCAGCACGGCTTCATCGTGGCCATAACGTTTGACCAGATTGGTAATTTCCAGCATGTGTCCGCTTCCATCGTGAGAAAATAACCGCACCGCCGTCGGCGGTGCGCTACGTTTACTCTTCCAAGTTATCTGGCGTATAGCTCACGTTATTGGCCGCTTGGATGGTGCGGATCACCTTCCAGTTATCTTGGTAGTTAATGGGAATGAATTTCTCGACGCCTTCAAACTCCTCGCCTAGCTCGGTACCGACAAAATCAAAGCTGAAAAAGGCTTCTTCGATTTTTTCGACCAGATCGGGGTGCAGGTTGTGCGCGTAGTTGTACGAGGTAGTGGGGAAGCGGTCAGACTCAAATATCAGCCGCACGTCCTCTTCATCGTAAAGGCCACGGGCGGCCATCCGCTCGACCACTTCGGAAGCCACTGGGGCCGCGTCATAGTCTTGGGCTACTACGCCCAGCATCGATTGATCGTGGCTACCTGAGTAGACCACTTCGTAATCTTCATCGGGCGTAATGCCGAGTTCCGGCAGCAGGGCGCGCGGGGCTAAGTTACCCGAGTTGGAGGTGGGTGAGGTGTGGGCGACCCGCTTGCCTTTGAGGTCCTCAATCTCGTGAATATCGGAATCGACGTGAGTAAACAGCTGCAGGGTATAGCCAAATTGGCCGTCATCAGAGCCCATTAACGCAAATGGCACAGCCCCGGCCAAGTTCACCGCAAACGGTGTGGGGCCGGTCGAAAACCCGGCGATATGAAGCCGCCCGCTGCGCATAGCTTCCACTTGCGCCGCATTGGACTGTACCGCAAAGAATCTAACATCCCGTTCGGTGACCTCAGCCAAGTGATCGATAAACGGCTGCCAGATGTCCGAATAAATAGCCGGGTCTTCTACGGGGGTATAAGCAAAAATCAGCGTATCGGGATTCGCCCACTCCGACTCATCAGCAGGACGGTCGGCGACCATATCGCCATTTTCGTCGCAATAAATAGTATCTAAGTCACCGCGTTCACACTCAGCGAAAGCGGGCGTAGTGAACAGGGCGAGCGGTAAGAGTGATGCGGCGGTAAGCATCGCGAGCGGGCGCTTGCGGAAGAGCGAAGTTGCCATGGTAAGCCTCGTTTGTGCGTTATTGTTGTGTTCTTGCTATGGATCGAACTGTGTTTCCTTTGCTGCGTTTTGCCACTAATGAAACGGAAAATGTTTCGTAAGTGGACATTCCGCGCCAAGGATGGTTATTTTCGAAAGCAGACACCTTCAATCTAGGGTTTGTGACAAACTTATGTCAAATACTTTACAGCCACTCTCCGACCATTGGCGCAATCGCTATTTATTAATGCGTCACGGCCACAGCCAGGCCAATCAGCAGGGTATGATTGTCAGCTCGCCAGAGCGGGGGCTGGAAAACTTCGGTCTTTCGGAGCATGGCGAGCAACAACTTGCCCAACTCGTTGCCGATTGGCACTGGTCTGCGCCGACCCGCGTGGTGCATTCAGACTTTTTGCGTACCACGCAAACCGCCGCCCGAGTAGCCCTTAAGTTCGGGTTAACAACCTGTGTGGATAAGCGTTTGCGAGAGCGAAATTTTGGTGAACTAGAGGGACTTGGCGACGAACACTATCCCAACGTGTGGGCGTTAGACGCTGAGGATGCCGAGCACCGTCACTATCAGGTGGAAGCCTTAAGCGCTGTGGCGCAACGTATGCAAGCAGTCATTGCGGATTGGGAGCAGCAGGTAAGCGGCGAAACTATTCTGCTTGTCAGTCATGGCGATCCGCTGCAAATCTTACTGACTGCCCTGGCCGGTAAACCGCTGACAACCCACCGTGAGCTAACCCCGTTAGCACCCGCTAGCATCACTCTTTATGGGGATAACGCGTAATCCATTGAAAGCTGTGTGGTAGTCTCTAAGAAAAGTAAAGAGATCCTGTTATGCCTGCTCCTTTTTCGCCAGATGCGACGAGCCTGCTAAAAGCCCTTGCCGTAGGCAGCCATGCGTTAATCGACGCGCACTTTTGGAGTGAGGGTGTTGATCAGCTATTGGCGGCGCTAGGAGAAGCGTCGGGCGTCAACCGGGTGTGGATATTTCAAACCATAGAGCGCAACCCAAACGGTGTCCTACAGGATTTCGTTTTTGAATGGGCATCTGCATCACACTACCGTGAGCGAACGCAAAAACGCTTTCGCTTTTTTACCACGCTGATCGACGATCCCGAGTATGAGGAAATGGTCAATGGTCGGGAGCGGGGTGATTCCCACACCTGTATTACCTCTAAAGTGGATCTGGGCACGCTGCGCGACAATTTGGAGAGCCAATCGATTCTATCAATGGTGACTGTTCCGATTATGGTGGATGGTCAGTGGTGGGGCACTTTGGGCTTTGATGACTGTGAGCGCGAAGTTAACTGGGTGGGGGCGGGGTTAGAGGCGCTAGTGATCGGCGCTGAACTAATCGCCTCGGCTATTTATCGTCAGCAGCTTACCCGCAGGCAGCGTCAGGTGGATCTGCTGCAGCAGGTCGCCGCCTGTGGCACCTGGGAGATCAACACGCGCAGCGGTGCCACTTGGTGCTCTTCGGCGTTGCTGATTTCGCTGGGGTATCCTGGCGATTACGCTAGGCTCCCGCTGCGTCGCTTACTGGCCCATGCTATGCCTGCTGACCGCTTACGGGTGTTTAGTTTGATTCGCGAGTGCCATCAGCGGCTGCAAACCCAATGCCGTATTGATGTTCAACTCAGGGTCGCATCTGGGCATTGGCGCTGGCACGAGCTGGTGATGGAAAGTTACTACTCAGACGATGGCTATTTAGCGCGTATTGGCGGTCTGGTCATCGATATTAGCCAACGTAAAAAAAGCGAAGAGCAGGCCTGGGCAGCGGCGGAGTTTGACGCCTTGACCGGAGCACGCAACCGACGTGGCTTGACTAATCACTTGGCACAACTTAATGAGCGGTCCGAAGCGGCAGCCTATTATTTGCTGATGATTGATATTGATTACTTTAAACATATCAATGATCGCTACGGCCATCCTGCGGGTGATGCGCTGCTGGTGGAGATGGCAAGGCGCGTCCATGATGCCCTGCGGCCCGAGGATTGCCTGGCAAGGTTCGGCGGTGAAGAGTTTGCCGTGACGGCGGGGGATTTATCACACCAACAGGTAGTCCAGCTGGGTGAGCGTATTCGACAACGAATAGCCCAGCAGCCGTTTTATCTGACGGCGGGTGATTCGCAAACGCCGCTGATGGTGGCACTTACCGTCAGCGTGGGAATTGCCCCTCTGGCGCTCACCAGTGATTTAGATCACTGTCAGGCAGTCGCCGTTGCTCAGGCTGACCAAGCGCTCTATGCCGCCAAAGATGCGGGGCGAAATCGCGTTGTAGCGCACTGGCAGCCGTGACAACGGCGACTGATAAGGTTTATTACTGCGACGGCGGAATCCAGGCAATCATATCGACTTCCACATCGGCGCCGCCCGCCAGACCGGTCACCCCAATGCAGGTACGGGTAGGCAATGGTTGGGGAAAATAGCTCGCGTAGACCTTATTAACCTCGTCAAAGTGGCCCATATTGGTAATAAAGACGCGGGATTGAACGACATATTCAAAAGCACTGCCGACTTCTTCCAGCACGATCGCCAAGTTCTGCATCACGCGGTGCGTCTGCTCGGTGAAAGTACCCAACAGCATTTCATTGGTTTCCGGCACCGTCGGCATTTGCCCCGTGATAAACACCAAGTCGCCTACGCGGCAAGCGTGGGAAAAGGGCGCGATAGGCTGTGGAGCCCGGTCAATAAACATCTTTTCAATCATACGATTGCCTCTTTTTTATCATGCCATTGAGAGGAACGGAGCGACGCAGCAATCTTTTTTGTAGTAGCAGGATAACCCCGAGATCGCCGCGCTACGCTCGCGATGACACACTGCTTTTTTAAAGTCTGCTAACCATCATGGGCCTCAAGTGAGGCCCATGATGGCGTACTTATCCACAGCTGCACTGCTGCTGGGGCTGTGTATTAATGCCCTAGAATCTGGCTTAGGAACAGCTGGGTACGTTCAGACTGTGGGTTGTTGAAGAACGGCTCCGGTGCATTCTCTTCAATGATTTGGCCCTGATCCATAAAGATCACCCGGTCGGCCACGGTCTTGGCGAAGCCCATTTCGTGGGTTACGCAGATCATGGTCATGCCCTCTTCCGCAAGCTCGATCATGACGTCCAGCACTTCTTTGATCATCTCTGGGTCGAGCGCCGAAGTAGGCTCGTCAAACAGCATAACGTCGGGGTGCATACACAGTGAGCGGGCAATCGCTACACGCTGCTGCTGGCCGCCGGAGAGTTGACCGGGGTACTTAGTGGCCTGCTCGGCAATACGTACGCGTTCCAGATACTCCATGGCCAGCGCTTCGGCCTCTTTGCGGGGCTTCTTCTGAACCCACATTGGCGCGATGCAGCAGTTTTCCAGCACCGTTAAGTGAGGAAACAGGTTGAAGTGCTGAAACACCATACCCACGCTACGACGAATCTGCTCGATACGCTTAACGTCTTGGGTGAGCGGAACGCCGCCCACCACGATTTCACCTTTTTGGTGCTCTTCAAGGTGGTTAATGCAGCGAATCAGCGTTGATTTACCCGACCCTGATGGGCCACATACCACGATCCGTTCGCCGCGTTTTACTTCAAGGTAGATATCGCGCAGTACGTGAAAATCGCCGTACCACTTGTTGACGTTTCGCATCTCGACCATCAGATCAGAAGTACTGGTGTCAGTGGTGTTGGTGGCTGCTTGTGTCATATTGAAATCCTACTTAAATCGTAAAGAGATGCGGCATCAGTGCTTATGGCCGGTATTAAGCTTGCGTTCCAGGTACTGGCTGTAGCGCGACATGCTGAAACAGAAAATCCAGAACACGAACGCTGCAAATACATACCCCTCAATCGAGAAGCCCAGCCAGCGCGAGTCGGAAAGCGCCGCTTGCACAATGCCCAGCAGGTCAAACAGCCCGATGATCATCACCAGGGTGGTGTCTTTAAACAGCGAGATAAACGTATTAACGATACCGGGAATCATCATCTTAAGTGCCTGCGGCATGACGATGAGCCCCATACGCTTCCAGTACGTCATCCCCAGCGCCGCGGCGGCTTCGTCCTGGCCTTTGGGTATCGCCTGCAAACCACCGCGAATAACCTCCGCCATGTAGGCGCTTTGGAACAGCGTGAGGCCGATCAGGGCGCGTACCAGGCGATCCACACTGATTTCTGAAGGCAGGAACAGCGGTAACATCACCGAGGCCATGAACAGAATGGTAATCAGTGGTACACCGCGCCAGAACTCAATGAAAATCACGCAGAAGGTTTTGACGATGGGCATGTTCGAGCGTCGCCCAAGGGCGAGCACGATGCCAATCGGCAAGGCGCCAATCATGCCTACGCTGGCCAATAGCAGGGTCAGCATCAAACCGCCCCAGCGGTGGGTTGAGACACGCGGTAGGTCGAAGTAGCCGCCGTGGAGTAACACGTAGGCGATGACCGGGAAGATCAGCAGCGCAAACAGGGCCATCCAGCGCTTAAAGGGCAAGCGAGGGATGACCATCCAAGCAATAATGGCCGCAAACATGGCAAACACGATGTTGGCGCGCCAGTACTCTTCGCTTGGGTAGAGGCCATACATAAACTGGGAGAAACGCGCATTGACGAACACCCAGCAGGCGCCCGCCCGTGTGCAGTCTTCGCGGCTGTCGCCCACCCAGTTGGCATCGATAAACGCCCACTGAACGGTTGGCACCACCAGTAGATACAGCACGTACAGGCCCAACAGCGTGAAAACACTATTGATAGGACCGTTGAACAGGTTGCCACGTAGCCAGGCAACCGGACCGATCGTGCCTTTAGGTGCCGGACGCTGAGGTATGGTTTCTTTATTGTGAATCATGGGGTCGCCTCCGGCCTAGCGTTCTACCAGCGCAACGCGAGCGTTGAACCAGTTCATGAACATGGACACCAGCAAGCTGATGATGAGATAGACCGCCATGGTCATCGCAATGACTTCGATTGCTTGACCGGTCTGGTTGAGCGTGGTGCCAGCAAAAACCGACACCAAGTCGGGGTAACCTATGGCGGTGGCCAGAGAGGAGTTTTTAATCAGGTTGAGATATTGGCTGGTCAGCGGCGGAATGATAACGCGCATGGCCTGTGGAATGACGACTAGTCGAAGCACAAGTTTACGCGGCAGGCTAAGAGCCTGTGCAGCTTCTGTTTGGCCATGGGGAATCGCTTGAATGCCCGAGCGCACAATCTCCGCAATGAACGACGCGGTATAAATGGAAAGTGCCAGCCAGAGCGCCAAAAACTCCGGAATGATGGTGATCCCGCCACCGAAGTTAAAGCCACGCAGTTCTGGCATTTCCCAGGTCACCGGAACGCCCGTGGCCACCAGTATTAGCAGTGGTAGGCCGAAAATGATCACCAGCGACATCCAGAAAACCGGTAAGCGTTTCCCCGTCGCTTCGTGGCGGCGTTTATTCCAGACAATCAACGCAATGCTGGCAATGATCGCCACCACAAACGTGATAGGAATAAGACCAAATCCGGATTCAAATAGCGGTTGCGGCAGGTAAAGCCCGCGCACGTTGAGGAAAATGGCTTCGCCAAATGCCATGCTTTCCCGGGCACTAGGCAAGGTACGCAGTACCGCGAAGTACCAGAAGAAAATCTGCAGCAGCAGCGGAATATTACGGAAGGTTTCGATATAGGCGTTGGCTAACTTAGCGATCAGCCAATTGGGGGATAGCCGCGCGATACCGACGATAAAACCAATAATCGAGGCGGCAATAACCCCCAGCCCACCCACCAGCAGCGTATTGAGCAAGCCGATCACGAAGGTGCGGCCGTAGGTGCTTTGGGAGGAGTACTCGATTAAGGTTTGACCAATACCAAAGCCGGCTGTGTTGTCCAAAAAGCCTAAGCCAGTGGTAATGCCGCGGGCATTCAGGTTGGCTTGGGTATTGCCGATAATATAGATCAGGAAAGCCGCCACAACGGCGACCAAAATGATTTGAAAAATAAGTGCGCGCTTAGCGCGGTCTCGCCAAAACGGCGGCTTGTGGCCGGCGGGGCGAATGTTGGGTCTTACAGACATGGGTGGCGTCTCCGCTACACGGAAGGTCAATCAGATGGCCCGCCATGCCCTTTCAACAGATACCTGTAAAGAGGACGGCGGGCCGGGGTCAAGCGAGACGCTTAGCGAATCGGGGGAGCGTACTGGAAGCCACCGTCGTTCCACAGGGCGTTAACACCGCGCTCGATTTCAAGCGGAGAGCCCATGCCCACGTTACGTTCAAAGCTTTCTGCGTAGTTACCCACTTGGCTGATGATGTTGTAAGCCCAGTCAGCCTCAAGGTTCATGCCTTCACCGTAGTTGCCGTCTTGGCCTAGCAGACGAGCAACATCTGGGTTTTCAGAGTTCAGCATCTCTTCTGCGTTTTCACTGGTGACGCCGTACTCTTCGGCGTTAATCATCGCGAACAGCGACCATTTCACGATGTTGAACCAAAGATCGTCACCCTGACGAACCACTGGGCCCAGCGGCTCTTTGGAGATAACGTCAGACAAAATCATCGAGCCTTCCGGATCATCTAGCTGAATGCGCAGCGCTGCAAGCTGTGAGGTATCAGAGGTCAGAACGTCACAGCGGCCGGCCTGATAGCCACCCACGGTTTGCTCAGAGGTATCGAATACGATCGGGTTGAATTCCATGTCATTAGCACGGAAGTAGTCCGCTAGGTTCAGCTCGGTGGTGGTGCCTGACTGGATGCAGATAGACGCACCGTTTAGCTCATCGGCGCCGGTAATACCCAGATCGCGTGAAACCATGAAGCCTTGACCGTCGTAAAAGTTAACGCCGGTGAAGTTCAGGCCCAGCGTGGTGTCGCGCGTGGTGGTCCAGGTGGTGTTACGTGACAGTACATCGACTTCACCAGACTGCAGGGCGGTGAAGCGCTCAACAGCATTAAGAGAAATATAGTTAACGGCGTCTGCATCACCGAGGACCGCTGCGGCGACTGCACGACATACATCAACGTCCAGACCTTGCCAATTACCGTCGTCATCCGGGGCGGAGAAGCCCGGCAAACCATCGCTCACACCACACTGAACGGCGCCACGCTCAATGGTATCTTCCAAAGTGTCGGCTTGAGCAGTCGCCATTCCCGCTAGGCTCAGTGAACCTGCGGACGCCAGAAGCGCTAGGTGTTTTTTATTGAACATTTAGTTTCCCTCGAAGTTCTTGATATTGGTTATTGAAATCTGTCACTGAAATAGTCATGCATGCCGTAGCATGTAACTAAACCTAGCAAGGAAGATGCCAACAAGGGTACAGGCGCACATTCAGCGCTTTTCAACGCTACTCAACGAATTCGAGACGAACGTCTAGGTGCAAAAAATGTTACCGCCCACCTCGCTTTGCACCTTTATAGCGCAAGCTGGGGTGAGCGGTGACAAAAACACCGTATTGAAGTGCGCTTATTCGGCTGAAAATGCCTTGCGCATAAACGGTGGCAGGGCGAGCGCGCCGCGATGGGCGTCAACGCTGTAGTACTCAAGGGGCAGGCCATGGTGGGCGGCGGCTTGTTCGCGGAAGGCATTAACGTCGATGGCTTTACCCGCCAATGTCACGCTCCACCAGCCTGATGGGTATACCGGCTGCGGAAAAGGCAGCGTGGCAACGCTGTCAAAACCGGCTTCCTGCATGTCATTGCGCAGTTCACGGATAATCGAGCCGCTATGGTAAAGCGGCGACTCGCTCTGCTGCACCATCACACCGCCGCTTTTCAATATACGGTGGCAGCGCTTAAGAAAGTCGGTCTTGAACAACCCTTCGGCAGGGCCGACGGGGTCGGTGGAGTCGATAATCAGTACATCGATGCTCTCATCCGGTGCATCGTCCACCCATTTAACGCCATCAGCGAACAGCAGCTCGGCGCGCGGATCATTATTCGATTCAACCAACGATGGGAAAAAGCGTTCAGACGCTTTGGTCACTTCTTCATCGATATCGATTTGAGTGACTTTTTCCACGCCGGGGTGGCGCAGCACTTCTTTTAATGTGCCGCAGTCGCCGCCACCGATAATCACCACCCGCTTAGGGTCTTGATGGGTAAACAGGGCCGGGTGAGCAATCATTTCGTGATAGAGAAAGTTATCGCGATCGGACAGCATCACGCAGCCATCCAGCACCATCAGGTTGCCGTAAGTCTCGGTAGCATAGACTTCCAGGTGCTGGTACTGGCTCTGCACATCCAGCAGTTTTTCAGAGATCTTCAGTGAGAAAGCGCTGCCGTGGCTATCAAAGACTTCGGTAAACCACTGGTCGTCGCGTAATTCGCTCATCAATTGGCTCCTGAGTGCGCGGTATTGGGTTGCGTCGGAATATCACGGTGATACTGCGGGCTTAACTCGTGCAGCGCTTCCATGAAGGCAGTGACGTTATCCGGGTTAGTAAACTGGCTGATGCCGTGGCCCAGGTTAAATACGTGGCCCGGGCCGTGGCCGTAGCTTTCCAGCACGCGGGCCACTTCAGCGCGGATAGCCGAGGGGCGGGCAAACAAAACGTTGGGGTCCAGGTTGCCCTGCAGGGCGACTTTGTGGCCCACCCGCGCACGCGCGTTGGAAAGCTCGGTAGACCAGTCGATACCCAGCGCATCGGCACCGGCGCAGGCGATATGCTCAAGCCACTGGCCGCCATTCTTGGTGAACAAAATCACCGGCACACGGCGGCCGTCGTGCTCACGAATCAGCCCGGAAACGATCTGCTCCATATAGCGCAGCGAGAACTCCAGATACGCCGGTGTAGAGAGCGCGCCACCCCAGGTATCAAAAATCTGTACCGCCTGGGCACCGGCACGAATCTGCGCATTTAGGTAGTCGGTGACCGCCTGGGCCAGTGTATCCAGCAGCTGGTGCATGGTATCCGGCGTATCGTAAAGCATGGTTTTTAGGTGGCGGAAATCTTTGCTGGAACCGCCTTCGACCATGTACGTCGCCAGGGTCCAGGGGCTGCCGGAGAAGCCAATCAGCGGCATGCGGCCGTTCAACTCGCGGCGAATGGTTGATACCGCCCGCATCACGTAATCCAGGTCACGCTCGGCGTCGGGCACGCTGAGGGCGGCGACTTCTTCCTGGGTGCGAACGGTTTTGCGAAACTTGGGGCCCTCGCCGGTTTCAAAATAGAGCCCCAGTCCCATCGCATCCGGAATGGTCAAAATGTCAGAAAACAGGATCGCGGCGTCCAGCGGATAGCGCTCTAAAGGCTGCATGGTGACTTCGCAGGCCAGATCATGGTTACGGCACAGGTCCATAAAGCTTCCCGCATCGGCACGGCTAGCGCGGTACTCCGGCAGATAGCGACCCGCTTGGCGCATCATCCAAACCGGCGTACGGTCAACGGGCTGGCGCGCTAGGGCGCGGAGGAGACGGTCATTTTGCAACGGTGTGGTGGTCATAGACACTTGCTCTTAAGAAATTTGCCCGCATTGTCTTTGAGACAAGTACTGGGTATTGGCACTTTGGATCGTATGCGAGCAATTGTACTTGAAGATAGGCGTTAGGGCGGCGTACCCGGTGGCAAAAATCGTCGCATTGGGCCAATTTTTCTCTACTAATTAGCCCACTTTAGCCGCGTTGCCACCGTGAGACGGTCGGCGCTTCCTGTTAGAATGCTTGCCCACTTTGCCAACACTGGTGTGGTTAACTGGTTTGGTCAATCAGCGAGGTAACCTGTGACCATTCGCTTCATCGCCGCTTCTCAACTGCCCACTCCCTGGGCCACCTTTACTATGCATGGCTTCGAAGATGAGGCCACTGGCAAGGATCATATCGCCTTGACGCTAGGGGATGTAACCGGCGACGCCCCGGTACTGGGGCGAGTGCATTCTGAATGTTTAACCGGCGATGCGCTCTTTTCGATGCGTTGCGACTGTGGCTATCAGTTGCAGGAAGCGCTCAAGCGCATTGCAGAAGAGGGGCGCGGCGTGCTGTTTTATCTGCGCCAAGAGGGCCGCGGCATTGGCCTGTTAAATAAAATCCGTGCGTATCATCTGCAGGATCAAGGGGCTGACACGGTCGAAGCCAACGAGCAGCTTGGCTTTGGCGCCGATATGCGCCGCTATGATCTATGCGTGCCGATGCTCAACCATCTGGGCATTACCTCACTTCGATTAATGACCAACAACCCACGCAAGGTGGATGCCCTGACCCGCGATGGGGTGAACGTGGTCGAGCGTTTACCGATCACCACCGGCCTGAACCCGCACAACGAGCAGTACCTTGCCACCAAAGCGGGCAAGCTCGGCCATATGATGGCCCTGGATGACTTTACCCAGGCCAGCGATGTGGATATTGAAAGAAAGGGGTGATGACCCGCGAATAAGGCGTTAACCGGCCCGCAAACTTGCTTTTTTTTAACCTTTTTTGCCCGGCAACTGAGCTATGTTGATACATAGCAGGATGCTAACCCAGGGGTAAAAGTTAAGGAGAAGCGACCATGAAAGCACTTTGCTGGCACGGTAAGAACGACGTTCGTTACGACACGGTACCGGATCCACAAATCGAACACCCCCGCGACGCCATCGTTAATGTCAGTAGCTGCGCTATCTGCGGCTCCGATCTCCACCTCTACGATCACTTCATACCGGCCATGGAATCAGGCGATGTGCTTGGTCATGAGTTTATGGGTGAAGTGATGGAGGTGGGCAGCGAGGTCAAGAATCTAAAGGTAGGCGATCGTGTCGTGGTTCCCTTCACGATCTTTTGTGGTGAATGCGAGCAGTGCCAGCGTGGCAATTATTCAGTTTGCGAACGCTCTAACCGCAATAAAGCACTGGCCGATAAAGCCTTCGGCCATGGTGGCGCCGGTCTGTTTGGCTATTCTCATCTCACCGGCGGGTACGCGGGCGGTCAGGCTGAGTATGTCCGGGTACCGTTTGCCGACACCACGCATATTAAAGTGCCCAGCACGCTGACAGATGAGCAGGTGCTCTTTCTGGGTGACATCTTTCCTACCGGTTGGCAGGCGGCGGTGCAGTGCGATATTCAGCCTACCGATACGGTAGTGATTTGGGGCGCTGGGCCGGTAGGCCAGTTTTGTGTTCGCAGTGCGGTGTTGCTGGGCGCAAAGCAAGTCGTCGTTATCGATAATGTGCCTGAACGGCTGACCATGGCAGAAGCGGGCGGTGCTATTGCGATTAATTTCGATAAAGAGAGCGTTTTGAGCCGCCTGAAAGACCTGACCAACGGTAAGGGGCCGGAAAAGTGTATCGATGCAGTGGGCCTGGAAGCACATGCCACCCGTTCACTGGACTCGATGTACGATCGCGTTAAACAAGCCATGTTGATGGAATCGGATCGCGCCCACGTATTGCGCGAAATGATCTACGTATGCCGCCCGGCAGGCATCCTCTCGATTCCTGGTGTTTATGGGGGATTGGTCGACAAGCTTCCCATTGGCGCATTAATGAACAAAGGGCTGACGGTGCGTACCGGTCAAACCCACGTTAATCGCTGGACCGACGACCTATTGCGGCGTATTGATGAAGGCCAGATTGATCCTTCCTTCGTTATCACTCACTCCGTAGGTCTTGAGCAAGGGCCTGAAATGTATAAGACCTTCCGTGACAAACAGGATGGTTGCGTCAAGGTTATTCTTAAGCCTTGAAGACACCGACATGGAGGTAGCGATGCATAAGCACACAGACATGGCTCATTCGCAAAGTGGCGCGGATAAACTTGCGCGCGGGCTCGGCTGGTTAAGCATAGGCATGGGGCTCTATCAACTACTAACGCCAGGAAAGCTTACCCAAAAGCTGGGTATGCAGGGCAGTGAAAACAATATGCGCGCTTGCGGGGCGCGAGAAATAATCACTGGGATCGGGGCATTTTCGGATAATCCCACCCCGGCGATCTGGAGTCGGGTTGGCGGCGATATGTTAGATCTAGCCGCGCTCTCCTTTGCGCTCAAGGATGCGCATAACCCCAAAAAGCAGAATGTGTACCTCGCGCTCACCGCGGTGGGTATTCTCACCGCCATTGATTATGCCTGCGCCAAGGCCTTGAGCCAGCGGCATGCCTACCAAGGCGGTATTACGCCTGATTACCGCCAGCGCAGTGGCTTTCCACAAGGGTTAGCAGGCGCGCGCGGCGCTGCATCTGATTTTCAAGTGCCTGCGGATATGAAGGCTGCCTTACCCTCGCCAACGCTTTAAAAATGAGTCCATCCTTCTCTGGAGCAGATTGACTACTCTCTCTTCAACACCGAGCCCGGCGTTCACGAACGGGCTCGGTTGTTGTATTGCTCTCTTTACCACCATGGAACCTTTGGTCGCTGATACTTTCTTTAGTGCCAGCAACTCGCCAATCTGTACATGCCTGAGCTATAAGATAGACAAAGCGTTAGAGGTGTCTGCTTTGAAAAATACCGATGTCGGTGAGCCGCTGGGTGAATTTAGCGTGACTGAAGAGTGGCTACACAGCATTACCCATGGGGTGGGAGCTGTGCTTAGTTTGGTAGGCATGGTGGTCTTGCTGGTAGCGGCTAGCCTGGCGGCTCATGTCGACCCTTGGAAGGTGGTGAGCCTAAGCCTTTACGGCACAACGCTGGTACTGCTATACACCGCCTCGACGCTTTATCACGGTATTGCGCACCGGCGCTGGAAACAGCGCTTTCAACTGCTCGATCATTGCGCCATTTATTTGCTTATCGCCGGCACCTACACGCCTTTTTTACTCGTTAATATGCGCGGCCCGACCGGGTGGATGCTATTTACCGCCGTCTGGTCGCTGGCACTGGCGGGCATTGCCTGCAAACTATGCTGGCCGCATCGCTTTGCGGTGTTACGTGTGGCGATTTATTTACTCATGGGTTGGATGATATTACTCGCCGCAGAGGAAATGGCGGCCAATTTGTCATCAACCGGCATCACCCTACTGGCCGCGGGCGGCATCACTTACACGCTGGGCGTGATCTTCTATGCCGTGCGTGCCATCCCCTATAACCATACGATTTGGCATCTGTTTGTGATCGCAGGAAGCGTCTGCCACTACTTTGCGGTTTACAGCGCCGTGCTGCCTCACGTGACGTCGGCGTAACGAAAAGTGCCAGAATCCTTCTGTAGAAGACGGATTCAACTTAAGTTTTAGCATTTTAGGCCGAAAGTAGTAGTAGGTTTGGCGGTTGGCCTGGGTGTATGGAGCCTCTCCAACTGCCATAAAAGCCACAGCAGGTGCGTAATAGGATGACTATCGTCGTCCGGAAACGACATCGAATAAGAAATGCTAACAAGAGGATTGTCATGAGCACTGTTAACAACGCCCACGACACGACCATGCCGTCGGTACTGGGCAAAAAAGACAGTACTGATGAGATGGTGCATCGCATAGGCCACTTAACGCGCCTGCTGCGGGACAGCATGAAAGAACTGGGATTAGATCAGCAAATTACCCAGGCGGCGCAAGCGATACCGGATGCCAATGATCGCCTCAATTATGTTGCCCTAATGACCGAGCAAGCCGCAGAGCGGGCATTGAATGCCGTTGAGCGCGCGCAACCCGTGCAAGACACGCTTGAGGCAGACGGCGCGGCGCTCAATCAGCGCTGGCAGGCCGCGGCCGCCAATCTCGCGGTAGTGGGAGAGGACCCTAAACTCGTCGAGGACACACAGAATTTTTTGGGTAGCAAGCTGCCTGCCGCCACCGGCGCCACGCAAAAAGAGCTGCTTGAAATCATGATGGCGCAAGACTTCCAGGATCTTACCGGCCAGGTCATTAAGAAAATGATGGAAGTCATCAAGCTAATCGAAGAGCAGCTTGTTCAGGTGTTGGTAGATAACGTCCCTAACGTCACCGACGGCGTGAAAGTAGAAGATGGGCGAGATGAACATGCCCGACTGCGTAATGGCCCCCAGGTAGGGGAGAGCAAGGTGGATGCCGTCTCAGGGCAGGACCAGGTCGATGATCTGCTCGATGAGCTTGGCTTTTAAGCGCGCCAAGCTCAGCAAAAACCTTGCCTTGATTAACGCTTCGCGGCTGCCTGCTCTTTTTCCATCGCCTTCGCCATCGCGGGGCGCTTGATATGGCGCTCTCGGTAAGCCAGCAGCGGCTCGGGTAAGCGATGCTTCATGCTGGCTGCCCAGGAAAGGGTGTGGGTTAAAAACAGGTCCGCGAGTGTGAACGTGTTCCCCACTAAGTTTTCCTGACCCTTATAGCGACGCTCCAGGGCGCTAATGGCACGCTGAAACTCCCAGGCACAGACAGGCAGAATAGCCGGCACACGCTTATCTTCAGGCAGGGCAAACTTATGCTTGGCTTGATTCCACAGCGGCTGCTCGATTTCGGTCACGATAAAACTGAGCCATTGATCCACCTGAGCGCGGCCCGCTGGGTCGCTTGGCAACAGTGAACCGTTGCCGTAGGTCTCGGCCAGATAACGGCAAATGGGCGCCGACTCAAATAGGTGCACATCGCCATCTTCAATGACCGGCACCTTGCCGTCCGGGTGGCGCGCCAAGTGTGCCGCCGATTGGCCTTCGCCCTTGTCCAGCGCGACATGCTGGCACTGATACTCAACGCCTAACTCTTCAAGCGTCCACGAGACTCTTAGCGAGCGTGACTGGGGAAAGCTGTATAGCGTGATCATGGCGTGCTCCTGACGATAGTGTGACCGATGCTTTAATTTAGCGGGCCTTAACGACGGTGTCGATGCGCTACCGGCAATGCTGAAACGTGGTGGCGGCGACCTCTATCGCTAAGCGCTGCCTCGCGCTGTGCGGATACGTTCGTAAGCATTGCCGATTTCGCTGGTACGCGCTTGAGCAATGTCGCGCATGCTGTCGGGCAGGCCTTTGCCCGCCAATTTGTCCGGGTGGTTTTGGCTCATCAGACGACGGTAAGCCTTCTTGATTTCAGCATCGCTGGCGTCATCGGAAACCCCCAGGACACGATAGGCATCTTTTAGCGCTTCTTCGCTGGCGCCCTGAGAGTTAGCGGCCGCGCCGTGTAGCATCGCCTCGATCTGCTGTAGTTCGGTATCGCTGCAACCCACGCCACGGGCCACGCGCAGGATCATCTCTTGTTCAGCGGGGTGGAGCACGCCGTCAGCGGCGATGGCGGAAAGCTGCACCTGGATAAATACTTGGCGTAGCACCGGCTGGCGCTGGGTGAGGCGGTTTACGTTGGCGAGTTCGGCGTCAAGATTGAAGTCATCGGCGCGGCCACGTTCGAAAGCGGCGCGGGCCTTGGCACGCTGCTCTCCCTGTAGGTGCATCTGGTCGAAAAGCTTTTCGGCAACGTCCAGCTCGCCTTCGGTGACTTTGCCGTCGGCTTGGCAAAGGCAGCCCATGACCGAGAATATCGATTCCAGAAAGCCTTCTTGAATACGCATCCGCGCGATAGTCAGGCGGCGACTAATGCGCCGACCCAACCACCAGCCCAGGCCGCCGCCAATGAGTAGCCCTACGGGGCCACCGAACGCAAGACCGATCAGGCCGAAAATCACAATAAGCAATAGCATAGACATCTCAAAAGTAGTTTAAAAACAGTTTAGAAGTAATGGTTTAGGGCAGCCTGGCACGAATGGCACGTTCGATGCCTTCGCTATCCAACTGGCAGTCGGCCAGCAGTTGCGCAGGCGTGCCGTGCTCGACAAAAGCATCCGGTAAACCCAGGTTGAGTACTTCCACTTGTACGCCTTCAGCGTGAAGCAGCTCATTGACAGCGCTGCCCGCGCCACCGGCTATCACATTTTCTTCCAGTGTCACCAGCAGTTCATGTTCGTCAGCGGCATGCAGCACCGCATCGCGATCGAGCGGTTTGATAGAGCGCATGTTGATGTGGGTCGCATTGAGCCGCTCGGCCACTTCGGCCGCCGCGCTATTCATGCTGCCAAACGCCAGCAGCGCAATACGAACGCTGTCGCTGGAGGTATTTCGGCGCACCTCGGCTTTACCAATCGTTAATGACTCAAGATGCGCTGGGATCTCCACGCCTGGCCCGGTGCCACGGGGGTAGCGCACTGCCGCGGGGCCAGGGTGGTGATAGGCCGCACTGAGCATGGCACGGCATTCGGCTTCGTCCGCCGGGGCCAGAATCACCATGCCGGGCACACATCGCAGGAACGAGAGATCCATGCTGCCGTGGTGCGTGGGGCCGTCTTCGCCCACTAAGCCAGCGCGGTCAATGGCAAAGGTGACATCCAGGTTCTGCACGGCCACATCGTGAATTAACTGATCGTAGCCGCGTTGCAGAAAGGTAGAATAAATTGCCACCACCGGCTTCATGCCTTCGCAGGCCATACCTGCCGCCAGGGTGACGGCGTGCTGCTCGGCAATCGCGACATCGAAATAGCGCTGTGGATACGCTTTAGAGAAGCGAATCAGGTCGGAGCCTTCGCGCATCGCGGGGGTGATGCCCATCAGGCGTGAATCGGCGGCGGCCATATCGCAGAGCCAGTCGCCGAACACGTTGCAATATTTTTTCTTGGCGACGCTCTTAACCGCCGGTTTGCTAACCGTCGAGGCGCTGACCGTGGTGCTTGGCTTCTCAAGCTTGGTGATCGCATGGTAGCCAATTTGATCCGCTTCAGCAGGCAGGAAGCCTTTGCCTTTCACGGTTTTGATATGCAGAAACTGCGGGCCGTCGAGATCACGCAGGTTTTCCAGCGTGTCGGTGAGCGATTCGAGGTCATGGCCGTCGATCGGGCCAACGTAGTTAAAGCCCATCTCCTCGAACAGCGTAGCGGGGCTCACCATGCCTTTCATGTGCTCTTCGGTGCGCCGGGCAAGCTCGAGTGCGCCGGGCAGGTGGGAAAGCACCTTTTTACCCTCTTCGCGCATTTTGAGATACGGCTTGCTGGAGAGCACGCGGGCAAGATAGGTCGCCATGCCGCCAACGTTCTCGGAGATCGACATTTCGTTGTCGTTCAGGACTACCAGCAGGTTGGCATCCACGTGACCCGCATGGGCCAGGGCTTCAAACGCCATGCCAGCGGTGAGCGCGCCATCGCCAATAATGGCGCACACGCGGCGTTTATCACCCTGGGCTTTTGCCGCCAATGCCATGCCCAGCGCCGCGGAAATCGACGTGCTGGAGTGGCCGACCCCGAAGGTGTCGTACTCGGATTCGGCACGGCGCGGAAACGCGGCTAAACCGCCGTGCTGGCGAATACTGAGCATCGTTTCACGGCGGCCGGTCAGAATTTTATGCGGGTAGGCTTGATGGCCAACGTCCCACACCAAGCGGTCCTGGGGCGTGTTAAAGGCGTGATGCAGGGCAACGCTTAACTCGACAACGCCGAGGCCAGCACCAAAGTGGCCACCCGAAACGCCCACGCTATACAGCAAGTAAGCACGCAGTTCATCGGCCAGTTGGGCAAGCTGATGGTCATTCATGGCCCGCAGCGCGGCGGGGTGATCAAAGGAGTCGAGCAACGGCGTCGCCGGGCGCTCGCGGGGAATCTCGTCGAACAGCTTCATGGGCATCTTTAGTGGTCGCGCTCGATCATGTAGTGGGCTAAATCGGCCAGCGGTGCAGCACGTTCGCCCAGTGGGGCGAGCGCGGCAACGGCCTCGTCAATCAGGCTGTGCGCTTTACGTTGAGCGCCCTCTAATCCCAGCAGGCTAGGGTAGGTGGGCTTGGCTCGGGCGGCATCGGCGCCTGACGTTTTGCCTAGGGTAACGGTGTCGCCGGTCACGTCCAGGATGTCGTCGTGAATCTGAAAGGCTAGACCAATGGCGCGCGCGTAGCGAGTGAGGGCGGTTAAACGGGGATCATCCTCAGCCACCGCCACTAGTCCACCGAGGCGTACGGCAGCAACAATCAAGGCGCCGGTTTTGTGGCCATGCATGTGGGCCAGCGCCTCCACATCGGGGTGGCCGCCAACGGCGTCTAAATCCAGCGCTTGCCCCGCCACCATGCCATCTCGCCCGGAGGCGACGGCTAACGTATGTACCATATTCGCCAGACGTGGATGGGCGGTACTGGCGAGCACTTCAAACGCTAGCGCTTGCAGGGCATCGCCGGCCAAAATCGCGCTCGCTTCATCGAAGGCTTTATGCACGGTAGGCTGGCCGCGGCGCAGGTCGTCATCGTCCATGGCGGGCAAGTCGTCATGGATCAGCGAGTAGGCGTGGATTAATTCGATGGCCGCCGCGGGCGCGTCGAGTGCTTCGTCGTCCGCGCCGAGGGCATAGCCTGCCATGTAGACCAGCAGGGGCCGCAGCCGCTTTCCGCCTGCGAGCAGGCCGTGACGCATGGCCGCCTCAAGCCGAGGCGCTATTGCCGGGCGGCTATCAAACAGCGCCGCCAGGGTCGCATCTACCCGGCGATTACTGCGCTGGCGCAGGGCGTCGAGCTGGCTGGGCTGGGTGGCTACCATGGGGGCGTCTCCTTGCTCTCTTCGTCGGCCGCATCCTTGAGGTCGTCGGGGCCAGCAAACGGCGTTACCTTTAAGCGGCCTTCACTGTCTTCGCTAAGCGCACGCACCTTGAGCTCGGCACTGTCCAAACGCTGCTGCGCATCGCGGGTTAGCCGCACGCCCTGTTCAAACGCGGTCAGCGCATCTTCCAATGAGAGCTCGCCTGACTCAAGACGTTCAACGATGGTTTCGAGTTGTTCAACCGTCGCGGCGAAATCCTGCGGAGGTGATGTGGTGTCGCTCATTGGGGTATGCCTGCCAACCGGTATGTTTTTAAAATAAGCTGAAATAGGCCCACAGTATACACTGACGCCAGGGGGTGACGTCTGCCTTTCCACCCACGCTGTTGGTAACGACTTGCGGTGCATTCATTGTCATTACGCACACTTTTCATCATCTTGACCCGGCGTGATCGGGGCTGCCTGTGCTACGATATGCGCCTCCCGTGAACCGATACACGGCGCATGCCGCCGACCATAGAGGTTGATTCAGCCATGGCCAAAACGTCCCTGGACAAGAGCAAGATCAAGATCCTGCTACTCGAGGGCGTCCACCAAAGTGCGGTGGACAATTTTCACAACGCCGGTTATGAAAATATCGAGCACCTGCCCACATCGCTTGATGAAGACGCGCTGATCGAAAAGATCCGCGACGTTCACTTCATCGGCATTCGTTCCCGCACCCAGTTGACTGAGCGCGTGTTCGAGGCAGCAGAGAAGCTGGTCGGCGTAGGCTGTTTCTGTATCGGCACCAATCAGGTCGATTTGACCGCCGCGCTGACGCGGGGTATCGCGGTGTTTAACGCGCCGTACTCCAACACTCGCTCGGTGGCCGAGCTGGTGCTGGCAGAAGCGATCATGCTGCTACGCGGTATCCCCGAGAAAAACGCCCGCGCTCATCAGGGTGGCTGGCTGAAATCGGCCAAGAACTCCCACGAAGCGCGCGGTAAAACGCTGGGTATCGTGGGTTACGGCAGCATCGGGGCGCAGCTTTCCGTGCTGGCCGAATCACTTGGCTTCAACGTCATTTATTACGATGTGATCACCAAGTTGGGTATGGGGAACGCCAGCCAGGTCGCCAGCCTGGAAGAGCTATTGGGGCGCGCCGATGTGGTTAGTCTGCACGTGCCCGACCTTGCCTCTACCCGCTGGATGATCGGCGCCAAAGAGATCGCTGCCATGAAGCCGGGCGCGATCTTTATCAACGCCTCGCGTGGCAGCGTGGTGGAGATTGAGCCGCTGGCCGAGGCCATTAAAGCGGGTAATCTCAATGGTGCCGCGGTCGACGTCTTCCCGGTCGAGCCCAAAGGCAACGACGAAGAGTTCGAAAGCCCGCTGCGCGGTCTCGAGAACGTGATTCTCACCCCTCACATCGGTGGTTCTACCCTGGAAGCGCAGGAGAACATTGGCATTGAAGTGTCGGAAAAACTGATCACGTATTCGGACAACGGCACCACGGTGACCTCGGTCAACTTCCCGGAAGTGGCGCTGCCTGCGCACCCCGACAAGCACCGTTTACTGCACATCCACGACAACGTGCCGGGCGTGCTGTCGCAAATTAACCGCGTGCTGTCTGAAAATGGCATCAATATCTCGGGTCAGTACCTGCAAACCAACGAGAAAGTGGGTTATGTGGTCATCGACGTGGATAAAGCCTACGGCCCTCAGGCGCTGGAAGCATTGAAGCAAGTCGATCACACGCTGAAAATTCGTGCGCTCTACTCATCGCAAAATAGCTAACGCTGTTAGCTAAATCGTTGTTTCAGAAACTAAACGGCCCCTTAGTTGGGGCCGTTTTGGTTAGCGTCGAATAACCACTAATCAAGCCAAATCAAATAGCAGCACTTCGCCTGCCTGCTTACCGGTGAGGTTGATCGTCTCATCCGGTTGGAACGCGGCAGCGTCGCCTGCGCTTAATGTCTCGCCATTGACCTCCATTTCACCGTTGACCACGTGCAGCCAAGCGTGGCGCGAAGGCGGCGCGGTTGGCTGTTCGCCAGCGTTAAACAGGCCGGCGTACAGATTGAGATCCTGATTAATGCTCACTGAACCTTCGCGGCCCTCTTCCGACGCTACCAGCCGCCACTGGCCCTGGCGCTCGGCGGTAGGAAACGCTTTCTGCTCATAGCTGGGCTTTATACCGAGTTGCTTGGGCTCAATCCAAATCTGCAAAAAGTGCAGCCCGTTCTCTTTGGAGTGGTTGAACTCGCTGTGCAGCACCCCGGTACCTGCCGACATGCGCTGCACATCGCCTGGGCGCATCACCTCGCCGTTGCCCATGTTGTCTTTATGCTCCATCTCGCCTTCCAGCACGTAGGAAATAATCTCCATGTCCCGGTGAGGGTGAGCACCAAAACCATGCCCGCCCGCGACGCGATCCTCGTTGATTACGCGCAGCGCGCGAAATCCCATATGGTTACGGTCGACGTAATTGGCAAATGAGAAGGTGTGAAAGGAGCGTAGCCAGCCGTGATCGGCGTAACCGCGCTCGTTTGAACGACGAATAATCATAGTGTGCTCCGCTGTTTGCGTGAGGGAATAGTGACAATATACGCTTCACAGCGGCGGCGTGGGGTGAAGCTTTCAGCACGGTATCTTCGAATTAATCGACGTATTCCACACGCTAAGAAAGGGCGCGTTAATGACGCAGCGCAAGGTGGCCACGGCCCGGGCTAGGTACTCTCGCCTCGGCTTTTGTTTGGCTTTTGTTTACAATACGCGCGTCTATATCACCCGGTCCGTCCTTTACGAGGATGACTACCTGGAGCTTTACATGTCAGACCCCATTCAAACGCCGCCCATCGTGGTCGCGGCGCTGTACAAATTTGTCACCCTGAACGACTTCGAAGCGCTGCGCAAACCGCTGCACCAAACCATGCTGGAGCATGGCGTCAAAGGGACGCTGCTACTCGCGAAAGAGGGTATCAACGGCACGGTGGCGGGCAGCCGCGAAGGCATTGACGGCCTGCTGGGCTGGCTGACCGCTGATCCGCGCCTGGCGGATATCGATCACAAAGAGTCTTACTGCGACGAAACGCCGTTCTACCGCACCAAGGTCAAACTCAAAAAAGAGATCGTCACCCTCGGCGTGCCGAATATCGACCCCAACGACACCGTAGGCACCTACGTCGAGCCGGAAAATTGGAACGACATCATCGCCGACCCGGAAGTGCTGGTGATCGATACCCGCAATGATTACGAAGTAGCCATTGGCAGCTTCGAGCGGGCGATCGACCCGAAAACCACCACTTTCCGCGAATTTCCCGAGTACGTGCGCGAGCACTACGACCCGGAAAAGCACAAAAAAGTGGCCATGTTCTGCACCGGCGGCATCCGCTGTGAAAAAGCCTCCAGCTTTATGCTCAAAGAGGGCTTTGAAGAGGTCTATCACCTGAAAGGCGGGGTGCTGAACTACCTGGAAAAAGTCCCGGAAGAGCAGTCGCTATGGCGCGGTGAGTGCTTCGTGTTCGATAACCGCGTGACTGTTCGCCACGACTTGAGTAAAGGCGAGTTCGAGCAGTGCCACGCCTGCCGCATGCCCATCTCCGCTGAAGATATGCAGTCATCTGCGTATGAGCCGGGCATTAGCTGCCCTCACTGCATCGATTCGCTGCCGGAAAAGACTCGCGCCGCTGCGCGGGAGCGTCAGCGCCAAATCGAGCTCGCGAAACAGCGCGGCGAGCCGCACCCGCTAGGCCGCGATACCCGGCTAATGAAAAAAGCCTGATCAACAAATCGAGTTGCGCACCTGCCTTGCAAGCCTTGCGGGTGCGCTAGACTGAGGGCACTGTGTTACTCATCCCAGGAGTTCACCATGCCCGCTCGCTCTAACGACCTCTCTTCGCCTGACGCCATTCTGCAACGCCGAGATAACCAAGGCGTTACAACGCTCACCATGAGCGCCCCAGAGCGCTTTAACGCACTGTCGGAAGCCATGCTGCAAGCACTCCACGCGGCCTTCGCTGACATTGCTGACGACAGCAGCGTGCGCTGCGTGGTACTCGCCGCGGAAGGCAAAGCCTTCTGCGCCGGGCACGATCTTAAACAGATGCGCGCCAACCCTGATAAAGCCTACTACCAAGCGTTATTTGCCCGCTGTGGCGAAGTGATGCAAGCCATTGTCAATCTCCCTGTGCCGGTGATTGCCAAAGTGCAGGGCATCGCCACCGCCGCTGGCTGCCAATTGGTCGCTAGCTGCGACCTGGCGGTGGCAGCACGCAGCGCCCGCTTTGCGGTTTCCGGCATTAATGTGGGTCTGTTTTGCTCCACCCCGGCGGTGGCGCTCTCGCGTAATGTGTCACGTAAGCGCGCCATGGAAATGCTGCTGACAGGCGAATTTATCAGTGCTGAGCAGGCCGCCGAGTGGGGGCTGATCAATCGCGTGGCCGAGGACGATGCGCTGGATGAGGCAACGCAGGCACTGACTGCCAGTATCTGCGCGAAAAGCGCCGTGGCGGTGCGCACGGGCAAAGCCATGTTTGCTCGCCAGCTCAGCATGCCGCTCGATGAAGCCTATACCTTTGCCGGTGAAACCATGGCCTGCAACATGCTGGCCGAGGATGTCGGTGAAGGGATCGACGCGTTTATGGCTAAGCGACCAGCGCAATGGCAACATCGTTAAGGAAACGGAAAGAATGCGTGGAACCCGTTTCCATAAACGCGACAACGGCCGCATTGACACGTTATCCTGATGCTCTTTGTATTCAGTCGAGGCGCCTCTGGAGCGCCTGTTAGGAGAGAGCCAGGTGAGTGAAGCCAAGCGCAGGACGGTCGGTCGTCCGGCGAATACCGCCAAAGCCAGCGGCGGCCATAGCCAGTCGCTGGTCCGCGGCTTAACGCTGCTGGAGTATCTCGCGGCGAGCCCTCTCGGGCTTGCCCTTTCGGAAGTGGCAGAAAGGGCTGAATTAGCGCCATCGACAACCCACCGCCTGTTACAGGCACTGCAAAGCCAGGGGTTTGTCACCCAGGAGAACGAGCAGGGCCTGTGGCGAATCGATGTCAAAACTTTCCGCATCGGCAATAGCTTTCTGGAAGCGCGCGACGTCGTGGCCACCAGCCGACCATTTTTGCGCAGGCTTACGGCCGAAACTGGCGAAACCGCCAACCTGGGGATCCGCGATGGCGCAACGGCAGTCTTCCTTGCCCAGCATGAATCGCCTCAGATGATGCGCATGATCACCCGCCTTGGTTCCCGCGCACCGCTACATGCCTCTGGGGTCGGAAAAGCCTTATTGGCGTGGATGCCTGATGATGAGCGCGCTGATCTGCTGGATGGCCGCGAGCTAGCCAGGGTGACTGCCAATACGCTTTATCAGCCCGAGACACTACAGGTGGAAACCCAGCAAATTCGTGCTCAGGGCTTTGCCTGTGACCGCGAAGAGCACGCGATCGGCCTGCACTGCGTCGCGGCCTGCATATTTGACGAACACAGTACCCCGCTGGCGGCGATATCGGTTTCAGGCCCCATGGCGCGTATCCCCGAAGCGCGGCTACTAACGCTCGGTGCGCTGGTTCGTCAAACCGCCGATGAAATCACTCAGCAGTTGGGCGGCCACATGCCACGCTAATACGGGCCGCTAAGCGATGCTAAGTCTGTTTTTTGTCGCCCTCGCCAGCGCAACGCTGTTACCCGGTGGGTCGGAGGTGTGGTTGGCGCGGCTGTGGTGTGTCGGCGAACCACCGCTGGCACTATGGCTCGTGGCCACCACCGGCAACACCTTGGGCAGCATGGTTAACGTTGCGCTCGGGCGTTATGCGCGGCAGTTTCAAGATCGCCGCTGGTTTCCCGCCTCGCCGCAGCGATTGGCCCGTGCTGAAGGCTGGTATCACCGCTTTGGTGAGTTGAGTCTGCTGATGTCGTGGGCGCCCATCGTTGGTGACCCACTGACCGTGTTGGCCGGTGTCTTCAGGCTGCCCTGGTGGCGGGCATTGGCGTGGATTGTGATCGCGAAGGGCGCCCGCTACGCTTTGGTACTACTCCTGGCGCACTATTGGTTAGCACCGCTGTGCCAGTAAAACGCCATCGTTATTAATGCATGTTACCCTGTACAACTTTTTAACAAGCTGCGCAGGCAGTGTACAGTGTAGGCAGCGGTTAGATTGAAAAGAATACTCACCCAAAAGGAGGTTAAGGTGTGAAGCCACTTCGTTTACTACCCTGGCTAGGTGTCTGGCTGTTGGCAATGATTGCCATGATGGCCACGCCTGTAATGGCGCAAAGCACGTCGAGTGAATCGGCTAGCGCCGAAGGCACGGCATCCGCAGAGGCATCGGCCCCGACGTCTTACGAGGCGCTGGCCAATTTATTGGAAGATGAGCAGTCGCGACAAGAGTTGATTGAGATGTTGCGCACTCAAGCGTCAGCGCTGCCCGACGAGATTGCTAATGAGCTTTCCCCCGAAGCCGCTGCCCAAGGCAGTGAATTAGCTCCCGAAGACGTCTCGCTGCCGCGCCAGTTAGCGGAGCTCACGAGCCGTGTAGTGAGCGATGTGGGTGGCCAGTTTGAGCAAGTGGTGAGCCTGGTTGGCGGTCTTTTCGTTGGTCAAGCCGCCGAAAGTGTCTTTGACATGGCGGCGTTTGTCAGTGCGGCGATTAACCTTGGCCTAGTGATTATCGCGACCTTTGCGATGTTCATGATTTTCCGGCGTTTAGCGAAGCCACTGTTTACTAAAATCAGCGGCTGGTCGTTAAATGGCAGCAACTTAACACCCGTGCTGCGCCTGATTGCCTGCGTGGTCATTGCCGCGCTCATCGATGTGCTGCTGGTGGCTATTGCCTACGTTGGCGGCAATCTGTTGGCGACCTTTGCGATTGGTGAAGCCGGTGAGCTATCGACCCGCGCGTCTCTATTCTTAAATGCGTTCTTGATTATTGAGCTGCTCAAAGCCGGTGTGCGGATGCTGTTTTCTTCACGCTATGAAGGGCTTCGGCTACTGCCCATCTCGACCCAGGAAGCAGCCTACTGGAACCGCTGGTTAGCGCGCTTGATTGGCATGGTTGGTTACGGCCTGATGGTCGTGGTGCCACTGGTCAATTTCTACGTAGCGGCGTCGCTAGGTCAGGCAGTCGGCACGTTAATTATGTTGCTGGCGTTTATTTACGCGGTGGCAGTGGTGCTTAAGAATCGCACCCGCATACGCGATAACCTGAATGATATGGCTGCGAAATCGACCTTAACCGCTAGCCGGGTGTCTCTACAGCTCTTTGCCCGCACTTGGCATCTGTTTGCGCTGCTGTATTTCTTGATAGTGTTTGTGCTAACCCTGACGCGCCCCGGCGATGCGCTGCCGTTTGTGATGTTTGCAACCTTGAAGTCTTTGGCCGCCATTGTCGTGGGGCTGTTGGTTTCTTCGTTTCTTACGCAGACCATTGGCCGCCGCATTACTCTCTCGGACGATCTGCGCCGCAAACTGCCGCTGCTTGAAAAGCGCTTGAATAGTTACGTGCCCAATGCGCTGCGGGTGCTACGTACCATAATTCTGATCGTGGTGGTCATGGTCGTTCTGAATGCGTGGGGCGCCTTTGATCTTGCTGCCTGGTATGCCTCCGAAGGAGGCGCCGTTCTGGTCGGCAACCTGACCAGCGTAGCGGTGATTCTGATTGTGGCCCTCGCCGTTTGGCTGGGCTTGGCGAGCCTGATCGAGCATAAGCTCAACCCGGAAACCGGCTACGGCGAACCTTCAGCACGGGCTAAAACGCTGCTTAGCCTGTTCCGCAATGCGCTGGCTATCGCCATGGTGACGATTACCGGCATGATCGTGCTGTCGGAAATCGGTATCAATATCGGCCCGCTGATTGCCGGTGCCGGTGTGCTGGGTCTGGCCATTGGTTTTGGTGCCCAGAAGCTGGTACAGGACGTGATTACCGGGGTGTTCATTCAGGTAGAAAACGCCATGAACACCGGTGACGTGGTCACGGTGGGTGGCGTGACAGGTACCGCTGAACGCCTCAGCATCCGCTCGGTCGGTATTCGTGATCTGTCGGGTACCTATCACATCGTGCCGTTCTCAAGTGTGGACACCGTTTCCAACTACATGCGTGAGTACGGCAACCATGTGGGCGAATACGGTATTGGCTATAACGAGAACATCGACGAAGCTATTGAGCAGCTCCAATTGGCCTTTGAAGATCTCAAAGCCAGCGAAGAGCACGGGAATAAGCTGCTCGCTGACCTCACCGTGGCGGGTGTGGTGGCCCTGGCGGATAGCTCCGTCAATATCCGTGTGGTGATCAAAACCACGCCGGGCGATCAGTGGGGTGTTGGCCGCGCTTATAATCGCTTAGTGAAGTTGCGCTTCGATGAGGCGGGGATTGAAATTCCCTTCCCGCATACCACGCTCTACTTTGGTGAGACCAAAAATGGCAAGACACCACCTGCCAATGTGCGGGTCTTGGAGTCAACCGCTAAAGAGAAGGAAGTGGAAGAGAAGCCCATTGAGCAGGAAGAGAGCCAGGCGAGTGTTCAGCAAACCCGCGAACCTGATCATCTCAAGCCTGACCACGATGACGTCGATGAAAGGTAATATGTCATTGATGACGTCGTAAGTGGGGCCGCCTTCGGGCGGCCCCACTGCGTTTCAAGGCAGATAATTTTCCGAATGACGCCCTTCCAGGTTGACTGACTCACCCCCATCGACAAACAGGATTTGCCCGGCAACAAAAGGGTTGTCCAATAAATAGTACAGTGCTTGTACAAGATGAGCGGGTGCCCCCTGCTGCTTCAGCGGAATGCCATCAATACGCCACTGGACATAGTCGCTGGTGCGCAGCGAAGCAGGCAGTACCACGCCGGGGGCAAGGCCATTAATGCGGATACGGGGAGCGAACTCTAACGCCGCCATGCGGGTCATTTCCGCTAGGCTCTTTTTCGATAGTAAGTAGGCCGCGTAAGGATATTGGTGGTAGGCCACTTTGTTATCGATGATATTGATGACTTGGCCTTCGTTAACCGCCTCGGCAAAGTGGCGCGTCAGCAGTAGCGGGGTAAACATATTGACCCGAAACTGCGTCTCCAGCATGGCAAGCTCCGTCTTGGCAATGGGAGCAGGTTCGTAGGCCGAGGCGCTATTAAGCAGCAAGTTGAGACCCGGAAAGCGCTTTTTAGCGGCCTGTATTAAATTAGCCAGTTCCTCGTTCAAATGCTCGCTTAAGAAATCGCAGTGAAATATTTCACACGCGCGCCCTTTAGCGCGAATGTTGTTCGCCACGTCTTCAGCCTCATCGCGAGAGCGGTTGACGTGCAGCGCGATATCGAATCCAGCATCGGCCAATGCTTCAGCAAAGTGACGCCCTAACCGGGTGGCACCGCCGGTTACCACAGCAGCTTGTTGATGCATAACGTATTCCCTACGGTGTTATGGGTATGGCAAGACTCTCTGCGTGAGCGCAGCGTTTGTCAATAACTTATACAGAGCTTGCACGTCCCGCCAGCTTGCAGGTATTGATAGAGGTGCGCTGACACAGCGCTTCGCTAGCAGCCGCCACTTCAAGCAGGATGTCGCTATGCCACCAATGCCCTTATCCAATGAACAAACCGTTGCGCTGCATGAGTGCCTGATTTCGCTAGGGAGTAATATCGACCCCGAGCACTATTTCGATCGAGCGCTGACGATTCTTAGCCAAGAATGCCAGCTCTTGGCGCGCTCGGCGGCGATACGGACGACGCCTGTCGGTTACCAACACCAGCCCGACTTTTTAAACGCCGCGCTGCTGGTAAGCACGTCGTTAGAGCGGGAAGCGTTTCGTGCCTACCTCAAAGAGGTGGAAGACCGCTTGGGTCGCGTACGGGGAGCGATTAAATCAGGCCCCCGCACCATGGATCTCGACATGGTGGCGTGGGATGGAGAAGTGATCGATCAGGGCTACTACCAGTACGACTATGTGAAAGTGCCCGTCGATGAGGTGCTTGCCAATAGTGGCCGCACGCTTGAACCGGCAAAACGCTCATGATTTCTACCAGAAGGCCGATAATAACGATATAGCCGCCCTTGCCTGGGCCGGCTAACGCCCTCGGAGGCGCGCGTTGCTCAGCCTTAATACCAACTTGATGTCCCTCATTGCGCAAAATAACCTGCGCGGCAGTCAGCAAGCGATGCAGACCGCTATGCAGCGCCTGTCATCCGGGTTGCGTATCAATAGTGCCAAAGATGACCCCGCCGGGCAGGCGATCGCTAACCGCATGACGGCGCAAATCAGTGGTATGAATCAGGCAATCCGCAATACCAATGACGGTATTTCCATGGTGCAAACAGCGGAAGGTTCGCTCGATCAGATCAACGATAACCTTCAGCGCATACGCGAACTGAGTGTGCAAGCGGCTAACGGCACCAACGCCTCTGGTGACCTTGCTTCGATTCAAGATGAGATCGACCAACGTCTGGAAGAGATCGACCGCATTGCCGGGCAAAGCAACTTCAACGGCATTGGGCTGATCAATGAGACCACGTCGTTACATATTCAGGTCGGTGCCAACGATGGCGATAGCATCGCGGTGCGTTTTGAAGGGATGAACTTACAGGCGCTTGGGCTGGAAGGCTTTAGCGTTTTGGAAGGAAGCGCGACAGAAAGCCCGCTAGATGCAATGGATGAAGCCATCAAACGTGTAGATCGCCAGCGCAGTTACCTGGGTGCCGTACAGAACCGTTTTGAGAGCGTCATCGATGGCCTCAATAACACTATTATCAATACTTCGGCCGCGCGTTCGCGCATCCAGGATGCCGACTATGCCAAGGAAGTTTCCAATCTAATTCGTGCGCAAATTCTACAGCAGGCGGGCATCGCGATATTGGCCCAGGCCAACCAACAGCCGCAGATGATTCTGCGCCTGCTGGAAGGCCTGTAAAAGGGGCTTTATAACAGCCGCGCGAGTTACTCGATGATGCCCTGCTCACGGGCCATGGCGTAAGCCGCCTGAGGGCCATTCCAGAGTGACGGCAGCAGTATCAACGACACCGGAATGGCGGTAATGACGATAAACTGCTGCAGCGCGCTAATTTGTCCAGCGCCCATGTACAGCAGCACGGCGGCCATCAGCGCCATGGCAATTCCCCAGAACGCCCGCATCACCGGGCTCGGGTCGTCATGGCCCGCACCAACTACCGCAATGGCGTAGCTCATCGAGTCGCCGGTGGTTGCCACAAAAATCGTCGTCAGCAGTAGAATCGCCAATGCCATCCAGGTGCCGCCGGGCAACGCCTGGGCAACGGTTAACGTGGCGACATCAAACTGAAAGTTATTCAGCGCTTCGGTCAGATCGATAACGCCGTTGAGCTGGTAGTAAATGCCCGACCCGCCAAGCAGAGTAAACCACACGGTAGTAGCAATCGGCGCCAGCACCGCCACAGCGACGATCATTTCGCGAATACTCCGCCCGCGCGAAATACGTGCCACAAAAATCGCCATCACCGGTGCGTAACCGATAAACCAGGCAAAGAAAAACACCGTCCACCACTGCATCCACCACGCGGGTGCGGTCTCAGCGGTCATGGTCGCCATGGTGAAGAATTCACTGATATAAGCGCCCATACCGGAAACGTAGCTATTGACCAGAAACAGGGTGGGGCCAAAGACAATAATCACCGCCCCAATAGCGAGCGCCAATAACACGTTGAACCGGCTAAGTAGTTGAATCCCTTTGTGTACGCCGCTCATGGAAGAGAGCACGTAAATGCCGGCAAGTACGCCCAGAATAATCAGTTGGCCGGTGTAGCCTTCCGGCAGGCCAAACAGCTCGTGAAGACCGAAGCTAACCTGCGTGGCTAGAAAGCCAATGGGACCCACCGTACCCGCCACCAGCGCAATTACACAGCAGGCGTCCACCAAGCCACCCAGTGGGCCACGCATTAAGCGCTCACCCAGAATAGGGTAGAGCAGCGTACGTGGCTGCAGTGGCTGCCCTTTCACGTAGTGAGCGTGTGCTAGTACGACTGCCGTCAATGACCCCAGTACGGCCCAGGCCATAAAGCCCCAGTGCATAAAGGACTGCCCCAAGGCACCGGAAACGGCTTCTGCCGTGCCCGCTTCGCTATCAAAGGCAGGCGGCGTCACTACAAAGTGATAAACCGGCTCACCCGCAGCAAAGAAAACCCCGCCACCGGCCAGCAGCGTGCACAGAATGATCGAGAGCCACTTGAACGTGCTCATTTCTGGTGCATCCAGATTGCCGATTTTGGCTTTTCCCGCCGGGGTCATGGCTAAGCCGATGGCAATGAAAAACGTCATTAGCAGTAGCAGCTGGAAGTAGCTACCCAGCACCAGCGCCGTCCAGGCAAAACCGGCACTGATGCTGTCCGCGACTAGGGAAACGTCATAGAAGGACAGCCCAAGAAAGGCGACGATAAAGCCGATGCTGAGGGTCAGCACTAATGGATCGCCAAGCGAAAAGCGTTGGGAGCCCTCAGCGTTGGGGCTTGGTTGGGTCATATCAAATACCTTATGGGGAAACGGGAAGGAGCGGAAATATAGCCTATCAAAAGGCGCCGTTAAGCGGTTTAACGCCGCCTGGCAGTGAAGAAGATCCTGAACACACAAAGGGGAATTGCGGGTAAAAAAAAGCGCCATTCAATGAATGGCGCGAGGACAGGAAACTGAGCACAGTATAACGACAATATAGACCAACGTCTAATATGTTTTATCTTGGTGCGTAAAAATATTGCATATGCACAGTATTGGCGCGCCGTTAAGTGAGGCGACCCTAGGCATTATTCTTAACCAATTGATAATTAAGTTAATAACTGAGCTTGGCAATATTGCTGCAATCACTAACGTATATTTTGTATACAAGGTATGCCCAATGACGACTGTTCCTTCGCTACGGTTCCCTATCGCGCTTCCTCGCTTTGCCACTCGCTTACTTTTAAGCAGTAGTGCGGCAACGCTGCTATTGATACCGACACTCAGCGCTGCCGCTGACACCCAGATACGTTTTCAACTGGATTGGCGGTTTGAGGGGCCTTCGGCGCCGTTTTTGATGGCCGCCGAGAAGGGGTACTTCGCCGACGAGGGGCTGGATGTGCAAATTGACTCTGGCAGTGGCTCGGCGGGGGCGATTAACCGTGTTGCATCCGGGGCCTATGAGATGGGCTTTGGCGACCTCAATGCACTGATCGAGTTTCTGGCTGAAAACCCTGAGGGGCCGGGTATACAGGGCGTCTATATCGTTTATGACGGCACACCCGCCGCGGTGTTTGCGCGTAAAGAGAGCGGTATCGATAGCCCTGCTGACTTGGCCGGTAAAACCATCGCCGCCCCCGCTTTTGATACCGGCTACCGCGCCTGGGGCGTGTTCGCCGCGGCTAATGATCTTGAAGCCGATGCGGTAGAGTGGCAGAACGTCGACCCGACGCTGCGGGAAACCCTGTTAACGCGAGGCGATGTAGATGCCATTACCGGCTTCTACTTCACCAGCCTGCTCAACCTTGAAGAGCGGGGCATGAGTGAAGAGGAGCTCACTATTATGCCATTTCCCGATTACGGCGTGCCGCTCTATGGCAACGCGATTATCGCCAGCGAATCCTTCGCCGAAGCTAATCCTGACGCCGTGCAAGGCTTCCTCCGTGCCTTCAACCGTGCTCTGGGTGAGACTATTGCCGATCCTGACGCCGCTATTGAGTACGTCAAAAATCGCGATGGACTGATCGATGTAGAGATGGAGACGCGGCGCCTGAAGCTTGCTTTGGATAGTGTCGTCGATACCCCCGATGCACGCGAGCATGGCGTAGGCGACGTGGACAATGAGCGTCTAGGACAGGCGATTCAATTGGTCGCGGATGCCTATGACCTGCCCTCAGTACCGTCGTCAGAGCAAGTCTTTAACGCCCGCTTTTTACCCTCCCAGGAAGAGCGCATGCTGTTTTCGACAGAAGGTGAATAAACATGTCGGCAGCATTCGTCAGCTTTGATGACGTCAGCCTTGCCTACGATGCATCGGGTAATGCCATCGAAGATATCAACCTGAGTATCCACGAAGGCGAGTTCGTCGCTTTCGTGGGCCCCTCGGGCTGCGGCAAGTCGACGTTTATGAAACTGTGTACCGGGTTGCATGCGCCCACTACCGGGGCTGTAAAAGTGGATGGCGAGCCGGTTAGTGGGCCGCTGAAAATATCGGGCATGGCGTTTCAAAACGCGAATCTGCTGCCCTGGCGTACCACGCTGGATAACGTCTTACTGCCGCTGGAGATCGTAAAACCTTACCGCCATCAGTTTCGTAAACGGCGTGAGGAGTTCGTTGGCTGGGCACGCAAGCTACTCAAAACCGTGGGGCTTGAGGGTTACGAAGATCAGTACCCGTGGCAGCTTTCTGGCGGCATGCAGCAGCGGGCATCGATCTGTCGGGCGCTGATTCACCAACCGCGTCTACTCATGCTGGATGAGCCCTTTGGTGCGCTAGATGCGTTTACCCGCGAAGAGCTGTGGTGCGTGTTACGTGACCTATGGGAGGCGCAGCGCTTCACGGTGGTGCTGGTCACTCACGACTTGCGAGAGGCGGCATTTCTGGCCGATACGGTTTACATCATGAGCCGACGCCCCGGTCGGGTAATCGAGCGGCGCCAAATCGAGTTGCCGCGCCCCCGTGCGCTGGAAACCACCTACCAAAAACCCTTTATTGATCTGGTGCAGGCGCTGCGGGCTCAGATTGGTGAAGTTCGCAGCACTTAATAAAAGCACCCGGCACCAGATGAAAGGCGCACTTATGACGAAAAATAACCCGCTCATTGAACGATTAGCGCCATGGATCGCGGTGGTGGCACTGGTCATTATCTGGGAAGTGACCGTGCGTGTGTTTGACGTGCCCAGCTTTATCTTCCCGAGTGCCATGGAAACCGCCCAGGCGCTGGTGACATATGCCGGCCCTATTGCCATGCACTCCTGGCAAACCTTCTGGACCACGCTCATCGGCTTTGGTTTGGGTGTTGCGGTGGGGCTGGTGTTGGGTTTTATCATCGGTTCGTCGCGCTTTCTGTATAACGCCTGCTATCCGCTGCTGGTGGGCTTTAATGCCATTCCCAAAGTGGCGTTCGTGCCCATCCTGGTCGTCTGGTTTGGAATCGGCTCGGTGCCTGCCATTCTCACCGCGTTTTTAATCTGCTTCTTTCCCATTGTGGTCAATGTGGCTACCGGCCTGGCGACGCTAGAACCTGAAATGGAAGATGTCCTGCGAGTGCTGGGCGCGCGGCGTATGGACGTATTGCTTAAAGTAGGCCTGCCGCGCTCGCTGCCGTATTTTTTTGCCTCGCTAAAAGTGGCGATTACCTTGGCCTTCGTAGGCACCGTGGTATCAGAAACGGTTGCTTCCAATCAAGGTATTGGCTACCTGATGATGAGCGCAGGCTCGCAAATGCGGATGGGGTTGGTCTTCGCCGGGCTACTGGTCATCAGTGCCATGGCGATGGTGATGTACGAACTGTTTGCCCAACTGGAAAAGCGCATGACCGGCTGGGCGCACCGCGGTCAAAACCGCTAGGCGCTATGTAAAGGCTCACCAACGATAAAGCAGCGATGCACTGGTGGTGCTATCCGTGCGCTCACTGGTGTCATCAGGTGGTTGGGAGTTGTGCTTGATTTCGTGGGAGAGTCGCAGCGACAGCTTTGAATTGAGTCGGGCAGTAAGGGCCGTTAGCGAACGGGAAGTGATGTTTTGGCTAGTATATTCAAGCGACATTTCCTGCTCGATATCCGCGTAGTCAGAAAAGCCCCAACGATAATCCAGTGCAGTGTAGGTCACCATCAAGCGCTCATCGTCGTAGTCGCGCAGCCGATCATGGCGATAACCCGGGCCCGCTTCCAGAGAGAGCGTATGGGTTTCGTTCTCCAAAATCTGCCGTCCGTAGCCACCAATCGCTGACAACTGCTGGTCGTAACCGGCAAAGCGATCTTTCTCCCAGCGGGCGAAACCAAACAGATAGTGGGGGCCTTCGAGCTCATAGCGCTCGCGCCCTGCGATTAAGTACTGCTCAGCGCTGGTTTCATCATCCTTACTAACGGTGCGTACTTCACCGCGCAGAGAGTAAGTGAATTTACCGGTTAACCACGTTAGCCGTGTTTTGCCGATCAAGGTTTGGCTGTTGGTATTGCCCGACAGGTGGGTAAAACCAAGCTCAGCGTCGCCACTGAATACGGGAGCATCTTCCTGGGGCGGCGGAGGGGCGTAAAATGGATTGGCATAAGCCACACTTAGCCACAGTGGCCAGCAGGTCAGCAAAAGCATCCATCGAAAGATTCTCGAAACAGTAGCCACTATCTCCCTCCTTGGTTTCGGCAATCGAGCATTATATCAGCGAATGATGACAGGGCGTGCTGGCGTTTAACGTCGTTTGCTGGCGCGTGCCATAATGGTGCGGTCATGTATTTTGAGTCTATCTATGAGCGCTTCTCGCCCCCGAACCCTCGCTGACCTGCAGCGCTGGCGCCGTACCCGCGCCAGGCGCAGTTGGTATAAACGCAGTTTCCGCCTGCAGGTAATGCTGCTCGTTGGGCTGCTGCTGGCGGGAATGCTACTGGCCCAGGGCACGTATCTCAATCTTCGCAAGGCCGAAATTATTAGCCAGCAGATGGGCGAGCGAGCGCTGGCGGTAGCTAAAACGGTGGCTTCAATGCCGCAAATTATCAATGCGTTTGATATCCCTAACCCCGCTTTTATTATCCAGCCGCTGGCAGAGCGCGTACGCCATGAAACCGGGGCGCGTTATGTGGTGGTAGGTAATGCCCAGAGCATCCGCTACTCGCATCCTGTGCCGGAACGCATCGGGCAACCGATGGTGGGCGGGGACAATGACCAAGCGCTGATCCATGGTCAGTTCTATGTCTCCGAGGCGACCGGCTCACTGGGCACCGCCATGCGTGGCAAAGCCCCTATCTGGGATGAAGAGGGCAATATCATTGGCCTGGTGTCTGTCGGTTTTATGATGGATCGGGTCGAGATGGACGTGGCGCGCTATAACAGCTTTGGCTGGGTGTTGGTGGCGCTGATGATCTGCTTGGGCTTTGCGGGAGCTTACTGGTTATCGCAGCACCTGAAAAAGGTCATTCTAGGCTTGGAGCCCTATGAAATTGCACGACTGGCGATGGAAAAAGAGGCCATTTTACAGTCGATCCATGAGGGCATTTTGGCGGTTAACCGCGAAGGCCATATCACCCTGGTCAACCAGCAGGCGCGGCGCTTTCTCAGCCTGGACGACGAGCATGTGCTGTTAGGGCAACCCATTCGTGAGGTGGTGCCCAATTCGCGCTTGCTAGAGGTACTCCGGCGCGGTGAACAGGAATTTGACCAGGAGATGTGGCTAGGTGACCACCCGGTGGTGGTTAATCGGGTGCCGATTCTGCACGAGGGAGAGATTGAAGGGGCGGTAGCGACCTTCCGTAGCCGCCGTGAGATAGTCGACCTCTCCCATGCGTTGACCCAGGCCAGCCGTGACGTGGACATGCTGCGTGCCCAGGCCCATGAATTTTCCAATAAGCTCTACACCATATCGGGGTTGCTGCAGTTACAGCGTATCGAGGAAGCATTGGCGCTGATCCACCAGGAAACCGAGCGCGCCCAGGCGCAAATGAGCTTTTTAATGCGCAACGTGGCCGATGCCGTCCTCAGCGGCACGCTACTCGGTAAGCTTACCCGCGCGCGTGAACTAGGCGTAGCGCTGGAAATCGACGAGCAAAGTTCGCTCTCCTGCCCGCTAACGTCCACCGGCCAAGAGGTGCTGATGAGCGTAGTGGGAAATCTGCTCGATAACGCCTGCCATGCCGCCCTGCATGGGGCTGGAAAAGACCCCAGCGTGCGGCTATTTTTCACCGACCTGGGCGAACAGCTCTTGATCGAAGTCGAGGATAATGGGCCAGGGGTGCCTACTGAGCTCGCCGAGACGATTTTCCAAGAAGGTTTTTCGACCAAAACGGGCAAGCACCAAGGTATTGGCCTAGCGTTGGTCGCCAGGCTCTGCCGTCAATATGGCGGCGCTGTTACCCTGGAAGAGAGTGAGCTGGGCGGGGCGTGCTTTATCGCCGTGCTTGACCGCTCGCTATGCCAAAATAGCCCAGATAGCGATCTTAACGATTATTTCAAAGACGATCTTAACCATCATTCCAAAGACGGTCTCAACGACGAACTCAATAACAATTCCAAAAACAGTGGCCATAGCGGCGAGGGGAAACGCGATGTCTGATAGGCAATACGGTATTTTGGTCGTTGAAGACGACTTTCGCATTGCCGATATCCACAGGGCGTTTATTGAGCAGAGCGAAGGCTTTTATGTGGTGGGCATGGCGCGCAATGGCAGCGAAGCCAAAACGCTGATGGCGGAACACGCCGCTAACATCCAATTGATTTTGTTAGATGCCTACCTCCCCGATGTCGAAGGCTTGGAGCTGCTGTGGGCGATTCGGCGTGACTATGTGCATGTGGATATCGTCATGGTCACTGCTGCACGCGAAGTGGAAACCATCAGCGAGGCGCTGCGTGGCGGGGTATTTGACTACCTTATCAAGCCCATTGAAGCCGCCCGAATGGCCCAAATGCTGACCCGCTTTCGCCGCGAGCGTGAAGCGCTTGCCAATCGTGCCGAGATGAATCAAGACGAGTTGGATCATGTGCTGTCGCGCTTACAGCCAGGCGAGGCGTCGCGAGCAAAAAGCCAGTCACTATCACTGCCTAAAGGCATTGACCGGCTGACGCTACGCCGGGTGATTGATGCCCTGGCTGAGGCCCATGACTCCCTTACCGCCATGCAAATGGCGCGCATCATGGGGGCTAGCCGCTCCACCGCGCGCCGCTATTTAGAATATCTAGTTGCCGAGCAGGCGGTAAGTGCTGAGCTGGGCTATGGTGACGTAGGGCGGCCCGAACGTCGCTATCGGCTGTTGAAGGCGGCACATGACTGGCTAGATTCTCTATAAGAAAGTGCTGTGAGCTAGCAGGCGTGAACAAAATGAACAAAATGCTCTTAAAGAACTTTTTGTCTTTTATGCGCACAAGCTTGTCGGTCAGGGTAGCGGTCTTCTAACGTTCGCGGCGTGCAGTCTCACAATAAGACGCCCCATACAACAACACTGACACGTGGAGAACGCCATGATCATTAAGCCTTCCTTTAAGTATTTAACGTTGCTGGCCCTTCCGTTAGCGACGCTTACCACTTTTGCTAGTACCGCTGCAGCCTTCGAGCCAGAAGGAAAGGTGGAGTGTATTGCGCCGTCTGATCCGGGTGGCGGCTGGGATTTTACCTGCCGCAGCGTAGGTAACGTCATGCAGGAACTTGATTTGGTTCCGGCGAACGTGCAAACCATCAACATGGCTGGCGCCGGTGGTGGTGTCGCGTTTGCCCATACTGTCAGCAAGCGCGCCGGCGACGACCACCTACTGGTTGCCGCGTCTACCGCCACGACCACTCGTTTGGCCCAAGGCCAATTCCCAGGGTTGTCGGCAGATCAGGTCAATTGGATCGGCGCCCTTGGGGCGGATTACGGGATTATTGCCGTGGCCGCTGATTCCGAAATTGATGACCTCAATGAACTCATGGAATCGCTGAAGGAAGATCCTCGCAGCGTTAAGTTTGCGGGTGGTAGCGCCAAAGGCGGATGGGATCATCTCAAAGTGCTGATCGCCGCTCAGGCAGCTGACGTCGAGAACCTTCCGCGCATTGCCTACCTCTCGTACAACAACGGTGGCGAAGCATTAACCCAAGTAATCGGTGGCCACGTGGACGCCTTTACCGGGGATATCACTGAAGCCCAAGGGTTTATGGAGTCTGGCGATTTACGTGTCCTAGCGGTTCTGTCTGAAGAGCGCCTACCTGGGGACATGGCGGACGTACCCACTGCCCGCGAACAAGGCATCGACGCTATTGGTCCCAACTGGCGCGGCTTTTATATGCCGGCGGATGTCTCTGAAGAGGCTGAAGCGTATTGGACCGATGCCATGGACACTATTTATGAGAGTGAAGAGTGGCAGAGTGTCATGACGCAGAACGGCTTGATGCCATTTCACATGACCGCTGGCGAGTTCGAGGAGTTCGTACTCAACCAGATCAATGAGATTGAACAGCTTTCTAAAGATATTGGGTTAATTCAGTAATGACTTTCAACGACCGCATCTTTGGGGTCCTGATGATCGTCCTGGCCGTCGCGTACGGCTGGGCCGCAACTCAGTTCCCGGAACCGTTTGGTGGGGCCGAAGCCGTTGGCCCTGACACTTTTCCGAAGTTGCTTGCCGTGGTGCTGGCCATTTCCAGTCTTTATCTGATTGTACGCCCTGATCCTGATAATGCGTGGCCTTGGAGCCGTACCGGTATCGAGCTAATCATCGCCGTCGTGGTGCTGATCTTTTACGCCATGCTGCTACAGCCGCTGGGCTTTATTATTAGCACGACGCTTGCTGTGGGAACGCTTTGCTGGCGCATGGGGGCTCGGCCGCTCAATGCTTACATGACCGGGGCAGTCTCGGCAGTGGTGGTGTACTTTCTGTTTAGTTTTGCACTTGATCTCGCCTTACCGCTGGGTCTGTTGTCATTCCTGGAGGTGAACTGATGGAAACTCTCGGTTACCTAATGGATGGTTTTGGCGTTGCTCTGCAGCCCCATAACCTGATGTTCGCCTTGCTAGGTGCTTTTCTGGGCACCTTGATCGGCGCCTTGCCGGGGTTGGGCCCGGCCAATGGCGTGGCCATCCTGATCCCACTGGCGTTCAGTCTGGGGCTTGCCCCGGAAACGGCCCTGATTATGCTGACCTCAGTGTATGCGGGTGCTATGTACGGGGGACGTATCTCATCGATTCTGTTGAATATTCCCGGCGATGAACCCGCCATGATGACCTGTCTTGACGGTTATCCGATGGCACAGAAGGGCAAGGCTTCCGAGGCGCTGGCGATCTCAGCCGTGGCCTCTTTTATCGGTAGCCTTATCGCCACTGTTGGTTTGATTCTGCTGGCGCCACTGTTGGCTAATTTTGCCTTAACGTTCGGCCCCGCAGAATATTTTGCACTCTTCCTGCTGGCGTTCGCTACCTTAGGCGGTATTACCGGTAAAAATCCCATCAAAACAGTGGTTGCCGCCTGTATTGGTCTAATGATCGCTACGGTGGGTATCGACAATACTGGCGTTCAGCGTTACACCTTCGGCGTGCTAGAGCTCTTTGAAGGCGTTGACTTCATCATCGCTATCGTCGGTCTATTTGCCATTTCCGAGCTGCTGTTCTTCATCGAAGAGCGTGCAGGTGGTGGTAAGGAAAAGATGAAGGTCAACAAGCTTTCACTCTCTTGGAAGGATATACGCGACATTCTACCCACCAGTTTCCGTGGAGGAGTGCTGGGGTTTGTGGCCGGTGTGCTACCGGGCGCCGGTGCTTCGCTGGGTAGCTTCATCAGCTATACCCTTGAAAAACGTGTGTTAGGTAAGAAAGGCTATTTCGGACAAGGCGACCCGCGTGGTGTGGCGGCGCCTGAAGCGGGTAACAATGGCGCGTCCAGTGGTGCACTGGTTCCTATGTTGACACTGGGTGTACCGGGTAGCGGCACCACAGCGGTACTGCTAGCACTATTGATTTCGTTGAATATCACCCCTGGGCCGTTGATGTTCACCCAGAATGCCGACATCGTTTGGGGCGTGATCGCGGCGCTGTTGATTGGTAACTTCTTATTGCTGATCCTCAACATTCCGTTGGTGGGCATCTTCGTCAAACTGCTGTCCGTACCACCCATGTACCTGCTGCCGATCGTTACGATGATTGCCTTCGTGGGTATCTACTCTATCAGTAACACTATCTTTGACCTCTACTTCATGGTGGCCTTTGGGGTAGGCGGTTATGTTCTGCGCAAGCTTGAGATTCCGCTGGTACCAGTGATTCTTGGCTTGTTGTTGGGGCCTGAGATGGAGAAGAACTTACGCCATGCCATGGATATCTCTGATGGCGACTGGATGATTCTTTGGGATAGCGGCTTGGCTATCGGGCTTTGGGTCTTTGCAGGTTTAGGCTTGATCTTGCCTTATATTGTGGGTCCCCTCCTGCGTCGTGGAATGAAGGGAAAAACACCCTCTTCAGGCTCGCCTGAAAGCGATTGATACTTAAAGAGGTCAATCTTGAACAACGGGACGTCGGCGAAAGTTGGCGCCCCGTTTTTTTATTTACAATAATACCTTTAGAAGCCGTCAAAACTGTGTTGTGTTGACCTTGTCGTTTGTAACTGATCAGTAAGTATTAAGTAATTAACCAGAATACAAAAAGACCAGAGCGCCTATATGGTGCACTGAAACTTATTGGTGCATTGATGGCGTGCTTTAGTCGCCGTTTTGCGCTGTATATTGGTGCATGGGGTTATATTTGAGAATAATTTAAGACTGCTAAGTGGTTGATTTGGTAATTTAAAGCGGACGCTGTGCCAAACTGGCGCACCCCTTGCAAGTATTAATGGCTAGTGGACGTATTGAGGAGTTTCCAACCGGCTCCTTGAATGCGAAGCCAATAAACAAGCCCCAGAGATAAGGGGTGCAAGGAGGTTCAAGTGACCACATTGCAGCACAATACCCATACTCGCTCGACGCTCTCTTACCAACAACAAGTGCGCTCAAGCCGCTCGCCTGGCCGTTTCACCACCGCCCTACTGACTGCCGCCATTATGGGCGCCAGCGCCCAAGCCGTCGCACAAGACGATGACCCCATCAAAGTCGGTATCCTGCACTCCCTTTCGGGCACCATGGCGATTAGCGAAACGGTTCTGAAAGACACTGTCGAAATGCTCATCGAACAGCAGAACGAAGCCGGTGGCCTGCTGGGCCGCCAGTTAGAGGCCGTGGTGGTGGATCCTGCCTCCAACTGGCCGCTGTTTGCCGAACGTGCTCGTGAGCTATTGGCACAAGAAGAAGTCGACGTCATCTTCGGTAACTGGACCTCGGTATCGCGTAAATCGGTACTGCCCGTCGTTGAGGAACTCAACGGCCTGCTGTTCTACCCGGTGCAGTATGAAGGCGAAGAGTCATCGGAAAACGTCTTCTACACGGGTGCGGCACCTAACCAGCAGGCGATTCCTGCGGTTGAATACCTAATCAATGAAGTGGGTATCGAGCGCTTTGCGCTGGTCGGTACCGACTATGTCTACCCGCGCACCACCAACCGTATCCTCGAAGCGTTCCTCAAGGATGAGCACGGCATCGCGGATGAGGACATCATGGTCAACTACACGCCGTTCGGTCACTCCGATTGGCAGAACATCGTGGCGGAAATTCGCCGTTTCGGTGAAGAGGGCAAACCAACTGCGGTGATATCGACCGTGAACGGCGACGCCAACGTGCCGTTTTACACCGAGCTTTCCAACCAGGGCATCGATGCGGCCGATATTCCGGTCATCGCCTTCTCGGTGGGTGAGCAGGAGCTGACCGGTATCGATACCGCGCCGCTAGTGGGTCACTTGGCTGCCTGGAACTACTTCATGAGCGTCGATAACGACGACAACTACGACTTTATCGATGCCTGGATCGAGTACACCGGCGACGATATGGCCGTGACCAACGACCCAATGGAAGCGCACTACATTGGTTTCAACATGTGGGCCGAAGCGGTTCGCAAAGCGGGCACCACGGATGTCGATACGGTGAAAGACGCCATTATTGGTGTCACCGTGCCTAACCTCTCCGGCGGCTATGCGGCGATGATGCCCAACCACCACATCACCAAGCCGGTACTGATTGGTGAAATTCAGGATAACGGTCAGTTCGATATCGTTTGGCAGACGCCGTCTACCGTGGCGGGCGATGCCTGGTCTGACTACCTGCCTGGCTCGCGTGACCTGATTGCCGATTGGCGCAAGCCGATGGAGTGCGGCAACTTTAACGTCGTTAACGGCTCGTGCGGTGGCAGCACCGCAGCAGAAGAAGCCGAAGCGGCACTCGCTGAGTAAGGCATCAACTCCCTTGCCGCGCCGTTATTTTGAGGTTGGCGCGGCAAGGAGCACGCTATCTTTCCCTCTTAGATAACCGTTTTTAAATAACCAAAGGAAGAACCCCATGAGGCGTTTCCTTTCCTTGGCGCTGCTCTGCTTCCTGCTGTTGGGGGCCACCCTCACCGCGCAGGCACAAACAGACACCGCTAACAACGCTGGTTCTGACAATACGGGCGCTAACGACAGTGCCGCCCTTGAATTGCTAGAAGCACTGGACGTTGAGTCCTACACCGCCAAAGGCGAAGCCATCACCGCGATTTTGCAAAGTGACGATGAGCGCGCTCGTGATTGGCTGCAGGCCTTGCTGGATGGCCGCCTACAGCGCACCGAAGACGGCCGCTTTGTACTGGTATTGGAAAACCGCGGCCGCGACTGGCCGGTAGCCGATGTACTGACCGGCGAAGCGCTGGGTGAAATGTCCCGCCGTGACCTGGAGCGAATCGGCATCAACAACAACCTGCGCAATCAGCTGCGCAGTGCCATCGCGGTCGTTGACCTCTACTCGCCTAACGTGGAACGCCGCCGTACATCGGCCGAGCGCCTGCTAGGTGAAGTAGACGGCGAGTTGGTGCCCACGCTTGATGACTTGATCGAACAGGAAGAGGACGAGCAGGTGCGCTACCGGCTAACTCAAGCCGTGGCGATCTACCGCGCTGAAGCGGGTGAAATGGCGGGTATTGAAGCGCTGGATGGCAGCCTGCACCCGCGTTCGCGTGTAGCGTTAAGCCGGGCAGCCAGCAGTGATGATCCGGTCGTCGCCAATGCCGCTGCCGCTTCCCTGGCGGGTATCGAGCAGCAGCTCAAGCTCAATCGCGGCCTGGAAACCCTCTATTTCGGTTTGAGCCTGGGTTCGGTGCTGGTGCTGGCCGCCATTGGCTTGGCGATTACCTTCGGGGTCATGGGCGTTATCAACATGGCCCACGGCGAGCTGATGATGCTGGGCGCCTACACCACCTGGGCGATGCAGCAACTGCTGCCCGGCCAGCCGGGTTTGGCGTTGATTCTATCGATTCCCGCAGGCTTTATGGTTGCCGCCTTAGCGGGCGTAGCGATCGAACGGGGCGTGATTCAATTCCTCAAAGGCCGTCCGCTGGAAACCCTGCTAGCCACCTTCGGTATCAGCCTGATTTTGCAGCAGCTGGTGCGCACGGTGATTTCACCGCTCAACCGTACCGTCATCACCCCCGAGTGGATGAGTGGTTCATTGGTAGTGAATGATGCGCTGTCGCTGACGCTCAACCGCATGTACGTGCTTGGCTTTGCGCTGGTGGTGTTTGCCGGCTTGATGATGATCATGCGCCGCACCCGGCTGGGGCTAGAGGTACGTGCTGTGACCCAGAACCGCGCCATGGCACGCTCCATGGGCATTCGCGCGACTCGCGTCGATATCATGACCTTTGCATTAGGTTCGGGTGTGGCCGGGCTTGCCGGTGTCGCGCTCTCCCAGCTTACCAACGTAGGCCCTAACCTGGGGCAGAACTACATCATCGACTCCTTCATGGTGGTGGTGTTCGGCGGCGTGGGTAATCTGTGGGGCACGCTGGTGGCTGGCCTATCGCTGGGGGTGATCAACCAAGTGCTGGAACCATGGGCAGGCGCGGTGTTGGCCAAGATCATCGTGCTGGTCTTCATCATCCTATTCATTCAAAAACGCCCGCGTGGACTCTTCCCGCAGAAGGGCCGGGCTGCGGAGGGCTAAACGATGTCTTTAACGACCGAATCATCGACGAATTTTTGGCTAACACGCCCGTTCAGTGAACGCTCCACACAGATATTTCTGGGTGTGCTACTGGCCGCATTGGCGCTAGTGACCATTTTGCACGTGGCAGTGCCACCGGGGAATCCGCTGTATGTGGGGGCCTATACCGTCAACCTGTTTGGTAAGTACCTGAGTTACGCGTTGCTTGCCGTGGCGGTGGACCTGGTGTGGGGCTATTTGGGCATTTTAAGCCTGGGGCACGGTGCCTTTTTTGCCATCGGCGGCTACGCCATGGGCATGTACCTGATGCGCCAAATTGGTGACCGCGGCACCTACGGCCACCCGGTGCTACCCGATTTTATGGTGTTCCTAAACTGGGACAGCCTGCCGTGGTTCTGGCACGGCTTCGATATGGCCTGGTTCGCTTTTGCCATGGTACTGCTGGCGCCTGGGCTGCTGGCGCTGGTGTTCGGCTTCTTGGCGTTCCGCTCGCGGGTGACCGGGGTGTATCTGTCGATCATTACTCAGGCGCTGACCTTTGCCTTGATGCTAGCTTTCTTCCGCAACGAGATGGGCTTCGGCGGTAATAACGGCCTGACTGACTTCCGCGAAATCGTCGGCTTTGACTTACGTAGTGACGCAACGCGCTTGGGACTGTTCCTGGCCACCGGCGTTGCGCTGGCGCTGGGCTTTATCCTGTGCCGTGCGATTGTCACCAGCAAGCTGGGCCGGGTCAGCGTCGCTACTCGGGACGCCGAAGCGCGCACGCGCTTTCTCGGCTACCGGGTCGAACGCTTTCAGCTGTTTGTGTTTGTGGTCTCGGCGATGTTGGCGGGTTTGGCGGGAGCGCTTTACGTGCCTCAGGTGGGGATTATCAACCCCAGCGAGTTCTCACCGATTTTCTCCATTGAGATTGTGCTGTGGGTAGCACTGGGCGGTCGCGCCACGCTGTATGGCGCGGTGATTGGCGCCATCTTGGTCAACTACGCCAAAACCATCTTTACCGGCGTTATGCCCGATGCCTGGCTATTTGCGCTGGGCGCGATGTTCGTACTGGTCACGGTGTTTCTGCCCAAAGGGGTGGCGGGGCTGTTTGGCTACCTCAAGCGCCGTAAGCGCGATGATTCGGCTAACCCTGACCAACCACAGACATCCAAGGAGGCCTCCGCATGAGTTTGCTGCAATCGCTGACCCAGCGTGACCGGGTGTTCGATTTCATGGCGCCCCAGGCCTCACCGGTGGACGTCCGCCATGGGCCGATTCTGTATATGGAAGATGTCACCGTCAGCTTCGATGGTTTTAAAGCCATCAATAACCTCAACCTGACCATCAACGACGGTGAACTGCGCTGCATTATCGGCCCCAACGGGGCGGGCAAAACCACCATGATGGATATCATCACCGGCAAAACCCGGCCCAATAGCGGCAGCGTATGGTTCGGCAGCCGCCACAACCTGCTGCATATGAACGAGCCCGATATCGCCAGCCTGGGCATTGGCCGCAAGTTCCAAAAGCCGACGGTCTTCGAAGCGCTCTCGGTATTTGAAAACCTGGAATTGGCCATGGCGGCCGACAAGCGAATTTTTCCTACGCTGACTGCCCGTATGACCGGCGAAATTAAAGACCGCATTGACGAAGTGCTGGAAACCATCGGCCTTACGGCACTGCGCCATCAGCCTGCGGGCATTCTTTCCCACGGTCAGAAGCAGTGGCTGGAGATCGGCATGCTGCTGATGCAGCGCCCGCGCCTGCTGTTAGTGGATGAACCTGTCGCAGGCATGACCGAACAGGAGATGGAGCGCACCGCCGAACTGCTCACCGGGCTTGCCGGCAAGCAGTCTGTAGTCGTAGTGGAGCACGATATGGGCTTTGTGCGCTCCATTGCTCGCCAAGTGACCGTACTGCACCAGGGCAGCGTGCTGGCGGAAGGCACCATGGATCAAGTCTCCAATGACCCCAAAGTGATCGAGGTCTATCTGGGTGCCGATGACGAGGAGGCCGCCTGATGCTAGCCATTGAAAAGCTCAACCAGTTTTACGGCGAAAGCCACACCCTGTGGGATTTGGATCTTGAAGTGCCCGCCGGGCAGTGTACCTGCGTAATGGGGCGCAACGGCGTGGGTAAAACCACGCTGCTGAAAGCCGTGATGGGTGAAGTGGCGGTCAAAAGCGGTGAGCTGCGCTACACCGCCGAGACCGGCGAGATCCAACTGACTAAAAAAGCCATTGAAGCGCGCTCGCGGTTGGGGATTGGCTTCGTGCCACAAGGGCGGCAGATATTTCCGCTGCTGACCGTAGAGGAGAACCTGCGCACTGGCCTAGCCTCCCGAAGCGATGGGCTGAAGAAAATCCCCGAGCGGGTTTACGAGCTGTTCCCGGTGCTGAAAGAGATGAAAAACCGCCGTGGCGGTGATTTATCCGGCGGGCAACAGCAGCAACTGGCGATTGGCCGTGCGCTGGTCATCGAACCCAAACTGCTGATTCTGGACGAACCGGGGGAGGGTATTCAGCCCAATATCGTCGCTCAAATTGGCCAAGTGATTCGCCAGTTGATCAACGAGGACGGTCTCACCGTGCTACTGGTGGAGCAGAAACTGCCTTTCGCCCGCAAGTACGCCGACCGCTTTGTGATCATGGATCGCGGCCGACCGGTCGCCAAAGGCGAAATCAGCGAGCTCTCCAATGAGTTGATCAAGCAGCACTTGACCGTTTAAGTTATCCACACCTATTTACCCTCTATGCCCGTCACACTGACGGGCCACTACCTTCCTTCTACTGTTAGCCAGGCGGGCGCTCTTTTTTGGTGCCATTAAGACTCTTTTTGATCTTTTTTGGTGCATTTTTTGGCGACGGCTACCTTGTATAACGGATGTGTACTTGAAAAAGTACACGGCTCAGCGCCTTTCACCATTTTGGCGCATTAATTGCACTCATTAGCGAATGGCTTACTGACAGGAAGCGATAGCTAATTATGATGCTATGCGATATCGCAAAATCTCCCCTTGCCTCCGGCCACCGCTTTGACCAGGGCCGCCACTGGGCGGCATCGCTAGATCTGCGGTTTGCCCAGCGCGATGGCGTTACCCGCATGGTGCAGGCGCGCCACCAGGGGCCGCTGCGGGTGCAGCGGCCGTTCTATCCGGAAGGGCGCAGTGAGGCGTGCCATGTGTACGTGCTTCACCCGCCGGGCGGTTTGGTCAGCGGCGATGCGCTTACCATTAGCGCGCATGTCGAGCGTGGTGCCCATGCGCTACTCACAACGCCTGCCGCCAATAAACTCTATAAAGCCGACAGCCAGGGCGTAGCGTGGACGCAGCACACTCGACTCAGCGTTGAAGATAACGCGACTCTGGAGTGGCTGCCCCAGGAAACCATCGCCTTTGATGGCTCGAAAGGTGAGCAGCGCACCCAGATTGATCTTCACGGCAGCGCCCGCTGCCTGGGCTGGGAAGTGATGGCGCTGGGCCGCCCGGCGAGCGATTTACCCTACATTTCAGGCCGCATTGAGCAACACTTCCGTTTAACCCTGGACGGCAAGCCGCTGTGGTTAGAGCGCCAACCGTTAGACCCACTTCACCCACGCTTTGTTGGGCGCTGGGGGCAGGGTGGTGCCACGGTGCAGGCCACGCTCTGGGCGGTGGGGATTGCCGACGCGCCTGCGGCGATTGAAGCCTTGCGTGAAGCGCTGCCGGATAACGCACGCTGGGCGGTGACCGTCCGCCATGGCGTGCTGCTACTACGCTACTTGGGTAACGCGCGTAATGAAGCCTGGGCATTATGCGAGCAGGCTTGGCAACTTTTGCGCCCCCTATGGATCGAGCGAGACGCCCACACACCGCGTATTTGGTTAACCTAATCGAATAGATTGCTGGAGAAACGCCCCATGGAATTAACCCCAAGAGACAAAGACAAGCTGCTGCTGTTCTCAGCCGCCCAACTGGCGGAGCGTCGCAAGGCGCGTGGTTTAAAGCTCAATTACCCCGAAGCGGTAGCGCTGATTAGCTTCGAGATTATGGAAGGTGCCCGGGATGGCCGCAGCGTGGCGGACTTAATGAGCTATGGCCGCGAGATTCTTAGCCGTGAGGATGTGATGGACGGCGTCGCCGAGATGGTCGACGAAGTGCAGGTGGAAGCCACTTTCCCCGACGGCACCAAGCTGGTCACTGTCCACACGCCTATTGTTTGAGGGGCGATTGAAAGGAGCAACCAAATGATTCCTGGTGAATATCAGTTAAAACAGGGTGATATCGAGCTGTGTGTGGGGCGTGAGCGGATTAGCGTGGAGGTGGCCAATACCGGCGATCGCCCCATTCAGATCGGCTCCCACTACCACTTCGCCGAAGCCAACCCGGCGCTGGTGTTTGATCGCGACAAAACCCGAGGCTTTCGCCTGGACGTGGCCGCCGGCACGGCGATTCGCTTTGAGCCCGGCCAGACACGCGAAGTCACGCTGATTCCCTATGTCGGTAAGCGCGAAATTTACGGATTTCGCGGCGATGTAATGGGCGCGCTCGATGGAGATAAACAATGAAGCCGACCAACAAGATCAGCCGGCAAGCCTACGCCGATATGTACGGCCCCACGGTGGGCGATCGCGTTCGTCTGGGCGATACCGAGCTGTGGATCGAAGTCGAGAAAGACGCCACCCATTATGGTGATGAAGTGAAGTTCGGTGGCGGCAAGGTCATCCGCGACGGCATGGGCCAAAGCCAGCGCGCCGATGACACGGTGATGGATACGGTCATCACCAATGCGCTAATTCTGGACTGGTGGGGCATCGTCAAAGCTGACGTGGGTATTCAGAAAGGTCGTATCGCCGCGATTGGCAAGGCGGGTAACCCCGACGTACAGCCCGATGTGGAGATCGTGATTGGCCCCGGCACCGAAATTATCTCCGGGGAAGGCAAGATTCTGACCGCGGGCGGCATCGACTCCCACATCCACTTCATCTGCCCTCAGCAGGTCGAAGAAGCGCTGATGAGCGGCGTGACCACCATGCTCGGCGGCGGCACCGGCCCGGCGACTGGCACCAACGCGACCACCTGCACGCCAGGCCCCTGGCATATCGGCAAAATGCTCCAGGCGGTAGACGACCTGCCGATGAATATTGGCCTGCTAGGCAAAGGCAACGCAAGCCTGCCGGAAGCACTGGAAGCGCAGCTGGAAGCGGGCGCCATGGGCCTCAAGCTGCACGAAGATTGGGGCACCACGCCTGCCTCGATCAATAACTGCCTAAACGTAGCCGATGCCTACGATGTGCAGGTGGCGATCCACACCGATACCCTGAACGAATCAGGCTTTGTGGAAGACACGCTGGCCGCGTTCAAAGAGCGCTGTATTCATACCTATCACACCGAAGGCGCAGGTGGCGGCCACGCACCGGACATTCTCACGGCCTGCTCGAAGGCCTACGTATTGCCGTCGTCGACTAATCCGACACGGCCCTATACGGTCAATACCATCGACGAACACCTCGACATGCTGATGGTGTGTCACCACCTGGATCCCAATATCCCCGAAGACGTGGCCTTTGCCGACTCACGCATTCGCCGCGAAACCATCGCTGCCGAGGATATCCTCCACGACCTGGGCGTGATCTCGATGATCGCCTCGGACTCCCAAGCCATGGGACGGGTCGGTGAAGTGGTCTGCCGCACCTGGCAAACCGCCCACAAGATGAAGGTGCAGCGCGGCCTGCTGCCGGAAGACGAAGCGATGGGCGCCGATAACTTCCGCGCCAAGCGCTATATCGCCAAGTACACCATCAACCCGGCGATCACCCACGGTATCGCCCACGAAGTGGGTTCCATCGAAGTGGGTAAACTGGCGGATCTGGTGCTTTGGAAACCGGCCTTCTTTGGCGTGAAACCGGCGATGATGATCAAAGGCGGCATGATTGCAGCGGCGCCCATGGGCGACCCCAATGCATCGATTCCCACGCCGCAGCCGGTTCACTACCGCTATATGTTTGGTGCCTTTGGCCGCGCAGCGAGCCAAACCCGGCTCAGTTTTGTCAGCCAGGCCGCTTTGGATGCAGGCATAAAAGAGACCTTGGGGCTAAACAGCGAACTGGCGGCGTGTAAAAACGTGCGGCAAGTGCGCAAACAGGATATGAAGCTCAACGACGCCTGCCCTGATTTGACCGTCGACCCGCAAACCTACGAAGTGCGCTGCGACGGTGAAATTTTAACCTGCGAGCCCGCCACCGAGCTCCCGCTGGCTCAGCGGTACCACTTGTTTTGATTGAGGCTATTCCATTAGGTAGAGGTGACGGGGGTAGGCCGTAGAGAGGGTCTTTTGCCATGGATGGCAAAAGTAGCGTACAGGGAGGTATTCACAGCGCCCTCTCGTAGGTCTACCCGCGGCACAGCCGCAGAGATAGCGAAGGGACGATAGCAATGCTAAAACTGATAGAACGTTTAGGGCCGGTAGACGAGAGCGCCGCCAGCGACACGCTGACGCTGCCCTTTGAACTGCGTATTCGCGGGCGCTTAAAAGCCCAAAGCGATGGCGGTCGCGAGCTGGGCCTGTTTCTTGATCGCGGCCCGGTGCTGCGCAGCGGCGAAGGCCTAAAAGCCGAAAGTGGCGAAGTGATACGTGTCTGCGCCGCCGTAGAGCCGGTGGTTACCGCGCGAGTAAGTAATGGCTTACCCCTGGCGCGACTGGCTTATCATCTGGGCAATCGCCACGTGCAGCTGGCGCTGGGTGAAGACGAAAAGGGCGGCTGGGTGCGCTTCCCGCCAGATCACGTGCTGGAAGAGCTTGCCGAGCTGCTAGGTGCCGAACTAGAGCACCACAACGCAACGTTCGATCCGGAGCCAGGCGCCTATAACCAAGTGGGCGGCGGGCATGCGCATTCCCACGGTCATGGTCATTCACACGACCACTCACACGATCATGACCATACGCATGAGCACCACCATGCCCACTGAGCTTAACGCACTAGAAAGACAAAGCGACGAGCTGGCGCTGCTGGGGCTGATGCAGTTAGTGAGCCCCGCGCTGCCGATTGGGGCCTTTGCGTTTTCCCAAGGCCTGGAAAGCGCCTTCGAGCTGGACTGGGTGCGCGATGAGGCGAGTCTTGCCGAATGGTTAAGCGGCGTACTGGAAGATGGCCTGACCCGCTGCGAGCTGCCCGTGCTGGCGCGTCTGCATGAAGCGTTCGACCAAGCGGATAGTCAATCAATTGCCACATGGGATGAGTGGCTGGCGGCCACCAGGGAAACCGCCGAGCTGGCCGCTGAAGACAGCCGCCTAGGCGCCTCGCTTAAACGACTGCTGGGCAGCTTGGAGTTATTGCCAAACGATCAGCAAATGCCAAGTGAAGACTTACTAACGCCTTTGCTACCGCCCCAGGCAGGCTATGTGACGCTGTTTGCCTATACGGCTCACTTGCGTGGTGTCTCTGTGCGCCAAACCCTGCTGGGCTTTGCCTGGGCATGGTTAGAAAACCAACTGGCGGTGGCCTGTAAAGCGCTTCCGCTGGGGCACACCGCCGCCCAGCGCGTGATTGAGCAGCTGCGCCCAGCCTTGGTGGGTGCCGTTAACCAAGCGCTAGCGCTGGATGATGATGAGTTAGGCCCGGTGCTGCCCGGCTTGGCCCTGGCCAGTGCGTTACACGAAACGCAATATTCGCGCCTGTTTAGAAGTTAAAAAGCTCATAAATTGAAAAGCTTAGAAGTTAACGAGGAGAGAACGATGACTCACTGTTTACGCGTTGGTGTGGGCGGCCCGGTAGGCTCCGGCAAAACCGCGCTGCTCAAGCAGCTCTGTTTAGCGCTGCGGGATTACTACGATATCGCCGTGGTCACTAACGATATCTATACCCGTGAAGACGCCGACTTTTTGCTCAAGCACGACGCCCTTCCGGCGGATCGTATTTTGGGCGTAGAGACCGGCGGTTGCCCACATACCGCGATTCGTGAAGATGCCTCGATGAACCTGGCCGCCATCGATGAGCTCCAGACGCGCCACCCAAAGCTGGAACTGGTCATGGTGGAGTCGGGCGGTGATAACCTGTCGGCGACCTTCAGCCCCGAGCTTTCCGACCTGACGCTCTACGTGATCGACGTATCCGCAGGCGATAAAATACCCCGTAAAGGTGGGCCAGGCATCACCAAATCAGACCTGCTGATTATCAACAAGATCGATATCGCCGAGTATGTGCACGCGTCACTAGAAGTGATGGAACGCGACTCGAAGAAAATGCGTGGCGAACGCCCCTTCGTATTTACCAACCTGTATGACGGAGTCGGGCTTGAAGAGATCATCCGCTTTATTCTCGATAAAGGAATGCTGGATGAACGGCGCCCGCAGCATACAGAAAAGACCGGCTAAAGCTTGCTAAGTGTTTACAAAAAAAACCGCCAGCTAATGGCGGTTTTTAGGTTTATGGGCGGCGGCTAATGAGGTAGTGGCTAAATCACCGCCAGCATGCCGCCATCCACATAAATGATCTGGCCATTCACGTAGTTCGATGCCGGGGAGGCCAGGTACACCACGGTACCCACGAGATCCTCGGGAACGCCCCAACGTTTGGCGGGGGTACGGCCAAGTATCCAGTCATTGAATTTGGGGTCATCGACCAGTGGCTGGGTCATCTCCGTGATCATGTAGCCTGGGCCAATGGCGTTGGTTTGGATACCGTGCTCGGCCCATTCCGCGGCCATGGATTGGGTCAACAGGCGAACGCCGCCTTTTGAAGCGGTATAAGCGCCCACGGTCGGCCGTGCGACAGAGCTCATCAACGAGCCGATATTGATAATTTTGCCGCCGTTGCCGCGCTCGATCATCTGGCGCGCCACGTTACGCCCCAACAAAAACGTGCTGGTCAAATTGGTCTTGATGACGGTGTCCCACTGGTCGAGTTCGACCTCCATGAGTGGGCGACGCAGCTGCATGCCAGCGTTATTGACCAGAATGTCGATAGTGACGCCCGCAGTGTTCAGTGCTTCGAGCGCCTGCTCAATGGCGGCTTCATCGGTAATATCAAACGACGTTGTTTGCACCGTATGGCCTTCTTCCGACAGCGCGACCCGAGCGGCTTCGAGTTTTTCTTGATTGCGGCCATGAAGAATAATAGCCGCGCCGGATTGCGCCAGGCCACGTGCCATGGCGAGCCCAAGCCCGCCGGATGAACCGGTGATAAGTGCGGTACGGCCGGTTAGATCAAACAACGTCATCGTTCTCACCTCTTGTAGCGTTTTATCGTCGCGTCGTTTTGCGATATGCGATTTCAAAGACTAGCTCAGCCGCGCCCAGGTTGCTCATTCCACCTGGGTGACGGGCTGGCGGCTTGGGTCGAGATGCCAGGGTAGGCCAAGGCGCGAGTTGCGTTCCAGCTCGGCAATCACCTGAGCGCCAAGGAGCAAAATGACGGCGCCGACTTCCAAGCTAATCAGCACGATCACCAGCGTCGCCAACGAGCCGTAAACGGCATTCACGAACGACAGGTTGGCAAAATAGTAGACCAGTAACAGCCGCACGCCCTCCCACAACAGCGCCGCCACGAAGCCACCCACGACCGCGCGGCGTAAGGCGATGCGCACCACCGGCAACACTTTATAAATCGCGCTAAAAAGCAGAAAAACACCAATGAAACTGGTCAGGTTAAGCACTGGCCCGGAAAAGCCAGCCAAAGGGAGTTCCCGCTCGAACAACATCAACACCAGCGAATTGAGTGAGCTGGCCAGGGTGACCACAAGAGTGAGTACCATGAGCGCCGCCCCCAGTACTACCATAAAGGCGTAAGGCAGCATTACTGAAACCCAGACACTGCGCTTGATGTGCGGTGTCTCTGGGGCATGGAAAATGATCGCCAGGGCGTCTTCTAGCATGCGAAAGGCGAAGGAGCTAAACAGTAGGAGAATAGGGAAGCTCAAAATGCCGATGACATCGCGGGAGTCGAGTAGGCTACGCACGGCTTCCAGCAGCACTTCCGCGTGGGCGGGCGCCATATGGCGGGCTTGTATGGCCAGCACATTGAGAAGATGCTGCTGATCCACTACCTGGGTTAAGAGCACCACGAGCACGGCAAACAGCGGTACAATAGAGAGCAAAATATTGTAGCCCACGCCGCCTGCCAGCAGGACACCGTGATTTTTCAGGAAATTGCGTATTACGCGCCAGGCAAAACGAGCCAACTGAGGAGTCAGGAGCATGGCAGCGCTAAACAGTGAGGAATTCCGAATCATGGCTTGCCATTCTCCTTGGGTACTAACGCCATGATACGCTGATGGCGATGGCAAGTAACAAGGGCAAATCGTCAGGCAGTCAGGAAATGAAGAGCAAAGATTGAAACAAGGGCCGCATCACTGCGTGATTAACAAGCGCCCAAAAAACAAAAAGGTCGCCCTGACCAGGCGGTAGAAGAGGTCAGGGCAACCGAAGAAAGTGCGTTAGCGTCATGCTAAAACGGGCCATCCCTGGCCACCACTCCCCTACCTTGACGGTATCAGTACGCTTTTACCTTAACCTAGGTTATGTGGCTGGGTTTTTTTAGCTAAATAGTTGCCTGTAAAGCAAAAAAATCTCAAAAAGCGGCTAAAGTTGACACACTCAAGGCCGATAAAACTTACATAGATAATAACACTCACCACGTAAGACTGGCCTTGGAACACAATAGCGATGACCACCTCTACTCCCCCTAAGCGAGCACTCGGTTTACAAACCAAAGTGCTACTGTTGGTGCTGCTTCCCCTTCTATTAGTCACCGTCGCGCTGGTGGGCTTCAAAGCCTACAGTAGCGCCCAAGACACCCGTGCCGCCTTAGCAGAACAGCGCGAATTGTTGATTGAAGAGCGCCGCAACGCGGTGCGCGACATTGTTCAGTTGGCCACTACCGCCATCGCGCCCATTTATGATGAAGCCGGTGCCAACGACGAAGACGCCAAGCAAGCGGTGGCCGAGTTGGTGCGATCCATGCGCTTTGAAGACAATAACTACATTTTCATCTACGACTATGAGGGTAACAATATCGTCACGGCACCTGCGCCAGAGCGTGAAGGTACCAACATGATTGATGCGCAAACCCCCGATGGCACCTATTTAATTCGTGAACTAATTAAAGTCGCGCAGAGTGGGGGAGGGGCCTATAGCTATTTATGGGAGTACCCGGGTACTGACAGAATTGAACCCAAGCACTCCTTCGTTGACCAGCTTGAAAAATGGGGCTGGCTAATTGGTGCAGGTGTTTACGTCACCGATGTTGAAGACGCCGTTGCCGAACTTGAAGCTGCGGCTGCCGCCGATTTGCGCCAAGGCATTATATTTGCCTCCCTGTTGGGGCTGGGTCTATTTGTTGTGATTGCACTGATAACGTATAGCTTGGTGCGTCGCACAGTCGGGCCGATCAAGCGCACTACCGCTGCAATGCACGATATTGCCCAGGGACGCGGTGATTTAACCCGCCGTTTGGAAGTCGAAAGTGGCGACGAAATTGGTAATCTTGCCGTTCAGTTCAATGCCTTTGTAGAGCGGATGCAGATGACCCTGCGCGACGTTCGCCGTAGCACGCTTAGCGTGCATCAAGCCGCGGGGGAGATCTCACAAAGTTCTGATGAACTTGCCACCCGCACCGAGCAAGCGGCGGCTAACCTGCAACAGACCTCAGCTTCCATGGAAGAGATTACCTCCACCGTCAATCACAGTGCCGATAACGCCCAGCAGGCCAATAAGCTGGTGCAATCCACCGCCGAAGTGGCCCGCGAGGGTGAGAGCGCGATGGGGCAAGTGGAAAGCACCATGCAGGATATCAACAACTCCGCATCGCGCATCAGCGACATCATCAGCATGATCGATGCGATTGCCTTCCAGACCAATATCCTGGCGCTCAACGCTTCCGTTGAAGCTGCGCGGGCGGGTGAGCATGGCCGTGGCTTTGCGGTGGTAGCCCAGGAAGTGCGTACTCTGGCCAGCCGCTCCAGTGATGCCTCGAAAGAGATTCGTACCCTGATCGATGCCTCGGTGCAGCACACGAATTCAGGCGCGAAATTAGTGCGCAGCGCTGGCGACACCATGCGCGAAATCGTTTCTAGCGTGGCGAAAGTCACCGATGTAATCGGTGAGATTAGCGCCGGTGCTAAGGAGCAGAGCAGCGGCATCGGCCAGATCAACACCGCCGTGGCGGAAATGGACACCATGACCCAGCAAAATGCCGCCATGGTGCAGGAATCCACCACCGCCGCCGCCAATATGCGCCGCCATGCGGAGCACCTGAGCCAGCTTATCAACTCCTTCGTGCTGGGTGACGATGAACCTACGCAGCGGCATCAGGCGCTGGCCTCGTCGTCTTCTTCCCAGGGCAGTGCGAGTGGCCTGAAACGCCCGGCGCTTTCGTCGCCACCCTCATCACAGCACTCGTCATCAAGCCGCCATGCTGAAGATGAGTGGGAGGCGTTCTAGCGCGTCAGGTTAATCGTTAGGAACAAAAACGGGGCTTGCCATTGGCAAGCCCCGTTGCGTTAACGCCATTTAAGATAAACGTTGTTAAGTGCCCGACCAGCCGAGCAAAATCGGCACGTAAACCACCAGCAGCAATACGCCGATCAACCCCAGCATGTAGGGGATAATGGCGCGGGTAATACGCTCCAGCGGCAACTGCGTGATCGAAGACGCCACGTACAGATTAATCGCCACCGGCGGGGTAATCATGCCGATCGAAAGCCCCACCACGATAATCAAACCAAAGTGGATCGGATCGATGCCCAGTTGCAACACCAGCGGCAACAGCACCGGCGTGAGGATAATCAGCGCACTGGCGGTTTCAATGAATACCCCGGTGAGCAAAATAATCCCGACGATCAGCAGCATGATCACGTAAGGGTTGGTCGAGAGTGACAGCACCGCCTGGGCAATCGCCCCCGGCACCTGCCAACTGGAGAGCGTCCAGCTCAGCACCGCCGACATGGCAATCACCAGCATAATGACCGCGGTGGTCATCGCCGAACGGATCAGCAGCTTGTAAATCTGGGGCAGGTTAAGGTCACGGTACACAAACAGCGACACCAGCATGGCGTAGTTCACCGCCACAACGGCCGCCTCTGAAGGGGTAAAGATTCCCGAGAAGATACCCCCGAGGATAATTACCGGCGTCATTAATCCCCAACTGGCGTCTTTAAAGGTCGTCCAGATAGTTGCCAGCGACAGTGGCGTACCCTTTGGATATTGTCGCTTGTAGGCCTGGGCAATCGCAATCGCCATCAACCCTAGCCCCATCGCCAGCCCCGGCAAAAAGCCGTTCAAGAACAGCTTGGAAACGGACTGCTGGGCGATGACCGCGTAGATAATCATCGGCACCGAGGGCGGGATCACCACCCCGATGGTGCCGCTGGCGGCGATTAAGCTGGCCGCTGAGGCCGGGTCGTAGCCTTTGCGTTTAAGCTCGGGCACCAGGCTGGAACCTACCGCCGCCGTGGTCGCGGCGCCAGAGCCCGAAATAGCTGCAAAGAACATGCCCGCCATCACCGAGACCACCGAGAGCCCGCCGCGCATAAAGCCGACCAGCGAATCGGCGAAGCTGACCAGCTTTTCGCTCACCTTGCCCTGGGCCATTAAATCCCCAGCGAGGATAAACATGGGGATCGCGACCAGGGCGAAGGAGTTAATGCCCTGGAACATCTGCTGGGTGACCACCATCAGCGGCACGCCGGACTGATAGAGGGCGTAAAGGGTGCTGGCGCCAATCGCAAAGGCAATCGGCACGCCGAGCAGCATAAACAGGAAGAACAGCCCGAAGAGCAGCAGCGTCATAGAGGCTCCTCCTGCACGTGGGTCGTCTCGTCGCCCAGCAGCAGTTCAATGATATCGACCAGCGCATACCACGCCATGATTGCCGCACAGATCGGCATGACTGCGTAAACGTAGGTCATCGAAAGCCGCAGCGAAGCGGATTTCTGGAAGCTTTGCACCTGCATATAGCGGTAGCCGATCACGATCAGCGTGATCATAAACGCCAAAACAATCAGCAGAGCAGCCATGCGCGCGATTTGGCGCAGGCGGCCGGGCAGGGCATCGACCACAAAAGTCACGGCGATGTGCCGCCCTCGCTGAAACGCCAGAGTGCCCGCTAAAAAGGTGATCCAAACCAGCAGAAAGCGGGCGACCTCTTCCGTCCAGCCAACGGCGGTGAATAGCACCCGAGAGACGATCTGCAGGGTAATCACCCCAATTAGCGCCGCCATGCCCGCAAAGACCACGGGCTGGATGATGGCATCCAGCCCGCGCTCAATTCGACGCAGCAGCTTTAACAGCGGTTGAGTCGTGGTGGTCACTTACTTGAGCGCCGCCTGGATGCGCGGCAGGTAATCACCAAACTGTTCGCCATACTTCTCGTATACAGGCGCGACGGCGGCTTGGAAGGCTTCCATATCCGGTGCGTCGTTAATCTCCATGCCTGCATCGCGCAGGGCTTGCAGCTGCTCGCTCTCCATCTCTGCGTTCACCTGGCGCTCATGCTCGGCGGCTTCCTGGGCGGCTTCAAGCAGTACCTCTTGCGCCTGTTCCGGCAGTTGGCTCCACGCAGGCATGCCCATCACAAAAATTGCCGGGGCGTAGGTGTGGCGCGAAAGGGTCATGTAGTTCTGGGTTTCATCCAGGTTGAACGAGTGAATCACGTTCACCGGATTTTCCTGACCGTCGATAGTGCCTTGCTGCATGGCGGTCAGTGCTTCGGTCCACGCCATAGGAATCGCGTTGGCACCCAGCTCGCGGAAGGTATCGGTGTAAACCGGGTTTTCCATCACGCGGATGCGCAGGCCATCCAGGTCTTCCGGCGTATTAATCGCCCGCTCGCTGTTGGTCAGGTTACGGAAACCGCGCTCGGCATACGCCATGCCTTTCAGGTTCACTTCAGAAAGCTTGTCGAGCAGCTCCTGGCCGATTTCGCCATCAAGCACTTCGTAAGCGGCTTCCGGGGAGGGGAAAAGGAACGGCAGTTCAAACACCGCCATCTCTTCCACAAAGTTGGCCACCGGCCCGTTGGTAATCACGCCCATATCCACGGTGCCGATCTGCATGCCTTCCAGCAGCGTGCGTTCGTCACCCAGAGTGGCGTTGGGGAAAATTTCGATATCCACCTTGCCGTCGGTGCGCTCTTCCACCAGCTCTTCAAACTTGGTGGCGGCGATGTGGAAACCATCCTGCTCATTGACCACGTGGGCCAAACGCAGAGTAACGGGGTCCATATCAGCAAAATCAGCGGCGTTCGCGGCGCTCACCAGCGCCAGTGAGATGCCCAGTGCCAGCGTGCTACGTGCAAATGTTTTCATATTATTGTGTTCCCGATTTTTCTAAGGTGCAGAAGTGCTCCCAAAGCATGCACTAGAGAAGGGAAAAGGGTCAATTGAACAAGCCCGCAAAACCGCTTCGCGGCTGGACACAGCCGCCCCGCACGGTTACGATACGCACCCACAAGCGCCCGTAGCTCAGTTGGATAGAGTATCGGCCTCCGAAGCCGAGGGTCGCAGGTTCAAATCCTGCCGGGCGCGCCATCATTTCAAGGGCTTACGTTACCGCGTAGGCCCTTATTTTTTGCGTGTGCCCAAATGGTGCCCATCTTGTGCCCCTTTTGCCCAATTCTTACGCTTTGGCTTACTCCTCTTCGATGACTATCGGCTTTTTCAGGGCACGATGTTGGGCACGTCGTTATTGGGCAACACCCATCCACTCCGCTAAGTGCTGGTTGGCCTTCAATCGTTGGCGTTGAAGTAAGACGCTATCAAACAATATCGAGAGAAGCCTTTGAGTTGGCAATAGGAAGCGCAATGTCAGCCTCGTCACGAAATTGCTGCCGTATAGACCTGTCATCATCCAGGGAGCGCCACCATTGTAAAATATCTTATCTGGCATTCTGCATAACGCTAGCTGAAGGTAAGCGATCGGACTTTGCTTGATTAACTTTTTCGGTGGTTGTTAGTAAATTCCACAGATCGTTATTGTTCCAACGCGACCAGGAGAAGCAGTGATCTACTGCATAGACCCAATGGTGTAAATCATTCTGGGACCAAACGCAGGGTAACGGTGTAGGATCTTTCATGCGTTGATTCATTAGCAAACGTACCTGTTGTGTATCACGGCGGCTTTCCTGCCATTGTAAGGCTGATGTAGTTTGCCAATATCATAATTTGCGTCGTAGCGCTGCATGAGCTGAACCCACTCATGAACTATCGCCGGTTCTAGCCAACAGGCATATCGACTCATAGAATCCCATAGCGGAGTTGGAATGCTGTACGTCCCGAATGAGGCTAGTGTGTCGCTATCGAGGCGAATCGCTTGCTCACGGATACGAAGTCTCTGACTATTTCCATCGAAGATAGGGCGCTGGCTGCCTGGCCACGTAGTGAAGTGTGTGGGCATCTTAAGGATGGTCAGACAAGCATCTCGAATTGCGCGCATCACCGTGGCCGCGACTTGAGGGTCGTAAAACGGGGAGCCGATACGTAAGTCATGTGGAGAAACCAGCTTTAGGCGATAAAAGTCGTCTTTAGCAAAGCCATAGCCTCTGTTACCGAGTGCTTGGCGCAATTGGTGGTCTATTACCAAAGGGCGGTATAGCTTTAGCCAAAAAAGTCCTACCGCACCCAATGGTACTGTTACCCACTCTTCCGTACGAGAGATCACGATACCAGGCGCGCTGTCGGCTAAGCGCGTCAAAGTACGTAATAACCCCAGCTTGTAAGACGATGCTTTATCATCATTGACGATGATGTGTCGTAATGTGGGTAATGCACCTGAGCCATCGTCCGGTAATTTGAAGACACGTAAATGCCAAGCGATACCATCCCGGCCGAGTTGATCGTCATTGTGGCTTGTTTGTAACGGCAGAAGCGCTAAGTTTTGTGACCAATGCTCTAATGCTGCCAGGTTCACTGCTTGGAATAGGCGCTCATCACAACTTGGGCCTTCACTTCACGGCAGGTAATAACAAGAATTACACCGGGTGCCAGCAGTGACGATAGAACCCGTAACGCTCGCTGTTGCTCGTCATGATCAAGATGCATCCAGACAGCAGATACCAATATCAACTGAAATCGTTGCGATAGGTGAAGCACGAGGTTCAATGAAGGCAGAGTATCGTTCAGCCATGAGATATCATTACCAATCGTGTGCGCCTGACCTAGTGCTCTTAAACGGTCGGCAGGTTCCACATCTATGACCTGCCAGCCTCGCTTCGCTAGAGCTTTCGCGTCGCGACCACTGCCCACACCAACGTCTAGCGCTAAGCCTGGAAGCGAGCGACCGCTCAAGAAAAAATTAAGTGTTTATTTAAGTGCGACGCGGTGTTGTACCGTGGTACCGAACAAATTGGAACTGACCATGGCCCACGCGACAATTACAAATTGGCAAAACTCTCTGGAACGAGCCCAGCAGCTGTTCTGGAAAAAAGCGAATTCTCTTTGAATATTTAGGTAGCAAATTAGTGCGTACGAATTATTTAAAATAATATGGGTTATGAGGGGATGCTAAATGCGGATAGGTCCCTTGCGAAACGGGGTCTATAAAATAGGGTTTTACTTATAATCATTTGATTTTGAAATGTTTTTATATCAGCTTCATACGTGCCAAAAAAACCCACCTCGCGGTGGGATTATTGGCACTTATGAAGCTGAGCTCCGCTGTGTTTCAAACAGCAGCGCTCATCTGCTTTCAAGAGGCATTACGATCCGGCAGTTCAGATGCTGCAAACTGGTCATCGTTGCTAGTTGAGTAATGCAATTCAGAGCTAGGCTCGATAACAGCGTTTTTGGCAGCGTCGCCGTTCACAAGCGTCAAATCAGCTGGGGCAATGCGCAAATTTTCGGTACTGTAGTTTGCAGAAGTGCTTGCATGAACGATTTCATTAAGTTCACCAGCCCCCTGTTCCGCTAGAGCAGCAGTAGACGTTAATGTGATGGCAATGGCAGAAATAAGCGTAACTTTTTTCATGGTTGATACTCTCTTTAATTTACGGATCCAATGATCAGATCGTTATGGCGTGCTGCATCAGTAAGTGCGCTAATATTAACTGCGCAAAATAAATAAAAAAATTGATTAAAAGTACTGTTTATATTCGTTTTTATCGAATTATTTAAAGTTGCTGTTTTTGAACAGACCTGCCAACGGTTATATCCATAATTTTCATTACACTAGCGAAGATGTTCTAAGTGGCCACAAAGCGGCGACGCTAATTTTCGCTGAGCGCGTACCTCAATAAATAGCGCATCATCACCGTGTCAAAGCTCACTGGCAAAGTAGTCATACGTGTGTGGGCTCAGCCCGGAAAGCAAACGCCCTAATCACATGAAAATTCATCTGCTTTATCGGTTAGGGATTGGTTTGGTATGACAGTTAGTCCGATTACCCTCAAGGCTGCTTGGCTAAGCCCTCTGCCTCAAGACACTGGTTAAAAACTCACGATAAGACCGATAATCTTGAATTTTGGTCAATAGGCGTGAATAAATCACGCTATTTTCGCCTGAAAAATACTTTTCGTGTATCTCATATGTCTACGGCACTCTGTCGCTGTCAGCAGAGCGCCTTCTGAGTATGGGAGGTGTGCGCGATGGCCCACGTTGTTACCCAGTAGGCCTGTGGAGCGCTAGATCTCCCTTGTTAACAGGTGATGCCAGCCGCTCATGCCAGATTTGAACCACAGGCCCAAAAATAGCCGTTACCCGTTCCGCTGGCTTAGGCGTGCTTGGATGATACCGCTAGCCAGTATCAAAGCGCCGCCGATCAACTGCAACGGCGATAAGGCTTCGCCGAATAGGCTCCAGCCGAAAAGTACCACTGCCAGCGGCTCGCAGTAGGCCAGGGTGCCGTACAGTGCGGTGGGAAGACGGTTTATCGCCAACACGGCAAACAGCAGCGCGACAAAGCCCGGCACCAGGCCCGCCCCCAGCAGCCACGGCCACTGCCAAGGCGCGGCGCTTAACCCCTCGGGTTTAATCAGGGCGAAGGGTAAAATTGCCAGCGCGCCGAACAGTAGCTGCCAGAAGGCACCGGTATGGCCGTTATGACGTGGCGGCAAGCCGCGATTGGTCAAAATAAAGCCGCTGTAGGCAAGCATCGCCAGCAGTGCAAATCCTAGTCCTGTGGCGTCACTGCCGTTGTCTAGCTTTAGCTGAAACTCCTGCATCATTGCAAAGCCAAATAGTGCTGTGGCAATGCAGCCGAGTTGCGCGCGCCTCAAGCGCTCATGAAAGACGAAATGCGCTATTAACGCGGAAAACACCGGCGCTAAATACACCACCATAATGGCGTTGGCCATCTGTGTGTAGTTCATCGCCTGCACGTAAAACAGGATAAATGACGCTAGCAAACCGCCGGTGATTACTACTCCCCAGCCAGGAGCGTGGCGTAGATGTTGGCCGCGGCGGGTAATGATCAGGTAAAGCAGCAAAAAGCCCGCGCCCAGACCTAGTCGGTAGAACGTGATGCTTTCCGCGCCGAGCTGTGTAATGCGCGAAATCACCCCGATGGTCGCCATGCCCACGGCGGCGGCAACGGCAAGTAGTAAGCTAGATAACGGCACGATGGTAGAGCGAGAGGGCATGACGGCAACCAGGTGGGAAAAGAAAAGCAGGAGATGCTACCGCTTTCGATATTGTTCTGCCTTCAATAAAGCGACTAATCTTGAATTCAGGGTTTTAAGCGGGGTTATTTCACGTTTTTATAGAGAATAAATGTCGACGTCACACCTTGATTGAATAGCGCTACACTTTAGAGTCCGAGCCTACTTATGGAGAGTAGCCATGATGCGACACGAGAACATCCTCGCAGGCTTGGGCGGCATGGGATTAGATGAGGCTATAAAGGACACCCGCGCCGCACTCGACCAGCAATGGCAACCCTCTCAGTTGAGTGTGACCACTGCTAACGTCAACATATGCCTGACGCAGGAAGAGCGGTTTGCAATAGGGAAGGTAATACGTGAAATGTTGAAAGATCGATTATTGGTACTGGAAAACGAATCAGATTGCTCAGACCTCGTACGCAATTATCCTTTCAAAGATAATCGAAGGTAATTCAATAAGCTTATGATATTAAGGTATTTGATGATTTAGTAATTGGTCGGTTGGCCAGAATTAGAAAAGGTGGTGCAACATTGGGTGGTAACGCTCCGAAAATCGAATAGGCATCTTTCGAGTAAAGGCGTACAGACATCAATAGCGAGCCTGAACAATTATTCAACTTCTTGAGCAGAATTAATAGAAGGGGCTAAAAACCACGATCAAGTCACCGCAGAATGGCGAGGTTATGTGTAAACGCCTCTGTCTATCCTCTTAATCAGATCCAGCACCTGCTGACCGTCTACCTGCATGACATCAATGGGACGCTGCCAACTAAGCCCTATAGCTTCACTGTGTAACCACTTGTCCGCTGCTGTTCGATCCCCACCAAACAGCGCTATAGCCGCCCTCCAGATGACGATTGTACTTTCCTGTTTTGAGTCATCAGTACTAAGCATATCTCTTCACCTCTAGTAAATTCTTGAGGAATCAAATTTTAGATGAGTCACGGCAGTATAGGTTTTGTATTCACTTATTCTTCTTTGCTAGACAGCATAGGATGAAAAATAGTCCCTGACGTAAGTTTTTCTTCTAACTCGCCAGCCATAAGCACTTCTCTACGGCTTGGGTAATGGCGCAGCAAGCGTCGGGCCTCTTGTCGCTTCTCATCAGGAAGGTATTTATCCTTGCTCAGTTCAATCAGAAAGGCTTCAGTCTGGATAATTGCACGTGTCCGTTCATAAGGTAGCGTCGACGTCACCCCATCTTCAGTAGCACCTGGATTTAGAGTCTGAAGTTACTTTATCGTTTTTTAACACCAGTTGCTCGGCATAGGCAGAAGGCGTTAATCCTCCAAGTCCTTTCTTCGGTCTTTCCTCGTTGTATTCCCGTCGCCACGCCTCGATGATGACTCTCGCGTGATGCAGGTTGGTGAACCAGTGCTCATTTAGACATTCGTCTCTAAAACGGCCGTTGAACGATTCGATGTAGGCGTTTTGATTGGGTTTTCCAGGTTCAATTAAAAACAGAGCAACACCACGCTGATGAGCCCACGTCAGCATGGCGCGTCCGCAGAACTCCTTGCCATTATCTGTACGAAGGGCACTTGGAAGGCCACGTTGTAGCGCTAGATGATCCAGAATCCGTGTTAACGACAGCCCGTCAATGGCACGGTCAGGCACGATAGCCACGGCTTCATGGGTGGCGTCGTCGACAATGGTGAGGTTCTTGATCACTCTCCCTTCCGCCGTGCGGTCAAACACAAAATCCATTGACCAGACCTGATTGGCAGCACTAGGGCGGCCCAGGGGCTTGCGTTCAGACAGGGGAATCTTCTTACGCTTGCGTCGCTTTACCTGCAACCGAGCCGCCGCGTAGAGGCGTTCGACGCGCTTGTGATTGACCTGTTCACCGGCTTGACGCAGCTTCAGGTAGATCATGCCCGCGCCGTAACGACGATGCCGATGGGCCAAGGCAACAATGCGTTCACGCAATGTCTCATTGCGGTCAGGGGCCGGTTGGTAGCGCAATGCACTGGCACTCATACGAATGACACGGAGCGCTCGGCGCTCACTCAGGCCACGTGACACCATAAAACGCACCACGTCTCGACGTGCCAGGGCGCTCACCACTTTTTTCTCAGCGCCTCGCGAGTGACCTCCATCTCCAATAGCGACTCCGCGAGCAGCTTTTTCAGGCGTCCATTTTCGGCTTCGAGCTCTTTCAGTCGCTTGGCATCGGGGACGCTCATGCCGCCAAACTTGCTGCGCCAAAGGTAATAACTGGCTTCCGAGAAACCGTGCCGACGGCATAGCTCTTTGATGGGGAGTCCCGCCTCGGCTTCGCCCAAGAAGCCAATGATCTGTTCTTCGCTGAAACGCTTCTTCATGTCCAATCTCCTTAGCATAGGATCAGACTCTAAAGTGTAGCGCTACTCAATCTGGGGGTGACGTCGGCGTCATTAGACTTCTCTCATTGTTTCTAGAAGCGATTGGATTGAGTATATCTCACTAAATCGCCCCGAGTATTCTAGGCACTTGTTAGGCTCTTTATGGCCTGTGCGCTTGGGCAAGCGGTAGGCTCGCCTGTCATCGGTTTATTAGTCGACGGATTTGGCTATGCGGATGCATTTGCGATCTTCTCCGTGATAGGTATTTTGATAGCCGTGTTATCGCCCATCTATCCGGGCCATATCGACTATTGGGCGGATGAAGAAGAGCCGCAGTCTGTTGAAGATACTGGCCTTCAGGCCGCGTACGACCACCAGCTGTTGGACGATGATGGTGAGCCTATCGAACCCGTGTAAGAAGAAACCGTTACGGCCTCGTCTAGTGGGTAACAACATTATGTGGCAAGTAGCTTTAGCAAAGGATCGCGACCTTATGAGCGCTGAAAGAGAAAACGTAATACTACTTGATGGCGGGATGGGACAGGAACTTAGAAAACGCAGCTGCCAGCCGGTATCACCTTTGTGGTCCGCTCAGCACCTAGCAGCTCCTGTTTATATGCTCAATATAGAGCATGGCCGCGATAGGATTTGAAGGGCGGGGCGGTGGTAAAATCACTTCCAGAGCGACGGCAATGGCCAAAAGTTCCGCCTCGCTATTAGCCGAGCCACATAATTGTAACCCCAGTGGTGAGCCTGCCTAATAGCAACAAACGTTCGGGACATAAGAGCCCGAGCTCCTTATGTCGCTTCATTCACTAAGAAGTAAAATTTTTCTTAGTCCATGAGGGCAAGTTTAATTTATACACATTGTCCCCCTTTAATACCGGTTATATCTAGATGCCTATTTGACTGGGCTCAAGCTCACTCAAGACAATCATTAATGCAATGAATGGGCGTGAATGACGCTTAAACGAGTGCTGAAAACCAATGGGAATTAAAAAATCAGCATGAGAAGCCCAATCACCACTAACAGGCCAATCATAAAAATAATGCCTACCGTGCTAGCCAAAAACTTCAACATAAAAACCTCTCCTTTCGTTTTTCGATTAGCTCATCAGTAAGCTAACGTTGGTAAAGACGCAACGGCGATGGGGACACAGCAACTTGGTTACTTATCACGTCAGTGGCTGTTTAACGATAGCGTGCTGGCGTATCGCTGGCCGTGCAATTTCAAGATAGGCGTTCAACCGGCGGTGTGCAAACTACCCTGATCGGCTAAAGGGGGGCAATCAAAGTAAGTGGATGATGAGAAACGAGAACGCCCCACCGGAGATAACAATGGCCAATAGGGCGAGTAACCCATCGTGTGCCACCAGCGAAAGCCCAAGGATCAGCAATGCCAGCCCGGCGGCCGACGAAGAAAACGGCACCAGCTCCATCAACGGCATGCAGAGACCGACGATGACGCACAGCATGGCAATGCCATAGCTGCCACTCCGATGCACTAAAAACGTTAATCGCGGTTTAAGCACGCGGTCTATGCCCCGCGCTGGCTTGCTCAGCCAATCGAGCGCTTTTTGCAGTTTGGCATGCTCAACTGATCGGTTGAGGATAAACGCGGGCAACCAAAATTTTTTCCGGCCAATCAACATTTGGACGGCGACTAGCAAGACAAATATCGCCATGAAAAACGACATGCCCGGTATGCCGCTAAGCGGGGAAAATAGCGTGATGCCGATAAGCATCAACAACGGCCCAAACGAACGGCTGCCAATCGCTTCGACGACCATGCCGAGAGAGACGTGATCATTTTGGTGGGTCAGTTTGCCAATTCGCTCGAGCATTTGTTCAAGATTTTGTAAGGGCTGGTCCATCCTTGACCTCCGTGTAATAGGCACTTAATAGCACACTGCTATTTAACGATGATGTTATTTTCCACCGTCTTCACGTTATCTTGCTCCCGTGTGATGGCTTCGGCCCTGCCGCGCTGTTGGGGAGTTTCGACAAAACCACTGAGCATGGCGTGATCGCCGTTCAAATCCACATCAATGGCTGCACCGACCAGCTCTTGCGCTTCAAGAAGCCGGGCTTTGATTTGCACCGCTGCAAACGTGTCTTGTTGTGCAAGCCGAGCGGCATCATTGATCGGCGAGTTGGTACAGCCAACCAGTAATGCGCAGAGCAGCAGGCTACGCACTCGCCACTGCGTAAACCAGTGGTAGTGGGGCATTATTGGGTTTCTCCCTCTTGAATGGCGTCGCGAGAACGGCTGATCAATCCTTGGCAATATTCCATCTCAGGGCCTCTGCCCACCTCCAGTAGTGGTAAGAGGGCGGTCAGCGGGCTAGCCAGGGCAGCGAGTGCTGCGCTGGCCCCCGCGCGCCTAATCAGCCCTTGGCGGTGCACGCTAGTCTCAATATGGTTGAAAGTGCCCCCAAGTGAAGCGGGGAGCGGCCAACCAACACGCTGGGGTCTTTGGGGTGGGCGATGATGCTGATATCGAGACGCTCATTATTTAAATTTACCTGGCCGCCAGCGGTGAAGGTGGTATCGCGGGTGTCCACAACGAACGTATCCAAGTGCGTTAGTCCATCTCTGGCTTGAAGGTCGGCGTAAGCGCAATCAACGGGAATGGGGTTGCGATCGCGTAGCCAGCTTGCCAATGTTTGGCCAGCATCCAATCCTGCCATCTCGACCAGTAGAGCATCCAGCCGTCCGCCGGTCATCAACAGAACGACGCCACCATCGGCAGAGGCCAGCATTTCCGCAATTGATGCGCCTTCGATCCAGAGCTTGCCGCGCCCCCCGATGGTGCCGGTGCTATCGTCAGCCAGCGCCCAGTGACGCAGTGTGACGTCAAGATCCACGCCCTGTACTTCCACCTGTAGCGTGCCGCTGGGTGGGGTAGTGACGGTATTTAGTGCGAGGGTGAGATCGACACTGCCCGCGCCTACGCCAAAACTCAGCGGCTCGAAGCGCCCTCGGCCATCTTGAAGCGCAAAATCGATGAACACATTACTCAAGGGAATCTCCCCTGCGCGCACGGATTGGCCTTGGTAGCTTATATCCGCCGCGACACCTTGCCATGCCTGGGTAATGATCGCTGTGTCGGGCAGTATGAAACGGTCGTCGGTGGCGTTTTCTGGGGTTTCACCCGCTAGAAAGCCCAGGTCCTCAACGTTGAGATGAGTCGAGCGTAATGCCCCCGTCACTTTAGGCGGGCTGACGCCGGTATCGAGAGCCAAGCGCCCATGGAGATCGCTGCCACCAATGATGCCTTGCAGTTCAGTAAACGCCCATCGCTGGTCGTTGAGATCCAACTCCCCTGTGACCGAGTAGGCAGGCAGCGAGGGTAGGCCGATACCGAGCAAGCGGCTCAGGCGCTGCGGATTGGGCCCTTCAAGAGCGAGCTGTAAGTTCAGCCCTTGCAATGCCAGAGGGCGCCGCAGCGTGCCGTCTAGGCTGATGTACGTATCGACGATATCGGCTTCTAAATTCACCGCATACGCGCGGTCGGGGTCGCGCGCGTTAAGTAAGGGGTCGCCTTGTAGCGAGAGAGTGGCTGGCGCGCCGTCATAGCGGCCTTCACCTTCTAGATTGAAAGTTTGGGTGCCTGCCGTGCTGGTGAGGGTTTCCAGGGTAAACGTCAGCTCAGTGCCAGCCTGTGGGTCACTGAAATGCAGCACCGAGGGCTCAAACGCCAGCCGACCCAGGTATGGCCATTGCCACTCATCGCGCCTATCACTGAGAGGCGCTTCGTCGATGTCCATGTGGAGCTCTCCTGAGGCGCGGCCAAGCCGGTCTTCGATGGGCGTGAAGGTGTCGCCGAGCCTGGATAGGGCGATATTACCCACATCAATATCAAGATGCCCCGACGCAGGTGGCTGCGCCGCATCCAGCGTTAAGCTGGCGCTAAGCGAACCGTCACCCAGGCGAAACCGAACCGGCTCGGCTTCCAACTGGCCTGCTTCCAGGTTGGCGGCGAGCGTCAAGTCGTTCAGGGCCAAGCCGTTGGGTAACACTAACGTATTGGCGTTAAGCGACAGCTGCCCATCGAAGGTACGCAGTGGCGCCAGGAAAGATTCATTCGCTGCCGCTTCGCTCTCGGCGGGGGTCGTTCTTTCTATGAGTTGCGCCAGGTCGATCCGCCCGGCTTCAAGATCCACCTCGACCAACGGCCGCTCACCGCTGAGCACGTCGATACTGCCGTTCACCTGGGTGGAGCCAATGCGTCCTTCAAGGCCCGTGGCGCTCCACTGATCATGATCGCGTACCAGCTCGCCGGTAAGCCTAAACCCAGGCAGTGGAGGCAGCACCGGCCCAAACCAGTTTTCCAGCTGCTGTGCACTGTCGGCGGTGAGGGTCATGTCGGCGGCAAACGTTTGGGGCGATAGTAGCGATGCTAAGGTGGTATCCGCCTGCGCCCGCACAGCGTTGGAGGTGGCGTCGATATGCAGCGGGTAATCGTGCCGCAATGTGTTGTTTTCCAAGTTCAGCAAGCGCGTTAACGGAGCTCCCTGGGCGTCTATTGCTAGAGGCTTGTCTCGCCAAGTGCCGTTGACGTTAAGCAGCAGCTCAGGCGGGGTTTGTTCGCCGCTGGTCGCGAGGGTGCCTGCAAGATGGGTGTTGGTGTTTGGCTGCCGATAATCAAACCGCGCGTGGCCGATGTGCAGGTGGGTAAGCAGGGTCTCTATGGCTAGCGTAGGGCGCTGTTCCATGGGTTGAAGCGCAAGGGAGATATCAGCGCTTTGAAGTTTACCCGACGGTAGGGCTTGATCGATTTGCGAGAGATCGAGTTGCGATAAGGCTAGCTGGGCGTCTGCTTGAACGCTATCGGGGCTGCTGGTGAGGGCGATATCTGCTTGGGCATGGCCGCCCGCGATGTCGAAAGTGAGCGGGGTGAGAGCGACCGAGTGGTCAGCGAGTTCGAGTGCCCCTTGCAGGTTATGCAGCGTTGCTTGTTCGAAGATTAGGCGGTCGGCGGCGATCGATACATTTCCGCGCACGGCCGGTAGCACGGGTATTGAGAAGCCCTGACTTACTCCGCTTTTGGGTAAGGCTGGCCGTAACGCCGCCACATCCACTGTCGAGGCATGCAAACGGCCGTCAAGGGAGGGCACTTCACCGGACGTATCTAATGTCAAGTCACCGCTGAGCTGGCTTTCGGCCGTGGCGATATCTACGTTACTTAACCGCCACTGATTGCCTTGGCGCGTTAGATCAGCCGCTATTTCAAGGTTTTCAAGCACGACCTGGGGCAGTTCGAGCTCTTTTGCCCAATCGCGGAGTTGATGCAGGCTTAGCTCGCCACTCGCTTGAAAGCGTTGTAATGAAGGCGCTTGGGGAAGCTCGAACGTTGTGGTCAGTTGGCTCTCGCCAGCGCTGAGAGAAATGTCGCCGCTGAACCCTTCGCTTTCAGCCAAAAATGCAGCGATGGGATCCGTTTGGGCTTTCAGCCCAATCGCTCGTTGTTGAACCTTTAAGGTTGCCTGTGTGCGTAACGTCTCATCCCCTGCCTGCGTTTGAAGCGACGAAATAGCCACTGATAGCGGGCTGGCAGTATTGGCGCGCCAGTAACGCACCATTGAGTCGGAGACAGCGAGAGAGGGTAATGAGAAAGAAGAGGAGGTGTTTTCTGCCGACGCGGATTGGGTGGTTTGCTCATCGCCCACTACCCAGTTTGCGGGTGCGTTAGCGCGTTGCTCCAAGTTAAGCGTCGAATCATCAAACTTCAGCTTCTCCAGCGTCAGTTCGCCTTGCAACAAATCGATGAGAGAGGGCCTTAACGTGACCTGTTCGGCGTTCAACAGGTTGTCAGCGGTAGCCCAATCGGGGTTGCTTATTGCCAATTGATGCAGCGCAAGCTGAGGATGTGGAAACAGGTTTATTTCCACATCCCCGTGAATCGCCACTGAGCGACCCGTTGCCTTCTCGATACGGTCAGTGATAACAGGCTTTAAAAAATTCCAGGGCATTAACGCTAAGGTCATGATGATAAGCGCGATACCGATGAGCGGCGCCATCCACCATCGCCTTAGGCGTTTGGAATCCCGATGCGGCATTGTATTGGCTACCTTTTTTGTACGCTAAATACGCAAAAATGTACTGAAGACACTCTTTGCTCTTAAGGTTGTTAATATAGTCGCTGGGGTAAGCGTTTGCATTTGCGTTATGTAGTTAACCTTTATTTAAATTTTTATTAAGCTGCTAATGAATAAGTTAAAGCAAGATAAAAGTGTGGCATTTATTTAATAACTTTTTTTAAAAAATAGTGTAGCCAGTTTTGGCACGGATACGCAAAAGAGGCGAAGATGCTTTTTTGTTTATAGTAAAGTCATTTAATATCAGTGTCTTGAGATTCTAGTGAGAGCTATAGATTAAGTTGCTGTGGTTCGTTAACGCTTAAGCCAGTGCGCTTTACAGAGATAGCGCTCTTTTCTAACGTGAAAACACACCAACAGACGGGAGATAGAAAATGGCGATCAAACGGAATGTATGTGTCACCACGTTAGCAGTAACGGCCACCGCTGCCGCTTTACAAGCAAATGCTCAGCAAACCCAGTCTCAAGAGGAGAGCGTAAATCCTTTGGGAGATTGGAACTATGAAGAGATATATCAATCAGGCGGTATTAAAGCCGATAACCTGTTAGATGCTGAGGTCTTTGGTGAAGATGAGGATGAGATCGGCAGTGTCGAAAATGTGTTAGTGACTCAGGACAATAAGATTGCCGCCATCATCGCCCAGGTAGGCGGTTTCTGGGACATTGGTGATACCCACGTGCTAGTACCTTGGGAAGAGGTTGAGCTGCATGAGGATGGCGTAAGGGTTCCTGTCACTGAAGACAACGCCGATGAGTATGGGCTGTTTGACGCTGAAGAGTATATTTCTCAGCAAGATCTTAGCCGTACCCAGCAAGTTGAGGATGATGTTGACGCTGGAGCGGGTGTCTGGAAGCTGACGGACTTGCTTGACGACTATGCAACGGTCGGGGATAGCATTGGCTACGGTTATATCGACAACATTCTCTTTTCGCGTGAAGGCGACGTGCAAGCAGTCATCGTCGAGACGGGCGCTGATTTCGGCGCTGGTACCTACGCATACCCGTTTTATGGCTACGACCATGGCTGGAACCCAGGCCAGACAGCTTACTATACGCAGTATAATGAAGACGAAGTAGGCGACATGGAGTCTTTCGATTTCGACCAATATGAAGGTTTATTGGATGATTAATCGTTAGTAGCTTCATTATGCTTGAGAGCGAACACGAAAAAAGAAGTGCCGGTTTCTTAACGAGTGTTTGGGTAGCTGCCGAGGCACCGTTAAGGAACCGGCTTGTAAGGTGCATAAGACTATCGAAACGTCATTCATAAAATAGGTGACTGTCGATGAATACAGCTAATTTATCTCGCATCGTGTTAACCGCGATGGCTTCCCTCCTGCCGGTGCACGCCTACGCAAACATTGATGGTTCATCCTCTCAACAGCAAACCGGCCTAAATAACCCAAGCCAGACACAGCATGATCAAGCCACTCGGCCGCTCAATGAATGGGATTACAATGCTCTTTATGAGCAGAGTGGGTTTGGGGCAGACGCCTTCTTAGAGGCAGCGGCTTTCTCTCCCCAAGAAGATGAAATAGGCGAAATAGTTAACATCGTGCTAGACCAGCAGAACCAAATTGTCACTGTCATCGCCGAAGTAGGCGGGATGTGGGATAGCGGAGACAGGCATGTTGCCATCCCCTGGGATGAGGTCGAGCTGTTTGAAGCCGGTATTAAAGTGCCAGTACGGCAGGATAACGTCGAGGAGTACGACCTTTTTACCAATGTTACGATAGATGAAGCCTATATTTATAAGCAAGAAATGGAGCGAGTGAGCACTGTAGAAGAGGACGTTGCGACGGGGCCACAAACATGGAAAATATCCGACATCATTGATGATTACGCCAGCATAGAAAGTGAAGCAGGCTATGGTTATATTACGGATGCCCTCTTTACAAGTAATGGCATTATGCAGGCGATTATTGTTAAACCATCGAGCGAAGAGTTTGGCTCAGGCCCCCGTGCCTACCCCTTTTACGGTTATCCTGAAGGCTGGCGGCCTGGCAGTTCTCACTATCAGCTTCCTTACGCTAGTGACGAGGTGAAAGAACTGCCTGTATTTGACTATGACCGCTACAAGAGCGTGGTGGAGTAAAGCGCCTGGAACTGTGATTGTCAGTGTTGTCCTTATCAATCGTCTCTATGAAGCGCTACCGGACCACTCTGTGATAGCCATTAGCACCTCTTTCATCCATTACAATCCGCCGGTGTAGTAGCGCGATAGGTTGCCACCGCTTCTTCCATCGCCTGCTGCAGTGCCTCGATACGTGACGCATGGGCGGGGTGGGTTGAAAGGAACTCTGGAGGCTGCCCACCGCCGGCCGCTGCCATGTTGCGCCACAGCGCTACGCTTTGTTGAGGGTCAAACCCGGCTTGCGCCATGATCGCCAAGCCCATGAGGTCGGCTTCTTCTTCATGAGCGCGGCTGAAGGGCAGGCTGATACCGAGCTGGGCACCCAGGCCCAATGCCTGCATCAGCTGTTGCTGACCCATATCGCCTTCGCCTAATAACCCTACTACCAGCATGCCTGCCTTTATACCAAGCTGCTGGGTAAGGCGTTCATTACCGTGGTCTGCCAACACATGACCTACTTCGTGGCCAATCACTGCCGCCAGTTGGTCTGGCGTCTCGGCTACCTTTAACAGGCCGGTGTGAACGCCAATGCGCCCTCCCGGCAGGGCAAAGGCGTTGGGAGAAGCGTCTTCAAAGACAACTACCTCCCAGGCCTCGGGAAAGTCGTCAGCAGCGTAAATGGCTTCGGCGGCAGCGACGATTTCTTGCGATACGCACGCTACTTGGCGGTTAATAGCCGCGTCGCGGGAAACCGCCTGGTCACGGCGCAGTTGGTCAAAGGTATCAGCGCCCATCTCGGCCATCAGGTGTTCGGGCACCAGTGCCAGTTGGGAGCGTCCGGTGGGGGTTTCATCGCACCCGGTCAGCAGTGCTAGGGGCAACACCCCTAAAAGGGATAGTGAAATTCTCAGGCGCATCGCCTCTCTCATTGGTCAATTAGCGCACTTTGGCTCTGCGGGCAGTGCGAGCGCTGGCAAAAAAAAGGGCACACTGCCAGCATCGTGAGCGTCATTATCTCAGATGCTGGCAGTGTGCCCCTAGTGAAACGTAGGCCTTTCAATAAGCGTTAGACGTAAAAGTCCAGATCCTCTTGGGCTTTTAGCAGGTCGCGCATTTTGATGGGGTCGTCACCGAAGAAGAATAGCAAGCCCCAGTGAGTGCCGAAGGCCGAGCGGTCAGGCACCGTTTCTTCGGTTGGCGCCACGAGTTCATGCGACTCGAAATAGGGATGCTCGATCGTTTCTTTGGGCATTTCCAGCTTGCTCACCACGCGACGGCGTGGGTACACACCGAAGCACCCTGCGTAACCCTTCGCATCGACCACTTCGCGGGGGAAGAAAGCCGCCACTTCCTCTTTGGTGCTTTTGGGGTCGAACACTAGCATGGAGGCCTGGTAGGCGTTGAAGCCATACGCTTTTTCGATCAGCTCGAATGCTTTGAAGCCGGGTGGGCGATAGGCAACTTCGCCAAAGTACATTTCACCGTCCGCCGTGACAAAGTATTCGGGGTGAATCAGACCGAACTGGATATCGAAGGTTTTGATCAGCAGTTCGATCTGCTTGGTGATCGCATTACGCCAGCTTTCAAGCTCTGCCGTCGCGGGCACGAACACCGAGTAGCCCAGCGTTACGTATTCTGAAATATTCAGGAACTGGATTTTGCCATCATGAATCCAGGCCTCAACGGCAAATTCCCAGCCATCCAGGTGGCTTTCCATCAGCAAGGGGTATTCTTCGTCCGGAATGTTGTCGATCTCTTCAATTGTGCGGATCATTCGATGGCCGAGACAGCCTGCTTTATCGAAGGCCTTGACGTGAATCGGGTCGTCCGGGTCACCGTCAAGCTTCAGCAGCGTCTGGTTAACGCGCTTCATGAAGCGAACGATGTCTTCTTTCTCATGGGCCTCTTCGAATATCCCCACGCGAATGCCACCAAGCTGCGCACGACGCTTCATCAGCGCTTTGTCACGGAACAGAATCGATTGACCGTACATGCGGGGGCTATCGAGAAGCACGGAGTTGATCGCACCGGACCACTCAACGGTTTCTTCGAACAGGGGAATGGCGATATCGACGCCTTCCTCTTTTAGCCTTTCGGCAATTTCCATCGACCGATCATTCAGCCGGATAAAATCCCACGCGATAAAGGGGATGTTATTGGCGGTACAGAAATCTGCGGCCCATTCAGGCGCCACGACGATATAGCGACGGTCGAATTGTTGCGCTGCCTTGATGGCATTAACGCTCCAGCCCAGCAAGGCGATATAACCCTTGTTGGGATCCTTAGGGACCTCGGTGCCTTTCACCGAGTCCATTTCAGGATCACGCCAAGCTGCTACCGCTTCGGGTAATTGCTTTTCTGAGGTTATCGACATTCCGTGTTCTCCTTTGCTGGTTCATCCAGACTGACCGTGTCACAAGGACGCATCAGTTGAACGGAGCTGCAGCCAATGCTGTTAAGCCATTTTTGAAACAGTGTTTTAAAACAGCTTTGTTAAGCGAATGCTGTTAAAAAGGTGGGGGTGAATAAGCCAGCGCTAGGGCGGGTTAAATCAAACCCATCTACCTATTAAACTAGCTGATTTCGTTACGATTAGCAATTAAGATGTAACTAGCTGTTAAATTTTGGCGACGTTTTTAGCCGGTTTGCAGAATTAATTAATCAGAGGGGGTAAAATCAAAGTAAGCTAATGTAGTGTTGCCGGGTATGAGACTTCTAAGGCATCGCCGGACGTTTATTGAATTTGCATGTTCAAGTTAACCTAAAAGAAGTGTGTTATCGATGGCTATAAATTGGCTGGCTTCACTCATCAATGACGCCGCGGTAAATTGCGGAACGCCATAAACTTCGACTTTTTTGTTATGTTTAAGGCGAATCTTATTGACTAAAAGGTCGAAGTCACCGTCGCCGGACACGAGCACGATGACGTCTGCCCGCTCAGCGTACTCCATGGCATCCAGTGCAATGCCGACATCCCAATCCCCTTTTGCCGAACCGTCCGAACGTTGAATATAAGGTTTTAATTTTACTTTAAAGCCAATCGCTCGGAGTATATTTTGAAACTCTCTTTGTTTCTGGTCGCCTTTATCAATGGCGTAACAAAACGCTTGCACGACGTCTCTATTAGCGGTTGCTTGTGCCCAGAATTTATTGTAATCAAAGTTTCTGCCATAGGCTTGGCGCGCGGTGTAATACACGTTTTGAATATCAACAAAAATTGCCACTTTTTCCATCAGTATTGAACGCTCCTGTTGCTGTTTGATTAATATTTTAATTGATTAACACTTGCTGATTAAAGTGCTAAGCCCAACGGATTACTTGCTAGCTTTATTACATCTTTCTCAGTTAACAGCCGGGCTAATGGCTACTGAACGGAGCCTTTTTATTTGGTACATATGACTATCCGCGTGCCTGATGAGAGTGTCGGCATCTTCGCCGTCCTCAGGGTAGCAGGCCACGCCGATACTACAGGAGGGCATTAAGAGCTCGCCTAACTCTGCATCAAGGGGTTTGTCCATCGCGTTCATGATTTGTTCTACTTTTGCCGCCACGGCCTCTTTTGAGTGGAGGTCGGTCAGTAGCACCGTAAACTCGTCACCGCCCATGCGGGCCACGGTGTCCGTCTCACGCACACAGCTTTCAAGCCTATTGGCCACTGTGCAGAGTACGCTGTCGCCGACCGCATGGCCTTGAGTATCATTAATCATCTTAAAATCATTAATGTCTAAATACAGTAGCGCCAGCATGGTCTGGTGGCGATGCGCCGAACTCAGGCCCGTGGCCAGTCGGTCATAGAACAATGAGCGGTTGGTGAGTTTTGTCAGTGGGTCATGGTGAGCAAGAAAGCGTAACTCTTCCTCGGTCTGCATCAGCGCGGTGACATCACGGGCCACACCGATACGTACGCGCTCCTCATCGTACCAACAGGCCGACCACAATATGTGGACGATCGCGCCCCCTTTGTGCAAGTACCGATTACGATAATCAATGTGGGGCTGGCCGTTCATAACCCGATGAATAGAGTCTTTTGTGGCTGCCAGATCTTCCGGATGCATGTAATTCGTAATCAACGTGCCTATCAGTTCTTCCGCACGATATCCGAGCAGGGACTCGCAGGCATCACTGACAAAAACAATCTGATTATGCTCATCCACCACGAAGACGGTGTCCAGCATGAGATGAATCAGTTTGGGATAAAGCGCTTGTAAATCAACGGCCATAGGCTAGGAGTATCCTGTTCGCGTTCCCCGACTATAAAACAAACGCGCACGGGGGCGATATGAATTATTTTAAGCAGTTACGTTGAATCAAGGGTGACTTAATGCTGTGACTCTTCGCGCACTTGATGGGGCGTTTTACCCGTCCAGCGTTTAAAGGCTCTGCGAAAATTGGCGCTGTCGCTAAAGCCTAGCCTTGCTGCGATATCCTCAGTACTCATTTTGGTGACCAATAGGTACTCCGTTGCCAGCGTGCAGCGGGCGTCATCGAGTATTTCTCGATAGCTTGTGAGTTCAGCGTCCAGCTTTCTTCTCAAAGTGCGTGTGGTGATACATAACAGGTTGGCGACGGCTTCCATGGTGGGAAAGCTGTTCGGTGACATCAATAGTATTTGATATACCTCGCCGGTAATCCCCGACGACATCTTTGTTCGGCCAAGCAGTTGGTTGCAGGTTTCTTGAAGTAACTTTATGGAAAGCTGGTTGCCTAGCAGCGGGGACTGGTCGAGTATCTGTTTCGGGTAATGGATTTCGTTGACGTCTTGATTGAAGTAACAGTCGCACAATAAATGTTTTTCGTGGATCTGCTCCACGTCTTTTCCCGGGTAAGATAGCAGCGCTTTGATAGGAAAAAGACTGGAACCAGCGGCATCGCGGATATGAGTGATGTTTTGAGCCATCTGCTGCTGGATTAAAAAATTACGTGTTTTGATGCTTTTAATATAAGAGTAAGTCTCTTTAAATTCGAAGACGGCAGAGTCATCCGTTTCACGCCACGTCATATAGAGCGTGGGTGTGGCTAAAGGATGATATTTTACCCCGAAGTTAAAATAGTCCCGCATGGTGGGGCTGGTGAGCAGGGCGTACCCGTACATGCCATAAGCGGTTAAATGCAACCGGGTGGCCGTCTCAAAAGGCGTCGAGAGGTTGGCACCTTCCTCAATCACATTAGTGCAAGCGTCGACATACTGTTTAATCGAAACCAGTGTGGCGGGGTCTGAGAGTGCTGCTTGATTTAAGCCAAGGCCTCTCAGTACTTTTTCAGCCGAAATATCCTGCTCAGCGACCGTATCGAGCAAAGCTGCGATTTTATAAGGCGCATATATCTTTTGATTCAATAGGTTAGCTTGAAAGCTGGCCATGATCACCGCTCACTGAAATGTCCGAAAAAGACCTCACGAAGACCGTTTTAGACCTTCCTTGCAGCTAGCGTAACTTTGTAGAGTAGCTTCACGCAATAAGGTGCCTCTCACCCTATCCGCTAAGGATTGCTCGTTAGGCTTATGGGGAGTGTGAACGCCTGGAATGCATCGCTATCGAAGAATTTTTTACAACAAAAATCAGCTTAAAGCTGACGGTTACTGGAAGGAAAATAATATGAAAACGCAGCGCGCCCTTATGTTCACTGGCATTGCTCTCGGTGCCAGCCTGGTTTCTCTTGCCGCTTATGCTCAAGATCAGCAAAGCTGGACGATGACTTCTACTTGGCCGGAGAACATTGATGCAGTAAAAATTGATCGGCACTGGGTCGATATGGTTAACAATATCGCTGGTGACGCGTTACAGATCGAGTTTCATCCAGGTGGCACCCTAATGCCCGGCACCGAAGTATTCGATGCCACAGAAACTGGCAGCATCGAGGCTTCAGGCGATTGGCCAGGTTATTGGGCGGGCCTGAACCCGGCATTTTCGCCGCTAGCGACGACGACTAGCCTGTTTAACGCTCTGGATTATTTCAATTGGATTCAGCAGTGGGGCGGGCGGGAGCTTTATCAAGAGATCTACGGTCAGTTTGGATTGGTTTATCTTCCTTACGGCGTATTGAACAACGAGTCCGGCTTTATGGGCCGCACACCGATTGAGAGCATCGCTGACCTTGAAGGCAAGCGCCTGCGCATTGCTGGCCGCGACCAGGGCCGAGTGATGGAAGAGTTGGGTGGTTCTCAGGTGACGCTGGCGGGCAGCGAAGTCTATCAGGCGATCGAGCGTGGCGTGGTCGATGCTGCTGAGTTTTCAGCGCCGGGCATTGATTACAGCGTTGGGTTGGCGGAGGTGGCAGAGTACTGGGCGACACCGGGTTGGCACCAGTCAGCCACGGTATTTGGGGTCATGATCAATAAAGATGCCTGGGATGCGCTTTCTGAAGAGACTCAGCAGAAGCTTGAGATGGCGGCTGATGCCACGATGGGCTGGTCACTTGCATGGTCGGAGCGGCAGTCTACTGATGCTACCCAGAAGTTCATTGATGCGGGCATTACCATCAATCAGTTCTCTGAAGAGGATTTGGCCCGCATTCAAGAAATCACCAACGAGGTGATTGTGCGCGGTGCCTGCGAGCATCCAGATCACGCCAAGGTGTATCACTCCATGATCAGCTATATGGAGCACTATGCGACTTGGCGTGACATCTCTGCGCCCTTCAACATGAGCCGCGTGACCGATGATCTTCCCTCGCTTGAAGATCTCGAAGCCTGCATGAATCAGTAAATAAGCTAAGCGTGGGTGGGCCCTGCCGGGCTCACCCTGCGTATTTTACTGTCTCCCTAACGACCCGCTCGATCTGCCCTATTCCGAGATCCTCACCATGAATGCCATTGCCAGGGCCATCGACGCCCTTAACGAAGGATTCGGTCGCTTGATAGCTCCGCTTCTTGCTGTCATCACCATCATTGTCATTTACGACATCGCCATGCGTTTCTTAGTTGGCCGCCCCAGTGATTGGGCGTTTGATATTACCAAGATGCTGTTTGGTGCTCATTTCATGCTGATGGCGGCCTATGCCTTGCACCATCACGCGCATGTCGAGGTCGATGTGCTGAAGCGGTTATTGTCACGCCGCAAGCAGGCCGCGCTCGAACTCATTGGCTATCTGGTTTTCTTTGTGCCCTTTATTTGGCTGATGATCACCTTTGGCTGGGCGTTTTTTGAGCGCTCTTTTAGCCGTGGCGAAACGACCTACGGCATGGTCTCGCTGCCTGTCTATCCCATTAAGGGGGTGATTATGGTGGCTGCGGTACTGATTCTGCTTCAAGCCGTCGCGATCGTTATACGCGCGGCCCAGCAACTGCGGGAGGAAACGGTATGAACCTGAGCCCCGAGTTGCTAACACTAGTGATGTTCGGCGGGTTAATGATCGGCCTGTTTATGGGCCATCCGCTGGCCTTCGTTTTGGGTGGTGTGGCCGTAATCGGCGCTTTCTTGGGCCCCGGTGAGCGCGTGCTTAGCACTATCATTAACAACATCTATGGCAATGCCATGGATAACTATGTCTTGGTGGCCATCCCGCTATTTGTGCTCATGGCACGCTTTCTCAATGACTCAGGGGTCACGGAGAAGATGTTTGAATCCATGCGCCTGCTGCTCGCTAATCTTCGCGGCGGCTTGGCCCTGACGGTGGTTATCGTGTCCGTGCTGTTGGCGGCTACTACGGGCATCGTTGGCGCTTCGATTGCCGTGATGGGGATGATCGCACTGGTTCCCATGCTCAAGCACTCCTATAACAAAGAGTTGAGTACCGGCGTGATTATGGCCAGCGGCTGCCTGGGTATTCTGATTCCGCCCAGCATCATGCTGATTCTGATGGCCAGCTACTCACCAGTGTCGGTAGGCGCACTGTTTGCCGGTGCGCTGGTGCCGGGGGTCATGCTGGGCGCGATGTATGCCCTTTACGTGCTGGTGATTTGCTATCTCAAGCCGAGCTACGGCCCACCGGTGCCGGCGGAGGAGCGCGCCCAAGTCTCCACGCGCCAGCTATTGATCATGCTGCTGAAGTACGTATTGCCCCCGATGGCTTTGATACTGGGTGTGTTGGGGTCGCTATTTGCGGGTATTGCCACAGCCACTGAGGCTTCAGCGATTGGTGTCTTTATCGCTTTTCTGCTGTTTATGATTTTTGGTGACCGGAAAATATCGACCTGCTATCGAACACTGATTGATGCCAGCAAGACCACCACGATGGTGATGTTGGTTCTCGTGGGTGCGACCGCCTTCACCGGTGTCTTTTCCCGCGGCGGTGGTATGCTGGTGATTCACAATGTGGTGATGGCCATGCCCGGCGGCACCGTGGGGGCGTTGATCCTGATGCTGTTCCTGGTTTTCATTCTGGGGATGTTCCTCGACTGGACCGGGATCGTGCTGCTGAGCTTCCCCATCATGTTACCGATCGTCGCTGACATGGGCGTGGATGTGCTGTGGTTCGTTGTCATGGTGGCGGTGGTGCTGCAAACCTCCTTCCTGACGCCCCCCTTTGGCTATGCGCTGTTCTATCTGAAAGGCGTTGCTCCGCCCGGGGTTGAGACGCTCGATCTCTACCGAGCCGTCGTGCCTTTTGTCGCGCTGATCGTGCTGGCTTGCATTTTAATGGCCATCTTCCCCGTACTGGTAACAGGCCTGCCCTCATTAATGATGAGCAGATAATCCTAGCCACTGCAGTATCTGCCGTTATCACAGGGCCTGCAGTGAGCTTAAATGGAGGAATTTACATGAAAGTAATCGATAGTTTGATTCCACGTTCAGGGCTCAGAGTGCTGATTACCGCCGGTGCTAACGGTATCGGTTTGGCAATCGCCCAAGCCTTTCAAGAAGCGGGCGCCCGTGTCCATGTCTGCGATATTGATGATCAGGCGCTGGCGGCGCTGCCCGCTGGCATCACCTACACCAATGCCGATGTCAGCCAGGAAGCAGACGTTGATCGCCTGTTTCAAGAGGCTGCTTACCTAGGCGGGCTGGATGTCGTGATCAATAACGCTGGCATTGCGGGCCCTACCGCCAGGATCGAAGAGATCGATGGTGAGAGCTGGAGCCGCACGATTGATATTAATCTTAATGGCCAGTATCGGGTTGCTTCCCGGGCCACGCCTCTGCTCCGCGAGAGCCAAGGGCTGCTGATTAACATGGCCTCCGTCGCTGGTCGTTTGGGCTTTGCCTACCGTACCCCCTATGCGGCAAGTAAGTGGGCAATTGTGGGCCTGACCAAGAGTTTGGCCTGCGAACTTGGCCCTGACGGAGTGCGGGTCAACGCGATTTTGCCCGGTATTGTACGTGGCCCCCGTATCGAGCAAGTCATTTCGGATCGCGCTGCCAAACGCGGTATCAGCTATGCCGAAATGGAGCAGGAAAACCTCTCTAAAGTTTCCATGCGTCGGATGGTTGAGCCCACGGATATAGCGGCCATGGCGCTGTTTTTGTCTGCCCCCGGCGGCAGCAATATTTCAGGCCAGGCGCTGAGCGTTTGCGCCAACGTCGAGACGATTTAACCGGCTCAAGCTTCCTTTGCGTCACCTTACTTATTAGAGACACCTTTATGGCTACTCAACGTAAAGTCATCATTACCTGCGCCTTAACTGGCGCCATTCATACGCCTTCCATGTCGCCGCACTTACCGGTCACACCGGAAGAAATTGCCGAGGCAGGCATCGCCGCCGCGGAGGCGGGCGCCGCGATTATTCACCTGCATGCCCGCGACCCTATTACCGGTAAACCCACCCAGGATCCCGCCGTTTTCGAGCGCATTTTGCCACGCCTAAAGAGCGCCACCAACGCGGTGATCAACCTCACCACTGGCGGTAGCCCCCACATGAGTGTGGAAGAGCGCATGCGTCCGGCCATGGAGTTCAAGCCCGAGCTTGCTTCAATGAACATGGGGTCGATCAACTTCGGCTTGTTTCCCATGCTCAGCCGCTACAACAGCTTCCAGCATGAGTGGGAGAGAGAGCATCTGGAGAACAGTCGCGATTTGGTATTCAAGAACACCTTCGCTGATATCGAGAAGGCCATGACGCTTGGCGCTGCGAACGGCACCCGCTTTGAATGCGAGTGCTATGACATCGGCCACCTCTATAGCCTTCGCCACATGATGGATCGTGGCTTTATTAGCGGGCGCGTTTTCGTGCAAAGCGTGTTCGGTATTCTCGGTGGCATCGGGCCGCATCCTGAAGATGTGATCCACATGCGCCGTACCGCTGACCGCCTGTTTGGAGATAGCTACGAATGGTCGGTGCTGGGGGCTGGTAGCAATCAAATGCGTATCGCCGCGCAGTCCGCCGCCATGGGCGGGCATGTGCGGGTGGGGCTTGAGGATTCGCTATGGCTTTCACCCGGCCAACTTGCCGAGAGCAATGCCAGCCAGGTCACCAAGGTGCGTCACATTCTTGAAGAGCTCTCTTTTGCGATAGCGACGCCTGATGAGGCGCGAGAAATGTTGCAACTGAAAGGTGCCAGCAACGTCGGTTTCTAAAGACGCAAGACAATAAGCACGACAAAGGAATCACGAATGGAAGTCACCAACAAAGTTATTGCGATTACCGGCGGCGCGAGCGGTCTTGGCTACGCCACGGCGCAGCGCTTAGGTAAGCGAGGGGCCATAGTGGCGCTGCTGGATAGAAATGCTGCTACGTTAGATGACGCTGTCTCCGAGCTAGCAGCGCAGGGAATCAATGCCCATGGGTTTCCACTAGACGTATCAGACGAATCGTCAGTCATTGATGCATTTGCTGATATAGCCGCTCGGCTAGGGCCGATAGAAGGGTGCATCAATAACGCCGGTATTACTGACGACGCGCTATTAATAAAAGCGCAAGACGGCGTGGTGACCAAGCGGATGTCGCTGGATGCTTGGAGACGCGTAATCGATGTCAATTTAACCGGTGTTTTTCTGTGTGGCCGTGAAGCCGCCAGTCAGATGGTGGAATCGGGGAAAGGGGGTGCCATCGTCAACATCTCAAGCATTTCCCGCGCGGGGAATATAGGCCAAAGCAACTACGCAGCTGCCAAAGCGGGGGTTCATGCACTCACGGTAACGTGGGCAAAAGAGTTGGCGAAATACGGGATTCGCACCGGTACCGTTGCTCCAGGGTTTATCGTTACCCCCATGACCGCGGCGATGCGCCCTGACATGCAAGAAAAACTTGCCAGTGGCATACCGCTTAAACAACTTGGCCAGGCGGATAATATTGCCCAAAGCGTCGCCTTTATCATTGAAAACGATTACTTCACTGGCAGGATTATTGAGTGTGATGGTGGTTTAAGAATGTAGCGAAAAGACGAAAATACCAAGACAACAATAAATAGAGAGGCACTGATATGAAGAGCTTAAAAAAGACACCGTTATTACCAGCCCTGTTGGCAAGTGCCATAATGGCATCCGGCGCGGTTTCTGCAGAGGAGGGCGAAGGGTTAAACTACGATGGTGAAAGGGAAGCATTAATGAATTTCCCAATTCCTCCTTCTGAACAGAGTTTGCAAACTGTTATTGCAGAACCTTGGTATAAAGTATCAGACCAGGGTATTCAGCTTGAAGGCCCTGCTTTTGATGAAGAAGGTAATCTTTTCTTTGTTGAAGTTTTTGATGGAAGGGTTTTTAAACTTTCATCTGATATGGTGTTAACAACTATATTGGAAAAAAATGATTACTCTGCCGCTGGGCTGGCAATTCATAATAACGGAAGGCTGTTTATTGCTGGGCTTGGTGATTTTGAGACTGGTGGCACCGTTTTCTCGATAAGCCCAGATGGCGATGACATGGAAGTGATAATTGATGAATCACATGGTTATTTACCTGATGACTTAGTGTTTGATGATCAGGGTGGTTTTTACTTTACTGATTTTAGAGGAAATTCTTCTGAGCCGGATGGTGGGATGCTATATGTAAGCCCAGATTTTAACGACATCACCCCTGTACTTCCGAACCTTTCAATTGGTAATGGGGTGACGTTGAATACTGAGCAGGATATCGTCTGGGTATCCGAGCTCAGTGCGGGCAGGCTGCATAGAGTTTCATTAGCAAGCCCAGGAGAAATAGCACCGTTTGGCACATCCGTTCCTTATCACTTCTACGGAACCCCCGACTCTATGCGTACTGACATCGACGGTAACGTATATGTCGCCATGTATGGACAAGCCCGTGTTCTGGTCTTTAACAGGAATGGATTGCCGATAGGTCAAATCCTTTTGCCAAAAAGAGATGAGGGACATAACTTGAGGTCAACTAGTATGGCTTTCAAGCCAGGCACAAACGAACTGTACGTGTTTACAAATGATTGGGACGGTGGTGAAGGCTCCCAAATTTTTAAAACCAATGGTTTTGCCAAAGGCACCCCTCTGTACTCTCACAAATAGTAAGTATACTGGAATATGATGTGCCCCAAATGTAGGGCACATCGTAGCTTTTTTAGTTGTCAGCAAGTAGTCGAGGTTCCCGCTGAGCGCTTAGGGGGAGTTAATTAACATGATGAGCATTTCGCAAGTCTTTTAACATTCCGAAGGGCTTGGGCTAAGGCGGGGTTACATCAATTATGTAACTCTGTATGTATCTTTCCAAGGCTTCTCGCTATGCAAAGCAAATAGGTACGGTGCTGCTAAACCAGAAATAACACCAAAAAAATAAGCCTTATCACGCACTCTGTTCATTCAAAAGACTGATATTTTGGATTATAAAGGACTCAGGTTCGCTGCAGAGTACGGAAACGGTAATGGATGCACAGGAACAGGATCGCCTGTTTGCGCTTCGCCAGCTAAATTTGCTGGATACGCCGCCGAGTGAAAGTTTTGACCGAATCACTCGGATGGCGAGTCAACTGTTTGGTTTGCCGATCGCAGCGGTGTCGCTGACCGATCAGAATCGCCAGTGGTTTAAGTCCAGAGTAGGTGTCGATCACTGGGAAATTCCGCGTGAAAAGGCGCCTTGTGCGGCTGTTTGTGCTTCCTCTCAAATGCTGATAATTCCTGACCTTCTTATCTCTGCTTGTTATAAAAATAGTCCGCTAGCGAGTTCTGGTATCCGTTTTTATGCGGGCGCACCGTTGGTGACGCTTGAAGGTCATACCCTGGGCGCGATGTGTGGGTTGGGTACCCAGCCACGTGAGGTCTCCGAACAGGAGCAAACAACGCTTCGTGATCTAGCGGCCATGGTGATGGCGCAGATTGAGTTGCAGCACGCGTTCGGCCGGGTTGACCCGCTGACGGGTCTTTCCAACCGTAATCAGTTTGATGAAGACTTGCAGGATATAGCACGCGATGAGCCGGGCACACGAAAGGTCGCGCTGTTCACTGAGGTAGTCGATGCCAGTGAGTTGAGTGCGCTTCACCGCACCATGGGGCCCGCTTTTTTAGATGAATTGGCAAGGATTGCTGCTCGGCGCCTACAACAAGCCATTACCCCAGGGGTAAGGCTCTACTACTTAGGCGGCTGCCATTTTTTGCATTTAGTCAATCAAGCAAGCGATGTGGCGCTGCTGAAAGAGGCGATGCGTATACGTCAGGCACTGTTAACGCTTGATACAGCCCGTGCGGTCCCCATCCTGGTTCGCCCGACCGTCGGTATTGCGCCCTTTCGCCTTGGCGACATCGCGGCCGTCGATATTTTGCGAAGTGCCTACGCAGCGTGCCTGGATGCGCGCCAAGCGGAAGAGGGCGCAGGACTCTACTCTGCGTCGCTGGATGCCCGTTATCAGCGGCGCTTTATTTTGCTCGGCGATATCGGCCGTGCGTTAGAAAATGATCAAGAACTTTATTTGGTTTTCCAGCCTCGCATTTCTCTGGCGAGTGGCAGGTGTTTGGGGGCAGAAGCGCTATTGCGTTGGCATCACCCTACCTTGGGAGAAGTATCGCCTGGTGAGTTTATTCCTTTGATCGAAAATACACCGATGGCTGAGCCACTGACCCAGTGGGTATTGCGTCACGCCATTCGCCAAGCAGCGGCTTGGTATCGGCAAGGTAAAACGCTGCAGATGTCGGTCAATGTGTCGGCGACCAATTTGGACGAGGAAGATTTTGCCCAACGACTGCTGGCGGAAATGCGCCAACATTTATTGCCCAGTGCCGCCATTGAAATAGAGTTGACGGAAAGCGCACTGATTGGCCAAGGGCAGGTGGCGGCTGATCAGCTTCAGGCGCTCATCGCCGCGGGGTTGCGCATCGCCATTGATGATTTCGGTACTGGCTACAGCAGCCTTTCCTATTTGCATGAGATCCCTGCCCATACGGTGAAGATTGATCGCCGCTTCATCACCGACCTTAGCGAAGAGCCGCGCACCGAAACACTGGTCAACTCAATGATTTCAATGGCCCATGATCTGGGTTATCGAGTAGTGGCCGAAGGCGTAGAGAGTGACGCTGCCTATCAACGCCTTGCCCAGCTTGGTTGCGACGAGGCACAAGGCTATTTCATTGCCAGGCCGCTATTGCCCGAGGTTTTCGCGGAGTGGCTGCAAGAGCCTGCGACTTAACCCTTCAAACCTCACGACTCCCTACCAGCGGTAAGTAATCATAGCGCCGACTCCAAGTGCTGTTCAATCTTGTGCCTACGTAATGCCCACATCAACGTTGGGTTTGTAAGCGTGGGCACGCAGTCAATGGTAGCACTGAGCCGCTGAATATTAGGCGTGTTGAAGCTGAAGCGTATAGATGGCTGCTTTATAATTACAGAAGGCAATGCTCTCTTGAGTATCGGTTGATTTCAGCTAGCCGTGCGCTAACTCATGACGGCAAGATAAGAATTTTCTTGGGATTATACTCGCTTACCTCCACCGCTGACTCTTTCAACTAATAGCTTAAGTTAAAGCTGAGCAAGAAAGGGATGTCTTACTCTTGCGTTAACGCGTCGACTCTTGATTTAATCGTTCCTACTGGTATTTTTCAAAAAATATAAGGGTTTTTGTGTAGTTTTTTGTTGTGTATTTAGATTTAATAAAAAGTTAAAAAACATTGTGCGATTTCACTTTACTTGTGAGTTAAAGGATTGGCGTTTAGTGGCGAAAGGATCTAACCGTAGGAGTGCTGCGTGAAGAAAAGCATGGGTGGAGGCTTGAATGAACCCTAAAGAGAGTGCTGACTCAACCATCCGAGTGGTGGTAGTCAACGAGAGCGGCTTTATCCGTGAGGGAATCTGCCAAGTTATTGAGCGTTTTGACAATATTGAAGTAGTGGCGAGTATCCCTTCGCCCCATGAGCTAAGCGACATGGTGCAGCATATGCGTATTGATGTCGCTTTGATTGATGCACAGTTATCCAATCAAGCGGGGTTTGAGGCAACGCGTCGTATGCACCAAAGTGGGGCTAATACACAGGTGGTGATTCAGTCGGTCAATCCGAGCATTGCTGAGGTAAAACGCGCTTTTCAAGCCGGTGCGAACGGCTTTCTGTTACGCGAGGCAGGCGTTGATGAGCTTGAAATGGCCCTTCACGCTGCGGTAAAAGGACAAGTATTTCTTTGCCCAACCATTATCAGGCGTTTGTCTGAAGGGCGGGTAGAGGAAGCACAACCAGAGGTAGATCATAAACCACACATCATTGCGCATGACCGCCATTCAATTGACGATATCCTAAGTAAAGCATTGCGCTTGGGTATCCTTCGTCAAGAACAATGATCAGGGTTTTTGCTTATACTGATTTAGTAGTCAGTGCGTTAATGTGCGTGTTCATACAGGCGCAACCGGTTTTTATTACTGGACTCTCTCTGGCTCTTTGCACTCATGGGCGGATGACACCTAACAGCAATATTAAATCGGTTGAATCCGCGTTAGCAAGGGAGCTTTTTTTCAAGTTTTACCTTGTCAAGGTTCGCGACAATTTCCATGAAACGATTTGAAGATACCATCCGGATATTACTAGCCGATGAACACCTGATAGTACGCTCCGCGATCAGTTGCCTTATCGGAACGTTCGATAATATGACGGTGGTTGCTGAAGTGGATTCTGAGCAGCAACTTATGAAAGAGGCTGCCCATTACCAAGCTGACGTAGCGCTTATTGATGCAGCGGTGGTCTCTTTGAAAGGGCTAGAGTCGTTAAGTCGGCTAACCGCGCTCTGCCCCGGCATCAAAGCGGTCGTGCTATCCAATTACTATAGTGATAATTTTATTCGGCATTTGTTTGAGAGAGGCGCTTATGGATTTCTGCATAAAAATGCTGATGTAAATGCGCTTGAAACGGCTATTCAGAAAGCGGCGCTTGGTGAAAGGTTCGTCTTCAATGCCATTGAGCCCGACCAATTCGTAGACGCCGCTAGCGTGGTAGGCACCGCGTTGGTGAATGGTAATCCCTTAACCTCGCGCCAAAACGAGGTGCTAAAACTGGTGGCACAAGGTTTTCGGAGTAAGGCGATCGCCGATCAGCTTAGCGTGAGTATCAAGACTATCGAGACTCACCGTGCCGATATCATGCGGCGCTTAGGCGTAAGGCACACGGCTGGCTTAGTCCATGAAGCCATACGGTTAGGCTTATTAGTGTCGCCGCAAGAGTCTGACGAAAATGAGTAATACACGTGAAGAGTGGGGTGAAACCGCATTTACATATAGCGAGCAATCGTTCTGCTTTTTAGTGTGATTTCACCCTTAACCGCTAAACTAACTTCTTTTAGACGCACCCAACGTATATAAAAACTCAAGCCCTAACGTCGCGGCGGCAAGCGAGGTGATGTCACCGTGATCATAAGCGGGATTCACTTCCACCACATCCATGCCGATAAGCTCCATCCCCACCATACCGCGTATCACTTTCAGCATTAGATCCGTCGACATACCACCGCAGACCGGCGTGCCTGTGCCGGGGGCGTAAGCCGGGTCGAGGCCATCAATATCCAGGCTGACGTAAGCAGGGTGGTGACCCACTTTGGCGCGAATACGCTCCAGTACAGCGGCGGCACCGTGGTCGTTGACCCAGTCTGCATCCAGCACTTCATAAGGGTGATTATGGCGGTCGTAGCTGGTGCGAATGCCAATTTGCAGCGAGTGCTCGGGCACGACCAATCCCTCTTTGAGGGCGTGATGGAAAATGGTGCCGTGGTCGAAGCGCGTGCCTTGTTCGTAGGTGTCGGTGTGGGCGTCAAAGTGAATCAGTGCCAGCGGCCCGTGCACGCGGGCGTGAGCGCGCAGTAGCGGCAGGCTAATGTAATGGTCGCCGCCCAGAGTGAGCATCTTTTTGCCAGCACTTAGCCAGCGCTGGGCATGATTTTCCAGGTTATCGACCAAACTTTCAGGCTCGCCGTAGGCGTAATCCACGTTGCCTGAATCACACACCTTGAGGCGCTCTTCCAAGGCAAAATCCCAGGGCCAGCGTTTACCTTCCCAGATCAAGTTAGCGGTGCTTTGACGAATAGCATTCGGCCCCATGCGAGTACCTGCACGGCCAGAACACGCCAGGTCAAAGGGCACGCCGCTCACCACGACCTCGGCGTCCGTCGCGTGCGGGTCAGTGGCTTTGGGCACACCCATGAACGTGGAGATGACATCACCAAACAGGCTGGGCATGATCTGCGATTGATTCACCTAGAGTGTTCTCCTATCGGCGTGCAGTAAAAGATGCGGCTGGCGCAGGGGTGTTGGTTTCAAAGAAGCGCGACGATAAGGAATTTTTAGCGATGAATAAAATGAATGTTTAGAATGAAATCATTCGTCATGTAAATAGTGAGGCATTATGCGTTCGCTCCGCCAATTTGATCTAAACCTGCTGTTGGTGTTCGAGGCGCTTATGCGTGAACGCCACGTGACGCGCGCGGCTGAACGGCTCTATTTGAGCCAGCCAGCCTTGAGCCATTCGCTTAAACGCCTGCGTGAGTCACTGGATGACCCGCTGTTTATTCGTACCGAAAAGGGCATGCAACCCACCCCACGAGCACAGGCGCTGCAGCCTGTCGTACAGCAGGCGCTGGCGCTGTTGCGGGAAGGCTTGGCGCCGCCTGCGCTGTTTTCACCCGCCAATAGCACCCGCCGTTTTACGCTGGCAACGACGGATTATTTTGAAGAGGTGATGTACCCGACGTTTCTTAGTCAACTGCTGGCCTATGCGCCGGGTATCAGTTTTTCCATTGAGCTCATTACCCAGGAAGTGTTGAGCGAGGGGTTAGAACAGCGCCAAGTGGATATGGTCGTCGGGCTGGATAGCCAAAGTGTGCTACCCAGCGGCGTGATTCAGACCCCGTGGATGGACGAGGATCTGGTCTGCCTGGCTGCTAGCCATAACGAGCGCGTAGGCGAGGCACTGGATATTGCGCAGTTTGCCCGAGAGCCCCATGTGGAACTGGCTGATATCAGCGGCCTGCTGCCCAGCAACATTGATAGTTGTTTGGCGCAGCACGGCTTAACCCGTCGAGTCATCTCCAAGAACCTGAATTACATTGCGGCGGCCCGTGTGGTGGCGCTGACGGAAGCGATCATGACCCTGCCACGGCAAATGGCCGAACGTTTCGTGACGATGTTGCCGGTGCGTTTGGTCGAGCCACCAAAGGAGCTACCGGCGCTAAAAATGACGTTGATTCAGCATGGCCTCTATGCCAATCAGCCTGCCAATGCCTGGTTGTATGGCGTGTTGACTGAATTCGCCAACGGGTTTAATCACCCATAAAGGCAGAGCCAGAGGTGCCCATGACCAGGGTGAGACTACACAGAAACGTCTATGTTGTTGTTATACAACTCAGTTGAATCAAAGGTTGAATAGTATCTGGCAGCCACGCCGTAAGATCCTAGACTGCTAAAAGGCGTTATGAATGACGTCGTTAGAGTGTCGTACACATTGAATGATGGTGCGGCAGAACTATTAATAATGGGAGAACGCGAGTGAAAATAGGCGCACCGAAGGAGAGTGCCCAGGGGGAGGCGCGTGTCGCGCTCACCCCTGAGAGCGCTAAACAGATCCAGAAACTAGGCCATGAGTGCTTGGTGGAAACCGGCGCTGGCTTGGCCGCGGGCTTTAATGACGACACTTATCGCGATGCGGGCGTGACCGTAGTCGACGGCGCTGACGCGCTCTGGGACGACGCTGAGGTGGTCATTAAAGTCCGCGAGCCCTCTGATGAAGAGGCCGAGCGGCTGCGTGAAGGTCAAACGCTGATTGCCTTCTTCTGGCCCGCGCAAAACGAAGCGCTGCTGGAGAAGTGCAAGGCCCAGGGCGCCACCGTGATCGCCATGGACATGGTGCCGCGAATTTCACGGGCGCAGAAGATGGATGCGCTCTCCTCCATGGCCAATATCGCCGGTTACCGCGCGGTGATTGAGGCGGGCAATAACTTTGGTCGCTTCTTCACCGGCCAGGTAACCGCGGCGGGTAAAGTACCGCCTGCCAAAGTGCTGGTGATTGGTGCCGGTGTGGCCGGTTTGGCGGCCATCGGTACGGCTACCAGCCTGGGCGCTGTCGTACGCGCCTTTGACGTTCGCCCCGAGGTCTCCGAGCAGATCGAATCCATGGGGGCTGAGTTCCTGTTCCTCGATTTCGAGGATAGCCAAGACGGTTCCGAAAGCGGTGGCTACGCCTCGCCCTCAAGCCCGGAGTTCCGCGAAAAGCAGTTGGAGTGCTTCCGCGAGCAGGCGACGGATGTGGACATCGTGATCACCACCGCGCTGATTCCCGGCAAACCTGCGCCCAAGCTTTGGCTAGAAGACATGGTCGCGGCCATGAAACCCGGCTCGGTGATTATTGACCTGGCCGCCGAGAAGGGCGGTAACTGCGACCTGACCAAGCCGGATGAACGCGTGGTCTCGGATAACGGCGTCGTGGTGATCGGCTACACCGACTTCCCTTCGCGCATGGCCACGCAGTCATCGCTGCTCTACGCCACCAATATCCGCCATATGTTGACTGACCTGACCCCCGAGAAAGAGGGGGTGATCAATCACAATATGGAGGATGACGTCATTCGTGGCGCCACGGTGACGCACCAGGGCGACATCACTTTCCCGCCGCCGCCGCCCAAAGTAAAAGCGATTGGCGCATCCAAGCCGAAGAAAAAAGAGAAAGAGCCGACGCCGGAAGAGAAAAAGGCCGCAGAACTAGCCACCTTTAAAGCGCAAACCAAGCGTCAAGTAGGTCTTCTTGCCGTGGGTGGCGCGCTGATGCTGCTGCTGGGTCAAGTGGCACCTGCCTCGTTTATGCAGCACTTCATTGTCTTTGTGTTGGCCTGCTTTATCGGCTTCCAGGTGATTTGGAAAGTGAGCCACTCGCTGCATACGCCGCTGATGGCGGTGACCAATGCGATCTCGGGCATCATTATTTTAGGGGCGATTCTGCAGATTGGCTCCGGCAGCGCAGTGGTGAGCGTGCTGGCGGCGATTTCAGTACTGATCGCATCAATCAATATCGTGGGTGGCTTCCTGGTGACACGCCGGATGCTGGCCATGTTCCAAAAATCCTAAGCGGCGGAGAGACGATATGTTAGAGCAAGGATTCGTATCTGCCGCGGCAATTGCGGCAAGTGTGTTGTTTATCCTGTCCCTGGGCGGTTTGAGCAACCAGGAAAAAGCCAAGCGGGCCGTGTGGTACGGCATCGTGGGCATGGCCGTCGCGGTGTTTTTCACCGCCTTTGGCCCTGGCATCGGTGGTTATTGGTGGTTGATTCCGATGATGCTGATTGGCGCAGGTATTGGCGCCTACGTAGCGGGCAAGGTCGAAATGACCGAAATGCCTCAACTGGTGGCCGCACTCCACAGCTTTGTGGGCTTGGCCGCGGTATTGGTGGCCTGGAGCGCGGATTTGGAGCGCCGTCGGGTAATGGCTGCACGTGCCGCCGAGGCGTCGTTGGATCAGTTCTCCGCCTTTGCTGCGCTAGTCGCGACGAAAGCCCCTGATGAGCTGATGTTCCTGCAAGTCGAAGTTGTGTTGGGCATCTTTATCGGCGCGGTGACGTTCACCGGCTCGGTGATTGCCTTTGGTAAGCTCGCCGGCAAAGTTGACGGAAAGCCACGTCAGTTGCCCGGTGGGCATATGCTGAATGCCGGGGCGGCGATACTCTCGCTGCTGCTGGCGATTCTCTACCTGAACGGGGCAGGCTTCTGGACGCTGATTGTGCTGGCGGCACTGGCCTTCTTTATCGGCTACCACCTGATCATGGGCATTGGCGGTGCCGATATGCCCGTGGTGGTGTCGATGCTCAACAGCTACTCCGGCTGGGCGGCGGCGGCGATCGGCTTCACGCTTTCCAACGACCTGCTGATTGTCACCGGCGCGCTGGTGGGTTCATCGGGTGCGATTCTCTCTTACATTATGTGTAAGGCGATGAACCGCAACTTTATCAACGTGATTTTGGGCGGCTTTGGTGGCAGCCAAGGGCCCGCGGCGGAGATCGAAGGTGAGCAGGTCAGCATTGATGCAGGCGGCGTGGCGAGTGCTCTGAACGATGCCGATAGCGTGATTATTGTGCCGGGTTACGGCATGGCGGTTGCCCAGGCGCAAACAGCGGTGAGCGATTTGGTGCGCAAGCTTCGCGCAGCGGGCAAGACCGTGCGCTTTGGTATTCACCCGGTCGCAGGCCGCTTGCCAGGCCATATGAACGTACTCCTGGCGGAAGCCAAGGTACCTTACGACATCGTGTTGGAGATGGATGAAATCAATGACGATTTCGCCACCACCGACGTGGTGATCGTGATTGGTTCCAACGACATCGTGAACCCCGCGGCCGAGGAAGATCCCAACAGCCCCATCGCCGGTATGCCGGTATTGAAGGTGTGGGAGGCCAAGCAGGTGTTTGTCAGCAAGCGCGGCCAGGGCACCGGCTACTCCGGTATCGAGAACCCGCTGTTCTTCAAAGAGAACACGCGCATGTTCTACGGCGATGCCCGGGATAGCTTGAATACCCTGCTGCCGCTGATTGATTAGGCCGAGGCTAACCATTCGCTACTGAGCCCGCGAGAGATCGCGGGCTTTTTTGATGCTGTGCAGGGCACTGGCACTCCTGCTATGGTCGAGTACTGCCTCTCTTTGTTGAGCACTTACTTCCATGAATCAACGCCCTAACCCCCGCGTGCTGTTGCGCTTGCTGGGGCTGCTACGTCCTTATCGGCTACGGTTGGCTCTGGCGGGTCTGGCGCTGTTATTGGCTTCAGGCAGCGTACTGCTGTTAGGCAACGGGCTGCGGTTAGTCATTGATCGCGGCTTTTTAGATGCCGATGCACAGGCGTTAGGCCAAGCGCTGGTATTGATGCTGGTGGTCGTCACGGTGTTGGCGTTCGCCTCCGCCCTGCGTTACTACCAAGTCACCTGGATTGGCGAACGCTTGGCTGCCGACTTGCGCCAGCGGGTGTTCGATCACTTGCTCACCCTGGAACCCAGCTTTTTTGAGAGCGCCAGTGACGGGCGCGCTGCGGGGGAAATCGCTTCACGATTAACCGCCGATACCAGCGTACTGCAGAGCCTGTTTGGTTCTTCGGTGTCGCTGGCGCTGCGCAACCTGGTCATGCTGGTGGGGGCCGTGGTGCTAATGCTGGTGACGCAGCCGTGGCTCTCGGCAATGGTGTTGATTGGCATCCCCGCCACGCTGTTGCCGATTGTGTGGTACGGCCGCCGGGTGCGGCGGCTTTCCCGCACCAGCCAAGACCGTGTGGCCGAACTGGGCCGCTATGCCGAAGAGGCGCTGAGCGGTATTCGAACTCTTCAGGCGTTTACCCACGAAGCGGCGGATAAAACCCGCTACGGTCAGCGCGTGGAGCAGGCATTCGGCAGTGCCGTCGAGCGCACCCAGCAGCGAGCTTGGTTAACCGGTATTGCCATGTTGGTGGTGTTTGCCGCGGTGGGGTTGATGCTCTGGCAGGGCGGTCAGGCGGTGCTTGATGGCGCTATGAGTGCCGGTGAGCTATCGGCGTTTATTTTCTATGCCGTGCTGGCGGCGGGGGCCATCGCCACCTTGGCAGAAGTCGCGGGTGATGTGCAGCGGGCGGCAGGGGCGGCGGAACGCTTATTGGAACTGCTCGATACTCAGCCCGCTATCCAGTCACCGGCGCATCCCCATCTCCTTCCAGTGCCATCACAAGGTGAGATTGTGCTGGAGAACGTCAGCTTCACCTACCCCGGCCGGGAAATTCCAGCGCTTGCCGGGTTTGATCTGCATATTCAGCCAGGGGAGCGGGTCGCCATTGTTGGGCCATCGGGCGCGGGTAAAAGCACGCTCTTAGCACTGCTGCTGCGCTTTTACGACCCCAGCCAAGGGCGTATATCGCTGGATGGAATCGATGTCCGCACCTTAGCCCTTCCTACATTACGGCGCACCATGGGGCTGGTTGCCCAGGAGCCAGTGCTGTTTAGTGGCTCGGTGGCCGATAATCTTCGCTATGGCGACCCTGACGCGGATAATGAGCGGCTGCGCACCGCCGCTCAGGACGCCAGCGCCCTCGAGTTTATCGAAGCGCTGCCCCAGGGCTTTGATACGCCCCTTGGCCCCGGTGGCGTGCAGCTTTCCGGTGGCCAGCGTCAGCGGCTCGCGATTGCTCGGGCGCTGCTTAAAAATCCTGCGGTGCTGCTATTGGATGAAGCCACCAGCGCCTTGGATGCGGAGAGCGAACGGCTGGTACAGCAGGCGCTGGATCGGCTGATGGTGGGGCGTACCAGTATCGTGATCGCCCATCGCCTCGCCACCGTTATTGCTGCCGACCGCTTGTTGGTGCTTGAGGGCGGCCAGTTGGTCGCGGCGGGCAATCACACCGAATTGATAGCGACCAGTCCCCTCTATCGCCATTTAGCCGCGCTGCAGTTTGGCGGTGAAAGGTGATCAAACTGTTTTGTTAACGTCAGGAGTTGTTATGTCGAGTTTTTTCCAGCGCCTTAATGCTGTTAATGCTCCGTCTATTGGTCTGGGCTGTATGAACCTCTCTCATGGTTACGGCAGCATTGTGCCTGAAAGCGCGGCCATACGAGCGTTGGATGAGGCGTTTGAGATGGGCTATCGCCACTTTGATACCGCGACGCTTTACGGTGGCACGGCCAATGAAAGCGTGGTGGGGCGAGCCCTTGAGAGCAAACGTCGTCAGCTGTTTCTGGCCAGCAAATGCGGTATGGCCATTGATCCTGAGTCAGGTAAGCGCGTCATTGACGGCAGCCCGGCAACGCTGCGCAAGCAGTGCGAAGCAAGCCTTGCGCGCCTGCGTACCGACCATTTAGATCTCTACTACCTTCACCGCTTGGATCGCCAAGTCCCGATCGAAGAGAGCGTCGGCGCGCTAGGGCGTTTGATGGAAGAGGGCAAAATTGGGGGCGTGGGGTTGTCGGAAATCTCTGCGCTGACATTGCGCCGTGCGGCAGCTGAATATCCCATCGCCGCCGTGCAGTCGGAATACTCGCTATGGACGCGTAACCCTGAAATCGCCCTGATCGACGCGTGCCGCGAGGTGGGCGCGGCGATGGTCGCGTTTAGTCCTCTGGGACGCGGCTTCTTAACCGGCGCCATTCAAGACCCGTCGCGCCTTGCAGAGGGCGATATGCGCCGTAACATGCCGCGCTTCAGCGCTGAGAACTACCCTCACAATGTAAAACTATTTGGCTCGTTGGCAGCGCTGGCGCAGGCCTTGAGCGTGACCCCGGGGCAGTTGGCCCTGGCCTGGTTGAAGGCCAAAGGTGACGACATTATCCCCATTCCGGGTACCCGCTCACCTGATCATATGCGGGAAAACTTAGCGGCGGAAACGCTGCGCCTGGATGTCACCACACTGCAGCAGTTGGATGCCATGATGACCCCTGACCAAGTCGCAGGTGCCCGTTATAGCGAGGCGCAGCAGGCGGATATTGATACAGAAGAATTCACCGTTTAGTTAGGTGAAGCAGAGTGTGATGGGTAAAAACTATTGGAGCAGTCGCAAAAAGTAAATTGTGGCTATAAGGGAACTGCTTTAAAACAGTACCAAGTTCATGATGCGTCCGTACTCGTCAGAAAGGCAACGTACTTGACGCTCAACGTCAGTTGACTTGGTCGCTTGAAAGCGAGCACCACCAAGAAAAAAGCAACTAACACAAAATAGAGTGATGGGAGAGCGCGATGAGTGGTAAATGTCCTGTAATGCACGGTGGTAATACTTCCACAGGTACGTCGAATAAAGACTGGTGGCCTGAAGGGATCAACCTGGATATTTTGCACCAGCAAGACCGTAAATCGAACCCGATGAATGCGGATTTTGACTATCGGGAAGAGGTTAGAAAGCTTGATTTTGACGCGCTCAAGCAAGATGTTCATGCGCTGATGACGGACAGCCAAGCGTGGTGGCCAGCCGACTGGGGTCACTACGGCGGCCTGATGATCCGCATGGCATGGCACTCCGCGGGTACTTATCGCCTTGCCGACGGCCGTGGCGGCGGTGGTACCGGCAGTCAGCGTTTTGCACCCCTCAACTCCTGGCCGGATAACGTCAGCCTTGATAAGGCGCGTCGTCTACTGTGGCCGATCAAGAAAAAGTACGGCAACAAGATTAGCTGGGCCGATCTGATGATTCTGGCTGGCACCGTTGCCTATGAATCTATGGGGCTTCCAGCCTACGGCTTCTCGTTTGGCCGTAAGGATATCTGGGAACCTGAAAAAGATATCTACTGGGGCGATGAGAAGGAGTGGCTGGCGCCTTCTGACGAGCGCTATGGCGATGTTGAAAAGCCTGAAACCATGGAAAACCCGCTCGCAGCGGTTCAAATGGGGCTTATCTACGTTAATCCGGAAGGGGTTAACGGTGTGCCCGACCCGCTGAAAACCGGTCAGCAGATTCGCGAAACCTTCGCCCGCATGGCGATGAATGACGAAGAGACGGCTGCCCTGACTGCCGGTGGCCACACCGTGGGTAAGTGCCACGGTAACGGCGACGCGGCAGCGCTGGCGGCCGAGCCAGAAGCCTCTGACGTGGAAAACCAAGGCTTTGGCTGGGGCAACCCAACCATGGGTGGCAAGGCGAGCAATGCCGTAACGTCTGGCATCGAAGGTGCATGGACCACTCATCCCACCAAATTCGACATGGGCTATTTCGACCTGTTGTTCGGCCACGAGTGGGAACTGCGCAAAAGCCCGGCCGGTGCTCACCAGTGGGAGCCTATCGACATCAAGGAAGAGGATAAGCCGGTTGACGCCAGCGACCCCTCGATTCGCCACAATCCGATCATGACCGATGCGGATATGGCGATGAAGATGGATCCGACTTACCGCGCCATTTGTGAAAAATTCATGGCGGACCCGGAGTACTTCAAGAAGACCTTCGCCAAGGCGTGGTTCAAGCTGACTCACCGGGACCTAGGCCCGAAAGCGCGCTACATCGGCCCGGAAGTGCCCGCTGAAGACTTGATCTGGCAGGATCCGATTCCCGCTGGCAGCACCGACTACAGCGAAGAAGTGGTTAAGCAGAAAATCGCCGACGCTGGCCTGAGCATCAGCGACATGGTTAGCACTGCGTGGGACAGCGCCCGGACTTACCGCGGCTCTGATATGCGCGGCGGTGCCAACGGTGCGCGCATTCGCTTGGCGCCCCAGAAAGACTGGGAAGGCAACGAGCCTGCGCGTCTTGCCAGCGTATTAGCCGTGTACGAGAAGATTTCTGCTGACACTGGCGCCAGCCTTGCCGACGTGATCGTTCTGGCCGGTAGCGTGGCCATTGAGAAAGCCGCTAAAGCTGCAGGCTATGACGTTCGCGTGCCTTTCCTGAAAGGCCGTGGCGATGCTTCTGCCGAGATGACTGACGGCGAATCCTTCGAGCCGCTAGAGCCGGTGGCAGACGGTTTCCGCAACTGGCAGAAGAAAGACTACGTCGTGAAGCCGGAAGAGCTGTTGCTGGATCGCGCTCAACTGATGGGGCTAACAGGGCCAGAAATGGTGGTATTGCTCGGCGGCATGCGTGTGCTGGGTACCAACCATGGCGGCACCAAGCATGGCGTGTTCACCGACCGTGAAGGCCAGTTGACCAACGACTTCTTCGTCAACCTGACCGATATGGGCAACACCTGGAAGCCGGTGAGTAAAAACACTTATGAAATCCGGGATCGTCAAACGGATGCCGTTAAGTGGACCGCTTCCCGCGTTGACCTGGTGTTCGGTTCTAACTCGCTGCTGCGCTCCTACGCAGAAGTCTACGCCCAGGACGACAATGACGAGAAATTCGTCAAAGACTTCGTCGCCGCCTGGACGAAAGTGATGAACGCGGATCGCTTTGACGTTGCGTAACCAACACTAAGCGTTATGTCTCTACCCAAGCCCGCATCGAAAGATGCGGGTTTTTTATTACTTGCTGATAGGGTGATCATCGCTTGCTGAACAGTATGGTGTTTTAGAAGCGGGAGTTTTCTCGCCTTGACGCTGTCAGTAGAAGTGACCTTTCCAAGGAGTACAACGATGCAGAAAGCCAGAATCTTGCAGCAGGGCAGTATTCACTGTTTCCCCGTTGGCCTGCGCGATGAGCAGGGAAAGCTCGCCAATGCCGAAGTGTCGGCGGTTATGTACGACGGTGAGCGATTACTGCTGGCCAGCGATAAGCCGATTCCAGGAGAGCATCGTTCCGCGGTCTTTGCCTTACCCATGACGGATGACGGGCCGGATGATTCGCAGCTTGAGTATTTTACAACGCCGCTGATCAAGCGCGCGGTGAAGTATGAAGATTTCGCCCTGACTGCCGATGGCAAATATGTATTGGCCACGACGGGTTTTGATCGCATCGATGACGTAACCCATGACCTGAATGCCTACAATCATTTATTGATCTGGCCGCTGGGTGAGCCTGAAAAGGCGCAGGCGGTGGACCCTGACCCGCGTGATGGGGTGGAAGGGTCGTTGGAGTTACGCAATAAGCTGAACCACGCGATTGGCTTACCTTACTACAAGATCGAAGGGCTGGCGGCGGTGCCCGGCGAGCAAGGCGATGGACTACTGCTTTTCGGCGTCCGTGAGCAGGGGCAGCGCCATGATGACTTCTCCTATGTAAGCCGTGTGGTGGGCGCCCACTATGTGGTGAATGCGTCTGGCAATCTCGAGTTTATCGATGAGTTGCGCGAGCTCTACGCTTTCGAACCGACTGACCATGAAGGGATCGCGATTGAGTGCGGATTATCGAGTCTTGAGTATGATCCCTACCACCACCGACTTTATCTGATGACCAGCTTTGAAACGGAAGTCGATAACGTCGAACGCATTGGCGGCTACCTATGGCTGATGGAGCTGGATAACCTCACCACTGGCGAGCCGCCTGCCTTGATCCGTGGGATGGACGGCTCCCCGTTTGAATTTGAGCACAAGGCAGAAGGGCTGGCGGTGCTGGATCATGAGCGTGTCTTTGTGGTGTACGACAATGACCGTGAAATGGGCGTGGGCAGCATTGACGAGCGCAATGAACGCCATGCCAGCGAAGCGCTTTATACGCTGTTGCATATGGAATAAAGCTCGCGCGATTTCAGGCTAGCATCAAGAAAAAAGCACCCAAAGCGGGTGCTTTTGCGTTGCTGGTGAGGGACTTAAAACTCTTCCCACTCTACTGCTTCATGCTTTTGCTGGGCGGTCTGTGAACGGCGGCCTGGCGTTTGAGGTAATGCAGTACCTGAACGCGCTTTATGCGCCGCCGTATACGGTAGTGCAGCGTGTTCGGCGCCGCTTTCATTGAGCACAAACTCGCTCATTAACTGATCCAGGCTGCGGGCGTTGTCGCGCATGGAAGCGGCAAGGTTCGCACTTTGGCTGACCATAGCGGCATTCTGCTGGGTCATCATATCCATCTCGGCCACGGCGGTGTTGACCTGCTGAATACCGGTCGTTTGCTCTCGAGCGCCGGCCGCAATCTCGGCAATCACATCCGACACCTGGGTGACGCTGTGGCGAATCTCTTGCATACGCTCTGCCGCTGCCTTAACGATGTCGCCGCCTTCTTTTGAGTGGTTAACGGACATATCGATCAACGCACGAATATCGTGAGCAGCGGAAGCCGAACGACTGGCAAGGGTGCGCACTTCGCTGGCGACCACGGCAAACCCACGGCCCTGCTCGCCTGCACGGGCTGCTTCGACCGAGGCGTTGAGTGCCAGTATATTGGTCTGGAACGCAATCGAGTCAATCAAGCCGATGATATCGCTGATTTTGTTGGCTGAATCACTGATTGCCGCCATTTTGGCTTCCATCTGGTTCATGGACTCAGTGCCACGTTCAGAGGCATTGGCAGCCTCTAACGCAAGGCTATTGGCCTGTTCAGAGGCCTGGGAAGTATGCGCCACGGTGGAGTGAATCTGCTCCATGGAGGCGGATGTTTCCTGAAGGTTTGCTGCCGCTTGTTCGGTGCGCGACGATAGCTCCTGAGTACCATCTGCCATATCGCTGGCGTCCGATAATACCGTGCGCGCGTTTTGGCGTACCTCTTGAAGCGTTAACTGCATACGCTCCACAAAGGCATTAAAGCCATGGGCAAGATCGCCTATTTCATCGTTGGTTTTGGCCTCTAATCGGCGGGTTAAATCACCTTTTCCTTGGGCAATGTCTGCCATGGCCGTCGAGGTTTGCTTGATCGGTGCGAGGGAGCGACGAGCTGCGTAGGCAACCACGGCCAATAGCAGCACCAATAATAAACCGCCCGCCAGCAGTAGCGATTGCAGGAGACTCTTAGTGACCGCTGTAAAGGCGGTGATCGGCACAGTGACCCCGACTACCCAGGAAGTGCCTTCCACTGGGCTCCACATAAGAACGGTTTGTTCTCCATTAGGCATGGTGATGTCACCGGAGCCTGGGGTACCGCTGAGTATTTGCTGACTCAAAGCATCTAGCCCTTCATACCCTTGCTGGTCGGCGTCGGTGTAATTGAGCGACATACGGTACTCTTCAACCGGATGGGCGATGACCTGACCCTGGCTGTCGATTAGCCACCCGTAGCTGCCCTCGCCAACATTAATATCAGAGGTGATGTTAGATAATGATGCCAGCGAGAAGGCGATGCCGATCAAGCCGATCCGATTGCCGCGTTCATCGAAAATAGTTTCGACCATCATTGCTGCGGGAAGGTTGGTTGCCATTGATACAAAGGGGTCTAGAATAAGGCTATCAGCGGTACCATCAACAACGAGCGCTTTGAAATAAGGGCGCTCAGAAATGTTCATTGTGGCCCCTTCTTGGTTGATCGTATTGCCAACAGTATCCGATATAAACAGGGACTCAATGGTGCCATCTGAGTTATAGCGTTTTGCGAGCCACTCGGTGTGGGCTTCAAGAGAAGAACTCTGAGCGAGACGTTCGTCCAAGGCTAGCAATGATAGCCAACTGCGATAACCACTAATCCAACGACTTATTTCATCTGCACGCGCTTCAACTTGGTGTTTGCCCGCATTGTCTAGTAACTCTGGTATTGCTTGATTAAGCTGTTGATTTACGACGATACCTAATAGAACAGCCACGATTAAAAGTGGAATAGCGACAGCAGTTAGCAGTTTCTGCGTCAGTGAAAGACGAGAAATTTTTTTCATTTGTGCCTCGACGTGTGTGCCAGTCGTAGGTCACTGCTAGTAAAGCAGTACTCTGCGTTGGCTGTTGTATGATTCCCTAGAAGTTTTCTTGCTACCGCTGCTTATTAACGGCAGCTAATGTAAAAACTTAAAACAAAAATTACGTTTTCACGCGTTTTAACCAAGTTGTTATTTTTTATGCTTAGGGTGTTTTTTTATGTAACGTTTTTTTAATTAAAAATCCTCCCTCAACGTAGTTGTGGAAGCACACCTCTTTATTTTAATAGCTCGGCTAGATCGTTGTTTTGCCTTACATGTTTTTCCAAGCTAGAAGCAAGTAGTGTTAGGTTAAAAAAAAGCCAAAGCAGCCTAACTTGGCTGCTTGATAGCTAAAGTTTAAGTAGTTACAACTCATTTCGCGTTTTGCCACGGTAGAGGCGCACAATATCGGCCATCACTGCCAACGCAATTTCAGACGGTGTTTTGCTGCCTAGATTGAGACCAATCGGCATCGTAATCCTGGCCAGTTGAGCGTCTGTCAGGCCGCCAGAGCGTAATAGCCGCTCTGCCCGTTGCTGTGAGGTTTGCTGTGAGCCCATGACACCAATGTAAAACGCTTCCGTACGGACGGCCTCGATCATCGCCAGATCATCGATACGTGGGTCATGGGTCACCGCGACCACGGCGGTATTGGCGTGGCAACCGCCTGAGGCGATAAAAACGGAAGGCAGTACCGCCTGCACTTCCACGCCAGGCACATCGAAGTGCTTACGGGCGTCCTCGTTGGGGTCGCAGACAATGACTTCAAACCCCAGCGATTGGGCAAATAGGGCGCAGGGTGACGAAATTGAAGAGATTCCCGCAATGATAAGCCGCAGCGCTGGGCCAATGCGTATGCTGACGCTGGTGGTATCGAAAGCAACAGCGGGGTCAGCCAACGTGGCCGGGTTGAAACGCTTGCGGCCATCGGACAGTGAGATATAGCGGGATAGCGATTGTCGGCCCAGCAAGGTGGCATGCATCACTTCTAGGTGGGTGAGGTTTTCGGCCGTCGGTGTCAATTGTTCCACCAGCACGTCCAGGCTGCCGCCGCAGGGCAAGCGAACCGAAGCAGCGTTATCGCCGTCGCCATAGCGTATTTGTTGAACAGGCTTGTCGAAATCGCCGCTCTGCAGACGGGCGATGAAGTCTTCTTCCACACAGCCGCCCGATAATGAGCCGATATACGCTCCCGTAGAACATGCGACTAGCATCGCCCCTGGCTCGCGGGGTGACGAACCAAAGGTTTTCAATACCGTGCAGAGCCACACCGTCAGCCCTTCATTGGCCCATTTCAATGCGCGCTCAATAACCTGCAGATCAAGATGATGCATTAACTAATGGCCTCCAAGGGACGGTTTCGGGAGGCTTTTAGAATCTCGCGAACGCTGTCAGGGGTAAAGGGCGGATGGATAAAACTTATGTTTTTTACGTTTATAAGCGAGTTAGCCGTCATCACAGCAGTCGGCCTTCATTTTAATAGGCTGTTGCCCGCTGGTGGGGGCGGGGTGAGCAAGCAATATCGTTAGGCAGTATGATGGTGAAGCCTGTCCCAGGCATGGGTAGCCAGCCGGCTTTGCTACCCCTACACGCACATTATCCTGATGATACAAAAAGAGGATGGCTATGGAACGCCGTAAACGGATATGGCTAGTATGGGCGGTAGTCTTACTTTGCTATTTAGTGCCTTATACGCTGTTAAATGGTATCTCGCGGTGGTACGGCAGCTTTTTGTTTTGGGCGTTGGCTGGGTTAGTCATCATTGCTCTGAACGTATATATCACTCAAGACTTTAAGGAACATGGCGATGACTGAGTCGCTGATTTGGTGGTCTATCGCTATCTACTTACTGGTCGCGATCGGCATTGCGCTGATGTCTCGCCAGCGCCCGGCAGAAGGGGCCTCGGAGAGCATGTCGGGCTACTTTTTGGGCAACCGGCAAATGAACGGCTTTGTCTCGGCGCTGAGCTACAGTGCCACGACATATAGCGCTTTTATGATGGTGGGCTTGGCAGGTCTTACCTATGCGGGCGGCGTTGGGGCGCTGGGTTTTGAAATCATCTATTTCGCCGGTGTGTCTCTGGTGGCCGTTTTCGGTCCCAAATTCTGGGCCGTCGGCAAGAAGTTCGGCTATGTGACGCCCAGCGAGATGCTGGGACACCGCTACCATAGCAAGCAGGTGGCCATGGCCGTCTCGATTGCCAGCTGTATCTTTCTGATTCCTTATTCGGCCGTTCAGCTCGCTGGCGTCGGTTACCTGTTGCAGGGGATTACTGACGGCGCGATTTCCTTTACCACCGGGGTAGTGCTGGCCACGGTGATCGCCATCTTCTTTTCCTATATCGCGGGCATTCGTTCGGTGATGTGGACCGACTCGCTCCAGGCCATCATGATGATTGTGGCGTCCACCCTGGTGGCGCTCTTTGTGATTCAGGGCCTGGGCGGTTTTGGCATGCTCTTCGATACGCTGGCAACGGAACACCCGCAGTCACTGACGGTACCAGGCCCTGGGTTGTTCAGCTTTGTCACCTTCCTGGGACTTACTATTCCCTGGTTCTTTTTTAGTCTCTCCAATCCGCAGGTCAGCCAGCGCCTTTTCATGCCTTCGTCGCTGCGCTCGATGCGCCACATGCTTATCGGTTTCTTGGTGTTTGGTTTCATCTACACCATGGTTTCCGTACTTTGGGGTTTCTCAGCTCTGGCGGCCTTCCCCGGCCTGGCAAGCGCTGATTTGGCAACGCCCACGCTGCTGGCCTCGGAGTTTGTTCCGCCTGTATTAGGGGTGATCGTGATGATCGGCATCATGGCGGCCGCGGTATCTACTATCGATTCGATCATGCTGACCCTGGCGTCCATGGTGTCCCGCGACGTCTATGCGAACGTCAAACCGAACGTTAGTGAAAAACGCCAATTGCTGGTGGGTAAGTTCGTGGTGCCGGTGATTGCATTGATGGCGCTGGCCTTTGCCGAGCTACAGCTTGACCTGATTGCAGTGCTGTCGGTGGCGGCTTCCTCTGGCCTAGTGGCCATGGTGCCTGCCCTGATCGGCGCCTTCTACTGGAAACGTGGCACCGCTGCCGGTGTATTGACCAGTGTGGTGGGCACCAGCGCGTTTGTACTGCTGATGTACGCTACCGGCAATTCGCTGCTGGGCCTGCCCGCCGGTGTCTGGGGGATTTTGGTCGCCAGCGTTCTGTTTGTGGGCGTTAGCCTCATGACCAACCCTCATCAGGCCACGACGGAGGCCTTCTTTACCGCCATCGCGGAAGAGTTGGGTAAAAAGCGCCGCTATTCAACGCGTCAGCCTGCTAAAGAGGCGAATTAGTAAAGTCGTTTTTTGTAATGTTACGTTCATGACAAAAGCCCCCGCTCGGGGCTTTTCAGGTTTAACGCCAAACCATTAACTGCTGCCGATAATCATCTTGCGCCTGGCTGGCGCTGACCGGCGTCAGCCACACCTGGGTGCCGGGCAGGCACTGGGCCAGCGTAGCGCAGGCGATGGGGGTGATGGCCCCAAGGCGCGGGTAGCCGCCAATCGTCTGACGGTCGTTCATCAGCACGATGGGTTGGCCGTCTGGCGGGATTTGCACCGCCCCCAACGGAATGCCTTCGGAGATGATGCCCGTCAGGGCGCCGTGCAGGGCGGGGCCTGTCAGCCGCACGCCCATACGATCGGCACGGTTATCTACGACCCATGGTTGGTTGAAGGCTTGGAAAAGAGAGCGGCCGCTGAAGGCGGCGACTTGCGAACCGAGCACGATGGGTAACCGGCAGCCTGACACCGGCATCTGCGGCCCTTGCCCTTCAGCGATACGACGAACCGCCGGGGCGGTGCCTTTCCAGGTTAAGCGGTCACCCGCTTTTAGCGGTTTGCCATCTTCATGCAGGCCGCCCAGTTGCTCGCGGGCGGTGCAGGCGCGGCTACCCAGCACCTCCGGTGCATTCAGCCCGCCTGGAAAGGCGAGATAGGCGCGCAAACCTTGGCGCGGTTGGCGAAACACCAGGCGCTGACCGGGTAGCAGTTTGAAGCTGCTATTGGGCGCGAGCGGCTTGCCATCCAATTGGGCGTCTAGGTCAGCACCGGTCAGCGCCAGGCGCACTTCGCTTTCGCTTTCAAAGCTCAAACCACCGCCCATGACAATTTCCAGCGCGGCGCTGTTGGGTGCGTTACCCAAGAGCCAGTTGGCCCAGCGAAACGAGATCCAGTCGGCGGCGCCGCCTTGGGTAACGCCTAAGTGGCCGACACCAAATCGCCCGGTATCTTGTATCAACGCCAGCGGCCCCGCCTGCTTAACCACCAGCCCTTTTGATGCACTATTGTTAGCCGCGTGACTCATGGCCGCTCCTCCATGGGCGTGGTGTCACCACCGTCCGCTTCGAATTCTTCGCGGGAGATCGCTCTAAAACGCACCTTATCGCCCGGTCGAAACAGGGGGGCACCGCGCTTGGCGTATTCGAATAGCGGCACATTGGTGCGGCCCAGAATGTTCCAGCCACCCGGCGAAAGCAGCGGATAGATCGCCGTTTGCCGGTCGGCAATACCGACGCTGCCAGCGGCTACCTTACGACGCGGGGTTTTCAGGCGTGGCGTTGCCAACGCTTCGTCTACCAGGCCCATAAAGCCATAGCCGGGCGCAAAGCCCAGCGCGAACACGCAGTAGTCGTGATTACAGTGCTGCTGGATCAGCTCATCGACACTCAAGCCCGCACGTTTAGCGACCAGGGGCAGTTCGGGGCCGACGCTTTCGTCGTACCACACGGGAATATCGTGCAGCTCCCCCGCCTGTGTGTCGGCAGGAGATAGCCCGGAAAGCGCTTTGTTAATCCGCTGACAGGCCGCGTCGTGATCCAGCTGTTCGCAGTCGTAGTGCACGAGTAGCGTGGTGTAGGAGGGCACCAGATCAATCAGGGCAGCCCCAAAAGCGCTGCGCAGCGCTTGGTCGGCGGCGATCACCCAGGCCATGTTGGCCTCGTCGATGGTGTCGAACAGTCGCACCATCAAGGCATCCATGGCGGTGGTCTCAATGCGCATTTTAACGCGGGTCGCTTCAGTGCGTGTTGTTTCAATGCCTGGTTTCACGCTTGCTCCAGCGCCTGAAAGGCCTCACGAATGGCGCGCACGGCCGCCACGGACTCCGGGTTGTCGCCGTGAACGCAGAGCGTGTCGCAGGCTAACTGTAGCGGTGTGCCGTCGAGGGCGGTGAGCGGCTCGCCTTTGGCCAGCATTACCGCTTGATTAACGATGGTGTGTTGGTCGTGGTGCACAGCGTTGGGTAGCCGGCGCGAAGCCAAGTGGCCGTTGGCGTCGTAAGCGCGATCGGCAAAGGTTTCGAACCACAAGGTAATACCCATTTTGGCGGCCAGCTCACGGTGTGGCTCGGGGTTGGCGGTCGACATGATCATTAGCGGCAGATCGGCGTCATATGCACGCACGGCGCGCATGACGCCTTCGAGTAGCGCCGGGTTGGCGGCCATATCGTTATACAGCGCCCCGTGGGGTTTGATATAGCTGAGCCGTGCGCCTTCGGCTTGGCAGATGCCTGCCAGGGCGCCGACTTGGTAGAGCACCATGTCTTCCGCTTCTTCGGCCGAGCAGGCCATGGAGCGGCGTCCAAAGCCCATCAAATCCGGGTAACCAGGATGCGCACCAATGCGAACATCATGCTGGACTGCCAGCTTGACGGTGCGTCGCATTACATGGGGGTCAGACGCGTGGAAGCCGCAGGCGATGTTGGCGCAATCGACATAAGGCATCGCCTCGGCATCTAAACCAATAGTCCAGTTGCCGAAACTTTCGCCCATATCGCAATTAAGCAGGGGGATGGCCATAGCGACTCCTGTCGTTGATGCAGTGGGTGCTTTCACGTGGCTGATGGGGAAATTAAATTTATCACCAATATATGAACACGGCCTCCTGAGTGCCAATCGTTTTTGACGATACTAACTATCGGTCACTCCTATCATATTGTTATTTGGTGGAAAAATAGTTGACGCTTGGGCACGATACGCTTATCACAGTAAGGGCGGGGCGTGATAATAACGTTGGTGAAACAGCGCTGCCGAAGATGGTCTCGAAGTTGCATAGTGATCTTGTGTTCACGAGCATCAGCACAAAGCAATCAGCGTTGCGTGTCAGCAAGACGGCGCTTAGTCACTCTCAAAAGTCATTCGTAGGCGTGTCACTATGCTCGATTTTAAGGAACTTGAGGCGTTTGTATGGGCGGTGAGGCTGGGCTCCTTCCGTAAGGCGGCGACCCGTTTGCACCTGACCCAGCCCTCCGTTTCTGAGCGTATTTCACGTCTTGAAACCGCCGTAGGGGAGCTGCTGCTAGAGCGTGCCGCCCGGCCCGTTCAGCCCACCATGCGGGGCCGCGAGTTCTTTGTGCACGCTGAACGAATGCTGCACCAGCGTGACGAGGCAATGAGGCTTTTCGATGATGAAGAGGCGTTTTCTGCACCATTGCGGCTCGGCACGATTGAAACGATTGCCCATAGCTGGTTTCCCGAGTTTATGCGCAGGCTCACCGAGCGCTACCCACGTCTGACTATCGAGCTAACGGTGGATTACTCACCGGTGCTCAATGAGCGGCTACTCGGCAACGAGCTGGATATCGTGCTGGCGATGAACGGATATTCACCCCAGAAGCAGATCGATTATGAGTCGTTGAGCCCTTATGAGATGGGCATGTTCGTCTCCCCCCGGCACGCGCCGTTACTTAGCGAAAGCGCCGACATCTGGGGCAGGCAACTGCCGTTTATTTCCTTTGGCAAGCTGGCGCGTCCCTATACAGAATTGGTGAATTACTTGGCAGAGCAGGGCGTGGCCAGCCCCCGAATTCATAGTGTCAGCACGTTGATGACGATAGTCCGCATGACCACGGAAGGGCTGGGGATTGGTGCCTTGCCGGTGGCCACCGTGCTGGAAGAGTGGCAGCGAGGAGAGCTTTACCGGCTTGAACTACCGGTGCCGTTACCGGCGATGCACTATGATGTGATATGGCGCCACGCTAACCATCCGCGCTTTTGTCGCGGTGTGGCTCGGCTGGCCCAAGAGTGCGCTTGCGGCTATGCGCAGGCGCGCCGTGCCGATATGACCAAAACACTTTTCTCCGGGCGTTGGGTTGCCACCCGCGCCTCCTCTGGTACCACCAAAGCACCACACTGTTAGCACCATACGGTTAGCAAAATACTATTAATAGAAATAAGAGGGTTCTCACAATGCGCAAGACAATAACGACATCACTGCTGCTAGCGACTGCCTGCGGTTTAACGGTAACGGCTCAAGCAGCTGAGTGGACCATGGCCACGCCTTACGGTGATGCCAGTTTTCACACCCAAAATAACAAGCAGTTCGCCGAGGACGTGGCCGAAGCTACTGATGGTGAGTTAACCATTACCGTACATAGCGGCGGCTCGTTGGTATCGCATGGTGAAATCAAGTCGTCGGTTCGCCGTGGCACCATTGATGCAGGCGAAGTCTTCCTTTCGGTACTTTCCAATGATGACCCCATTTTCGAAGTGGACACACTGCCAGGGGTCGCCGGCAGCTACGATGATGCTTACGCGTTGTGGGAAGCCACCAAGCCCATGATCACCGAGCTATTCGCCTATGAAGGTTTGATTCCGCTCTACGCCGTCACCTGGCCTGCACAAGGCATCTACACATCAGAGCCGCTCACCGACCCTGAGCAGTTTGAAGGCCTGCGCGTGCGTGCGCCCAACATCAATACGCAGCGCTTCGTCGACAACCTGGGAGGTAGCCCCACGGAAACCGAAGAGTCTGATATCCCGACCGCCTTCAGCACTGGCCGTGTGGATGCCATGATTACCTCGAGCTCGACCGGTAATTCCATGGCGGCTTGGGATTATGTCACCGACTACACCGACGCTAACCTGTGGCTACCCAAGAACATTGTTTTCATCAGCCAGCGCAGTTTCGATGGCCTGGATGAAGCGACCCAGGAAGCCTTGATGGAAGCCGCCGCCGAAGCGGAAAAACGTGGCTGGGAAATGAGCCGCGAAGATAACCAGGCAAGCCTGGAGGCCTTGGAAGAGAACGGTATTTCGGTTTCTGAGCCGAATGAGGCCGTTTCAGAGGCACTGCAAGCAGCCGGTGATCAGTTGTTTGAAGATTGGCAGTCGCGTGCTGACGACGAAGCCAAACAGGCGCTGGAAACTTACCGCGAGCAACGCGACAGCTAATCGCCGTAGCAATGTCTCTTGCAGGGGCCACGGCAATGCCTTCGCCCCTGCTTTTCCCGCGCGCTTTATGAGGCTGCGAACATGACGTTTAAATTCGACAAGCTCTATCGCCTCGGTGCTTGGGGTGCGGCGGCGTGCATGGTGGCTATCTGTGCGCTGATCGCGCTCCAGGTAACCTTCCGCTTGGTAGATGCGTTGCTAGTGCTGGTAGGTTTGAGCCGGCTAGGCCTGAGCATTACCGGCGTTTCAGAAATTGCGTCTTACTTATTAGTCGGCGCGACCTTTCTGGGCTTGGCCTACACCTTTGTGCATCACGCCCATATCCGCGTGACGCTGTTGATTACTCGGCTGCCACCGGCCATTCGTGTGTGGTTTGAAGTGTTTGGCCTCATCATTGCCCTGGCGATCAGCCTGATGCTCAGTTATGGCCTGGTGGGGCTGGCGCAGGAGAGCATCCAGTACAACGATGTCTCTTCGGGATTTGTGTCGATCCCACTGTGGATTCCCCAGCTGGTACTCGCGATCAGTGTAGGGCTGCTGTGCTTGGCGCTGGCTGAAGCCCTGTTCATGGCGGTGCGTATTGCCATTCGCGACCCTTCGAGTTTCCGCGAAGCGACGGCCCCCGATGATAGCGAGGGTTACTAAATGACGACCTTACTATTGTTTCTAAGATGCCCGCGTTTAGCTATCTCTATAACGACGCTTTTACTCCAGGCGCTTCTGTCCCTTAAATCGGAGAGATTCTCGTGCTGCTACTAAGTCTCGCCACCATTTTTACGCTTGTGCTGTTACTGGGGAGCGGGGTGTGGATCGCCTTTGCGTTGATCGGTACTGCCTGGATAGCGCTCGAGTTCTTTAGCTCCTTTTCACCGGCTTCTATTCTGGCCTCAGATTTCTGGGGAGCGAGTTATGGCTGGGACCTCACGGCGCTGCCCATGTTTATCTGGATGGGTGAGATTCTCTTTAGGTCGGGGCTTGCGGATAATATGTTCCGCGGCCTGTCGCCCTGGTTAAACCGCCTGCCCGGTCGCTTGCTGCATACCAATATCATCGGCAGTGGTATGTTTGCCGCGGTGTGCGGCTCTTCGGCTGCCACCTGTGCCACGGTAGGCAAGATGACCCTACCGGAGCTTGAGCGGCGGGGCTACGATAGCAACATGGCGATTGGCACGCTGGCCAGTGCTTCGACCTTGGGGCTGTTGATTCCGCCTTCCATCGTACTGATCGTTTACGGCGTGGTGACCGAGCAGTCGATCTCCCGGCTGTTTATGGCGGGTATTGGGCCCGGCCTGATGATCCTGGCGCTGTTCATGAGCTATCTCATCGTGTGGGCGCTGCTCAAAGGCAACCGTGAAGGGTTGACCGGCGAAGATGAGTCGGGAATGAGCTTTGGCGAAAAGTTACGCAATACCTGGTCGCTAATGCCCATTCTGCTGCTGATTGGTGGCATTATCTTCTCGATCTATGGCGGCTTGGCGTCGCCCACTGAGGCCGCCGCGGTCGGTGTGGTACTGTCGATCGTGATTGCCCGCTTCAATGGCCATTTTGATCGCGCTATCTTCAAAAGCTCGCTGTTTGCCGCGGTACGTACTGCCTGCATGATTGCTTTCATCATTGCGGGGGCGTCGTTCCTGACCTCGGCCATGGGCTTTACCCAAGTGCCGATGAAGCTCGCTCAGGCCATTGGCGAAATGGGCCTGTCGCCCACTATGCTGCTGATCGCGCTCACCTTGCTGCTGCTGATCATGGGCTGCTTTCTCGACGGTATTTCGCTGATACTGCTGGTCACGGCGATTATTATGCCGCTGGTGAGTGCGGCAGGATTCGATCTCATCTGGTTTGGTATCTATTTGGTGATCGTCGTCGAAATGTCGCAGATAACCCCGCCTGTTGGCTTCAATCTGTTCGTGATTCAAGGGCTGACCGGCAAAGATATCTTAACCATTACCCGCGCCACGCTGCCGTTCTTCCTGCTGATGCTGCTGGCGATTGCGTTGATGCATATCTTCCCCGGCATTGCGCTCTATCTGCCCGAGGCCATGACCCGCTAACGGCCCAATACTGTTCACGTTTAAACATCCAAGTGGCGTTATAAGGGCTTGGATGTTTAATGGATGCTTCTTTGTGACCTCGCTTCGAGCTAAGCTGAAGAAAAAGCGGGAATAGGTGACACCACCAATGCGCACGGGGAATGACGCAGTAGACATCTTTCGCCAGTTGGCAGAAGGGATGGGGCACAGTGGCAGCCCCCGCTTTTATGCTGATTTGGTGGAGCGCTTGGCAAACTTGGTGGATGTCGATCATGTACTAGTGGCCGACGTAACGCAGTTGCATCAAGCAGAGACGTTGGCCGTCTGGTCCAATGGGCGCTTGCTTAGCAATGTCACCTATCCATTGGTGGGCACGCCTTGTGAAACCGCAATAGGGAGCGGCGCTTGCCTATATGAACATGATGTTCAAGCACGCTTCCCCGACGATAAATTTCTTTGCGAACTGGGTGCCGAGAGTTATCTCGGGCGTCCTCTTTACGCGGCGGATGGTGGGCTGATTGGCCTGCTGGCAGTGCTTAAAAATTCGCCTATGCAGCTCGATGGGTTAGCAGGGGAAATATTGCAAATTGCCGCTGCTCAGGCCGGCGCGGAGCTGGGTCGGCAAAAAGCAGAGCAGGCCTTAAGAGAAAGCGAAGAAGTCGCGCGGGAGAGTGAGCGACGCCTGGATACGCTGCTCAACCATCTGCCGGGCATGGCCTACCGCTGCTTTAATGACCGCGATTGGACTATGCAGGTAGTGAGCCAGGGAGCCGAGGCACTGACCGGCTACCGTCCAGATGAATTGCAGGGTAACCGAGTCACCAGTTTCGCCGCGCTGATTCATGCGGATGATCAGGCAAAACTTTTTAGCGAAGTGCAGTCGGCGATCGCCCACAAGCGACCTTATCGGGTGGTCTATCGTTTGCAGCATCGCGATGGTAGCTACCGCTGGATGTGGGAGCAGGGCCAGGCGGTCACCGGACACGACGGTGAGATTGCCTGCCTGGAAGGCTTCATCTCAGACGTGACCGATCAGCAAGAGTCGCAGCGGGTGCAAAACGCCGTGTTGCAGGTTGCTTCCACCGTGACGACGCGAGTAGGAGACGGCTATTTTCAGCAACTGATTGCCACGCTGGTCGAGGTGCTGGAAGCCGATGCCGGCTTTATTGCACTGCTGAACACCTCCCCGCAGGGCGAGCACGAGGTTTATGGCCAGGCGACCACGGTCAGTATGGTCGTCGAGGGGGCTCAGCTCGAACAGTACGCTTTTGCTCTGCGCGGGTCGCCGAGTGAGCAGGTCGTACTGGAACGCGAAGCGGTCGTGCATGACGGCCCACCGCAACGTTTGGCGGGCACGCAGCTACCCATTCGGGCATGGATTGGGCGTCGCTTGGATAACGCCAACGGCGAAGCGATTGGCGTGATGATGGTCTTTTACCGCCAGCCGCTGACCACCAATGCCTTCGCTACCTCGGTGCTACGAATACTGTCCACGGGCGCGGCGGCTGAGCTTGAGCGCCGCCGCGACCATCGTCACATGCATCAGTTGGCCTATACGGATAGCACCACCGGCCTACCCAACCGTGCTCGTTTTATGGTGCTATTAGGGCAACTGTGGACACAGGCGCGCCGCACTAAGCAGGGGCTATCGCTGCTGCTATTGGATATTCGCCGCTTTAAAGAAGTGAATGACCTGCACGGCCATCAGGTGGGAGACCAGTTACTGGTGACGGTAGCGGATCGGTTACAGAAGATCAGCCACGCCTATGGCCCACTGGCGCGGTTATCCGGCGATGAGTTTGCCATGCTGGTGGCCGCCGCCGATGGAAGAAGCATCAGCGAGCTGGTCGAGCAACTTCGCGCTGCGGTGACGCAGCCTCTGCATCTGGAACGCCGCGTGTTTAACCTCGATATCAGCATTGGTTATGCCCGTTATCCCCACGATGTGGCGCAAGCGAGTGAACTGTTCAACGCCGCCAGTATCGCGCTTCACCACGCTAAACGCCGCGACAGTAGTACCTGCCCCTATACCCAAACCATGCGCCATGCGCTCCAGCGTCGCCAGCGAATGACCGAGCGGCTCAGCGCGGCGATCAGCGACCACCATTTGGAGCTCTATTTCCAGCCCCAGGTCGACCTGTCCAGCGGGCAATTAACGGGCGCAGAAGTCCTATGCCGTTGGCATGATGCGGAGTGGGGGTGGGTGAGCCCTGGGGAATTTATCCCTCTTGCCGAAGAGCGCGGGCTGATCCGTGCCCTGGGCGATTGGGTGCTGGAGGAGTCGGCCAGGCAACTCATCGCGTGGAACAGCCAGTGCATGATGCCGCTGCCTGGCCGGCTGTCGATCAATATTTCCGCCCAACAGTTCGCCGACCCACAGTTGACGAGCCATATTGCCCAACTGACGGCGGGGGTTTCGCCCACCGCGATTGCACTAGAGCTGACCGAAAGTGATTTTATGCGCGACCCCGACCAAGCGATCGACATTACCCATACCATGCGGCAAGCGGGCTATGCGCTCTCGATCGACGATTTCGGCACCGGCTACTCATCGCTCTCCTATCTGCGCCGCTTTGCCGCCGACGCTTTGAAGATCGATATCTCCTTTGTGCGCGAAATGCTCGAGAACCGCCACGACCGCACCATCGTGCAGACCATCATTGCCATGGCCCAAGCACTAGAGATGAAAACGGTGGCAGAAGGCGTAGAGACCCAGGAACAGGCCCGCTTGCTGGCCGAAATGGGCTGTAACGAAGCCCAGGGATATTGGTTTGGGCGGCCGTTACCGGCTAATGAGTTTGCTGCCGCTTGGTTGAGCGGGTAGCCGCTTAATACACCGCCAGCGTCATCGTCCTGTCATCACCTCTGGCATACCCTACGCGCCGCCAACCCGCGATGAAAGGAGTGCTCCCATGCGCCTGGCCCTATTTGATCTTGATGACACCCTCCTGGACGGAGACTGCAGCGACCGCTGGAATTTATGGATGATAGAGCAAGGTTGGGTCAGCGATGCCGACGCCTTTATGGCCCGGGCGGAGCAGATGCAGCAGGCCTACCATGCAGGCAAGTTAAAGCTTGAAGAGTATTTAGCCATGACCCTGGCGCCGCTGCGCGGGCGCCGGGTGAGGGATGTGCAAAAAGAGGTAGAACGCTTTGTCGCCACGCACCTCCAGCCGCGTATTTTTGAACAAGCCTGGGCTTGCCTGGAAGCGCATCGCCAGGCAGGCGATACGCTGCTGCTGATTTCCGCATCGTCGCGTCATCTGGTCGAGCCGATCGCCGCTGTGCTGGGGATCGAGCATGTGCTGGCGGTCGAGCTAAGTGTGGATCATGGCCTCAATGAAGACCCACGCTATACTGGCGGTAGCGAAGGTATTTTTTCCTATCGTGGTGGCAAAGTGCTGCGCCTGAAGCAGTGGCTGGTCGAGCAGCAGATCACCCCCAGCCACACCACGTTCTACTCAGATTCCCGCAACGACCTCCCGCTGCTGCAGTACGTCGATTGCCCGGTGGCGGTTAACCCTGATCCGGTACTGGCCGAGGTGGCTAGCGTTGAAGGCTGGCGGCGCTTAGACTGGCGAACATCCCCGAATGCTTCGTCGCCTAATACTCTGTCAGGAAAATCGGCACATGTCTGATGCCATCACTACACGCCTTCAACAAGGAGAGCGTTCTTGAGCCCAGCCGCCCTCGCGCTAGTGCTGGTCTCGGTATGCATGCACGCCGGATGGAACGTGTTGGGCAAACGCAATGCGCCGTCGCTGTCTTCCTTTACCCTTGCCTACGGCGCGGCAGGGTTAGTGATGTTTCCGCTAGTGTTGCTTGGGCCCTCACTCACGGCGTTACCCAGTACTTTTTGGGGGTGGTTGGTACTCTCTGGACTGTGTCAGATGCTTTATATGGGTGGCCTGGCCTGGGCCTATGCACGGGGAGAGGTGAGCGTGCTTTATCCCATCGCCAGGGCGTTGCCCGTCGTGCTGGTGCCTCTGGTATCTATCGCGTTGCTGAGCAGCCGAGTGCTGGATATGTGGGATGGCCTGGGAATGGCGCTGATAGTGGCTGGAGCACTCTGTCTGCCGCTTAGCCATCCTGAGGCGCGTCGGTTTTCCACCTATTTCACGCCCGCCATGGGGTTTGCGCTGCTGGCGGCGGCGGGCACGGTGGGCTATTCACTCATCGATAAGCAGGCCTTAGGGCTCATGCAGGGTGCTGGGCACAGCGGGCTCACCGCCGGAGCCGTTTTTATGGTGCTGCAAGCGGTGATGACACTGGCCTGGGCGGTACCGCTGCTAGCGCTGTTGCCTGCCGAGCGGCGTCGATTGCCAGCGCTTCGCCAGCAAGGCCTACCGATGCTAGTCATCACCGGGCTGATGATGACCTGCACCTACGGCTTGGTATTGATCGCCATGGCCATCACCGATGAGGTGAGCTACGTAGTGGCGCTGCGTCAGCTCTCGATCCCAGTGGGCGTCTTGATGGGCGTGCTCTGGTTAAAAGAGCCTGCATCCAGGGCAAAAGCCATTGGCACGCTGGTAATGTTAACGGGGTTGATGATGGTGGCGCTTTAGTCAGCGCCGCCTTTATTAGAGTGCCTGCCAAACCAAGTTAATCCCCACTAAGAACATAGCGATGATCACTAGGCGGTAAAACAGCTTTTCATTGACGCGACTCTGTAGCCAAAGGCCATTACGCACACCAATCCAGGCAATGGGTACGAGCAGCAGCGAGGCCCAGGCGCTGGTCATATTGACCTCGCCCAGCCATACATAAGGGCCTAGTTTGATGGTGTTCACGACCGCGTAAGTGATCGTACAGGTGGCAATAAAGGTCTCTTTGCTGAGCTTGCGCGGCATCAAGTACATATTCATTGGCGGCGCGCCCGCATGGGCAATAAAGCTGGTAAAGCCGCATACGCTTGCCGCAGGCAGTGCCCAGCGGCTGGAAATCGGCTTTTTAGCGACAGGTTTTAGCAGCATATAAGCGGCGAACACGACAGAGAGAATTCCCAATGCCAAGCGCACGCCTTGTTCGCTCAAGCTGCCAAATAGCACTGTTCCTACCGCCACGCCGATGAACAAGCCCGGCACAAAGCGCCACACTTCTGCATTCGATTGCTTGCCCCACCACGCCTTCACCGCAAATACGTCCATCACCAACAGCAGCGGAAGCAGTAGCCCTGCCGCTTGGGTCGGACTAATCGCCAGCGCCATCAAGGGCACTGAAAGCGTGCCGAAGCCACCCGCAAAGCCGCCTTTGGATACCCCGGTGAGATACACCGAAAAGATAATCAATAGCCAGGCGATAATGGAGTAATCGGGGAGCATAGGAGCCTCTATGGTATTCGAGAACGGCCGACATAAAAAAGCCCCGCAGCAGCGGGGCCCAACAGCATAGCATTAGATAAACGTTAGCGGACGAAGTGAGTGGTGACGCCACTCGCATTATTATATGGCTCTGATTACAAAATAATCAGCGTCGCGAGCCCCAAGAACGACAGAAAGCCAACTACATCGGTGACCGTTGTCAGGATCACCGCGCCCGATAGGGCAGGGTCAATTTGTAAGCGTTTCAATACCAAAGGAATGAGCACACCAGAAAGGTTGGCAAGGCTCATATTGATAAAAATCGCCAGCGTGATGACGAGCGTAATCAGTGGGTCGCTAAACCACAGGTAGGAAATGCCGCCGACCACTAGTGCCCACACCAGGCCATTGCTCATCCCCACCCATAGTTCTTTATTATACAGCCAGCGTTTATTGTTACCGGCAAGCTGACCAAGCGCCAGACCGCGTATGACCACCGTTAAGGTCTGGCTACCTGCAATCCCGCCCATGCTGGCGACCACAGGCATGAGAATGGCGAGCGCGACGATTTGATCCAGTACAGCTTCAAACTGGCCGATGACAAAGGCCGCCAAAAAAGCGGTAAGCAGATTAATGCCTAGCCAAATACCGCGACTTTTCGCGCTGCGCGCAATGGGGGTAAACACTTCCTCTTCGTCGCTAACGCCCGACATATGCTTCAACGTCAGGTCAGCATCGTCTTGGGTGATTTCTAATACGTCGGCAGCGTTTAGCTGACCGACCAATAACCCATCACTATCGCACACTGGCACGAAGTGGAGCTCTTTTGAGCGCAATAGCGCAGCGGCGTCGCTCACTTTCATTTGATCGTTTAGGGTGAAAAAATCATCCATGTACTCATCAACCACGGCTTCTTGTGGCTGTTTGATTAAATCAATCAGGCTTAGGGTGCCGAGTAGACGTTTATCCTTATCCGTAATCATGATTTGCTGTGATTCATCATCCAGCAGGTGATGAATCCGGATATAGCGTTGAACGGCCTCTAATGACACGCCTTGTTTTACATTGACCGTCTCGGGGTCCATGTATCGACCCACCACGTCATCTTCATAGGCATGAAGATTCTCAACCTGGGCGCGTATCTCCTGATCCAGGCTGGCGTAGACGGTGGTTTTGATCTCTTCGTCGGCGACATCAAGAACTTCGGCGACTTCCTGGGCATCCAGGCCTCTGACGATTTGTTCAACATCGCTGGCCGAAAGATCCTCAATATAGTCAGCGCGGATATCCTCATCGACTTCGGCGAGGACTTCGCCCAGCACTTCGTCTGGGATGTAATCCCAAAGTAAATCACGGGTTTTAGCGGGGAACGACTCAAGCGTGCGCGCAATCGCTAATATATCGAGCTCTTGAAATAGCTCGTAGAGGGCAGCGGTATCTTCTTCGTCTAACAACTTTTGCAGATACAGCAGTTGCTCCTCGGTGTTGGTATATTTTTCCTCATCGCGCATAGAGTCCATCCTTATAAAAACGCATTTTTAACACTATCACTTGAAAACTCGTGATGGCTCACCTTGGATCTTATCGACAGGCTGTGTTGAAAGCCATTTGGCCGTAGCGAGAATGTCAGCCCTTTAGTGCTGGGTAACAAAGGCAACCCGAGTGCCATACCGCATGCGCTGCTTGGCGGAGACCGGCGGTGTGCTGTTGCCGATCATTTCATCAGTGGTATCGGCCCAGGTGACGGTGCCGTGGGTAAAACCTAACGGCGCCAGGGCACGGCTAACCCACTGAGTACCGCTAAAACGCTGTGCTTCGCCGTTGGCATCAACCAGCAGGCCGATGGAATCATGGCGATGCAAGTGCACGATATACCAACCCATATCGAGCCCATGTAACTCGACATCGGGAAGCGGCGCAGAGAGTTGCTTAACGTCGGTAAGCGTGAGGTAGGCAGGAAGAATAGCAGACATGGCGAACCTCATTAGCAGGAACCTTATACGCCGAGTCTAATTTCTGTTATTCATTTGTACAGCTATTTAAGCGTGGATGTGGGGTGCCGCCTGGCAGCGACTGTTAAGCCATCGGCCAGACGGGCAGTTGATTGGGTTAGAGTGGAATCGCTAGTGGCTAGCCATTGCGAAACAGAAAGCTGTAGGCATTGAGTGCAGGTACGCCGCCCAGGTGGGCGTAGAGCACTTTTGAACCTGCTGGGAATTCACCGTTGCGCACCATGTCGATCATGCCGTGCATCGACTTGCCTTCGTAAACGGGATCGGTAAGTACCCCTTCCAGGCGGGCACAAAGGCGAATGGCTTCCAGCGTGCCTTCGTTGGGCAGACCGTATTCGGGGCCGCCGTAGCGGGTATCCAAAATCACGTCGCCATCGGTGATGCCGCCTTCCAATTCCACCAGCTCGGCCGTATGGCGGGCGATGCGCACAATCTGCTCGCGGGTCTGTTCGGGTTTGGCGGAAGCGTCGATGCCAATTACACGCTGGGCGCGGCCATCGGCAGCGAAGCCGACCACCATGCCTGCCTGGGTGCTGCCGGTCACCGAGCACACCACGATATAGTCGAATTTGAAGCCCAGTTCTTTCTCCTGTTGGCGCACTTCTTCGGCAAAGCCCACAAAGCCTAAGCCGCCGTAAGGGTGTTCGGAACAGCCCGCGGGAATCGGGAAGGGTTTACCTCCGCGCTGGCGAACGTCTTCCATCGCCTGTTCCCAACTGGGGCGGATACCAATATCGAATCCTGCGTCGTCCAGGCGCACATCGGCACCCATGATGCGCGACATCTCGATATTGCCCACCCGGTCATAGACCGCATCGGAGTAGTTGACCCAGTTCTCCTGCACCAGCACACACTGCATGCCCAAGTGAGCGGCGACAGCAGCCACTTGGCGAGTCTGGTTCGACTGAATACCGCCAATCGACACCAGCGTATCGCAACCTTGCTCCAGTGCCTCAGGAATCAAGTACTCCAGCTTACGGGTTTTGTTGCCGCCAAAGGCGAGACCGCTGTTGCAGTCTTCACGCTTGGCGTAGAGCTCTACTTCACCACCAAGATGTTCGCTTAGCCGCTTGAGGGGGGTAATCGGAGAAGGCCCGAAGGTAAGCGGGTAACGTGGGAAACGATCAAGATTCATATAAAAATCTCCTACTTCACAGCGAGAGTGGCGATATGAAAAGTGCCTGGCGAGGGTGGATGTGAAGCGTTGGCGTGCTCGCAAATGGTTATATTGAGTATCTTTTCATAGTAAGCGGTGATCGATTTTTTTGTATTGCAAAGTTTGCGCTTTATAAGCATTTAAAAGTGGTATAAGTTTTATAAAGTGTTTTTTAATAGCGTTAAATCATCGAGAAGGTAAATAATTGTGTGTGCCAAGATCGCGCGTCCACGCGCTGATGCCCACCCGCCAGGGGCCGAGTTGGATCGTATCGATAAGCGTATCCTTAAGCTGCTTCAGAGTGACGCCACGCTCTCCAATGTGGCCTTGGCAGAGCGCGTTAACCTAAGCCCCGCGGCTTGCCTGCGCCGAGTGGAAAGGCTCAAGCGAGACGGGGTGATCAGCCGAATCGTGGCGCACTTAGACCCCGAACAGCTCCAAGCAGGCATGGTGGTTTTGATTGGCGTGGTGCTCGACCGCTCGACGCCGGAATCCTTCGCCGCCTTCGAAGAAGCGGCCCAAAAGGTCTCCGGCTGTATGGAGTGCCACGTGGTAACAGGGGAGTTTGATTACTTTATGCTGGTGCGCACACGGGATAGCCAGAGCTTCAACAGGCTACACGCTGAACAGTTGCTCTATCTGCCCGGCGTGCGCCAGATCCGCTCGTTTATGGGACTGCGTGAGGTGGTTTCGACCCATCAGGTGCCGTTTTAGGTTAAGGCGAAGACGAGGGCTCTGGCCGGGTGGCGAGCCACAGCGCGATCATCACCAATAAAGCCACCACCGCCCAGCGCAGTAAGCCGGAGCCGAGTGACCAGATAACGATCAGTACGCTCAATGCCAGCATGCTCACGGCTGCGAGCTTGGCACGCCGGGGGATGGCGCGCTCTTGCTCCCAGGTGGTTAGTAAGGGCCCGACATACTCGCGGGAGCGAATCCAGGACTCGAATCGCGGTGAGCCTTTTGAGGCACAGTAAACCGCGATGAGCATAAACACGGTCGTTGGCAGCAGAGGCAGAAAAACCCCCAGTACCCCGACACTAAAGCTCAACCCTGCCAGTAATATCCACATGAGGCTGATCAGTCTCATCCTTACTCCCTTACTGCTAAGTTTGCGCGCAGTCATCCATTACGTTGCTCTACGTTTAAAACAGTATGGATTTATATCACGGCTTCGTCATGTTGCCAGGGCACCTTCACCTAAATGCAGGCGCTTCGTCATCGTCCTGTCATTTAGCACCTTTAGTGTCTCCTAACGTTTAATCGTTGGCTTACAAACGGTCAGGGGGAGACCACCATGAGTAAAGAGATCGAAGATCATCGCCTGTTTAACCGCAGCAGCAATCAACCTTTTGCCGACGTGCTGGCACGCCATGTTTCCCGCCGGGATGTAATGCGCGGTGGCTTGGGGGTCGCTGCTGCTTCAATGCTCAGTTTTGGTGGCGCTGCCCAAGCGCTGGCTTCCAGTGGGGCGCAAAAAACACCCCTGACACTCGCTTTCGAAGCGGTCCACGGCTCGCTCACCGATGCGATCGTGGTACCGGAAGGCTATGTTGCCCACGTATTGGTTCCATGGGGCACGCCATTGAACAGCGGCGCTTCGTGGCAGGCCGACCAGATCATAACGCCTGAGCAACAGGCGGAAAGTGTCGGTATGCATCATGACGGCATGGCCGGTTTTGCCCTGGATGCTGACAACGCTTCACGTCGATTTATACTGGCTCTCAATAACGAATATATCGATCAAGAGGCACTATGGGCGCCCCAGGGCGGCCCCACCAATGCCGACGCGGGCAAGCGCCCAGCCGAAGAGGCGCGCACCGAGATCAACGCGCACGGTGTCACGCTTGTCGAAGTCGAAAAAGACGCCAACGGCCAATGGGCGCATGTGCCGGGGTCGCGCTATAACCGCCGCTTCACCAGCGCAACGGTGATGGAGCTTTCTGGGCCCGTGGCAGGCAGTGACTACGTCAATACGCAGTTTTCACCGACAGGCATGCAAACCCGCGGTACGAATAATAACTGCGGTAATGGGGTAACACCTTGGGGCACCTACATTGCCTGTGAAGAGAACTGGCCTGATATCTTCGTCAATCGTGGCGAACGCTTTCAGGACGACGCTCGCATCGGTATTCCTACCGACAAGAGCCGCTACGGCTGGGATACCTCCGCAGGTGATGCCACAGAGGAGAAGAGTGAGTTCGCTCGCTTTGATATCACTCCGCGTGGCGAGCGGGCGGAGGATGATTATCGCAACGAAGCACGCACGTTCGGTTATCAGGTGGAGGTCGACCCCTATCGGGATGCGCGGGCCGTCAAGCGGACAGCGCTTGGGCGTTTCCGTCATGAAGGGTGCTGGTTAGGCAAACTGGAAGCCGGTCAGCCGGTGGTCTACTACTCGGGACACGATTCCCGTAACGAGTACGTCTATAAATATGTCTCTGACGCCGCTTGGGACCCCGCCGACGCCAATCGACCCGGCGAGGCCTACGACCGCCTTGCCATTGGCAGCAAATACCTGGACAACGGCACGCTGTTCGTGGCCCGTTTCCATGCTGACGGCAGCGGTGAATGGCTACCTCTGACGCCTGACGCGCAAACCCGCGATGGCCGCACATTGGCAGCGGCACTGGGGCTTGCCAGCGATGATCACGCGGGCATTATCATCAACACCTGTGACGCGGCGGATTTGCTGGGCGCCACGCCAATGGATCGCCCTGAATGGGCCTCGGTCGATCCTGCTTCAGGGGATGTTTACCTGACCTTGACCAACAACACTCAGCGTACCGCTGAGGACACTTCCCCCACTTACACCAACGATGGGGAGCGCCTTGAGCAGAGTGGCGTCGGTTACGATCTGGCACCGACCAACGCTGCTAACCCGCGCGCCAATAATGAGGCGGGACACATCATCCGCTGGCGTGAGAGCCGTCTGCCGAACGCCTTTACCTGGGAAGTTTTCGTGTTTGGTGCGGCTACCGATGACACGGATAACCACTCTGGCCTGACGGAAATGAACCAGTTTGCGAGCCCCGATGGGCTATGGTTTGACGAGCGTGGCGATGGGCAAGGCATCCTGTGGATCCAGACCGATAACGGCTATGACGGCGTCACCGAGTACACCAACGACCAGTTGCTTGCGGTCGTTCCGAACGGCCTCGATAATATTCAAGGCACCGGTCCTGTCATTAACAGCAGCAACCAGCAGCAGCTTAAACGCTTTGCGGTAGGGCCGAATGGCTCCGAAGTAACGGGGATTTTTGCTACGCCGGATAAAACCGCGCTGTTTATCAACATTCAGCATCCGGGTAATTGGCCCGCCGACGGGAGTGCGCTAGTGCAAGACGCCACGGTTGCTGCCAGCGGCCAAGTGCGCCCCCGCGCAGCGACGGTGGTGATTCAGAAGCGTGATGGCGGCCCGGTGGGGCTATAAAAGCTAGTAAGTTGCTAATGTATAACGGGGTTATAGCATTGGCGTTTAGCTGATAGCGCCAATTGCTAAAACGAGCAGGAAAGAGTGGGCTTGATTACTTAAGCCCACCCCTTTAAAGCACTTTATAAAAGCACTTTATAAAAGCTTAACCAGCTTTCTTGTTAACATTCTCTTTAGCCAACGTGTTCAGCTTGTCATCCGTGGATTTCTCTTCTTTCAGCGTTTCGGCCAGGATGTTTTTAGCTTCGGTATAACCTAACTGCTCGGCCAGCGAACACAGCGTGCCATAGGTGGCGATTTCATAGTGTTCTACTTTTTGTGCGGCACCAATCAGGCCAGCATCCCGCACTGCGCCTTTTTCGGTTGCCTCAATCAGTTCCTGCCCTTCTTCTATCAAGCTCTCCATGGCGTAACATTTCAACCGTTTGATACGGATGTCCGGCACGCTATCAGCGACTTGCTCTAATCTTTCTACCTGTCCTTGGGTTTCTTCAAGGTGATGTTTAAACGCGTCGACCAGTTTAGGGTCGTCCGCCGCACGCGCCATTTTGGGCAGCGCGCGTGTAATTTGCTTTTCTGCGCTATTGGTTTCAGACAGAAGGCGAACAAAAAGCTCGTTAGCGTTTTTAATAACCATGATTTGCTCCATGCCGTTAAAAATTAAACCGTCGCAACTCCATGCAACGGTTTAAAGCTAGCAAGGAATGTAGGAGCGATAAATATATATAAGTTAAGTTTTAGCGCCAATGTTGGCTCTCTCTTCTAACGATTGCACAGCATCAACCCTCAGTGGCAGCTGATTGGCCCAGAGAATATCTTCACGACAATGACCAATGTCCTGTAGTACGTGGTCATCGTAGGACAGCAGCGGCAGTATATGGCGGCGGAAAAGCCAACGCCTCCGATAGCGCCACCAGCGCATATCGAGTACCCGAATTAGCCGCATTGATGGCATGGCAGGCATGTAAAACTGCAATTGCGGCGGCTTGGGGGGTGGTACCAATTGGCTGGCTTTTTTCCATGCATGCTTGGCATGTTGGGCCGGGTTTACATCATTCATCGCACACCTCCATTGTACACCCGCTTCCTAGCAGCAGTGCCTGTGCATCGACGGATCGGGTGTCATCTTTCGTGAATAAGAAGGAGGGTCGCGACCTCTGATGAATAGCTTGGTGCACAGCTTTGGATCAATCAAACGAAAAGAACTACACTATGCCTTAAGTTTTTCTGAAAGGTGGCGCAATGAATCAGCTAACGGATGTGGTGAGCAATCGGGCAGTCTTGCCGCTGCTGGATAGCGAAGTGCTGCGCAGCTTTGTAACGATTGCCGAAAGTGGCAGCTTCACTCGCGCTGCCCAGCAACTTTTTCGTACTCCCTCCGCGCTGAGCATGCAGATCAAGCGCCTGGAAGAGACACTGGGCCAAACGCTGTTTGTACGCGAAGCGAGGCATGTGCGCCTGACCGCAGAGGGGGAAGTGCTGCTTGGCTATGGCCGGCGGTTACTGAAACTCAATGCCGAGGCGGTGACACAATTTCTGGCGCCAACCTTGGAAGGGCGTGTAGGGCTGGGCATAACCGACGACGTTGTCTGGCGTGTGCTACCCACCGTACTGGCTCAGTTTGCTCGCTCGCATCCGGCCGTGCAGGTCGATGTCATCGTTGGCCGCAGTGTCGAGCTGCTCGCTAGATTGGAGGAGGGGGAACTTGATTTAGCCCTGGTCATGGCTGGCGAACCTGGAGAGGCGGTGCGGGGCGAGATCGTGCATAGCGAACCGCTGGTATGGGCGGGCCGTGAGGATGGGGTTGCCGTACAGCGTACGCCGCTCCCGGTGACACTGGCTCAACAGGGGTGTGCATGGCGTAGAATTGCACTTCATGCGTTGGATAGCGCCGGAGTGAATTACCGCATTGCCTACTCCTGCGACCACTGCGCCGGGCAGGAAGCCGCCATGTTGGCAGACCTGGCCATTTCACCGTTTCCGAAAAGCTTGATTCGACCACCGCTCAAGCGTCTCACTAACGAATCGCTCCCCCCATTGGGTGATTACCAAGTCGCGCTGGCTAAACGGCCTGGCAGTGGCGATGCCAGCGAAGTGTTAGCCGAGCGGGTGGTGGAGGCATTTCGGGAAGGCTAGGCCTCTGCTTGGAGTTCAAAGCGGAGCAGGACCACCGTTAGCAAGGTGCCATCAATGGAGGTACATAAAGCATGCAGGATTCACCCATTTTTCTACCGTTACGTGAGCAGCGCGAGCGGCTTCGGGCGGGCACACTGAGCGCTACCGCGTTGGCCGAGGCATCCATAGCGGCGTACCAACAGCGCGGAAAACACGATCATTCCTACCTCACCTGGAACGGCGAGCAGGCACTGGCAATGGCAAAAGCGGCCGATGTAGTGCTCGCCCAGGGTGGTGATGCGGGGGCGCTAATGGGCATGGCGGTATCGATCAAGGATATCTACGCCGTGACCGGGCTGCCCACCTATGCGGGCTCTTCTCAGCGGCTGCCGAAGCGCTGGGAGCGTCCTGGCCCGGTGGTGAGCGCGCTATTGAAACAGCTGCCTTCCGTGATGGGTAAAACTCACTCCGTTGAGTTTGCCTTTGGTGGTTTGGGTACCAATGCCCACTGGGGGGCGCCGCGCAATCCATGGGATGTTCATCAGCACCGCACGCCTGGCGGTTCCAGCTCCGGCGCGGGTGTTTCGTTAGTGGGCGGCACGGCAAGCTTGGCGTTGGGCACCGACACCGCTGGTTCAGTGCGCATTCCTGCCTCGATGACCGGCGTCGCGGGATTGAAAACTACCGCCGGGCGCTGGTCGACCGAGCAGATTGTGCCGCTTTCAAGCACACTGGATACCCCAGGGCTACTGGCGCGTCGGGTCGATGATCTTGCCTTTGCGTTCGATGCATTGGACGGCGGCCTTTGCGGTCAGCACGATCGAGTGCCAGCGACACCAATGCTTGCCGGTTTGACCTTTGGGGTGCCAGAAACGTTTTTCTGGGATGACTGCAGTCCAGGTGTCGCGGAAACCGTACATGCTGCCATTAAGCAACTGGAAGCCGCCGGGGCACGGATAGTCACGTTGGAACTGCCTGGGATTGACGAAGCGTATGAGCTGTTCAAGCTAGGTGGCGTGGCCGCGGCAGAGCTAGCCGCGTTTCTAAAGATGGAACTGCCCGAGATGATTGATTCCCTGGACCCGAACGTCGCCGCCCGCGTTAAAGCGGCAGATGACATGCCCGCCTGGGAGTATGTACGTCGTCGCACGATTTTGGACTCGCTCTATCAATCGGCCGCCGCTCGTATGGCCGATGTAGATGCTGTGCTGACACCGACGGTGGCAATTACCCCGCCCACCATCGAGAGTCTTGAGCCAGAAGGCGCCTATCCCAAAGCCAACATGCACGCCCTGCGCAACACGGTGATCGCTAATTTCCTTGGTCTGTGTGCCTTGACGCTGCCGGTGGGAAAAGATGCCGCAGGCATGCCCGTTGGCCTGCAAGTGCTGGCCGGGCCGTGGCAAGACGCCAAACTGCTGGCCATTGGTCAGGCAATTGAAAACGAGCTGGGATCAGGCTTGGAAATTCTTGGTCAACCGCCAGCGGTGTGAACGCTGAGGTGGCCTAAGTACTGCCACCGATTTGGAGCGTAAAGCCCACATCGTGCTGGCGACGGTAGACGTTTTTACCGCTTAGTCGCCGAATGAGTTCTTTGGCGGCTAAGCGGCCCATCTCCTCTCTGGGGGAGAGAATCGTCGTGAGCTGAGGGGTCACGTGCTGGCCAAGCGGCAGGCCGTTAAATCCGGCAATGGCGATATCCCCCGGCACGTTTAGACCCTGACGTTGAGCCGCTAGCAGAGCGCCTGCCGCCAAGTCGTCGTTGGCAAAGTGAATGGCTTGGGTATGAGGGTATTGCGCGAGCACTTGGGCCAGCCCTTCCGCGCCCGCTTGCAGGCTGCCCAGGGTGTCTAGTTCCAGTAGTGGGGCGTCGATCCCTTTCTCCTTTAGCACCTCTTTATGCCCATCAAAACGCATGCTGGCGCGATAATCCTGCGCAAGCCGGGCGCCTACATAAACAATATGGCGATAGCCTTTGTCGAATAAGTGATTAGCCATACAGCGGCCGGCGGCCACGTGATCCAGACCAACGTTAAGATCCATGCCCTGACCCAGTTCCATTACTTCCATAATGGGGTGATCCCAGTTCGCCAGCAGCGTGTGACACGCCGTGTTGTGGCGAAGCCCGGCCGTGACAAGCGCCGAGCATGACCAGCCTAAAAACGTGCGCACCAACTGATACTCGCGGTCTAGATCGTAGTCGGTGTTACCCAGCAGTATCTGATAGCCCTCGGCTTCCAACGTTTCCTGCAGTCCCTTGATAACCTCCACGAATACGCTATTGATCAGCGACGGCACAATCACCGCAATCAGCCGTGAGCGGGAAGAAGCCAGGCTACCTGCAACCAGGTTGGGGACGTACCCCAAGCTCTCCACGGCCTGAAGAACACTGCGTCGTGCGCTATCGCTAACTTTTTCAGGGTAGTTCAGTGCCCGTGATGCGGTGATCGGTGATACCCCTGCCACTTGAGCCACTTGGCTGAGCGTAACTTGGTCAGAGCTTCGCCGCTGCCTGGCGGTGGTGGGCGAGTCAGCGTTAGGCGAGTCTTTAGACATTGGTCGCAGGGCCCTAATGTTCAGCTTGTTGTTATGCAGAGAATAATCTAAAACGAATGGTAGCGCTATCATGACAGCGCTACCATTCTGGACGAACAAGATGAATGCGTACTGTGACAATAGTGACTAACACAAAAATAAACTCAACCACGTGAGGTGGCGGCAGGTGAGTCAAAATAAACAGCAATCCCAACAGATAGGCGTGATTGGACTAGGCGCTATGGGTATGGGCACCGCCACTGTCCTGCTTAATAACGGGTTTGAAGTGACAGGCTGCGATATATCTGCCGGTGCGAGAGAAGCCTTCGTGGCTGCTGGCGGAAAGAGTGTCGCGACGCCAGCAGAGCTCGCTCACTGTGATGTTTTGCTGGTGATTGTGGTTAATGGTCAGCAAGTCGAAGAAGTGCTTTTTGGAAAGCAAGGTGTGGTCGCGCACTTGGCGGCAGAGAGCGTTATTTTGCAATGTGCCACGGTCGCCCCAAGCCAGGCGAAGCAGTTAGGAGAGCGGTTGTCGGCTGCGGGTATGTTGATGCTGGATGCCCCTATTAGTGGTGGTGTTGCGAAAGCTAAAAGTGGCGATTTATCGGTGATGGCATCGGGTACGCCTGAGGTATTTCAAAAATCTCAGCAGGTACTAGATGCCATGGCCGCCAAGGTCTATCGCCTTGGCGATACCCCTGGGGTCGGCTCCAGCATGAAGTTGGTCAACCAGTTGTTGGCTGGCGTGCATATTGCCACCGCTGCCGAAGCCATGGCGCTGGGAATTCGTATGGGGCTCGACCCCGAGGTTATTTATGACGTCATCACCCACTCAGCGGGCAATTCTTGGATGTTCGAGAACCGCGTGCCGCACATTCTGAGTGGTGACTACACGCCGCTTTCCGCAGTGGATATCTTCGTTAAAGATCTCAATATCGTACATCAAACCGGCCGCGAGCTGGCGTTGGCAACGCCGGTGGCGTCCAGCGCTCTGCAGCAGTTTACCGCTGCCAGCGGTGCAGGCTTTGGCCGCGAAGATGATTCAGCGGTGATCAAGGTGTATCAACGGCTCTCCGGCATCGCCTTGCCGGAAGCCGCCAACGATGCCCAGGGAGCCTGATAATAATGGGTATGGGATCGAACATTGTATTAGGCGCCATCGCCGACGACTTCACCGGAGCCACCGACCTTGCCAATAACCTCGTGCGCGGCGGAATGCGCTGCCTGCAGGTGATTGGCGTGCCGCAAGAAGAGATCGACCTCGCTGATATCGATGCGGTGGTCGTGGCGCTTAAATCCCGCTCCTGCCCGGTAGAGGAAGCAGTTAATGATTCGCTCGCTGCGTTAGATTGGCTGCAAAAGCAGGGCGCCCGTCAACTGTTCTTCAAGTACTGCTCCACCTTTGATTCTACCGACCAGGGCAATATCGGCCCGGTGGCGGATACTTTGTTGGAAGCGTTGGGCGCTTCCCAAACGGTGATGGTGCCCGCCTTCCCGGTCAATGGCCGCACGGTTTACCAAGGCCATCTGTTCGTGGGCGACCGTTTGCTCAACGACAGCGGCATGCAGCACCATCCATTGAACCCCATGCAAGATGCGGATTTAGTGCGTGTGCTTGCCCGCCAAACGCCGCACCCGGTGGGGTTGGCCAACCGCGCAGTGCTTGCCCAAGGATCAACGACAACCCGTGCTCATTTATCTGCGCTGGAAGCACAAGGTATTCGCCATGTGATCTGTGATTCCCTGGATGAGCAGGATCTGGACGTACTGGCCGAAGCCACCATATTAATGCCCTTGGTCACCGGCGGTTCTGGCCTGGGGCAGGCATTGCCTGCCCAGTACCGTGCCCAGGGCTGGTTAGCCACCATCACTGAACCGGGCCGTTTATCGCCTGCTTCGGGCGGGGCGTTGGTGCTCTCCGGCAGCTGTTCCCGCGCCACGCTGGCCCAGGTGGCGGATTTTCTGGCCAAGCATCCTGATAGCGGTTTTGCCCTGGATCCCTTATCGCTGGCGGAAGGCGACAAGCAGCGGGAGCAGGCGTTGGCGTTTGCGCGGCAGCGCCTATCTGAACAGTCGCCGGTACTGATTTATGCATCGTCCGATCCTGACGGGGTGAGTGCCGCCCAGCAAGCCTTAGGGGTAGAACGTGCCGGCGCGCTGGTGGAAGAGGCGCTAAGCCAATTAGCGGTCACGCTGGTGAACGAAGGCTCAGGGCGATTACTGGTCGCCGGGGGAGAAACCTCCGGTGCAGTAGTCTCGGCGCTGGGCATTAACACACTGCGTATCGGCGAGCAGATCGACCCCGGCGTGCCCTGGACCCAAGCCCTGCTGGCGGGACGTGAGGCACCGCTATCGCTGGCGTTGAAATCCGGCAATTTCGGTGGCGTCGATTTCTTTACCCGGGCATTCGAGGTGCTGGCATGAGTATTCACTTGCATCGCCATCCCCAGAACAGCTTGCGGGAGCAGATCAGCACCCTGGGCAAATCGTTGTTTGATCGCGGCCTGACCATGGGCTCCAGCGGCAATATCAGCGTGCGGCTGGACGACGGCGGCTGGCTGATGACACCGACCAACGCCTGCTTGGGAAGGTTAGATCCGGCGCGCATTTCCCATTTGGATAACAACGGCCAACTGCTGAGTGGCGATAAGCCCACCAAAGAGCAGTTTCTACATATGACGATGTACGAAGAGCGCCCGCAGTCCGGCGCTATCGTCCATCTTCACTCCACCCATTCGGTGGCGGTATCCTGCTTGCCGGAAGTCGATCCCTGCGACTGCATTCCGCCGCTGACCGCCTATTACGTGATGCGGGTGGGCAAGCTGCCGCTGGTGCCCTACCACATGCCAGGTGACCCTAAACTGGGTGATGCCGTGCGTGGCTTAGCGGGAAAGCATAGCGCGGTGCTGCTGGCCAACCATGGCCCGGTGGTGGCGGGGAAAAACCTTGAAGCGGCGGTCTACGCCACTGAAGAGTTGGAAGAGACCGCCAAGCTCTATCTGCTACTGCGAGGTGAGAACCCTCGGGGGTTAACGCCGGAGCAGGTAGCCGAGTTAGAAGCGCGCTTTCCACGGGATTAACTACAAATTTAATAGCGTACTTAACAACAAGAGCACCCCGATGATTCGATTAGCCGCCAACCTCAGCATGCTGTTTAACGAACACGCCTTTATCGATCGCTTTGCGGCCGCTGCGGACGCGGGCTTTAAAGGTGTCGAATATCTATTTCCCTATGCGTTTTCTCCGGAAGAGTTGCGCCATGCGCTGCGGGAAACGCAGTTGGAACAGGTGCTGTTCAACCTGCCGCCGGGAGATTGGGATGGCGGGGAACGAGGGCTGGCGAGTCTGCCAGGCCGAGAAGGGGAGTTTCGTGACTCGGTGGTAGAGGCTCTGCGTTATGCCGAGGCGCTCAACTGCCCCCGCGTGCATGCCATGGCGGGCCTGTTACCTGAAGGTGCCGATGCCGCGACGAAAGCTGACCACCAGGCGACCTATATTCGCAATTTGCGCTTTGCGGCGAGTGAGGCGGCGAAAGTTGGCCGAGAAGTACTCATCGAACCCATTAATACCCGCGATATGCCGGGATTTTTTCTATCGCGCCAAGCGCAAGCCATGGCCGTGCTGGAAGAAGTCGGGGCGGAAAACCTCAAACTACAATTTGATCTCTACCACTGCCAGATCATGGATGGCGATTTGATTCGCCACCTTGAACGCCAGTTCAGCGCCATCGGCCATATCCAAATCGCGGGGGTGCCTGAGCGTCACGAGCCGAATGTCGGAGAAGTGCACTACCCCGCCATTTTTGAGCGGTTAAGTGCGCTGGATTACACCGGTTGGATCGGCTGTGAGTATCGGCCCAAGGAAGAAACCCGAGCGGGGCTAGGATGGGGCGAAGCTTGGGGGCTAACCACTCATTGATATCCGTCAGCTCAAATAAAAACGAGAAAAACGCAAACAATAACAACAGTGCATAGGAGCAAAACGATGCATATCGCCATTACCGGTGCGGCAGGCTTTCTAGGCCAGCGGTTAGTGCAACAGCTGCTGACTAGAGGTGAGCTTCGCCAGCAGCCGATTACGCGGCTAACGCTGATTGATCAGATAGAAGCACCGTTGCCTGATGCGGGAAACATCGCCGTCACATCAAAGGCGCTGGATATTACCGAGTCCGGTGCACTGGATAGCGTACTGGAGCAACGCCCTGATGTTATCTATCACCTGGCGGCGGTCGTGAGCTCTGCCGCAGAAGCCGATTTGGAACTCGGTATGCGGGTTAATTTCGATGCCACCCGGGCGCTGTTGGAAGGCTGCCTGGAGCAGTCACTGACCGATACTCGCTTGATTATGGCCAGCTCCGTGGCGGCCTACGGTGGTGAGCTGCCGGAAGTGCTGGATGATATGACGGCACTCCACCCGCAGAACTCCTACGGCGCCCAAAAGGCCATGTGTGAGCTGCTCATCAACGATTACAGCCGCCGTGGGCTTATCGATGGTTTAGTGCTGCGGCTACCGACCATTGTGATTCGTCCTGGCCGACCGAACGCCGCCGCCTCCAGCTTTGCTTCCAGCCTCCTGCGTGAGCCGCTCAATGGCGAAGAAGCGGTTTGCCCGGTGCCCGTTGAACTGCCGATGTTTGTAATGTCGCCCGGCAAGGTGGTGGATGCGCTAATTCATGGCGCTGAGGTTTCGAGCGGAGCGCTGGCGCCTTTTCGAGCCTTTATGCTGCCGGGCATCACCGTCACGGTGGCCCAAATGCTGAAAGCGCTGGGCGACGTCGCGGGAGAAAAAGCGCTTTCACTGGTACGCCATGAACCCGACCCACGCATTGAAGCCATTGTGGCGAGCTGGCCCGCCCGTTTTGAAACCACGAAAGCCAAGCAGCTTGGCTTTGTTGGCGATGACAACTTTAAGCAGATTATTGATGCGTTCGTTACTGAATCGAAGTGAGTTTCTGCCCTGCCGTAAGCGGTAGGAAACTGCCTGGGCGACCCCCGCAGGCGGGTAAGTTGCCCCAACGACCACCCTCACAACAATATAAAGAGGGCACGACAATGACGAAGCAACACATGACTCCAACGCTCAAGCGCCATGTTTTGGTGGCCGCGATTAGCGGTATCGCCACGGCAGGTATCGCACTTCAAGCCCACGCGGCGACGGAAGTAAACTTGGGCCATACACTCTCCTCGACTTCGCACTACTCGGTAGGTGCTGATGCGTTTAAAGAGACGCTGGAGCGATTATCCGATGGCGAGTTCACGGTTACCGAGCACACTTCTGGGTCGCTGGGCGGCGAACGGGAGATGATCGAAGGCCTGCAGATCGGCACGGTCGACGTGGTGATTACCTCCACTGGTCCGCTGGGTAACTTTGTGCCGGAAAGCTATGTGCTCGACCTGCCGTTCCTGTTTGAAAACTACGACCAGGCTCGCTGCGTGTTGGATAGCGAACTGGGCGATGAGCTGTTGGAAAAAATGGGCGAGCATGACTTGGTGGGTTTGGCGTGGTCTGAAAATGGTTTTCGCCACCTAACCAATAGCCAGCGCGAGATCGCCACACCCGCGGATGCCGAGGGCTTGCGCGTACGCACCATGGAGAACGCGGTACACCAGGAGGCGTTCCGTCAGATGGGCGCACGCCCAACGCCAATGGCCTTTCCTGAGCTGTTCACCGCGCTTCAGCAGGGCACCGTCGATGGTCAGGAAAACCCGATTACCGTCATCGTCGCCACCAACTTCTGGGAAGTGCAGGACTACCTCTCGCTCACCGGGCATGTCTATTCACCGGCCATCGTGCTGGGGTCGCCCATTCTGCTGGACGGTTTGAGTGATGAGGAGCGGGGTTGGTTTATGGAGGCCGCTGCGGCCTCTGCACAGGCCACCCGGGAAGAAGTTTCGCGCCTAGAGCGTGAAGGGGTAGCGCTGCTGGAAGAGAATGGCATGACGGTAAAAACCGATATCGATATCGCCCCCTTCCAGGAAGCGGTACAGCCTGCCTATGAGATATTTACCTCGGAATACGGCACTGAAATGCTTGAGCGCGTTCAGGAAACAGCCAGCGGTTGTTAAGTAACCCTGACAAGCGCTTCCCTACCTCGGCCTCCGGCATCTCGGAGGCCGCTTTGGCATGGTGACTTCTTATGCTAGCGGTCTTTCTTCGTTTTGAGCACCAGTTAACCCGGCTCGCGATGCTGCTTGCCGTGGCGATGCTGGCGATCTCGGTGACGCTCAGTTTTTATCAGGTACTCACCCGTTTCGTCTTCAACGCGCCTTCGACCTGGACGGAAGTGGCCTCCCGTGCGGCGATGATCTGGTGTGTGTTTCTGGCCGCTGCCGCCACCTTCAGGGGTGGTTATATGATGGCGGTAGAGGTCGTTTATAAGCTAGTACCCACGCGCTTTCTGAGACTATTGGAAGTCGCCATTGTGGTGTGCTGCCTGCTGGTGTTGGTGGTGCTAATTCACTATGGCATTCAAATGACCATGCGGGTGAGCAATCAAACCATGTCAGGAATGAACATCTCGATGGCGTGGGCGTATGCGGCGATCCCTACGGGGTCCTGTTTTGCCATTGTCGCCGTGGTGGCGAGGCTGCTCGCACAGCTTACTGGCCGGGAAAAGGTAGGCCCTGAAAATAGCGAGATCACGCCGGAGGCTGAAGCATCCCAGGATGCACCGCGACCAGAGCGGGAGGTACAGCCATGAACATGGTTATAGGCCTGTCGCTGATCATTCTGTTTACCTTCGGGGTGCCGATTGCGATTTCGATTATCCTGGCCTCGATTATCGGCATTGAATTCTTCACGCGCCTGCCACTGCTGCTGGTGCCCCAGCAGATGTTTATCGGTATCGATAAATTTCCGCTAATGGCGATTCCTTTTTTTATCCTCGCCGGCAACTTGATGGCGGCGGGGGGCATCTCCCAGCGCCTGGTGGACTTGGCAAAATCGATCGTTGGCCGGGTGCAGGGCGGGCTGGCAATGTCCTGCGTACTGACCTGCATGATGTTTGCGGCGGTGTCCGGTTCCAGCGTGGCAACGACCTTTGCGATCGGGGCTATCTTGATTCCCGCCATGGTCAAGCATGGTTATCCCAAGCCGCTGGCTGCCTCCATACAGGCCTCATCAGCAGAGCTTGGGGTGCTGATCCCGCCCTCGATTCCCTTGATCCTTTACGGCGTGAGTACCGATACCTCTATCGGGCAGCTTTTTTTAGCGGGCATCGGCCCCGGCATATTGATTGGCAGCGCGCTGATTCTCTTTCTCTACCTGTTCTGCAAAGTGCGGGGCTACGGAAAAGACGACTATAAAGACAGCACCGGTTTTATGGTCTCGGTGAAGCGTGCCTGGGTCGCGATGCTGATGCCGGTGGTCGTGATTGGCGGTATCTACGGTGGGGTATTTACCCCGACGGAAGCCTCCGCCGTGGCCGTGTTTTTTGCGCTGATCGTGGGTGGTTTCTACTACCGGGAACTGAAGGTCGACGACCTCTGGTCGATTATGCGCCAGAGCGTCGTCTCTACCGCTGCCGTCATGCTGATCATTGCCGCCGCCTCGCTCTTCAGCTTTCTGCTCAGCCGTACGGGGCTGCCTGCGCAAATTGCCACTCTGGTCACCAATACCATCAACGACCCGCTGATGTTTCTGCTGGTGGTCAATGCCTTGCTGTTGGTTGTTGGCATGTTTATCGAAACCTCCGCCGCTATTTTAGTGCTGGCACCGATCTTGACGCCGATCGCTATTCAGTTCGGTATTCACCCGGTGCATTTTGGCCTGGTCATGGTGGTTAACCTGGCCCTTGGCATGATCACCCCGCCGTTGGGCGTGAACCTGTTTGCTGCTTGTGCAGTGGCCAAAATATCGATCGATCAGATGCTGCCCTGGCTGGTGCGCTTTGTGCTGGTGGTGCTGGCCTGCCTGATGGCAATTACCTATATGCCGTGGATCTCCATGGGGCTGGTGAACATCTTCTACGGTTAAGCAACGTGCGTTTTCGATTAAAAAACACAATAAAAGGAGTGCCGTATGTCTCAAGTATTAACGTTGCCACCGCAGCAGGCGCTGATTGGTGGAGAGTGGGTAAATACCGCCGCTACGCTTCAGGTAGAAGCCCCCGCCACAGGAGAGCCGCTGGCGCGCATTGCGCGAAGCCAAGGGGAAGAGGTCAATGCAGCGGTACAGGCAGCGCGGCTGGCCTTTTCCGGCCAATTAGGCGAGTGGGCTTGCTGGCCTGCCCGGCAGCGCAGCGAATGGCTACTGCGCTTTGCCGATGTGATCGAAACACACCATGAACCGCTAGCACAGCTCGAGTGTGCCGATACCGGCAAGCCCATGACCCAGGCCAAGGGCGATATATCCGCCTGCGCCCGCTATTTCCGCTTTTATGGTGGGGCGGCGGACAAGCTGCACGGTGAAACTATTCCGTTTGAAAACGACTTTGCCGTCATGACCCTGCGCGAGCCCTACGGTGTGTGTGCCCAGATCATTCCCTGGAACTACCCCTCTCAAATTTTCGGACGCTGTGTGGCGGCTGCCTTGGCGGCGGGCAATACCATCGTGCTCAAGCCCGCCGAAGATGCCTGCCTGAGCGTGCTGCGCCTGGCGGAGCTGGCGGTACATCACGGCTTGCCCGCTGGTGCGCTCAATGTGGTGCCGGGGCTAGGGGCTGAAGCGGGCGCGGCGCTGGCTGCCCATCCCCAGATTGACCACCTATCCTTTACCGGCTCACCTGAAACCGGCACGCATGTGGCCCAGGCCGCAGCGCAACACCACGTGCCCGTGACGCTGGAGCTGGGCGGTAAGTCTCCCCAACTCGTGTTTGCCGATGCGGATCTGGAAAAAGCGCTGCCTGCCGTGGTGCGCGGGATTATCCAGAATGCCGGCCAGACCTGTTCGGCGGGAAGCCGCCTGCTGGTACAGCGTGAAATCGCCGATAGTGTGGTGGCCAATCTGTGTGAGCGCTTTGCTGCTTTGCGCTGTGATGCTGGCGAAGCCGATGCCGACTGTGGCCCGCTGATCAATGCGCGTCAAAAAGCCAAGCTGGACGAACGTTTGTCGGCGGCCAACGCCGATGGCATTCGCGTTGCGGCTAGAGGAGAGCTAGCGTCGGGCGCACCGTCTGGAGGCCACTTTGTGCTACCGCAACTATTGACCGATATTCCCCAAGGGCATGAGGTGCTGCGCGAAGAGCTCTTTGGCCCTGTGCTGGTAGTGCAGGTATTCGAGGATGAAGCAGAAGCGTTAGCACTTGCTAATGCCACTGATTTTGGCCTATGTGCTGGTATTTGGACCCGCGACGGTGGACGACAGCTGCGTTTGGCAAAAGGGATCCGCAGTGGCCAGGTGTTTATCAATAATTACGGCGCCGCCGGTGGTGTCGAGCTACCCTTTGGTGGCGTTGGACGTTCAGGACACGGCCGGGAAAAAGGCTTTGAAGGGCTGCGGAGCTACACACGTATCAAGACAGTGGCTATTAAGCATGACTAGCTAGTTTCAAGAGCGGAGCTATTTACAGCAAGGGAGTTATTACAATGACAACAGTTCGCCAAGTAGGCATCGTCGGGGTGGGTTTGATGGGGCATGGCATCGCCAGCAGCCTGCTGCGTGCAGGCCATCAGGTCAGCTTTCTTGAACACCCAGGTAATCAACCGGTGGAAGACCTGCTTGCGGCCGGTGCTACCGCGCTGAGTACCGGTAGCGAAGTGGCAAACAGCGCTGACGTGGTGATTCTATGTGTCACGGGGTCGCCCCAAGTAGAAGCCGTACTGTTTGAGCCTGACGGCGTAATGGAAGGGCTGAAGGTAGGCAGTGTCATTGTGGACTGCTCGACTGCTTTACCCAGTTCGACTGAGAGAGTCGCTGCAAAGGTCGCGGATGCAGGTGGCCGCTTTATGGATGCCGCCATGACGCGCACGCCGAAAGAGGCCGCAGAAGGGCGGCTCAACTTGATTGTCGGTGCGCCCAAGGCGCTGTTCGATGAAACGTTACCGCTGCTGGAGGGGTTTGCCGAAAATATTGCCCACGCCGGCGATGTAGGCGCAGGGCACACGCTCAAGTTGCTGCATAATTTTGTTTCGCTTGGGTTTTCTGCAGTATTGGCAGAGGCCACGGCGGCTTCACGTAAAGCGGGTATCAGCGATACAGCGCTGCTGGAAGTATTGGGAGCCGGTGGCGGTGGCGGGGTGGTGCTTGAACGCTTGCGGCCTTATATTGCTGAAAACGATCCTTCGGGTTTCAAATTTACAGTGGCCAATGCCAGCAAGGATCTCGGTTACTACCACACCATGACCAATGAGCTGGGGGTGGAGCGCGGTGTTGCCGGGGCCGTCCATGCGCTTTATAGCTCCATTGATGACACGACCTTAGCAGTGCCCGAAATGATAGGCGTGCTGGAGCAGCGAGGTTAATCATCGAACGGCTATTTTCGGACGCTTTGCAACTACTGCCAAGAATTGTGATCAGAGCGTGGTCTGATCACAGTTAGTTTCTACCTAGATAGCCTGAGTTATGTTAATAAACTGTAATTAATAATAGTATTACCGTAACTTTGGTGTTAAATACGGTGTAAAATCTCGCGGTGGGAAGGGTGAGCACTCCTGTAGACGTGTCATCGGTGCTGATACCTGTCAATATGCTTGCTTTTTTGCAGGCATATGTCCGCGCGGCTATTCCACAGGGATGAGGAAATAGAACTTAGGTTCAAGGGGCCGTCGCAACACTGGCTTATGATGCTGAAAATAGTAGTTCTTTGAGAGCTTCAGCAGGTGTTTTCCAATCAAGTGTTTTACGAGGTCTGTCGTTGAGAGTCGTCGCGACAGCGTCAAGCTCATGCTCAGAATACCTGCTAATGTCAGTACCCTTGGGAAAGTATTGGCGCAGCAGACCATTGGTGTTCTCGTTAGTCCCACGCTGCCAGGGACTTCGGGGGTCACAGAAGTAGATTGCCAAGCCAGTATCAAGTCGTAGCTGTGCATGCTGGGCCAGCTCCGCGCCTTGATCCCAAGTGAGCGATTTCCGCAGCTGTTCGGGCAGTGTGGCGATCTTTATGGCGATAGCATCGCGAACAGCCTCAGCCCCGTGACCAGCCAAAGCAGGTCCGTTCTTAACTCTGGCGCCCGTTCCATGATCATGCATGGGCGGCAAGTGAAGAAGTAGCGTGAACCGACTCGTGCGCTCGACTAAGGTACCGATTGCGGAGCTGTTCAATCCAATGATTAGGTCGCCTTCCCAGTGGCCGGGGACAGCGCGATCAGCAACCTCCGCCGGGCGCTGGCTGATCATCACCTCGGGCGAGAGGTAGTGTTTACCGCGCTGCTGGGTTCTCGCTCGTGGTACCCGCAATGCCCGGCCAGTACGCAGACACGCGGACAGTTCACGACGAAGTGCACCGCGGCCTTGAATGTAGAGGGCCTGATAGATCGCCTCGTGAGAAATCCTCATCGTCTCATCATCTGGAAAGTCTACCCGCAGTCGACGGCTGATCTGCTCAGGACTCCAACTGACTCCCCACCGCCGGTCGGCTCGGCGACCATGCCGCCGTCCTCGCCATGGCACATTCGGGCCGGGAATAGGTCTGCCTTCAGCATCGGTCACCTCGCCAGCCAGACGTGATTGCACGTAAGCCTGCAACCAGCCATTCCCTGCAAGCTTGGCAGTTTTGGGCCGTTTGGCGGCTAGCTCTGCTTTCCACTGCGCGACTGTGGCCCGGTACTCCAACACACCGCCCCGGGTCGCAGCGTTACGGCGCAATTCGCGCGAGATCGTCGACGGTGACCTTCCTAGACACCGTGCAATCTCACGAACCCCGTGCCCCTGGACTCGCAATAGTGCGAGTTCCTCGCGCTCTGGGAACGACAAATAACGCCCTGAGGGTGGCACCAAGTTAGAGGGTGCCATCCCGCCTGCCTCGCGGAACCACCGTGGCCCCAACGGTTGTGATACACCACACGCCAAAGCTGCATCCTCGCTCGATAACCCCTCAGCTATTCGCTTCCAGAATGCGCGATTGGTACTCCGCTGATTGATGCTTGGTCGACCAGGCGAACGCATCGGTGCTCGCCCAGTCTTTTCAGCGATCCAACTAGATGATCTTCCCATGTAACACCTCCAATATCGAGGTGTTGCGTCGACCGATTGAATCCGCCGAATGTACCAGCACTATGCGCGTCCACGGTCGGACGCAGATGGCGAGCGGCCTGGCCACGCAGTGGCGATTCTCAACGTGCGGGCAGGCTCGCCAGAGATCCATATCGTTGATGTGAATACGGATTATCAGCGTTTATGGGGTGGCAGCCGTGAGTCATGGCTAGGCTCTCCGCCTGTTATCGTTCAACAGGAGGCTGCTAATCGCCAGATTGTTGCCCAGTTGCATGAAGCACTCCATCCACTCAAAGACAGCGCCGACGGTGCCTTTGAAGGTATTAGTGGTGGTGAAGTATCCCGCCATCATGACGGTAAACGCCGCCATATCGAGTGGCGGATTACAGCCATGGGGGCATGCCACAACGGGCAGTGTACGCTGGTATTAACCCAGCGTGATGTTACGGAACAAATGGAAAAAGAGGCTCAGCTCGAACGCTTGGCGACGACCGATATGCTGACTGGGCTGGTTAACCGATCGCAGTTCGATACCGTGCTGAAAAGCGAGCTAAATCGTCACGATCGCTATTCACGCCCTCTTTCCTTAATCATGCTTGACTTGGATTATTTTAAAGACATCAACGATAACTATGGTCACGACGTCGGCGATCAAGTGTTGATAGAACTTGCTCACCTGCTTAAACGTAACTTGCGTAAAGCAGACTGTTGTGCGCGCTGGGGTGGTGAGGAGTTTATGTTATTAGCCCCTGAAACTTCGCTTGAGCAAGCGGTAAGACTGGCCGATAAAATCCGCAGTACCATCAAGCACGCTGCTTTTCCCATTCAAGGCAGCGTTACCGCAAGTTTTGGTGTGGTCGAGGTGCATCCGCAAGAGTCGCTCAAAAGTGTTATGAAACGCGCCGATAACGCCCTGTATCTCGCGAAAGATAAAGGGCGTGACCAAGTATCCACAGGCGGCTTATTGTCCTCTGCGAAGCAGGCTTAAGCAGGGTCGCGATCAATGGCGAAGGCTGACCATGCTTGACGTACCGACATAATTTCCAAGCGATTGATATTGATATGGGGTGGCAAGGTGGCTAGGTAGTAAAGCTGCTCTGCAATATCTTCCGCTTGGAGCGGCGTTGTACCTCTATACAGTGCGTCTGACGCGGCCTGATTCCCCTTGGTTCTCACCAGCGTAAACTCGGTTTCCGCCATGCCAGGGGCTAGGTCCGTCACGCGCACGCCCGTTCCAAGTAGGTCGCAGCGCAAGTTATAGCTAAACTGCTGAACAAACGCTTTTGACGCCCCATACACATGCCCACCCGGATAGGGCCACTGGCCCGCGACTGAGCCGAGATTAAGAATGCTCGCGCCTTCGCTGTTTTTGAGTAACAGCGGTAAGGCGGCGTGGGTGACGTTAACTAACCCGGTGATATTGGTATCGATCATGGTGTGCCAATCCTGCAGCGCGACCTTTTGCGCGGGCTCCGGCGCTAACGCCAAACCGGCATTGTTAATGAGGCAGGTCAGCGGCAGAAATTTTTCCGGCAAGTTGCTAATACTGTCAGTGACGGCGTCGCTATCGCGGACATCCAGCGCCAAGGTGAGTACGGGTACCTGCTGGCTCAACTCTTTTTCCAGCGCCTCTAATCGCTCCTTGCGGCGTCCGGTAAGAATCAATGACCAGCCTGCTTTGGCGAAGCGCTGTGCCGCCGCTTTACCAAACCCCGAAGTAGCTCCTGTAATAAGTACGCTAGGCATTACACTATCTCCATGTTAATAAACGCATTTAACAGCTCAGTATTGACTGTAAGCAATGTTGGCTCAAGTCGCTAGAGCCAGTGGGCGGTAGCCGGTGAGACATCACATCTGTCCCCTTGATACATAACGATTGGCCCTACAACCTAAGCGGACGAACTCACTAGGCTGGCAAGCACGCTATTCCTTATGGATTAAACAGGGTGCTTGCCATGAACGCCAATCTTGCCGCTTCCTCACTAACCCAACACGCGGTAGATAATCACTATGTACACCGCTTGGACCGTCAGTATGTGTTCCACTCCTGGGCACAGCAAGGCAGTTTAGACCCGATGGTCATCGCGGGAGCGCAAGGGTGCCGTGTATGGGACTATGCAGGTCAGGCGTACTTGGATTTTAGTAGCCAATTAGTGAATACCAATATCGGCCACCAGCACCCAAAAGTGGTGAGCGCTATCCAAGCTCAGGCTGCAAGCCTATGTACCATTGCACCTGCCCATGCCAACGTAGCACGTGGCGAAGCGGCTAAGCGCATTATTGCCAAAGCGCCTGCTGGGTTTAGTAAGGTGTTTTTTACCAACGCGGGTGCGGATGCCAATGAAAACGCCATTCGTATGGCGCGGCTGTATACCGGGCGAACCAAAATACTGTCAGCCTATCGCTCCTACCACGGCAATACCGGTGCGGCGATTGCGGCGACCGGTGATTGGCGACGAGTGCCTAATGAGTATGCCAGTGGCCATGTGCACTTCTTCAACCCCTATCTTTATCGCAGTGAGTTTTGGGCGCGGGATGAAGAGGAAGAGTGTGAACGGGCGCTGACCCATTTGCGCCGAGTGATTGAGTGCGAAGGCGCCAATGCCGTCGCGGCCATTCTGCTGGAAACCATTCCCGGCACGGCAGGTGTGCTATTACCTCCTAAAGCGTATCTTCAGGGCGTCAGAAAGCTCGCCGACGAGTTCGGCATTGTGCTCATACTTGATGAAGTCATGGCCGGTTTTGGCCGCACGGGGCGCTGGTTCGCTTTTGAGCATTACGACATGGCGCCCGATTTGATTGTCTTCGCCAAGGGGGTTAATTTAGGCTACGTACCTGCCGGTGGGGTGATTATTTCAACGCCTATATCGCACTATTTCGATAACCACTTCTTTGTGGGTGGTTTGACTTACTCCGGCCATCCGTTAGCAATGGCGGCCATTGTGGCCACCTTGGATGCCATGGAGGAAGAGGGCATCGTAGAGAATGCCGATAAAGTCGGGAATGGCCTACTAGCCGAAGGACTGAAAAGGCTTGCCGAGCGCCACCCCATCATTGGTGATTGGCGAGGCGTGGGCGTGTTCCATGCTTTGGAGTTAGTTAGCGACCCGGTGCGTAAAACGCCGCTACCTGGCACAGAAGTGTTGAAACTCAAGCAGCTACTGATGGAGCAAGGGCTGCTAGTCTTTACCGTAGAAAACCGCATTCACGTGGTACCGCCGTGTATCGTGACAGCGGAGGAAGTAGAGGAGGGGCTGGCAATTCTGGAGCGCGTTTTTGCAGAGTACGCTGCCTAACCTTGCTCTGAGCTGGCTTTCAGCACAAGGCGTTATCGTAAGCGAGCCCCAGGTGATAGATGCCGGGGGCAATACGCTCTTTTTCGATAGCCCCAAACCCTAAACGGAAAAAGCGGCGTGGCGGTGCCGCATCGAAAAAATGCTGGAAGCCCGGTTCAATCAATACGCCGCGTTGGGCGGCGTGCCAGGCAAGGCGTTGGGTATCGATATTCGCATTGGCTTCCATCCAAAAGGCACTAGAGCGATGGCTGCTGTGGCTATGGCAGCCGGGGAGTGCTTGATCAAGGGCCATCCGCATGGCATCGCGCCGGCCATCAATCTCCTCCACATGCTGTTTTAGATAGCGCTCGTAATAACCCTGAGAAATAAACTGTGCCAACTGATGCTGCAAGGCGGCGGGTGGGTGGCGATACATCATCCGGCGTAGGGCACGCAGCTCATCGATTAATTCGGCATCCGCCACGACATACCCCATACCCCATACGCAGCCCAGGCGAGAGCGCTTTGGACAAACTGCCCATATAAATGATCCGTGCGCTCTGGGCGCTGGCCTTGAGCGCTGGAAGCGCGAATTGATCGCCATGAATCTCGGCGTCGTAGTCATCCTCGATCACGATTTGGTCACGGTGAACGAGTTGCGCCAATAGCGCATCCCGCCGCTCGCGGCTCATCGTAATGCCCGTTGGCACTTGGTGGCTGGGCATCACATAGAGGTAGTCACTTTGCTGGGTGCCTTCCAGTCGCATGCCTTCTGCGTCCACGGTTTGAAACTGCAGGCTGGCGCCGCGCTGGGCAAATACGTTCATGGCCTCGCGGTAGCCGGGGGATTCCAGCGCCACGCGAGTGCCATGATGGCAGAGCAGTTGGGCAATCAAATACAGCGCATTTTGGGTCCCCATGGTGATGAGGATCTCTTCAGAGCGGGCGAAAATCCCCCGGCGCGGTAAGATGCGTTTACGCAGCTGTTCAATCAGCAGCGGGTCATCCTGATCAATTCGATCACGTAGCCAGGGTTTATCACGCTGGGAACTTAACAATCGCCGGGAAACATCGCGCCATTGTGCGAGTGGAAAGAGGCGTGTATCTAACTGTCCATAAATGAACGGGTAAGTATACTCTGACCAATTGCTCGGTTTAAGAATGCCTTGGTAGTTAGTGGGGCGTTGATTGATTCGCTTGTGCCAGTTTGGTGCAGCTAATTTGTTTTTACTGTTTTCGGTTAACGCTATTAGCGACGGGGTGAGTGTTAAATGAGGGTCGTTATAATCAGGGTGCAAATAGTAACCGCTCCGCGGTCGACTAATTAAATACCCATCTTCGACGAGTTTTTCGTAAACGATAGACACGGTGTTGCGCGAAATGCCTAGTTGCTGGGAAAGCTTGCGGCAGGAAGGGAGGGCATCATCACTCGGCAGGCTGCCTACGCGTATGGCTTCCAGCAGCGTTTCTCTCAGCTGTTCTTGCAGGCAGGTGGCAGCGTTGGGGTCGACCTCAAGGCACAGCGTTGTCATGCACTTTCCCCTCTCGATTAGCGTCTTTATCCATTAAACCTAAGCATCTTCCGTGCCAGCTTCATGATCGCCAACTGTCCTTTTACTTTACGCCAACTGGCTCTAATCGAGAGGAGGATAAAAAACTAGGGTGAAGTCACTTTCAACTTGTCACTGTTTGGTTAGTGATAGTTCTCCACTCTAGGGGTATAAGAAGATGAAAAAAATAGCTGTTTTAACCTCCGCCATTAGCGTTGGTGCTCTTGCTTTAGGCATGTCATTAACCGCGACGGCTGCGGACTTAGAAGAAATCGAGAGCCGTGGCTACCTGAGCGTTGCCACCGAAGATAATTACGCACCGTTTAACTTTATGAATGGCAGTGACCCGGATGGCTTTATTAAAGACGTATTGATTGAGCTAGAGGAGTACGCTGACTTCGAGATTCGTCAGGATATTTTGCCGTGGACAGGGCTGCTGGCGTCGGTTTCATCCGGCCAGTACGACATGGCGCTGACAGGCGCTTCGGTAACTGACGAGCGCCTACGCGTATTTAACTACGCACCGCCGTTCGCCTCTGCCCAGCATTTCTACATCAAGCGGGCGGGCGATGACCGAATCAATAGCGTCGAAGATTTAAGCGGTATGACCCTGGGTGTTCAGGCGGGCAGTGCACTGCTTTCGCGTTTGCCTGAGCTGGAAGTCATGCTCGAGGAGAGCGGTGGCGAATTGGGGGATGTTATGCAGTATGAAGCCTACCCCGAAATCTATGCAGATCTCGCCAATGGTCGAGTCGACTATGTAATCAACTCTATCGTCCCGGTAAATGACCTGATTCGTGAGCGCCCCGACGTGTTTGAGGCGGGACAAGCCGTTTCCGGCCCTGGCTATGTGGCGTGGCCTATGCCCAAGGAAAGCCCAGAGCTACTGACCTATATCACCGATTTTATGAGCCATCTGCGTGATTCTGGCCGCTTGGCCGAGCTGCAGGAGAAGTGGTTTGGCGAGTCCTTTGACGACCTGCCGACTACCCCCATCACCTCCGTGGAAGAGTTCCACGAAATGGCCGGTATGTAAGCCATCACCTTCGCCTGCCGCCCAGCCTGGGCGGCAGTCTTCTTATCGCGAACGAGGGGGGTGAGCATGGACAGTAGCGCATGGGGGCTCCTTGTTCAGGGTGCCTGGACAACGCTTTGGATCTCCGGCATCTCCATTGCCATCGGTGTGGTAATGGGGTTGCTGATCGCCTTGCTAAGGGTGGCTAAAATCCCTGTTCTTCACCAGCTGCTAGGCGTCTATATTAGCCTGGCGAGGGCAACACCATTGGTCACGCTGGTGCTGTTCATCTTTTTAACCGCACCGACCATGGGCATTAACCTTAATCGCAATGTGGCCGGTATCATTGCCTTAACCCTGAATACCACCGCTTTTAACGCTGAAATTTGGCGCTCTGCGTTTAACAACTTCTCCAAAGAGCAGCGCGAAGCGGCGCTGGCCATTGGCATGACGCCATGGGTCTACTTCCGCCGGATTATGCTGCCGCAAATTACCATTACCAGCCTGCCGGGCCTGGTCAACGAGATGTCGTTTCTGATTAAAGGCAGCCCCGCCATTGCGGTGATCGGTGTGGTCGATCTTACGCGGGTGACCAATCGTATTTCAGCCGTTACCTACGACCCTCTGCCGCCGATCTTAGCCGCAGCGGCCCTGTATATGCTGATCATCAGCCTATTGGTATGGCTGCAGCGGGTGGCTGAGCGCAAAGCCAGCCGATTGGCCGTCTAACGTGGCCATCAAGGGGAAGCCTTTATGAGCAATTGGGACATTCTTTGGTCATCGTACGATGTGTTTTTGAACGGTTTTTATAACACCTTAAAACTGTTTGGTTTATCAGCGGTGCTGGCATTTATATTGGGTAGCGGGATCGTGTTTTTGTTAGAAGGCTCGCGCCCACGCTTAAAAATACCGCTGCGCATCTTTATTGATGCCATGCGCATGCTGCCGTTTCTGATTCTGGCCTATTTACTCTATTACGGCCTGCCCAGCGCCGGCATCCGCATAAGCGCCTGGACGGCGGGGATTATCGCTCTGGTGATCTATCACGGCGCTTACTTCGCAGAAATACTGCGTGGCTGCCGCGCTACGTTCGCGCAAGGGCAGGTAGAGGCGGCCATCGCCCAGGGGTTTTCTCAGCCCAAGATGTTTATGCGCATTATCTTGCCCCAACTGATCTTGAAGACGCGTGGTCTGCTGGGTAACCAGCTTATTATTCTGCTTAAAGATACCGCCTTTTTGGTCATTATCACCGTGCGCGAACTCACTGCGGCGGCAAGCAGCCTGTCGAGTACCTACTTCATTCCCATGGAAGCCTTCATTGTAGTGATCGGCTTCTACTGGGTGATCAGCATTGGTTTAGAGCTATTTATCAAAATGATTGGCCGTTTTGGCGCCAAGCGAGGATTCGAAAATGCCTAAGACCGCCGCCGTTAGTATTCGCAAATTATCTAAAAGCTTTGATGGCACCGAGGTCCTACGGGACGTCTCGTTGGAGGTTCAGCCCGGCGAAGTGGTGAGCATTTTAGGCTCCTCCGGTTCGGGTAAATCTACCTTGCTACGCTGCATTAATTGGCTGGAGCAGCCTGACCATGGTGATATCCGTATCGACGGCGACCGCATTGGCGTCAGCGACAGCGGCAAGGCCATGTCGCGACGCGAACTAGCGGGTATGCGAGCGCGCCTAGGCATGGTGTTCCAGGGGTTTAACCTCTGGCCGCACTTAAGCGTGCTGCGTAATGTCACTGAAGCACCGATTCACGTGCAGGGGCTAAGTAAAGCGGAGGCCGATGAGCGGGCTATGGCGCTGCTCGAAAAAGTCGGCATGGCCGACAAACGCGAGCAATACCCCTATACCCTTTCAGGCGGGCAAAAGCAGCGCGTCGCGATTGCCCGCGCGCTCGCCATGCAGCCGAAGGTGATGCTGTTTGATGAGCCGACCTCTGCGCTAGACCCGGAGCTGGTCGGCGAAGTGCTGGGCGTCATCAAAGACCTCTCAAAAGAGGGCTATACCATGGTGCTGGTGACCCACGAAATGGAGTTTGCCCGGGCCGTTTCAGATCAAGTGGTCTTCCTCGATAAAGGCATCATTATCGAAAAATCCCACCCCAGTGAGTTTTTTGAAAACCCCAAAACCGACCGTGTAAGGCGCTTCCTGGAACTTGAAGCGCCAGCGGTGTGAATCGAATTAAATAGTTGCTGGTGCCGATGCTTCTTCCGCCGCTTGCACCGCATCCGCCAGCAGTTCGGCGGTAATCGCAGAGAGTGTATAGCCCAGGTGGCCGTGGCCGGTGTTGTAGAACACGGTGGGTAATTTGCCGGGGCCGACCTTGGGCAGCATGTTGGGGAGCATCGGGCGTAGACCTGCCCAGGGCACTACGCGGCGGGTGCTGACGCCGGGGAAGCACTCTTCCACCCAGCGGATCAACGGGCGGATGCGGTTGTCGCGAATATCGCGATTGAAGCCGTTGAATTCGGCGGTTCCCGCGATGCGAAAGCGTTCATCGCCCAGGCGACTGGTCACCAGTTTGGTTTCATCGTCCAGCAGGCTCACGGTGGGGGCGGCCTGCTGAGAGGCGGCATCGTCAAGCTGCACGGTAATCGAATAGCCTTTGACCGGGTAGATGTTTACTCGGTCGCCTAGCTTGGCAGCCATGGCGCGGCTGCCCACCCCGGCGCAGACCACCACGCTATCGAACGTTTCACGCACCGGTTCACCGTCAGCCTCGCCTTCAATGGTGGCGGTGACCCAGGCGTGCTGTTCGTCCGCGCCAAGATCCTGCACGCTGTGGCCATATTTAAGCGTGACGCCACGGCGCTCGGCGGCTTGCGCCAGGCCGTGGGTAAACTTATGGATATCTCCGGTGGCGTCGCTTTCAGTAAAGAAACCACCGTAGTAGTTGCCCGCCAGGGTGGGCTCAATGGTGCGCATCTCATCAGGGCTGACGGCCCGGCGTTCCAGGCCGCCTTTGCTGAGCAGTTGTGAGACTTTGGCGGCGTGGTCATAGCCGGCTTTATCGCGGTAAATATGCAGAATGCCTTTCTGCTTTAAATCAAAATCGATTTGCTCTTCCTGCGTCCACTGAAACAGATGCTCGCGTGCCGCTATGGCTAGCCGTGCGGTTTCGGTAGTGTTGGCAGAGTAGCGGGGAATCGAGGCGATAAACTCGCCAAACCAACTCAGCTTGTGCCAACTGGGGCGAGGGTTGACCAGCAGCGGGGCGTCGTTTCTGAGCATCCAGCGCATGCCCTTAATCACGGTGGGCCAGTGGTTCCACACTTCGGCATTCGAGGCCGAGAGCTGGCCGCCGTTGGCGAACGAGGTCTCCATGGCGGCGTAGCGATGCTTTTCAAACACGGTGACCTGATAGCCACGTTTGGCTAGGGCGTAGGCGCTGGTAATGCCGGTGATACCACCACCGATAACGGCAATGCGTTGCATGATTCTCTCCAGATTGTATGAGCGTCGGGGATACCCGCCTAACGGCGTAGCTGCTGCTGGGCGTACCCCTTCCGTCATGGAACCTGAGAGATTCACGTGCCCGTTTGGCGCGCTTGCTCCTTCGGTGGGCTGAGTGACGCAGTCATCAGCCGCTCTTCGGAAAGTGAGGGTAATAGCGGTCCGGTTGCCTGAGAGTTTCCGGGGCTGTTGCTCCTTCGGCGCTGGCGTCATCCTTGTGAGATGCGCCAAGCTCTCCCGCTACTACTTTGCTGCTTCTTATTTTAAGACTAGCAATTTTAACGCGAACAGTTTTAACGTGATTAGTTTTAGCATGAAATCCGACCAAGGTCGCGAATGCTTATTCCACGGGCCGAGATCGCGAAGTGACATACTTAGCTGGGATGGATTGTCCTATTCTGCTTTGCTCAGCCACTGCATTTAACCGACAATGCTGCTTATTCCCTCTCAGTCCTAGGTATTATCGATGCAATCAAACGCGATGCAGGCAAACGGCTTTTTTGACGAAATCGGCGAAACTATCGGCGAAGCCATCCGTGTGGTGGTGGAGTTTCTGTTAGGTATTTTCACCAATTTCTTTGGTGCCTTTGGTGATTTTATCGATGGCCTAACCCGTTCTCTGGGAATCAATGATTCTTTTTTTAGCATTGCCGTGCTGGTCGTTGGCCTATTGATTCTGTTTGGCGGCGTACGTGCATTTCTGCGCGGCTCGCTGATAGGGGGTATATTTCGTACCTTATTAGGGCTGTTCATTCTTTCTTGGTTAATGATGTAGGAAGACTTTGTTCGGTTAAGTCACCGCCATGAGTTAGTTTCATCCAAGGCATGATGGATTGTCATTTGCTTATTTGGTGCATTTTGGCATCATTTGCACTTATTTTGTGCAAAGCGAGTGCAATGAAAACTTACCTTGGAAAGATGCGGGGGCAGCCAGTTAAGCGTGCCCGGGTAGGCTGGCAGGATGCTTTTTGGTCATGGGTGGGTGCTTTCACCGGGATGGCGGTCATTTGCTGGCTCAGCGCGGCGTGGCTGTCGCAGCAACTGCTCATCGTCGGCTCCTTTGGTGCAACGTCGGTGTTGATTTATGCGGCGCCGGAAAGCCCTTTTGCCCAGCCAAGCCACGTGCTGTTCGGCAGCGTTTTATCGGCGGGCCTTGGCGTTGCTTGCTATCAACTGCTGGGGGCGACGCCTCTCTCCATGGCATTGGCCGTGTCACTGTCGATACTGGTCATGCAACTGACCCACACGGTTCACCCGCCGGGAGCCGCGGCAGCACTGATTGCGGTAGGCGGCGGGGCCAGCGTTCACCAATTGGGTTGGTGGTACCCACTTTTACCGATAGGGGCTGGGAGTGTGGTGATGCTGATCATTGCTATCTTGGTCAATAACCTGGCGCGCCACCGCCGTTACCCCCGCTATTGGTAGTCTCATAGGCGGCTGAGTTGCTGCTCTAGTGCGAAGATGTGGGCATCCTCTGCACCGAGTTCGCGTAGCGCTGCCGCTAGATTGAGTAAGTACTCTTTATTGGGGCCGCTGGGGCCATGTGCGTTAGCTATTTGTAACGCTATTTCGGCCAGCGGCGCCTCTCCCAGAAAGGCCGGGTTATCTTCGCTGGCGAGATAAATCAGCCCTTCGCTCTGGTCGGGTGTGTCGCTGCTGACATCGGTAAACGTCAGCGGTACCTTCTCCCGTAGATAGCCGTTTTTCTCACGAACATCCAGCGGTGCCAGTACTTCTGGCGTAATCCGGTAGGCCATGCCATGGCACACTGCTCCCTCAGCGGGAATCAAGGTTACGACACGTCCTGGCGATTCAAGCGTACCGCGATGGTCGTGGGAGCCTTGCCAAAATCGCCGTTCCCAGCCGTGTATAAACGCCGGGCGACGCTCTAGATAGGCAAAGTCTGCCTTCCAGATCAATGAACCGTAACCAAATAGCCAAATAGCCTCATGACCATCGAAGAAATTTCTTTGCTGGTTAAGCGCAGTGGTATCAAGCATCGGTATCAGGCAACGTTTTTAAGTCACATTTTCAAGTAACATGATGGGCAGTTACGGTGTAAAACCACCATCTTAACATGTCATGGATGATCACCCACTTGATCGCCATGACCCCAACAGGAGGCTGCGATGCGCGCGATTTTTTTGGTCGATAACGGCTCGCTACGAGCGCAGGCAACGCTGAATTTACGTCGCGTGGCGGCGTCGCTGAGTGAGCTTATGGGTGAAACCGTACAGGCGGCCTCCCTGCTGCACTCCAATAAGATCCCCGTGGAAGAGGTTAATGGCATTGCTGCCACGACCCTTGGCCCCGCCGCTGAACGCAGTGCCGAACAAGGGGCAACGGAGATTATCGTGCTGCCGTTCTTTTTTGGCCCCAGTAAGGCCCTGACTGGCTACCTGCCTGAACGCATGGCCACGCTGCAGGAGCGCTTTCCCCACGTGAAGGTGCGGGTAGCCCAGCCTTTGGTGGATGAGTTGGGTGATAACGACCTGCGGTTAGCTCATTTGCTGGCCGACAACGTTCGCGAGCAGCTTCGGTCTGGTGCTAAGCCGCATGTGGCGCTGGTGGATCACGGTAGCCCCATTCCTGACGTTACCGCTGTGCGCAACCGCTTAGCAGGTCAGCTTAGCGTGCTGCTAGCCGATGACGTAGCGTGTGTTGCCGCTGCTTCCATGGAGCGTCGCGAGGGAGATGAGTACCGCTTTAACGAGCCGCTGTTGGAAAACTTACTAGCGTTACCTGAGTTCAACGCAGGCCCGGTCATTCTTGCCATGCTGTTTCTTTCGCCAGGGCGCCATGCGGGCGAGGGGGGCGATATCGCTGACATATGCGCGGCGGCTGAAAAGCAGCATCCTGGGCTTTCTGTTACCACGACCAAACTGGTGGGTGAACATCCGGGTATTGTCGATATTCTGGCGACGCGTTTACGCCAAGCACTTGATGATCAACGCTTTCTACTCGATATCCCAGCGATCACCTGATGTGACTAAAGTATGATGGGTGAATGCAGGTCAAATAGCGCGTAGAATCGCGAGCCTTTCTATTTATTGTAAAACTGTCATTACTGACAATGTGCTAACCAGGGCTCCTTTTGTGATCGCAACCGCCAATATCACCATGCAGTTTGGGGCTAAGCCCCTGTTTGAAAATGTCTCCGTTAAATTCAATAACGGCAATCGCTACGGCCTGATTGGCGCGAACGGCTGCGGCAAATCCACCTTTATGAAAATTCTCGGTGGTGATTTGGAGCCCTCTTCCGGCCAGGTGATGCTGGATAGCAGTACGCGGTTGGGTAAGCTACGTCAGGATCAGTTTGCGTTTGAAGATGAGCGGGTGATCGACACCGTGATCATGGGCAATGTCGAACTGTGGTCGGTCGCCGCCGAGCGCGAGCGTATTTACTCGCTGGCCGAGATGAGCGAAGAGGACGGCATGGCCGTTGCTGACCTGGAAGTGCGCTTTGCCGAGCTGGATGGCTACACCGCCGAATCCCGCGCCGGTGAACTACTGCTGGGCTTGGGTATTCCCATTGAGCAGCACACCGGCCCCATGAGCGAAGTATCGCCCGGCTGGAAGCTGCGCGTACTGCTGGCCCAGGCGCTGTTCTCCGACCCCGATGTACTGCTGCTGGATGAGCCGACCAACCACCTGGATATCAACACCATCCGCTGGCTTGAAGATATTCTCAAAGCGCGCAGCAGCACCATGATCATCATCTCTCACGACCGTCATTTCCTGAATAGCGTCTGCACCCACATGGCGGATCTGGATTACGGCGAAATTACCCTGTTCCCAGGTAACTACGATGATTACATGACCGCCGCCACCGCTGCGCGGGAGCGCCAGCACTCGGATAACGCCAAGAAAAAGGCCCAGATTGCTGAGCTGCAGCAGTTTGTTAGCCGCTTCTCTGCCAACGCCTCTAAAGCCAAGCAGGCGACTTCTCGGGCGCGTCAAATCGATAAAATCAAGCTGGAAGATATCAAGCCTTCCAGCCGCGTAAGCCCTTTTATCCGTTTTGATCAGGCCAAGAAGATCCACCGTAACGCTGTCAATGTGGATGCCATTACCAAAGGCTATGACGGTGAACCGCTGTTTAAGCGCTTATCCATGACCGTGGAAGCCGGCGAGCGCATCGCCATTATCGGCCCCAACGGCATTGGTAAAACCACGCTGCTCAAAACGCTGGCAGGCGAGCTGCATCCGGACGCAGGTGAAGTGAAGTGGACAGAAGCCGCTGAAGTAGGCGTTTTTGCCCAAGATCATAGTGATGACTTTGCCGTCGATGCCACGCTGTTTGAGTGGATGTCGAGCTGGACCACGGGCGGTGAGCAGGTGGTTCGCGGTGCCCTGGGGCGGATGCTGTTTTCCAGCGATGATATTGGCAAGTCGGTGAAGGTGATTTCCGGCGGCGAACAGGGCCGTATGCTGTTCGGTAAGTTAATCCTTACTCAGCCCAACGTGATGCTGATGGATGAGCCGACCAACCACCTGGATATGGAGTCTATCGAAGCGCTGAACCTGGCCTTGGAGAACTACCCCGGCACGCTGCTGTTTGTCAGCCATGACCGCGAGTTCGTCTCTTCACTTGCCACACGGATTATCGATATGCAGCCGGAAGGCATTGTCGATTTCAGCGGCAGCTACGATGACTATCTGCGCAGCCAGGGAGTGGTGTAACGCTGTTTTTGGCAGCATAGCGCTGTCAGTCTATTCACCGATAATTTGTTCAAAGGTGCTGTCAGTGGCGGGTTCGCGCTCGTCATTGAGCATTTTGCCGCTAAACACCGTCTGCATCTCTTTGGCGAGTTCTACGTAGACATGCATTTGTTGATTACGTCGCTTACGTAGCGGTGGTTTCACTAGCAAGCTAATCCCCCTGATGGGCTCATGGGTTTCCCCACGCAGCAGATCAGGCATTTCCCCTGGCGGAAATGCGTTGGCGATAGTGATTGGGTTAGACGGCTGTTGGCCTTCGATAAAGAATATTTTCTTGAGCGCGTCGTAGTGGGCGTTCTTCTCCCTTAGCCACTGGGTAAGGCGCTCGTCTGAATCTGCACTAGGCTGATCAAAGATGATAAAAAGCGAATGCTGCTTAACTTTTTTAGTTTGCTTTGAAGGGGCATGTTCGTCAGGTTCTTGAACTTCGTCAGTGCTGTCTACTTGTACCGGACGAGGGGCAGCGGCTTTCGCTTTCGCCGCGCGCCGTCGGCGCCACCACGGGACAATGACATATATAAATATCGCTGTTGCCATTGCGCCTAATACCAGCGATGCGAAGGCGAGTACTATTATAGTAGTGGTGCGATCCATACTCTCAGAACCCTTTGTTTTTTTAATCCACGCTTAGGCTTTATTTAGCCGAAAAATAGTGGCATTGAGGGCCAGCGCCAGCGCTACCCATAACCAGTAAGGCACCATTAGCCACGCGGCTAAGGGGCTGACATGGGAAAACAGTGCAATGCAGACCGTGATGAGCCCTAGCAACCCCGCAATATCGATGAGGGCGAGAGCAATCTGTTTGCGCCTGAAGAACAACCAGGACCACGCCGCATTAGCGACCAATTGCAGTGCATAGACCGCTAAGCTGGCAGTGCGCCATGTCGACGCGTCTGCCATATAAAGACGCCACGCAGCGATAGCCATCAATAAGTACAGTATGCCCCAGGCAATAGGAAAGGCGATATCTGGCGGTGTCCAACGTGGTTTGCGTAACTCGCGGTACCAGCCATCAGGGCGAAAACGCGCACCGGTGCTGGCGGCAAGGCCAACCAGCAAGATCGACACTAACAGTGCCAACAGGGAACCAACCATGTATCACCTTTTCGTTAAAACGAAAGAATCAATAGCCTAGCAGCGTTTGCAAGGCTTTAGACATAAAAAAAGCATCACTAAAGTGATGCTTTTCTGTGGAAAGGGTTCAGTATCAGGCGAACGTTAGACGCTCTTACCCCTGGCGATCATAACCGTTATCCATAAACGGATAGTCGGTATAACCCTTCTCATCGCCGCCGTAGAACGTTTCATGGTTCGGCTCGGTCAGCGTCGCGTTAACACGGAAGCGCTCTAGCAGGTCCGGGTTGGCGATGTAGGGGCGACCGAAAGCCACGGCATCGGTGGTGTTTTCGCTGATGCGTTTCTCGGCGTGCTCGGCGTCGTAGTTGCCGCAATAGATCAGGCTGCCGCTAAAACGTTCACGCATCTGCTCGCGGAAACCCGCGGGGAAGGTGATATCGCCGCCCGCCCAGTTGGGTTCGTTGAGGTGCAGGTAAGCCAGCCCACGCTTGGAAAGCTGATCGGCCATGTAGAAGGCCATCGCTTCCGGCTCGTCGTCGGTCAACCCAAAGAGCTCGATAAACGGCGTCATGCGTATACCAACGCGGTCAGCACCGTAAACGTCAATCACCGCATCAACCACTTCCAGCGGGAAGCGGGCACGGTTTTCCAGCGAGCCACCGTACTGGTCGGTACGCTCGTTGGTGCCGGTCGCCAGGAACTGGTTAAGCAGGTAAGCATTAGCTGCGTGAACTTCGACCATGTCGAAGCCCGCGCGCTTGGCACGCTCGGCCGCTTGGCGATAATCCTCGACAATACCGGGGATTTCATCGGTTTCCAGCGCACGCGGTGTGCTGGTGGGGTGCTGGCCAGCGGTGCCGTCTTCAAACTCGACGAAACACTGCGCGCCTTCGCCCTTCAAGGCGCTCGGGGCAACGGGTTGTTGGCCATCGGGTTGAACCATTTCGTGTGAAACGCGCCCAACATGCCACAGCTGCAGCGCCATACGGCCGCCTTTGGCGTGAACAGCATCTACAACGCCTTTCCAGCCAGCTTCCTGTTCATCGGTCCAGATGCCTGGCGTATACACATAGCCACGGGCGGTCGCGGAGATATTGGTGGCTTCGCTGATGATCAACCCAGATCCAGCACGTTGACCGTAGTAGGCTTCCTGCATCTTGCCCGGCACGCTGTCAGGCGTACGCGCACGAGTCAGCGGTGCCATGATGACGCGGTTAGGAATCGTCAGGCTACCAAGCGATGTAGGGGTAAACAGTGTTTCATACGCCATAGAGTAAAACTCCTTTTGAAGCAGTGGGTATCATCGTGGCAAACAGAATAGACCAGTTTACTAGTAAGCGCCAACGACGATGCTATGCCCTTGTAGATGGGGACGTGAGGGGCAAAACAAAACCCCGCCAATCAAATAGGCGGGGTTAGGGAAAACTTGGATTGTTTATTACAGCTTCTGCCAAGGCCAGCGGCGCTTAGCTGGCGTATCGATTTGGCCGATGGCGCTTGAAAGCGGCAACATAATGGCACCCAGCTGGCGATAGCAAACGGCGCTGTTCAGCACGCCGGGGCATTGCTTTAGCAGCAGGTCGCACTGTTGCGAGGCGATAAAAAGCTGCTCAACCACGGCAGGCGCGAACAGCGGCTTGGCTTGCTGGCAGCAGTGGGTCAGCTCACGTGAGAGCATCGAGAGCATGCTGGTATCCAGCCAGCAGGGCAGCGGGTCGTCAAAGCGGCCAGCAATGGAGTGCTGAACCGCTTCAAACGAGGTGCGTAAAAACATGACTGTTTGGCGAAGTTGCCGCTGCTCGCTAGTCATCCCACTTGTCCCTCACCTATGCGCCAAAAAAAGAGAGTGTTTCTCATTTGCATCTTTGGCGACAATAGCGCTCCTCTATAGGCCTGTCAATGCTGCGGCTATCGGGAGCTTAAAGCTGAAGGTTAGCCGTGCGCCTTGAACAGCTGCCAGTCGTTATTGGTTAGTGGTTTGGCTCCCTGCTCGGTCACCACGACGGTATCGCTGATGCCGACGCCCCATTGGCCGGGCACGCGTAGGCAGAGCGGTAAATGAAACACCATATTTGCTTCAAAGGTGCGCGACTGGCCTTTGGCGATAAAGCCCGTGCCCTCTACCCAGCTAGGCGGAAACTGCGCGCCCACGGCGTAGCCAAACACGCCGGAGAAAAAATACTGGTCGCGCTGCGGGGCGAGTAAAGCATCAACCGCTTGGGCGGCGGCGTCGAAACTATTGCCGGGCCGCATAGCGTCGCAAAGCGCCTCGAATATAGAACGGCAAAGGTCGCGAGTGGCGGAGAGAGCCGCGTTGGGAGTGCCGGTCACCGCGGTGCGCATCATGGGGGCCGTGTAGCGCTGATACGCGGCGCCGAACTCCAAGAACACTGGCTCATTAGGCTGAATCACGCGCCGCTTATGATTGACGTGTATCACACCAATGCGGTGCCCGCTGGTCACGATCGGCTGCAGGCTCATAAACTCGCTGCCATTTTCCAGCAGCGCTTTGGCACCCACCGCGGCAATATCGTTATCGGTCATGCCTGGGCGAATGCTCTGAATCGCCGTCTCTAAACCGAGTGCCGTGATACGGGCACTCTCTTGCAGCATCTCGAGTTCAGCAGGGCTTTTCACAATTCGAATGGCGTCGACTAGCGCGCCTGCTTCGCTGAATCGTTCGCGGCCAATGGTCTGCATCAATGCATCAATCACCCCAAAACGCAGCCCGCTGCTCCAGCCATCAATACCGATGTGCTGGCAGGGGGTAAGCAGATCCGCCAGCGGGGTGATGATCTCATCCAGGTTTTCCCAGCGGTAGCCGATAATCTCATCGACCCGAGCGGTGACCACCGCCGCACCGGTTTCAATGGAGGCAACTTGCAGCACTAACCGTTCTTGCGTGCAGACCAAACAGGCATGAACCGAGACTTCAAAGGTGTGGTAGCCCGTGAGGTAGTTAATATCGGCGGGGTCGGTGAGCAGCAGCGCATCTAACCCTTGCTCGGTCATCGCCTGACGCACCTTGTCCAGGCGCGCTTGGTATTCGGCAGCGGGAAAGGGCACTTCACTCTGGGCAAGTGTTTCAGTCAGGGCTTTGCGGTAGTGATGATAATCCATAGCGACCTCCGTTGATGGCTATGGTCAGTATAGGCATCAACGGCAAGCCCGCTTTTATCGCCCTCAACGCTAGCGGGTGAGCAAGAATATCCCCTGCGCAAAGTAGAAAATACCGATGCCGGTCACGATCCAGCGGGTCCAGGTGCGAAAGTTGGCATCGGTGAGGCGGTGCAAAATGCGGTTCCCCGCTTGCGTGCCGAGCATGGCAAACGGTGCGGCTAGCAATACGATGCCCCATTCGCCTGCGCTAAGCGCCATGGCGGCACCCAGGTAGAAGATGATTTTAATGCTGTGAGCCACCACCTGAATCATCGCCTTGGTGGCCACCACTTGGCGGCGGTCCATGCGCGAGCGCACAAAGAAGATATCGATGAGTGGCCCGGAAACCCCGGCGGCAATGGTTAACCCGCCTGATGCAATGCCGCAGCAAAACGCATGGCTGGCGCGGTTGGCATTGAGATGAAACCAGCGCTTAGGCAGCCACACCAGTATCGGCAGCAAGCCAATCAGCAGCGAAACGCTGGCGGCATTGGGGCTGTAGTTAAATAGCAGGAGCAGGCCAGCGGCGCTCAACACGCCCAGCGCCATAAACGCGACGATGCGCCAGACGATATAGTGCCGCGAGAGCCAAGCGCGTGATCCATTGGCCGTGAGCTGTATCACGCCATGCACGGCCATTGCCGTACCGGCGGGGAATACCAACAGCAGAAACCACAGCAGCACCAAGCCGCCCGCCATCCCAAATACGCCGGAAAGCATCGAGGTGAAAAACACCACGCTGACCAGCGCCACACCAATCCATAGTGACATCGTTTATTCCTTAACTACGGCAAAATGGCCAGACTTGGTAAAACTTCCGGCACTGAAACTCCGCTTCACAGCTGTTGAGTTGGGCCTGGTAACGATTAGCGCGCGCCGCCACTTCTCGACCTGCCCTTAATACCTGCGGTTTGCCGCGGTACGTGCCGCGTTGATAGCCACCGGCGCCTTCGTGATAGGCGTAATAAAGGTGCTCAGGATTACTCAGTGATATCCCCGCCTGCTGTTGGGAACGGCGGTTGTACCAGCCGATAAAGTCGGTGGCATGCTTCATATGCGTTCGCCGTGCAAATAGGCTGCCCGCTTGGTTTTCGTATTCGCCCCATACCGGGTCCTGCGCCTGAGCATAGCCTTTAGCAGAAGAAGGGCGCGGGCCGGGAATAAAGCCTAAGTAGTATTTTCGATCAGGGCGAATATGGCTACGAAATGAGGACTCCTGCTGGATAAACGACATCTGAGTCGCAATCGGCGTGCCCCATTTTTCCTCGGACTCCTGGGCGTAGTCGTACCAAGTGGGCTGCTCGCGGAATATCTCGCAGAGATTAGTTTGATCTTGGGGTGGGTTGGGGGCAAAGGTGGCGCAGCCAGAGAGGAGCAGCACAAAAGCCAGTGATGCCCAAAGGCGTAGGCGAGCGAACGCATTTGAAGAGGCAACGGTAAAACGATCAACAGGGCAGCGCATAAATGTCCTTGTGAATAAGCTCTTGTGAGTAAACCCTTGTGGATAAGTCGTTGAAAGATTGTGGATAAGATGTTGATAAGTGCTTCCCTCCTCACCCATGCGCTATCAATGGCGCCTAACGCAGCAGCGCTTCCAGACTGCGACGAAGCCGCTGCGCTTCACGCACCAGCGTTTCCCCAGACAGCATGCCGACGCCCATCACCAAGCCGACCCTTGAGTCAGTTGGCGCGCACACCGGGCTTAACGGCCGCACGATTAAGTGCTCTTTCAGCAGTGATTGGGCGATGCCCACATCGTTGACGCCCGGCGCAAACTCAACGCAAAGGCTGATCGCGCTGCTGGGCGGTGAAACGCTGCGTACTTGCGGCAGCGAACGCAGTTGGTCATGCAGCACCTGCTGACGCCCTAAATAGTCGCGCTGAATGCGTCGGCACCAGGCATCCAGGTCGCCATCAAAAATAAACTGGGCCAGCACGGCTTGATCCAGCATGCGCCCTTCGCGGAAAAGCTCGCTGCGCAGGCGGTTCATCGGCGCCGCCAAGTGGCGTGGAACCACTAAATAACCCAGCCGCAGCCCCGGAAACATCATCTTGGAAAACGATCCTACCAGCAAGTGGCGTTCTGATTGGGGCGAAAAGAGCAGGTTAGGGTGGTCGTCGCGATTGAACTCATAATCATCCTCGACAATATAAGCGGGCGATAAGGCATCGCATAAGCGTTGCTTATCGGTAGCGCTGGTGGGCACGCTGAGTGGGTAGTGATGCGAGCCGGTTAGGTAGGCCAGCTTCACCGGGGCAGCAACAGGCGGGAGTATGTGCCCCTGCTCTGGCAGCCACGGCACCACTTCAATGTTCAAGCCAGCGGCGGTAAAGACGTTGCGCGCCCCCCAGTAGCAGGGCGACTCCATGGCAACGGTGTCACCCACATCCGCCAGCGCCATGGCACACAGCTCGATGCCGTTATGGGTGCCGTCGGTAATGATGATCTGCTCGATATCGCAATCAAGGTTACGCCAGCGGGCTAGAAAATCGCGAATGGCGCGCTTTAGCGGGCCATAGCCGCCCGTGGAGTAAGAGAGCAGCAGAGCGTTTTGCGGCACCGTTACGCTCGAGTAGAGCTGGCGCCACTTACGCATCGGGAACTGGGCGATATCAGGAATCCCGGGCACGAAGGCGCCGCTTTGGATCGTACTTGCCCCCGGCCAACGCAACACTCGTTGTGCACGTTTTGATAGCTGCACACTTGTGGGTTTTGAGACAGTAGGGGCCGACACTTTGCAACTCCAAGTGCCACTGCCATGAGAAGTCGTAAGCAGACCTTCTTTAATCAGCGTCGCAACGGCTAGTGACAATGTATACCGAGCGACGCCTAACGCTGCTGCTAGTTGCCGGTGAGAAGGTAGGCGAGTCTGGTTAGGCCACTCCTGGGTAACAGCTTGTCTCAGCGCTTGCTCAATTCGCACTTGTTTACTTAAGCGTTCAGGTTGCTGCGCATAGTGTTTTACAAGTTGTTGTAAAGCTGACTGGCCATCCATCCTTATCCTCAACATCACAGTGCCCACCAATGTATCAGTAAAACAGAAAAGTGGTCTGGTTGAACGCAAAAGTGGTGCATTCGCCTGCAACCACATTACTGCTAGCGTGCACGCAATGTTATTAATCAGGAGAAGACCATGAGCTTTATCGAACAGTGGTTACATGATGCAGTGCCTGCCCTGGTGGGCAGCGAGTGGCGCAAAGGTCAGCAAAGCTTTGCCGTCGATAACCCCGCCACCGGCGAAACCATTGCCCGCGTGGCCGAGATGGGCGCTGATGACACCCGCGACGCCGTCGCCGCCGCTTACGAAGCAGGCGCTGCGTGGCGCGCCACGCCCGTCAAACAGCGCTCGGCCCTGCTGCGCCGTTGGTTTGAACTGATCAATGAGCACGCCGACGACCTGGCCCGCCTGATGACCTTGGAGCAGGGCAAGCCGCTGGCGGAAGCCAAAGGCGAAGTCACCTACGGCGCCTCGTTTATCGAGTTCTTCGCCGAAGAAGCCAAGCGTATGGCCGGGGAAACCCTGCCCAGCCACGGCGCCGACAAGCGCCTGCTGGTGCTGCGCGAGCCGGTCGGCGTGGTGGCGGCAATCACCCCCTGGAACTTCCCGCTGGCGATGATCACCCGCAAGTGCGCCCCGGCCCTGGCCGCTGGCTGCACCGTGGTGATCAAACCGGCAGAAGCCACGCCGTTAACGGCGCTGGCTGCCGCCTATTTAGCGCTGGAAGCGGGCCTGCCCGCAGGCACTATCAACGTGGTTACCGCTTCCAAGCCCGCGGCCGTGGGAGAAGTGCTCACCACCGACCCCCGAGTGCGCAAGGTCTCGTTCACTGGCTCAACGCCAGTTGGCAAACACCTGCTGGCCCAGTGCGCCAGCACGGTGAAGAAAACCGCCATGGAGCTGGGCGGCAACGCGCCGTTTATCGTCTTTGACGACGCCGATGTGGATGCCGCCGTTGATGGCGCCATTGCCTCCAAATTCCGCAACGCCGGGCAAACCTGCGTGTGCACCAACCGCTTCCTGGTGCAGGACGGCATTTACGATGCGTTCGTCGCCAAGCTCACCGAGCGTGTGAACGCCCTAAAAGTGGGCGATGGCCTGGCAGAGGGCAGCATTATCGGTCCGCTGATCAACCAAGCGGCAATCGATAAAGTGCAGCGCCACGTAGACGACGCCCAAGGCAAGGGCGCACGTCTTATGTGCGGCGGCAAACTCCACGCTGCCGGTGAGCGCTTCTATACGCCCACGGTGCTGGCCGATGTCACCACCGAAATGGCCGTGGCCGATGAAGAGACCTTCGGCCCCGTGGCGCCGGTGTTCCGCTTCAAGAAAGACGAAGAAGCCATCCAGATGGCCAACGATACACCGTTCGGCCTGGCCGCCTACTTCTATGCCACCGACTACCGCCGCATCTGGCGCACCATGGAAGCGCTTGAATACGGCATGGTCGGCGTCAATGAAGGCTTGATCTCTACCGAGCTGGCGCCGTTTGGCGGTGTAAAAGAGTCCGGGTTGGGCCGTGAAGGTTCCCACCATGGGTTGGATGAGTTTACGGAACTGAAATACGTCTGCGTAGGCGGTTTATAAAGAGAACGATGATGACGAACCAAGAATTGAACGACCTGAAAAACCGCTACGTGGCCAACGGTGCCGCCACGCCGACCACCCAGTTTGCCGAGCGCGCAGAAAACGCCGAAATGTGGGACGCCGACGGCAACCGCTGGATCGATTTCGCGGGCGGCATTGGCGTGCTCAACCTGGGCCACCGCCACCCGAAAATCGTTGCGGCGGTAGAAGCACAGCTCAAGAAAGTGATGCACACCAGCGCGGCGGTCATCTCCTACGCGCCCTACGTGCAGCTGTGCCAAAAGCTCTGCGAACTGACGCCGGTGCGTGGCCCCGAGCGCAAGGCCATGCTGGTGAACACCGGTGCCGAAGCGCTGGAAAACGCCGTGAAGATCGCCCGCGCCGCCACTGGCCGCACCAGCATCATCACGTTCGATGGCGCCTTCCACGGCCGCACCATGATGACCCTGGCGATGACCGGCAAGGTGCTGCCCTACAAGAACGACTTCGGCCCCATGCCGGGCGACGTGTTTCGCGCACCGTTCCCCAACCCGCTGCACGGCATCAGCGAAGAAGCCTCGCTGAACGCCATTCGCACGCTGTTCAAAACCGATATCGCCCCGCACCGCACGGCGGCTATCGTGATCGAGCCGGTCCAGGGCGAAGGCGGCTTCTATATCGCCTCGCCAGATTACCTGAAAGCGCTGCGCGCCCTGTGCGACGAGCACGGAATTCTGCTGATCGCCGACGAAGTGCAATCCGGCTTTGCCCGTACCGGTAAGCTGTTTGCGCTGGAACACAGCGGCATCGAAGCGGACATTCTGACCACCGCCAAGAGCCTCGCCAACGGCATGCCGCTCTCTGCCGTAGTCGGCACCGCCAAGGTAATGGACGCTTCCGGCCCCAACTCCCTAGGCGGCACCTACAGCGGCAACCCGCTCTCCTGCGCAGCGGCGCTGGCGGTGATCGAGGTGATCGAAGAGGAGAACATCCTGGCCCGCAGCGAGCAGATGGGCAACATGCTGGCCGAACGTTTCGCGGTTTGGGAAGAGCGTTTCCCCGCTGTGGCCCACGGCCGCCAGCTAGGCGCCATGGCGGCGTTTGAACTGCTCAACAGTGACGGCAAGCCAGATACTCAGATGACCGGCGCGTTATGTGCCAAAGCCCGCGAGAAAGGTCTGATCCTGCTCTCCTGCGGTTTCTACGGCAACAGCATCCGTATTCTGGTACCGCTAACGGTGTCGTCTGCGGTGTTGGAAGAGGGCTTGAGCATTATTGAGCAGTCGTTGGAAGCGCTTAGCTAAAACCTTTCTAAGCATCAGCTAACCCGCCATCGTCAAACAGCGAAAGCTGTTGGCGATTGGCGGGTTTTTTTATGGACGTTGAAAGCCCACAGCTGAGATAGTCAGTCGCCCTAAGCGCCCTGTGCTAAGCTGGATTTGGTACGCTAAACTGTTATGGCGATCATGTCAGCGCGTTCATCTGGCCATAAGATGGGCAGTCTAATACCTGTTATGAATTAAAGAGGAGCATCAGTTGGCTGACATGACTAACTCAGCACATAGAATACTCGCAGTTGTGCAAAAAGCGTCCGGCCAGCCGGATGATAAGTCCACGGCAGAGGCATGGGCATCTGTCTTGGGCCTAGATGAAAAGACTGCTAAATCAGACCCTCATCCGATCTACGCTCAATTACAGCTTGTGCGGGAGGAAATCGACGGTATTTCTAGATCAATGTCTACCGTGGAAATTCCTGTTGACTTATATGGGCCTTACCTTGAGAGAGTTTCGAAAACAGTTTCGGTTACCAATCTTGCTGCACCTTGGAGAAATTACAAAAAACACCTTCAGCCAGATGTGGTGCTTTGTTTGAAATATTGTGCTGCGTTGCTTCCAGCGGAAGAGCCAATTGATCACGAAGAGCTTCAGCGCATCCTTGACCGGGTTCAGGAGCTAAGGCAAGAAATCGAAAACAGTTCATTGTCCGGCCATGTATATGATTTCCTCGCCGGGCAACTGGATATCATTGAAAAATCCATTAAGCAGTATCCAATCAAGGGTGCGGAGTCAATCCGGAAGGCATTCTCTGAGGGTTTTGCGGATTTAGCTAATCGCGCAGATGATCTGCGAAATGAGGATGATAGGGAAGAAGCTGCGAAGGTGGCAGGATTATGGGCTTCGTTGAAGCGCGCAGGAAATGCAGTGGTTGATGCTGATCGCATTGCAACTGCTTATGTAAACCTGATTGAAAAGGGACAAACGGCTGCCGACGCTGTCACCGGCCTACTGCAAAACTCATAACAAATGACAGTTGCCGGACGCATCTACGCTGGCACTCCCGCACTCCGCAAAGCCAGTTGTTATGTGGGAAATAGGAGTTAAGTGAATGGCTTATGCCGACCATGTGCCGAGAAAAGTTTGGGATTAAAGATATGAGTGGTTGCGCCAAGTGGAGGAAGAGTGTCTGCATCCATTGGCCTCTTACCTCCTGAGTTCACAAGGTATCTTTGTCGCATATGATATTGAAGCAGCTTTTTGTGCTGGCGCTTGGGTTTCTGTAATTGTTTTGGCGCATGCTGCCATAGACGCAACAATGCGAGATACGGAGGCTTTGGATTATCGTTCTAACTCGAAAGTCATATTCAATGATGATCTTGATTTGGAGTGTCTTAGGAAAACTAGAAACACACTGGTACATGTTTCTGAGGGCGGTCAGTCTAAGTTCCTGCCAGAAGGTGAAATGGACAATATCGCTGAGTATCATGATTCTTTAAGAGAGGCAGCAGAGAAATCAATTCGGCTATTGTTTAAGGCTATTTATGCAAATCCAGGCATATAATCAAGTGCACCAATTCGCTACGGCTTTCGGCCCGCCGGACTTGTTCCTGCGTCGCTTGCTGTTGTGCACGGCGTTAGTTGCTTTGATGCGATGAAACAGACTTACTTCTTTCCTTTGTCGTTTCTAATCCCCAATTTCGAGGGGGAAACGATAAACGTCGGCCAGTTTTCGTTGCGTAAAAGGCGCTGGGATACATCCACATTTGACTTTGCGACTTTGGCCACAAAACACAAGCTTCACCTGCCATATCAACTGATGGATGTGCTTATTGGCAAGTGCAATTGCGAGCTTGCGATTGCGGGAAAAGACACATTCGAAGCAGCGGCTGATACGTTCCAAAGTTTTCGATTGGGTCTTTATCTACAAGGAGTTTCTCCGTTTCTTGTCCCCTACAGCACCACTGAATCTATCAACGATTACTCCGGAGTCAATGAGCGTGATTCTGCGATAAGTCGCGGGGTGCTACCCAAAATTGAATCTGCATTTTCCTCCCATAATCACGAGCTTGAAGCCTGGCCGATGGAGTTAACAACTCAATGCATGGTAATACCAAGCGCATTTGGTCTGAGCTCGCAAAAAATTGAGTCTGCGGTCGCGTTTGCCCAGGCTTGGGGAGAGCTAGCGTCGGATAACCCTACTCTTCAAGTTGTCACGCGTACATCTGCTTCAGCAGTCGTCCTAGGTTCGTATGAGCAGTCGATCCTCCACATCTGGACAGCTATCGAAGCTCTTTTCAAATCAGTTAGCTCAGAAGTTAATTTTCGTTTGTCGTTATATCTTACACAGCTGTGTGCCGAAGGCGAGGCGCGGAAGGTCTTCCATTCGAACGCTAAGTCTGCATACAACATACGAAGTAAGATTGCGCATGGCGCGTCTAAGAAGGTCACGTTCGAGCAATGGAAGCAAGCCTGGGATCTCTTGCTTGCATCGGTCTCCGCGATTGAGAAAAGGGGCCGACTCCCAAATGAAGAGGATCTTTTAGATGAACTTCTATCAGCAAGCACCTAACCATCGCAGGCAATGGGACAAAATTTTCGCGTACTACAATTTTGCCCGTGCTGCGTTACTTAGGCACTTTCCTGTCAACTGATTAAGCAAATGTTGCCTGTACCTCAGACGAAACGCAGGATGGGTATCTACTGGCGGCACTACTAAAGTATTTCGATAATAATATCAACAATGTGGCGAATGACGGGCTCCTTCTCATAGCGCATATGCCATGCCGTGTTGTTCCTCGATGCGGCAGCGCCTTCTTTAGAAGAGATTAATGAGCCATACCCCATCATAACCGCTACATATCTTCCAGCCCGCCCTCATCAAACAGCGAAAGCTGCTGTCGATTATCGGCTTTCGCTTTTTTAGCGCGCCGAGCGGGAGGCCGACGCTGGCTGGCGAGCTTATCCACAATGGCTTGGCTGGCTTCTCTGGCGTCCGGGGTGCGGCGAAGCTCATAGAGCATCTTCTTCTAGTGGCGCGCCTCACATTCAAAGTCGTTGGGCAGCGGGTAGTGCTCGCCGGGTTGAAAGCCGAACCGCTGGCGTAGGCTTTTGGGTAGTGCCCAGGGCTTGGCGCGCCACTCTAACGACAGAGCCGTTAATTCCGGCACCCAGCGGGCGACAAACTCTCCGCTGGGGTCGTTATCCTCCGCCTGTTTGATGGGGTTATACACCCGCAGGGCGTTGGTGCCCGTGGCGCCTGCCTGCATCTGCACCTGGGGGTAGTGAATGCCAGGCTCAAAATCGGTAAACAGACGCGCCAAGTGCAAGGCGGGTTCGTACCAGTGCAGCCCCAGGCCAAAGGTGGCGTGGGAGATCAGCATGGCGCGCATGCGAAAATTGATCCAGCCGGTGGCAATCAGGCTGCGCATGCATGCATCGACAAGCGGCACGCCGGTTTGGCCGCGCTTCCAGGCGATCAGGTTAGGATGTTCGGGATCACGCTCCCGCAGGCCGCGCAGCGCGGGGTGCAGCGTTTGTGACTCTATGCTCGGCTCACTTTCCAGCTTCTGAATAAAGTGACAATGCCAGTGTAGCCGGGAAGCGAAGGCGCGCAGCGAGCGGGACCACGGCGTGTCTTCAGCATGCTTCTTTCGCTGGCGGCGCAGCGACTGCACGACTTCGCGCATGGATAGAGTGCCCCAGGCCAAGTGGGGCGAAAGCCGTGAGCCAAATTCCCAGGCGAGTAGCGGTTTAGAAATGGAGCCGCGATAGCGCCGCCCGCGCTGGCTTATGAAGCTGCGCCACAGGGCGCGGCCTTCGCTACGCCCCCCTGGCTGTCGCTCGGGGCAGGGCGTGGTATCAAACCCTAACGTCTGGCCGTTAAGCTGTTCGACATCAATATGGTGGAAGGCTTGCCAACCCTCAGCCGCCTGGGCGTTTTGCGGGGCAGTGGCAGTGTGAGCCGTCATTAACGTTTCCCACTGCTTTTCCCAGGCGTTGCGGTCAGCCACTCTGGATTTTAAACCACGCACAACGCCGTGCTGGCGCGCTTCATGCCATGGCGTGTCGTGCTGCTGGCACCACGCTTTAACGCGAAGGTCGCGGGCAAAGCTCCAGGCGTTGCCGGTCTCCTCGTGGGAATGCAGCACCAGCTCGCCATAGTGCGCTTTGAGGGCGTTCAAACCATCAACGATATCACCCTGCCAAATACACAGCGGCAGGCTGAGGGTTGCCAGGGCGCTTGAAAGGTCGATAAGCGAGTCAGCGGCAAACTGCCAGTGGCGCAGGGCGCTGTCTGGTGCCTGCCACTGGCCGGGCTCGATGGCGAAGAGTGGCAACACGGGGCCCGCCGCGGCGGCGTTAGCCAGCGGCGCATGGTCGTGAATGCGCAAATCGCGTTTGAACCAAACGACCTGGAGGGGTGCCTTAGTCATTAACAAGACCGATACCTGGCGGTTGAGGGCTATTCGTCGCTACACCTGTTCGTCATCACACCAGGACGTTACCATCAAGCCAGCATTTGCGTAATCCATTCAGCAGAACCCTATCAACAGGAGCGTCACCATGTATATCGCCATGAACCGTTTTCGGATTGCCCCAGGCCGTGAAGAGGACTTTCTAGAAGTGTGGCGCAACCGCGACTCTCACCTGGATGAAGTGCCGGGCTTCAAGCAATTCAAGATGCTGCAGGGTGAAAAGCAGGAAGACCACACCGTGTTTATCTCCCACAGCGTGTGGGAATCCGAAGAAGCCTTCCGCGACTGGACCAAGTCAGACGCGTTCCGCAAAGCGCATGCCAATGCCAAAGCGCCGGAAGGCATCTACCTTGGCCCGCCCAAGTTTGAAGGTTATGAGGTGGTGCTGTAAGGCTCGTGTTGCTCAATTGAGTCAGTTGTCAGCGGGGTGGTTGCCCCGCTGTTAGCGTTAACTAAAATAATGCCAAACCAATAGAGAGCAGCACGCTGTAAAGCAGCGTTGAAATGGCCGTTTTCTTCAGCATGCCGGTGAGAATTTCGCCATCACGGCTATGTTTTAATGTTCTGGCGGCATCCATCAGCGGCTTGACCACCAGCAGGCAACTCCATCCCGCCAACGGCACCGGCAGCGCAACCAAGTAGATTAACGTCAGTAACAGCGCCAATCCTAGCAGTGACCAGTGGTAGTGAATCGCGTTAGCGCGGCCCAGCCGCACCGCCAGGGTAATTTTGCCGTTACGCGCATCGCTTTCGATATCGCGCACGTTATTCACATTGAGCACGGCGGTTGCCAGCAGCCCACACGCCGCAGCGGGCAGAAAGGGCAGCCCACTTAGTTGCTGGGTATAAAGGAAGTAAGTACCCATAACACCGAGCAGTCCGAAAAACACAAAGACTGAAATATCGCCCAATCCACGATACCCATAGGGCGTGCCGCCCAGCCCAACGGTATAGGTCACCGCGGCTAATAAAGCGGCGGCGCCTAGCAGCACGAAGGTGACAATATATCCCCACTGGTTTCCGAAGGCGGTAACCAACAATGAAAGCCCTAAGAGCGCTGCCACAGTGGCCGTTATTATCATTCCTCTGCGCATGGCCTGTGGGCTTAGCAAGCCTGAAGAGACCGCCCGTACCGGCCCAATGCGCGCCTGGTCGTCGGCGCCGGACACTGCATCGCCATAGTCATTGGCTAGGTTGGAGAGTACCTGCAGTGAAATCGCTGTCAGCAGAGCAAGCAAGAGCACACCAGCATCAAAAGCATCCGCACTCGCCGCTAGCCCGCTACCCAGCAGAATAGAAGCGCACGCCAGAGGGAGGGTGCGGGGGCGAGCAGCTAGCAACCAGGCTTGATAATGGTGGCGCTTAGCGTGTGGTTCCATTAGGTCGATATTCCTTGATTCAGGTTTAAATAACAGCTTCAGGGGGTAATAGTAAACATTCATTAATGTATAGTTAACTGCTAAAAAGCAGACCTAAGTCAAAATAAGCAGTGATGCTTTGCGCCACACTCAGCCACCCCGACTCAGGAGTTTACGTGATGATTGGCAGCTTATTTAGACATAACAAATATATGGCGGTAGTTTGGCTACTGCTACGGCTCTATTTAGGCATCACTTGGCTAACACTGGGCATCGGTAAGATGACAGGAGGCTTTAATGCCGAGGGCTTCTTGAACAATGCTGTTGCCAACCCTGTGATGCGCGAGGGAAGCGCGGTTTACCCTAATTACGTCGCTTTTCTCGAAAATGTTGCGTTGCCCAATGCGGATGCCATTAATTTCATTATACCGTTGGGAGAAATATTAGTTGGCCTGGGTTTGATTGTTGGTGTGCTGACCTCGTTTGCTGCGTTTTTCGCCATCGTGATGAACATGTCTTTCTTGATGGCGGGCACGGTGTCCACCAATCCTTGGATGATTGCGCTAACCTTCTTCTTGCTGGTGGCGGGCGCGAATGCTGGCCGCTTGGGCGGAGATCGTTGGCTGCTGCCCTATATAAAGCACAAGCTAGGTTGGGCGTATAGGTAGCAGATAGCAGGTAATCATAAATGCTTGCTCATAGGCGAATTATGCATTCTTTACACCCTGTTGAAGCACTTAAGCACCAGCTTGATTCGCTTTGTCATACTGCTAAAAAAGGGTTTATCCGCCTAAGTACGCCCTGTCAGGTCGGTAACCTAATGGGGTGGCTAAGCGTGCAGAGTGTTTACCCCCGCCTCTATTGGAGGGCGCGTGATGTGGGCGCTGTTGAGTATGCGGCGCTAGGGGTTGTTAAGGCGTTTGATTCGCTAGCGGCGCTGCAGGCTGACCTAGCCACGCTGGCCGATAATGGTGGCGAGCAGCCGGACTACTTCGGTGGTATGGCCTTCGACCCTGAGGCACCTGGGTGGCAGCACTTCCCCGGCTGTTACTTTTTGCTGCCACGTATAGTACTTAGGCGCCATCAAGGTGGGGCGACGCTATCACTCAACCTGCGTTTTGATGACCGTTGCCCAGAGGCTGAGATAGCCCAGGCTCGTGCCTGTTTGGCTGCGCTGAAACAGGAGCAACCGCTGCCTTGCCTATTGCCGCATGTCTATCAGCGTGAAGACTGCCCCACCCTGAAAGAGTGGATGGCGTCGGTGGCGCAGGTCACTCATCCTGATCAGTTGGGCCACACACCCAAAGTAGTGCTTTCCCGGGAGACCTGCCTCACGACACCTGAAACGCCTAGCCCTTGGTCGCTGCTAGCACGCTGGCAGGCCGGTACCGTCGACTGCTTTCACTTTGGCGTTCAATTGACACCGCATGAAGCGTTTATCGGCTGCCCGCCGGAACGGCTTTATAAGCGTGAAGACAGACATTTGGTTAGTGAGGCGCTGGCAGGCACCACCCGCCGTGGGCAGGAGGCCCAACAAGATCAAGCGCTTGCCGATACACTGCTTGCTGATAAGAAAAACAATCTGGAAAACCAGTGCGTCTATCAGCAACTTTTGACCCAGCTTGAACCGCTTTCTTCGCAAGTCCAGATGGGCGAGGCGCATATTGTTAAGCTGCGCTCGGTGCAGCATATCCGACGCCTGATTCACGCCGAGCTTCACAGTGACATCACCGACCAGCAACTGCTTGCAGTACTGCCGCCTACCCCGGCAGTAGGCGGTGTTCCCCGCGACTCGTCACTGGCTTTTATTCGCCAGCATGAGCGCCATCAACGTGGCTGGTATGCGGGCGTTTTCGGTCGAATTAATCACGCCAGTAGCGACTTGGCGGTCGCTATCCGTTGCGCCCATATCAGCCCAAAAACGATTCGGCTGTATGCCGGGGCAGGCATTGTGGCAGGCTCACAGCCTGAAGAGGAGTGGCGCGAACTGGATACCAAAATCGCTGATATCATGTCACTACTCGGAATGGGATAACGTAGATGACAGCACCGACATCGAGCGGCTTTATGAAAAAGCACGCCACCTTTAATCATGTGTGGGCGGCGCTAATGCTGGAGGAGCTCTACCGCTTGGGTGTCCGCGACGTAGTGCTGGCGCCAGGCTCCCGTTCCTCGCCTTTGACCATGGCCGCCAGCGAACATGCCGGGTTGCACAGCCACTGCCATTTTGACGAGCGTGGGCTGGGGTTTACGGCGCTGGGTATTGCCCGAGGCAGTCAGCGTCCGGTGGTCATTATCACTACTTCAGGCACTGCCGTGGCGAACCTTTACCCGGCGGTGGTAGAGGCCAAGCTGCTCGGCGTGCCGCTCATTGTGCTCTCTGCCGACCGCCCCATTGAGCTACTGGATAACGGCAGCAACCAGGCGATTGATCAGCGCGATATTTTCTCGCGCCACACCATTGCCTATCATGACCTGCCGCCGCCAGAGATTGAGATAAAAGCCGCATTTCTCCTCAGCACGCTTGATCAAGCCATTGATCAACAGCGCCGCTCCCCTGGGCCTATCCACATTAACTGCCGCTACCGCGAACCGCTTTACCCCGGCCGTTGCCTGGTGGATGCCAGCGACTATCTCGCCCTGCTGGGGAACTGGCTGACCGCCTCCACACCTTGGAGTGAATGGCAGGCCAGTACTGCGGTTCCAGCGCTCAACAGCGAGTGGGAAGCGCTTGCCCAGCAGCGCGGCCTGATTGTTGTTGGCAGGATTGAAGACAGGGTTAAAAAGAGAGTTGAAGACAGTGTTGATAGCTCCCAACAGGCGCAGCAAATTGTTGAGCTATCCAAGCAGTTGGGTTGGCCGCTGTTAGCGGATGTGCAGAGCCAGATCCATTTTGATCCTCAAAATCTAATTCATTTTGACCTGGCGCTGCATGACGAAGATTTCAGTGCTGAACTTGCTAAAGCCGAGGTGCTGCTTCAGTTTGGCGGCCGGCTGATTTCCAAGCGATTAAGCCAGTTTATTGCCCAGCAGTCGTGGCAGGATGTCTGGTTGGTTGATCCGCTGCCCCAGCGGTTGGACCCTGATTACTGTGTTAAGCGCCGTTTGACATGCTCGCCTGCCGACTTTATCGCTGATTTACCGGCTCTTCCCGAGCAACCTCCTTGGCATCAATTGGCTAACCTCCAGCGCCGCACCAGTCAGCTTATTGAGAAGTTCTGTATAGCATTCTCAGAGTTGGGTGTCTGCCACCAGCTAGCGCAGCTAGCTAGAGGGCAACTGTTTATAGGCAACAGCCTGCCTGCACGGCTTATGAATATGCTGGGTACGCATCGCCAAACACCGCTGCGGGTATTTGCCAATCGCGGTGCGTCCGGTATCGATGGATTGATTGCCACTGGCTATGGCATTAGCTGCTCTCGCCAAGAGCCCATCACTATTTTGCTGGGAGATACCAGTGCGTTACATGACCTCAATAGCCTGGCGTTGCTGAAACAAGCCACCCAGCCACTGGTGGTGGTTATCCTCAATAACGATGGCGGCAGTATTTTCCATATGCTGCCCGTGCCTAAAGAGGGTGATCTGCTGGAGCGCTATTATCGACAGCCTCACGGCTTAAGCTTCGAGCATGCGGCGCAGATGTTTGGGCTTGGCTACGTTGCGCCAGCGTCACTGGACGCCTTTGCGACAGCCTATAGCCAAGCTCTAACGGTGGGGGTTACGTTGATCGAGGTTAACGTGCCCCATCAGCAGGTAGCTGATGATCTGACAGCGCTAGGAGCCGTAATTCGGGAGGAAGAGGGTGAGCGACGAATTTAAGCAAAAGGCATCCAAGCCAACCCTGGTCATGCTGCACGGCCTGCTGGGCGACCGCCACGACTGGGCGGCGGTGAGTGATGGCTTGGAAGGCGTCGATTGCTTAGCGTTGGACTTACCTGGCCATGGCAAAAATCACCGCGTCCAGACAGCCTCTTTTGAGGCGTTTCACTACTGGCTTACTGATACATTGGTGGCTCACGGTATTCGCCGCTACTGCCTGCTGGGCTACTCCCTGGGCGGGCGTTTGGCGCTTTACCACGCTAGCCGTCAGCCATTAGGTCTTGCCGCCCTCTGGTTGGAAAGCGCCCATCCAGGGCTGGCTGCCAGCGAGCGACCCGCCCGCATTGCCCATGATGAACGCTGGGCAACACGTTTCGAGCAGGAACCAATGGAGGGGGTACTGACTGACTGGTACCAACAACCGGTGTTTTCCGACCTAACCGAGGCCCAGCGTTGTCGGCAGATTCAACGCCGTCTTGCTAATCATGGGCCATCTGTCGCGAATATGCTGCGTGCAACGTCACTCGGCAAGCAACCATCGCAATGGGCGTGGCTGGCAAATACGTCGCTACCGGTCAGCTATTTTTCGGGTCTGCAGGATGCCAAGTTCCACACGCTGGCTACTCGTCTAAAAACGATGGCCCCCCGCCTGCGCCAGATCACGCTGGAAGGGGGCCACAATCTTCATGCTGAACAGCCTGGTGAAATCTCACAACAGCTCAACGCTTGGTATCAAACGTTTGGCTAAACCACGGGTCAGCTGATCACCATTAACCAGGGTAGGCCGATCACCAGCCAAGCCACTAGAAATAGCAACCCAAAGATTGCCCCCAGCCGCCAGAAGAGTGCGCTGGGCAGATAGCCACTGCCGTAGTAGACGGGGCTTGGGCCCGTGCCGTAGGGAGTGAGAATGCCCATAAAGCCCAGCGTGGGAAGTAGCAGCAGAACAAACATCTGCATATCCAACCCGGCAATCCCCGATGCCGCTGCCAGAATCACCGGCAGCAGGGCGGTAACGTGCGCTGTCACGCTGGCGAAGAAATAGTGCAGTAGATAGAAGATGGCAACCAGTGCCACCATGGCCATCAGCGGATTAAAGTGACTGATCTGCCCGCCGACCACATTGCCAAACCAATTAACGAAACCCACTAGGCTCAGCCCACCTGCTAGTGCTACCAAGGTTGCAAACCATACAAAGGTATTCCAGGCGGCATGGTTATCGAGAATATCTTTCCAACTCACGATGCCCACTAACAGCATCCCGCAGATGACCAATAAACCCACCAGTGACCCAGAGATAACACTGCCCGCAAAAATCCATAGCAATAGGGCAGTGACCACCATCATGACCAGTATTATTTCATTACGGGTCAGTGCTCCCAGCTTGGTTAACTCCTTTCCAGCCCAATCGGAAATTTCATTACCCGCTTTCACCTCGGGGGCGCATAGCCAATAACTCAGTAGCGGCACCAGTAAAAGCAGCAGAATGCCCACCGGCACGACGGCCATGAACCACTGCCCCCAGTTGATACGGATACCGGTGGTGCTTTCAGTTAGTGCGATAGCCAATAGGTTGGGCGCCAACGCGGTCAAAAATAGTGAGCTTGTCACACAGGTAGACGCGAGCGCCGTCCACATAAGAAAACTGCCCATGCGCTTCATGCTGGGATCATTAGGGTGGGAGTCGTAAAGCGGTGGCAGGTTACGAATTACCGGGTAGATGGTACCCGCACTACGCGCCGTATTAGAGGGCGTAAAGGGCGCCAGAATGCCATCGGCAATCATTACCGCGTAGCCCAGGGTTAAGGTGCGTTTACCCATTGCCTTGACCAGCCAGAGTGATATCCGCCTGCCCAAGCCGGTTTTTTCATAGCCCAGGGCAAACATAAAGGCGCCAAAAATTAGCCAGACGGTGGAGTTGGTAAAGCCCGACACGGCCCATGAGAATGCTTGGTTGGCGGCATTAAAGCCGCCAGTTGCCAGTTGCTCCGGAGAGAACAGCACCCACCGCGAAAGCAGTGCCACCAGCGTAACGCCGACCAGCCCCACCACCGCACCGGGCAAGGGTTCGAGAATCAAGCCAACGACACAGCCGAGAAAAATGGCGAAGAAGTACCACGCATGGGGCGCAAGCCCCGGTGGAGTGGGGATCAGCGCGACAATAATAGCGACTGCTAACGGCGCTAGCAGTTTCCATCGCGGTGAGGGTTGGGCATTGGTTGTCATGCGGCACCTCTCTTCAGTGTTTAGCGTATTTACTTTTGTCGCTTGGTGGGCAGCTATCTGCCTGGCAGTAATTGCCCTGAAGAGTAAGCGGTGTGGGATTAAGGAAAAGCAACGATAACTTAATTTTCACCTTCCTTGACGTACGTCAATACTCCTTTCGAGTAATAATCGCGGCCTGCCAGGGGTATGGTAATTTGAAAATAAGAAGGCGCCGCAGAGTATCGCCATTACGACCTGACTAACGGAAGGAAGCGTCATGCAACAGCGAGATTTCGATATCGTTATTGTGGGTGGAGGAGGGGCAGGCCTACGCGCTGCCATTGGCGCGGCCGAGCAGGCCAAGGAGCAGGGTACTCCCCAGCGCATTGCGCTGCTGTCCAAGGTCTATCCCATGCGTTCCCACACAGTGGCGGCTGAAGGCGGCGCTGCCGCCGTCACCAGTGCCGAGGATTCCCATCAGGCGCATTTTGACGACACGGTGTCAGGCGGTGACTGGCTGGTTGAGCAGGGCGTCGTCGACTACTTTGTTCATCACGCTTATCAAGAGCTGGTGCAGATGGAGCGCTGGGGCTGCCCCTGGAGCCGTAAAGACGATGGCCAAGTGCAGGTGCGCCGCTTCGGGGGCATGAAAACCGCACGCACCTGGTTTGCGGCCGACAAAACCGGCTTCCATATGCTCCACACCCTGTTTCAGACCTCGCTGAAGTACCCAGAGATCGAGCGCTTTGATGAGTTCTTCGTGCTTGATCTAGCCGTTCACGAGGGCGCTGTAATTGGCGTGATTGCCCTGCAGATCGCCACCGGTGAACTGACCCTGCTGCGCGCTAAAGCGGTGATTCTCGCTACCGGTGGCGCTGGGCGCCTTTTCCGCTTCAATACCAACGCGGGCATTGTCACCGGCGACGGTATGGCGATGGCCTACCGTCACGGCGTGGCACTGCGGGATATGGAATTTGTGCAATACCACCCCACAGGCCTGCCCGGTTCTGGCATTTTAATTACCGAAGCGTGCCGGGGCGAAGGGGGTATTTTGCTCAATAAAGATGGCTATCGCTATCTGCAGGATTACGGCCTAGGCCCGGAAACACCGTTGGGTAAGCCGGAAAACAAGTACATGGAGCTGGGGCCTCGGGACAAACTTTCCCAGGCCTTTTGGCAGGAACAGCAGGCGGGCCGCACCGGCAAGTTTGGCGACAGCGATGTGGTCTATCTCGATCTGCGTCACCTGGGTGAGAAATATATCTTAGAGCGTTTGCCGTTTATCTGCGAGCTGGCCAAAGCCTATATCAACGTTGATCCGGTGAAAGAGCCGATTCCCATTCGCCCAGCGGTTCACTACACCATGGGCGGGATCGAAACCGACCCTCAGTGCGAAACCTCGATTGCCGGGCTATACGCCGCCGGGGAGTGTGCTTCCGTCGGTTTACATGGGGCCAACCGGCTGGGTTCCAACTCGCTTACCGAGCTACTGGTGTTTGGCCGCTTGGCCGGTGAGCAAGCAAGTCAACGTGCAGCGCAAACCGAGTGGGCCGATATGCGCTTGCTGGAAGCTCAGGGTGACCGTCAGCAAGCCAAGCTACTGCGCCTCTGTGACGGAACCGGCAGTGGGGAGAACTGGGTAGAACTCAAGCACGCCATGGTGCAGGCCATGGAGAGCGGCTGCGGTATTTATCGCACTGAAAAGGGCATGCAGGAATCGCTTGATACCATGCGTCAACTGCGTGCGCGCTTTAACAAGGTTCGCGTAAACGATACCAGCAAGATCTTCAACACCGAGCTACTGGAGTGCCTGGAGTTTGAGTGTGGCCTGGATATTGCCGAAGCTTCTTGCTTAAGTGCACTGGAGCGGCGTGAATCCCGCGGTGCTCATCAGCGCCTGGATGAAGGCATGCAGAAACGCGACGATGTTAATTACCTCAAGCACAGCCAGGTGTTCTATCAAGGCGATGCCCATGCCGAGTTGCACTGGCAGGAGGTCGATGTGCGGTTTTCCGCACCGGCTGAGCGGGCCTATGGCGATGCGGGCAAGGGGGGCAAGATATGAACACCCAGCAGATCAGCACCAAACAAGTCAGCGTCAAACGCTATCTGCCAGACAGCTCGGCTGAACCCTATTGGCAGCAGTACGAGTTACCGGTGGACGACAGTACCTCGCTACTGGATGCCCTCAACCATATCAAAGAGCAGCTCGATAGCACGCTGAGCTACCGCTGGTCGTGCCGTATGGCGATTTGCGGCTCCTGCGGGGTCATGGTTAACGGCATTCCCAAGCTCGGCTGCAAAACTTTTTTGCGTGATTATGACGGTGATATCCGCATCGAGCCGCTATCCCACTTCCCCGTACAGCGGGATCTGGTGGTGGATATGGAAATATTCCTTGAGCACTTGGCCGCGGTTAAGCCCTATTTGATCGATGACAATCCGGTGAAATCTTACGACCCCCAGGCGCCGGAAACCTATCAGCAGTCGCCCGAACAGCTCGCCCGCTACAAGCAGTTCGCTAACTGCATTAATTGTGGCCTTTGCTACTCGGCTTGCCCGCAGTTTGGACTTAATCCTGAGTTCCTTGGCCCGGCGGCACTAACGCTGGCCCACCGTTACAACCTGGATAGCCGCGACCACGGCAAGAAACAGCGCATGGCGGAGCTCAATCGCCACGAAGGGGTGTGGAGCTGCACCTTTGTGGGCTTTTGCTCCAAGGTGTGCCCCAAGCACGTCGATCCGGCCGCTGCGGTGAATCAGGGGAAGGTCGAGGCTGCCAAACACACGCTTATTGCGCTGTTTAAAGGTTAGGGGAGGAGAAGTCGTGGATAAATTATCGTCGCAACGCCTGCCGCCACTGAAACGCAACTGGTGGCTCAAGCACCGCTTTTTTAAACTCTACATGCTGCGCGAAGCCACAGTATTGCCGCTGGTTTTCTTCACGCTCTGTTTACTCGCCGGTATGGTGGCACTTCTTCAAGGGGCAGAGAGCTGGCAAGGGTGGATCGCCTTTATGCGTTCCCCCATTGTATTCGTGCTGAATCTTCTTGCGTTGGCCGCCAGCCTGTTTCACGCCGCAACCTTCTTTGTGCTGTTCCCGCGGGTAATGCCGCTGCGCATCGCCGGGCACAGCCTGCCTGATCAGGCCATTGTGGCTGGGCAATGGGCAGGTGTCGTGGCAGTTGCACTGCTGTTTTTCTGGCTATTGGGGAGGGCATAAACATGGAAAAAATAGCTATGAACAAACACCGCAGTCAGCACAAACAGGCCTTTGATGAGCCGCTTTGGTGGGGGCTGTTTAGCGCGGGCGGCGTCTGTTTTGCCGTCTTGCTGCCCGCCGTGATTCTCTTTATAGCGATTTTATTGCCCCTTGGCCTACTGCCCGCCGATGCGCTGAGCTATGAGCGAGCATCAGCGCTGCTGTTTAGCGTACCGGGCTTTCTGTTTGTTGGCGCGGTGGTTTGCCTACCGCTATTTCATGCCGCCCACCGCTTGCGCCATGGGCTGTTTGATATCAGCGTGGGCAATGACGCACTTAACAAAAAACTGATGTACGGTGGGGCTGCGCTGCTAAGCATTGTAGCCTTGGGCATAGTCGTGGCGGGCTTTTTTAGCTAAACGACGTACTGTCCTCACCTTATCCCTGACAGATAAAAAAGAGACAGGCATGATCAACGGACTCACTGAAACGGAACTCTATGCCCCAATCGAGTGGCAGGATCGCTCCGATGGCTATCAGGATATTTTGTACCACACCAGTGCCGAGGGCATTGCACGCATCACCATCAATCGCCCCGAGGTACGCAACGCCTTTCGCCCGCTGACGGTCAGCGAGATGGCCCAAGCGCTGAATCGCGCCCGTCACGACAGCGCGATTGGCACCATACTGCTCACCGGCGCAGGTGACAAAGCGTTTTGTTCCGGCGGTGATCAGCGCATTCGCGGTGACTATGGCGGTTACCAGGATGAAGAGGGCACCCACCATCTCAACGTGCTGGATTTCCAGCGCGATATTCGCACCTGCCCCAAGCCGGTGGTTGCCATGGTGGCGGGCTACGCTATCGGCGGCGGCCACGTTTTGCATCTAATGTGTGACCTGACCATTGCGGCCGATAACGCGGTTTTCGGCCAAACAGGCCCCAAAGTTGGCTCTTTTGATGGTGGCTACGGTGCCTCCTATATGGCGCGCATTGTGGGCCAGAAAAAGGCACGGGAGATCTGGTTTCTGTGCCGTCAATATAGCGCCGCCCAAGCGCTGGAAATGGGGCTGGTCAACCATGTTGTGCCGCTGGAAGCGCTGGAGAAAGAGAGCGTGCGCTGGTGTCGCGAGATGCTACAGCACAGCCCCATGGCGTTGCGCTGCCTAAAAGCCGCCCTCAATGCCGACTGCGATGGCCAGACCGGTCTACAGGAACTGGCGGGCAATGCCACCATGCTCTACTACATGACCGAAGAGGGGCAGGAGGGACGTAACGCCTTTAACGAAAAGCGTCGCCCGGATTTTTCCCGCTACCCGCGTAACCCTTAATGCAGCTGGCGCTTTACCGCTACTCCCTACCGTTTCGTCAGCCGTTGATGTTTAAAGGCCAGCGGCTGGCGCACAGAGAAGGGATGTTAGTTTCCATCAACGGGCAATGGGGCGAGATTGCTCCGCTGCCCGGCTTCTCGGCTGAAACGCTGGCGGAAGCAGAAGTGGAAAGTCTCGCCTGCCTGGCTGCGTTAAGGCGTGGTGAGATAGCCTCTCCAGCACTGCCTTCGGTGCAATTTGGGTTTGACTGCGCCCAGCGCTCTTGGCCAAACAATCTCCCTGCGCCTTTGCCGCCCTACCCGCTGCTCCAGGGAGCACCTGCAGTGCTGATCGAGTCTCTTTCAGCAGGCCGTTGGCAAACATTGCCGCCGACCCGGCTCAAGCTAAAGGTGGCACGCTACGCCATGGAAGAAGAGCTGGCACTGATCGAGCAGCTTGCCAAATGGCTCCCAGCTACCAAGCTGATTCTGGATGCCAACGGTGGCTGGACGCATAAAGAAGCCCTGCGCTTCTGCGGGCGCCTACCCCTTGAACATATCGACTACCTGGAAGAGCCCTGCGCTACCTTTGCCGATACCATCGCAGTAGCCGAGGCAACGGGAGTAACCATCGCGCTGGATGAAACGCTATCGCGTCGGGAAGAGTGGCATTGCCACCCTCAGCTTAAAACCCTGGTAATCAAACCCACACTGATCGGCTCGTTAAGCGACTGCGAGGCACTCGTCCAGCGAGCGCGGGCGGGTAACCTCCGCGTGGTGATCTCCTCCAGCTTTGAATCTGATTTAGGTCTTGGTCTGCTTGCTCGGTTGGCCAGTGAGTGGGCGCCCAATGAGCCGCCGGGGTTAGATACGGGACATTGGCTTACCGGGCGCATTATCACTGCCACGGGCGAAGTGATGACAGAAAGCTTGAACTGCCTCTCTAAAATGGAAAATTCAGCGTGAAAGATACTTGCCCTATTCACTACTGGGCCAAAGAGACCCCGGAACGTATTGCGATAGAGGCTGGCTCGGTAATGCTAAGTTATCGGACGCTCAATCGTCGCGTGGCGTCTTTAGCACAGCAACTGGCCCGGAAAGGTTTTGTACCGGGTGATCGGCTAGTGGTTCCCGCCAAAGGCTCGCTTGAATCCTTGCTGCTGGCGTGGTCCTGCCTGCGGGCCGGGGTTATTTTCTGCCCGCATAATCCAGCGTTCCCTGTAGCCCAGCAGCTCAATTTAGCCAAGCGTTTGCAGGCTGACTGGGTTTGCCAAACGGAAAGCGACAATGATTACTCTTCACAGCTAACGCCAATTACCCTGAGTTTCCTGGCGGAAGCTAACGCAGATGAGCCACCATCGATCGATGGTAGCCAGCTCTGCAACACCATTTTTACCTCCGGCTCTAGCGGCACGCCCAAGGCGGTGTTACATAGTGTGGCGAATCACTTGGCTTCCGCGCGTGGTTCAGCGTCGTTTATTCCCGTTGATCAAAACAGTGGCTGGCTGTTGTCGCTGCCGCTGTTTCATATCGGTGGCTACGCTATCCCGTTTCGTGTTTTTCTCGCCGGTGGGCGGGTGATTCTCGATGATGCTCCGCAAACGCTTCCCGCGCGCCTTGAGCAGCAGTCAATCACCCACCTTTCACTGGTGCCGACCCAGCTGTGGCGGCTGTTGCAGGCAGGTTTTACACCTCAGCGTACTCAATTGCGGGAACTGCTGCTGGGCGGCGCGGCGATACCCGCGCCGCTGGTGGCGAAGATGACATCACTGGGGCTAACACCGAAAGTTAGCTATGGGCTGTCCGAGATGGCCAGCCAAGTCTGCACTGGTATCCCCACCGCGCCGGGCGTCGTCGGCAGGCCTCTGCCGGGCCGTGAAGTGAGGATTGTCGAGGGTGAGATACAGGTGCGCGGTGAGACCCTATTCTGCGGCTATTTGAATAATGGCGAGGTTGATCCAGGCCTAAACGACGAGGGCTGGTTTGCTACCCGCGACAAGGGGCACTTCACTTCGGAAGGCGCGCTGGTAGTGGAAGGGCGGCTAGATAACGGCTTTATCTCCGGCGGCGAGAATATTCAGCCGGAAGCTATCGAACAGCGTTTGGTCGACAACCCCAGCGTCGCCCAGGCGCTGGTCGTACCGGTGCCCCACCCCGAATGGGGAGAGCGCCCGGTGGCGTTTATCGATTGGCATGCAGAAGCCGTGACAGAGCAGGCGCTAAGCGCCTGGGTACGCGAGACGCTACCCGGCTTTATGGTGCCCGACGCCTGGCTAGCCTGGCCGCCAGGAGTGGGTTTTAAGCCTTCCCGAAAGCAGTTCTCTGAGCTGGCGCGGGCACGCGTAGATTTTGCTGTTTAGCGACACGACCTTTTAGGCTTTGCCTCGTTATTCAGCTAGGTCAGCGCCAGCAGCGTCCAGCATGGCATGGAGTAGAACGTTACAGCCTGCGTGGACATGCTCCGGCGTGGCGCTTTCGATCTCGTTGTGACTGATGCCATCCTTGCAGGGAATGAAAATCATGGCGGCGGGGGCGACGCGACCCACAAACATCGCATCGTGGCCTGCGCCGCTGATGATATCCATGTGGGATAGGCCGAGCTTTTCTGCCCCTTGGCGCACCGCATCAACACACTCTTTATTGAAGTATTCCGGCGCGAAATCCGCCGTGGGCGTTAATTCATACGCCAGCCCGTGGCGTTGGCAAATCTCCTCGACTGCCTCAGCGACAGCTTGACCCATCGTGATCAGCGCTTCTGGTTCCCAGTGGCGCATATCCAGGGTCATTTTGACTTGGCCGGGAATTACGTTACGCGAACCAGGATGCAGGGTCATACAGCCGACCGTGCCGCGCCCATGGGGCTGATGATCAAAGGCGATACGGTTGAGCGCTTGGGTAACTTCCGCAGCACCCATCATGGCGTCGCGGCGTAGATTCATCGGCGTAGGGCCCGCGTGGGCTTCAAGCCCGGTCAGGGTTAAATCAAACCACTTCTGACCAAGCCCGCCGATCACCACACCAATCGTGGTGTCGGTATCTTCCAGGATCGGGCCTTGCTCAATGTGCGGCTCAAAGTAGGCTTTTATCTCGCTTGGCGAGACGCTGTCGCTTCCGCGGTAATGGATGGCGTCCAAGGCATCGCTAACCGTCACGCCATCGGCATCAGTGCGCGCCATCATGGCGTCAAATTCCAGCTCGCCGGTAAATACGCCGGAACCCATCATGCAGGGTGGAAAGCGGCAGCCTTCTTCGTTGGTCCAGGCGACGACTTCGATAGGGGATTGAGTAGTGATGTTGTGCTGGTTTAGGGTGCGAATCACCTCCAAACCGGAGAGCACGCCAAAGCAGCCATCGTACTTGCCGCCGGTTGGTTGGCTATCCAGGTGACTACCCGCCATCACGGTTTTGGCGTCGGGGTCGCTGCCTTCCCGGCGGGCAAAAATATTGCCGATATTATCAATTCGAATCGTACAGCCTTCAGCGCGACACCATTGAATAAACAGATCCCGCCCCTGGCGTTCTAAATCGGTGAGCGCCTGACGGTTAACGCCGCCTTTGGCGGTGGCACCAAGCTGGGCCAACTCCATTAGCGATTCCCAAAGTCGGTCGCTGTCAGTGCGTAAGTCAGCGATGGCGATTTTCGGTTCAATAAGCGAGTTCATATCAATTCCTTTTATTGAGCACGGACGAAGCTGGCGACTCCCCGATTTATTATTTGGCTCATTGCTAGAGTAGAGACAAAAAAGCCCGTGATACGTATACATTCTCTAACGTGAACAAAAGAAAAGCGTAATTTTACAAACGTGTGTGGTGGCGCATGCTGAGACCATGTCTCATAGCGATGGAGCTAGACACCATGTTTGGAATAAAAAGCAAAACCAAGACGCAAACCTCACCTTCTTCGATGTGGGAATCACCCCCTAAGACGGCGCTCAACCAGCACTACTGGATGCCGTTTAGCGCCAACCGCGATTTCCACGCCAATCCACGTGTTATCGCCGGGGCGGAAGGGCGTTACTACATCGACGACCAGGGCCGTAAGCTGTTCGATTCGCTTTCCGGGCTGTGGACCTGCGGCGCGGGGCATAACCGCGAAGAGATTCAAAAAGCCGTGGCGGCGCAGTTAGGCAGCCTCGACTTTGCGCCAGGTTTTCAGCTTGGCCATCCGCTGGCGTTCAAGCTGGCAGAAAAAGTCGCTAGCCTAACGCCTACCGGGCTGGATCATGTGTTTTTCACTAACTCGGGTTCTGAAGCCGCCGATACCTCGGTCAAAATGGCCAAGGCCTACTGGCGCTTAAAAGGTAAGCCTGAAAAGACCCGCATGATCGGCCGTGCCAAGGGCTATCACGGGGTGAATATCGGCGGTACCAGCCTTGGCGGTATCGGTGGTAACCGGAAACATTACGGTCAGTTGTTGGATGTCACGCATCTGCCGCACACCCTTCAGGCGGGCCACGCTTTTACCCGCGGCCAAGCGGAAACCGGTGCCGAGCTTGCCGATGCGTTGCTCGATCAAATCGCCCTCCACGATGCCTCGACCATTGCAGCGGTGATTGTCGAGCCGATGTCCGGCTCTGCAGGGGTGATTGTGCCGCCCAAAGGCTATCTCGATCGGCTGCGCGAAATCTGCACCGCTAACGATATTCTGCTGATTTTCGATGAAGTGATCACCGCCTTTGGCCGCAGTGGCGCGACCACCGGCGCGGAAGCGTTTGGCGTGACGCCGGATATCATGAATGTGGCGAAACAGATCACTAACGGCGCAGTACCTATGGGCGCAGTGATCGCTTCCAGCGAAATATTCGACACCTTTATGCAGGCTGGCGGCCCTCAACACGCGGTTGAGTTCACCCATGGTTACACCTACAGCGCTCACCCGGTGGCCTGCGCTGCGGGGTTAGCGGCGCTGGAAATGATGGAGCGTGAAAACTTCCCCGCTCAGGTAAGCGCTATCGCGCCCGCCTTTGAGCAGAAGTTGCACGCGCTAAAAGGCCGCAACCACGTTGTCGATATTCGTAACTACGGCTTGGCCGGTGCTATTCAGCTAACCCCCCGCGACGGCGATCCAACGATTCGCCCACGGGATGCCCACATGGCGCTCTGGGAAGCAGGTTTCTACGTGCGCTACGGCGGCGACACCCTGCAGTTTGGCCCTCCGTTTGGCACTACTGAGGCTGAACTTGAGCGCCTGTTCGACGCGGTAGCGACCACCTTGGATTCGTTAGCCTAAGATTCGTTGGCATAACCGACTGACCTAAATTTCAGAGAGTTTAAATATGAGTGTTGTTTCCCATCTGATTAACGGCGAGTTAGTTGAAAGTAAGCGCACGCTGGATGTCACCAATCCCTCAACGGGCAAAGTGATTCGCCAGGTTGCTGATGCGGATGCCGCCGACGTAGAGCGTGCCATTAGCGCCGCCCAGGCGGCTTTTCCCGCTTGGCGCGATACGCCACCCGCCAAGCGTGCCCAAGTAATGTACCGTTTTAAGCAGTTGCTGGAAGAGCACGCTGACCGCTTAGTACAACTGGTCAGCGAAGAGCATGGCAAAACCCCAGAAGATGCGATGGGCGAACTCAAGCGTGGCATCGAGAACGTCGAGTACGCCTGCGGCGTACCGGAACTGCTCAAAGGCGAGTACTCTCACAACGTAGGGCCGGGCATTGATGCATGGTCAAACTTCCAGCCCTTAGGCGTGGTGGCAGGCATTACCCCGTTTAACTTCCCCGCCATGGTGCCGCTGTGGATGTACCCCATGGCCATTGCCTGTGGTAATACCTTTATCCTCAAGCCATCTGAGAAAGATCCGTCCGCTTCTATGGCCGTCGCCGAACTGCTGCAAGAAGCGGGGCTCCCTAAAGGCGTGATGAACGTCATTCACGGCGGTCGCGAAGCAGTGGAAACACTCTTGGATGCCAAAGCCGTTAAAGCCATTTCGTTTGTCGGCTCAACGCCAGTGGCGGAAGCGATCTACTCTCGCGGGGCCGCCGCCGGTAAGCGCGTTCAAGCGTTGGGCGGGGCGAAGAACCACGCCGTGGTGCTGCCGGATGCTGACCTGGAAAACGCCGCCAACACGCTAATGGGCGCGGCTTACGGTAGCTGTGGCGAGCGCTGCATGGCGATTTCAGTGGCGGTATGTGTCGGCGATGAAACGGCCAATCGCTTGGTAGAAACCATGCTGCCTAAAATCGCTCAGCTGAAAGTGGGCCCTGGCACTGACAAAGGCCTGGATATGGGCCCGCTGGTAACGGCAGAGCATCGCGATAAAGTGCTCGGCTTCATCGAAGATGGCGTTAACGCCGGGGCAACACTGGTGGCCGATGGCCGTGGCCTTAAAGTGGCTGGTCACGAAGAGGGCTATTTTGTAGGCGGCTGCCTGTTCGATAACGTCACCGCTGAGATGCGCATCTATCAGGAAGAGATCTTCGGGCCAGTGCTCTGCATCGTGCGGGTCGGTAGTTTGGACGACGCCATGCAGTTAATTAACGATCACGAATACGGCAACGGTACCTGTCTATTTACCCGCGATGGCGAAGCCGCTCGTCGCTTCACCGACGCTATCGAGGTCGGCATGGTAGGGGTGAACGTACCGCTGCCCGTGCCGGTGGCCTACCACAGCTTTGGCGGCTGGAAGCGCTCACTGTTTGGCGACCTTCACGCCTACGGGCCGGACTCAGTGCGCTTCTATACCCGCCGTAAAGCGGTCTCCCAGCGCTGGCCGTCGGTGAGCGAAGCGACCCGGGCGGAGTTCTCGTTTCCTGCCAATCAAAGTTGACGTTCTCGGGTAACTAGGACATCTTCTCAGCACCGTCGCCCTGCGATGGTGCTTTTTTTGGTGCGTACTTCATGCGTATAGGGACGAGGACAGCGTGGCGAGAACTCAGGACGAAATTCGGCAAACCAACGTTAAAAAGATTCTCCAAGCGGCGGAGCAGCTGTTTGCCGAAAAAGGCTACGCAGGCGCCTCCATGGGCGAAATCGCGCAGTTGGCCGAACTCCCCAAGTCCAATGTGCACTACTATTTTTCGACCAAAAAAGCGCTGTATCAAGATGTCCTATTAGCCCTTCTTGAGGTCTGGAAACAGGATGCGCTTTGTTTCGAGCTTTACGATGACCCCCGCGTCGTGCTTTCCACCTATATTCGCGCCAAGATGACCCACTCCCGCAACCGCGCCCACGGCTCAAAAGTATGGGCCGCCGAAGTGATGCAAGGAGCGCCCATCCTCAAAGAGCGTCTGCGCGATAACCTTTATGAATGGGCGAAGCTCAAAGAGTCAAAAATTCGCGAATGGGTAGAGTCGGGCCAGATCAATCCCGTCGAACCTTCTTACCTGCTCTATATGATCTGGGCCTCCACTCAGCACTACGCCGATTTCGACTACCAAATCTGCCTGCTCAACGACGACCAGCCGCTGAGCGACCTGCAATTCGAAAAAGCGGTGCAGTCGGTGACTTCGGTGATTTTGCGCGGGATAGGGCTGACGGCTTAACAATAGTAAGAAAGCGATAAAAAATTGCTTTGAAGGCCCTTGAAAGCCGTCTGATCGCTCCTATTTTGCAGATTAAGAGGCGCTGCTCTCTGGCGTGGCGGCCTCTTTTGATCATCTGTCTGATGTAGGAGGTATTAGCTATGTTCGACGATATTAAGCGTTTCGAAATCGGTTCACCCCAGCAGTTGGATTGGTTTCGTCAACTGTTGGACGGCTTCTTGCCCGATGGCAGTGCCATGGATATTCGCGCGGTGCCGCGGGGCAGTTTTCCGATGATTAATGTAGCTCGCAGCGATGATGCCGTGCGTGTGTATGTGTTTGCAGCGGGGCTGGCACCGGCTGATCTCACCATTGACGTTCAAGATAACGTGCTCACTCTGCGCGGCAAGCGTGATCCCGTGACGGCGCAGAACGACGATGGCAGTTCAAAAGCAGTATTTCGTCGTGAACGCCCCAGCGGGGAGTTCGTGCGCGCGATTGCGCTACCCGATGGTCTGGATGCCGAGCGTGCTGAAGCGCGCCATGCCCATGGCGTATTTGAAATCGTGCTGCCCAAGCGTGAAGAGCTCAAGCCGCGGCGTATTGATGTTCAGGCGGCTTAAGTCATGTTTATGAACCTTAATAAAGGAGGATAAATCATGAATAACGTTGTCCGTTCAGCCACTCATTCCCCACGGCAGGCGCGTGGCGATATAAAACCCGCTCAGGAAACGTTGCTGGCAGCAGTGGATATCATTGAAGAATCCAACGCCCTCAAGCTAGTGGCGGATATGCCCGGCGTGACGCATGAAACACTGAAAGTTGAACTCGACAACAACATGCTGAGCTTGGAGGGTGAGATAGCCCTGAATATGCTTGAAGGGCTAAGCGCGCTGCATGCCGAGGTGCGCGGCCAGCGGTTTGCGCGGCGCTTCAGTCTCAGCCATGAAGTGGATAGCGATGCCATTACGGCCAGTATCGTCAATGGCGTTTTGACCATCACGCTGCCGAAGAAGGATAGCCATCGCTCACAGCGTATCGACGTTCAAGCCGCGTAAGGCAGTGCCGCTCCTAACCGCCCCCGTATTTTATCGGTCCTACGTGGGGCGGTACTTTCCTTCTGCCCTCGTTAAGCTCTATGCTCTATTAAAGAAGCGTGGATTTACACTTTCTTACAAATCGAATTTAAGGAGCGCACCATGACCGATATAGCCGCTTTGCTTGGCAGCGATGCCGATAGTTTGCTCAACCATACCTGCCAAGGGGTTCGTCGTGAGGACTTGCACCTGCCGGGGCCGGATTTTATTGACCGTGTCATGGCCGATAGCGACCGTAGCCCAGCAGTGCTGCGTAACATGCAGGCGTTCTTTGATCATGGCCGCCTAGCGGGCACCGGTTATCTTAGCCTGCTGCCGGTAGACCAGGGTATCGAGCACTCGGCGGGGGCTTCTTTTGCGCCTAACCCGCGCTATTTCGATCCTGCCAATATTGTCGAGTTAGCGATTGAAGGCGGTTGCAACGGCGTGGCTTCAACCCTTGGCGTGCTTTCATCGGTGTCGCGCCGCTATGCGCACAAGATCCCGATGATGCTAAAACTCAACCATAACGAGACGCTGAGTTACCCGGCCATCTACGATCAAACGTTGTTTGCGGATGTTGAGCAGGCGCATGACATGGGGTGCGTGGCGGTCGGCGCGACCATTTACTTTGGCTCCCACGAGAGTCGCCGGCAAATCATGGAAATCAGTGAAGCCTTCGAGCGCGCTCACCAGTTGGGCATGGTCACCGTGTTGTGGGCGTATCTACGCAACCCGGACTTCAAGCAGGAAGGCACCGATTATCATGTCTCTGCCGACCTCACCAGCCAGGCCAACCATATGGCAGCCACTCTCAAGGCGGATATCGTCAAACAGAAGCTGCCTGAAAATAATGGCGGCTACAAAGCCGTTGGTTTCGGCCATACCCACGATGATGTTTACAGCAAGCTGACGACCGATCACCCGATCGATCTGGCACGCTACCAGGTTGCCAACTGCTTTATGGGCCGTGCGGGTTTGATCAACTCCGGCGGTGGCTCCAAAGGGCATTCCGACCTGGGTGAGGCTGTTCGCACGGCGGTCATCAACAAGCGTGCCGGGGGGATGGGGCTGATTTCTGGCCGCAAGGCGTTCCAGAAGCCGATGCAGGAAGGCGTTGACCTGCTGCACGCCATCCAGGATGTGTATCTCTCCAAAGACGTTTCCATCGCCTAATGCTAGCGATTGCAGGCATCGCTACATAGATTACTAGCGTAAGAGGTTATTTGTTCTCGAAAAGGGGCGTTGAACATTATTAATGTTCAACGCCCCTGACACTTAGCGCTCTTCATTTGTCCCCTTCTTAAAGGTTGAATGTTTCCAAAAGGCTTTATGGCCCTCTTTTAACGCCTGTGTACGGTTAATGCCTATATCGTCAAGCAGCCGGTCATCAAGCGCCAGTAACTGGCGGCGGCTGCGGCGATAATGGCGGTAGCTTTGTAACTGAAAGCGAAGCTGGGTCAGGCTAAAGCGTGGCATTGCGAATCCTCCGTGTTAAGTGCCCCACCAGATTACTCAGTGCTATTTCCTCGATACAGATATAGGTATTATTATTTTAAGGATACAGATTGCTGTGTTATATCTCTGTATGGTCTCTTAAGAGTTCATCTGTATTGTTTTCAGGCTATGGGTGGGAGAGTGTCATGACACGCTATGAAGAAGTCGCCACGGTGTTGCGCGAGCGTATCGAGCACGGCATTTACCGTGTCGGTGATCGCCTGCCTTCCATTCGTGCGGTTTGCCAGGAACTGGACGTCAGCATTTCGACGGCCCAGGAGGCCTACCGGCAGTTGATGGATGTGGCATTGATTGAGTCACGGCCCAAGTCAGGTTACTTCGTGCTCCCTAGCCGTGCGCCCACGGTGCTGCCCTCAGTCTCCCGCCCCGCCCAGCGCCCGCTGGATATTTCCCAATGGGATCAGGTGCTGGAACTCGTCGCCACTCAGCGGGATGACGTGCGGCTACTGCTGGGGCGTGGCGTACCGAATTTTGAGTACGAAACGCTGCGGCCACTGTCGAAAATCCTTGCCGGGCTGCATCGCAGCAGTGACCTACACGGGTTCAACTACGACAAGCTGAGCGGTAGCCCGGAATTGCGTCAACAGGTAGCTCGACTGGCCATTACGTCTGGCTGCCTGCTACATCCGGATGACATTGTGATTACGACCGGCTGCCAGGAGGCGCTTTCGATTGCGTTGCGCACGCTAACCCAGCCGGGCGATGTGGTCGCCGTCGACTCGCCGAGCTTTTACGGCACCATGCAGATTCTCAAGGCCAACGGCTTAAAAGCGTTGGAGATTCCTACCGATCCGCAAACCGGCATCAGTCTCGAAGCACTGGAGTTAGCGCTAGAGCAGTGGCCGATTCGGGCGATACAGGTCACGCCGACTTTCAATAACCCGCTGGGCTACACTATGCCTGAAGCACGCAAGCGGGCGCTGTTTCAACTCGCCCAGCGCTTCGATGTGGCGATTATCGAAGACGATATTTACGGTGATTTGTCATTCAGCCTGCCTAGACCGCGCACCGTGAAATCCTTCGATGACGATGGTCGGGTGATGCTGTGCAGCGGCTTCTCTAAAACGGTGGGGCCGGGGTTACGGGTAGGTTGGTTGGCGCCAGGCCGTTACCGCGATCAGGCGCTGCATATGAAGTACGTTTCTACCGGCGCCTCGGCCACGCTGCCGCAGCTGGCGGTAGCGGAGTTCGTCGCTAAAGGGCACTACGAGCGCCATGTTCGTTTCGCTACTCGCCAATATCAGCGCCAGCGCGACATCATGATCAGTTGGGTACAGCGCTACTTCCCCAAGGGGGCGGGTATCAGCTATCCCCAAGGCAGTTTTTTACTCTGGGTAGAGCTACCCGCTGCGGTGGATTGCGTGCGGCTCAACCAGCGCTTGGCGCAGCATGCGATCCATGTGGCACCGGGCTCGCTGTTTTCGGCCTCGGGTAAATTTCGCCAGTGTTTGCGCTTGAACTATGCGTTTACGCTAACCCCTGAGATCGAAGCGGCCGTGCGCACGGTGGGCGAGTTCGCCACCGAAATGGTGGAAGAAGCGCAGGGGCATGCCGCTGTCTTATAAATTGAAGTTACTTCCGGCTACAGGCGTCAAACGGCCATGATCGATAATGGGGCCGGTTGGCTGGCCTTCGGGGGCGCCCCCTTGGGGTTCCACGCTGACGGCTAGGTCGGCATTGAATAACTGGGCGCGCAGCTCAGCGCTGGGTTGGAGGCGTCGGCTGCCTTGCTCAGGCAGCAGGCCAAGCGAGATGGGGGTGCCGTCGGCAATCAACCACAGTTCGCCGGTCTGCTCGTTGCCAACTTGGGTAGGCTGAACTGCTTGCACGACCAGCTCTCCCTCCTCGGTGGCGCTAATAATCCAACCTGGCGTGCGCGATTCGTCCTGAACCACGAAGACGGCTTCTCCGTCTGGTAGCTGGTTCAGTTCAGCTTGTTGCCACAGAAGGCCCAGCGCGACAGCGATGACCCCAACACTGGCCGCCATGGACTGCCATGCACCTAAGCGTTGCCACCAGCACAAAGGTGATGCCCCGGTCGCCGCGGTAATGCGTTGCCAGACCTCTTTAGGCGGTGTCTTAGGGTCCAAACGTTCGTTAAACAAATGGAGGTGCTCTCGCCAATCTTCCACGTCATTACGTAGGTCATGGCTGACAGCCAACAGCGCTTCAAAGCGTGCTTTCTGATCGCGATCCAATACGCCCAGCACGTACTCGCCAGCCGCCAGGTGGCGATCGTCAGGGTCGCTTAAATCCCATTGGTTAGACATGTTTTTAACCTCTCAAGTCCACGGCGGATCCAGCTTTTGATGCTGCCCAGCGGTTGGGACAGAGAGCTAGCTAGCTCGCTGTGAGTCATGCCCTGAAAGTAGGCCATTTCCATTAACTGGCGCTGATGATGACTGAGTGTATCGAGGCAGTCGTTCAGTTTATCGTTTTGTTCATGACTGATGCTGTCATCTTCAGGATCGTCGGCTCCCAAGAGCGTCGCCAATAAGGGTTCATCGGCTGTTGCGTCCTGAGGCTTCTGGCGGCGCAGCCAGTCAATGCCAATATTGCGAGTGAGCGTGGAAAGCCAGGTCATCGGCTTGGCACGCCTGGGGTCGTATTGATCGGCGGCCTGCCAGATCTTGATAAAAACATGCTGCAGGCAATCCTGTGCGGCACCTTCATCTCTTACTATACGCAGCAGTTGAGCATATAGATGCGAACTAGAAACACGATAAAGACGTTCAAATGCTCGTCGGTCGCCCTGCGCGCAGCCGCTTAGTTGCTCAATAAGATATTGGTGGCGTTGTGTGGCATCTAGCATTCGGGCATCTCTGCACAGTAAACCGAATCGTCAGTCTTGGTGAGTCAGCCGTTGAAGGCAATAGGCGGGAACTAGGCAGCGCATAAAATAATGTTGAGATGTTTGCGTCTACTGAGGCATCAGGCACGTAAGTGTTAGTGAGCCTGCATGGTTGAGCTCTTTTAATAAAAACCAGGAGATGCCCCAATGAAACTCAAACTTCTTACTGCTAGCCTGTGTGCTGCTGCCCTTTATACCGGTGCCGCCATTGCCGATCATGGGCCTACCACGGTAGGCGGCGCTAGCATGCTTCCTGAGCGCAACATCATCGAAAATGCCGTTAATTCGGGTGACCATAAAACGCTAGTGGCCGCCGTTCAAGCGGCTGAACTGGTGGATGTGCTGCAAGGCGAAGGCCCTTTTACCGTCTTTGCTCCCACCGATGACGCTTTTGCGGCATTGCCAGCAGGCACCGTTGATACCCTGCTGATGCCCGAGAATAAAGCGCAGTTACAGACGGTTCTGACCTACCACGTTGTGCCTGGCAACATGAATCGGGACGCGCTGTGGGAAGAAACCATGGAAAACGATGGCACCGTGGCCTTCAAAACCGTACAAGGTGAGTACCTTACCGTATCGCGCAATGGTAATAACCTGATGGTCATGGATGCGCAGGGCAACAGTGCCAATATCACGGTGGTGGATGTGGCTCAGGCGAACGGCGTGATCCACGTGATTGATAGCGTGTTAATGCCATAAACGAGGCGATTCAGGCGGTCAGAGCAACCGTGGCCGCCACGTGAATGTCCCTCCTGCCACCTCGCATTGCTAGGTGGCAGGAGTTTTTTTGCAGGTTGGGCAGCATTGCTAATGCGAGCGGGGCTTGCTTCCTCTTTATGCTTTCGCCCAGCGGTATTTGGCGAAAAGCGAAGTAAAAAACGTTAGACGCTAGGCTTATCTTTACAGCGTGAGGTTGCCCTGGCGTACATCGAGCTGCGCCAAGCGCTGCTTCAAAAGGCCTGGAAAGCGTGCATACCAAGTTTGATTGAGCGGAGAGGGGTGAGGCAGCGGATAAAGTTGAAAGGTTTGTGCTTCGCCCCGGTCATCTTCAAGCGTTACTTCAATACTACTTTCAAAGCGGTCCTCGCGCTTCCAGAACGCCTCCAGCCGTGTGCGCTCCTCTTTTGAGCGGCCGATCCCGAACCACAGGAAGGCTTCGCGACCCAGGGTGATTAGGGTGCGCCCTTCCCAGCGGGAGATCAGTACTTCGTTCATCAGGCCGTGAAAGTGGCGCTTAACCTTCATGGACCACGCTTTATTGCCGACGGGCTTGTAAGGCACGGTGTTGATCCAGAAAAAGTGCTCGCCCACGGCGCGCGAGGCCTCGAAGTTGGGCATTTTCTCATCATAAAGGTGCTCATACAGCGCCTTTCTGACCAACTGCCCGCCTGCGCCGATAAAGGGCTCGCCATGGCGAACCTCGTCGCGCCCTGGGTCGCGTCCAAAAAAGCCAATGCGCTGGTTGGGCCTGCCAAGGCCGATGATGGGCTCCAGTGGATCGCGCTCGAAGCGCTGGTAAACTTCGACATCGATTCCTTCGATTTCTGCCGCTAGCGCCCTGAATTGTTCCTGTTGCTGCGGGGTCAGTGACATCGTCCATGCTCCTTGCTGCTGTCTTTTGGCTAGTTCAATCAAACCACTCTTGCGCCGTACGCCATAAGCACATACCACCGAAGTACACAGAGGCCACGCCCCACCCCCAGAGGGCCCAGGCGGTGTGCGCAGGGCTTGAAAGTATCAGTGACGTCGCACACACGCACCATAGCAGGGTGACGGCGATATTGAGTGGCATGAACAGACGCACGCGAAAGGGGTGCAAAAACTTCATTTTAGTGACGGTGAGAATGGCGAGAACAACGATAGTGGCAAAGGAAATAAAAGGCGGTAAATCAATAATATAAAAATAGGCAGCGGTAATGTTCCAGGCGGCTGGAAAGCCCACGAAGTAGTTGTCCTGGCTTTTCATATCGACATTGCAGAAACAGAACATCGATGACAGCAGGATGATGAACACTGAAGGCAGTGCCAAGTAGGGCGGCAGTTCAATAAAATAGTAGATAAAGAGGGCAGGTATAAAGGCCCAGGTCAGGTAGTCAATGACCATATCAAGGGTCGAGCCATCGAAATGGGGCAGGATGGCCTTTACTTCATACTTGCGCGCCAGCGTGCCGTCGATGCCATCAATCATCATCGCTGCACCCAGCCAAAGGAGACAGGCGACGGGGTTATTGTCGACCAGCGCAAGTAGCGCCATGGTGCCAAGCAGTACACCGCTGGCGGTGAATATATGCACGCTCCACGCTTTATACCGTGAGACGCGGGATTCTGTATGCGAAGAGAACGATTGAACCACGTTGACCCCATTGGGAACGTGTTGTCCCCGTGCTGTTCGGTTTATTGATAAGCGTGTAAAAACCATACCCTATCACTGTTTTTTTATATCGGCCGCTTAAATTGCTGTCGCGCCTGCGCGACCTGCTCGCGGGTGATGCAGGTTAGCGAGTGATCATTGACTAGCCCCATCGCCTGCATAAAAGCAAAAGCGGTCGTCGGGCCAACGAATTTCCAGCAGCGTTTTTTTAACGCTTTGGAGAGCGCGATGGATTCAGGCGAGGTGGTCTGGGTTTGCGGCGGGGGGAGTGAGTCGGTATCGGGCTCAAAACCCCAAAAGAAGGCGGCTAACGAGCCTTCCTTTTCGATCATTTCTTGCGCCCTTACAGCATTGTTAATGACCGCTTCGATTTTTCCGCGATGGCGAATAATGCCCGCGTTCTGCAGCAGTCGCTGCACATCGTCTTCGCCAAACCGGGCAACCTGATGAAAATCAAAATGATGAAAAGCGGCACGGAAGTTCTCGCGTTTATTGAGAATGGTGCGCCAACTCAACCCGGACTGAAAACTCTCCAGGCACAGCTTCTCGAACAGCCGCTGGTCGTCAGTCACTGGAAAGCCCCATTCGTTGTCGTGGTAAGGCAAAAACTCCGCCGCGCCTCCACACCATAGGCAGCGGGGATGGCCATCAGGGGCGATAAAGTCGGTCATAGGGCATTTCCTTAGCAGGTGATAAAAGCTGTTTTCAGTGGGCAATTGGGTGTTAACTCACTATAGCGCTATTGGTGTGATAGCTAACGAGCCTGGAGATGAGTATGACATTTGTTCGCCCCGCCACGATTAATGATCTTGATACGCTAACGGAGCTGCTAGATGGTTATCGGCAGTTCTACGCTCAGCCTAGTAATGTGGAGGCCGCTCGTGCCTTTTTGCGCCAACGATTTGGGCAGGCGGATTCACGCATCCTCGTTAGTGAGGGTGGGGATGGGCAACTGACGGGCTTTGTGCAGCTTTATCCGGGCGTTTCCACAGTGGGCTTGAATGCACGCTGGACGCTAAATGATCTGTTTGTGTTGCCAGAGTGTCGCGATAAAGGCACCGGCCGGGCGCTGATGGAGGCTGCCACCCAGCTTGCCCATGAGCATGGCGTCGCGCGGTTGATACTAATGACGCAGGTTGAGAACGAGCGTGCCCAGCATCTCTATGAGTCATTAGGCTGGCAGCGCAATACTGCGTTTTATGGTTACTTGCTTGATGTGAAGTGAGTCAAACCGTTCAGGCCCGGCGCCTCGCCGGGCCTGGACTACCGTGCATCAAGCCTCGCTTAGTTTGCGCGCTCTGTGCAGGTTTTCCATGGTGTTTAGGCATGCCTGTGCGGCTTCTTTCCCTTTGGTGACAAAATGCTGGGTGTAGAAGTCGTGATGCGTGCTGTGCTCATGGAAGTGGTGCGGCGTTAACACTGCCGAGATCACCGGCACTTGCGTGTCTAGCTGCACCCGCATCAAGCCATCAATCACTGCATGGGCCACAAAGTCGTGACGATAAATACCGCCATCGACCACAAAGCCCGCCCCCACGATGGCGCCATAGCGGCCACTCTGGGCGAGGACCTTGGCTTGTAAGGGGATCTCGTAAGCACCGGAGACGGTGAAGGTGTCTACTTGTTCGGCGTTCAGTCCACAGCGTTCGACTTCGGCAACAAAGGCGTCATAGGCCTTTTCGACGATATCCTGATGCCAGTGGCCTTGGATAAAGGCAATGCGTTGAGACGTGGTGTGGTTGGAAAGGGTCAGCGGAAATGTCTGATTCATGGTCATTCTCTTGGCTAAGGTGTACCAGAATCAGGGCACGCGGAACCGGTCGTCAGGAAGCCACAAAAGGCAGCCAAAGCCGCTTTTGCATCGCCTGTCTAGGGTGCCGTTCTCTTTCATCCGGACTATCACCGTCGGCTTCGGTTTCTCACCGAATCTGCTGACCTCAAACATGGGCTTGTTTGAGCGCTCGCGGGCTTAGCCGCCCGATTTAAAGGCCGCATCACCGCCGGTGGGGACTTTCACCCCGCCCTGAGAACTTTGCTGAATATCAGCCCCGTCATTTTACGCTTATTCTAAAAGCTGAGCCAAGGCGGTGTGGTGATCTTAGCGCTGTCACGCTGCATGATGATCTCGCCATGGCGTACCGAAAGCAGCACCTCGCCTTGGGTGCGCAGTACGCTGTAATCATCCTCGCCCTCTAGCAGGTTGAAGCTGGCCGGTTTGCCCACTTCGATGCCGTAACGATCTTCAATATTGAGCGTGCGGGCACTGTTGTCGGTAATCAGCGAAAGCGCCTGGCTGAAGTCCTGATAGCCCATCATTTGGCAAATATGCAGGCCGAAATCCAGCGTGCGCAAGAGCTTGCCATTCCCCAGCGAATACCAGGGATCGAAGATGGAGTCCTCGGCAAAGCAGACGTTGATGCCCGCCTCGTTGAGCTCTTTTACCCGCGTAACACCCCGCCGTTTGGGGTAGGTGTCGAAGCGCCCCTGCAAATGAATGCTTTCCGTCGGGCAAGAGACGAAATTGATGCCCGAGCGCTTGAGCAGCAGAAACAGCTTGGAGCAGTAGGCGTTGTCATAAGAGTGCATGGCCGTGGTATGGCTGGCGGTTACCCGACTGCCCAAATCGTTAAAGAGCGCTTCACAGGCCAGCACTTCAAGAAAGCGCGAATTGGGGTCGTCGATCTCGTCGCAGTGGACATCCACCAAGCGGTCATACTTGATCGCTAGCTCGATCACCCGTTTCATGGACGCCACGCCCAATTCGCGGGTGTACTCAAAGTGGGGAATGCCGCCGACGACATCGGCACCGAATTCCAGCGCCTCCTCCATCAGTTTGTCGCCGCCGGGGTAGGAGAGCAGGCCATCTTGCGGAAAAGCGACGACTTGAATATCGATTTTATCTTTTAGCTCGTCGCGCAAACGGCACAGCGTTTTCAGGCCAATCAGGCTTGGGTCGCTGGTGTCAGCGTGGGTACGCACGAACTGAACGCCATTGCCGATTAACAAATTAAGTGTTTTGAGAGCACGCTCACGAATATCGGCTTCGGTAAGCATAGGCTTACGCTCACCCCAGCGCTCGATGCCTTCAAACAGCGTGCCGCTTTGGTTCCAGCTAGGCTCGCCTGCCGTTAGCGCAGCGTCCAAATGAATATGAGGCTCAATAAACGGCGCGCAGACCAGCTTGGCGCCTGCATCGATTTGGCCTTCGCTTGGCGTTTGCGGTGCGTCTTGAACGGTAATCGAGCTGAACGTCCCGTCCTCCACGACAAGACGATAAAGCTCTGGGCGCTGGCGTAGGCGGGCGTTAATGATCTGCATGGACATATAAAAAAGCGCTCACTTATTGTTTGGCGGGTGAAGGAAGCGTATCGCTCAGCGTAGCGTGTTTTAAACGCAGCAGCACGGCATAGCTGCCCGCGGCTACCGCCACCCCCACTAAGGGCGGCAATAAAGGTGAAAAGTAGGCCGCGCCAGCCCCTATCGCATAGGCGGCTAACCCGCGGCGATTGAAATCGGGTAATCGAGCAGCGTTTAGCTCGGGGTAGCGGCCTTTATGCTTGAGCCAGAAATCCGCCATGATCACCCCGCCCATGGGGGGGAATAAAGGTGCCAAGCAGTACCAGAAAAGGGATAAGCAGATTGTACATACCGCCGACCGCGAGCACCGTACCAATGGCAGCCCCTGCTACGGTGACCAAGCGGCGCTTTTCAGTACGCAGCAAATTGCAGCCCGCCACCGCGAAGTTGTAAATAGTGTTGTCCTGGGTCGTCCAAATATTGAGAAACAGCATGAGTACGGCAATAGACACGAACCCTTGAGCGATCAGCACATCCACGATATCCGCCTGCTGGTAAATCATGGTGCCGAGCGCGCCTGTCAGGACCATTAAGCCGTTACCCACAAAAAACGCTGCCAGGGTCGCGATAACAGCCGTTTTAGGTGTTTTGGCAAAACGGCTCCAGTTGGTGGCTTGAGTGCCACCGCTAATAAAGGTGCCGATGATGACCGTCACCGCTGCTGCCACACTCATACTCTCCGAGGGCGTTTGTTGGCTTAACCCGGCAAAGCCGCGCACATCGACGAGCCCTGTGAATAGACTGATCAAGATAAACAACATCATGGCGGGAACCGCAAAGCGCGACAGCCAATCCATTCCTTTGTAACCGATCATGGCGGTCACACAGAAGCCAAAACCAAAAAGCACCATTAAGGGGATTTCCAACCATTCAGGCATCCCCGTGGTGCGTACCAGTACCAGCGCGATGGTTGCTGTCCCCCACGCATACCAGCCGATTTGGGTAAAACCGAGGATAACATCGGAGAGTTTGCTGCCTTTTTCGCCAAAACAGAAGCGCCCCATCAGCACCGAATTCAGCCCACTTTTACAGGCGATATAGGCAAGCGCTGCGGCATACGTGCCCAGCAGCAAATTGCCTATGAGTATGATCCATAACAGCTGACCAATCGGGAACGCTTGGCCCAAGGAGCCACCCGCCCACATGGTCGCGGTAAAAAAGGTAAAGCCGAGCAGTACGGCGGAAGTGGAAAGCAATCCCTTCCGAGCATGGGTAGGGACTTCGCTGAGCGGGTAATCAGACGGGTGCATCACGGCCTCCTAACGTCAGTAAGTAAAGTGATTTTCTAATGACTTACTAGCAAAAGATGTGCCAAAAATAATTAGCCATCACGATGTGCAAAGCGAGGTTTTAAAACATACTCACTCTGTTTATTGATACTTTATTAAATAAAAGCTAATTATTTTGTCTTATTTACCGATATAAACAGTATGCAAAAACGATTCGTAAAGATTTATGTGTACATAAAAGAGTATTGCTTAGCGCAATGACTAATTAATGTAGCCATTACGTGGTGGCGATAAGGAACCCGACTAAATGCAAGAACCGCCGCCTGTGAAGGCTCTATTACCTACCGCTAACCTGCCCTGGCACCGTTCGCTGGTCGGGAAATTGGTCATTTTTATGCTGTTGGGCGTGCTGTTTGCCTATTTGATGGGTGCGTTATCAGGTTTTTTGATGGTGGAACGGGGCGCGCGCGAACAGTGGTGGCGTGAAGCGCAGGTGAACACCCAAATCGTCAGTGCCACTATCCGGCGTATTTATACCTCTGTGGCGGTTAAAACAGACGATACAGGGCAGGTGACGCATATTATCTCACCACGCGCGATTGGCGATGAAGAGTCCGTGCTTGAAACCGGTTTTAGCCCCGTTGATGTATTAGCATTAGCCAGTGCCCAAACGCGCAACAATGTTTGGTTATTTGCCGAGTCTCCGCAAGGAACACTAGAGATGATGGCAGATGCCCGTAATACAGCAGAATCTACCGCTAAACTGGCGGTGAGTACTTGGCGGGCCATGGCGCAAGCGGCTGACTTTTACGTGGGGTTTGCCCGCATTGGTAATGAAGAGCATTTTATTAGTTCACTGCCGATTGTGACCTCTGAAGGCCAGTTACTGGGTGTGGTGGTGTCCACCATTGGGCAGAAAGCGTCTCTTTATCAGATACGTAACGATTTAATCCAAAAAGCGTTTTTGGCGCTTCTAGCGGTACTGGTCGCCACGGCGTTGCTGTTAAGTATTTTGATGCGACGATTATTTAGACCCGTGCCTGTATTGGTACGAGTGCTAACCGCTATCGCAAAAAACCAAACGCAAATCACTACGCCTTATACGCATCGCAAGGATGAGATTGGCCGCATGGCAAATGCCATCGATGCCCTGCGCAAAAAGGTGATTGAACGTGAGCATCTGCTTGATGTGAAAGATGAGGCCCTGCGTTTTCAGCACCTTGCCCATCACGATGAATTAACCAAGTTACCTAACCGTATACAGCTGAATGAGGCTTTAAAAGCGGCGGTGCACTCACTGCTTCAAGGGGACGTATTTAACGTCATGCTGTTCGACCTTGATCACTTCAAAGAAGTAAACGATAGCTTGGGCCATGCGGCCGGCGATGCGCTATTGATAGAAGCCAGCCAGCGAGTGCAGGGGTTGCTGACAGATAACGACTTGGTGGCCCGCTTAGGCGGCGATGAATTCGCCATCATTCAGCGCGTATCGCGTCATGCGCAGGAAGAGGCTAAGACGTTGGCGGGCCAAATTGTTGCCACGCTACATGCACCTTTCCACATCGATTTGCAGGTCATCCAAATAGGCGTGAGCGTGGGTATAGCGACGGCACCCTCCGATGGTGATGACAGCTATGAGCTGCTACGTAACGCCGATATTGCGCTATATGCCGCCAAGGCGGAAGGACGCGATCGCTACAGACTGTTCACCCCTGGGATGAAGATGGCGCCCACTACGGTTAGGGAGAGATGAATAATGCACTGGTTAGCCGTTCTGATGGTAGGTACGTTGAGTTGGCAAAGTTCAGCCGTTGCCAGTAATGCGCACATAGACAACTCGCCGACATTGGCGCGTATTGCCTCAACGGGCGAAATTTCCATTGGGCATCGAACCAGCGAGATACCCTTTTCCTATGAAGTGGACGGTCAACCAACCGGCTACGCGGTTGACCTTTGTCTACAGGTTGTCGAAGGGCTGCAGGACGCGTTGGGTTTAACCGATATCCGCGTGAACTATGTGCCGGTGACGCCTGCCAATCGATTTATATTGGTGCGTAACGGTGATGTGGATATTGAGTGTGGCGTGACCACCAATACGGCCGAACGTCGCCGTCAAGCGGCTTTCTCCTACCCGAATTTTTTAACAGCTACACGCTATGTATCGCTCGCCGAGCAGAAGATGGATAGCGTTCAGGATTTAGCGGGCCGCAGCGTGGTATCCACCACGGGTACCATCAATATCGGTCAGCTTAATGAGCTCAACCGCACTGAAGAGTTGAATATCGCAGTCATGTTAAGCCGAAACCATGAAGAAGCCTTCGCCATGGTGGCTTCGGGGCAGGCATCGGCGTTTGTGATGGATGAGATATTACTAGCGGGGTTGGTGTCGTCAGCCTCAGACCCTGCCGCTTTTCATATTTCGCAAGCAACGCTAAGCAGTGCTGAGCCGTATGGCTTAATGATGCCAGCTGACGACCCTATTTTTGTTGAATGGGTCAATCAGCAGCTAAGCACGTTTTATCAAAGTGAAGGCATCCAGGCCCTCTATGATAAATGGTTTTTACAGCCTGTTCCCCCGGATAACCGTGTGCTGAATTTGCCGCTAGCGCCAGCGCTTGCCGCTATATTTGCCAATCCTGAGCAGTACGTACAACAAAACTTAGCGCCGCACGCAGAGTAAAAGGAGAGAGATGATGCGCCAGAGGACACGCGTCGGGTGGTGTAGCTTGCTAATATGGCTGCTAGCGGGTGGTTCCGCCCATGCCGGGCAACCCTTAAATACACTCGAACGACTCAAGGAGACGGGCGTACTGCGTGTGGGATACGGTGATACCGCTCCCTTCTCGTATGTCGATGATCAAGGCGAGGTGGTCGGCTACTCTATCGATATTTGCCAACGGCTAGCCGGGCAGTTGCAGCGGCAATTGGCTATTCCGGCGCTTGAAATCACCTATGTTCCGCGCACGCCAAGCAACCGTATTCAACTGCTTAACAGTGGCGATATCGATATTGAGTGTAATGCCAGTACAAACAACGAAGAGCGCCGACGCAGTGCACAGTTTGCACTGAGCCACTATTTTGTATCCGTGCGCTATGTGGCACTGAAATCGAACGGGTTTACCACGCTAGAAGATTTGTCCGGGCGCAGCGTGAGTGTGGCGCGCGGCACCGTTAATGTCAGCCAGATCAACCAAGCAAACCGCGAACAGCAGCTAAACTTATCGGTGGTGCCGGTGGAAACACTGCAAGGCGCGTTTGATTTGGTGGCCGAGGGGCGCGTAGCCGCCTTTGCGATGGACGATGTGCTGCTCAGCGCCATGATCGCAGAGTCAGATGAGCCTCAAGCCTATGTGCTTTCAGAGGAGGCCATCACCTCGACAGAGCCACTTGGTTTTATGATGCGCCTTGAAGATGACGCCTTCGCCGTCGAGGTCAATAAAGCCCTCGAGCATATCTACACGAACCCAGAGATGCCGCTGCTTTACTATCAATGGTTTCAGCAGCCTTTGCCGGGTAAAGACATTACCCTAGATATACCCATGAGCGAGGTGTTGGCTGAACACTTTACGGCCCTACGCACTATGGCTTTACAAGAATGATGGTTTTAAAAAAGTGTCGGTTTTATAAAGGTAATAGCTTTAAGAAGGTAACGCTTTTAAAAGCGTATTGGCACGTATTAGCGCAGCGTTAAGTGGTTTGTGTATTTAGCACTCCGCGCATTAACGTCTCGACAATACCCTCACATTCAGCCGCCAGTGAGTACTCTTGAGGGTCTTGTAGCCAGTCAAAACAGACCCCGATCAAAAAGCCATGAAACTGTCGGCGGGCACTAGCGGGAGAGAGGTCCGCGCGTAAGTTGCCGGCTGTCTGCACCTGTTCGAACAACCATTCAATGAGCGCTTCGGCGTGTTCTGAGAGCCGCGTTATCATGCTGATATGCGGATGATCGTCTTCGAGCTTTTCACAGCGGTGTAGCACAATCGTCGCTGCTCTTTGTAGCGGCAAATCGTGACAAATAGTGGCTAACGAGCGTTGGGCGATGACCCGTAGACATTCAGTCGGCGAGTCGGCAAGCCGCTTGACGGCGTCTTCAACGATGCCATCCAGTGGTCCTCTTACCCGCTCCAGCAGCGCATCGAATACCGCCGCTTTATCTTCAAAGTGCCAATAAATAGCGCCTCGCGTCACGCCCGCCGCCTGCGCAATGTGGGCCAAGGTGGTGCGCGAAACGCCTTGAGCGAGAAATGTCTTTTCCGCAGCATCAAGAATCGCTTCGCGTGTTCGTTCTGCTTCAGCCTTTCGACGGGACATAGCGACTCCTGTTAATAGCATTAGCGGTATTTTGGCACTGAAAGATAGCAATGTCGCCGCGTGGTGATTATTATACACATTCACTGACATTCATGAATGTCAGTGAATGTGTATCTTATCTGTTCTGTGGATCGAATTCAGGTTTACAACGCTGCACTGCCCGTCATCAAGGAGCCTGCCGTGCCCGCTACTCTACTTCGCCTACTGCCAATCACACTGGCTTTGCTTATGCTGATGGGTTGCGAGCAGCCTCAGGCACCATCAAGTGACACGACCAGGCCCGTTAAATTAATGACCTTGGCGTCGGCCAATGCTGACGCCTTACGGCAATTCCCAGCGCGGGTAGAAGCTTCCAAGCGCAGTAATCTGTCGTTTCGGATGGCCGGGGAATTGTTGGCGCTCAATGTCAGCCCGGGTCAACGAGTGAGCGAAGGCGAGGTAATTGCGCGTATTGATGATCGCAATGCCCAGAGCGAGTTGGATAGTGCTCGCTCGCGCTTGGAGTTGGCTGAGGCAATGCTAGAACGTATGCGCTATACCTTGGAGCGCGGCGCCGTCAGCCAATCCCAGTTTGATGAGGCGGAGAGTGAGTGGCGGGCTGCCCGGGCGACGTTTGAGCAGGCCCAAGAGCAGGTATCGCATACCCAGCTACGCGCTCCCTACGATGGCGTGATCGCCCAAGTGCCGGTTGATAATCGTCAGATTGTGCAGGTGCAGGAAACGGTGGCGGTCATTCAGCAGCCAGGGCAGTTAGATGTGGTCTTTCATCTCCCCGAGCAAATTGTTCAGCGCATGCCGCGCAATGACGGCTCGCCCCTAGGCGATGAGTTGGCCTATGAAGTGCGTTTCGGCAACAGCGACAAACCCTATCTTGCCCAGTTAGCCTCCTATACCACCCAAGCTAGCGCGCAGAGCTTGGCTTATGAAATCACGCTGACCCTTCCCCAGCCCGATGACATCACCTTGTTGGATGGCATGAGCGCCAATGTGCGGCTCGATTTGAGCGCATTGCAGCCTAACGCGGCGACACCGGTTTGGCATTTGCCGCCTGAAGCGGTGAGCTATGCGGGTGACGATCCCGACCAAGCCCAGGTCTGGCGGTATACCGGTGAAGATCATGTTGAGGCAGTGCCCGTCAGCGTAGGGCCATTAACGTCGCAAGGGCTGGAAGTGAGCGGTGATTTGGCCGCCGGGGAGCGCATTGTGGCGGCGGGGGCTCACCGCGTGACGGCAGATATCAAAGTGACGCCGTGGGAAAAGGAGCAGGGGCTATAACATGGTCGACTACTTTTTACGCCACCGGGCGGCCAGCTATTTAATGACCGTGGTACTTCTGGCCGGCGGTGCGCTGTCATTTCTGGGGATGGGCCAGCTTGAGTTTCCCGAATTCACTATTCGTAATGCCCTCATTACCACGCAATATCCCGGCGCGACCCCTGAAGAGGTCGAGCAGGAAGTGACATCGACGCTAGAGCAGTCCATTCAGGAGATGTCATCGATCAAGCGGATCAGTTCGGTCAGCTCCGATGGTCTCTCGCAAATTACCGTGGAGCTCGAAAGCACCGTCCAGAATGAAGAGCTCGAACAGCTTTGGGATTCACTGCGCCGTAAAGTGCAGGATGCCCAGGCCGCCTTACCGCCTGGGGCCAGCCAATCCCGCGTCAACGACGACTTTGGCGATGTGTTTGGCTTTATGGTCAACCTCACTGGTGAAGGGTACAGCATGCCTGACTTGGCCGACCATGCGGACTTTCTCAAACGTGAGCTGACCCTGGTGGAAGGGGTCGAGAAAGTATCGTTGGGGGGGGAGCAAGAGGAGCGCATTTATATTGAAGTCGACCGTGAGCGTTTACGCGCGCTAAATATCCCGCTCACCCGGCTGCAACAGTTGCTGGATACCCAAAACGCCGTGGCCGATGCCGGGCACCTCAAGCAGGATGGTCGACGTTTCCGTATTACCCCAACGGGCAGTGCAGCGAATATCGATGACCTGCGTGCGCTGATCGTCAGCGAAGGCGATGGCGAGTTAGTGCGATTGAGCGATATCGCCGACGTGAGCCGCGAGCTGGCCGAACAGCCCCAGCAGCTCTACCGCGATATGGGCCGGCCAGCCATCTCGCTGGGCATCTCGTTTGAAAGCGGTGTCAACGTGGTTGAGGTCGGCGAACACTTACAGCAGCGGCTGGATGAACTCCAAGCGCGCACGCCCCTGGGAATGGAACTGAACATCGTCTACAACCAGCCTGAGGTAGTGGATGAGGCGGTGTCTGGTTTCCTGGTGAGCCTGATTCAGGCGGTGGCCATCGTCATTGTGGTGCTGATGCTGTTTATGGGGTGGCGCAGCGGTCTGTTGATGGGGTTTATCCTGCTGATTACGATTATCGGCACGTTCATGATGATGCGCTTTCATGGGCTGCAACTGGAGAAAATCTCCCTCGGGGCGCTGATTATTGCGCTAGGCATGCTGGTGGATAACGCCATCGTGGTGACCGAAGGCATGCTGGTGGGTTTGAAGCGTGGTCATACGATTCGCGATTCAGCGCACCAAGTGATCCGCCAAAATGCTTGGCCGTTGCTGGCCGCCACGCTGATCGCCATCGCTGCGTTTGCGCCTATTGGTTTATCGCCGGACACGACCGGCGAATTTATCGGCTCGCTATTCTTTGTGCTGCTTTACTCGCTGCTGCTGAGCTGGATCACGGCACTGACGTTAACGCCTTTTTACTTCAAGCTTTTTTTCCGCAATATCACGCCTGGCGATGGTCAAGAAGACCCCTACAAAGGGATTGTTTATCGCTGGGTCGCCAGCGTTATCATCGCCGGGATTCGTTTTCGCTGGGTGACATTGGTATTGGTGGTCATCGGTTTAGCGGGGGCAGTTGTCGGCTTTGGTTCGGTCAAGAACGCCTTCTTCCCAGCCTCGAACACACCGATCTTTTTTGTCGATTATCGCACGCCGGAAGGCACCGATATCCTCGAAACCCAGCGCCGCGTTAGCGAGCTGGAAGAGAGTGTGATGGCGATGCCGGGCATTCGTCACCTCACCACGACCGTAGGGGGTGGCGCGCAGCGCTTTACCCTGACTTACTCACCGGAAGACCGCTACGCAAGCTATGCACAGCTGATCATTGAAACCGGTGATAAAGCGACTCAGCGCGAACGCATGGCCGATGTAGAAAGGGTAATAAAGCGCGACCATAGCGATATCGACTATAAAATAGCGCCGCTGGAAGTCGGCCCTGCGCCCAAAGCCAAGATCGAAGCACGCTTCTATGGCAGCGACCCGCAAGTATTGCGCCAGTTGGGTGACCAGGTCGAAGCCATGTTTCGCGCGACACCGAACATGACCAGCGTACGTTCGAGTTGGCGTAACCGCGTACAGGCGATTGAACCCGTTTTTCTGGAAGATACCGCGCGTCGGCTGGGCGTAACACGCGAAGACCTGGCCAGCACACTGGCACTGAGCACCAGTGGCAGCCAAGTGGGCGTTTACCGTGATGGCAGTGATCTGATCCCCATGGTGGCGCGGGCTATTCCCGAGCAGCGCCATGATGTGGATAACCTGGGCTCGCTCAATGTCTGGAGCGAAGAGCAAGGGCGCTATATTACCGCCGACCAGGTGATTAGCGACATCACCACGCAGGTGACCGACCCGCTGATCATGCGCCGCAATCGTGAGCGCATGCTGGCGGTGTATGGTGAGCCGGACCCGTTAAGCGGTATCACCGCCGCCAGCGTATTAGCCGAAATCCGCCCTCAAGTGGAAGCATTGGAGCTGCCACCAGGCTACCGGCTGGAGTGGGGCGGTGAGTACGAAACCGCTGGCGAAGCGCAGAGCGGGCTGTTTGCATCGCTGCCGCTGGGTATCGCGATGATGTTTATTCTGACCGTGGTGCTCTTCAATAACTTCCGCCAGCCGCTGGCTATCTGGTCGCTGGTGCCGTTGACGATTATCGGCGTTGTCGGTGCGCTGCTACTCACCGGTTTGCCCTTCTCGTTTATGGCCCTGCTGGGCACGCTTAGCCTGATTGGTATGGTGATCAAGAATGCCATCGTGCTGGTAGAGGAGATCAACGTGCAATTGCCCCAGCATCAAGACCGCTATCACGCGGTGGTGCGGGCAGCGGTGAGCCGGGTACGCCCGGTAGCGATGGCCGCGTTGACCACCATGCTGGGGATGATTCCGCTGATTAGCGATGCCTTCTTTGCCAGCATGGCGGTGGCGTTGATTGGTGGTCTCGGTGTCGCCACGCTGCTAACCCTGGTAGTACTGCCGGTGATGTATTGCGTGTTGTACCGCATCAAGGTGCATGCCGATTAATCCCTCCCCGTTAGGGAGTTCAGCCCTTTTTTGCCCCGTGGCGCAATGCCACGGGGCATTCACTGCTTCCTAGGTCTTAGCCGCTCATTAGTGCGTCGATCGTTGATGTCGATACACATTATCCTTTATTAGCCAATTGCGTTGCTTAAAAGCCGCAGCGCCCTATGTGCTAATAAATATAATCTACCTCTCAAAATATAAATTATTATCTAAGCCATAACCTACGTTAGTTTATGGATGTTTTCGTTTACTAAAGTTTTCTTTTTAAGCGCTATTTCAACAGCATGTTAACTAATTGTTTAGAAAGATATAATAATTAGCTATTAGACTAAAGTTGCTGCGGTTTAGGTCGATAACCCTCCCCTCTAAAGAAAGCTTGGCGATCTTGATTTTTTCTAAAGCCGCTGGTCTGTTTCCAGCTAGATTGTGAAGATTGCCACTAGCTAATATATCTAGTCTGGAGAAAGTGCTCACTATGAATCGTCTGCTTAGTAACTTATCAATCAAAACGGGGTTAACCCTCGTTCTCGCTATTTTTTCATTATTAATTCTCATTATTGCGTTTCTGGGTTATCGCTCAGGTGAAGAGGGTAGTTCTTCACTGAGAGAGGTGGATAGTGCTGCCGATCAAATGCGATCGGTTAATCGAGGCCAACTGCTAATCGCTAACGCACAGCTTTTTTACGTCAATAGCTTTGTCGCCGCTAATGAAGTCGATGCCGCTTCGGCCAGCAGTTACCTGGATCAAGCCCAAGACACGCAGGAGGAGGCGCAGCAATACTTTACAGAGTTTGCATCAATAGCTTATCAGACGGCGCTTGTCGAAACGCTGATCGCGAGCTTCCAGCGCTTGATGGAGCAGGGGGTAATGCCACTCGAAACAGCGTTGGCCACCGGTGATCAAGAGCAGTTTCGAACCGCCAGAGAGACGGCCAGTGATTTAAATCAGCAGTTTTTAGAGGCTAGCGCCGCCTACAATGACGACATGGCTGAACAGAACGGCTTGATGATTGACGACTACGAAAGTGATATGCAACTGATCGGCTACATTGATATTGCCGTTTTGGTATTGGCTGCGTTAATGGTTCTGTTTGTGCGCATTGCCATGGTGGGATCCATTGTTAAACCGTTAAATGAGGCGGTGACGCATTTTCAGCGTATTGCCCAAAATGATCTATCGGGCCACGTCAGTGACCGTGGCAGCAACGAGCTCGGTAAGCTGTTTAGTGCCATGCAGCATATGCAAAGTGGCTTAGCCAAAACGGTGTCGGAAGTGCGCGACAGCAGTGGTTCGATTCATATTGGCGCGCGTGAAATTGCCAGTGGCAACACGGATTTATCCTCACGCACTGAGCAGCAGGCATCTTCGCTGCAAGAGACGGCTGCGAGCATGGAGCAGTTGACCGCCACTGTGAAACAGAATGCCGATAACGCCCGCCAAGCCAGCCAGTTGGCGAACGATGCCTCGAACACTGCCAGCAACGGCGGCGAAGTGGTGGAGCAGGTGATTACCACCATGCACGGTATTTCTAGCAGCTCGCAGAAAGTGGCGGATATTATCAGTGTTATCGATTCTATCGCTTTTCAAACCAATATCCTGGCACTCAATGCCTCGGTGGAAGCGGCACGGGCGGGTGAGCAGGGCCGCGGTTTTGCGGTAGTGGCCAGCGAAGTACGCAATCTAGCCAGTCGTAGTGCCGATGCCGCTAAGGAGATCAAAGCACTGATTGATGCCTCGTCTACCCAGGTGCAAGAAGGCTCTGTATTAGTCGCCAGCGCAGGGGAGACGATGCGCGACGTGGTCGCTTCGGTGCGCCGCGTCACCGATATCATGGATGAGATATCGGCGGCTTCCCAGGAGCAGAGCTCAGGCATTGAACAGGTCAACCAAGCGGTTGCCCAGATGGATGAAGTGACCCAACAGAACGCGGCGCTTGTTCAGCAGGCTTCGTCTGCGGCAAGCTCGCTGGAAGAGCAGGCCGCGCGGCTTGCGAGCGTTGTTTCGGTCTTTCGACTAGCGGATGGGGAGTGCCATACACCACCAGCGCCGCTAACCGCGCCCAAGCACTCATCTCAACCATTATCTCAACCATTATCTCAACAGCAGCCCGCGCTAATGCGGCCAGCGGCGCAAAGCCAAGCTAGCCGCACTACTACGGTGAGCGCTGAGGACGATTGGGAAGCATTTTAAACCAATGATGCTCGTCGCTTATTGATTCGATGCCCTAAGCGCCGCGGTTACTTCTTCCACCTGAAGGCGCAGGCTTTGCAGGCCGCCGCCGGAGAGATACCACAGCGCCGGGGTGAGCATCACAAGCTGCGGTTCTGCGCCTGCCTCCGCCAGGGTGGCACGCAGTTGGTCGCCGTTGGCGGGTTCGTCGCCAATGGCGGCGCTGCGATCGATCACCAGCACTACCTCGGGATTGATGTCGGCGATGGCCTCAGCTGAAAGGGGCGTGAACGTTCGGTTGCCACGTTTTACTGATGTGACGTTATCGGGCATGGCGAGTGCCTCGACGCCTAAAACCTCATGGACCACCGGGTGCTGGTTGAGCATCAGGTTGCCGCCATTATGGGTTACCACCAGCGTGGTGGGGGCGTCGATTAGGGCGTCACGTTGACGCTCGATCTCGGCATGCAGGGTCTCAAGCGCTTCTTCTGCGTCGTTTTCTACTGCTAGCTGGCGGGCCAGTTCGCGTACGTTGGCATCGAAGGCGGCGAGATAGTCATCGCCGGTGACGCCGGTATTTAGCAGTGGCGCGATGTCGCCAAGCTCGGCTTCCCAGTCGCCCTGGCGACCGGTGTAGAGGATGAGGCTTGGTTGGCTGGCGCGTATAGCGTCCATGTCGGGTGAGCGCAGGCCGCCGATATCGGCATAGTGATCAGCTCGGTATTGCGCCAGGTAAGCGGGCAGATTCTGTTTGGGAACCCCGACGACCTGCTCGCTAAGGCCCAGCGCATCCAGGGTGTCCAGGCTGCCTAAATCGAAGCTGGCAATGCGCGAATCGGCGCTAGCGGCAGCGCTGGCCATTGAGAGTAATAGCGTGGTAGTGATGGTTTTCAGCGTCACGACAAGCCCTTTTATGAGAAATTAAATCATATGCAATGTTTTCTCATCATCGCAGCAAGCGAGTGCGCTGTCTCGATTCAATAAAGGAACGCTGCGTTGCGTAGAACGCGACCGCCTCTCAAAGGAGGCGGTCGTTATGGCTTGAGTGAGGCAGTGGACGTCGTTAAGAGGCGACGCGGAAGGGGTTACGCGGATCGTTATCCCAAGCTAGGAACGGCTTGCCGGTTTCCTGAGGCACCATGGTGATGCAGTTCTCTACGGGGCAGGTGATTTGGCACAGGTTGCAGCCCACGCACTCGTCTTCGATGACCTCGTAGCGGCGTGCGCCGTCCTGCTTGGTGAGCTTTGCAATCGACTGGTGAGAGGTGTCTTCGCAGGCGATATAGCAGCGGCCACACTCGATGCACAAATCCTGGTTGATATGGGCGATGGTCTTGAAGTTGATATCCAGATGCTTCCAGTCGGTGGTGTGTGGCACCGCCTTGCGGGAAAACGCCTCGATGGAGTCGTAGCCTTTTTCCGCCATCCAGCGGGAGAGGCCGTCTTTCATCTCCTCTACAATCCTAAAACCGTTGAGCATGGCAGCGGTGCACACCTGTACGCTACCAGCGCCCAAGGCGATAAATTCCGCCGCATCCCGCCAGGTGGAAATACCGCCGATGCCTGAAATAGGTAGCGTGGGTGTGGCTGGGTCACGGGCAATTTCTGCCACCATGTTCAGGGCGATGGGTTTCACGGCGCTGCCGCAGTAGCCGCCGTGGGTGCTCTGGTGGCCGACGGTGGGCTTGGCGACCATGTTGTCCAGGTCGATGCTGGTGATCGAGTTGATGGTGTTAATCAGCGAAACCGCATCCGCGCCGCCCCGTAGCGCCGCCTGGGCACCTACGCGAATATCGGTGATGTTGGGGGTGAGTTTGACGATCACCGGCTTGGAGTAGTGTTTTTTACACCAGTAGGTGACTTTTTCGATCAGATCCGGGTTTTGGCCCACCGCCGCGCCCATGCCGCGCTCCGGCATGCCGTGGGGGCAGCCCAGGTTGAGCTCAATACCGTCCGCGCCGGTGGCTTCTACCAACGGCAAAATGTAGGCCCAGGCTTCCTCGTTGCAAGGCACCATGATGGAGACGATTAGCGCCCGGTCGGGCCAATCCTTCTTCACCTGGGTGATCTCTTTAAGGTTGATCTCCAGCGAACGGTCGGTAATCAGCTCGATATTGTTAAAGCCAATCACCTCGCGGTTCTTGCCGTAGTGGGCGGAGTAGCGGGAGGAGACGTTGACCGCTGCGGGCTCTTCGCCGAGGGTTTTCCACACCACGCCGCCCCAGCCTGCTTCATAGGCGCGCACGACGTTATAGGCTTTGTCGGTGGGCGGGGCAGAGGCCAGCCAGAACGGGTTCGGGGCTTTGATGCCGGCAAAATTCACCGACAGATCAACGCCATTGACCACGCTGTCGCCGCTGTTTTTCTTGCCTGGAAAAGAGAGGGTGTTGAAAGGCGTGGTGTTCATGCGGCCTCCTGCTGGGCGGCGAGCGCTTGATGGATGGCGTGAGCTGCCAGCTTGCCGTGCTGCACGGCTTGCACGGTGAGGTCTTGGCCGGGTTTCACACAGTCGCCCCCGGCGTAAACGTTGGGCAGTGAGGTTTGGAACATCTCATTGACGTGAATGCGATCGCCGTCGTGGGCAAGCTCCGCTGCAGTGGCGTCGCGTAAGCTTTCGCCAGCGAAGCCTTGGCCGATGGCGGTGAAAACGGCATCAGCCGGAATCTCAAAGGATTCGCCGGTGGGTGTTAATCGCCCCTCTTGATCGTGGGTGTTAGCAAAGCGCATGCCTGCCACCTGCCCTTGCTCATTCAGCAGAATCTCATCGGGCTGCGCCCAGGTCACCATGCGCACGCCGTTGGCCTTGGCGATCTCCTGTTCATGGTCGGTGGCGGACATCGCCTCAACACCACGGCGATACACCAGCGTGACTTCAGCCGCGCCCAGTCGCGCCATTTGCGTGGCCATATCGATCGCCGTATTGCCTGCGCCAATCACGATGCAGCGCTTGGCCACGGCCAAGCTGCCCAGGTCATCGGTCTGGCGTAGGGTTTTGATGTAGTCCACCGCAGGCATCAGGCCCGGAGCATCCTCGCCGGTTAGCCCCAGCGTACGGCTGGCCCCCAACCCCAAGCCCAGGAATACGCTGTCGTACTGCTGGCGCAGGGTGTCGAGGGTGAGGTTGTCGCCCAGGCGCTGGCCGTACTGAAGGTCGATGCCGCCGACTTCCAGCAAGAACTCGACTTCTTTACGGGCAAAGTCATCGGTCATCTTGTATCGGGCGATACCGTACTCGTTAAGCCCGCCGGGCTTTTGCTCCGCTTCAAACATCGTCACCTGATGGCCCAGCATTGCTAGGCGATGGGCGCAGGAGAGGCCCGCAGGCCCGGCACCCACCACGGCGATGTGTCGGCCAGTGCTAGCGGCGCGTTTAAAGGGGTGGCTCTCAAACTGCATGTGATCGGTGGCGTGGCGCTGGAGCAGGCCAATCAGCACCGGCTGACATTCGGCGTCGTGGTTACGCACGCAGCTGCGCTCGCAGAGAATTTCGGTGGGGCACACGCGGGCACAGCTGCCGCCGAGGATATTGGCTTCCAGAATGGTTTCTGCTGCGCCATTAATGTTGTTTTCGCTGATCTGGCGAATAAAGCTCGGAATGTCGATGTCCGACGGGCAGGCCTCGACGCAGGGCGCGTCGAAGCAGTAGAGGCAGCGCTGGCTTTCAATGATGGCCTGGCGCGGCGTCAGCGGCGGGTGCAGATCGCTGAAATTATGCGCCAACGTCGCTGGGTCGTAGGTGCCGATCTCTTTTGCGCTGGGCAGATGATCAAGTGAATGGGTCACGGTCGTTTCTCCCTGGTCCTTCTGGACTGTTCTGTTCTTCGTAGGGGCCGGGATTAGCGAGTTACCGCCACAGGGGCATTCAGCTCGGCGCGTTTTGCGAGCAGCTCGAACACGCCGGGGTAGGCGGGGCGTTCCAAGTAGCGTCCTGCGCCGCGTTCGGCATGGAGTTCACCGTCCCGCCATGTCCACTTGCCCTGGCTAATGGTATGACGGGCAATGCCGCGCACCGTTTTGCCCTCGAAGATGTTGAAGTCGACGTTCTGATGGTGGGTTTTAGCGGAGATCGTGCGCGTACCATTCGGGTCCCACACCACGATGTCAGCATCGGAGCCCACTTGGATCGCCCCCTTACGCGGGTAGAGGTTGAAGATTTTGGCGGTATTGGTAGAGGTGACCGCGACAAACTCCTGGGGCGAAAGCTTGCCGGTATTCACGCCTTCGTCCCACAGTACGGCCAAGCGGTCTTCCACGCCTGCGGTGCCGTTGGGGATCTTGGTGAAGTCATCTTTCCCTGCGGCCTTTTGCTCTTCGCAGAAACAGCAGTGGTCGGTGGCGGTGGTTTGCAGGTTGCCGGATTGCAAACCGTGCCAAAGCGCTTCCTGATGGCCTTTAGGTCGGAAGGGCGGGCTCATCACATGGGCGGCGGCAGTCGCCCAGTCCGGGTTTTGATAAACGCTATCGTCGATCACTAGATGGCCCGCTAAGCACTCGCCAAACACCGGGTGGCCCTGCTGGCGAGCGTAGGCGATTTCATCCACTGCGTCCTTGGTTGAAACGTGTACCAAATAAACCGGTGCACCCAGGGTGCTGGCAATACGAATTGCCCGGCTGGCGGCTTCGCCTTCCACCTGGGGCGGTCGGGAAAGCGGGTGCGCTTCTGGCCCGGTCATCCCCTGGGCGAGCAGCTTTTGCTGCATGTGGTAGACCAGCTCGCCGTTTTCCGCGTGTACGGTGGGAATAGCGCCCAGCTCCAGGCAGCGGGAAAAACTCTCCACCAGGATATCGTCGGTGGCCATTATCGCGCCCTTGTAGGCCATAAAGTGCTTGAAGCTGTTAACGCCGTGATCCCGCACCAGCGTCCCCATCTCTTCTTTGACGCTCTCGTCCCACCAGGTTATGGCCACGTGGAAAGCGAAGTCGGTGGCGGCTTTTTCGGCCCAGCCTTGCCAAGTGTTAAACGCTTCCAGCAGCGACTGGCCGGGGCTTGGGATCACGAAGTCGATGATGGTTGTCGTGCCGCCTGCCATGGCCGCGGCGGTGCCAGTGTAGAAATCTTCGCTGGCCACCGCGCCCATAAACGGCATCTGCATATGGGTGTGGGGGTCGATACCGCCGGGCATCACCAATTGGTGGCTGGCATCGACGATCTCGCAGCCTTCCGGCACGTCTAAATCGGTGCCGATGGCGTGGATTTTTCCATCGACGCAGAGCACGTCGGCGCGGTAGGTGTCGGCGTGGGTGACGACGGTGCCGCCTTTGATCAATAAGCTCATGGTTCGCTCCTGGGGTAATTGACTGAGGGGCTTATTCGCCGTCGGTTAAGCGGGTGTAGGTTTCCGGGCGGCGGTCACGGAAGAACTGCCAGTTGTTGCGCACCTCGCGCACCATATCTAAATCGATCTCGTGTACCAGCAGCTCGTCTTCGGTTTCGCTGGCCTGGGCTTCGATCTTGCCGCGTGGGTTGACGATGTAGCTGGAGCCGTAAAAGTCGCCGATATTCCAAGGCGCTTCGCTGCCCACACGGTTGATGGCGGCGATAAAACAGCCGTTAGCGGCGGCCGAGGCGGGCTGTTCAAGCTCCCATAAATATTGGGATAGCCCGGCCACAGTCGCGGAGGGGTTGAAGATGACTTCAGCACCGTTAAGGGCCAGTGCTCGCCAGCCTTCAGGGAAGTGGCGGTCATAGCAGATGTACACGCCGATCTTGCCGTAGGCGGTATCGAACACCGGCCAGTTGGATTGGCCCGGCTTAAAGAAGAATTTTTCCCAAAAGCCAGCGACTTGGGGAATGTGTGTTTTGTGGTACTTGCCCAGATAGCTACCGTCAGCGTCGAAGACCGCCGCCGTGTTGTAGTAAACGCCGGTCTCAGTTTCTTCATAGATAGGGACGATGATCACCATGCGGTGCTCAGCCGCGAGCTTCTGCATCATCTGGCAGGTGGGCCCTTCCGGCACCCGCTCGGCGGCGGCGTACCATTTGCCATCCTGGCTGGGGCAAAAATAGGGTTGGTTGAACACTTCTTGGAAACACAGCACCTGCACGCCCTGATCCGCTGCTTGCTGAATCATCGGCAGGTGGGCCTCGTTCATGGCATCGCGAATCGCGGCTGGTTCCAAATCGGTACTGGTTTTTAGGCCCATTTGTATTAGGCCGATTTTCATTTTCTGCATACAAAAGCCCTCTCGTATCCTACGCGCCAACCGCTGGCTCGTTTTTAAAGGTGAGTAACGGTTCGCAGTAATCAGGTTTTGCTAATATTTGTGAGCCGCTATGGATGAGCCATTAGCGTGGGTTGCTTGACGTGTAGTGATATCGACTCAATGCCGACGGATTATTGTTATGAGTAAAGTTGTCATATTTGACAGCTTTTTGAACATAGTCCCTTATGCAGTCGCTTTTCAAGATTTTTTTACTGTGGGTGTTCGTTTTTGTTAACTAATTGATTTTATATGGGATTGTTGTTTTTTATTGTTGCTTTTACTCATTTGGTGAATGCGTGCACATGAATGGTGATTTATTTATTGTTATTTTAATCAATTGCTTATTATATTTATTCATTATTTTTCTGAAATTTAACGTCTCTTTTTGGTGCGCTATTTTTCTAACCAGCTATGTTTTTTAGGGGAGTTAGTGTGGGTTGATTAAAACAATAACAATTCAATAGGGAGTGATTGTCTGTCTGCCATTTAAGTCAGCTTTTTGTTCAATAAGTTAACGGCCATGCTTTGTTTTTAGGCATGTTTATTGCTTTAACGAGAGCTGAACCCGTGAATGCGATCGGCAATATCGCTGCTGAGGAGAATAAAATGACTGGCTCAAGAACCCAGATGATCGACAGAGAGGGGTTGATTGAACTTCAAGTCGGTGAGGATGTGCGCAATAGTCCTCGCTTCAACGAGGATATTGCTCCTACCCAGGCCAGCGAGCGCACCTGGAGCAAGTGGAACATTGCGGCGCTGTGGGTCGGGATGTCGATTTGTGTTCCCACCTATACGCTGGGCGGCGTATTGACCGCCTACTTTGGCTTGAGCGTTGGCGAGGCGCTGTTTGCCATTCTGTTAGCGAATATCATCGTGTTGATTCCGCTTACCTTAAACGCTTTTCCTGGCACTAAATTTGGCATTCCCTTTCCTGTCGTTTTACGTTCCTCCTTCGGTATCTTAGGATCCAATGTGCCTTGCCTGGTGCGGGCATTGGTAGGCTGTGGCTGGTTTGGTATTCAGACCATGTTCGGTGGCTTGGCTATTCATCTACTGCTTTCGGAGTTAATGCCTGCCTGGGCGGCGCTTGGCGGCGTGGGGGAGGTGATTGGCTTTTTCGTGTTCGGCGCCATGAACCTGTATGTGGTGATCCGTGGGGCGGAGTCGATTAAGTGGCTGGAAACCTTGGCCGCACCACTGCTGTTGGCAGTGGGCGTTGGACTGATGATATGGGCATGGCCGAATATGTCGATGACCGAGCTGCTGGCGCAGCCGCCGTCGCGCCCTGAGGGAGCATCCGTTTATGGTTATTTCTTTGCGGGCTTGACCGCCATGGTGGGGTTTTGGGCCACCCTGTCACTGAATATTCCTGACTTCAGCCGTTTTGCCAAAAGCCAAAAAGACCAGATTGCTGGTCAAATCATCGGGCTGCCGCTGACGATGTTCTTCTTTGCCGCCCTCGGTGTCGTGTTAACCGCGGCGTCCGAGACGCTGGTGGGCCAGACCGTTGCTGATCCGGTGCGTCTGATTGGCTATATCGATAGCCCCTTTTGGGTCGTCATGGCGATGCTGCTGATCATCATTGCCACCATTTCCACCAACACAGCGTCGAATATTGTTTCGCCAACCAATGATTTCCAGAATATTGCCCCCAAACTGATTAACCAGACCCGCGGTGTGCTGATGACCGGGGCGGTAGGTGTTTTGCTGATGGGGTACGATCTGCTGCAAAAGGCAGGTGTGATTCCTCCGGGCGTGTCACTCGAGCAGATGTACTCCAACTGGCTGCTCGGTTACTCCAGCCTGCTCGGCCCCATAGCGGGCATCATGGCGGTCGACTACTTTTTGATCAAAAAACAGCGCTTGGATGTGCCGAGCCTTTATCTGGACAACCACGCCTATCCAGCGGTGAACATGGCTGGGTTTATCGCGTTTGGGGTGCCGGTACTGCTCACCTTGATGTCGCTGCTCACCGGCACGATGAACTGGTTCTACGATTACGGCTGGTTCACTGGCTCTGCACTGGGCGCCATCGTTTATTTTGTTGCCAGCCAGGTGTTGGCATCGTCTAACCAAGTGGGGCCTGCCCCCATCATGGCCAGTGAGGTATCCAAGCACTCTTAGTACCCAGACGGGTCAAGCGGGAATAGGGCAAATCTCGGCCGAGCGCTGAGATTTGCCGTGTCTATTCAGCGCGTTTGATATATCCCAGAAATGCATCCACCACCCGATTGGGGCGCCGGTCATGGCGGGTGATTAGCACAAACGGAATACGGTAGTGCTGGGAGCTAGTATGAAGGGCGCGCATTTTGCCTGCGCTTACCCATTGTTCGGCGACATGCTCGGGTAGAAAACCTATAAACCGCCCGGTCAGAATCAGAAATGCCGCGCCTTCGCGATCAGAGGCAGACGCTTGCAGGTTGAGCGCTTCATGCGCATGGCGTGCGGTATCGGGGAGGGGGTAGCGAGGTCGAATCGCTGGGTGGTTATTGAGCTGCGTTAGGCTCAGCGCCTCGTTGGGCACGCCGAACAGCGGATGACCGGCGGCGCAGTAGAGGAACGAGGGCTCATCATAGAGATGCCGACTCTCCAAGCTCGTGGGCAAATTCACGGCAGGCACTACGCCGACGTGTAAATGACCATCCATCACGCCTCGAATCACCGCATCGGATGGCTCCATATGGATATGCACCGTTACCTCGTGATGTGGCGCAGTGAGCGCTGTCAGCGCATGGGTCACATCCATCGCGGGGAGCGTGACGAGGTTATCGGTAATGCCGATATTCAGCTCGCCTTTGACGGTATGGTGTAAGGCGTTGACGTCGCTTTTAAACGTTTCCAGCGCGGTAAGTAGCGTCAAACCCGCCTGGTAAATCTCTTTACCTTCTTCGGTTAAACTAAACCCGCTACGGCCTCGCTGGCAGAGTGAGAACCCCAGCCTGCCTTCCAAATCGTTCATGTGCTGACTAATCGCCGAACGACTGATGCCAAGCGTGGTTTCCGCTGCCGTAAAACCGCCGCATTCAACCACCGTTTTGAAAATTCGAATGAGACGAATCTCGTAGTCGCTCATTTGGCTCAGCGATGCCATAGCAATTCCTTAGTACGCAGCCTCTTAACCGATAACGTCACGCTTTTTAACGTATTGCCTATGATAAAAACTGATATACATCCCCTAAGCACCGCGGCACTATCGGTATAAACCACGTGTCAGCCCGTGTGGCGTACCGTTGCTGTTTTTTACACTGTATCAGGTGTCCTTGTCGGGTGCCTGCCTAAGGCCTCTGCGCGATGTCTATTACTGCCAATGATGTAAATGATAATGCACTGAAGGTTATTCCTACCTACCGCCGCCAGCGGAGAAACGTTGTGGCGGCTTATCTGTCAGCGCTTTTCGTTATAACGTTACTGTTTAGCTGGCTAATGAGAGAGCAGTATCAACAAGAAATGACGGCAGCCGAGTCACGGATTACTGCGCGTTCTAATGTTGTCAATGAATGGGCAAAGGGTGTTTTTGCGCAAAGTGGTCAAGCGCTATTCGGACTCGCAGAGTTACTGGCGCTGCAAGGTATGCCTGAAGTTGGCAGTGCTCAGGCGCTGCAGCGGACCTTAGGTAATCTTACCTTATATATACCTATGGTTGATGAGATTGCCGTGTTGGGGGCTGAAGGGCGTACGCTTGCAAGTGGCAGCGACGATGACAATGCTAATGTTGATATTAGCGAAACGCAGTTTTTCAATGCGTTTAAGCAAGGCGGGAAGCGGGAGCTAGTAACGCCGCTTTACTGGTCTGAAAGTGAACAGCAGTTCTATTTGTACCATGGCCGAGGCTTAGTTAGCCCAAACGGCGATTTAGTAGTCGTTGTAATTGCTCGCATTGTTCCGCGCGTATTTGCAGATGCACTTCATCAGATGCATGTGTATGAGGGAGAGAGCATTGCATTGATCGATTCTGATTCGAAGTTAATTGCGAGACATCCCTCCCCAGTAGAGCAATTCCCTATCGGCTTGAACATTGCGAGTACGCAAACTTCTCAGGACGAGGCAAGAGAGCTGGAAAGTGGGGAGACCGCATGGTCATCAAGAGCGGTCTCGCCCATTGATGGTCGTGAGCGTCTATTTCGTATGCAAAGAGTAGGTGATTACCCAATGCTGGTCATAGTGGGTGTTGATCTTCGCCATCTGCTGGCTGGGTGGCGGCAGCGCGCTTTGTTACTAACACTGATCATGTGCGCTCTTGCACTGCTTGGGTTCTGGGGCGTGCGCCACTATCTCAATCGATTGGCGTTAGCCGATCAATTGCAGCAGCGCATCCTAGAGCGTGAAGAAGCGCGAGCTGAAGCGCAAATATCTGCCGCTGCCTTCCAAACGCATTTAGGGATTCTTATTACCGATGCAGAAGGTTTTATTCTTAAGGTAAATGAAACTTTTAAGCGTATTACCGGGTATGATGACGCTGATGTGATCGGTAAAAATCCACGAAAATTCAACTCTGATCATCACAACGCAATGTTTTATCGCCGTTTATGGAAGCGACTTGCCAAAACAGGCAATTGGGAAGGCGAGATTTGGAACCAGCGTAAGAATGGCGAGCTTTTCCCAGAATGGCTAACGGTCAGCGCGGTATATAATTCCTCGAATGTGCTGACCCATTACGTGGCCACCATGAGTGATATCAGCGAGCGCAAAGCCGCTGAGCAAGAGATACATCAACTGGCATTTTATGACCCATTGACCGGGCTCGCCAATCGGCGCTTGTTTATGGACCGCATTGGGGCTGCTATTAAAGAGCTCCATCGCCATCAGCGGTGCGGCGCACTGCTCTTTGTCGATATCGATAACTTTAAGCAAATCAATGACACTCTTGGCCACTATGCGGGTGACCAGCTATTGCAGAGTGTGGCTCGGCGAATGAGCCAAATGTTACGCGATACTGATACCTTAGCGCGGCTGGGGAGCGATGAGTTTGCAGTGTTAATAGAGGGTGTTGACAGCAGTCATGCGCAAACCATTCAGCTTGCCGAGCGTATCGCCTATAAATTACTGGCGACTCTTAACACGCCCATCGTGCTTGCCGAGGAGAGTGTCACCGTGTCGGGCAGTATTGGCGTTACCATCATGGCTAGCAATGAACACAGCGTAGACGACTATCTGCAACAAGTGGACATGGCGCTGTTTCAGGCTAAGAGTAACGGTCGCCGCGGCGTATGCTTTTTCGATCCTTCAATGCAGGCAGCGCTGTTGGCCCATGTAAAATTAGAGGCGGACCTACGTCAGGCGCAAGAAAACCGGCAGTGGACACTTTATTACCAACCCCAAGTGGATCACCTCGGCACTATCACCGGCGTGGAAGCGCTGCTACGTTGGCAGCACACAGAGCGCGGCATGGTGTCACCGGGTGAGTTTATTCCACTGCTGGAAAGCATGGAGTTGATTAACGATGTAGGTGAATGGGTATTGGAAAATGCCTGCTTTCAGTTGGCAAGTTGGGCACAGAACCCATTGCTTCGAGAATTGACAATATCGGTTAATATTAGCCCACTACAGTTCCGTGATGAGGATTTTCTGTCCCGTGTAGAAAGGGTATTTGCGCGCACTCAGGTACCCCTTAGCCGCTTAAAGCTGGAAGTGACTGAATCCCTATTTGTGGAAGCACGCGATGAGGCTAGGGAGAAAATGCTGGCCCTTAAAGCACACGGCATACGCTTTTCACTGGATGACTTCGGCACCGGCTACTCGTCGTTGGCTTACTTGGCTCAGTTGCCGTTGGATCAGCTAAAAATTGACCAATCGTTCGTGCAGCAGGTGCTCGAAAGCCAAGCCAATGCAGCGATTGTAGAGAGTACTATTGTCCTGGCCGAGAGTCTTAACTTAGAGGTGATCGCGGAAGGCGTCGAAACAGAGGCGCAGCAGGCGTGGCTATTGGCGCATGACTGCTATGCCTATCAAGGTTACCTGTTTGGACGCCCCGCCCCCGCCGAGGAGATTGAGCGACTGATAACAGGCCAGTAAATTACTCCTGTGAAACTTTGAGCCTTCCCTTTAAACCATCGCCATGGAGTGCAAGCGGGCTTCGATAGCTTCGTTATTAGGTGCCAGGGCATCGGGAAGGATAATTTCCAAGCGGGAGTCTTGCCGCCAGGCGCTGTTTTCGACGCTCAGTGTGCCTTGTGCACGATTGAGACGCTTCCAACCACTGCTGGTGTGGAACACGCCTTTAATGCGCGCTTCCGGAGGCAGTTCTCCCAAGCAAGTCGCCAAACGATCCAGGTCAAAGCGTTCACTTGGATGCCAGCGTAAGCCGGTGCTGGTATAGCCCAATGCGGCGCCAATTTCTCGCTGCGCCTTGCCAGGCGCCGGGGGGAAGTCAAAAAAGCTGCCTTCTAGGCTTGGCGCTGCCGCCAACTGCTGGTGGCTGACGGGCATGTCAAGATCGCTCCCTTGTGCTTGCCCGCTCTGTGCTAGTCGAGCAAGAGGGAGTTCGCCCTGGGTGGCTTCATGCACCCATTTGCGGGGTGGCCAGCGCTGCGCCACAAAGGCGTGAGCAGCGTCGAGCTGTTGAGGAGTGCTCTGATCAAGCATCGTCAGTGCCACGGCATCGGCCATGTCGAGCTGATCGCGAAAGGTGTCATGTTGCCTTGCGCGCGGGTCGTCCAGTCGGCGCGGGTCAAGGGTGGCGATAATGTCGCGCACTTCCACCGCCTCGCTGAAAGCGTCGCCACGCAGTAGATCAAGTAGGCCTGCCGGGTGGCCAAGGCCGGATGGCTCGATGATGACCCGGTCTGGTTGGCTGCGGGCGAGTAAATTCACCAGCGCGGCTTGTAACACAAAGGCGAGCTGGCAGCATAGGCAGCCGCCGGGCAAGCCTTTGATAACGACATCATCGCGGGCATCGAACATCGCTTGGTCGATGCCGATCTGGCCAAACTCGTTGACTAGGATAGCCCACGTTTCATCCACAGGCTTCTGCTCGATCAGGCTGTGGATAAGCGTAGTTTTGCCGCTACCTAAAAAGCCGGTAATGATATGTACCGGCACGTTACTCTTCGTTTTTTTTGCCAACCCCGCCAACGTCTAGCCCCCTGTCATGTTCATAAAGCGCACCACTTGGACGTCACCATCGGTGGTAAAGTGGTGGCGCTCTGGTTTGAGCGGCAGGGCGTTGATAATCGCCTCTTTCAGCGCCTGCATATTGCCGGGGTGGCGGCGTAGCACAGCGCGAAGATCCACCGAGTGCTCATTGCCTAAACACAGCAGTAAACGGCCTTCGACTGTCACCCGCACACGGTTGCAGGTATCGCAGAAATTGTGGCTATGGGGCGAGATAAAACCGATGCGGCTGTCGCTATCGCTCATTTTGAAATAACGCGAAGGGCCAGAAGTCGTTTCGGTCGTAGGCGTCAACGGGTAACGTGTTTCAATTAGCGATTGGACGTCATCGCTAGAATAAAACGTTTCCGCGCGTGAGTGATCCGACACATCGCCCAGCGGCATCTCTTCGATAAAGCTAATATCGAGGCCCTCCTGGCGGGCAAAGGTCACCAAATCAACCACCTCGTCATCGTTACGCCCTTTCAAGATGACCGCATTGAGCTTGATACGCTTGAATCCTGCTTCCTGGGCGGCATGGATGCCGTCAATCACTTTGGCTAAATCGCCCGTGCGGGTGAGCTGTTTGAAGCGCTCAGCATTCAGCGAATCCAGGCTAATGTTCAGCCGCCGAAGGCCGCTGGTATATAGCTGCTTGGCGTGCTTGCGCAAGCTGGCGCCGTTGGTGGTCATGGTGAAATCATTAAGGCCTGGCATTGCCCCGATTTCATCGACCAATTGCTCAATGCCGCGGCGTACCAGCGGCTCGCCACCGGTCAGGCGGATCTTCTCGACGCCAAGCTCGGTGAAGGCGCGGGCCACCATGGCGATCTCTTCAAGCGTGAGTACCTGGGCGCGGGGTAGAAATGTCATCTCCTCGCTCATGCAGTACACGCAGCGGAAATCGCAGCGATCGGTAACCGATATCCGCACATAGCTGATGCGTCGGCCAAAGTCGTCGATCAGTTGCTGGGTAGCGGGTTGTTGAGTCGGTCGTTGCTCGATCATAGCCATCCCGTTAGTGGTTGTATGTTGACCACTTCTCCTGGTTGCGCGCCGTCCTGGTCGTCGGCAAGTTCGATTAAACAGTTAGCAGCTACCATTGAGGTTAAAATACCTGAGCCCTGTGCGCCGGTACTGTGTACATGTAACTGTCCATTCTCATCAGTATGGTAAACACCGCGAATAAAGTCAGTACGCTTTAAGCGACTTTTTAATAGGTTATCGGCGATCGCCTGCAGGCGATGGGGTGGCGCCATGGGCTGCTCATGAAGCCGGTTCAGCAGCGGGGCCACGAATTGTAGAAAGGTTACCATGACCGCCACCGGATTACCGGGCAAGCCAACAAACGGTGTACGCGCGTCGCCTAGCCAGCCACAGACCATAGGGCGGCCCGGGCGCAGTGCCACGCGCCAGAATGCCAAGCGGCCCAGTTGTTCCAGTGCAGTGCGGGTAAAGTCGGCTTGACCCACCGACACGCCGCCGCTGGTAATCACCAAATCGCTCTGATCAGCGGCCTGCTGCAGGGCCGTTTTGGTCGCCTCTAAGTTGTCGGGCAGGATGCCTAGGTCAATGACCTTGGCGCCTTGCTCGGTAAGCAGGCCGATCAAGGTAAAGCGGTTAGCGTCATAAATGCCTGCTTCCGGTAACGCTTTGCCGGGGGCAGTGACTTCATTACCCGTGGAAAAAATCGCCACGCTAGGCCGTTTATAGACGGCTACCTCGGCATAGCCTAAGGAGGCGATCAGCCCCAGCGCCGCCGCGTCGAGCCTTGCCCCCGCCGGTAGCGCCGTGTCGCCAATGGCAATGTCTTCCCCGGCTTGGCGAACATGCTGGCCGTGTTTGAGGCGCTCTGGCGACGCAATGATCATATGCGCGGGCTGATCGTCTTCCGGTTCGTGCAGCTGTTCACTCATCACCACGGTATCGGTGCCCGGCGGCAGTGGGGCGCCAGTGGTAATGCGCACACAGTGGCCGGCAGGTACTAGCTCACGGCGATACTGTCCGGCCAACACCTCACCGGCTAACGGCCAGTGCGTTTGTTTGGTGCCAACGCCTTGTTTGGGCAGGGCCAATGCCACACCGTCCATGGCCGCATTGGTATTTTGCGGCACGTTGATGGGTGCCTGTAGGGCGGCGGCCAAACGTCGGCCGTGAGCCTGCGCCAGCGGGATCTTTTCGCTTTCCAGCGGGCGTTCGATCAGCGTAGCGAGTGCCTGTCGCGCCTCGTCAACGCTGAGCATCTGCTCGCCAAGGTCAAAGCAGGAGAGCGTCATCTGAGCTCCTTCGTGGCGGATGTCAGCAGCGCCTCTTCCAGGCGCAACTTCTCCTCCTCGGTATTCAGGTTGGCAAAGGCGTCGGGGCAGTCCGACATATCGACCTTGCACCACGCATGGCGAGCGTACCAGCGGTCGATCTTGCGCTCGCCTTCGGCAAGCGTGGCGGCCAAGTCATCGGCTAATGAAGTGCGCAGCAGCGCAACGACAGGGTGCAACCGCTCGCCATCAAAGGCGACGGCGATATCATGATCGCCAATGCCTGCCACCATGCGTGCGACTAAGTCGTCAGGCAGGGCGGGGGAGTCGCAGGGAGCCACCAGCAGCCAAGGCGTTTTGGCCGCACGCAGGCCGCTGTAGATACCCATTAGCGGGCCTTTGAAGCCGGTTTCTTCATCGGCCATCACGCGATCGGCAAAGAAACGGTAGGCGTCGGCATTGCGGTTGGCGTTAATCAGCAGCTCAGCCACTTGGCCCTCAAGGCGTTTGACGACATGGCCGACTAGCGGCAGGCCGGCGAACGGCTCAAGCCCTTTATCACGGCCACCCATTCTGCGCCCTTCGCCGCCCGCGAGAATCATGCCGGTGAGTTCGTGAGTGGGAATCATGAGCTTGCCTCTTTCGATGAACGAGCCTGCGGGGGACGATTAGGTATCTCATCCAACGCCAGGCGATTGTGGGTATTAATAGCCTGGAAATGGCGGCCTTTCGCGCGGGCAATCAGCATGACGCCGAAGCGTTCGGCCAGTTCAACGCCTTTTTGGGTAACGCCGGAACGTGAGACCAGCACGCTAATGCCCATTTGCGCCACTTTTAGCACCATTTCAGACGTCAGCCGCCCGGTGGTGTAAAAGATATCGGCACCGGCACTGTCGGCTTGTTGCAACCATTGCCGCCCTGCCAGCGTATCTACCGCGTTGTGCCGACCAACGTCCTCGACAAAGTCGAGCACTTCGGTTTGTCGGCAAAGCGCGCAGCCGTGAACGGCGCCAGCGCTGCGGTAGGTCTCATTATAGGCATTAAGATTTTGCAGCAGCTGATAGAGCGATGATTGTGCCAGTTGGGTCTCGGGCAGTGCCGTCAGCGCCGTTTGATCGAGCAGTTTACCAAACACCGTGCCCTGGCCGCAGCCGGTGGTGACGGTACGCGTGCTTAATCGCGCCTCTAAATCTTCGGGTAAGTGGCGCGTGATCACGATCGCTGCTTCTACTTCCCAATCGACCTGCACGGCGGCTAAGTCAGCCGCGGCACGTAACAGCCCCTGGTTGCGTAGATAACCCACGACCAAGGCTTCCGGATCATCGCCCAGCGTCATCAGGGTGACGATCTCTCGCTTATTAAGGTACACGGTGAGTGCCCGTTCAGCGGCAATTGCCTGCTGGCGCGAATCGCCGTACTCATCCACGATACTGATTTCGGTAGTGGCCGGTAGGCGGGCTCGGCTTATCTGAAGGGTAGGCTGAAGGGCGGGCATCCATGAACCTCTCAAAAGAGTTCTCGCAAAACGACAGGGTTGACGATGATGGCGCTGGGGATGCTTACTTGTCTACCCATTCAAGCGCTATCCTTATTAGTACGTTTTTTTCAAAATACGTTTTTTCTTCGGACCATTTCTTCACATGTCATCCATGCAAGGTTCAGGGTATTCAACATTATGAGCGATAACTTACGCCCAATCAGCATTACCTTGGTGGCCGAGGCCAAGCAGGTGAAGCGTTTTACGCTGACCCAGTGGCGCATAGCAGAGCTTGCGCTGGGCGATCAGGGCGACAATGTGCTCAATCTACAGCTTTCGATGACCGAGCGTGCCGCTTACCGCTTCAATTTGACGTCGACGACGCCGCGACTATTTGTGCGGGCAGGCTTTGCTGGGCAAACACCCAAGCCAGATGCCATCACCGCCAGCCAGGACGTGGCGGCCGGTTGGATGGACGGTGAGCAGCAGGTGCTGGAAGCCGCCATGCCCATGGCCATCCAGGTCTGGCTTGAGAACTACCTGGCACGGCATGGGGAGGCGCCAATGGAAATGCGCAAGAAAAAACGCAAAGGGGCGGGACGCGCCAAAGACACGCCCTCCAAGGAGCAGCCGTAATGAGCCGCTTGGAACGCTGGTCGCGGTTGAAACGCAACGTCGAGACAGAAGAAGACGTATCGACCGCTTCGCAACAAGATCTGGCGGCGGTTGACGATGTGCCCGCTGACGCCGATGCAACGCCTCGTCACGAGGCCGGTCCGCCTGATGCTGATAACGAACACCCTCAGGCACCGCCTGAGCCAGGCAGCTTAGACCACACCTTGCCAGACCCTGAAACGCTGCAAGCGGGCAGCGACTTCAGCGCATACATGGTGCCGGGCGTCAGTGGTGCTTTGCGTCGGCAAGCGCTGAAACGCCTTTGGGCCACCGGTAACTATAACGTGCGCGATGGCTTGGACGATTACGACGCCGACTACCATAAGCTGCTGAAACCGATGTCGTCGGAACTGGCGGGTAAACTTCGCCAGTGGACTCATAAAATAGAAGAAGCCGTGGATAAACAAGTCGCTGAGACCCAACCCGAGGGTGCAAAAGACAGCGATGAGCTAGAATCGCCGCTTACCGCGGATGACAGTGACAGCCGCCCAAAAAATGCTTCACTAGACGACCAGTCTGATTATTTATCTGGCGGTGAGAAAAACACCTAGCCTGTTCTGAAAATAAATGAAAAACAAAGCGTTGAGTGGCATTGAAGGCGCAAGCGTTGGAAGCGTTGACGGTAATTAATTTGGCAAAGTGTGGTTTTCGCCATAGGCTTAACTTAGTTTCCGCACATTGTTATGCCACAATAGTTAAATATATAACTCAAAAATATAATAAGAATTATTCACTGACCGTGAGAATGCATGAATCAACGAATCCAACTGGCGTCCGTAGACGACCAGCGTAATGCCGAGGCTAGAGAAACGGTACGCCGACGTATCTCTTGGCCTGCCAATTTAACGCCCGCCAATGTGACTTATCACAGCCGTGGTCATGCGCTGTTAATAGGTACTTCCGCTGACGTAAACGCTGCTGCGCGCGCGCTTCAAGGCCGCGGTCTGGCCTCGCTCACGCTACTAGTGACCGAGCCTGCCGCGATCGGCCAAGCCAGCGAGATGACGGATACAGTCGCTGCCAGCGAACCGGTTGTCACCCAAACGCTTAGCAGCCACCAATTGGCTCAGCTGCGCATCAATGGTTATCTCGGGGCTTTTCGCGTTCAGCTTGACGAGGAAGATGCGCCGCTGGATCTTGCCCGAGCGTTGATTGAGCGCGACAGCTTCGATCTAATTCTCGATCTTGCGTCAACCACTCATACCCAGCGCTGGGAGCTACCGCCTCCGGGTTATGTCGTCATGCAGTGGCAAGATGTTGAGCAACGCAGCGAGATCCTCGACAGTTTTGTGGGGCTAGTGGGTGAGTTCGACAAGCCGCGCTATTTCCAGGTCAATAGCGACCTGTGCGCCCACTCCACCAGCGGTAACATTGGCTGTACCCGCTGCCTGGATGTATGCCCAGCGGATGCTATTTCCAGTGTTAAAGGCCGGATTGAATCTCGTATCGAGATAGACCCTTACCTTTGCCAAGGCGTGGGAAGTTGCACCAGCGCCTGCCCTACCGGCGCCATTGAGTTCCGCTTACCTGAAACGCGCCGCCAGCAAGATACGCTCTCCGCGTGGTTAGCGGCTTACCGTGAAGCTGGCGGTCAAGTGCCGGTGCTGCGTTTTGTTACCCATGAGTCCCAAGACGCCGAGCGTGCTGCCGGGGTAGTACCCGCCGGGCATGTCATTGATGCACCGCTAGAAGAGTTAGGCGCCGCCGGCCACGACCAGTGGCTAACGGCGCTGGCTGCTGGTGCCGCCGAAGTGCGTATTCAACTGCATCCGGGGATGCCCGCCCGCTTGAGTGCCTTTTTGACCGCTCAGGTCGCCCAAGCGCATGCCTTATTAGCAGCGCTGGGCCATGACCGCGCGAGGGTCTCGTTGATCGAGATTGCCGATGGGGCCGCGCGCGACGCACTGCCGGTAGGTACGCCGCTGACCGATGCGCCGCTGAACCTGCCAGAGCCGGAAAAACGTGCACGCTTGAACCGTGTGCTGGCCCGGTTAGCAGAGCTGGGTAACCCAGACGAGCAGCGGGCCGCGGTACCCACGGGCGCGGCGTATGGTGCCATTCAGGTAGACAGCGATGCCTGCACGCTTTGCCACGCTTGCGTCAGTAACTGCCCAACCCCGGCACTCAAGTCTGGCGGTAAAACGCCTGCGCTTAGCTTTTTGGAAGCTGACTGTGTGCAGTGTGGTTTATGTGAACAGGCCTGCCCAGAAGATGCGATTACCTTGCTGCCTGGTTTCCTGGCCTCCAGTGCCCGTGAAACACGTCATATTTGCCACGAGGAAGCCGCTTTTGCATGCATCAACTGTGGCAAGCCGTTTGCCACTGTCAGCACGGTCGCTACTATTAAAGAGAAGTTGGCCAACCATCCTTACTTTGCAGGTGATGCCATGATTCGCCTGGAAATGTGCGAGGACTGCCGGGTAAAAGATGTCTGGAAAACCATGATCCGCGATCCCGACGCGCAACTGAAGGTATAAGCTGATGACGGATGCACTGCCCACGCTGAAAGAAGCGGATGCGCTACGCGCCGATATCTATCGGCTATTGGCCACCTTGCTGCGTCAGGCGCCTGATGCCGAGTTGTTAGATTGGTTGGCTGAACTGGATATTGAACAAGACGGTAGTCGTTTGGCCGAGTGCTGGCATGTGTTGTCAGTCGCCGCTAAACGAGCTGACAGCGAGCGGCTAAGACAGGCCCACTTCCGCCTTTTGGTCGGTGTGATTCAAGGTGAAGTGGTGCCGTATGCCTCTTGGTATCGCAACGGCGAATTAATGGAAGCAGCGCTTGTGGCGTTGCGCCAGGATTTACGAGCACTCGGTTTTGAACGTAGTGAGCATACCCGGGATCCCGAGGATCACCTGGCTGCCTTGTGTGAAGTGATGGCAATGCTGATCGACGCAGCTAGCCACGAACAGGCTTACTTCTTTAGTCAACATTTAGCCCCTTGGGCGGCCAGCTGTTTTGCCGATCTAGGGCAGGTAGACACCGCTTTCTATGCAGCGCTGGGGCAGTTAGGTAGCGCTTTTATGGAGAGCGAAGAGGCTCGCATGCAGATAGATGTGGGCCATGCGCCAGTGCGTATCGTTGAACATTAACACTGACGGCACAGGCAGTACGTGCTAAAGCTGAGAGATGAACTGAGGGTCGATGCCCACGCCATCGATAACAGCAGCACCCTAATAATAAAAGCTAAAAGCGATTAATAATCAAAGCTCTTTATAAAGCCCCGGTTAAAAGGCCCTGTATAAAAAGCATGCAAGAGGAGAGACCCATGCATCAGTCACACAATCCTGAGCGCCGCCGGTTTATGAAAACCGTTGGGTTGGGAACCGCCGCTGCAGGCGCTGCAGCGGCCGTCGGTCATGTCACGCTGGCACAGGCTGACACTGCTCCCGCCAAAAACCAAAAACAAACGGTTAACTACCGTGAGACTGACCACATCCGTGCATATTACGCCTCGCTGCGTGACTGACGGCGGAATGCCAGGAGATTTGCCATGCGTTTAACTCGCAAAACAGACACCCCCAAGGCCTCCGGGCTGGGAATTTCCCGCCGTCAATTCCTAAAGCGTACGGGGGCAGCGACGGGTGGAGTGGCCGCTGTTGGTTTCATGGGCGCGCCGATGATGAAGCGCTCGGAAGCCGCGGACAAAACACCTGTACTCGATTCGCCGGTAGAGACTAAGCGCACCATCTGCTCCCACTGTTCAGTGGGTTGTGGCGTTTATGCGGAAGTTCAAGAGGGCATTTGGACCAAGCAAGAGCCGGCCTTTGACCATCCGATCAACCGTGGTGCGCACTGCGCAAAAGGCGCCTCGCTACGCCAGCACGGACACTCCACGCGTCGTCTTAAATACCCGATGAAGCTGGTGGCTGGTGAGTGGGAGCGCATGAGCTGGGAAGACGCCGTTAACGAAATCGGCGATAAACTGCTAGCGCTGCGCGAAGAGCACGGCCCGGACAGCGTTTACTGGTTGGGCTCGGCGAAGTTTAATAATGAGCAGGCGTACTTGATGCGCAAGCTTGCTTCGCTGTGGGGCACCAACAACACGGATCACCAGGCGCGTATCTGCCACTCCACCACCGTGGCGGGTGTGGCGAACACCTGGGGTTACGGGGCGATGACCAACTCGCTCAACGACATGCATAACAGCAAGGCGATCCTGTTCATTGGCTCTAACCCCAGTGAAGCGCATCCGGTCGCGATGCAGCATATCCTGATCGCCAAAGAGCGCAATAACTGCGACATCATCGTCGCTGACCCGCGCTTTACCCGTACCGCCGCCAAGGCTAACAAGTACGTACGCCTGCGTCCTGGCTCGGATGTGGCATACATCTGGGGCCTGTTATGGCACATTTTCGAGAACGGCTGGGAAGACAACGAGTACATCAATCAGCGCGTTTACGGGATGGACGAAGTGCGTGCCGAAGTGGCCAACTTCCCGCCTAGCGTCGTTGAAGAAGTCACCGGCGTTCCCGAAGCTGAGATGTACGATGTCGCCAAACGCCTTTCCGATAACCGGCCTGGCTGTGTGGTCTGGTGCATGGGCGGTACGCAGCACACCACCGGCAACAACAATACCCGCGCTTACTGCATTCTTGAGCTAGCGCTGGGCAACATTGGTGTCTCTGGTGGCGGCGCTAACATCCTGCGTGGGCACGATAATGTCCAAGGGGCGACTGACCTTGGTCTTGGCTGTGACTCGCTACCGGGTTACTACGGCTTGGCGGAAGGTGCCTGGCAGCACTGGGCGCAAGTATGGGATGTCGACTACGAGTGGATCAAGGGTCGCTATGACGATACCGAATACGCCGATGGTCAGCCCATGTATAGCCCAGGGATTACCGTGTCGCGTTGGGTTGATGGCGTGCTCGAAGATGACGAGAACATCTCTCAGCGCACTGCGCTAAAAGCGATGTTCTACTGGGGCCATGCGGTTAACTCCCAGACCCGCGGTGTCGAAATGCAGAAAGCGATGCAGAAGCTGGAAATGATGGTCATCGTCGACCCTTATCCCACCGTTGCTGCCGTTATGCATGACCGCACCGACGGTGTTTATCTGCTGCCCGCCGCCACCCAGTTTGAAACCACCGGCAGCGTTACCGCAACGAATCGCTCGATTCAGTGGCGTGACCGCGTGATCGAGCCGCTGTTCGAATCCAAGCCAGATCACGAAATCATGTACCTGTTTGCCCGCAAGCTGGGCATTGGTAATGAACTGGTGAAAAACTACCAGATGAATGGCGATGAGCCGTTGATCGACGATATCCTGCGCGAAATCAACAGAGGGATGTGGACGGTCGGCTACACCGGGCAAAGCCCTGAGCGTCTCAAAGAGCACCAGCAAAACTGGCACACGTTCAGTTTTGAGAACCTGCGCGCTCAAGGTGGCCCGGCCGATGGTGACTACTACGGCTTGCCTTGGCCATGCTGGGGTACCCCGGAATTCGGGCATCCCGGTTCGCCGAACTTGTACGACACCAGTATTCCAGTGATGGAAGGCGGTATGGGCTTCCGTGCCCGCTTTGGTATCGAGCGTGACGGCGTTAACCTGCTGGCGGAAGGTTCTGCTCCTGTCGGCGGTGATATCGACGACGGCTATCCGGAGTTCAACGACCAACTGCTCAAGGATCTGGGCTGGTGGGACGACCTGACGGCTGAAGAGAAAGTGGCCGCTGAAGGCAAGAACTGGAAAACCGACTTCTCCGGCGGTATTCAGCGTGTGGTCATCGAACATGGCTGTGCGCCCTACGGTAACGCCAAGGCACGCGCCGTGGTCTGGACCTTCCCTGACCAAGTGCCGAAGCACCGCGAACCGCTTTACACCACGCGCCGTGACTTGGTTGAACGCTTCCCCACCTGGGACGACTTCGACTCCATCATGCGTCTGCCGACCATGTACAAGACCATCCAGGATCGTGACAACAGCGGCGAGTATCCAATGATCCTCACTTCTGGGCGACTGGTTGAATACGAAGGGGGCGGCGAAGAGACCCGCTCCATGTCGTGGCTTGCTGAGCTGCAGCAGGAGATGTTCGTCGAGATCAATCCAGCGGATGCCAACGATCTGGGTATTACCGATGGCGATCAGGTCTGGGTCGAAGGGGCTGAAGGGGGCCGAGTGAAAGTCAAAGCGCTGGTCACGCCGCGTGTTGATCGTAACGTCGCGTTCATGCCGTTCCACTTCGGCGGCATGTTCCAAGGCGAAAGCCTGCACGATCGTTATCCGGAAGGGACTGTTCCCTACGTCATCGGTGAGGCGGCTAACACCGCCACCACCTACGGTTACGACCCGGTGACACTGATGCAAGAGACCAAGTGCACCATTTGCCGCATTGAGCGGGCTTGAGCTTAATAAAAAGCCCCGACCGACCTGACAGCACGACGGTGCGGGAGCCATCCCGCACCGGCATGAGGAGAACAACATGGCTCAAATGAAATTTATGTGTGACGCCGAACGCTGCATTGAATGCAACGGCTGCGTCACCGCCTGTAAAAATGCCAACGATGTCGAATGGGGCATTCAGCGCCGTCGCGTAGTGACACTGAACGACGGTGAAGCGGATGAAATGTCCATCTCTGTTGCTTGTATGCACTGTGACGATGCGCCCTGCATGGCCGTCTGCCCGACTGACTGCTTCTACAAGACCGATGACGGCATCGTGCTGCATGACAAAGACCTCTGCATCGGCTGTGGCTACTGCCTCTACGCCTGCCCGTTTGGCGCGCCGCAGTTTCCCCAGCAGGATGCGTTTGGCGAGCGCGGCAAGATGGATAAATGCACCTTCTGCGCGGGCGGCCCTGCCGAAAGCAAAGAAGAGGAGTACGAGAAGTACGGCTCCAACCGCATTGCCGAAGGCAAGCTGCCGCTGTGTGCCGAAATGTGCTCTACCAAAGCGCTACTGGCGGGCGATGCCCAAGACGTTGCCGACATCTTCCGTCAGCGGGTGGTTCACCGCGGCCATAAAGATGGCGCTTGGTCCAACAACCCTCAGGCCAGTGCCGATAACCTAGCCTATGATGCTGCCCATAAAGGGTAAGGAGGCGTGTCATGAACCTGTTGACTGCACAGGCACCCGGTGGGGTGCCACGCTCAGGTAAAGGGCTCGCCCTAGGTATTTGGCGCTTTATGTTGGTGGCGCTTGCCCTGGTGCTAAGTCTCGGCTTGACGCAAGTGGCGGTGGCCCAGGCGGACCCTGACCGCGAAATGACCACCGCTGCGCCTGGCATTACCGCCGAGCAGTGGCGTCAGGTGCGAAGTGGGGAAACCGGGCCTAACTACCGTGATTCGCGCTTTGACAGCAACTACAGCCTGATCAACTCAAGTGGTGAAACCTGGCGGGAGATTCGTAACCGCTGGGTGTCACCGTTTGGTTTGATCGCCGTATTTGGCATGGCGGGGCTGATTGCCCTGTTCTACTTCATTGTGGGACGCAAAGAGCTTGAAGCACCGCGGACAGGTCGCCTGCTATTGCGCTGGACGCTAATGAAACGCGCACTGCACTGGACGGTCGCGACGCTGTTTATCGTTCTGGCGCTGACCGGTATGACGTTGCTATTTGGCAAGTTCGTGTTCCGGCCACTGTTTGGCGATGGGATTTGGGCCTGGATGATTGCCGCCACGAAAGTGCTGCACAATTACCTGGGGCCGATCTTCGGCATTCTGCTGGTGATCTTGCTGGTCAGCCTGATCAAAGAAAACATTCCCAAAAAGCACGACTGGGTGTGGTTCAAGAAAGGCGGCGGCATGATTGGCAAAAAGCATGTCGATGCGGGCTTTGCTAATGGCGGCGAAAAAGCATGGTATTGGCTGCTGGCAACGGTGGGCCTATTGGTGATCGCCAGCGGGTTTGTGCTCGACTTCCCCAACTTCAACCAGGGTCGCGACACCATGCAGTGGGCGAATATTATCCACGCGGTGGGGGCACTGGGGCTAACGGCCGTTTCTTTTGGCCATATCTACATCGGCACCTTAGGCACCGAAGGCGCCCTAGAAGGGATGACCACCGGCTACGTCGATGAGACCTGGGCGAAGGAGCACCACAACCTGTGGTATGAAGAGGTTAAAGACCAGACGCTATCGGAAGAAGAGGTGGCCGCTCGAAAATCATCGGGTAGTAGCGGTGAGCCATCGGCGCCTCGTCCCAGTTAATGACCCATGATTAACACCTAAGACACCGCCTTCCGGCGGTGTCTTTTGTTATGCTGAACCCACATCATTTTGTTAAAGGAACGGTAATGTCAGCGTTTAATGAATTGGACCCCTCGACACGTACAGAGCTTGAAGCCGCTGCGTTTCGTCGCTTGCTACAACACCTGGACGATAACAAAGACGTACAAAACATTGATCTAATGGTCCTGGCGGACTTTTGCCGTAACTGCCTCTCCAAGTGGCTGGTCACCGCCGCTGACGCTAAAGATGAATCGCTGAGCTATGAAGAGGCCCGCGAGTATGTCTATGGCATGCCTTATAGCGAGTGGAAGGAGCTTTATCAAGGTAAGGCGACCCCGGAGCAACTGGCAGCGCTAGACGCGCGGCAAGCCCGAAAAGGCACGAAGGAGTAAGCTCATGGAGCCAATGGTAGCGCTGAATATTGCGGTGTTAACGGTCTCTGATACCCGCAACGAGGAGACGGATCGCAGTGGCCAAGCCCTGGTGGAAAGGCTAACCAACGCCGGCCACACGCTGATTGAAAAGCGTATCGTGCCTGATGATGTCTACCGTATACGCGCGGTGGTCGCCGCGTGGATAGCCGATACAGACGTCCAGGTAGTGATCACCACGGGCGGTACCGGCTTTACCGGCCGAGACTCTACCCCCGAAGCCATCTCCGTGTTACTCGACAAGCGCATTGAAGGCTTTGGTGAACGGTTTCGCCAACTCAGTGGTGAAGAGATCGGCAGTTCGACGATCCAGAGCCGCTGCCTGGGCGGTTTAGCCAACGCCACGGTAGTATTCTGTTTGCCCGGCTCCACCGGCGCCTGCCGCACCGGCTGGGATGGCATTCTGGCCGAGCAATTGGATAGCCGCCACAAGCCCTGCAACTTCGCCAACCTGGTCATCCCAGGCCGGGGGCAACATGGCTGATTTACAGCCGCTTTCAGCCGCGCTTGAGGCGCTACTGGCAGGCGTGAGCGCACTAAAAGCAGAGAGCGTTCCATTGGAAACCGCCGGCGGGCGTGTGCTGGCCGAGGCCGTCACAGCGCAGTTGGATGTACCGCCGTTTGATAATAGCGCGATGGATGGCTATGTCTTACGCGCTGCCGATGCTGGGAAATGGCTACCGGTGAGTCAGCGCATTGCGGCAGGCACACCTGCCCAGGCGCTTGCACCCGGTAGCTGCGCACGAATTTTTACCGGCGGTGAGATTCCTCTAGGTGCTAACTGCGTGGTCATGCAAGAGCGCGTAGAGGTTGATGGTGAGCGTGCGCTGATACCAGAGGATATCCCCGCAGGGGACAACGTTCGCAGCCGCGGCCGCGATGTGCGGCAAGGCAGTGTGCTGCTCAATGTCGGTGAGCGGCTTGAAGCAGCGGCTCTTGGCCACTTGGCGGGGCAGGGCGTGACGCACGTGAGCGTGCGCAGACGGCCCCGTGTGGCACTGCTCTCGACCGGTGATGAGATCATCGATCCTGGCACACCGTTAAAGCCGGGCCAGCTATATAACTCCAACCGGCCGATGCTCAAGCGCTTGCTCGAAAATTTTGGCGCTGAAGTGGTCAGCACCGTTAGTGTGCCAGACAGTTATGCCCGCACTGTTGAACTGTTAACGGCTGCTGCCGATGAAGCCGATTTAGTCGTGACCACTGGCGGCGTGAGTGTGGGCGAAGAAGATCACGTTAAAGCCGCACTAGAAGCGACTGGCCAGCTTGATATGTGGAAACTGGCGATTCGCCCCGGAAAGCCGCTGGCGCTGGGCCGCTTGCCTCGCGATGATGGCAGTCAGGCGCGTTTTGTAGGGCTGCCTGGTAACCCGGTCTCAGGTTTTGTCGGGGCTTGGCTTTTTTTGCGCCCGCTATTGGGGGCAATGGTGAACTGCCCGGCACTGGGTTCTCTGCCGAGTATTACCGCTAAGGCTGGGTTTGCCACCTCGACGGGGCCTCGCGAGCACTACATGCGAGTAACGCTGGCATTTACGCCTGGTGGCGTGACCGCCGTGGCGTTTGAGGATCAGAACTCTGGCGTGCTTTCGTCGTGCATCAACGCGGACGCTTTCGCGGTGATTCCGCCCCACAGCGAAATAGCCGAAGGCGATACGATCAGCTGTTTATGGTTGGCAGGCTAGGACTTTTGCAGCTTAAGCTTGTTGGCGTCCAGCAGGAGTACCAACTGCTGCCCAACGAAGGTGACCCCGCATAGCGCCGGTGAGTGACGGCGCGACTGGAGCAGTGTGGGTATAGGGTAAAGTGAATGGGCGGGTAGTTGCTGTAGCGTAATCTCGCCATTCACTCCCAGCTGCCAAGTGCTGGCGGTTGGCGTATCGCGTAAAGTCAACCAACGGCTTGGCTGTTGGGGAGGCTCATCTCCTTGATAAAGCAACGAATGGGCATCAATTACGCGGGCAGCCGAAGGGTGCTCGGTCATGGCGAGCACGTGACTCGCTTCCAAGGCTGCGCGATAAGGCCCTACCTGGAATAACACCAAAGCCACTAGTGCCTGCGCTTGCGAATGGTGCTTCTCAGCCACCTTAACCCAGCCCCTGCTGGTAGGCGTCAAACAGCGCCTCAGGATCAAGCAGTGCCAGCGCCTGGCGTTCATCGATTTGCCATAGCGCGCAGACATCGTCCAGCGTTTCTATGAGGACGCCGCTTCAAATTCCTGCCGCTTTGACTAATAAAATCATGCCACTAGGCGGGGCTGCTAGCGTCGATAAACCGAGCAGTGAATTTAGGCTAATGACCGATTCAATGTTACCGCGCAAGTGCAGCACGCCCTCGGTCGAGGCGGGAAGCCCTGGCACGTAATAGACAGGCTGATCGCGGGGTAAAATTTCACTCACTGCGCTGCCGGGCAGCGCAAAGCGCTGGCCCTGATAGCGCAGCGTGGCTCGCAACAACACTATTAAGTAACGCTCAGGGTAAAGAGGTGATGAGCTTTCTGCTACTCTGCGCGTAAGAGTAACACTTAAATCAGACATCTTGATTTCAGCGTTTTTTATGAGTGATGTCCAGTGTTTGTCAGCGAGAATGAGGGGGCGCTTTTATACGATGGCGTGGGGAACAAAGCAGGAGGAGTCTTTGGTGATTCGGCCAACATCTTCGCGAATACCCATGCCGCATGCGCGGTCGCCCACGACCCAGCTGCCGATTAACGCGTGGTTGTTACCAAAGCGCGGCATCGGGTGGTAGGCCTGGCGAATCCAGGGACTATCGGTGTAAGGGCCACCCACCGCTTCGCGCTGGCCTGCAGGCGTGATCAGTTCCACGTTACTGCCTTCCCTGGAGAAGAACGGTTTGCGCACCCAGCCAGCTGGCAGCGCTGGGCTTTGGGAGGTTTCAAAAAAGGCCGGTAACAGGTTGGGATGGCCTTTAAAGTGTTCCCATAGGAGGGGCAAAATTCCCTTATTGGAGAGAATGGCCTTCCAGGGGGGCTCGAACCAGTGGGTGTTTAACTGAGGAATGACCTCGCCGAAGTCATCATCGGCCATCTCTTCCCAGGGGTAGAGCTTGAACAAGGCGTGGATGGGCTGGTTATCCAGGTCGACGAAGTGCTCCGCCCCCGGGCGCAGGCCAATATCCTCCATATAGATAAACGGTGCCTTGAGCCCCGCTTGTACCGCGACATCCTGTAGATAGTGAACCGTAGCGCGCTCTTCGGCGTTATCTTTGATGCAGGAGAAGTGCAGCGTACGCGCGTCAATACGATCGCCCAGGTGCGCCATGGCATTGATCAAGCGCTCTTGAATGGAGTTGTACTGATCCGCATGGCGGGGCAGGATCCCCTGGCTGATGGCTTGTTCAAGCCACACCCACTGAAAAAAGCCCGCCTCATAAAGTGAGGTAGGCGTATCGTAATTGAGCTCGAGCAGTTTGGCGGGGCCATCACCAGCGTAAGCAAAATCCATCCGTCCATACAGATGCGGCTGCCCTGAGCGCCATGAGTGATGGATGCTGTCCCACATATGTTCGGGCAGTGCCAAGCGCTGCATCAGGGCGTTAGAGTGGCAAACCTTATCGACCAGCTCCATGCACATCTCGTGCACCGCTTCGGTAGGCCCTTCAATATCCCGCTCTACCTGCTCCATGGTGAACTGGTAGTAGGCATCTTCTTTCCAGTAAGGCTCACCGTCGATGGTATGAAAATGGAAGCCCAATTCGTCGGCCAGGGCCTTCCACTCTTTGCGTTCAGGGATATCGATTCGCAGCATGGTGATGTTTGCCTAGAGGTTATGAACCCCAGCCGCCGCGGGCCGAAGAGCGTGAGCCGAAGCCGCGGCGCTGAGAGCTCGCCACGGTGTTGCGCATCGCTTCGTTACGCTGGGAAACCCGCTGGGTGGCTTGATTGGTCGCGGTATTCCAGTTGCCCTGATTTTGTCGATTGCGGTACACAGGCTCTTGATAAACACGCTCAAAGGAGCGTCCCCGGTTGGTGTTGGACATCATGCTGCCGACCATATACCCCATCATGGCAGGCATGAACCAACTTCCTCCCGTACTGCCGGTGGCCGCCTGAGATTGCTCCTCGGTGGGAGCCGTGCACGCGCCTTCGCCATTTTCAGCTTCACACTCTTCTAGGGTGCTATAGCGCGGTACTTCTTCTAATGAGGCTTCATAGGCGTCTTCGCAAGCGCTGCGCGTGTAGACATTCTCCGCGACGCACTCGTCGACGCTTTGAAAGCTGCGTGGCTGGTCAAATTCGATATCGGTAATCTGCTCTTCCTGAGGCGGTTGGCCACAGGCGGTAAGACCAAAGGCGCTGGCGCCCATCATTGCCAGCGACAGGCGTGCGCTGCGCTTGCGTCGCGGCAGGTGGGGCGTGTGATCGTGTTTAGACATGCGGGCTCTCCTTTACCACGTCGTTATTACCAAGTCATCGAAGCGGCGTTGAGCAAGCCGACGGCTACCGCCACGCTGGCCATTAAAATGCCATAGGCCTGATGGCCTTCGGTAATATGTTGAGACAAGCTTTCTCCCTGCTTACGCAGAAAGAGCTTAACGGCGAAGAAAGTGGCCAACTGGACGATAAACGCGACCACACCCCAAAGCACAAAATCGATAAAATTGATGGAGTGCGCCATCGCGCTATAAAGCGGGATGGTAAAACCTATAATCGAGCCGCCGTAGGCGGAGGCCGCAGCGGCGTTGCCTTCACGAATCAGCGTCCATTCGTTGTGTGGGGTAATGCGGCTATAGCAGTACATAAAGGCGGCCAGCAGCAAAATTGCCGTCACGAGATAGGCAATAAATGATGGCAGACCGTAAAGATAATTCACCATGTTGTCAGTTCCTTTTAAGCGCGTTAAAACCGTTTTTTAAAGTTGGCTCTTGATGATCCTGTCACATTGCTTCGATATCGATCGAGGCGACATCCACCCCGACGTTGTGCACAACCATAAAGCTGCCTTCACCATCGCTTTCAGCGCTGACCAGTAAGTACTCCATGCGCTCGGTGTCTTGTATGGTGCGCTCATATAGCATTGTATGGTGAGTCACCGCGCGGGCAGACATGCTCTCGGTAGACATCACCTGCTCTTCAAACACCACCGCTGGCGACCACAGACTGTCGCCACTGCCCCACACCCGCTGATACGTGCATTCGCGGGTCTCATCGGTCGTTGACGTAAGCGCAATGGTTTGCGCACCCAGGCTGTTGGGCTGTTTATCGTCGCCGTTAATCACACCATCGAACTCACTATCCGAGAGGTGGGCAACACGGTAAAAGTCGAACAGCTTATATTCAAGTACCTGACCATGCTCAATGTTGGCCTGCAGCCAGGTATCGTTATCCAGATAGAAGCGCACCAGGTGCGCCCCCTGGCCTAGATCAACGTGGCCGACGGCGGCGATGTGATGGTAAGCATCGTCGTCCCAACGAAACAGCGCATCCTGATGGGCGCGTAGGCCGATCAACTTGATATTGACACGCCCATCCAAGCGCAGGCCTTCAAGGTCTTCCTGGCTGACGTCCATCGGCAGGCCGGCGGCTACCGGTCGGCCCTTGTCCGGCTCAGGCGGCGGCTGCGTGGTAGCGCGAAAAAGGGCTTTAAGGTTATTAAGCATGGCCTGCCTCGTGAATGCATGGGAAAAGCTGAGCGCGACACTTACGCCTGGGGCGTGTTTTTCTTCGCTTTCAGGCGTGCGAGCATATCGTCTGCTTTACGCTCTTGACCGCCAATACCGGCCGCCTTGAGACGCGCTTCCAGAGAACTGCCGCTCTCTTCGGCCGCCATTTCGTCAGCGGCGCTCATCTGCGCTGAGTTAAGCTGCTGGCGCTCTTTAATGCGTTCCAGTGACTCCATGGCACTGCTCATGGCGCTGTTCTGCCCGGAGTGGCGAGACGCCACCGCAGACTGCGCTTTTTGCGCTGATTCGGTGGCTTTGACCACGCTGACCTGCTGCTTGAGCTGGCGAAGCTGGTTATCGGTGCCGCGAATGGCGCCCCGCAGCTTTTCGATGCTGGCGTCATACTCGCTAACGATCGCGCGCTCCGCTTCCAGGTCGTCCTGCAGAGCGACCATGCGCTCAGCCACTTCTACCGCCAGCGCTTCTTCGCCCTTATCCAGGGCCGCTTCAGCGCTTTTTTCCAGCTCGGCAATTTTGCTTTCCAGAGTATCGGCTTTATTGCTATTCAGCTGGCGCTGGCCCATGAGTCGGGTCAGTTCGGTTTTAGATTGGCTCAAGTGTTTTTCCGAGTCGCGAATTTCCTGGTCTAAAATACGCAGCGCCTGGGAATCCACCACCGTTTGTCCGGTTTCGTTCGCTTTACCGCGCAGGGCGGTCATGATTTTACTTAACATAAAAATCTCGCTGATAAGTCACTTTGAGAGCGACACTGGTAAAAGAAAGGGGACGGAAAATTGACGCACCCAACCTTAGGCAAAGTGCGTTTGAATCAGTTCAGCCACTTCCATGGCGGCGCCAGCGGTGGCGTGCAGTTCAGCACAAATGGATTCGAGCTTGGAGTCGCCGAACAACTGTCCATAAGCGACATAAAAATCATGGCCGTCGATGTCGACAATACCCACAGAGGCGAGCGGTAACGCAATGCCCTGACGCAGCAAAACCTCATTTAATTCAGCGCTATTGTTAACGCTGGCCACCGCCGTAATGGGCGCCATGGCGATCCATTCATTTTCGCTGCGTGACAGGGTGATCGGCAAGTTGCCGTAATCCGTAAGCTCCCAGACCAGGGTCTGGTTGACTTCATCTAAACTGATCGTCGCTTGGGGCCACTCGATGGCCGCGTCCTCATCGTTGCCGGGCGCTGGCTGGCTTACTAATTGATATAGCTCGCTGGCGGTGATGCCACTAGTGACGGTAGGCGTAGTCAAGGCGATTTGCTCCATCGTTCGGTAAGTGGTTTTACCTTAACACTTAGTAGCGCAAATGGTTCATTTAAGCGTCTTGCCGCATGCCAAAAAAAGCCCCGCGGGGTGCGGGGCAAAAAGGGAAGAGCGCTTATATAGGGAGGCTGGGCATTCAGGAGGCGCGATAAGTGTCGTTAAACCGCTTACGCAGTTCGTTCTTCTGTACCTTGCCCATGGTGTTACGCGGCAGTTCATCGACAAAAAACACCCGCTTGGGCTGCTTGTACTTGGCCAATCGACCGTCTAGGTGCTTGATCACTTTCGCTTCTTCTAACTCAGCCCCTTGCTGGCGCACCACCACGGCGGTGACGCCTTCGCCAAAGTCAGGATGCGGCAGGCCGATCACCGCCGATTCAGCGACTTGGTCAAGTTCATCGATGACCTGCTCCACCTCTTTGGGATAGACGTTATAGCCGCCTGAAATGACGAGGTCTTTATCGCGCCCGACGATGTGCACATAGCCCTGTTCGTCGACCATGGCGAGATCGCCGGTGATGAAAAAGCCGTCGTCCAGCAACTCTTCACGGGTTTTTTCGGGCATCCGCCAGTAGCCGATGAACACGTTGGGGCCGCGAATCTGCAGCATGCCGATCTCACCTAAAGACACTTCATCGCCATTTTCGCGATTGGTAATGCGCATTTCTACACCGGGTAGCGGCATCCCAACGGTGCCTGCGCGGCGGGCGCCTTCGTAAGGGTTGGAGAGGTTCATGTTGGTTTCAGTCATGCCATAACGCTCAAGAATCGCATGGCCGGTTTTGGCTTCGAACGCTTCGTGGGTTTCGGCAGTAAGCGGGGCGGAACCTGAAACAAACAGTCGCATCTGGGCGGTTACCTCGGGCGTCAGTCGTTCGTCCTGAACCAGGCGGGTATAAAAGGTGGGAACGCCCATCATCACGCTGCCTTGGGGCAGCTCTTCAAAGATCACATCGGCATCGAACTTGGGAAGGAACAGCATGCTGGCGCCCGCCATTAGCGTGACGTTGCAGGCAACGAACAGGCCATGGGTGTGGAAAATCGGCAGTGCATGGATCAACCGATCCTCGGCGCTGAAGTGCCAAGCCTTCACCAGGGTCTCGGCGTTAGAGGCGAGGTTTTTGTGCGTTAGCATGGCGCCTTTGGAGCGCCCCGTCGTGCCCGACGTATAAAGAATGGCGGCTAGGTCGCGTTCATCAAGGGCGACGATATCTTCTCGTGGGGTCGCCTGTTTAGCCGTCTCCATCAGGCTGCCATCCGCGGCGCTACCCAGGGTGGCGATCGCCGGGCAGCCGGTTTCAGAGGCAAGCCCTCGTGCTTGCTCTTCAAGCTTAGGTCGGCAGACGAACAGCGCAGGCTCGGCATCGGTTAAGAAGTAGCGGATCTCATCGCCGGTATAGCCCGTATTGAGGGGTAAATAGACACCGCCGATGCGCAGGCAGGCAAGGTAAAGCAGTATCGCCTCGGGGCTTTTATCCACCTGCACCGCGACACGATCGCCTTTTTGAACGCCCAGCTCGGTCAGCGCACCGGCAAGCTTAGCGCTGATATCTAGGGCGTCGGTATAACGGTAGCGGCGGCCTTCACGGGTGGTAATAAAATCGGCCTCTGCGCGCTCACGCATTTTTTCCGCAAACGTTTCGAATAAATTATGGCTCATTTGGTGGTTTCTCCCTTGGCCAGCTTACGAGCGCGCCGAGCAAGGTCGCGCACCTCGTTGGAGCAGGCAACGGTGCCCTTGGCTGTATAGTTTTCGTGGTTGCGTTCGATATCGTCCAACACGTAGAGGTAGTTGACCATCAGGCCTGCGGCCTGTTTAAAGCCCTTGTCGGAGATATCGCCCAACCAGTTAATGCGGTGCAGCTCGGCACCGTTACCCAGGTGAAAGCGTGCCACCGGATTGAGGGGCAGGCCGTGCCGATTCTTCTCTTCGACCAGGTAGCGCGCGGCCAATGGTCGGATCGCGGCTTTCAACGTCTCTTCGCGGGTTTGATCTTGATGCCAGCCCGGCGTTTCAAGCCCTTTGAGTGATTTGCGTAGCGATTCGGGAAGCTGCTCATCATCACGCTGTTCCTGTAGCCACTGGGCGAAGCCGGGCACCGGGGAGAGGGTGACGAAGTACTTCAGCTGCGGCAGTTCTTGGGAGAGCTCTTGCACCACCTGCTTGATCAAAAAATTACCAAACGAGATGCCGCGCAGGCCGGTCTGGCAATTGCTGATCCCGAAGAACGCCGCTGTATCGGCGTCTTCAGGATCGTCGACCCCTTTTTTGCTATAGCTGCTCTCGCCAGACAGAATGGGCTGTATTCGGCTTGGCAGACCCTTGTGCAGGGCGACTTCTACAAAAATCAGCGGCTCGTCGCCAATCGCCGGGTGGAAAAAGGCAAAACAGCGCCGATCGCGCGCATCCAGACGCCGACGCAGATCGTCCCAATCCTGTATTTCGTGCACGGCTTCGTAGCGGATGATCTTCTCAAGAATCGACGCAGGTGTGTTCCAGTCAATGCGCTTGAGCATCAAAAAGCCGCGATTGAACCAGGAGCCAAACAGGTGAGCGAAGTCGTCGTCAATGGCGGCTAGTTCCGGCTGTTCGCGAAGCAGCCCCAGCAGGTCTTCCCGCATCTTGACCAACTCGTAGGTGCCGTCGCTGGCCAGGTTTAAACGCCGGAACAGCTCTTGGCGCCTGGGCTCGCAGGCTTCGAAGAGGCGCTGTAGCGATTGGTTATCGCGGGCTTCCTGGTACGTGGAGTAGGCCGCATCGATGGGGCCGGGCTCTGCTGCAAAATCGGTCGCCAAACGGCCAAAGAAGCAGCTCTTCTCAGCTTCCGGAAGCCGCTGGTAAATCGCCAGTGCGCGGCTTGCCAGCGCGATACTGGAGGCTTCACCGTCACTTTCCAACAGCTTGTGGCAGGCTTTGACCAACTGCTGATGGTCTGGCGTCAGCGTTTCAGGATGGCGGCGGCGCAACAGGGCATCACGTTGGGTGATGTTGTTGAACAGCTCCTGCAAAAACATCATGTTCATGGTCGAACTCCTTACCCCATGATCAAGTTGGGAAGCCAAAGCGCGATGCTTGGGAAGAGGCACAGCAGCAAGATACCCAGCACCATGCAGAGTGCGTAGGGCAAGCTTCCCATCAGAATGTCGCGCAGCGAGATATCGGGCGCGATGCCTTTAATAATGAACAGATTGAGCCCCACTGGCGGCGTGATCAGGCCGATCTCCAGATTGATGGTCAAAATGACGGCAAACCAATAAGGGTCGAAGTTGGCCGCCAGGATGATGGGCAGCAGTATCGGCGCGGTCATGACAATCACCGCCACGGGCGGTAGGAAGAAACCAGCGACGAGCAGGAAGAGGTTAATCACCCCCATCAGTGCCCAGCGATTGATCTCCAAACCAGCAATCGCGGCCGCGACCGTTTGAGTGATAAACATGGACGAGAGCGCATAGGCGAACACTTCGGCGGTGGCGATCACCAGCATGATCATCACGCTTTCGCGCAGCGAGTCGCGCATGATCAGTTTGATCGGTCCTAGCTGCCACATGCGGTAGATAAGAATGGCTAACGCTAGGCAGAGAAATGCCCCCACGCCCGCTGCTTCTGAAGGGGTTGCTACCCCGCCATACAAGGCAAACAGAATACCCGCGACCACGCCTAGGAAGGGCAGCACGCGCACTAAAGCCTTTAGGTTGGTATCGACATTCTGCTTAACATTGTTTTTGAGCCGTTCGACGGACTCTGCCATCGGGTTGTTGTAACCCCCGGCCATTTTGCAAGCAATCATGGTCCAGATCATAAACAGACCTGCGAGCATAAAGCCCGGCACCACCCCGGCAATGAACAGCCGACCAATGGAGGTTTCGGTGGAGATACCGTAGATGATCATGGTGACCGACGGCGGGATCAGAATGCCTAAGGTGCCCCCGGCGGCGATACAACCCGCAGCAACGCCATCGGGGTAGCCACGCTTGCGCATTTCAGGAATGCCCATTTTGCCGATCGCCGCACAGGTGGCGGGCGATGAGCCCGAAAGCGCAGCAAAAATAGAGCAGGCACCGATATTGGATACCGCCAGGCCGCCGGGCAGCTTGCCCATCCACAGATCCAGCGAGCGGTAAAGGTCACGTCCGGTGGGGGAAGACGCCACCGCCGCGCCCATCAGGATGAACATCGGAATGGCCACGAAGCCAAACTCGGCAATGCGGTCAAAAAACGTTTCACCGAAGTAGGTAAGCTCAGTAAGGCCGCGGTCATAGAGCAGGGCGAGTAGCGATACGCCGCCCAACGCAAACGCAATAGGGGTGCCGATAGCCATCAGCGCAATCAGTGCAATGGCAACGATAATGCCTAAGGTAATGGGATCCATGCTCACCCCTCTCCGCGTAAGATTTCAGCCACATACTGCAGCGACAGAAGGGTCGCGCCGACGGCCATGGGCAGCAGGGCGGGCCACAGTGGGGGGTTCCACACCGAGCCGGTGGTCCACTCGCCGTGCAGCGCCTCAAATACATAGATCCAGCTGGCATACGCCAGGGCAGCACAGAAACCTAATCCAAACAGCGAGGCGATCAAACGCATGATGGTGCGAGTAATGCCGCCTAGCGCATCGGGAACAATGGTAATGGCGACATGGCCGCCGGTCATCAAGACGTAAGGGCTACCCATCAGCATGGCGCCGGTGACGGAGAAGATGGTGAATTCGGTCTGCCAACTGGTGCTCATGCCCAGCAGATAACGTATGAATACCATCTGACAGATGACCAATACGCCCGCAATAAACATGGCGCAGGCCAAATAGGCGGAAAGCCGCGAAAGCTTATCCATGACGCGAATGTAGCCGCCGATAATGCCCCCTCGCGCAAGGGCATTGTGAGTCGTTGCAGGTGCCATAATTCCCTCGTCAAGCTGGTCATTTCAGCCAGCTAAGCAAGCATCAGTTGAAAGCGGCCATTCCGAGGGGAATGGCCGCGCCGTTAGGCGATGAGGAGTTGCTTACTCGACGGCCAGCGCCGCATCAATAATGGCTTGACCGTTGGGAACGTTCTCGGCGAAGTTTTTGTACGAGGTTTCGCGCGCAATCTCTAGCCAGGCGTTGTAATCGTCCTCGCTCATGCTGACCACCTCTACGCCATTTTCTTCGTAGAGATCGACCATTTCCTGATCAATGGCGGCGGCTTCTTCAGCAAAAAACGCTTCAGCGGCTTCACCCGCTTCCATCAGTGCCGCCTGCTGCTCTTCGTTTAGCCCTTGCCACACCTGCTCAGAAATCAGAATCGGCTCGTACATAAACCACAGTGCGAAATCACCCGGCTCGGTCAAGCACTCGACCTGCTCGTAAAGGCGGAAAGAGATGAATGACATTGACGAGGTGTTGGCGGCGTCCAGTACGCCGGTTTGCATGGCGGTGTAAACCTCGGAAGAGGGCATCGAGGCGATGGAGGCACCGGCCGCTTCGAGCATCTCTTCAAATGCTGGCCCGGCAGCCCGCAGGTTCTGACCCTCGACGGTCTCAGGAGAGGTGATGCACTGCTCGCTGGAGGCAAAACCACCCGAAAGCCAAGCATCGGCCAATACCCGGCCACCGCCTTCCTGAATAACGGCTTTGATCATCTCCATATATTCAGAGTCATTCAGCCGTTGGGCATGTGCTTGGTTACGCACTAGGCCGGGCATCAGCGTGGCAGAGAACTCAGGGTGCCGCCCGCTGGCGTAATCCAGAGGGAGTGAGGTGATGTCGAGACGACCACGCGCCAAGGCGCCCCACTGTTCGCGGGCCTTGAAGAGCGATTGGCCGGGGTAAACTTCAATGGTAAGCCCGACATCTGCATCGGCCACTTCGCGGGCCATCATTTGTACCATTTCATCGCGTACGTCCCCTTGGCCACCGGGGAACTGATGCGACGCGCGCAGTACGGTATCCGCTGAGGCATGCGAAGCGGCAATGGCAAGACCGAGAGCGGCGGCGGTTGAGAGTAGATAGCGTTGCATGTGCATCTCCAACGTTGTTGTTATGTGTTTGGATGAGCTTTATATGTTTATCAGTCGAGCTGATATATATATCAATAGGCGTTACGTATGCTAATGTCAACTATATGACAGTATTAAAGCGGTTAACGTGAGTTGCGATCCAAGGAGGTAAAAAATGACGGGCACTAAGCGATCCAACGCTCAGCGATTAAGGGATTCTCTTGAGGATGACATCATTAATGGCCGCCGTTTACCCGGAGATCGCCTGGATCCCGAGGCGTTAGGCCGTGAGTTTCAGGTCTCGCGAACGCCCGTCCGTGAAGCTTTTCAGCAACTGGTCGCTAGCGGTTTGGTCACTGTTTCGCCTAAAAAAGGCACCTTCGTCGCCAAGGTGGGGATCGATCAGTTAATCGAAATGTTCGAGGTCATGGCAGAGCTTGAAGGCATGTGCGGCCGTTTAGCGGCGCGCCGAATCACCGAGGAGGAGCTGGCTGCGTTACGTGAAGCGCACCAGCGCTGCGAAGCCGCCGCCCTGGCCGGCGACAGCGACGAGTATTACTATGAAAACGAAGGCTTTCACGACTGTATCTACACCGCTAGCCACAATGCTTTTTTAGCCAGCGAAGCGCGTCAACTCAAGCAGCGCTTAAAGCCGTACCGCCGTCTACAGCTGCAGGTGCGCCAACGGGTCAATAATTCGCTCAGTGAGCACCAGACTATCGTCGAGGCGATCGAGCAGGGCGACCCGGTGGCAGCTCAGCGGGCACTGAGTGACCATGTGTTGATCCAGGGCGAGCGCTTTAGCGATTTCGTTTCCAGCGTACGCCGAATGGAGGGGCCGTTAGAAAGGACAGGTTGATGACGGTTTTAAGTCGATAGCGGTTATTAAAATGTCCGTATCGGTGGGGTAATGGTCCTTGCCGACATGAGGCGCTGCGCTGACACTCTCTCTAATGCTTCGATAACTCTTTTTGGAGAGAGACAGTGACTCGCCATATTGTTCTATTTGCCTACCCCGACTGCCAGCTGCTGGACGTCAGCGGCCCCTGGCAAGTGTTTGCCAGTGCCAATGCGTTAAGCCCCCAGCCGCTCTATCGGCTCACCCTGATAGCTGATGCCGTTGGGCCGGTAACTACCAATGGCGGTCTTGCTGTTCACGCTACCTATTCCTATCACCAGCTTCCCCAACTGCTGCCGCTGGATACACTACTGGTGGCAGGCGGTAGCGGTGTAATTCGACAGCGAGATATAGCGGCGGTCAAGCAGGTGCTTGGCGAGATCGCCCCAGAGGTGAGACGGCTGGGGTCGATCTGCTCCGGGGCGTTTTTGCTGGCGGCGGCAGGATTGCTAGATGGGTGTCGCGTCACCACCCATTGGCGTCATGCGCAGCAACTAGCCGATGAGTATCCGGCGCTATCCGTCGAGCCTGATGCGCTCCATATCGAAAGCAACGGCCGTTACACCAGCGCTGGTGTAACGGCCGGCATTGATTTAGCGCTTTCGCTCGTGGAAGCGGATCATGGTGCGGGGCTGGCCGGGCGAGTGGCCCGTGAACTCGTCGTGTTTTTGCAGCGGCCAGGCGGACAATCCCAGTTCAGTGAGATACTGCGCCGCCAACAGACGGCAGGGCCGCTGCGTCGCTTACTGGATCAACTCCACGCCGACCCTAGTGTGGATCATGGGCTTGAGAGCATGGCCGAGCTAATGGCCGTCTCCCCGCGCCATTTAACCCGGCTCTTTAGACGTTACTTAAACACCACACCTGCCGCTTACCTGACGCAACTTCGCTTGGAACAAGCACGCTTGGCCCTGCTCAGCAAACGCGAGCCGGTCTCCCTTGAGCGGCTAGCGCAGCGCTGGCGACTCGGTGGTGCAGAGCAACTACGCCGCCAGTTTCAGCGCTACTACGGCATCTCTCCTTCGGTTTATCGCCAACGCTTTGCGTCTTCCCACACCGATTCACTTCAGGAGAGTACACCATGCCTTTAACCGTCACCCTTCTATCGATCTGCCAAGCGCTGCTGGTTACGGGTAATGTCTTGCTGATTGCCGTCTCGCCGCTGATTGGCGCATCGTTAGCCCCCAGTACGTTTTGGTCGACCTCGCCGGTCGCCACCCAATGGCTTGGGCTGATGTGCGCGACTATTCCTGCTTCGTTGATGATGGCCAGGCTGGGGCGTAAGCGCGGCTTCATGCTGGGCAATCTCGTGGGTCTTATCGGCGCACTGATTGCCGTGCAGGCGCTGATTGGCGAGCGGTTCGGATTGTTTTTGCTGGCGACCTGGCTAATCGGAATCGGCATTGGCTTTGGTCAGCTCTATCGCTTTGCCGCGGTAGAAGCTGCGCCTACGCCGATGCGTGATCGCGCGATTGGCTTGGTAATGGGTGGCGGTGTGCTGGCCGCGTTTGCCGGGCCGTGGTTGGCAAGAGTAAGTCGCGAGCTGGGCGACGTGCCGTTTCTGGGCAGCTTTGTTGGTTTAGCGATGCTCTATGCACTGGCATTGGTGGTGCTGATGCTGATCCGGCTACCGCCTGCTTCGCGCACTCATGGCGAAGGCAATGCATTGCCGCTGGGTAAGATTCTTCGTCAACCCGCGTTTATCCTCGCAGTCAGCGCGGCGATGGTGGGTTACGGCGTAATGAACCTGGCTATGACCGCCACGCCGATCGCAATGGCGGGAGCCGGGCACCACTTTAACCACGTTTCGATGACCATTCAGTGGCACGTAGTGGCGATGTTCCTGCCCTCGTTCTTTACCGGACATTTATCCAGCCGTTACGGTGCTAAGCAGGTCATCGTGGCGGGTTGCCTGTTGTTAGTGGCGAGTGGACTGGTTGCTCAGTTGGGTATCGGTTTAGCCGGTTTTAACGTGGCGCTGATTCTGCTGGGGCTGGGCTGGAACTTTACTTTTCTGCCCGCCACTGGGCTACTTACTGAGAGCTACCGCCCGGAGGATAAAGCACGCACCCAGGCCGCCAATGAATTTTTAGTGTTTGGCACCGCCGCTATCACTGCGTTGCTCGCTGGACCCTTGGTCAGCGGCTTAGGCTGGGCGACGCTTAACCTAGTGTTGATCCCCATCGCGTTAGTGCCCTTGGCGGTGCTGGTGTGGCAGCACCGAGCCCGGCTGGCAAGCGCTTAAAAATCCCCCGGCGCGCACTGTAAGCAGGTTAATCCAAGCGCGCGCCACTGGGCGACCACGGCATCGCGGTCATCCAGCACCAGCCAAGGCGCAAAACCGTCGCTGCGCATACGCGCCAATAGGGCCTCTTTCACCGTTTCATCATCCACATGATCGTCACCTTCTGGGCGCAGGTACATGGCGTCAAAAGGAATCGTGTGGCGCTCCAGCCAGCGCTGGGTATGTTCACGGTGGCTGTCCGGCCGACCGCTGCAAATCACGATCTGCTGACCTTGGGCCTTGAGAATTTTGACCAGCTTGGCGACCGCTTCAATCACCGGTGCTTCGGCCATATGGGCAAAGAAGGGATCCCACTGTTTCTGGCTGCCCAGCACCCAATCGCTGACTTGGTGAGGGTGGAACTCGGCGAGCGTGCCGTCGACATCGACAATCACTGCGGTCATACAAAACTCCCTAAAGCGGAAACGGTGGTTGGGTAGGCTTGAGCAGAGAAACGCTGATCGGTGCAAAGACGTTCGCTCAGAAGCCTACGCCATGCGGTTAGTTCGTCATGGCTAAACGAGGTAAAAAGCGGCACCACTTGGACGGCGCCCAGTTGGTTGGCTAGGGCCACCAGGTGCGATGCGCGCAGGTGGACATTCCAGCGTTGCCAGCTTATGTCACCTGCCGCTAATTCGGTGCGGCGTTCAGGGGTGAGGTACCCAGTATGAAGCAGGTGGTGATCGGGCCAGTGTTGCGGCGTATCGTTGCAATCACAAATTAGCCGAAGGGTTGGCAGGCCGACGTTTTTTCGGGCTAAAAGCGAGCGAATGGCGTCGTCGTATCCCGGTCTTCGCAAGGCGGTGGGCAGGGCCAACAGCGCGGCCAAGTTATCGCGAATTACTGGGTCGATAGCGAGTGTTAACTGGCGTCGGTCAGCCTCTTCCGCCAGCCAGAGGGCCATTTCAAGGCCGCGGCCAGTTTCGGGCACCGGAAACGCCAGCGGTTGGTCAAGTTGTTCAGCAATCACTTGAACGCAATCCGCTTGAGATAGGTCGTAGCTGCCATAGGAAGCGTCTAGCATCGCAACATGCGCCGGTGGCGGCATATCAAAAGGAAAGAGCCGCGATTCAAAGCAGGCATCGCCGCTGTAGAAAACACCGCCCTCTATCGCTAAATGCAGCCACACACCGCCGAGTGAGTGCCCCGCCTGACCGGTGGTGACGGTGATACCTTCTACCTCTAGCGTGCCGCGTTCCGGTAGGGGGCGCCATAACCGGTTCTTGGGCAATGACTTAGCGACCAGTGGCGTGCAATAAAGCGGCACGTTTTCGGCTAGCTCAGCAACGCCGCCGATATGATCAATATGGTCGTGGCTGATGAGTACGGCGTCCACATCCAGTTGCCGCGCCCAGGTGATGGGTTCGCCGGGATGCAACGCGCCACCGGCGTCCAACAGAAGCCGTTTACCTTGCGCTTCAACGACTATCGCCGCCGGGCCTTTGTCACCTAAACCACTAAGAATTTCGATAGTGGCGCTCATTGGTCGGGCTCCAGACACCAGCCCTGCTGAAGGCTAACAGCCACCTGGCTACCCAAATCAGGTGCGCTGTGATGGTAGGCCAGCAGGGTTTCGCCAGTTGGCAGGCGCAGTGTGAGCTCATAGCGCTCGCCGCGGAAAATCACGCTTTCCACCTGGGCGGTAAGTTGGCTCTGGGTGAGGGCCGCGTCAGAAGAGGGCGTCGTGCTGATCTGAATATGCTCTGGGCGCACCAGTACCGTTTGGGTGCGCTCGGCCTCGATGGCGTTCAGACCACGCATCAAAGCGGCACTTTCGAGAAGCTTTCCAGGCCTGCCAGCCGCCACTTTAAGCTGACTGCCCTGGCCGATAAAGCCCGCTACCCAGGCGGTTCTCGGCTGGCTGTAAAGAGTTTCAGGAGCGCCCCATTGAACCAGCTTGCCCGCTTTCATCACGGCGATTTTATCCGCCAGCGCCATGGCTTCGGTTTGGTCGTGGGTGACGTAGACCAGCGTGGCACCCGTGCGCTGGTGAAAAGCGCGGAAGCTGTGCTCCATGGTGGCGCGTAGGTGGCGGTCAAGGTTGGCCAGTGGTTCATCCAGCAGTACCACCGACGGGTCGCTGACCAGGCAGCGCGCCAGGGCGACGCGCTGACGCTGACCGCCGCTGAGGGCTTGGGGCATACGATCCGCGTAGGCATCAAGCTCCACCAGGGCAAGCGCCTGCTGCACCTTTTGGTGATACGCTGCCCCGCGCAAGCCGCGTAGCTTGACCGGGTAGCCCACGTTGTCCGCTACGCTCATGTGCGGCCACAGCGCATAGGACTGAAATACCATGGCCATGTTGCGCTGTTCAGGCGGCACATGGGTATCGGCACTGGCCAGGGTGCGATTGCCTAATTGAATGCTGCCGTCGTTGATCTTCTCAAAACCCGCCAGCATTCGTAGCATGGTGGTTTTGCCACAGCCGCTGGGGCCGAGCAGGGCGACAAACTCGCCTGGGTTGATCGTTAGCGACAGCGAATCGACTGCCGTCTGCTCGCCAAAGCGTTTGGTAACCCGATCGATCGTTAGCCCTGCGGTGCTTACCCCTGATGTGTCTAACTCTGCCATGGGATGACTCCTTTGGGTAAACGCGGCGCCAGTAAACTGAGTGTCAGCATCAGCGAAGCAACCATCACGACCACCAGCACTGATACCGCAGAGGCCAGCACGCTTTCGCCGCCTTCATCGAGGTTGAAGATCAGTACGCCGAGGGTTTCGTTACCGGCGCTCCATAGCAGCGCTGACACAGTGAGTTCGTTAACCGCCAGTAGAAATACCAGCAGACCGCCCGCAAACAGCGCTGGGGCCACCAGGGGTAAAATAATGCTGCCCAGACGCCGCCAGGGGCCTGCCCCGGCGAGCTGTGCCGCCTCTTCAAGCGAAGGATCCAGCTGCGCCAGGCTAGCGGCGACAGGCTTAACGCAGACCACCAGAAAGCGCGCCAAGTAAGCGATAAAAATCAGCCCCAGGGTGCCGTAGAGCGCGACATTGATAATCGGCAGTGGGCGAACAAAGAGCAGAATGCAGGCAATGGCCAAGACCACGCCGGGAAGCGCATAGGGAATCTCAATAGCACTGAGTACCACGCCCCGCCAACGGCCCGGCAGGCGCTGTAGCCGATAAGCCAATGGTAGACTCAACAGCATCAGTACCACCGCCGCGCTGCCCGCTAGCCACAGGCTGTTGTTCACCGCTCGCCAGGTGGCGCCTTGGCGGCCCACGACCTCGGCGTAAGCATTCATGGTGGCTGTCTCGGCATTTAACGGCACGCCCATGGCGGGCACCAGCGAGCTGATGACCAAGGCAAGTAACGGCGCCACCAGAATAATCAGTAATATCCCAACCAGCGTGGCGGTCACCAGTGAGCGCCAACGTCCCAGGGTGAAATCGTGTGAACGCCCACTGTGGCCGCCCAGCCCGAAACGGCTGCGCGTCATTAGCTGTTGCTGCAGCGCCACCCCGGCCAGGGCCAATAAACCAATTAGCAAGGAGAGCGCCGCCATCTCTGCTAACACCCCGGTGCCGAAGTTGGCCATACGCTGGTAGATCAGCGTGGGCAGCACGTAATAGCCTGCAGGAATACCCAGCATGGCCGGGATGCCAAAGTTGCCGAGACTCGATATAAACGCCATCGCGCCCCCGGCGATCAAGCCGCTTCGAGTCACGGGCAGAATAATGTGGCCCCATACCTGAGTCTGCCGGGCACCGCTGATACGAGCAGCTTCGATCAGCTCCCTTGGCAGCGAGAGCAGGCTGGTGCGAAGAGCCAGAAACACCAGCGGGGCGCTCTGGATGCCCAGCAGTAAGGCGATGCCTTCTGCGGAGTAGAGCGGCTGCGGGCTGCCTAGCGGCGGCGCCACGCCAATACTTTTCAATAGCGGGCTGGCCGGGCCGAATAGCTGCAGCCAACTCAAGGCGGTAACCTGCGGCGGAATCATCATCGGCAGCATAAAGCAGAACACTAGCCACGCTTTTCCGCGCACATTGGTGAGCGTGATGGCAAAGGCGAATAAACTGCCCAGCATCAGGGCGATCAGCATGCCCAGCCCCGAGGTATAAAGGCTATGCCAGAGGGCTCGCCAAGTGCTAACGCTGTTAAGCACCTGCCACAGCGGTGACTGGCTGCCTTGGGTAAGGTCGCTCAACGCCTCGATCAGCAGGCGCAGGCTGGGCGCCAGGCTCAGCAGTACAATGGCGATCAGCAGGCTTGAAAGCAGCCAGCGGTGCTGGCTGCCGTACTTGGTGTCATAGGTCATGGCGGGCGTCATGTTTACCCGCCGAACAGGTCGCTAAAGCGCTGTTTGAGTTCTGCTTCCTGGGCCAGTGCCTGTTCGGTGTCGACTGGCATTAGCTCAATGCTATCGCGCTCAGGAAAGCCTTCCGGCGGAGCAACGTCGTTGTGGGCAGGTAGGTAGCCCTGCTGGCTGACCAGCTCCTGGCCCTGCTGGGAAAGCACGAAATCAACAAACTTTTGCGCGGCATCGACATTCTTTGCCCCTTGCATAATGGCGACCGGCTCGGTGACCGCACTCACGCCCTCTTCCGGGAAGACGAATTCGACCGGAGAGCCTTTGGCAGCTTCACGAATCGGCAGGAAATCCACCACGATGCCGTAGGGCTTGGTGCCTGCGGCCACGGCGTTAAAGACGCCACCATTACCGCCCTGTGCTTCTGTGCGATTGGCGTGCAGAGCGTCGTAGTATTCGGCACCTAATTCTGGATGAGCGCTAATCGCCGCCATATGGATCAATGCCGCGCCGGAGTAAAGCGGGCTAGGCATAGTGATCAAGCCTTCGTAGTCGGGTCCCAGCAGATCTTGCCAGCTTTTCGGCTGATGCTCGGCGCCGGTGTTATAGACAATCCCAGTGGTGATCAGCTTGGTGCCGTAGTAGTAGCCTTCTGGGTCATACAAGTCAGCGTCGTAGCCATTACGCTCATCGCTCAAGTAGGGCTGGAGGTGGCCTTCTTGTTTGAGCGACTCCATCGTCATGCTGTCGGCAATCAGCAGCACATCGGGGTTGCTCACCCCGGCTGAAAGCTCCGAGCGCAGCCGGGTCATCAAGCGCGTCGTACCATCGCGCACCCACTCCACTTCAATGTCGGGATAGGCCGCTTCAAAGGCATCCACGGTCTGCTGGGCATCGCTATTGGGCTGGCTGGTGTAGAGCGTCAGCGTTTCATTCGCCGCTACCTGAGCCGAAAGGGAAAAACTGGCTAACGCAACGGCAGCCGTAAGGGCGGATACCGGAATAGATAACAGAGGGCGCTTCGACATGGGTAAACCTCCAATGAGTGAACCCCACCTAAACTACTGTCATCTGCTTACAACAAAGTGACAGTACGCTTTCGTTCAGTCTTTTGTGGCTTTCGTTTGTCACGCTTTTTGCTTTCGTTGTGCTGAGAGGTGAGGATGCGCCAGTTCGAACGTCGACAACGGCTGCTGGAACGAATCCACAGCCAAGGCCGCCAATCGGTAGATCATTTGGCAGGAGAGTTCGGGGTTTCTGTACAAACCCTGCGTGGGGATATTCGCCATTTGGCCGAGAAGGGCTTAGTGCTGCGCCGCCACGGTGAGGTGATGCCATTTCCAGAGCAGGAAAACATCGGCTACGACCAGCGTCAGATCGTCAATGTGGCAGGTAAACGGCAGATTGCGGCACGCGCGGCCAGCTTAGTGCAGAACCATCAAGCGCTCTTTTTAGGCACGGGTACGACGGTTGAGCAGTTGGCCGATGCGCTAAGTGATAAGCAGGGTCTGCATATCATGACAAATAATCTGCACGCGCTGATTAAGCTGTGTCAGTTGAAGTGTGAGCTAGTGGTGGCCGGTGGGCGAGTGCGTCGTCGCGACCAGGATGTGATTGGCGGCGATGCTTGGCGATTTTTTCAGCGTTATCGTGCCGATATCGGCATTGTCTCGGTAGGGGGCATGGATAGCCATGGCCAGCTTTATGATTATAACGACGACGAAGTAATGGCCCGTGAAGCATTATTAGCGCATGCCGGTTATCGAGTGTTAGTGCTGGATAAAACTAAGTTTGACCTGCCACTGCGCTGCGCCGCGGGTCAGTTGGGAGATTACGATGCGGTAGTGACCGATGTGCCGCTGCCAGACAAACTACGCAGCCCGTTGGCTGCCCAAGGCGTTCGATTTCTGGCTTAGCACTAACGCTAACTGTGCCAGTATGGGGCAAACGCAGGCGTGCAAAAAAGGAGCGTTATAAATGTTAGACATCCTAAGCCATAGTGCCCTGGCTGGTCAGCTCTGTGGCTTGGTGGCACTGGTGATATGCGTAGTCGCCTTTGCCAGCAAAAACGATGATCGCCTATTGGTGTTACTGATTTCTGCCAATGTGGCGTTTGCGCTGCAATTTGTCTTTTTCGAGAGCTGGACAGCGGCTGCGCTAACGGTACTGGTGATAGTACGGATTGTATTGGCTCGCCGTTACCTGAGCAGTAAAGCTGTGATGGCGGGTGTCTTGCTGGCCAGCGGTATCGCCGCCACCCTCACATGGCAAAGCTGGGTGGATATGCTGCCGCTGGCGGCCATGGTGCTGGGAACCGTTGGCATGTTTTTAATGCGCGGCATTGCCATGCGCGTTTTTCTGGGGCTGGCTGCCTTTGCCTGGATGCTCAACAACCTACTCATTGGTACGATCGGTGGAACGCTTGCGGAAGGTCTGATTGTGGTCACCAATATCATCACCATCATTCGCTTAGTGCGAGCCAAGCGAAAATACCCTGACGTCTTTGAGGAGGTAGAAGAGCCTGGTGCTATTACCCAAGACGCTCAGGACTAACCCTTTAGCGCGTTGCCACCTGCGTTAACAGCGAGCGTACCTACTATGCTGAAGGACTGATGTTAAACAGCTGATTGTGAAAAAAGGAGGTAAGAGACCATGGCAGGTGGATGGGCAAAAGATGGCGCCGAGCAAGAGCAGATGGAAAGTACTCTGGACGACGCGGTGCGGCGTGCGCGTAGCCAACTGCCCTCAGGGGAAAGCCTTGAGCTGTGTGAAGAGTGCGGCGACACCATTCCCGAGGCGCGTCGCAAGGCTATTCCCGGTGTGCGCCTCTGTGTGGCGTGTCAGGAAGAACAAGATAAAGCACAGTCTGCTTTTAGCGGCTATAACCGCCGCGGCAGCAAAGACAGCCAATTGCGTTGAGCGTATTTCGCTAAATAGAGTGGATAATGCATGGGCTCGCCTATGTTTAAGCGTCGTGATCCGTATCCGGCAGGCGCTTGAAATAGATATAGCGATGTAAGCGAATAGTGGGGCGTAGAAGCAGTTGCACACTCCCAATTAAGAATAACCAAACACCCAAAGTCTTCAGACTGCCCTCGTAAAAGAAGCAGATACTGCCGAAGGTAAACCATAGGCCCGTTGGATGCAGACTCTGAGTGCAACACTCGTTAATGAACAGCGGGTGGATTGTCTTGATGCTTCGCTAACAACTCACCCAGCACTTCAATCGGACATCT